>Ga0209025_1000037_pt1 | contig 383429 bp, 375 predicted proteins | sample AraplaMF_Col_mLB_FD_184256 | JGI IMG/M metagenome (GOLD analysis project Ga0209025, IMG submission 184256) | Arabidopsis root microbial communities from the University of North Carolina, USA - plate scrape MF_Col_mLB (SPAdes) (version 2) | ecosystem: Host-associated > Plants > Roots >...
CCATCGGCAACCTCTCCGACATCACGCTGCGCGCGCTCGAAACGCTGGCCGGCGCCGATGTGCTGGCCTGCGAGGACACGCGCGTCACCCGCGTGCTGCTCGACCGCTACGGCATCGTCAACCGGCCCTACGCCTATCATGAATACAATGCCGACGAGGTGGGCCCGCGCCTGATCGCGGCGCTCGATGCGGGCAAATCCGTCGCGCTGGTGTCGGATGCCGGCACGCCGCTTGTCTCCGACCCTGGCTATCGCCTCGCATTGCTCGCCATCGAGGCCGGTCACCGCGTCGTGCCCATTCCCGGCGCTTCGGCGCCGCTCGCCGCCCTTGTCGGCGCGGGTCTTCCGAACGATGCCTTCTTCTTCGCCGGGTTCCTGCCGTCGAAGGACAAGGCCCGGCGCGACCGGCTGGCCGAGCTCGCCGGCGTTCCCGCCACGCTTCTCTTCTTCGAATCGCCCCATCGCATCGCTGCCACGCTGGTGTCCGCGGCCGATGTGCTGGGCGAAAGCCGGCCGGCCTGCGTCTGCCGCGAACTGACCAAGACCTTCGAGGAGTTCCGCCGCGGCACGCTCGGCGAACTTGCCGCGCACTATGCGCAGGCCAGCGCCGTCAAGGGCGAGATCGTGCTGGTCATCGGCCCGCCGGGCGAGGCGGCCGCACCCGAGGCGGAAGACGTCGACCGCCTGCTCGCGCAGCTCGTCCGGGACATGCCGGCCGGCAAGGCGGCGACCGAGGCGGCCCGCCAGACCGGCCTGCCGCGGCGCGATCTCTACCAGCGCCTGCTCGACCTGAAGGACGGCGATGCGCGATAGGCCGGCGGATCCGAACCGGCTCAAGGCCTTCCGCCGCGGGCACGTCTCGGAATATCTCGCCGCGCTCTATCTTCTCGCCAAGGGCTATCGCATCCGCGCCATCCGCTACCGCACCAAGGCCGGCGAGATCGACATCATCGCGCGGCGCGGCGATCTGGTGGTCTGCGTGGAGGTGAAGGCGCGCCGCGATGTCGACAGCGCCGTCTTTGCCGTCACCGGTGCCGCCCAGCGCCGCATCCGCGCGGCGAGTGAAGTCTGGCTCGCCCGCCAGCCCGACGCCCACCGTCTTTCCCTGCGATACGACATCGTCGCGGTGCCGCCATGGCGGCTTCCAAGGCATTTCGTGGATGCGTTCTGATCGGAAAGAGCCCTGAAGCCTGTCCCGGCGACGCCACCGCGGATTTCGCCTCCGGCCGGCGTTGTCTTCGCGCCCGGGGCGTCCTAAATGTGAGCGGCATTCCTGAGGGGACTTTTCATGGCTAAGATCAAGAACGTCGCGGTCCAGATGGACCATGTGTCGACCATCAGCATCGCCGGCGATTCCACCTTCGCCATGAGCCTCGAGGCGCAGGCCCGCGGCTACAGGCTCTTTCACTACACGCCCGACCGGCTGAGCCTGCGTGACGGCAAGGTCTATGCCAGCGTCGAGCCGATGGAGCTGCGCGACGTGAAGGGCGACCACTATACGCTGGGCGATGCCGAGCGCGTCGATCTCTCGACCATGGACGTGGTTCTGCTGCGCCAGGATCCGCCCTTCGACATGTCCTACATCACCTCCACGCATCTGCTCGAGCGGATCCATCCGAAGACGCTCGTCGTCAATGACCCGGCCTGGGTGCGCAATTCGCCGGAGAAGATCTTCGTCACCGAATTCGCCGACCTGATGCCGAAGACCCTGATCACCCGCGATCCCGCCGAGATCCGCCGCTTCCGCGACGAGATGGGCGACATGATCCTCAAGCCGCTCTATGGCAATGGCGGCGCCGGTGTCTTCCATTCGACCAAGGACGACCGCAACCTGTCGTCGCTGCTCGAAATGTTCGGCCAGATGTTCCGCGAGCCCTTCATCGCCCAGCAATATCTGCCCGACGTCCGCAAGGGCGACAAGCGCATCATCCTTGTCGATGGCGAACCGGTGGGTGCGATCAACCGCGTGCCGGCCGAGCATGATGCGCGCTCCAACATGCATGCCGGCGGCCGCCCGGAGCCGACGGAACTCACGGCGCGCGAAAGGGAAATCTGCGCCCGCATCGGGCCTGCGCTGCGCGAGCGCGGCTTCCTGCTCGTGGGCATCGACGTCATCGGCGACTACATGACGGAGATCAACGTCACCTCGCCGACGGGGTTGCGCGAGGTGAAGAAATTCGGCGGCGCGGACATCGCGGCCCTGCTGTGGGACGCCATCGAAAGCAAGCGCTGACGCCGGCGGCGGGGCCTGCGGTTCGCCGCCGCCCCGCCTTTGTTCCGCCGATACAACCGCCCGCAACCGGCGCGCGGATAATTCTCGCCCAAGTTCTATAATTGTTCTTGTTTCATTCCGCATTCCATGCCAGATTTGCAGCTGCAACCCTGGGGCGGGTTGATGGTCCGTTTTCGGCTGGAGCGAGCGGGAGCAGTCATGGTGGCGCGTGTCGGGACAATAGCGTTTCAGGGCATCGAGGGCGTGCCCGTCGATGTGCAGGTGATGGTCGCGCCCGGCAAGGTGGGCATGCAGATCGTCGGCCTCGCCGACAAGGCGGTCGCCGAAAGCCGCGAGCGGGTGCAGGCCGCCCTGCACGCCTCCGGCCTTTCGCTGCCGCCCAAGCGGGTCACGATCAACCTCGCCCCGGCCGACCTGCCCAAGGAGGGCAGCCACTACGACCTCGCCATTGCGCTCGGCCTGATGACGGCGCTGGGGGCGGTGCCGGGTGATGCGCTGGATGATTATCTCGTCATCGGCGAACTCAACCTTGACGGCACGATCGCGCCGGTCGCCGGTGCGCTTCCGGCGGCCATGGCAGCCAATGCCCTGGGCAAGGGGCTGATCTGCCCGGCGGAAAACGGCGCGGAAGCCGCCTGGGCCGGCGGCGGTCTCGATATTCTGGCGCCCCGCAGCCTGATCGCGCTTGCCAATCATTTCAAGGGCAGCCAGGTCCTGTCGCGCCCGGCGCCGGCCATTCGCGCTGCCGCGGCCGGCCTGCCCGACCTTGCCGATATCCGCGGGCAGGAAAGTGCCAAGCGCGCGCTGGAAGTGGCGGCGGCGGGCAACCACAATCTGCTGATGGTCGGGCCGCCCGGCTCGGGCAAGTCCATGCTTGCCGCGCGGCTGGCCGCCATCCTGCCGCCGCTCTCGCCGGCGGAGCTGCTCGACGTCTCGATGATCCATTCCATCGCCGGCCAGCTTTCCGGAGGGCGCCTGTCGGATCGGCGCCCGTTCCGCACGCCGCATCATTCCGCCACCATGGCGGCCCTTGTGGGCGGCGGATCGCGGGCAAGGCCCGGCGAGGTGTCGCTTGCGCACAACGGCGTGCTGTTCCTTGACGAGCTGCCGGAATTCTCGCCGCAGGCGCTCGATGCCTTGCGCCAGCCGCTGGAGACGGGCGAATGCATCATCGCGCGGGCCAACCACCGTGTCAGCTATCCCGCAGCCTTCCAGCTCGTCGCGGCGATGAATCCCTGCCGCTGCGGCATGGCGGGCGAGCCGGGACGCAGCTGCGCGCGCGGGCCGCGCTGCATGAGCGAGTACCAGGCCCGCGTCTCCGGCCCGTTCATGGACCGCATCGATATCCGCATCGACGTTCCCGCGGTTTCGGCGAGCGATCTCATCCGCCCCGTGGCCACCGAGCCGAGCGAAGCGGTCGCCCGGCGCGTCGCGACCGCGCGCGCCTTGCAGGTCGACCGGTTCGCCCGTCTGGGCATGCCCCGGGTGACCAGCAATGCCCGCGCCTCCACCGCCCTCGTCGAACGCATGGCCGAGCCCGATCCGGCGGGCCTCCAGCTGTTGCGGGATGCGGCGGAGAAGATGCGGTTTTCCGCGCGGGGCTATCATCGTGTCCTCAAGGTCGCCCGCACGCTGGCCGATCTCGACGAAGCCGCGATCGTCGGACGCATCCATCTGGCGGAAGCCATTTCCTATCGCATCGTGGGAGAGCGGATGGTTGCGGCCTAGAGGCATTTCCAGCCGAAGCGAAGTCGCTTCGGCGTCGGATAATGCGGTAAAAACAGGAATCTAGAGCATTTCCGGTGAACCGGAGTTCACCGGAAATGCTCTAGCGCCGGGCCCGCGACTGGCGGCGTGAACGGGAGGATGGCGCGCGGTATCGAGCGGGTCATGCGGCGTGCCGTGTCGTCACGGCTGCCCCTTGAAGACGGCCTCGATCCGGTGCCCGTCCGGGTCGATGACGAAGGCGGCATAATAGTCCGGGCCATATTGCGCCCGAAGCCCCGGTGCGCCGTTGTCGGTGCCGCCGGCCGCCAGTGCGGCCGCGTGGAGACGGTCCACGGCCGCGCGGTTCGACGCGGCGAAGGCGATGTGGAAGCCCGGCCCGGGAGGATGCGCAGCGACGCCAAGTTCCTTGATGGCGAGCTTGTCCCCACCGCCCGCGAAACCGTAACCCACAGCCTGTCCGGGCTCGCCCGGCCGGATGTCGGACCAGACGCGTGCATAGCCGAGCGCCGCCATCGCGGCGTCGTAGAACAGGACGGCCCGGTCCAGGCTGTGAACGCCGAGGGAAAGATGGTGGAGCATGGCAGAGCCCGCCTGTTGCGGAAGGCCCGCCGCGGTTCTGGCGCGGCGGGCCCATCCTCTGTCAGGCGAGGCCTTCGAAGAGCGCGGTCGAAAGATAACGTTCCGCGAAGGACGGGATGATGACGACGATCGTCTTGCCGGCATTTTCCGGGCGGCTGCCCACCTTGGCGGCGGCCGTAAGGGCCGCACCCGAGGAGATGCCGACCGGAACGCCTTCGAGGCGCGCGACCAGGCGGGCATTCTGGAAGGCCTCGTCATTGGTCACGGTCACGACCTCGTCGTACACCGACTTGTCGAGGATCGCAGGCGCGAAGCCAGCGCCGATGCCCTGGATCTTGTGCGGGCCGGGATTGCCGCCTGACAGCACCGGGCTGTCGGCCGGCTCGACGGCGACGACCTTGAAGCCGGGCTTTTTGGCTTTCAGCACCTGGCCGACACCGGTGATCGTGCCGCCGGTGCCGATGCCGGACACGAGGATGTCGACGGCGCCGTCGGTGTCGTTCCAGATTTCCTCGGCCGTCGTCTTGCGGTGGATTTCGGGGTTGGCCGGGTTCTCGAACTGTTGCGGGATGACGGCGCCGGGAATGGTGCTCGCCAGCTCCTCGGCCATGGCGATCGCGCCTTTCATGCCCTTGGGCCCCTCGGTCAGCACGAGCTCGGCGCCGAGCAGGGCGAGCATCTTGCGCCGCTCGACCGACATGGTCTCGGGCATGGTGAGGATGAGCCGATAGCCCTTGGCGGCCGCCGCGAAGGCCAGCGCGATGCCGGTATTGCCCGATGTCGGCTCGACCAGCGTCGACTGGCCGGGCGTGATCTTGCCCTGCGCTTCCAGCGATTCGATCATCGCCACGCCGATACGGTCCTTCACCGAGGCGATCGGATTGAAGAATTCGAGCTTGCCGAGAAGATGGGCGACAACGCCGTTTGCCTTGGCGAACTTGTCGAGCCGCACAAGGGGTGTGTCGCCGATCGTCTCGGTGATGGATGCATAGACGCGGCCGCGGCCGGGTTTGCGGATGTCGCTCATCGGGTACCTCCTGGTTCTCGTTGACGGGAATGTAGGAGGGAATGGGCCTTTAGACGAGTCCGGATTTCGCGGCAAAAGCGCCGGTTGTGGAATAATCGGGTCGTTCCGCGGCGAAAGCCCGCTCCCGTCAGGCCGCCCTCGTCGCGATATAGGCGGCCGTCCCGGCAAGAACGCTCGCGGCGACGCGGTTCAGCCTTTGCAGGGCCTTGGGCTGCCTGAGAAGCAGCCGGGCGCGCGAGGCGAGCGCAATATAGGGAATGAGCACGGCGAGAAGGACGATAAAGGTCGCGGCCAGCAGCAGGCCGTAGTCCGCAAGGCCGACGGCGTTGAGGTCGACGAGCGTCGGCACGAGCGCCACGTAGAAAAGCATCGTCTTGGGATTGCCGAGCGTCACGAGCAGGCCGGAAAGGAAGGCCGCGCCGATGCTCGTTGTGCGGCGGGCCTCGATATCCTGCGGCAGGAGCCCGGTGGTCCACAGCTTCCAGGCGATATAGCCGAGATAGAGCGCACCGGCGATCTTGATGACCATGAAGGCCGTGGTGAAGGTCTGCGCGATGAAGGCGAGGCCGAGGATGACGGCCGTCAGATAGACCATGTCGCCGAGGATGAGCCCGAGCCCCATGAAGAAGGTCGGCCGGAAACCGGAGCCGAGCGCGCGCGCCACGATGGCCGTGATGCCGGGGCCGGGAATGATGGCGGCGATGAAGAGCGCGCCGGAATAGGCGAGAAGGACGGCAAGCGACATGGAGGGCTCCTTGATCGGTTCCTCTTACGCCCGACGTGGTTTTCCGGCAATGGCTCGCGTGCTCGCTGAATCCATGATCTTGGCCTGCGCTAACCCTGCGTGCGTGTAAGCCTGAAAGCCCGGTGCTTCCAGCCTCCCTGCCAAGGAGCAGATGGTGCCGTGCAGCCTGCATTTCCGCAAACCATAGGCCACGCAGGCGATGGCCCACTTGTCACCGGGACAAGGGCCCTCCTTGCGATGGCCGCAGTCGCGGCGTACGCTTTGGGCGCACACAAGGGAGAAACGTCCGTGCCGGACCCGACAAGCCTTGCCGCCTTCGCCCTCATCGCGCTCGGCATGGTGCTGACGCCGGGGCCGAACATGATCTATCTCGTCTCCCGCTCGATCTGCCAGGGGCCGGCGGCCGGTCTCGTCTCGCTCGGCGGCGTCGCGCTCGGCTTCGTCGTCTATGTCTTGTCGGCTGCGCTCGGCATCACCGCCTTCCTGATGGCGGTGCCCTTCGCCTATGATGCGTTGCGGCTTGCCGGCGCGCTCTATCTCGCCTGGCTTGCCTGGCAGGCGGTGCGCCCGGGCGGCCGTTCGGCCTTCGAGGTGAAGGCGCTGCCGCGCGACAGCAACCGCAGGCTCTTCTTCATGGGGTTTCTGACCAATCTCCTGAACCCGAAGATCGCGATGCTCTATCTCTCGCTTCTGCCGCAGTTCATCGATCCGGCAAAGGGGCACGTTCTCCTGCAATCGCTGGTGCTGGGCGGCGTGCAGGTGGTCATCAGCGTCAGCGTCAACGCGCTGATCGCCGTTTCGGCCGGCTCCGTCGCGGCCCTCCTTGCAGCGCGCCCGCGCTGGGCGCTCGTGCAGCGCTGGCTGATGGGCACGGTGCTGGCCGGGCTCGCCCTGCGCATGGCGACCGAAGCGCGCCGCTGATCAGAACGCGGCCATCGGCGGCAGGGCGAAGGGCAGGGCGGGCTGAGGATTGTCAGGGCCGCGCAGCATGAGAACCATCTCGCCGTCATCGGCAACGGCCTCGCCATCCCACGCCAGGTGATCGGGCGCGAAATGCACGGTCACGCGCTGCGGCGTGACATCGAGGCTCGCCAGGATATCCGCGAGGGCGGGCATGCGCGTGCCGACGATGTCGAGGATATCGACATTGCCTTCGCCATTCGCCTGCCAGGCGACGACCGCGCCAGTGTCTTCCAGGAGGTCGAGCCTGAGATCCGGCATCAGCGATGCGTTGAACAGGAACATTTCCTTCTGCCGGAGCGGCGCGAAGCGGTCGGAGACCGGTGCCCGGCCATCGAGCAGCCGGCTGAGCAGCGTCAGGTCCGCCTCGTTGGTGATGTGAAGCCGGCGGGTCGCGAACGCCTGCCCGCCCGTGGGAGGCACGCCGGCGAAGCGGTGCTGCGGGAGCGGGCGGAAGCCGTGTTTCTCGTAGAGCGCCGGCGTGTCCGTCAGCAGCACGACGGCCTCGAAACCCTCGGCGTCGCAATGATCGAGCGCCGCCTCCATGACGGCGCGATAGAGCCCGCGGCCGCGATGGCTCGGCCGGACCGCGCCGGATTGCAGGCCCGCCGCCCGCACGAAGATGCCGTCGATGACGAGCGGCATGGCGAAAGCGGTGATGTTGGCGATGCAGGCGCCGTCGGCGTCTAAGAAGCCGAAGGGCGCGCTGGTCGGGTCCGGCCCGCCCAGCCGGTCGAGGCCCGAGACGTCGATCTCGAAGATGTCCCGGAGCAGGTCGCAGAGGCCCTGCCAGGCGGCGCGGTCGTCGATGTAATGCGCGCGGAAGATGAGGCCCGCCTTGCCGGATGACATCACCGCACGCCGGTGGAGCCGAAGCCGCCGGCGCCGCGCGCGGTTTCGCTCGCTTCCACGGCCTCGCGCACCGCGACCTGCGTCACAGGCGCGATGACCATCTGGGCGATGCGCATGCCGCGTTCGATGGTGAAGGCTTCCTCGCCGAGATTGACGAGCAGCACCTTCACCTCGCCGCGATAATCGCTGTCGATGGTGCCGGGCGTGTTGAGGCAGGTGACGCCGTGCTTGAAGGCGAGGCCGGAGCGCGGCCGGATCTGGGCCTCGTAGCCGTGCGGGATTTCAAAGATGAAGCCGGTCGGCACGAGCGCGCGTTTTCCCGGCGCAAGCGTAAGCGACGCATCGGCATCCACCGCCGCGCGCAGGTCCATGCCGGCGGCGCCCGTCGTTTCGTAGGCGGGGAGCTCGATATCCGCACCGTTCGGCAGGCGAACGAGGGAGAGCGTGGGCTTGGCGGGAGCGTGCGCGTTCATGACACCCATAAGCCGGCCGCAGGCGCGGGCCGTCAATTGCATCTTCGCGGCGGAGCCTGTAAAGACCGCGCCAACTCACAGGATATTGCTTGAACATGGCCGAAACCCTTGCCGAGGCGGTCTCCCGCCGCCGCACCTTCGCGATCATCGCGCACCCGGACGCCGGTAAAACCACCCTCACCGAAAAGCTGCTGCTGTTCGGCGGCGCCATCCAGCTCGCCGGCGAGGTGAAGGCGAAGAAGGACCGCATCCAGACCCGTTCGGACTGGATGAAGATCGAGCGCGAGCGCGGCATCTCGGTCGTGACCTCGGTCATGACCTTCGAATATGACGGCAACGTCTTCAACATTCTCGACACGCCCGGCCACGAGGACTTCGCCGACGACACCTACCGCACGCTGACGGCGGTGGATGCGGCCGTCATGGTCATCGACGCCGCCAAGGGTATCGAGCCGCGGACGCTGAAGCTGTTCGAGGTCTGCCGCCTGCGCGATATCCCGATCATCACCTTCGTCAACAAGATGGACCGCGAGAGCCGCGATCCCTTCGAGATCCTCGACGAGGTGGAAGAGAAGCTGGCGCTGGATACCGCACCGGTCACCTGGCCGGTCGGCCGCTCCAAGACCTTCTGCGGCTCCTATCATCTGGCCGATCGCACCTTCCGCGGCTCGGACACGCAGGTCCAGCCAACCAGAATGGACGATGCCGCCGAAGTCGCCAAGCACCTGCCGGAAAACGAGCGCCAGGCCTTCATCGACGAGATGGAACTGGCGCGCGAGGCCTGCCGGCCGTTCGATCGCGAAGCCTTCCTCGAAGGCCACATGACGCCGGTCTTCTTCGGTTCGGCGCTGCGCAATTTCGGTGTGCGCGATCTCATCAACGCGCTCGGCGCCTTCGCGCCGCCGCCGCGCGACCAGGTGGCGGATGTGCGCAAGGTCCACGCCGCCGAAGACAAGATGACGGCCTTCGTCTTCAAGATCCAGGCCAACATGGACCCCAACCACCGCGACCGCATCGCCTTCGCCCGCGTGTGCTCCGGCATGCTGGAGCGCGGCATGAAGGTGCGGCTGGCCCGTACGGGCAAGACGATCGGTCTCTCGGCACCGCAGTTCTTCTTCGCCTCGCAGCGCCAGCTGGCCGATACGGCCTATGCCGGCGACGTGGTGGGCATCCCCAACCACGGGACGCTGCGCATCGGCGATACGCTGACGGAAGGCGAGGCGCTGGTGTTCGAGGGCGTGCCGAACTTCGCGCCGGAAATCCTGCGCCGCGTGCGGCTGGAAGACGCGATGAAGGCCAAGAAGCTGAAGGAAGCGTTGCAGCAGATGGCGGAAGAGGGCGTGGTGCAGCTCTTCTCGCCGGAAGACGGCACGCCGGCCATCGTCGGTGTCGTCGGTGCGCTGCAGCTCGACGTTCTCAAGGAGCGCCTGCAGCAGGAATATGGCCTGCCGGTCTCCTTCGAAATGTCGCGCTTCTCGGTCTGCCGCTGGATTTCCTCCGACAATGCGGCCGAACTCGACAAGTTCGTCACCCAGCGCCGCGGCGATATCGCCCGCGACCTCGATGGCGATCCGGTCTTCCTTGCGCAGGACAGCTTTTCGCTGCGCTACGAGGCGGAGCGTTACCCCGCTATCAAGATGGTCGCCATCAAGGAGTACCACGTCACCAAGGCGTGACGGCGGCCTGTCACTTTCAAGGTGACAGGCGCCTCTCCATTTGCGAAAAGCATTGCCAGACAGGGGCGTCCGCGCAGGCGGGCTGAGAAGCACCCTTTGAACCTGAACCGGATCATGCCGGCGGAGGGAGTCGCTGGCACTGCATTCGCCGTTGTCCCGCGCCCGCCTCCGTCCGCAAGGAGGCGAGATGGCAGACACAATCGCAAACATCCTCTCGATCGCAGGCTCCGACCCCTCGGGCGGCGCCGGCATCCAGGCCGACCTCAAGACCTTCGCCGCCCGCGGCACCTATGGCATGGCCGTGCTGACCGCGCTGACGGCGCAGAACACGCAGGGCGTTTCCGGTCTGCATCTCGTGCCGCCGGCCTTCGTCGCCGCGCAGATCGCCGATGTCTTTGCCGATGTGCGGGTGGGCGCCGTCAAGATCGGCATGATCGCCTCGGGCGAGATCGCCGAGGCGGTGGCGAATGCACTGTCGCCGCATCGCTCCGTCCCCGTCGTGCTCGATCCCGTCATGATCGCCAAGGGCGGGGCCTCGCTTCTGGCCGGAGACGCCGTGGAGGCCCTGACGCGCCGGCTGCTGCCGCTGTCCGCGCTGCTCACGCCCAACCTGCCGGAGGCGGCCGCCCTGCTCGGCGAGGCCGAGGCGGGGGACCGTGCTGCGATGGAAAGCCAGGCGAAGCGCCTGCTGGCGCTCGGGCCGAAGGCGGTTCTGCTGAAGGGCGGGCATCTGCCGGGCAACGAGAGCCCGGATGTGCTGGCCATGCCGGGCGGGCTGCGCTGGTTCGAGGGCGTGCGCGTGCTCACGCGCAACACCCACGGCACCGGCTGCACGCTGTCGAGCGCGGTGGCGGCGGAACTGGGCAAGGGGCAGTCTCTGCCCGATGCCGTGGCGGCGGCCAAGAGCTTCGTCGCCGGCGCCGTGCGCGGATCCGGTGCGCTGGCGGTCGGCGCGGGGCACGGTCCGCTGCATCATTTCCACGCGCTCTGGGCGTGATGGTCAGCGATCCGAAAGCGCCAGCCTCAGGCCCATGAGCCCCAGGGCCGCGGCGAAGCTGCGCTGCATCCAGGTCATGACCGCCGGTCGGCCCAGCACCTGCCGGCGCAGGCTGGCCGCAAGCGCGGCATAGACGGCGAAGACGAGGAAGGTCAGCAGCATGAACACGCCGCCGAGCAAGAGCATCCGCGCCGTCAGGTCCGGCGCGCCATCGGGCACGAACTGCGGCAGGAAGGCGAGGAAGAACAGCGAGAGCTTGGGGTTGAAGACATTGGTGAAGGCGCCCTTGCGCACGATGCGCGCGGCCGCCTCGACCGGTTGGTCCGGTGCCGTATCGAGCGCAACGCTTTCGCGCAGCATGCTCCAGGCGATGAAGAGCAGGTAGATGACGCCGATGATGCGCAGCACTTCGAAGGCAAGCGCGCTGGCATGCAGGATGGCGGCGAGCCCGGCGATGCTGGCCAGCATATGCGGGATGATGCCCAGCGTGCAGCCGAAGGCCGCAAGCAGGCCGGCGCGAAAGCCGCCGCTGACCCCGCGCGCCACGGTGTAGATGACGCCGGTGCCCGGAAGCAGGATGACGATGAGCGAGGTGATGAGGAATTCGGTGGTCATGTCGGGTTTCCATGCGCTTGAAGAGGCGGCAGGAAACACCGGACGGTCATCGCGGTCTTGAACGAAATTGCAGGTCAGGTGAGGGCGGCCAGATAGGCGCCCGGCGTGTAGCCGTAACGCCGCGTGAAGTTGCGTGTCATGTGGCTCTGGTCGGCGAAGCCGGCGCCGGCCGCGGCATCGGCAAGCGGATTGCCGGCGGCGATGAGGCGGCGGGCGAGATCCGTTCGGCGCTGGATGAGATAGGCGTGGGGTGTCAGCCCCGTCGCGCGGGCGAAATCCCGCACCAGCCGGAAACGGCCAAGGCCGCAATCGGCGGCCAGCGCATCGAGCGTGGCGGGCGAGACCGGGTCGGCGTCGATCCGCTCGCGTGCGCGGGCGATGCCGGCAGCCGCAATGCCCTCGCGGCGCGGCGCCTGTTCGCGCAGCACCGCCGCCAGCAGCAGGAGAAGGCGCTCATCGCGGCAGATTGCGGCGGCCTTGCTGTCGACCAGCGCCGCCAGCGCGGCTGCGACAAGCCAGCCGACGCGGCCGTCGTCCAGCACGGGCGCATGAAACTCCTCGCGGGCGCCCCCTTCGAAAATGTCCTGTGCCGCGGCCGCGACGATATCGGGCCGCATATAGAGCATGCGCCAGGCGCGGGACGCGCCGCCAACTGGCGCGCCGTCATGCACCTCGCCGGGATTGACGGTGATCGTGTTGCCGGCCTGCGCCTCCACGCGGCCGCGCCCGCTCGCCGATGTCTGCGCGCCGCGTTCGACGAGGCCGATGCCGTAGGTGTCGTGGCTGTGGCGGGCGAAGGCATGGCTGCTGTCGGCGATGACGGCTTCGACACCGTCGATGGCCGTGCGCAGGACCTGGAAACGTCCGCTTGCCACGCCCTACTCCCGCGGCGTGCCGGGAAGGGCTTTGGTCTCGCCGAACCAGTCGGTGGCCGAAGAGCACCAGATCTGGCGCTTGGGCTTGAGGGCGGCGCGCTGGTTGATGCTGCCCCAACGGATGCCCCAAAAGGCGGCCGCCTCGCCCGTGCCGGAGGAAAACAGCGGCGTTCCGCATTCCGGGCAGAAGTGCAGAAATCGCTCGCGGCCGCTTTCGGCGATCTTGGTGTAGACCTTCGGCGTCTCGCCGGTGAGGGTGAGATCGGCCCGCGGCACGCGCACGGTGACGCGATAGGGCGATCCGGTCAGCCGCTGGCAATCCGTGCAGTGGCAGATGAGCAGACCATCGGGATCGATCTCGGCCTCATAGGTCACGAAGCCGCAATGGCATTGTCCGTCGATCCGCATCTCTCGTCCTTCCGCCTCGGGTAAAGGCGGAAGGATAGGCGCCTGTCGCGCGACGTCAATGCGCCGGCTTGATGAAGGTGCCGTTGCGCAGCTCGCGCATGGCCTGCTGCAATTCGGCCTGCGTATTCATCACGATGGGGCCGTGCCAGGCGACGGGCTCCTCGATGGGCTTGCCCGAGACCAGCAGGAAGCGGATGCCCTGCTCGCCGGCCTGCACTGTCACCTCGTCGCCGGTATCGAAGACCACGAGCGTGCGGTTGCCGGAGAGGTCGCGGATGTTCAGCTCCTCGCCCTGGAACTCCTTTTCCACCTTCACGCCGAAGGGCTTCGAGGCGTCGCGGAACGTGCCGGAGCCGGCGAAGATATAGGCGAAGGCAGAGCGGTAGGTATCGACCGGCAGGCGCTTCGTCTTGCCCGGCGGCACCGAGATGTCGAGATAGACGGGCTCGGCGGCGATGCCGTCGACCGGGCCGGTCTTGCCCCAGAAGCTGCCGGCGATGACGCGCGCCACGGTGCCGTCGTCGTCGACGGCGACGGGAATATCAGCGGACTTGATGTCCTGGTAGCGCGGCGCCGTCATCTTGAGCGACGAGGGCAGGTTGGCCCACAGCTGGAAGCCATGCATCTTGCCGGCGAAGTCGCCGCGCGGCATTTCCTGGTGCAGGATGCCGCTGCCGGCCGTCATCCACTGCACGTCGCCGGCGCCCATGACGCCGTGGTTGCCGAGGCTGTCGCCGTGCTCGACGCTGCCGGCCAGCACATAGGTGATGGTCTCGATGCCGCGGTGGGGATGCCACGGGAAGCCGCGGATATAGTCGTCGGGATCGTTGTTGCGGAAGTCGTCCATCATCAGGAACGGGTCGGTCAGCGACGGATCGCCGAAGCCGAAGACGCGGTGCAGTTTCACGCCGGCGCCTTCCATGGCGGGGCGGGCGATGCTTTCGTGTTTGACGGGGCGTATGGACATGGGAGAAGTCCTTTCGACTGGGTTGCTTGCCCCTTCTATACGCCGGCGCGATTGTTCACGAAATCTGCCCGACATGAAACGCAGTGTTCACACAAGCGACTTTCGCGGCGTGCAGCCGTGCGGCTCGCCCGTGCGGGAATGACACGCATGGTTTCCGTCCGTTTACTTTCGTTAACGCATTTTTACCCATTTGCGTTGAAAATCCGGGCAGTGCCATGGTTAATGCGTCGGATCCGTCACCGGTTCGCACCGGTCCAATCAAGCAGGAAATGTCATGTGCCGTTGGGCAGCCTATCGCGGAGAGCCGCTCTTTCTCGAGGAACTCGTGTCCTCGCCCGCCCATTCGCTGATCGAACAGTCCCACTGCGCCACGCGCGCCAAGACGGCCACCAACGGTGACGGCTTCGGCATCGCCTGGTACGGCGACCGCCCGGAGCCCGGCCGCTACCGCGATATCCTGCCGGCCTGGTCCGACTGCAACCTGCGCAGCATCGCGCGGCAGGTCCGCTCGCCGCTCTTCCTCGCCCATGTCCGCGCCGCGACGGGTGGCGGCACGCGGCGCGACAATTGCCATCCCTTCGTGCACGGCATCTGGTCCTTCATGCACAACGGACAGATCGCCGATTTCGAGCATCTGCGCCGGCCGCTCGAGACCATGCTGGACAATGATCTCTACAGCGCGCGCACGGGCTCCACGGATTCGGAACTGCTCTTCCTGCTGGCGCTGCAATTCGGCCTTGCCCGGGATCCGCTCGGCGCCATGGCCGAAACCATCGCCTTCGTCGAGCGCCTTGCCGCCCATCTGGAGCACAAGGTGCTTGTGCGGTTCACGGCCGCGTTTTCCGACGGCAACCAGCTTTACGCCGTGCGCTATGCGACGGACTATGCGGCGCCGACGCTCTACGCCGCGCCGATGGGCGATGCCGGCGGCTATTGCCTCGTGTCCGAGCCCCTGAACGACGACACGGAGGCCTGGGTGGAAATCCCCGATGGCAGCGCCGTGGTGCTCGGCGAAAACGGCGTCGACATGCGCATCTTCTCGCCTGCCGGCCGCCCGGCAGGATCGATGGAAGCCAAGCTCGCTCTCGTCAAGTAAGGCGTTCGGCAATCCAGCCGGCGAGACGATCGGCGACATCGTCCTTGGAAAGCTCCGGCCATGCCGTGATGCCGTCGGCGGTAATGAGCTTCACGCTGTTCGTCGTGCCGCCCATGATGCCGGTTTCCGGCGAGACATCGTTGGCGACGATGAGGTCGGCGCCTTTTTTTTCGAGCTTCACGCGGCCGTTGTTCTCGACATCCTGCGTCTCGGCCGCAAAGCCGACGACGACAGTCGGGCGCTTCGCGTGATGGCCGACGGTCTTCAGGATATCGGGGTTTTCCGACAGCATCAGCGGCGGCGGGCCTTCGCCGGGCTGCTTCTTGATCTTCTCCGCATGGGGCGTGGCCACGCGCCAGTCGGCGACGGCGGCCACCATGACGGCGATATCCGCCGGCAGTGCGCCGAGCACCGCCTCCAGCATTTCCGACGCCTGCTCGACGCGGATCACCGTCACGCCCGGCGGGTCGGGGATCGTGACCGGCCCGGAGACGAGCGTCACCTCGGCGCCAAGCCGGGCCAGGGCGGCGGCGATGGCATGGCCCTGCCGGCCCGAGGAGCGGTTGGCGATGTAGCGCACGGGATCGATAGGCTCATGCGTCGGACCCGACGTGACCACGGCCTTGCGGCCGGCAAGCGGCTTCGCCCCGCCATCCAGCAGCCGTTCCACCGCAGCGACGATCTCCAGCGGCTCGGCCATGCGGCCGGCGCCCGCCTCGCCGCTCTCGGCCATTTCGCCGGCATTGGGGCCGATGAAGGCGAGGCCGTCGCGGCGCAGCGTCTCGACATTGCGGCGCGTCGCGGCATGGGACCACATTTTGGGGTTCATGGCCGGCGCAAGCAGAACGGGGCGGTCGGTGGCGAGAAGCACGGTCGAGGCGAGGTCGTCGGCCAGGCCGTTCGCCATCTTGGCCATCAGGTCGGCCGTGGCGGGTGCGACGACGATGAGGTCGCAATCGCGCGCCAGGCGGATATGGCCGACATCCTGCTCGTCCTCGCGCGAGAACAGGTCCGTATAGACATGGCCGGACGACAAGGCGCCGACGGCAAGCGGCGTGACGAAGTGCTGGGCGCCCGACGTCATGACGGGCCGCACCTCCGCCCCGCGTTCGCGCAGGCGGCGGATGAGATCGAGGCTCTTGTACGCGGCGATCCCGCCGGAAATGACGAGGAGGATGCGTTTTCCTGCAAGCGGCATGGCATGTCCCGGGCTCGTGAGGCGCAAGCGGCCCCGAAGGGCGGTCATGATGTCCTATCGCGTCGAAACCGCATTTCCAAGCGCGCTCTTCGCCCGGACGCCTCAACTGCCCTCGTCGGGAATGTTGAGGACATGGCCGCAGGCCTTGCAATGCACGGCATCGGCATCGTGCCGCGACAGGCCGCATTGCGGACAGGGGAAGGTCACCTTGTAGGGCCGTACGATGGCCTGGGCGAGGCGCACGAAAAGCGAGATGCCGACGATCATCGTCACGATGGCGGTGAGCTTGCCGAGCGTGCCGGGCAGCACGATATCGCCGAACCCCGTGGTGGTGACGGTCGCGACCGAGAAATAGAGCGCGTCGACGAAGCCGGCAAAGCCCTCCGCGCCGTAGAAGAAGTTGGAATAGACGAAGCCGGTCACGAGGAAGAGGAAGACGAGGAAGTTCACGCAGGCTTGAATGAGGTCTTCCTTGTCGCCATGCCCGGTGCGCCGCAGCGTCAGCGTGACGAGCTTGCTCTGGCTGATCGCCCAGATGCGCAGCACGCGCAGGAAGGCGAAATTGTGCAGCTGGTTGGGAAAGAGCAGCGTGCCGAGAATGACGATATCCACCCAGGTCATCGGCCGCATGAGCCAGTAGCGCAGGTTGGGCGCGATCAGGGCGCGGGCACACAGTTCGAAGGCGATGACGGCGGCGATGAGATAGTCGACGATCACATAGGCCGAGCCCTTTCGCAGATAGGGCCCGGCAATGAAGAAGGCGAGGATCGCGACATCGAGCAGAAGCATGCCGATCTGGAAGCGGATCGCCTCCCGGTCGCGGCCGAAATAGAGCCCGCGCAGCTGCCGTCGCGTGCGCTCGATAAAGGATAGCGGTTCGTCGACGGCGGGTGGCTCTGCGGTCATGGCAGGGAGACTAGCGCCGGGCCGGCGCCGGTCAAGCGGCTCAGGTGAGCTTCCAGGCGATGTAGACGAGCGTCGCGGCGATCAGCCAGAGCGCGACACGGCCCGAACGGCTGTGGCGGGCTTCCGAGCGACCGATGGCTTCCGCCGTGTCCGCGTCGAAGCGCAGGCCGCGCTCGGCCATGACCGTCAGGTCGTGCGAGAACTTCTCGGCCTTGGCGGCAATCTCCGGGGCGGCTTCCGCCAGCCGCAGGGCGGCGTGCGCGCCGTCGCGCAGGTCGACGAGGAGGCGCTTCGGGCCGAGATTGTCGCGGATCCAGTCGCCCACGACGCCTTCGGAGGCCTTCCACATGTTGAAGCGCGGGTTCAGCGTGCGCGACACGCCTTCCACCACTACCATCGTCTTTTGCAGCATGACGAGCTCGGTCCGGGTCTCCATGTCGAAGAGTTCCGTGACCTCGAAAAGCAGCGTGAGCAGCTTGGCCATGGAGATGGTCTCGGCCGGCTGGCCGTGGATCGGTTCGCCGATGGCGCGGATCGCCTGGGCGAAGCTCGCGGTATCGTGGTGCGAAGGCACGTAGCCGGCCTCGAAATGGACGTCGGCGACGCGCTGGTAGTCGCGCGTGATGAAGCCGTAGAGGATTTCCGCGAGGAAGCGGCGTTCCTTCTTGCCGAGCCGGCCGACAATGCCCATGTCGACCGCGACGATGACGCCCTGCGGATCGACGAACAGGTTGCCCTGGTGCATGTCGGCATGGAAGAAGCCGTCGCGCAGCGTGTGGCGCAGGAAGGATTGGATGAGCGTGTCGGCGAGCTGGTCCAGATCGTGGCCGGCGGCGCGCAGGCCCTCGACATCCGACATCTTGATGCCGTCGATCCATTCCATGGTGACGACATCTCGCCCCGTGCGCTCCCAGTCGACCTTGGGTACGCGGAAGCCGGGATCGTCGGCGGTGTTCTCGCCGAGCTCGGAAAGGGCCGCGGCTTCGAGGCGAAGGTCCATCTCGACCTTCGTCGTCTGTTCCAGCGTTCGCGTTACCTCGACGGGTTTCAGGCGGCGCGTGTTGGGCAGGATCGTTTCCTGCAGCCGGGCGGCGGCATACATGGCTTCGAGATCGTGGGTGAAGCGCTGGCGCACGCCGGGCCGGATGACCTTCACGGCGACCTTGCGCTCGCCGCTGGCGTCGCGCACCGTCGCCGGATGGACCTGCGCGATGGAAGCCGCGGCGACGGGATCGCCGAACGTGACATAGAGGTCGTCGAGCCGCCGGCCGAGCGAACCTTCCACCGTCGCGACCGCCGCCTCGCGCGGGAACGTCGCCATGCGGTCCTGGAGGGTGGACAGCTCTACGGCGATCTCTGCGCCGACCACGTCCGGCCGCGTCGCGAGAAACTGGCCCATCTTCACATAGGAGGGGCCCAGGCGCTCGATGGCCCGCGACAGCCGGTCGCCGCGGTCTTCGCGCGTGGCCCTGCGGCGCGCCAGAAGGCCGGCGAAGGCGTGCGCGGTGCGCGCCAGCGGCGGCATGCCCTCGGTCGGAAGCGCCGAGACGACGCCCTCGCGCACGAGAACCCAGCCCACGCGGGCGAGGCGAAGATAGGCACTGACGACACTCATGCGGCCAGGCTGCGTGAAGAGGAAAAACGCATCATGATCAGAGCTTCCAGCCCGAATGCAGCGCGGCGATGCCGCCGGTATAATTGATGTAGGTGACGCGGGAGAACCCGGCGGCGCGGATCATCGCGGCGAAGTCTTCCTGGTTGGGGAACTTGCGGATGGATTCCACGAGATACTGGTAGGGCTCGGCATCGCCGGTGATCATCTTGCCGAACTGCGGGATCGCATTGAACGACCAGGCATCGTAGAACCTGTCGAGCAGCGGCATCTCCACTTCCGAGAATTCCAGGACGAGCAGGCGGCCGCCGCGCTTCAGCACCCGGTAGGCTTCCGAAAGCGCCACGTCGATGCGCGGCACGTTGCGGATGCCGAAGGCGATCGTATAGGCGTCGAAGCTGCCGGTTTCGAAGGGCAGTTCCTCGGCATTGGCCTCGACGAAATCGAGATTTGCCGAAAGCCCCTTCTTCGCGGCCCGGTCGGCGCCCACCGCCAGCATCGAGCCGTTGATGTCGAGCACGGTGGAATGCGCCAGCCGGTCGGAGGCCTCGATGATGCGGAAGGCGATGTCGCCCGTGCCGCCCGCCACGTCGAGCGTCCTGTAGGACGGGTGCTTGCGCGGATTGAGGCTTGCGATCATCGCATCCTTCCACGCCCGATGGAGGCCGGCGGACATGACGTCGTTCATGATGTCGTAGCGCTTGGCGACCTTGTGGAACACGTCGTTGACGAGCGCCTGCTTCTCGCCCTCGCGAACCTCGCGAAAGCCGTAGGAGGTTTCCATGCCGCCGTCTGCGGATGTGCGCTGTTCCGTCATCGTCGTCTCCATGGGCCGGTCTGTCGCAGCCGAATTGCCGCAAGGACCATAGCGAATTGGCTGCTGCCGCGCTATCTGAACGCTTCGCGGGGTATATAGGACATAGATTGCCGAGAGGGAAATGCCGGAGCGCGGCAAATGCGCCCAAGGTTAAATCCCGTTCAAGGAGATGGATATGCCGGAACTGCCGGAAGTGGAAACCGTCAAGCGCGGCCTCGCGCCCGTGATGGAAGGTGCGCGGATAAAAAGAGCCGAACTGCGCCGTCCGGATTTGCGCTTTCCCTTTCCACCCGCCTTTTCACAAGCGCTCGAAGGGCAGAGAATTCTTTCGCTCGGCCGGCGTGCAAAATACCTGCTGATTGATCTTGGAAGCGGCGATGTGGTGATCGCGCATCTGGGCATGTCCGGCTCGTTTCGCGTGGAAGGCCCCGCATTGGAAGAGACGCCCGGCGATTTTCACATGCCGCGCAGCAAGGATCCGCGTCACGACCATGTCGTGCTTCACCTGGAGACCGGGGAAGGCGAACGCCGGGTCATCTACAACGATCCCCGCCGCTTCGGCTTCATGGATCTTGCACGGCGCGAGGATATCGCCGCCCATGCCTTCTTCCGCGATCTTGGTGCCGAGCCGACGGGCAACAGCCTGGATGCCGATTACATCGCGGCGAAGTTCCGCGGCCGGCAGACGCCGCTGAAGGCGGCGCTGCTCGACCAGAAGAACATTGCCGGCCTCGGCAATATCTATGTGTGCGAGGCGCTCTGGCGCGCGCATCTTTCGCCCGAACGGCTGGCGGGAACGCTGGTGACGGCGGCGGGCAAGCCGAAGAAGGAACTGGTCGCGCTGACCGAGGCGATCCGCCAGGTCATCGCCGACGCCATCGAAGCGGGCGGCTCCACCCTGCGTGATCACATCCGCACCGACGGCTCGCTCGGCTATTTCCAGCACACCTTCTCCGCCTATGACCGCGAGGGCGAGCCTTGCCGGACACCGGGCTGCACGGGCACTATCGGGCGAATCGTCCAGAGCGGCCGCTCGACGTTCCATTGCGCGGTCTGCCAGAAATAAAGCCGATGCCGGGACCGGTGTCGCGCGCACAAACGAGGAGACAGGACATGGCCTATGAAACCCTGCTGGTGGAGACGCGCGGACGCGTCGGTCTCGTCACGCTCAACCGGCCCCAGGCGCTGAACGCGCTGAACCGCCAACTGCTGGAGGAGCTGCAGGGCGTGCTTGCCGGGTTCGAGGCGGATGCCGGTATCGGCGCCATCGTCGTCACCGGCTCGGAAAAGGCCTTCGCGGCCGGCGCCGATATCAAGGAGATGCAGCCCTACGGTTTTGCCGCGGCCGTGACGGAAGACCTCGCCGCCGGCTGGGACGCGGTGGCTGCCTGCCGCAAGCCGATGATCGCGGCCGTCAGCGGCTTTGCGCTCGGCGGCGGCTGCGAGCTCGCCATGATGTGCGATTTCATCATCGCCTCGGAAACCGCGAAATTCGGCCAGCCGGAAATAACCCTCGGCATCATTCCCGGCATGGGCGGCACGCAGAGGCTGACGCGCGCCGTCGGCAAGGCGAAGGCCATGGACCTCGTTCTCACGGGCCGCATGATGGAGGCGGCGGAAGCCGAGCGGTGCGGTCTCGTCGCCCGCGTGGTTGCCCCAGAAAGGCTTCTGGACGAGGCACTGGCGGCGGCAGAAAAGATCGCAGGCTTCTCGCTGCCGGCGGTCATGATGGCGAAGGAGGCGGTGAGCCGCGCGCAGGAAACAGTGCTGTCGGAGGGCATGCGCGCCGAGCGGCGGCTGTTCCATGCGCTGTTTGCCACCGAGGACCAGAAGGAGGGCATGGCGGCCTTCATCGAGAAGCGCAAGCCGACCTTTGCGAACCGCTGAGCATCCGTGCGGCCTTTCTTGCAGAATCCGCGTTGACGGCACCGCGGTTTCCAGCTATACGCCGCCCACAGTTTGGAAAGCCGAATTCTGAGGTTTTCCGATATTGCTCCCGAATTGCTTGGATGACAGGTCGCAGTGACCCGGCACAGCGAGGGTGGAGTTTGTGTCAGATTTCTGAAGAGAGGCATACATGGCCAATACAACCTCGGCTAAGAAGGCGACCCGCAAGATCGCCGCGCGCACCGCAGTCAACAAGTCGCGCCGCTCGCGCGTCCGTAACTTCATCCGCAAGGTCGAGGAAGCCATCGCTTCCGGCGACCAGACGGTTGCCGCTGCTGCCCTCAAGGCAGCCCAGCCGGAACTGATGCGCGCCGCCACCAAGGGTGTGCTTCACGCCAACACGGCTTCGCGCAAGGTCTCGCGCCTTGCAAACCGCGTGAAGACGATGTCGGCCTGATCACTCAGCCCGAAGAGCTATGCATTTTTAGTCAAAGCCCGGCCATCGGCCGGGCTTTTTCTTTGCTTTTTCGGCGCCGCTATGGTTAACGCGCAGGGCTCGATCGTGTCAAAAGAGTGACGACGAAAATTGTTTAAATTCAATTACTTGTAGGAGGTTGTCCGGCTTGGGCCGGCCTTTCGTAGCGGAAGTTTGACAGCAATTTGAGTCAAGCGAATTTTTATTTTTTTCGTTTTTCGAGCCCTGCGAAAGCCAGGCGAAAACAAAGCCATTGATTCCTAACGGATTCTCTTGAGAGGCCCCGATTCCGAGTCAAAAACCCCCATCCGAGTCAACGGCCGGCCCTTAATTTTGCGTAAAATTCGCCATTGATCTTGCCCCCTGATCCTGCCTAAATGCTTTCCACAGGGGGCGCGGGACAAGCCTGAAAACAAGCATCGGCAAGGCCGTCTTCATCGGTGGCGATGGTTGTTTTTGTCCTCTGTGACGGAGCGGTCGACGCTTCGTAAAATCACCCAACCGGCAAAGCTTGCCCCAGGTGCCACCGGCACGCTGGCAATGGCTTTTGTGACCTCAGGTTGTGCCGGTTGTCGGCGCGCGAAAGCGCGTCGATGGTGGTATGGTGTCTGCTGCGGTTCTACGAGGGAACGGCGGCGAGGCACCGATCGGGACGGTCGGATCAGACATGAATGTCCGGTCGGTCCGAAGCGACTTGTGTTTGGGAGAAGGGGCTGTGCCGGAGTTTGGGGACCGGCATGGTCCGGGGCATCATGTCCAGGACGGGGCGATTGGCTCACCCGGATCGGGGCATGGCAAACATGAAAGGCGCCGGCAATGCTGCCGGCGTGGCGAATAGAGCATGAAAGGCGGCAAGATGCAGATGAATTCGGCCAGGACGGCTGGTGCATTGGCAAACGGGGAAAATGCAAGACAAGCGCTCCCGCAAGCAGGAGTGCAAACAACGGACGCGGGGGTTCCATCCGACATGAAGCAAGACGCGCTTTTCGACCGAGTCAGCGCGCGCCTGAAGGCGCAGGTCGGTCCCGACGTCTATGCGAGCTGGTTCGGACGCCTGAAGATTCACTCCGTTTCCAAGAGCCTTGTGCGTCTTTCCGTTCCCACGACATTCCTGAAGTCGTGGATCAACAACCGGTATCTAGATCTCATCACCTCGCTCTTCCAGCAGGAAGACGCCGAGATCCTGAAGGTGGAGATCCTGGTGCGCACCGCCACCCGCGGCGCCCGCGCCGGCGCCGTGGAGGATGCCGTCGTCGAGCAGCCCGCACCGCAGGCGCAGGCCCGCCGCGCCGCCTCCGGCCCGCAGGCGGTCGCCAGCGCCGTTGCATCGGTCGCCGCCGCTGCCCAGCCGCGCGCCACGCAGAACACGAGCCCGCTGTTCGGCTCGCCGCTCGATCCGCGCTACACGTTCGATGCCTTCGTCGAAGGCACGTCGAACCGCGTCGCCCTTGCCGCTGCCCGCACCATCGCGGAAGCCGGCGCCGGCGCCGTGCGCTTCAACCCGCTCTTCGTCCATTCCAGCGTCGGCCTCGGCAAGACGCATCTTCTGCAGGCCATCGCGCTCGGCGCGCTCTCCAGCGCCCGCAATCCGCGCGTCGTCTACCTGACCGCCGAATATTTCATGTGGCGCTTCGCAACCGCCATCCGCGACAACGATGCGCTGTCGCTGAAGGAGACGCTGCGCAACATCGACCTGCTCATCATCGACGACATGCAGTTCCTGCAGGGCAATTCGATCCAGAACGAATTCTGCCATCTCCTGAACATGCTGCTCGATTCCGCCAAGCAGGTCGTCGTCGCCGCCGACCGTGCGCCGTGGGAACTGGAATCGCTCGATCCGCGGGTGCGCTCGCGCCTCCAGGGCGGCGTCGCCATCGAGATGGAAGCGCCTGACTACGAGATGCGCCTGGAAATCCTCAAGCGCCGCCTTGCGGCCGCCCAGCAGGAAGACCAGTCGCTCGATATCTCGCCTGAGATCCTGAGCCATGTCGCCCGCAACATCACGGCGAGCGGCCGCGAACTGGAAGGCGCCTTCAACCAGCTGCTCTTCCGTCGTTCCTTCGAGCCGAACCTGACGATTGAGCGCGTCGACGAACTGCTCGGCCATCTCGTTGCCGCCGGCGAGCCGCGCCGCGTGCGCATCGAGGATATCCAGCGCGTCGTGGCCAAGCACTACAATGTGTCGCGCCAGGAACTCGTCTCGAACCGCCGGACCCGCGTCATCGTCAAGCCGCGCCAGATCGCCATGTATCTGTCCAAGACGCTGACGCCGCGGTCCTTCCCGGAAATCGGCCGCCGCTTCGGCGGACGCGATCACACCACGGTTCTGCATGCCGTACGTAAGATCGAGGAACTGATCTCGGGCGACACCAAGCTCAGCCACGAGATCGAGCTGTTGAAGCGTCTGATCAACGAATGAGGGGATAGGCAGTAGGGGTTAGGCGATAGGGATGGACGAGCGAGGCCGTTCGGATTGATCCTGCTGCCTACTGCCTACTGCCTACTGCCTACTGCCTTCAGCAAGCCAAATCCGCCACCACCGCATCCAGGATCAGCATCCCTGCCGGCGTGCAGCGCAGGCGGGAATTGCCGATGCGCTCGATGAAGCCGTGTTCGATGAGGAACTGTTCGCGGTCCGGGTCCGGGTCGCGGCCCGACAGGCTCTGCCAGCGGGCAAGGTCGACGCCCTCCTTGAGGCGAAGGCCCATCAGGAGCAGTTCATCGGCCTGCGCCTCGCGCTCCAGAAGCTCCTGCTCGATCATGCCGTGACCCTCGGCCTCCACGAGGCCGAGCCAGGCTTCCGGCTTGCGCTCGGTCGCCGTCGCGATCTTCGCGCCGCCGGTCGTCAGGCGTCCATGCGCGCCGGGGCCGATGCCGACATAATCGCCATAGCGCCAGTAGGTCAGGTTATGGCGGCTCTCGCAGCCGGGGCGGGCGTGGTTGGAGACTTCATAAGCCGGCATGCCCTCACGCTCGGTGATCTCCTGCGTCGCCTCGTAGAGCACAGCCGATTGCTCGCCGTCGGGCACGATCAGTTTCCCCGCTTTGTGCAGGCCGTAGAAGGGTGTGCCTTCTTCGATGGTGAGCTGGTAGAGCGAAAGGTGGTCGACCGCGTAGGACACCGCCTCCTTGAGCTCCAGGTCCCACTCCGCGACCGTCTGGTTCGGGCGGGCATAGATCAGGTCGAAGGACATGCGCGGAAAGATGTCGCGCGCCAGCCTGATCGCCTTCAGCGCATCGGCGACGTCATGCAGCCGTCCGAGGAATTTCAGGTCGCGGTCGTTCAGCGCCTGCACGCCGAGCGAGACGCGGTTGACGCCGGCGGCGCGATAGCCGCGGAAACGCTCCGCCTCCACGCTGGACGGGTTGGCCTCCAGGGTGATCTCGATACCGTCAGGCACATGCCAGTGCCGCGCGATGCCGTTGAGAATGGCGTCCACCGTTTCCGGCGCCATCAGCGATGGCGTGCCGCCGCCCATGAAGATGCTGGTGACGGTGCGCGAGCCCGTCATGCGGCGCATCGTCGCCATTTCCTTCAGGAACGCCTGCACGAAACGCGGCTGGTCGACCGGCTGGTGTCGGACGTGGCTGTTGAAGTCGCAATAGGGGCATTTGGCGGCACAGAACGGCCAGTGCACATACACGCCGAAGCCGGGATCGGAGAGATCCGTCAGGATGCTCGGCCGCATGTCGAAGGGCACTGCCGTCATGTGTCGTTTACGCCTTCAGGCAGGTTTCGACGAAGATCTTGAAGGCGCGGGCGCGGTGCGACAGCGCGGCAGCGTCGCCGGGCTTCCAGCCGTGCTTTTCCTCCGCACTCATCTCGCCGAACGTCGTCTCGTAGCCTTGCGGCTGGAATATGGGGTCGTAGCCGAAGCCGCTGGTGCCGCGCGGCGGCCACACGACATGGCCCTCGACTTCGCCGCGGAAGAGTTCGGTATGACCGTCCGGCCAGGCGAGGCAAAGCACGGAGACGAAGCGCGCGGTGCGGTCCTTCGCCTCCGTCGCGCCCTTCTCGGCAAGCGCCTTCTCGACCTTCTCCATGGCCATGGCGAAGTCGCGTGTGCCGGTCGCCGTTTCCGCCCAGTTGGCGGTATAGACGCCGGGGGCGCCATCAAGGGCATCGATGACGATGCCGGAATCGTCCGAAAGCGCGGGCAGGCCGGAGGCCTTTGCCGAGGCGAGCGCCTTGATGGCGGCATTCTCCTCGAAGGTCGTGCCGGTTTCATCGGGCTCTTCGAAGTTCAGTTCGGCGGCGGATTTCGCCGAAAAGCCGAAGGGACCGATCAGGTCCTCGATCTCGCGGATCTTGCCTGCATTGTGACTGGCGACGACGATCGTCTTGGTATCGAGCTTGCGCATGAGGTTTCCCTAGGCGATGTTCCACAGGCCGGGCTCGGCACATTCGAGGCTGTTGCCGGCGGGGTCGCGGAAATAGATGGAGCGGGCGCCGTTCGGCCAATGAAAATCCGCTTCGATGGTGATGCGGGCTTCTACGAGCTTTTCCACCCAGAAATCAAGCTCCGGCCGGGGAACGCGAAAGCAGACATGGCCCGGGCCCCGTGCGCCGTGGACCGGTACGGGGAAAGCATGGGGCGGTGGCGGCTCGATGGTTTCCTGCGGATTGAAGATCAGGAGAACGCCGGGCCCGCAGCGGAAGAAGACGTGGCGGTTCGCCTGCCGCGTGATCTTCCGCAGTCCCAGCAGGCCGCCATAGAAGGCTTCCGCCGCGTCGAGGTCGTCCGCATAGAGCGCGGTTTCGAGAATACCTTCGAGCGCGGCGGCCATGGGCAAATCCCTCTCAGGCGATGGCCTGCTTCTGCATCTCGACGAGTTCGGCAATGCCGTTGCGGGCGAGCAGCATCAGCGAGGCGAATTCCTCCTCGGTGAACGGCTTGCCTTCGGCGGTGCCCTGGATCTCGACGATGCCGCCCGAGCCCGTCATGACGAAGTTCGCGTCGGTTTCTGCGGCGGAGTCCTCGAGATAATCGAGGTCGATCACCGACTGGGCGGCGAAGATGCCGCAGGAGATGGCCGCGACATGATCCTTCAGGACCTTTTCGGTCTTGATCATGCTGCGGGCTTCCATCCACTTCAGGCAGTCGTGCAGGGCCACCCACGCGCCGGTGATGGAGGCGGTGCGGGTGCCGCCATCGGCCTGGATGACGTCGCAGTCGATGGTGATCTGGCGTTCGCCGAGCGCTTCGAGGTCGACGATGGCGCGCAGCGACCGGCCGATCAGGCGCTGGATCTCCTGCGTGCGGCCGCCCTGCTTGCCGGCTGCGGCCTCGCGCTTCATTCGGTCGCCGGTGGCGCGGGGCAGCATACCGTATTCGGCGGTCACCCAGCCCTTGCCGCTGTTGCGCAGCCACGGCGGCGTCTTGTCCTCGAGGCTTGCGGTGACCAGAACATGCGTGTCACCGAACTTGACGAGACAGGATCCCTCGGCATGCTTGGAAACGTTGCGCTCGAAAGAAACCTTGCGCATCTGATCGGTTTTTCTGCCGGACGGCCGCATTGCGAACTCCTCATTGGTATGGTGGGAGTGCTTTAGACCGTTTCGCCGGGCGAGGGAATGCCGGCGCGGCAACTGGTTCGAAAATCCGTTTTGCGCTGCCCTTGGAAATCACTATATTCCGGGGGAGTAACAGGGTTGCAGACAGACGATGGTTTTGAGATCTCCGGGTCCTGACGTTCAGGCGGCACTGGACGAACGTTCAGGGGAAGTCTTCCGCCGCATCGTGGAAAGCTATCTGGAAAGCGGCGAGCCGCTGGGTTCGCGAAACCTTTCCCGCATCCTGCCCATGTCGCTCTCGCCGGCCTCCGTGCGCAATGTGATGAGCGATCTGGAAGACCTTGGGCTGATCTACTCCCCCCATGTCAGTGCCGGACGGCTGCCCACGCAGCTCGGCCTGCGCTTTTTCGTCGATGCCTTCATGCAGGTCGGCAATATCTCGGCGGAGGACCGCGCCTCCATCGAGCGGCATGTGCGCCCGCATGGCCAGAAGCACGGGGCGGTCGAGACCATGATGAGCGAGGCGAGCCAGGCGCTGTCGGGCATGTCGCGCGGCGCAGGCCTCGTCATCACCACCAAGAACGATGCCGTTCTCAAGCATGTCGAGTTCATCCGCCTGGAGCCGACCAAGGCGCTGGTCGTGCTCGTGGGCGATCACGACCAGGTGGAAAACCGCATCATCGAGCTTCCGGCCGGCGTCACCAGCTCCCAGCTCACCGAGGCTGCCAATTTCCTCAACGCGCATCTGGCCGGCAACACGCTGCTGGAGGCGCGCTCGCAGCTCGAGCGGCTGCGCGGCGAGATCAGCCGCGAGCTCGACCGGCTGTCACAGGATCTCGTCGAGCGCGGCCTTGCCGTGTGGTCGGGCGACTTCGAGGAAAACAAGGCGACGCGGCTCATCGTGCGCGGCCGGGCCAATCTGCTGGAAGGGCTGGCCGGCGCCGACGATATCGATCGCCTGCGCCTGCTCTTCGACGATCTCGAGCGCAAGGAAAGCCTGATCGAGCTTTTGAACCTCGCCGAGACCGGCCCGGGGGTCCGCATCTTCATCGGCTCGGAGAACAAGCTGTTCTCGCTGTCCGGCTCCTCGCTGATCGTTGCGCCCTATCGCGACGGCGACGACATGATCGTCGGCGCGGTGGGTGTCATCGGCCCGACACGGCTGAATTACTCCCGTATCGTACCGATGGTGGACTATACGGCGCAGCTCATGTCGCGGCTTTCGCGCTGAGAGCCGGTATTCACCCTTCAGCCCTTGATTTTTCGGGTCTAAACCTCGATATCGGGCCCAAACCCCAACAGTTGCAATTCGGAGTACGTCATGACCGACGAGACCAAGAAACACGGACCTGACGAAGCGGTGGACAGCAATCTCGCCGCGGATGCAGCCGCAGAAGACGCGATCATCGAGGAGGAGGCCGTCGCCACGCCCGATCCGCTGGACGCTCTGCGCGCCGAAAACGCCGACCTCCGTGACAAGTACCTGCGGCTCGCCGCCGAGATGGACAATCTGCGCCGCCGCACCGAGCGCGATGTGAAGGATGCCAAGTCCTATTCCGTCGCCGGTTTCGCCCGCGACATGCTGGCGGTCTCCGACAATCTGCGCCGCGCGCTCGACGCCATCCCGGCCGACGCGCTGGAAAACGATGCGAGCCTGAAGGCACTGGCCGAGGGTGTGGAGATGACGGAACGGTCCATGCTCGGCGCCCTCGAACGCCACGGCGTGCGCAAGCTCGACCCGATGGGCGAGAAGTTCGATCCGAACTTCCACCAGGCGATGTTCGAAGTGCCCAATCCCGATGTCCCCAACAACACGGTCGTCCAGGTCGTGCAGGCCGGCTTCACGATCGGCGAGCGCGTGCTGCGCCCGGCCATGGTCGGTGTCGCCAAGGGCGGCCCGAAGGCACCCTCCGGTGAGGCGAATGCCGCGGACGCTTGATCGCGCGACGGCTTCAATGACACAAACAAAAACCGGCGGCCGAAAGGCCGCCGGTTTTTTCATGCAGAGATGGCCGGCTTCAGGCCGCGGACGCCTGTTCCTCGCTGAGGCAGGCATAGATCGCGCTCTCGCTGTCGGAGGCGCGCAGCTTGGCGACCATCGCGGGATCGCGCAGCACGCGCGCAATGCGCGACAGGGCCTTGAGGTGATCTGCGCCTGCGCCTTCCGGTGCCAGAAGCAGGAAGACGAGATCGACCGGCTGATCGTCGAGCGCTTCAAAGTCCACGGGGGTTTCGAGCCTCGCGAAAAGACCGACGATCTGGGTAAGCGCCCTCAGCTTGCCGTGCGGGATGGCGATGCCATTGCCCACGCCGGTCGAACCGAGCCGTTCACGCTGAAGGATGACGTCGAAGATCTCACGTTCCGGAATCCCGGTGATCTTGGCCGCTTTTGTCGCCAGTTCCTGAAGCAGCTGCTTCTTGGAATTGGCCTTCATCGCCGGAATAATCGCACTCTGCTGCAGTAGACCTGCCAATGCCATGCTTTTGTCCTCGTGCGCTGCGTGAAGGGGTTGAAGAGACGTGGTGCCGGTCATCGGCACCACGTTCCCCCACTCAGCCTTTGATATTGGCTGCGTCGATCCAGCCAATATTTCCGTCGTTGCGTCGGTAGACGATATTGAGCTGCTCCGAGCCGGCGCTGCGGAAGAGAAGAACCGGATCGTCCGTCATGTCGAGCGCCATGACGGCACTTGCGACAGACATCGTCCTCAGTTTCTTCGTGCTTTCCGCAACGATGGTCGGTGCGTAGTCCTCGGGAAGCTCGTCGTCTTCGTCGGGGACCGAATCCATCACCGTGTAGGCTACTTCTGCAAAGGCATCGTGACCGTTGCCGTTATGGTGTGCCTTGAGCTTGCGCTTGTACCGGCGCAGGCGCTTCTCGATCCGTTCCGAGGCCGACTGGAAAGCGGCCAGAGGATCGTTTGCTTCGCCATTTGCCTGCAAGGCCATCCCCGTATCGAGGTGGATCTTGCAGTCCGCGCTGTACCGCGATCCCGCTTTTTCTACGGTGACCTGGCTCGAATATCCTCCGTCGAAATATTTGGTTACGGCGTCTCCCATCTGCTCTTCAATGCGCTGACGGAAAGTTTCACCGATTTCCATATGTTTACCGGATACACGCACACTCATGGAGGTTTCCTCTCTTTCGTGATTTGCGTGCAACAGTCTATTCCAACCTCATCCACGTTCCAAGCTTTTCACGCATGTGATGTCGTGGGTATCGCCTGATAAAGGAAAACGGGGATATGTCTGGAATTCCGGCCTGTCTTCCCATTGGAATTGGGGCGCGCATTAGCCCGTCTGGCCGGTGAAGTCAATCGGCGGATTCAGCGATCGTTAACTTCTGGTGGTCGCAAGGCAGTCTGTTCAGGCCTGTTTTACGAGGCCGTGGCCCTGGCGAGCGCCCGCTTTTCCCGGCGCCGCTGCACGGAGGAGGGGATGTTCATCGCCTCGCGGTATTTGGCGACCGTGCGGCGTGCGAGATCCACACCTCCCTTGCGCAGGGCATCGACGATGTCGTCGTCGGACAGCACTGCAGCGGGGTCCTCCGCTGTGATCATGGCGCGAATGCGGTGACGCACGCTCTCGGCGGAATGAGAATCGCCGCCTTCCGCCGAGCCGATCGAGACGGTGAAGAAGTATTTCAGCTCGAAGAGGCCGCGCGGCGTCAGCATGTATTTGTTGGACGTGACGCGGCTCACCGTCGATTCGTGCATCTTGATGGCGTCGGCGACCGTCTTGAGGTTCAGCGGGCGCAGATGATCGACGCCGTGCATGAGGAAGGCATCCTGCTGGCGCACGATCTCGGTGGCCACCTTCATGATGGTGCGGGCGCGCTGGTCGAGGCTGCGGGTCAGCCAGTTGGCCGTCTGGAGGCATTCGTTGAGGAAGCCGTGGTCTTCGCTGTCGCGGCGCGTGCGGCTGGAGACGTTGGCATAATAGTCGCGGTTCACGAGCACGCGCGGCAGCGTGTCGGCGTTGAGCTCGATGTGCCAGGATCCGTCAGGGGCAGCCCGCACGATGATGTCGGGCACCACGGCTTCCGATGCGCCCGTCTCATAGCGCGTGCCCGGCTTGGGATCGAGCTTGCGAATTTCCGCCAGCATGTCCAGGAGGTCTTCCTCGCCCACGCCGCACAGCTTCTTGAGCGTGGCGAAATCGCGCCGGGCGAGCAGCTCGAGATTGCCCACGAGCGCGGCCATGGCCGGATCGAACCGGTCGAGCGCCTTCAGCTGGAGAGCGAGGCATTCGCTGAGCGAGCGGGCAAACACGCCGTGCGGCTCCAGCTGCTGCAGGCTTGCGAGAACGCGCTCCACCTCGGCCACCGGCTTGGCGAGCTTCAGCGCCGTCTCGGCGATGTTGCCCTGCAGATAGCCGGCATCGTCGAGCTGGTCGACCAGATGCTGGGCGATCAGCCGGTCGACGGGGCTTGCGAGCGCGAAGGGGATCTGCTCGCTCAGGATATCGCGCAGCGTCTTTCGTGCGGCCACGAAGTCGTCGAGGTCATAGCCTTCGCCCGCCTCGCTGCCGGGCATCGACTTCCATTGGCCGATCAGCTCCGGGGCATCCGCGGCCCGCGGGCCGGCATCATCCGGAAACACGTTGTCGAGGCCGCCGTCGAAGGTTTCGGAGGCGTCGCCCGCGCTGCCCATCGTGGCGTTGTCGTAGAGATCCGGCTGGCCGGCATCCTCATTGCCCATGCTTTCGGCAGGGCCGCGGTCGTCATTGACGAGAATATGGTCACTTGGCCCGCCACCGCCGGCATCGTCGGCCGGTGCGATTTCGAGCAGCGGATTCTTCTCGACTTCCTGCTCGATGAACTGGTTGAGCTCGAAATGCGTCATCTGCAGCAGCTGAATCGACTGCATCAGCTGCGGTGTCATGACCAGCGACTGGCTTTGGCGCAGAAAAAGGCTGGCTGCGAGTGCCATTCGGACGCGTTACTCCCCGGAAAAAACAGTTTCCGTCCGCCACGGTGGACGTGGCAAAATCCAACTGGCCCAAAAATTGCTTTTTTAGGGGGTTTGGTCAAGTCACAGCGACGAACTTGGTGAAGATCGCCGCTGTCGTCTCAAAGACTGAAGTTATCGCCGAGATAAAGGCGGCGGACATCGGGATTGTTGACGATGTCGTTCGCCCGGCCGTGGGTCAGCACTTCGCCGGCATGGATGATGTAGGCCCGGTCGATCAGGCCGAGCGTCTCGCGCACATTGTGGTCGGTGATGAGAACGCCGATGCCGCGCGAGGTGAGGTGGCGCACCAGCGCCTGGATATCGGAGACCGAAATGGGGTCGACGCCGGCAAAGGGTTCGTCGAGCAGCATGAAGGTCGGATCGGTGGCAAGCGCGCGGGCGATTTCCAGACGACGGCGCTCGCCGCCCGAAAGAGCCACGGCCGGCGACTTGCGCAGATGGGAAATCGAGAACTCGGCAAGCAGGCTGTCGAGTTTGGCTTCGCGCCGCGCCTTGTCCTTGTCGTGCACTTCCAGCACGGCGCGGATGTTTTCCTCGACCGTCAGGCCGCGAAAGATCGACGCTTCCTGCGGCAGGTAGCCGACGCCGAGCCGCGCGCGGCGGTACATCGGCATGGTGGTCACCTCGTGGCCATTGATCTCGATCGACCCTTCGTCGACAGGCACAAGCCCGGTGATCATGTAGAAACAGGTGGTCTTGCCCGCGCCGTTCGGCCCCAGCAGCCCGACCGCCTCGCCCCGGCGCACCACGAGCGACACGCCGTTGACGACGCGCCTGTCGCGATAGGTCTTGGTCAGCCCGCGGGCGATGAGGGTGCCCTCATAGCGTGCCAGATCCGCTGCGTGCGGAGCGTGATGCTGCGCAGCATTCTTCGGAGCGCGCGTCAGACGGGAGAGCAGGGAAGGAGCCACTGGGTAAAACGCTATATCAGTTCGTTTGCTTGCGGGACTTGGGGTCCAGCTGGATCATCACGCGGCCGCCGCAGGCATCGAGCGTGGTCTCGCCGGTGCGCATGGCCACATTGAGCTGGCAGCCGACGAAAACGTTTTCGCCTTCCGAAAGCACAACCTTCTTGCCCTTCAGCTGCATGGTCTCGTTGACCATGTTGAAGGTGCCGGTGTCGCCGGTCGCCTCCTGCTTGTCAGACTTGAGATAGACCTTGTCGAAGACGTCGATCTTCTCGATGTCGGCATTGCCGCTGGCCACCGAGCCTTCGCCCGACTTGTAATAGACCACCATCCGGCCCGCCTGCATCGTGGTGGTGCCCTGCACGACCTTCACATTGCCGGTGAACTCGGCCTTGCGCTCCTGGTCGCGGATCTCGAGCTTGTCGCTCTGGATCTGGATGGGCTGGTCGTTGGAGAGCTGCATGCCCGTCATCTGGCTCGTCTGCTGGGCACCGGCCGGACCGACGGCAAACGCGAAGCCCGCGACAAGAACCAAAAGGCTGGTGGCCCGGACAGGGGCGGAGAGGGTGGCGAACATGGGGCTCTTACTGTTCTTTGTTGCGGATAGCGGCCGGGTCGACATCGACGACGACCTTGCCCTCGAAGACGACGACCTTGCCTTTATCCGTCATTCGCAGCGACTGCGCAACAATGGATGCGCCGCTGGATTTGATCGAGACGGGCTTGTCCGTCGACATTGTGCCGCCGTTGATATCGAGCTGGGCGGACTGGAAGGCGGCATCGAGGCCGGTATTGAGGTGGATGGTGAAAGGCGCAACCATGTCGAGCAGGTTGCGGCCGCGGTCGTAGATGCCGTTCTGGGCGACGACTTCCGCTACCGTGGATTCGTTCATCGGCATTTTCGCGAGGATGTCGTGAAGCTCGATGACGTCGGGCTGCTTCATGTCCTGCAGCGCGCGTTCGGCCTTCATGGAATAGCTGATGCCGTCCTGGTTGCGGCCGGCGATGGCCGGATTGCGCATCACGATCTTGCCGTCCTCGATGGAGGCGCTTTCCACCTGGAGATCGGAGGGAAGATAGGTGCGCACGATGGAAACCACGGCAAAGACGGCGCCGATGACGAGGGCGGCGACAGGCAGGGCGATCTTCAGCAGGCGCACGCGCGAGGAGTGCCGCGTCGCGAGGCGGTAGGCCTCCACGGAATTGCCTGTGCTCTGCGCACCCGTCGGTGTGTCTGCCGCGCTGTTCAGCATCCTGCCTGCTTGAATTCGAGTATCGGCAAATCGGGTCGCCCTGGTAACGGCTCCCATATGGCGATTATTCCTGAACAAACAATGGATGCCAAGAAAGTTCAGCGACGAATTGCCATTTGCACGGCCAATGCCATATCGATAGGGCCTTCGGCAAGTCACCCCAGGGTCGGCTTCCATAGGGAATGAGGACAGGGAATGGATCACTCCGCCATCGCCGACCGCCGGCAGCTGCGTCGCAAACTCACGTTCTGGCGCGTCGTCGCCATCCTGATCGCGCTTGCCGTCATCCTTGCGGCGGTCGCCTGGCGCTGGCCGGATGCGGGCGCAGGCGACCATATCGCGCGCGTCGAGATTTCCGGCATCATCCAGGACGACAAGGACCTGCTGGAACGCCTCGACCGCATCGCCAAGAACGACCGCGCGAAAGCCCTGGTGGTGACGATTTCCTCGCCGGGCGGCACGACCTATGGCGGCGAGGTCATCTTCAAGGCGCTGCGCAAGGTGGCGGAAAAGAAGCCCGTCGTCTCGGATGTGCGCACGCTCGCCGCCTCCGCCGGCTACATGATCGCAACCGCCGGCGACACGATCATCGCGGGTGAAAGCTCGATCACCGGCTCCATCGGCGTTCTCTTCCAGTATCCGCAGTTGAAGGACCTCATGGACAAGGTCGGCGTCTCCCTGGAGGAGATCAAGTCGGCGCCGCTGAAGGCCGAGCCGTCGCCGTTCCATCCCGCCAGCGAAGAGGCCAAGACCATGATCCGCGCCATGGTGATGGACAGCTACGACTGGTTCGTCGACCTGGTCGCCGAGCGCCGCAAACTGCCGCGCGCCGAGGTGCTGCGCCTTGCCGACGGCAGCATCTTCACCGGCCGGCAGGCGCTTGCCGCCAAGCTGGTGGATACGCTGGGCGGGCCGGAGGCGATCCGCGCCTATCTCGTCGAGCGCAAGGTCTCGGCCGACCTTCCCGTCATCGATTATGCGCCGGCCGGCCGCAGCGGCTTTCCGTTCCTCGGTTCAGGCGCGCTCGATTTCGTCCGTTCGCTTCTCGGCATGCCGCTCGACCTGCAGCCGACGATCGAAAAACTGGGCGGCCAAAAGTTGTTTCTTGACGGTCTTGTCTCCGTTTGGCAGGTTGATCATGATTGAAAAACAAGAGTTTTTGAGGGGGATACAGTGATCAAGTCCGAACTGGTTCAGATTGTCGCCGCTCGCAATCCACACCTCTACCATCGCGACGTCGAGAATATCGTCAACGCCGTGCTCGACGAGATCACCGATGCGCTTGCCGCAGGTAACCGGGTCGAGTTGCGCGGCTTCGGGGCCTTTTCGGTCAAGAACCGCCCCTCGCGCTCCGGCCGCAACCCGCGCACCGGCGACGCGGTCTTCGTCGAAGAGAAGTGGGTTCCCTTCTTCAAGACCGGCAAGGAACTGCGTGAACGCCTCAATCCCGGTCAGGCCGACCAGGACGATTGAGGCGATTAGCCAAGGGTTCCGCGGGGTTACGCGGAGCCGCAGGAATGGAGGCAGGGCGCCCATGGGCGCCTCGCGCCGGAAAGGTGACGTCATGGTCAAGAGAGTTTTCAACGTCGTCGTGCTGATCCCGATCGGCATCCTGCTGATCGTTCTGTCGGTCGCCAACCGCCAGCCCGTGACCCTGGCGCTCAATCCCTTCCGGCCGGAAGACAGCGTGCTGTCCGTCACCGCGCCCTTCTTCGTCTACCTGTTCCTCGCCACGATCCTCGGCCTTGTGCTGGGTGCGCTGATCACCTGGTTTACCCAGGGCAAGTACCGCAAGCGTGCCCGTATCGAGGCCAACGAGGCGGTGAAATGGCACAGCGAGGCCGAAAAGCACCGCACCCGCGCCGAGGCGATCGCCTCGCAGGCCGTCCTGCCGTCGCCGGGAAAATGATCTAGGCCGCCTTGCCGTTCAGCCGCGCCTCAAGATCGGCGAAGAAGCGCATCGCCAGCTTTCTGGCCGAGGAACCGATGAGGCGCGAGCCGAACTGGGCGAGCTTTCCACCGACCTGCGTGTGGATGTCATAGGCGAGGATCGTGCCGCCGCCGTCCTCGATCAACCGCACATCCGCGCTGCCCCTGGCGAGGCCGGCAATGCTGCCCTTGCCTTCGCCCGCGATCGTGTAGCTTTCGGGCGGGTTGAGGTTCGAGAGGGTGACTTCGCCGCTGAACGTGGCCGAAACGACGCCGATCTTGAACTTCACGGTCAGGTCGAGCTCTGTCGGCGATCGCCGGACGATCTCCTGGCAGCCGGGAATGCAGGCCTTCAGCGTATCGGGATCGTTGAGAGCGGCCCACACCGCATCGCGCGGGGCGGCTATGCGTTCCTCACCGGTCAGGTCCATCTGCGATTCTCCCTTGTGTGGTCTCAAGTTATCGTCATCGGAAAGCGCTTTGCCAAGTGGGGGAGGGATGGTATGGGAGCCGCTTGTTTTCCGGCGTTGCCGGCCAGTTTCCCACCGACGACGGACGATCCATCGTGAAGGACAGACACCGCCGGCCGAAAAGCGGCCCCGCCGCACCCGCCAAGCCGCACGGATCCCCGCGGGCGCAGACGCAGAAGGCCCCGGCCGTGAAGACCACCGTCGCGAAGCCTGCTGCCGCGAAGAAGGAGCCGCGCCCGGCGCCGGATGCGCGCCCGCTGATGCGACGCGACGGGGCAAAACCGGCCGAGCGCGTGCCGGTCATTCTCGAAACGGCGGGTTCGGATCAGTACCGCCTCATCGACAGCGGCGCCGGCGAGAAGCTGGAGCAGTACGGCCCCTATCGCATCGTGCGCCCGGAAGCCCAGGCGCTCTGGCAGCGCAGCCTGCCCGACAGCCTGTGGGACAAGGCGGACGCCCTCTTCACCGGCGATACGGACGAGGACGGCATGGGGCGCTGGAAGTTTCCCCGGGAGGCTCTCGGCGAAACCTGGCCGATGCAGCTCCTGGGCGTCGATTTCCATGGCCGCTTCACCGCCTTCCGCCATGTCGGCGTCTTTCCCGAACAGCTCGCGCACTGGAGCTGGATGAAGGAAAAGGTCGAGACGGCCGGCCGCCCGGTCAAGGTGCTGAACCTCTTCGGCTATACCGGCGTGGCTTCGCTGGTGGCCGCCGCCGCCGGCGCCGAAGTCACCCATGTCGATGCCTCGAAGAAGGCGATCGGCTGGGCGCGCGAGAACCAGGCGCTCGGCCGCATGGACAAGCTGCCTATCCGCTGGATTTGTGAAGACGCGATGAAGTTCATCCAGCGCGAGGAACGCCGCGGCAGCAAATACGACATCATCCTCACCGACCCGCCGAAATTCGGCCGGGGTCCCAATGGCGAGGTCTGGCATCTCTTCGACCATCTGCCGCTGATGCTCGATGTTTGCCGCGAGATCCTGTCGCCGAAAGCCATCGGCCTCGTGTTGACGGCCTATTCGATCCGCGCGAGCTTCTATTCGATCCACGAGCTGATGCGCGAGACGATGCGCGGCGCCGGCGGCACGGTGGAATCGGGCGAACTCGTCATCCGCGAGAGCGGCACGGACGGCCGGCAAGCCGGCCGCGCGCTCTCCACCTCCCTCTTCAGCCGATGGATCAGCGCATGAGCCACGATCACCAGGGAACGCGCCGCGTCGGGCAGGTCAAGGAGGTCACGAGCCTCGCCAACCCGATCGTCAAGGATATCAAGGCGCTGTCCGACAAGAAGCACCGCGACGAGACGAAGAGCTTCATGGCCGAAGGCCTCAAGCTCGTCATCGACGCGCTGGAGCTCGGCTTCGAGATCCGCACGCTGGTCTATGCCAAGAACGTCAAGGACAAGCCGCAGGTCGTGCAATGCGCGACCAAGACGGTGGCGCGCGGCGGGCTGGTGCTGGAGGTGAGCGAGAAGGTGCTCGCCTCGATCACGCGGCGCGACAATCCGCAGATGGTCGTCGGCATCTTCACCCAGCGCTGGACGAACCTGCGCGACGTGAGGCCCGGAAACGGCGAGACCTATGTCGCACTCGACCGCGTCCGCGATCCCGGCAATCTCGGCACGATCATCCGCACGGCCGATGCCGCGGGTGCGAGCGGCGTCATCCTCGTCGGCGAAAGCACCGACCCGTTCTCGATGGAGACCGTGCGCGCCACGATGGGATCGGTCTTCGCCGTGCCGCTGGTCAGGGCCAGCGTGGCGGACTTCCTCGCCTGGAAGAAGGGGGCGGGCGTGCGCGTCGTTGCGACCCATCTCGCCGGCGCCGTCGATTACCGCACCATCGACTACAAGACGAAGCCCGTCGTGCTCCTGATGGGCAACGAGCAGTCCGGCCTGCCGGATACGCTGGCGAGCGAGGCGGATGCGCTGGCCCGCATTCCGCAGGCGGGTCTTGCGGATTCGCTCAACCTCGCCATTGCCACCGGCGTCATGCTCTTCGAGGCGCGCCGCCATCTGCTGACGCTGGACGACCGCGCATGACCAACCGCATTCCCCTCATGTCCCGGCCGGTGCCGGTCATCATCGTCATCCTTTTGGCGCTGCTGCTCGATCAGGCGGTGAAATTCGCCGTCGAGATGTGGCTTCCCTTCCAGGAGGCGGTGCATGTCGTGCCGATGCTGGCGCTCTACCGCACCTACAATTACGGCGTCGCCTTCTCGATGCTTTCGGGCCTGGAGGGCTGGCTGATCGTGACGCTGCGCCTCTTCGTCGTGGCCTTCGTCGCCTGGCTCTGGCGGCAGACGCCGAAGGAGCGCGGATTCGCCCATGCCGGTTACGCCTTTATCATCGCCGGCGCCTTCGGCAACCTCATCGACCGGGCGCTCTTCGGCTATGTGATCGACTATATCCTGTTCTATACGGAGACGTGGTCCTTCGCGGTGTTCAATCTCGCCGACAGTTTCATCACCATCGGCGCAGGCCTGGTGATCCTCGACGAGCTGCTTCTGCTGCGCCGCAAGGATCGCTAAACTTTTAGCGACTTGCTGAAGCCGATTTGAACGGTCCGCGTGATAAGCGGATCCCATGAGCGAACCCGTCAAGCTACAGAGCCGGCTTCAGGCCGAATTCGCCGAGGCGCCGTCCCGCCCCGCTCACGGCCGTCCGGATGGAGAGGCGACGCGGGACGCCTCAGCGTCCGCGGCACCCGCGCGGGAAAGCCATGCGGCGATCCGCACCGTCATCGCCGGCGTCGGCCTGCTTTGCGCCGTGCTGGTTTTGGTGACCGGCATGGTGTCGGGCTTTTACATCGCGGGTGCCGGTCTGGGCCTTGCGGGCATTGCCGGTACCATATTCCTCTTCCTTTCCCGTCGGCCGACCGTCGGCATCGAGACGGTGCATGACCGCGGCTGGGAGCGCAGCGAAACCTCCGAAATCCTTTCCGCGATCCACGACGTGCTGGGCGATATCATCGTCACCCGCACCCTTGATGGCCGCATCCTGCGGGCCAATGCCGTTCTGGGTGCGCTGACGGGCGTCGCCGATGTCGAAGGCCGCACGCTGGAGGCGCTCGGCCTCTCCTTCCGTTCGCAGGCCAGCGCGCATCGCTACGATGTCGATGTGCAAACACCCACGGGCATGCGCATCTATTCCTGGCACGATGTCACGGTGCGCGATCCCGCGTCCGGCGACCTGGTGGTGCAGTCCATTGCGCGCGACGTGACGGAGGAGCGCCGGGCGGAAGGCGAACGCGAGAAGGCCCGCCAGCGCGCGGAGGCGGCGAGTGCCGCCAAGTCCCGCCTGCTGGCCACCGTCAGCCACGAGATCCGCACGCCGCTTTCCGGCATCCTGGGCATGTCGCATCTCCTGGGCCAGACCCGGCTCACCGCCGAGCAGAAAAACTACCTCGCCGGCATGCGCCAATCCGGGCACGCGCTCGTGCAGCTCGTCGACGACCTCCTGGATTTCTCCAGCATCGAGGCAGGCCGCTTCCAACTGCGGCCGTCGGAAGAGCCGGTGCGTCCGATGCTCGAAAGCGTGGTGGAGATGCTGTCGCCGCGCGCCCATGAAAAGGGGATCGAGATCGGTTCGTTCGTCTCCGCGGATGTGCCGGGCCTTCTTCTCTACGACGCCGCGCGCCTGCGCCAGGTGCTCTACAATGTCGTCGGCAATGCCGTGAAATTCACCCATACGGGCGGTGTCCTGCTGGAAACGGCGCTCGACCGCGATGCCATCGTCATCCGGGTGACGGATACGGGGCCCGGCATGCGGCCGGACGAGCAGGCCCGCATCTTCGAGGAATTCGAACAGACCGGCAGTGCGGCGCAGCGCAGCGGCGGCACGGGGCTGGGGCTCGCCATCTCGGCGCGCATCCTTTCCGAGGCCGGCGGCGCCCTGACGCTGGAGAGCGCCCCCGGCCGGGGCAGCACCTTCACCATCCGCATGCCGGTGGAGGTGCGGCTGCGCCCCTCTCGCGGCACGCGCAAGAGCGTGCTGCGCGGCAGCCTCGTCTTCCTGCTCTCGCCTGAGGGCCCCGCCTCGGCGGCGCTGGTGCGCACCATCGGCGCGCTCGGCGGCGCCTGCCATCTCGCCACCTCCGTCGAGGAGGCCGAAAACGTCGTGCGCCACCTGGCCGCGCGGGGAGAAACCCTCACCGATATCATCGTGGACAACCGCCTGGCCGGCGTCTTCCGCCGCGAGCTGGCCAACATGGCCTTTCTGCGCGAGAGCGCCGCCCGCCGGATCTATCTCGTCAATCCCGAGGATCGCGGCAGCCACGCCATCGGCAAGGGCGAGGGATACGATTCTTGGCTGATCCGGCCGCTGCGCGAGCGCTCGCTTGTCGAGGTGCTGCGCGGCCGGATGAAGGGGGTCGAGGTGCGCGACGCGATCAACGACAACCGCCCGATCTTGAAGGACCCGCCGCCGGTGGCGCCGGACCCGCGCGCGGCGGCTCCCTCGGGCATCCGGATCCTGCTGGCGGAGGACGATCCGGTCAATGCCATGCTGGTGCGCTCGGTCCTGGAGCGTGCCGGCCATACGGTACGCCACGTGCCGGATTATCCGGCCCTCGTTTCCGCGCTCGGCGGGGTGACGGATGCCGGGCCCTTCACACCCGACCTGCTCGTCACCGATCTCGGCATGCCGGGCGGGGAGGCGGAGGAGATGATCGCGCGGATCGTGCGTCGCGACGACGGCAATGCCCGTCTTCCCGTCATCGTGCTGACGGCGGATAGCCGGGCCAGCCTCGGGCAGGAACTCCTTGCCATCGGCGCCGATGCGGTGCTGGCCAAGCCCGCCGATCCCGCGCGCCTTCTGGGGGAAATCGGCCGGCTCTCCCGGCGGTCGCAGGCCTGACGGCCACCCCGGCGGCCACCCCGGCGGCTTTGCCCTATCCAAGCCGGCTTTACGTCATTATCCTGTTGCAGAATCGTGATTAAAGTCACGAAGCTCATCAACGGGTAGACTGCCATGACGCTCGAACTCTCCCAGACCCTCGCTCCCGTGGAGATCGCCCAGAAGCCGGCCCCGGCAACGGAACGGCCGGCGTCGGACGTGCTCGGCCGCATCGGCAATCTCGAAACCCGTCTGGCCCGCTCCGTCTCCGAGATCGATGCCGCGCAGGCCGTGCGCTACCGCGTCTTCGTCGAGGAGATGAACGCCCAGCTTTCGCACGATGCCGTGCGCCGCAAGCGCGACATCGACGCCTGGGACATGGTCTGCGACCATCTGCTCGTGCTCGACACCGCAATCGAGGGCGATGCCGAGGAACAGATCGTCGGCACCTATCGGCTGCTGCGGCAGGATGTGGCGGCCGTTTCCGGCGGCTTCTATTCGCAGTCCGAGTTCGACGTCGATGCGCTGGTCGCCCGCCATCCCGACAAGCGATTCATGGAGCTCGGCCGCTCCTGCGTGCTGCCGGCCTATCGCACCAAGCGCACGGTCGAGCTGCTTTGGCAGGGCGCCTGGGCCTATTCGCTGAAACATGGCGTGGACGTGATGTTCGGCTGCGCCTCCTTCCACGGCACGGTGCCGGAGGAGCACGCGCTGGCGCTTTCCTTCCTGCACCACAATGTGCAGGCCAAGGACGACTGGAGCGTTTCGGCCCGGCCGGAACTCTTCCGCGTCATGGACCTGATGCCGGCGGAAGGCATCGATGCGCGCAAGGCGCTGGTGGCCATGCCGCCGCTCGTGAAGGGCTACCTGAGGCTCGGCGCGACCATCGGCAGCGGCGCGGTCGTGGACCACGCCTTCAACACGACGGATGTGCTGATCGTCCTGCCGATCGGCCAGATTTCCGGTCGCTATCTCAACTATTACGGCGCGGATGCCGGACGGTTCGCGAGCTGAGGAATTAGGCGGTAGCCAGTAGCCAATAGGCGTGATGCGCTTCGACTACTGCCTACTGCCTACTGCCCTAACCGCCCGAATTATACGCGGCCAGCGTCGCCATGTTGACGATGTCCGAATCCTTCGCACCCATCGAGACGATCTGCACCGACTTGTCGAGGCCCACGAGAAGCGGGCCGATGACGGTGGAGCCGCCGAGTTCCTGCAGCATCTTGGTCGAGATCGATGCCGAGTGGAACGCCGGCATCACCAGCACGTTGCCGGGGCCGGAGAGACGGCAGAACGGATATTGCTCCATGATGCGCGGATTGAGCGCCACGTCGGCCGCCATCTCGCCGTCATATTCGAAATCGACGCGGCGGCGGTCGAGGATCTTCACCGCTTCGCGCACCCGCTCGGAGCGTTCGCCCGACGGATGGCCGAAGGTAGAATAGGCGAGCATCGCCACGCGCGGCTCGTAGCCCAGGCGGCGGGCAAGGCCTGCAGCCTCTTCCGCGATATCCGCCAATTCTTCCGAGGAGGGCATGTCGTGCACCGCCGTATCGGCGACCAGCACGGCGCGGCCGCGGCAGAGCGCCAGCGACGCGCCGATGACGCGATGGCCGGGCTTGGGGTCGATGCAGCGGCGTACGTCTTCCAGCGCGGTGGAATAGTTACGGGTGAGGCCCGTCACCATCGCGTCCGCATCGCCGAGCGCCACCATGCAGGCCGCGAAATGGTTGCGGTCGTTATGGATCATGCGCTGCGCATCGCGGTAGAGGAAACCCTTCCGCTGGATGCGGGCATAGAGATAGTCGATATAGGCGTCGTTGCGCGTCGAGATGCGGGCATTGAGCAGCTGGATGCCGGGCCGGTCGAGATCGATGCCGGCGCGCTCGGCGATTTCGCGCATCCGGTCGTCGCGGCCGACGAGGATGGCGGTGCCGAGCTGCTGGTTGGCATAGGACACGGCGGCGCGCATCATCTGCTCTTCCTCGCCCTCGGCGAAGACGACGCGTTTCGGCTGGCGGCGCACCCGGGCATAGATCTGCTGCAGCGTCGAGGCGATCGGGTCGCGCCGTGCCTTCAGGTCGCGCGCATAGGCGTCGAGGTCGGGAATGTCCTTGCGCGCCACTCCGGTTTCCATCGCCGCCTTGGCGACGGCCACGGGAATGGCCGAGATGAGGCGCGGATCGAAGGGCACCGGGATGATGTATTGCGCGCCGAAGCGCGGGCGCACGCCCTGATAGGCGGCGGCCACATCGTCGGGCACGTCTTCCTTCGCGAGGTGGGCGAGCGCCTCGGCGGCGGCGATCTTCATCGCATCGTTGATGGTCGAGGCCCGCACGTCGAGCGCGCCGCGGAAGATATAGGGAAAGCCGAGTACGTTGTTGACCTGGTTCGGGTAGTCCGACCGCCCCGTCGCCACGATGGCGTCGTCGCGGATGCGCGCGACTTCCTCGGGCGTGATTTCCGGGTCGGGATTGGCCATGGCGAAGATGATCGGGCGCGGCGCCATGGAGCGGATCATCTCTTCGGAGAACGCGCCCTTGGCCGAGAGGCCGAACACCACGTCGGCACCGGCCATCGCCTCGGCCAGCGAGCGGCGGTCGGTCTTGACCGCATGGGCCGATTTCCACTGGTTCATGCCCTCTTCGCGGCCCTGGTAGATCACGCCCTTGGTGTCGCAGAGGATGACGTTCTCAGGCGAAAAGCCCATCGCCTTGATGAGTTCGATACAGGCGATGGCGGCCGCGCCCGCGCCGTTGCAGACGAGCTTCGTCGTCTTGAAGTCGCGGCCGGTCAGCGCCAGCGCATTGATGAGGCCGGCGGCGGCGATGATGGCGGTGCCGTGCTGGTCGTCGTGGAAGACCGGGATGTCCATCAGCTCGCGCAGGCGGCTCTCGATGATGAAACAGTCGGGCGCCTTGATGTCCTCGAGATTGATGCCGCCGAAGGAGGGGCCGAGATAGCGCACGCAGTTGATGAACTCGTCGACATTCTCCGTATCGACCTCGAGGTCGATGGAATCGACGTCGGCAAAGCGCTTGAAGAGCACCGACTTGCCTTCCATGACCGGCTTGGAGGCGAGCGCGCCGAGGTTGCCCAGGCCGAGAATGGCCGTGCCGTTCGAGATGACGGCGACCATGTTGCCGCGCGTGGTGTAGTCGTAGGCGGTCGAGGGGTCTTCGGCGATGGCCTTCACGGGCACGGCGACGCCGGGCGAATAGGCGAGCGACAGGTCGCGCTGCGTCGCCATCGGCTTGGTCGGCGTGATCTCCAGCTTGCCCGGACGGCCGGACGAGTGGAAATCCAGCGCTTCAATGTCCGTGACGCTGGCCTTCTGGCGATCGGATTTGTCGGTTCCCGGCATGCTGTCCCCCTTCATACTCCTGTGGGCGATAGGCCCACACCTCCACGCAGGTGTTGTTTTCTATAGCGGCACATGGCTAGGGTGACACCTCTTTTTTGGGAAGAACTGACTCTCCGTGAACGACCAGATCGCACGACCGAACGATATCCTGTCGACGGCCGAACTCGCCTCCGACGAAAGCCGCGCATCGGCCACGCCGATGATGGAGCAGTTTATCGAGATCAAGGCGGCCAATCCCGACAGCATGCTGTTTTACCGCATGGGGGATTTCTACGAGCTGTTCTTCCAGGATGCCGTGGACGCTTCGCGCGCGCTCGGCATCACGCTGACGAAACGCGGCCAGCATATGGGCCTCGACATCCCCATGTGCGGCGTGCCGGTCCATGCGGCGGACGATTATCTGCAACGGCTCATCGCGCTCGGTTTCCGCGTCGCCGTCTGCGAGCAGGTCGAGGACCCCGCGGAGGCCAAGAAGCGCGGCTCGAAATCCGTCGTGCGCCGCGATGTCGTGCGCCTCGTCACGCCGGGCACGCTGACCGAGGAAAAGCTGCTCTCGCCCTCGGACGCCAACTACCTGATGGCCGTCGCGCGCATTCGCGGCGGGGCGGAACCCTCCATGGCGCTCGCCTGGATCGATATCTCGACCGGCATCTTTCGCCTGTCGGAGACCGCGCAGGGCCAGCTTCTGGCCGATATCCTGCGCATCGATCCGCGCGAACTGATCGTGCCGGACACCCTGTTCCACGATCCCGATTTCCGCCCGGTGCTCGATATTCTCGGCCGCGTGGCCGTGCCGCAGCCGGCCGTGCTGTTCGACAGCGCCACGGCGGAAGGCCGCATCGCGCGCTATTTCGGTGTCTCCACCCTCGACGGTTTCGGGACGTTTTCGCGCGCCGAGATGGCCGCGGCCTCCGCCGCCGTCGCCTATGTCGAAAAGACCCAGATCGCGGAGCGCCCGCCGCTCGGCCGGCCGGAGCGCGAAAGCTCGGCCTCGACGCTCTTCATCGATCCCGCCACCCGCGCCAATCTCGAACTGGTCCGCACCCTGTCGGGCGAGCGCAGCGGCACGCTCCTGAAGGCGATCGACCGCACCGCCACGAGCGGCGGCGCGCGTCTTCTCGCCGAACGCCTGATGTCGCCGCTGACCGACCCCGATGCCATCAATGCCCGGCTCGATTCGATTGCGACGCTCGCCGACCGGCCCTCCTTCTGCGAGGACCTGCGCCGCGCCCTCAAGCAGCTGCCCGACATGCCGCGCGCGCTTTCGCGCATCGCGCTCGGCCGTGGCGGTCCGCGTGACCTGGGCGCGATCCTCCAGGGGCTTTCCACCTCCGCGGAGATCGCCCGCCTGATGGCGTCCGAGGCGCTGGAGGGCGAACTGGCCGCCGCGCGCGACGCGATCGCCACGCTGCCGCTCGATCTGTCGCACCGCCTCGCCTTCATGCTGGCCGACGAGCTGCCGCTTCTGAAGCGCGACGGCGGCTTCATCCGTGAGGCGGCCGATGCCGAGCTCGACGAGATGCGGGCGCTGCGCGACCAGTCCCGCCGGGTGATTGCCGGCCTCCAGCTGGAATATGCCGAGGAAACGGGCGTCAAGTCGCTGAAGATCAAGCACAACAACGTGCTCGGCTACTTCATCGAGGTGTCGGCCGGAAACGCCGCGGCGCTGACCGACAGCGACGCGGCCAAGGCGCGGTTCATCCACCGGCAGACCATGGCCGGCGCCATGCGCTTCACCACGACGGTGCTGTCGGAGCTTGAAACCAAGATCGCCAACGCCGCCGACCGGGCGCTCGCCATCGAGCTTGCCGCCTTCGAGGGTCTGGTCGAGGCGGTGGTGGCCGAAGCGGAAGCGATCAAGGCGGCGGCGCGCGCGCTTGCAGTGGTTGATGTGTCCGTCGGGCTGGCGGCCCTCGCGGAAGAGCAGGCCTATTGCCGGCCGGTCGTGGATGGCTCGACCATGTTCGCCATCGTCGGCGGGCGGCATCCGGTCGTGGAGCAGGCGCTGCGCCGCCAGCACGGCACCGCCTTCGTCGCCAATTCCTGCGATCTCTCGCCCCATGACGGCAAGGGCTACGGCGCGATCTGGCTGCTGACCGGCCCCAATATGGGCGGTAAGTCGACCTTTCTGCGCCAGAATGCGCTGATCGCCATCCTCGCGCAGATGGGGTCCTACGTGCCGGCCGAAAGCGCCCATATCGGCGTGGTCGACCGGCTGTTCTCGCGCGTCGGCGCCTCTGACGATCTGGCGCGCGGCCGGTCGACCTTCATGGTCGAGATGGTCGAGACGGCGGCGATCCTCAACCAGGCGACGGACCGCTCGCTTGTCATTCTCGATGAGATCGGCCGCGGCACCGCGACCTTCGACGGCCTGTCCATCGCCTGGGCCGCCGTCGAGCACCTGCATGAGGCCAATCGCTGCCGAGGGCTGTTTGCCACGCATTTCCACGAGCTGACGGTGCTGTCGGAGAAGCTCGCGCGCCTTTCCAACGCCACAATGCGCGTCAAGGAGTGGGACGGTGACGTGATCTTCCTGCACGAGGTGGGCCCGGGGGCAGCGGATCGCTCCTATGGCATTCAGGTGGCGCGCCTTGCCGGCCTGCCGGCCTCGGTCGTGGCGCGTGCGAAGGATGTGCTCGCAAAGCTCGAGGATGCGGACCGCAAGAACCCGGCAAGCCAGCTGATCGACGATCTGCCGCTGTTCCAGGTCGCGGTGCGCCGCGAGGAGGTGCGACGCAGTTCTGCTCCGTCGAAGGTCGAGGAACTGGTGAAGGACCTCAACCCGGATGACATGACGCCGCGTGCGGCGCTGGATGCGCTTTATGCGCTGAAGAAAGAACTTGGCAACCGGTAACGGCTAGGGTGATTGTCCTCGCGTGCCGAAAGGGTCTATAGGCATGCGCACCGAACGGGCGATGGACGACAAGCGGGACGCAAGCCGGAATTCGATGGAAAAGAAGCTTCTGGCACCGGCCGAATCCGGCCTTCTCGACGTGCCTGCACTGCGCGCAAGATGCGAATTCATTGCCAGCGCCAATGCCGATTATCGCGACCGCATGCGCAGCGCGCTTCTGGCCGAGTTCAAGAAGGCTAATAGCGAAGGCCGGGAGCGGGCGCGCGAGCTGCTGTTTGCGGACGGCAGCGGCCTGCAATGCGCCGCGCGCATCTCCTGGCTTCAGGATCAGCTGATAACGGTCCTTCACGATTTCACGCTGAACCATGTCTTCAGTGCCGGCCAGGCATCGCCCGCCGCGCGCATCACGGTCACGGCCGTCGGCGGCTACGGGCGTGGCACACTGGCGCCGGGCTCCGATATCGACCTGCTCTTCCTGCTGCCGGCAAAGCCCGCCGCCTGGAGCGAGCCGGCCATCGAGTTCATGCTCTATATCCTGTGGGACCTGGGCTTCAAGGTCGGCCATGCGACCCGCAACATCGAGGAATGCATCCAGCTTTCCAAGGGCGACATGACCATCCGCACGGCGATCCTCGAGGCACGCTTCATCTGCGGCTCGGTCGCGCTTTTCGAGGAGCTGGGCGTGCGCTTCGACCGCGAGATCGTGCGCGGCACCGGCCCGGAATTCATCGCCGCCAAGCTCGCCGAACGCGACGAGCGCCACCGCAAGGCCGGCGACACGCGCTACCTCGTCGAGCCGAACGTCAAGGAAGGCAAGGGCGGTCTTCGCGACCTGCACACCCTGTTCTGGATCGCCAAATACTTCTACCACATCCGCGACCCGGCCGAACTGGTGAAGCTCGGCGTGCTCTCGCGGCAGGAATACAAGCTCTTCCAGAAGGCGGACGACTTCCTCTGGGCCGTGCGCTGCCACATGCATTTCCTGACCGGCAAGGCGGAAGAGCGGCTGTCCTTCGATATCCAACGCGAGATCGCCGAGTGCCTCGGTTACCAGCCGCATCCGGGCCTTTCGGCTGTCGAGCGCTTCATGAAGCACTATTTCCTCGTCGCAAAGGACGTGGGCGACCTCACGCGCATCTTCTGCGCGACGCTGGAGGACCAGCAGGCCAAGGAGGCTCCCGGCCTGACCGCGGCGATCAGCCGCTTCACCCACCGCACGCGCAAGATCCCCGGCACGCTGGATTTCGTCGAGGACCGCGGCCGCATCACCATTGCCGGTCCGGATGTCTTCAAGCGCGATCCGGTCAACATCATCAGGCTGTTTCACATCGCCGACATCAACGGGCTGGAATTTCATCCCGATGCGCTGAAACAGGTCACGCGCTCGCTGAAGCTTATCAATGCCGCGCTGCGCGAGGACGAGGAGGCGAACCGCCTCTTCCTGTCCATCCTGACCTCGCCGCGCGATCCCGCGCTCAGCCTGCGCCGCATGAACGAGGCCGGCGTGCTCGGCCGGTTCATCCCGGAATTCGGCAAGATCGTCGCGATGATGCAGTTCAACATGTATCACCACTATACGGTCGACGAGCACCTGATCCGTGCCGTCGGCGTGCTGGCAAGCATCGACCAGGGCCGCGAGAAGGAGGCCCATCCGCTCAGCTACCAGGTGATGCCGGCCATCGAGGACCGCGTCGCGCTCTATGTGGCGGTGCTGCTGCACGATATCGCCAAGGGCCGTCCCGAGGATCATTCGGTGGCCGGGGCGAAGGTCGCCCGCAAGCTCTGCCAGCGTTTCGGCCTTTCCCCGAAGCAGACGAAGCTGGTCGTCTGGCTGATCCAGGAGCATCTGACCATGTCGATGGTCGCGCAGACCCGCGACCTCAACGACCGCAAGACCATCGTCGACTTCGCCGACAAGGTGCAGTCGCTGGAGCGCCTGAAGATGCTGCTGGTGCTGACGGTCTGCGATATCCGCGCGGTCGGCCCCGGCGTGTGGAACGGCTGGAAGGGCCAGCTGCTGCGCACCCTCTACTACGAGACCGAGCTTCTGATTTCCGGCGGCTTCTCCGAACTGTCGCGCAAGGAGCGGGCGCGGGCGGCGCGCGAGGTGCTGCTCAAGGCATTGCCGGCCGACTGGAGCCAGAAGGATCGCAAGACCTATGCGAACCTCAACTACGACCCCTATCTGCTGACGGTCTCGCTGGAGGATCAAGTCCGCCATGCGGCCTTCATCCGCGAGGCCGACCGGGCACGCCAGACGCTGGCGACGACGGTGCGCACCCACTCCTTCCATGCCATCACCGAAATCACGGTGCTGTCGCCCGACCATCCGCGGCTCCTAACCGTGATTGCCGGCGCCTGTGCTGCGGCCGGCGCCAACATCGTCGACGCGCAGATCTTCACCACATCCGACGGGCGGGCGCTGGACACGATCCTCGTCAACCGCGAATTCCCCAACGATTCCGACGAGATGCGCCGTGCCGGCACCATCGGCAAGATGATCGAGGACGTGCTGTCCGGCCGCAAGCGCCTGCCGGAAGTCATCGCCACGCGCACCAAGAGCCGCAAGCGCAGCCGCACCTTCACCGTCTCGCCGGCCGTCACCATCTCGAACACGCTGTCGAACAAGTTCACCGTCATCGAGATCGAGTGCCTCGACCGGCCCGGCCTGCTGTCGGAAGTGACAGCCGTCCTGTCCGACCTGTCGCTCGACATCGCCTCGGCGCATATCACGACCTTCGGCGAGAAGGTGATCGACACCTTCTACGTCACCGATCTGGTCGGCCAGAAAATCACGACGGATAACCGGCAGGCCAATATCATCGCGCGGCTGAAGGCCGTCATGGCGGATGAGGCGGACGAACTGCGCGACCGCATGCCGTCAGGCATGATCGCGCCGGTGCCCGCGACGCCGAAAAAGGTCAGGGCAGAACAATGAGTCTGGTCAAGAAATTCGCGACGGTGGGCGGCGCGACGCTCGGCAGCCGCGTGCTCGGCTTCGCGCGTGAGACGCTGATGGCGGCCGCGCTCGGCACGGGCCCGATGGCGGACGCCTTCTATGCCGCCTTCCGCTTCCCGAACCTTTTCCGCCGCCTCTTTGCCGAGGGCGCTTTCAACGCCGCCTTCGTGCCGCTCTTCGCCAAGGAGATCGAGGAAGGCGGTGTCGATGGCGCCAAGCGCTTCTCCGAAGAGGTCTTCGGCGTCCTGTTCACGGTCCTGCTTCTGCTGACCATCGCGATGGAGCTGCTGATGCCGCTCATCGTCGCCTGGATCATCGCGCCGGGCTTCGTGGGCGACGCGGAGAAGTTCGACGTAACGGTGAAGCTTGCCGTCGTGATGTTCCCCTATCTCATGTGCATGTCGCTGACGGCCATGCTGTCGGGCATGCTGAACTCGCTGCATCACTATTTCGCCGCCGCCGTTGCACCCGTTTTCCTCAATGTCGTGCTGATCGGCGCGCTGGGTTATGCGCTCTGGCAGGGGGCCTCGCCGCTCGATACGGCCTGGTATCTTTCCTGGGGCGTCCTGGTGGCGGGGCTGCTGCAGATGGCGGTGCTTTACGCGGGTGTGCGCCACGCCGGCATCCGGATCGGCTTTCGCAGGCCGCGCATGACGCCGAACGTCAAGCGCCTGCTGTGGCTGGCTTTTCCGGCGGCGGTGACGGGCGGCATCACCCAGATCAACCAGCTGATCGGCCAGATGATCGCCTCCACCAAGGACGGCGCCATTGCGGCCCTGCAATATGCCGACCGCGTCTACCAGCTTCCGCTCGGTGTCGTCGGCATTGCCGTCGGCGTGGTGCTGCTGCCCGAGCTTGCGCGTGCGCTCAAGGGCGGACACCAGATCGAGGCGGCGAATATCCAGAACCGCTCCATGGAGTTCGTGCTCTTCCTCACCCTGCCGGCCGCGGGCGCGCTCTGGGTCATTTCGGACGAGATCGTGCGGGTTCTCTACGAGCGCGGCGCCTTCAGCCCCGATACGACCTCGATCGTTGCCGGGACGCTCGCGATCTACGGCCTCGGCCTGCCGGGCTTCGTGATGATCAAGGCGCTCAATCCCGGTTTCTTCGCGCGTGAGGATACCAAGACGCCGATGCGCATCACCATGCTGTCGGTGGTGGTGAACTGCATCCTGGCCGTCTCGCTCTTCCCGCTTTTCCATGAGCGCGGCATCGCCACCGCCGAGGCCGTTTCCGGCTGGCTGACGGCGCTGCTTCTCTTCGTGACGCTGGTCCGGCGCGGTCACTGGCCGCTGGAGCGGGCGCTTGCCTGGCGCGTGGCGCGCCTCATCGTCGCGACCCTCGTCATGGCCGTGTCGCTGGAATACGCCTCCGGCTTCCTCGCCGACCGGCTCGCGCCGTCCTCGCCGCTCCTCGAACAGCTGGCGGCGCTCGGCCTTCTGATCGGCTTCGCCATGGTCGTCTATTTCTCGGTGGCCTTCCTCATCGGCGGCGCCGATCTCGGCATGATCCGCCGCAACATGAAGCGCAAGGCGAAAGCCGTGCCGGGCGAGGGGTCCGCCGACTAGACGCAATCTAGCGTGAGGCGGGCCGTGCGCGCGTTGTGAGCCGTGCCAGCCCGCCGCCGCAATGATGCCAGCGCCGCTTCGGCCCGACATCGACATGCACGATGCCGTTGCAATAGGTGCCGAGGCCGCCGATGGCGGGCGCCGAGCGCGCGGCCGCGAGGATGCGGTTTACCGAAACGCCGGGAACGCGGATATCCGCCGCAAGGCATTTGCGGTGATAGGAGCCGCGCCGTCCGTTCGAGCGGTGGCCGGACGTGACGAGGGGCCTGCGGCCGACCGCGCGGGCGATATGCGACAGCACGCCCCTGAGCTTGCCGGGGAAACACCGGTGCCGCACGCGCGGCGTCTGGATGCTGTATGTTTTCGCCACGACGTCCTTGTCGGTTCTGGCGGCGTGTTTGTCGTTGCGGCCCGCCGTGGTCTCCGTCGCGAAGAGCGACGTCACAGCCACGATGCAGGCAAGCAGAATGGAACCGTTCCTTCGCACGGTGTCCTCCCGTTTTGCGCCCCTTCGTCACAAAACGGCCGATCGGGATCGACCTTCCCTCAAATCCCCGCAGCCAGGAACAACCGGAAAGTGTCATTTATAAGGAATGCCTGATGAGAGGTGCCGCCGCAAGGCCGGCCCACTTGATCGGCGTCCCGGCGCCGTGCATAAGCGCGGCGTATTTCTTTCGCAGATCCGTCCGCAGGACCGGGCCGGAAACTGCGCGTGCAACAGGACCAGGCCCTCCACCCGCCTGAAGGAAACCGTCATGAGCGCATTCAAGCCCCTCGTCTTCTCCGGCGTGCAGCCGACCGGCAATCTCCACCTCGGCAACTATCTCGGCGCGATCCGCAAGTTCGTGGCGCTGCAGGAGGATAACGACTGCATCTATTGCGTCGTGGACCTGCACGCCATCACCGCGCAGCTGGTGCACGAGGACATGCGCGGCCAGATCCGCTCCATTGCCGCCGCCTTCATCGCCGCCGGCATCGATCCGAAGAAGCACATCGTCTTCAACCAGTCCGCCGTGCCGCAGCATGCCGAGCTCGCCTGGATCTTCAACTGCGTGGCGCGCATCGGCTGGATGGAGCGCATGACCCAGTTCAAGGACAAGACCGGCGGCAAGAATGCCGAACAGGTCTCGCTCGGCCTGCTTGCCTATCCGAGCCTGATGGCCGCCGACATCCTCGTCTACCGCGCGACCCATGTGCCCGTCGGCGACGACCAGAAGCAGCACCTGGAGCTGACCCGCGACATCGCGCAGAAGTTCAACATCGACTTCGGCAATCACATTCGCAAGGCCGGCACCGGCGTCGATATCGTGGTCGGCGAGGAGCCGGTGCACGCCTATTTCCCGATGGTCGAGCCGCTGATCGGCGGACCGGCACCGCGCGTCATGAGCCTGCGCGACGGCACGAAGAAGATGTCGAAGTCGGATGCCTCCGACCTGTCGCGCATCAACCTCACCGACGATGCCGAGACGATCTCCAAGAAAATCCGCAAGGCCAAGACCGATCCGGATGCCTTGCCGAGCGAGGTCGAGGGCCTGAAGGGACGCCCCGAGGCGGACAACCTCGTCGGCATCTACGCGGCCCTTGCCGACAAGACCAAGGCCGACGTTCTCGCCGAATTCGGTGGCCAGCAGTTCTCGGCCTTCAAGCCGGCGCTGGTCGACCTTGCCGTCAACGTTCTCTCGCCGATCACGGATGAGATGCGCCGCCTGATGGACGACACGAGCCACATCGACGCCATCCTGCGCGATGGTGGCGAAAGGGCACGCGCTCGAGCCGAAAAAACCATGAAGGAAGTTCGCGACATCATCGGTTTTGTGCAGTAAGGTCGACCCCGAAACGTCTTAGAGAGAAGGGGGCCGCATGGTTTCTCGACGACTTTCCCGCCTGGAAGGCCACCGCCGCAAATTTCTGGCCGTCATCGACGATACGCCGGAATGCGAGCGTGCCGTGCACTATGCGGGAATGCGTGCGAAAAATTCCAACGGCGCCGTCGTGCTGCTCTACGTGATCGCCAATGGCGATTTCCAGCAATGGCTGGGTGTCGAGGAGATCATGCGGGCGGAGGCGCGCGAGGAGGCCGAGGCCGTGCTGGCGAAGGCCGGCCAGGCGCTGCGCGAGGCCATCGGCATCGAGCCGGAGACCGTGATTCGCGAGGGCGTGGCCAGCGAGGCGATCAACAGCCTGATCGAGGAAGACCGCGACATCGCGATCCTCGTTCTCGCCGCCGGATCGTCAAAGGAAGGCCCGGGACCGCTCGTCACGTCGCTCGCCAGCCGCGCGCAGGCGTTTCCGATCCCCGTCACGGTCATCCCCGACCAGCTGAGTGACGAGGAACTGGACGCGCTGAGCTGAGGTCTCGACCTTGAAGATAACGACCAAAAGGTTTATCTTCTTTTGAACGTTTCTAAAGAATATGGCCGCGAGCCTGTCCGGCCGCACGGAGAGTAAGATGTTCATCCAGACCGAATCGACGCCGAACCCGTCGACCCTGAAGTTCCTGCCGGGCAAGGTGGTGCTGGAGAGCGGCACGGCCGAGTTCCGCGACGAGACCGAAGCGCGCGCCGCGTCCCCGCTTGCCGCTCGCCTCTTCGGCATTCCCGGCGTCACGGGTGTCTTCCTCGGCTATGATTTCATCACCGTCACCAAGGACGGTGCCGATTGGCAGCACATGAAGCCGGCCATCCTCGGCAACATCATGGAACACTTCATGTCCGGCCAGCCGGTGCTGGCCAGCGGCGCTTTCGGCGGCAATGGCGATGACGAAGGCGAGTTCTTCGAAGCCGGCGACGAGACCATCGTCGCCACCATCAAGGAACTGCTCGATACGCGCGTGCGCCCGGCCGTCGCCCAGGATGGCGGCGACATCACCTTCAAGGGTTTCCGCGACGGTGTCGTCTATCTCAACATGAAGGGCGCCTGCTCGGGCTGCCCGTCCTCGACGGCGACGCTCAAGCACGGCGTCCAGAACCTTCTTCGCCATTTCGTACCGGAAGTGCAGGAAGTTGAAGCCGTCGCATAAGGCCTGCCGCGCGCATCGCCGGTGCCCGGCATGATCGTCCTGGCGATCGATACGGCGGGAACGGGCTGCTTTGCCGCGCTCTATGATTCCGACAGGGATACCGTCCTCGGCGCCGCCGGCGCCGATATCGGCCGCGGCCATGCCGAGCGGCTGATGGAATTCGTTGATGCCGCGCTCGAGGCGGCCGGCATGGATCTTCCTGATATCGACCGCGTTGCCGTCACCATCGGCCCCGGCTCCTTCACGGGCATCCGCGTGGGTGTTGCCGCAGCGCGGGGTTTCGCGCTGGCGCTTGGCGTGCCGGCCGTCGGGGTCTCGACGCTTGCCGCCCTTGCCGCCGACCGGCCGGGACCCTCGCTGATCGCCATCGATGCGAAGCGCGACGAGGTCTATTGGCAGCGGTTCGCAGCCGACGGCAGCGCGGCCACGCCGCCGGCGATCGCTTCCGTCGAGGAGGCGCGTGCCATTGCGCTGGCCGAAGGGGAGACGCTCGGCGGCTCGGCTGCGTCGCTGCTGCGTGCAGATGCCGAAGCAGGGACGGACGGCGTTTCCATCGCCACCGTCGCGCGGCTTGGCGCCCGTCTCGATCCCGAGGCCAGCCAGCCGAGGCCGCTTTATCTGCGCGGGCCCGATGCCAAGCCGCAGGCGGGCTTCGCGATCCGGAGGGCGTGAATGTCTTTCAGCGACTACTTCATCCGCAAGCCGGTCTTCGAGATCTTCCCGCTCGAAAAGGACGATGTCGCGCTTGCAGCGGCCGTGCACAAGCTGCGATTTACCCAGCCCTGGAACGACGGCGAGCTTCATTCGCTGCTGTCGCAGGACACCGTCTTCGGCTTTCTGGCTCTGAAGGCCGGCGTGGCGGAGCGTGCGGCGGGCGGTTTCGTGCTCGCGCGCGCCACGGCCGGTGAGGCGGAAATCCTGACCATCGGCGTCGACCAGCGCTTCGGGCGCGGCGGTCTGGGCTGGCGGCTCATGCTGGCCGCGCTGCGTGAAGCGAAGATGCGCGGTGCGGAGGATATTTTCCTCGAAGTGGATGCGGCCAATCAAGCCGCCTGCGGCCTCTATGCGAAGCTCGGCTTCGCCAAGGTCGGCGAGCGCAAGGCCTATTACGCCTCGGCCGATGGCGGCCGCTCCACGGCGCTTGTCATGCGGCGCGATCTTCGCTAGTCCCCTTTCGGGAGGCCGGAAGAACGAGGGCAGGTCGTATGACGTATGTCGAGAAATCGCTGGAAGAGCTGTGTGTCGAGCGCGGCATGCGCATGACCGAACAGCGCCGCGTTATCGCGCGCGTATTGGAGGGCTCCGCCGACCATCCCGACGTGGAGGAGCTTTATCGCCGCTCTTCGGCCATCGATTCGCGCATTTCCATCTCCACCGTCTACCGCACCGTCAAATTGTTCGAGGATGCCGGCATCATCGAGCGCCACGATTTCCGCGACGGACGGTCGCGGTACGAGACCGTGCCGGACGAGCATCACGATCACCTCATCGATCTGAAACATGGCCACGTCATCGAGTTCCACTCCCCGGAAATCGAGGCCCTGCAGGAGCGCATCGCCCGCGAGCACGGCTTCAAGCTGGTCGATCACCGGCTGGAGCTTTACGGCATCCCGCTCAAGGAGGGTGAGTGAGGTCCGTCGCCGTTCCCACTTTGAGACCTCTCTCCCCGACATGGGTCCGGTGAGCGCTTGATCACCTGGCTGCGCATCGCCATTGGCGTGATTGTCCTCCTTGCGGTCACGCTCCTGCTCTTGCCGTTCCAGCTCCTCGGCCTGCGCTTCAACTGGAAGATCCGCCGCTTTCTGCCGCGCCTTTGGCATCGTGTCGCCTGCCGGGTGCTCGGCATCAGGGTGCGTGTGCATGGCGTGCTGGAGGCGAAGCGTCCGCTGCTTCTGGCCGCTAATCATGCCTCGTGGAAGGATATCCTGGTGCTCGGCTCGGTCGCCGACGTCGTCTATATCGCCAAATCCGAGGTGCGCGGCTGGCCGGTCTTCGGCATCCTCGCCCGCCTCCAGGCGACGATCTTCGTGGAGCGCGAGCAGCGCCAGAAGACCGGTGAGCAGGTCAACGAGATCGCAGAGCGCCTGGCGGCCGGCGAGGTCGTCGTGCTCTTTCCCGAGGGAACGACCTCCGACGGCAATCGCCTGCTGGAGGTGAAGTCCTCCCTCTTCGGTGCGGCCGCCTCCGCCGTGCCGCATGCGCCTGATGGCATCGTGCACATCCAGCCCGTTTCCATTGCCTATACCGGCCTGCACGGCATGGCGATGGGCCGCTACCACCGCCCGATCGCCGCCTGGCCGGGCGATATCGAACTCCTGCCGCATCTCATGGGCATCCTGCGCGCCGGAGCCGTGGACGTCGATGTCGATTTCGGCGAGCGCGTGGACTACACGCGCACGAGCAACCGCAAGGCGGTGAGCCGCACGGTCGAGGCGCGCATCCGCGCCATGCTCGGCGCACGCCTGCGCGGCCGATAGGGCGCGACCGCAACGGCGAAAACAAAGAATCGCTTCATTCTCCGGGCTTTTTCCACTATGGAAGCGGCCATGAGCGAACAGTCCCTCTCTGCCCCCGACGCCCCCGATGCCCCCGTGGCCACGCCGAACACCCGCAAGGTCTTCGTGAAGACCTACGGCTGCCAGATGAACGTCTATGACAGCGATCGCATGACGGACGCCCTGTCGAAGGACGGCTATCAGGCGACGGACGTGCTGGAAGAGGCCGACCTGGTGCTGCTCAACACCTGTCACATCCGCGAGAAGGCCGCCGAGAAGGTCTATTCCGAGCTCGGCCGCCTGCGCGAGATGAAGAAGGCGCGCGCCAGGGACGGCCGCGAGATGGTGATCGGCGTCACCGGCTGCGTCGCCCAGGCCGAGGGCAGGGAAATCCTGCGCCGCGCGCCGGCCGTGGACCTCGTCGTCGGCCCGCAGACCTATCACCGCCTGCCCGATGCACTGCGTCGCGCCAAGGGCGGCGAGCGCGTCGTCGAGACGGATTACGCCATCGAGGACAAGTTCGAGCACCTGCCGGCGCCGGAAAAGGCCAAGACCCGCGCGCGCGGCGTCACCGCCTTTCTCACCGTGCAGGAAGGCTGTGACAAGTTCTGCACCTTCTGCGTCGTGCCCTATACGCGCGGCTCGGAGGTCTCCCGGCCGGTCGCCCAGATCGTGACGGAGGCCGAGCGCCTCGTCGAGGGCGGCGTGCGCGAGATCACCCTGCTCGGCCAGAACGTCAATGCCTGGCACGGTCTCGGGCCCGATGGCACCGAATGGGGCCTGGGCGACCTGCTTTACCGCCTCGCCGAAATCGAGGGCCTGGCGCGGCTTCGGTATACGACCAGCCATCCGCGCGACATGGACGACCGCCTGATCGAGGCCCATCGCGACCTGTCCAAGCTGATGCCCTACCTGCATCTGCCCGTGCAGTCCGGCTCCGACCGCATCCTGAAAGCGACGAACCGGCGCCACACGGCCGCCGAATATGTCGCCCTCATCGAACGCATCCGCGCCGTCCAGCCGGACCTCGCGATCTCGGGCGATTTCATCGTCGGCTTCCCCGGCGAGACGGATGAGGACTTCGAGGATACGATGCGCCTCATCGAAACCGTCGGTTATGCACAGGCATTTTCGTTCAAGTATTCCATCCGCCCTGGCACGCCGGGGGCGGAGATGGACGGCCATGTGGCCGAAGACGTGAAGGCCGAACGCCTTGAAAGATTGCAGGCTTTGCTGTTTCGCCAGCAGCGCGAATTCGCCAGGACGTGCATCGGTAAGGAGATCGACCTGCTCCTGGAGAAGCCCGGCCGCATGCCCGGCCAGCTCGTCGGCCGCTCGCCCTGGCTCCAGCCTGTGAATATTGATGCAAAAGGTTCTGAAATCGGTGACATTATCCGGGTACGAATCATCGATGCCGGGCCCAACAGCCTCTTCGCCGAAGCGATCGGTTGACGGGTTTCCACACAAGGAGCTTGACCGCTTGAACGGACACGAACTGATGACGTCCTCGCCGCGCCAGTCGAAGACCGAGACCGACGCAAATCAATTCGTCCTGACCTTCGAGAACAATCGATACGCAAGCGAGCTCTTCGGCCAGTTCGATCAGCACCTGAAGCTCATCGAGCAGCGCCTGCACATCGATGCGCGGGCCCGCGGCAACTCCGTCGTCATCTCCGGTGACGTGGTGGCCACCAGCCAGGCCCGCCGGGCGCTGGACTATCTTTACGACCGCCTCCAGAAGGGCGGCTCCATCGAGCTTTCCGATGTCGAGGGCGCCATCCGCATGGCGATCGCAGCCGACGACCAGCTGTCGCTGCCGACCATGGAGCGCAAGGCCAAGCTGACCATGTCGCAGATCTCCACCCGCAAGAAGACGATCGCCGCCCGCACGCCGACGCAGGATACCTATATCCGCGCGCTCGAGCGCTCCGAACTGGTCTTCGGCGTCGGCCCGGCCGGTACGGGCAAGACCTATCTTGCCGTCGCCTATGCCGCCCAGCTTCTGGAGCGCGGCGCCGTCGACCGCATCATCCTGTCGCGCCCGGCCGTGGAAGCCGGCGAGCGCCTCGGTTTCCTGCCCGGCGACATGAAGGAAAAGGTCGATCCCTACCTGCGCCCGCTCTATGACGCGCTTTACGACATGATGCCGGGCGACAAGGTCGAACGCGCCATCACCGCCGGCGTCATCGAGATCGCGCCGCTCGCCTTCATGCGCGGCCGCACGCTCGCCAATGCCGCCGTCATCCTCGACGAGGCGCAGAACACGACATCAATGCAGATGAAGATGTTCCTGACGCGTCTTGGCGAAAACGGCCGCATGATCGTCACCGGCGACCCGAGCCAGGTGGACCTGCCGCGCGGCGTCAAGTCGGGCCTTGTCGAGGCCCTGCAGATTCTGCATGGCGTCGAGGGTGTCTCGGTCGTGCGCTTCAAGGATGTCGACGTGGTGCGCCATCCGATGGTCGCACGCATCGTGCGGGCCTACGAGGCGACGACGGCCGTGCACGACGAAAGCGAGCAGATCGACCGCTAAGGTCGGCACGTCCGATGAGCCAGCTCGACATCCAGATTTCCATAGAGGAGGGCCAATGGCCCTCCGAAGAACGCCTGTTTGACATGAGCACGCGTGTGCTCGGTGCTGCCGTCGATTTTCTGCGCGAAACCGAAAGGCAGCCCTTTCCGAAGACGGGCGCGCCGGAAGTCTCGCTCGTCTTCACCAGCGATGCGGAGATCCGCGGCATCAATGCGCAATGGCGCAGCCAGGACAAGCCGACCAACGTGCTGTCCTTCCCGGCCTTCCCGCTGACGCCGGGCAAAATGCCGGGACCGATGCTCGGCGACATCATTTTTGCAGAGGAAACATTGACCCGCGAGGCTGCCGAACTCGGCAAGTCTTTCGACGACCATCTTACCCATCTGATGGTGCATGGATTTCTGCATCTCTTCGGCTATGATCACATGGACGAGGAAGAGGCGGAAAAAATGGAAGGGCTTGAGACTCGCATTCTTGCCGGGCTTGGCCTATCTGACCCCTACGGGGACGATCCCGATTAACCAGTTTGGACCAATGAGCGACTTCAGAAACCAGTCCGTAGCGACGGAAAAGCACGAGGCGGATGCCTCCAGTCAGGACGAGGCGGGCAGTAGTACCAGCGCGCCGAAGCAGGAAAACGGGGGCCGGACATCCTTCTGGTCCCGCGCAGCGCGGCTTTGGCGCATGACAGGGGCCTCCAGCCTCCGCAAGGACCTCGCAGAGGCCTTGATGACGGAAGAGAGCGGCGGCGAGCCGGCCTTCCTGCCCGAAGAACGGGCGATGCTGCACAACATTCTCCGCTTCCGCGAAGTGCGGGTCGAGGACGTGATGGTCCCGCGCGCCGATATCGAGGCCGTCGACCAGGACATCACGATCGCCGAGCTGATGGTGATCTTCGAGGATTCCGGCCGCTCGCGCATGCCGGTCTACCATGAAAGCCTCGATGATCCGCGCGGCATGGTCCATATCCGCGACCTGCTCGCCTACGTCACCAAGCAAGCCCGCAACAAGCGCCGCAGCGGCGCCAAGGCCGCGCCCGCAAACGGCGAGAAGCCCGTTCGCACGCCGAAAGCCGAATTCGACCTCGGCCGCGTCGATCTTTCCAAAACCGTGGCGGAAGCCGGGATCATCCGGCAGGTGCTGTTCGTGCCGCCGTCGATGCTGGCCGCCGACCTGATGGCGCGCATGCAGGCCGACCGCACGCAGATGGCGCTCGTCATCGATGAATATGGCGGCACGGACGGGCTCGCCTCGCTGGAGGACATCGTCGAGATGGTCGTCGGCGATATCGAGGACGAGCACGACGACGAAGAAGCCATGATCCAGCGCGCCGGCGACGACGTGTTCATCGCGGATGCCCGTGTCGAGCTGGAGGAACTGGCCGAAGCGATCGGCCCGGATTTCGACATCCGCGACCAGCTGGAGGATGCCGATACGCTCGGCGGCCTCATCTTCGCATCGCTCGGACGCATTCCGGTGCGCGGCGAAGTCGTGCAGGCGGTGCCGGGCTTCGAATTCCACGTTCTGGATGCCGACCCGCGTCGCGTGAAGCGCGTGCGTGTCACCCGCAAGCGCGCCAGCGCCGTACGCCGGCGGGAACGCCGCCCGGAAGGCGAGGCGGGGGCGGTGACGCCGGAGCGCGCAACGGTTTCGGAGCCGCAGGCCGACAGCACCGGCACGGATTGAGCCGTCCTGAAAAAATCTTGAAAATGATCTGCGCCTTGTCCTGCCGTGACGCGGGACAAGGCGCTGGTTTTTTGGGAGACTGGCGCGGCTGATTCGGGGAAAGCGACAAGAAGGGGACGGCATGGAGCGGCTCGCGGGCACGGTCATGCTCCTGTCTGGAAAAAGACGGGCGCTTGTTGCATTTCTTGCGGGCCTGATCGGCGTCCTGGCGTTGCCGCCCTTCGGCTTCCTCGCGGCGCTGTTCGTTTCCTTCACGCTTCTCGTCTGGCTGCTCGATGGCGCGACTGCCGCGCCCGAAGCGGGCTTCCTCCGGCGCCTGGCGCCCGCCTTCCGCATCGGCTGGCTGTTCGGCTTCGGCTATTTTGTCGGCGGACTGTGGTGGCTCGGCAATGCGTTGCTGGTGGAGGCGGATGCGTTTGCCTGGGCCGTGCCGCTCGCCGTGCTTGGGCTCCCGGCCTTCCTTGCCTTCTATTACGGCTTTGCCACAGCACTTGCCCGGCTCTTCTGGTCCGACGGCATGGGCCGGATCGCCGCGCTCGCCTTCGCCTTCGGCGTGGGAGAATGGCTGCGCGGCACGCTGTTCACCGGTTTTCCCTGGAATGCCGTCGGCTATGGCATGATGCCGGTCCCTCTGTTCATGCAATCCGCCGGCCTCGTCGGCATCGCCGGCATGAACGTGCTCGCCGTCTTCGTCTTCGCCGCCCCCGCGCTGCTCGGCACGCGGCGGGGAAGGGTGGCCGGCCTCGGCCTCGCCGTCATCCTGTTTGCCGCCCATCTCGGCTATGGCGCCTATGCGCTTCATGTCCTGCCGCTGCCGGAAAACCAGGCGACCGTGATCCGCCTTGTCCAGCCGGTCATCGACCAGGCCATGAAGCTCGATGATTCCGCCCGTGCGGACATCTTCGAAAAGCACCTGGCGCTGAGCGCGGCCAGCCCTGCCGAGGGGGACAAGCGGCCGGACATTATCGTCTGGCCGGAAACCTCCATTCCCTTCATCCTCACGGACAATCCCGATGCGCTCGTGCGCATCGCCGAGGTCCTGGAAGACGACCAGGTGTTGATCGCCGGCGCGGTGCGCACCGAAAGTGCTGGATCCGGCAAGGCGCCGCGCTACTACAACTCCATCTACGCGATCGACGGCAAGGGGCAGATCATCGGCGCGGCCGACAAGGTTCATCTAGTGCCCTTCGGCGAATACATGCCCTTTGCCGATGTCTTCGAAAGCCTCGGCGTCTCGCCCGTCGCCATGCCCGGCGGGTTTTCCCCGGCACGCGAGCATCCGCTGTTGAACGCCCTCGGCAAGGGCCTTTATCCGCTGATCTGCTACGAGGCGATCTTCCCGTCCGAGATCGGTCCCGCATCGGACGCGGCCGCCGCGCTGCTGAATGTGACGAACGATGCCTGGTTCGGTGACACGCCCGGGCCCTACCAGCATTTCCAGCAGGCGCGTCTTCGCGCCGTGGAGCGCGGCATGCCGTTGATTCGCGCCGCCAACAACGGTATTTCCGCCGTCGTCGATGCCAGGGGCGAGGTGATCTCGGGCCTGTCCTACGACGTCACGGGTTTCGTGGATGCAACCCTTCCGGGTAAGATTGCGCAGGGCCGGTGGACGAAGTGGCGGGATTGGGTCTTTCCCGCTCTTCTTGGTCTTTTCTTTCTTGTGGCGAGCATTTCACGCATTGGTTTTAGAAACAGATTGAATTGACCAAAAACCCCTAAAATAGCATAGTGCCCGCCACCGGTCGTTCTGCTGTAGTGTCGGACTCTCCGGAGGTCGCGCATACAACGTGACGTTAAGTATTCAGTAAGGGTGCCGGTCGGGGTGGGGCCATTTCCGCGTTAGGACCAAAGTGATGATGGAAAACAAGAAGAAGCCGAATCCGATCGACATTCATGTCGGCAGCAGAATTCGGCTTCGCAGGACCATGCTCGGTATGAGCCAGGAGAAGCTGGGCGAAAGCCTCGGCATCACCTTCCAGCAGATCCAGAAATACGAGAAGGGCACGAACCGCGTCGGCGCAAGCCGGTTGCAGAACATTTCGAGCATTCTCAACGTGCCTGTCTCATTCTTTTTCGAGGATGCACCCGGTGACACCGCTGACTCCCAGAGCGGTTTCGCCGATGCGTCCAGCTCCAATTATGTGGTGGATTTCCTGTCGTCCTCCGAAGGCCTTCAACTGAACCGCGCCTTCGTGAAGATCACCGATCCCAAGGTGCGCCGCAAGCTCGTCGATCTCGTCAAGGCGCTGGCAGCCGAAGCCGAAATCGAATGATCGCTTTCAGCGAGATGGTCTGAAAAGGCGGCCCTTCGGGGCCGTTTTTTTGTGCGCACAGGAGAAGGAAATTTCGATATAAAGATATTCTTATGTCCTTCTGTTCTTGTTTTTGGGCGATGAACTGAATAACAACATCGAAGTCTGTTTTCTTTGAGGGGACTTCCCGCATGCGCAGCAATTATCTCTTCACCAGCGAGTCCGTCGCCGAAGGCCATCCGGACAAGGTTTGCGACCGTATCTCCGACGAGATCGTCGATCTCGTCTATCGTGAGGCTGTGAAGTCGAAGATCGATCCGTGGTCGGTCCGCATCGCATGCGAGACGCTCGCCACCACCAACCGGGTCATCATCGCCGGTGAAGTGCGCCTGCCGCCGAGCCTTCTGAAGAAGGACAAGAACGGCAACGACGTCATCAACCCGTCGAAGTTCAAGTCCGCCGCGCGCAAGGCGATCCGTGACATCGGCTACGAGCAGGACGGCTTTCACTGGAAGACGGCGAAGATCGACGTGCTGCTGCATTCCCAGTCGGCGGATATCGCCCAGGGTGTCGACAATGCCGCCGACAAGCAGGGCGACGAGGGCGCCGGCGACCAGGGCATCATGTTCGGTTACGCCTGCCGCGAAACGGCGGAGCTGATGCCCGCACCGCTGTATTACTCGCACCGCATTCTCCAGCTGCTCGCCGAGGCCCGCAAGAAGGGCGTGGGCGATGCCGGCAAGCTCGGCCCGGATGCCAAGAGCCAGGTGACCGTGCGTTACGTCGACGGCAAGCCCGCCGACGTCGCCTCGATCGTCCTGTCCACCCAGCATCTCGATGAAAGCTGGGATTCCAAGAAGGTGCGCGAGGTCGTCGAGCCCTATATCCGCGAGGCCCTGCACGACATCCCGATCGCCGACGATTGCGTCTGGTACATCAACCCGACGGGTAAGTTCGTGATTGGCGGCCCGGATGGCGACGCCGGCCTGACCGGCCGCAAGATCATCGTCGACACCTATGGCGGCGCGGCCCCCCATGGCGGCGGCGCCTTCTCCGGCAAGGACACGACCAAGGTCGACCGTTCGGCCGCCTATGCCGCACGCTACCTTGCCAAGAACGTGGTGGCCGCCGGCCTGGCCGACCGTTGCACGATCCAGATTTCCTATGCCATCGGCGTCGCGCAGCCGCTGTCGATCTATGTCGACCTGCACGGTACCGGCAAGGTGAGCGAGGACGAAGTGGAAGCCGCGATCCGCAAGGTCATGGACCTGTCGCCATCCGGTATCCGCCGCCACCTGGACCTTAACAAGCCGATCTATGCCAAGACATCCGCCTATGGCCATTTCGGTCGCAAGGCCGGCCGTGACGGCTCCTTCTCCTGGGAGCGCCTCGACCTCGTCAAGGCCCTCAAGGAAGCGCTGAAGAACTGAGATCGCTATGACCGATGCAGAGCGCCGCAGCCGCGCGACCGAGGCCTTCTTTGGTCGCCGCAAGGGAAAACCGCTGAGGGAGCGGCAGGCGCATCATCTCGAGACGCTGCTTCCGGCGCTGAAGGTCGACCTTTCGGCACCGGCGCCGGCCGACATCGCGTCGCTCTATGATTTCAAGCCGGCGCGCGTTCGGCTCGAAATCGGTTTCGGCGGCGGCGAGCATCTCATTCATCGCGCACAGGAAACGCCGGATACGGCCTTCATTGGCGTCGAGCCCTTCGTCAACTCCATGGCCAAGCTCATCGGCAGCATCGAGGATACGGGCGCGAAGAACATCCGCCTTTACGACGACGATGCGACGGAATTGCTGGATTGGTTGCCGGCGGCGTCGATCGATCAGATCGATCTTCTCTACCCCGACCCGTGGCCGAAGAAGAAGCACTGGAAGCGGCGCTTCGTGTCCAGGGTCAACCTGGATCGCTTTGCCCGCGTGCTGAAACCGGGCGGGCACTTCTGTTTCGCGTCCGACATCGACACCTATGTCAACTGGACGCTGATGCACTGCGGGGCGCATCCCGCTTTCGTATGGACCGCGGAAAACGCGGCCGACTGGCTGACGCCCTATGCCGGCTGGCCGGGCACGCGCTACGAGGCCAAGGCCAAGCGCGAGGGCCGCAAGTCCGCCTACCTCACCTTCCGCCGTCTCTGACGGAAGGCTCCGGCTCCGGGGTCAGTGGAGGCTGACGGTGCGCAGGTCGTCCTCGGCAGCCTTGTAGAAGGTGCTGGAACGATTGTCGGTCAGCAGGATCGGCGTGCCGTCGGCGCCGAACAGGGCCCACAGGTCGAGGCTGGGGTCGATCTCGGGCGCCTCGGGAAAGACGCGCGAAACTTCATCCGCCTTCATCTTCCTGATGTAGCCGACTTCGCCCTCGCCCAGATGTGCGAGATCTGCCTTCGAAACGGTGGGGGTAATGGTCTTCAGTCCCATCTTTGCCTCCATGGCAATGCCGGCAAGTGCCGGCCGCTGGGCGCCCGCGTCCATAAGGGAGCTCGGTGCGTCAGCGATCAGGTTACGCTCGAGACGGTCCGGCGGGGTGTTGCCGCAGGAACGGCTCATGATCTAGTCTGATACGGAAATGTTAATTTTCTTTACCATTCGCTGCGGTTCCGGCCGGATGAGATCGACCGAGAGAAGGCCGTTCTTCAACTCGGCACCCTCCACGCGCATGCCCTCGGCAAGGACGAAGGTGCGCTGGAACTGGCGAGCGGCAATGCCGCGGTAAAGATAATCCCGTTCGTTGCTGTCGGTCTGGCGACCGCGGATGACGAGCTGGCTTTCCTCTGTCGTGACATCGAGCTCCTCTTCGGAGAAGCCTGCCACGGCCAGCGTGATGCGCAGGCGCTCGGGCGCACCCGTCGCGTCGTTCGAACGCAGCCGCTCGATATTGTAGGGGGGATAGCCATCGTTGCCCTTGGCGATACGCTCCAGGGTTTTTTCCATGGCGTCGAAGCCCAGCAGCAGCGGGCTTGCGAAAGGGGTCATGCGAGACATACGTCCAGTCCTTGCTTTCAAGCGACCAAGACGGGACCCGAAACCGGCATCCCGACGGAACCAATATGGTGACTGTGCGCTTGCGGCGCAAGACGCTTGCGAAGCGCGATTTCGCAAATATAGTCGCCGCTTCGCCCGCGCGGTGCTGGCGAAAACCATGAAGAGACGAGGACGCAACGGCATGTCTGAGCCGAGGAAAATCATCATCGATACCGATCCTGGCCAGGACGATGCCGCCGCGATCATGCTGGCGCTCGGCAGCCCCGAGCTGGAAATCCTCGGAATCACGACCGTCGCCGGGAACGTGCCGTTGTCGCGGACTTCCACGAATGCCCGCATCATCCTGGAATTCTGCGGCCGCACCGACATCAAGGTCTTTGCCGGCGCCGAAGGGCCGATTGCCCGTCCGCTGGTGACCGCCGAGCATGTGCATGGCAAGACCGGTCTGGACGGCCCGGAACTGCATGAGCCGCAAATGCCGCTCCAGCCGCAGCATGCCGTCGACTTCATCATCGAGACGCTGAAGCGCGAGCCGGCGGGCAGCGTCACGCTCTGCACCCTTGGCCCGCTCACGAACATCGCCCTGGCGCTGGAAAAGGCGCCCGAGATCGCCGGCCGGGTGCGCGAACTGGTCATGATGGGCGGCGGTTTCTTCGAGGGGGGCAACATCACGCCGGCGGCCGAATTCAACGTCTTTGTCGATCCCGAGGCGGCGGCTGCCGTCTTCAAGTCCGGCATTCCGATCGTCATGATGCCGCTCGATGTCACCCACAAGGTGCTGACGCTGAAGAGCCGTGTCGAAAAGCTCCGCGCGATCGGCAACCGCCCGGCCCGCGCCCTTGTGGAGATGCTGGAGTTCTTCGAACGGTTCGACGTGGAGAAATATGGCTCCGATGGCGGCCCGCTGCATGATCCGACCGTCATCGCCTATCTTCTGAACCCCGACCTGTTCTCCGGCCGTGATTGCAATGTGGAGGTGGAAACGACCTCGCCGCTCACGGCCGGCATGACGGTGGTCGACTGGTGGCAGGTAACGGGCCGCAGGCACAATGCCCGGGTCATGAAGGAGGTCGATGCCGACGGGTTCTTCGCGCTGCTCACCGAGCGCGTCGGTCGCCTCTGATGCGGGGTTCGCGCGTCGCCAGCCCCGCAGTGGAGGCCCGTTTCCACAAGGAGATGATGGGCCTCTACGACCGGTTCGCCGGCCTCGGCTTCCGACCCGTCCTGCTGCGCCGCTTCGTGCTGCTCAACGGCGGCGTGGCGGCGGCGAAGGAACTCGTCTTCAAGCCCGGCACGACCGGCCTGGAGCGGCTGCTCGATGCGGGCAAGGCCGAGCTTTCCATGGAGGCGCTGATGCTGCGGCCGGAATACCAGCCGCTCTTCTCCGAGCTCGAGCTGAAGGAAGCCACCCAACGGCTGGCCAGCGCCACGCGGTCGCGCTCACGCGGGCGGCTGCAGGCGCAACCGACCCAGCCGAAGTAGGCAGGCAGTCTCGTTCCCAACGAAAAAGGCCGGCGTTTCCGCCGGCCTTTTGCTTGGATCGCGGGAGCGCTCAGAACTCTTCCCAGTCGTCCTGCGCCAGCGCCGTGTTGCCGGAAACCTGCGGGACCGGCCGGCTGGCGGCGCGGGTCGGCTGGTAGGCCGCACGCTGCGGCTGGGCCTGCGGGCGTGCCGCCTGCTGTACCGGCTGTACGCTCGCCGTCACCGCCGAGCCGGAGCGGAAGCGCGCGACGAGCGACTTCAGCGTCTGGGCTTCGTCGTTCAGCGCCATGCTGGCGGCGGTGGTTTCCTCCACCATCGCGGCATTCTGCTGCGTGACCTGGTCCATCTGGTTGACGGCGGCGTTGATTTCCTTGAGCCCCACGGCCTGTTCGGACGCGGACGAGGAAATCTGGCGGATGAGATCGTTGATCTGGTTCACCTGGTGGGCGATGTTTTCCAGCGCGTCGCCCGCACGGCCGACGAGGCTGACGCCATCGCGCACCTGGGACTCCGACGTGTTGATCAGCGTCTTGATCTCCTTGGCGGCATTGGCCGAGCGCTGGGCGAGTTCGCGCACTTCCTGCGCCACGACCGCAAAGCCCTTGCCCGCTTCGCCTGCGCGCGCCGCTTCCACGCCGGCATTGAGCGCCAGCAGGTTGGTCTGGAAGGCGATGTCGTCGATGACGCCGATGATGTTGGAGATTTCGCGCGAGGAGCTCTCGATGCCGTGCATCGCATCGATCGCCTTCTGCACGACTTCGCCCGACCGGCTGGCATCCTCGTTCGCCGTTTCGACGGACTTGGCCGCGACCCGCGCATTCTCCGCGCTGGAATTGACCTGCGAGGTCAGCTGGTCGAGGGCGGCCGCGGTCTCCTCGAGGCTTGCGGCCTGCTGCTCGGTGCGGTGCGAGAGATCGGCCGCGCCCTTGGAGATCTCACTGGTGCCGCCGCCGATATTGCCGACAGAGGCGTTGACCGTCTGGATCGTCTCCTCGAGGCTGGCGATGGCGGAGTTGAAGTCGGTCTTCAGCTTGCCGTACTCGCCCGGGAAATCGCCCGAAAGGCGGAAGGCCAGATTGCCTTCGGAGAGCTGGGCGAGGCCGTCGCCGAGGCGGGCGACGATCTCGCGCTGCAGGGCGCTCGATTCCGCGCGCTCCGTCTCCGAGCGGCTGCGTTCGGCTTCCGTCAGCTCGCGCTGGCGGCTGGCTTCGGCTTCCAGCGTGCGGGTATTGGCGAGCTGGTGGCGGAACCCTTCCAGCGCCTTGGCGACGGCGCCGGTTTCATCGGACCGGTCCTGCCCGGTGACGGGCTGCGTATAGGTGCCGCCGCTCAGCGCATCGACGTCGCGGACGAGGCCGGCAAGCGGCTTCTGCACGAACACGCGCACCGCGACATAAAGCCCGGTCAGCACGGCGGCCAGAACGATGAGGCCACCGATGATCATCATGAAGGTCTGATCCTGCACGGGCGCATTGATTGCCGCGCGCGGCACATCGACGAGCACGATCCAGGATGTGTTGATGTCCGGCAGCGCGAAGGGGTAGACGACACGATCGAAGGCTGCCAGTTCGTCAAAGGTCACGTTCTCGACGAGACCCGGCTTGCCCGTGGAGAGCGCGGATTTGACGATATCCTCGCCGACGCCTTCATAGGGCTTCATGACGAGGTCGGCATTCGGCGCGACGAGCCACTTGCCGGTCTGCGACAGCAAAAGCACGCGCCCCTCGCCGAACGGCGCCAGCTTGCTCAGCTTGTCGGAAAGGGTCTTCAGCGAGACGTCGACGCCGGTGACGCCGATACGCTTGCCGCCCGAGACGACGGGAAACGCGATCGAGGCCATGGTGAAGCCTTCGCCGGTCGAGCTTTCCTTGTAGGGCTGGGTCATCGCGCCCTTGCCGGAATTCGCCGCCAGTGCATACCACTCGGCCTTGTAATCGGATTCGAAGGTGGAGAGCCCGATGGAGCCGTCCTTGCGCTTGGTCCAGTAAGGATTGAACGAGCCATCCTTGAACGTGCCGGTCTCCAGCGATTCGCTCGTCTCGCGCGACTTGCCGTCGAAGGCATTGGGCTCTTCCGCAAACCAGCTGCCGAGCGCGAAGTCGTTCTTCTCCGCATTGGCCTTGATGATATCGACCACTTCCTTTCGGTCGAAGTGAGCGTTGGCATGGCCCTGCTCGATCACGCCGGCCATCGAGCGCGCGGCGCTGGCGAGCTGCCCGATATCGGTCGCGATGTCGGACGCGATGGCTTTCGCTTCCGTGTTCGCCTCCGAATAGACGAGGCCGGCGACGCGATCCTGGCTCTGCTGGATGAGCACGGTGTTGGAGGCGAGCAGCACCAGGGCGATGGTGCCGCCGGTCACTGCGATGAGCTTCGTCGCGAGCGACTTGGCCTGAAGCTTGAACATGAAATCCTCACGATAGGAAGCGTCCGCGGCGGGTGCCGCGGAGAAGCACGTTCGATTGTCGGGATGGGCTCCATCATGGAGTGCGAGGCGCGCGACCTGCGTCCTGGACCGCCCGGGCCGCTTTTCGCAACGCCGGTGGTTTGAGGATTTCAATACTCTGTAGAATATTAATAAAGAGCCAAATTTCGATCCCCAGTGTCTACGGGATCGCTGAATTGCCGGGCGTCGCAGGCAAAGCGATACGCGGTGTCCCCGTTGCGAAGTTCTCCGCAACAGGGCCGCGCGATGGCGTCAGACGTCCGCGTCGACGGCGTTTGCGAAGGGGATGGACGGCTGGGCGCCGGGCTTCAGGCAGGCGAGCGAACCCGCGACGGCCGCGCGGCGCAGCGCGTCCTTGAAGGCAAGTCCGGCATCCAGCGACGCGGCCAGGTAACCGCAGAACGTGTCGCCCGCGCCGACCGTATCGACCGGCTCGATCTTGAGGCCGGCGGCCCGGTAGATCTCGTTCTTGCGGATGGCGACGACGCCGTCCGCGCCGAGCGTGACGATGATGGTCTGGCCGTTCTCGCCGTGGATGCGATGCATGACGGCCTCCCGCTCCTCATCGGAAAGCTCGCCCTTGCCGACGAAGAGATCGAATTCCGTTTCATTGGCGACGAGGATGTCGGCCGTGCCACCCAGCCGCTTGGCCTCGGCATTGAACGGCGCGATGTTGATGATGGAGACGACACCCTTCTGCCTGGCGGCGGCCAGCGCGGCCTCGATCGCGGTGGTCGGGATCTCGAACTGCAGCATCAGGTAATCGCCGCGCGACATGGCCGCGATAGCGCGCCGGGCGTCCTCGTCGCTGACGGTGCCGTTGGCGCCGGGAACGACGACGATCATGTTCTCGCCGTCAGGGGCGACGAGGATGTGGGCGGTGCCCGTCGCCTCGGCGGGATAGCGCACGGCGTTGAGGTCCACGGCGGCATCGGCCAGCAGGGCCAGCGCCTGGCTGCCCAGGCGATCGTCACCCACGGCGCCGGCCATGCGCACCATCGCGCCGGCGCGGCGCGCGGCAAGCGCCTGGTTGGCGCCCTTGCCGCCGGCAGCGGTGGTGAAGCTGGTTCCCATCACCGTTTCGCCGGGTCTCGGCAGGCGTTCCGGCGTGGCGATGAGGTCCATGTTGATGGAGCCGAGGACGGTGATCATGAAAATAGCCCTTTGTCGTTTCCGCCGGACACTGCCCGAGGCAGTCAGTCCTCGTCAACCACCCTCAGCCGCGGCGGCGCCGTTCGTCCCTCGGCAACCGCATCGGGGCTCTCCGAAAGGGCGGCGACGGTCTCGAATTCCAGCTCGCCGATGCGCGCGCCGCGCCGGGTAAGCTTCTCCGTCGACGTCAAAATCAGGTCCACATCCTTCTGTGCGGCGGTGAAATGGCCGTGCAGCTTGCGCACCCGGTCGTCGAGCCGCGTCAAATCGTCCATCAGCCGTGCGACCTCGCCCTGGATGACATGGGCCTGCTCGCGCATGCGCTGGTCCTTCAACAGCGCCTGCAGCACCTGCACCGACAGCATCAGGAGCGAGGGCGAGACGATGACGACGCGCGCCCGGTGCGCCCGCTGCACGACGGCCTCGAAATTCTCGTGGATGCCGGCGAAGATCGATTCGGACGGTACGAAGAGGAAGGCCGTATCCTGCGTCTCGCCGGCGATCAGGTATTTTTCCGAGATATCGCGGATGTGGACTTCCATGTCGCGGCGGAACTGCTGGGCGGCGATCTTCGCGGCCTCCGGCGAGCGCGCGTCCGACATCGCGTTCCATGCTTCGAGCGGGAATTTCGCGTCCACGACGAGCGGCGGCTGGCCGTTCGGCATGCGGATCGTGCAGTCCGGCCGCACCCCGCTCGCCAGCTGCGCCTGGAACTGGTAGGCGCCGGACGGCAGCGCGTCGGCGATGATGGTCTCCATGCGCGACTGGCCGAAGGCGCCGCGCGTCTGCTTGTTGGAGAGAATGGCCTGAAGCCCCACCACGTCCTTGGCCAGCGACTGGATGTTGGTCTGGGCGTTGTCGATCACGGCGAGCCGCTCCTGCAGGCGGCGCAGGTTCTCGTGGGTCGCGCGCGTCTGTTCTGATATCGACTGGCCGAGCCGCTGCGTCAGCCCGTCGAGCCGGGTGTTGATGGCCTGGTTGGTCTCGGATTGCTTGGCGCCGAAGACCTCGGCCATGGCGGCGACGCGCCCCTGCATCTCCGTCTGCGCCTTGAGCAGTTCGGCGAAGCGCAGCTCTGCGAGGCTTGCCGCCTCGCGCTGGCGCGCCTGGCTGCGGCGGGCCGAAAGCAGGCCGAAAACCAGGATCAGAACGGCGAGAAGCAGGGCCAGCGCAGGTCCGGTTCCGCCGAGCCGGTCGAGCGTGGAGGTGAGAAGCGTATCAAGGGCAGGATCGATCATGCCGTGACTATACCATGGATGACGGCAAAAACCAGATCATACCGTGAACAGAGCCGCTTTCCGGTCGCGCAAGCCGATTGAAAGCCCGAAAAAAGCAGGTTAAGGAGGCGCATGACCATCAAGCCGCTGATTATCCTTCCCGATCCGATCCTTCGCCAGGTCTCGCAGCCCATCGAGACCGTGGATGGCGAGGTCAAGAAGCTCGCCGACGACATGCTGGAAACCATGTACGACGCGCCGGGCATCGGCCTTGCCGCCATCCAGATCGGCGTTGCGCGCCGCATGCTGGTGCTCGACGTGTCGAAGGATGGCGAGGACAAGCAGCCGCTCGTCTTCATCAATCCGGAAATCGTCTCCGCCACGGATGCGCGTTCGGTTTACGAGGAGGGCTGCCTTTCGATCCCAGACTATTATGCGGAGGTCGAGCGTCCGGCGGCGATTAAGGTCAAGCATCTCGACCGCGATGGCAAGGAGCAGCTGACGGAGGCCGACGGCCTGCTGGCGACCTGCCTCCAACACGAGATCGATCACCTGAACGGCGTGCTGTTCATCGACCACATTTCCAAGCTGAAGCGCGAAATGGTGATCCGCAAGTTCACCAAGGCCGCCAAGCTGCGCGGCAGCAAGGCGCTCTGAGCGCGATTGCTGCGGCTTCGTTTTCACGCGGTTCAAGGCGCAAGACCGCCTTGCGGCGTTGCCGAACTGCTTTCACGGAGGCTGACCGATGGCCCTTCGCATCATCTTCATGGGCACGCCGGACTTCTCCGTCCCGACCTTGACGGCACTGGCCGCGGCGGGCCACGAAATCGTCGCCGTCTATTCGCAGCCGCCGCGCCCGGCCGGCCGCCGTGGCCTCGAACTGGTGAAATCCCCCGTGCACCAGGCGGCCGAGCGTCTGAGCATTCCCGTCCACACGCCCGTCAATTTCCGTGAGGACGCAGAGCGCGAGGCGTTCCGCGACCTGAAGGCGGATGTCGCCGTCGTCGTGGCCTACGGCCTGCTGCTGCCGGAAGCGATCCTCACCGGCACGCGCCTCGGCTGCTACAACGGCCATGCCTCGCTCCTGCCGCGCTGGCGGGGGGCGGCCCCCATCCAGCGGGCGATCATGGCGGGCGATGCCGAGACCGGCATGATGGTCATGAAGATGGACAAGGGCCTCGATACCGGACCTGTCGCACTCACCGCCCGCGTGGCGATCGGCGAGACCATGACCGCAGGCGAACTGCACGATACGCTGATGCAGGGAGGCGGCGCGCTGATGGTGGAGGCCATGGCGAAGCTGGAGGCCGGCGACCTGCCGCTGACGCCGCAGGCCGAAGAAGGTGTGCTCTACGCCGCCAAGATCGACAAGGCCGAGACCCGTATCGCTTTTTCGAAGCCGGCTAAGGATGTGCACAACCATATCCGCGGTCTCTCGCCGTTTCCCGGCGCGTGGTTCGAGCTGCCCGTCGCCGGCAAGCCGGAACGGGTGAAGGTGCTGGCAAGCGCGCTCGTCGATGAGAGCGCCGTGCATCCCGCCGGCACGGTACTCGACGATGCGCTGGCCATTGCCTGCGGCAAGGGCGCCGTCCGGCTGATGCGCTTGCAGAAGGCCGGCGGAAAGCCGCTCGACGCCGCCGATTTCCTACGCGGCACGCCGGTCGCCCCCGGTCAGGTCCTGGCCTGATGCCGCGCTACAAGCTCGTGATCGAATATGACGGAACGCCCTATGTGGGCTGGCAGCGGCAGGACAATGGCCCCTCCGTCCAGGGCGCCATCGAGGCCGCGATCCTGTCGCTGACCGGCGAGACCGTCTCGATCCGCGGTGCGGGTCGCACGGATTCCGGCGTGCATGCCATGGGGCAGGTCGCCCATGCCGACCTGACGCGCGACTGGAAGGAGCATACGCTCCGCAATGCCCTCAACGCCCATCTCGGCATGGCCGGCGAGCGGGTGGCCATCCTCGACGCGGCGCGGGCGCCGGACGATTTCGATGCCCGCTTCTCCGCGAAGAAGCGGCACTATCTCTACCGCATCATCTCGCGCAAGGCGCCGCTGGCGCTGGAGGCGAACCGCGCCTGGTTCGTCGCCAGGGACCTCGATCAAGAGGCCATGCATGCGGCCGGGCAGATGCTGGTGGGAAAACACGACTTCACGACGTTCCGCGCGGCCCAGTGCCAGGCGAACAGCCCGGTGCGCACCATCGACCGTCTGGAGGTGACGCGCAGCGGCGATCTCATCGAGATGCGTGTTTCCGCGCAAAGCTTCCTGCACAACCAGATCCGTTCCTTTGCCGGAACGCTGAAGCTGGCCGGCGAGGGCAAGTGGACGGCCGGCGATGTGCGCGCGGCGCTGGAGGCGCGCGACCGCAAGGCCTGCGGCCCCGTCGCGCCGCCGGATGGCCTTTATTTCATGGCTGTCGATTACTGATCAGACCGGCATCGTGCCGAGAAGGCGCTGCAGTTCCTGTCCGACGATCATCGGCGGCAGCACGAAGATCGCAGTGATGGCCGCGGCCAGAAGGCCCTGCCTGCCGACGCACATCCAGACCAGCCGGTATTGCAGCACGACACTGGCGCCGAAGACCACGTAGAGAAGCAGGCCGGCGAACGGCGCGCTTGTGGGCAGCACGAGCGTCAGCGCGAAGGGAATGGCGGCCGCATAGGCAAAGGGGATCGCGACCCAGTTGCTGGCGGTCACCAGCGTTGCGAGATACTTGCCGTAGCCCAAGGGGCCGGCGAGCACCGCCAGCAGCGCGAGCGGCAGCATCCAGCCGACGACATCGATGACGGCGAGCTTCACCAGGAAATTGAAGCCCGCGGGCGTATCAGCGGGCATGGCGGCGAGATAATAGAGCCGCCACGACGCCCAGATTACCGCAAAGGCCGGCAGGCACCAGACGATCGCCCAGAACGACCGCGTGAAACCGCGCATCGTAAGGTCCAGCCAGCCGAAGCCTTCCTGCTTCTGGCGCAGCAGCAGAACGACGCCCGTGAGATAGTGCAGGACCTCGTCAAGACCGGGCATTGTCGAACCAGCGTTCGATGAAGGTCTCGTAGATCGACGTCAGCGTCTCGAGATCGGCGACGGCCACCCGCTCGTCCACCATATGCATGGTCTGCCCGACAAGGCCGAACTCGACGACCGGGCAATAGTCCTTGATGAAACGGGCATCGGACGTGCCGCCGGTCGTCGACAGCTTCGGCGCGCGGCCGGTCACCGCTTCCACCGCGCCCGACAGCGAGGCGATCAGCTGGTTGTTGCGCGTCAGGAAGACATGGCTGGGGCGTTCGGCCCAGGCGATATCGTAGCGCACGGGGCTGCGGCCGGGCCGCAGCCTCTCGTTGGCCGCCGCGGCATCGAGCCGGCGCACGATCTCGGCCATGACGGTCTCAGCCGTCCAGGTGTCGTTGAAGCGGATGTTGAAGCTGGCGGTCGCCTTGCCCGGCACGACATTGGTGGCGCGGTTGCCGATGTCGATGGTCGTCACTTCGAGGTTCGACGGCTGGAAGTTTTCCGTGCCGGCATCGAAGGGCGGGTCCATCAGGGCGTCCGTCAGCGCGATGACGCCGCGCACGGCATTGTCGGCGAGATGCGGATAGGCGGCATGACCCTGCACGCCATGCACCGTCACGGTGCCGGAGACGGAGCCGCGCCGGCCGATCTTGATCATGTCGCCGAGCTGGTCGGGATTGGTCGGCTCGCCCACGAGGCAGGCATCCCAGCGCTCGCCGCGGGCGGCTGCCCATTCGAGCAGCTTGATCGTGCCGTTGACGGCCGGGCCTTCCTCGTCGCCGGTGATGAGGAAGGAGACGGAGCCCTTCGGCGGACCGTGCTTCTCGATATGGCGCGCGACGGCGGCGACGAAGCAGGCGATGCCGCCCTTCATGTCCACGGCGCCGCGGCCGAACATCTCGCCGCCGGCGATCTCCGCGCCGAACGGGTCATGCGTCCAGGCCGCCTCGTCGCCGACAGGCACGACGTCGGTATGGCCGGCAAACATCAGATGCGGGCCGTCCGCGCCGATGCGGGCATAGAGGTTTTCGATATCGGGCATGCCGGGTTCGCGAGCCAGCATGCGCTCCACGGTGAAGCCGAGCGGCTCCAGCATGGCGGCAAGGGCCGTCAGCGCGCCGCCCTCGGCGGGCGTCACGGACGGGCAGCGGATCAGGGTGGCGAGATTGGCAGTCGGGTCGGCAGAGGTCATGGGCATGCGATCACGGCACGGAAACAGAGGGAATCGAGATGTAGCCCATCGCTCGCAAGCTGTCACGCGTGGCCGGAGCGCGCGGCGCTCAGTCCTTCGGATGGTCGGGCAGGCGTCCGTAGTCGTTCGGCCCCTGGGTGCCGGGCCAGACGAGAAACACGAAGAGCGCGAAGAACGAAAGCGCGGGAACGAAGAGGCAGAGGATGAGAGGCGCGGGCAGGTTCATGTCGTGCACCCGCTTGACCGAAAGCATCAGCGAGGAGATCGTCGAGACGACCGCCAGCGCCAGGAAGATGAGAACCCACGGGACGAAGGACGGATGGTCCTCCGGCACGGCAAGGACGCGGGTGAAGGAGGCCGACAGGACCATCAGCCAGAAGGCCCAGCCGAGCGCATAGGGCGCGCGGCTGAGGCGACCCGACCAGCCGAAGAAGAGCCAGGCGAGACGCGGTCGCTGCTCTTCCACGGCCATCGGGAATTAATCCCGGAGAAGTTCGTTGATGCCGGTCTTCGAACGGGTCTGCGCATCCACGCGCTTGACGATGACGGCGCAATAGAGGCTGGGCGCGGGCAGGCCGTTCGGCATCGTCTTTTCCGATGGCATGGAGCCGGCGACGACGACCGAATAGGGCGGCACTTCGCCATAGGTCACTTCGCCGGTGGCGCGGTCGACGATCTTGGTCGACTTGCCGATGAACACGCCCATGCCGAGCACGGAGCCCTCGCGCACGATGCAGCCTTCGACGACTTCCGAGCGCGCGCCGATGAAGCAATTGTCCTCGATGATGGTCGGGCCGGCCTGCATCGGTTCCAGCACGCCGCCGATGCCGACCCCGCCGGAGAGATGCACATGCTTGCCGATCTGCGCGCAGGAGCCGACGGTCGCCCAGGTGTCGACCATGGTGCCTTCGCCGACATAGGCGCCGAGATTGACGAAGGAGGGCATCAGGATGGCGTTCGGCGCGATATAGGCGGAGCGGCGCACGACGCAGTTCGGCACGGCGCGGAAGCCGGCCTTCTCGAATTCATTGACGCTCCAGCCATCGAACTTGGAGGGCACCTTGTCCCACCAGGAGGACTCGCCCGGGCCGCCCTTGACGATTTCCATCGGGTTGAGGCGGAAGGAGAGCAGCACGGCCTTCTTGAGCCACTGGTTCACCGTCCAGTTGCCGTCCTCGCCGCGCTCGGCGACGCGCACCTTGCCTGCATCCAGCAGGTTGAGCGCGGTCTCGACCGCATCGCGGATTTCGCCGCGCGTGCTGGTGCTGACACCGTCGCGTTCCTCAAAGGCGCGCTCGATGGTGGCGGAAAGGGTGGCGAGATCGGACGTGCTCATCGGAATTCCTTAAACTTCGACGCTTATTTTCGCTTGTCGGCAGGCCGGAAGGTCGATTTCATCAATCAGCGAAATGCTCTAGAGCAAGTGCCGGAAAAGATGAAGCCCTTTTCCGGCAGATACTGTCGCACGGACGCAATGGTGATTCCGCGCGGCGGCAAGACAGGAAAAAGTGATGGCAAGACTGAAGAAAAAGAATCTGCGCCGCAAGGATGGCGTGTGGGATCCGTTGGCCGACAGCGCGCAGGACAAGCATCGCGCTTCCGTCGTGCCGCAGACGCCGCAATCGGCCCACCCGGCCTATCGGCTTGCCTATGTCGACGACGATTTCCTCTGCCGCGAGGAACTGCGCCCCGTGCGCCTCCAGCTGGAACTCCTAAAGGTGGAGATGATGCTGGCCGAGCACGGCATCAAGTCGACCATCGTCATGTTCGGCGGTGCGCGCATTCCCGCCCCCGGGCAGGATGCCTGGGCGGCCCGCAACGAAACGCAGCGCGCCAATCTGGAGGCGGCCTCGGTCTACTACGAGGAAGCGCGCAAGTTTGCACGCATGTGCTCCGAAAAGTCGGCGGAGCTCGGTTTCAAGGAATATGTCGTCGTCACCGGCGGCGGGCCGGGCGTGATGGAAGCGGGCAACCGCGGCGCGGCCGATGTCGGCGCACCGTCCATCGGCCTGAACATCGTGCTGCCGCATGAGCAGGCGCCGAACCCTTATGTCACGCCCGAGCTCAGCTTCAACTTCCATTATTTCGCGATCCGCAAGATGCATTTCCTGCTGCGCGCCAAGGCCGTGACGGTCTTCCCGGGCGGCTTCGGCACGCTGGACGAGCTGTTCGAGACGGTCACGCTGATGCAGACCGGCCGCATGGCGCTGGTTCCGCTCATCCTGTTCGGCAAGGAATTCTGGCACAAGATCATCGACTTCGATGCGCTGGCCGCCTTCGGCACCATCGCGCCCGGCGATGTCGAACTGCTGGAATTCGTCGAGACGGCCGAGGAGGCCTGGGACATCATCGTGAAGTTCTACGAGAAGCTCGAAGCCGAGCATGCCGTGGCTGAAGCCTGACATCAGGGAAGCCATGCACTGCCGCCAATAAAAGACGCCCCGGCATGGCCGGGGCGTTTCAGTTGGACGTGCTGGCAGGGAATGCTCTGTCGTTTTGCCGCATTGTCCGACGCCGAAGCGATCGCTCCGGCTGGAAATGCTCTATTTCTGGTGGCGTTTCATGACCATTTCGTCGGCGGTGATGAAGCCGTCGCCGTTGCGGTCGCGCTGTTTGAAGAGAGCGGCGGCGGCGGTTTCCATCTCCGCCTTCGTCAGGACGCCGTTCTTGTCGGTGTCGGCGCGCTCGAACATGCGTGCGCCCATGCGGTCGATACGCGCGTCACGCATCGCCTGGCGCGCGGCGTCCTTCGCCTCGCCGTCGGTCGCTTTCACGGCCTGGAACGCCTTGCGGGCATCCCGGAACGCTTCGCGCCTGGCGTCCACTTCCGCCTTGCTCACTTCGCCGTTCCTGTCCGCATCGAACCGCTCGAAGGACGTCGTGGCATAGGCGAGCATCTCGGCCTGCGAGATCTTGCCGTCCTTGTCGGTATCGGCGCGCTCCAGCATGCGCTGCGCACGCTCCTCGCTCTTCTTGCCGTGCCACTTGCCCTTGCCGCCGGCATCGGCCACGTCAATGGCACCATCCTTGTTGGTGTCGCGACGTTCGAAGATCCTTTCGGCGGCAGCCATGACCTCGGCTTCCGAAAGCGTACCGTTTTTATCGGTATCGGCGCGGTCGAACATCTTGCCCGCACCCGGCAGCATGTAGGGCCCACCGGCGCGCAGTGTCTCGCGGGCCTTGTCCTTGTCGGCATCGGCGGCGGCGCGAATGGCCTTGCGGGCATCCTTGAACGCGGCGTGGCGCGCCTTGATCTCGTCCTTCGTCACCTGCCCGTCGCCATTGGCGTCGAAGGTCTTGAAGGCGTTGGCCGCATTGGCCTTGAATTCGGCAAGCGTCACCTTGCCGTCCTTGTCCGTATCCAGCCGTTCGAGCATCGCGGCATGGCGGGCATGATGCTTGCCTTCGTGTTTGGCAGCGAAGGCGGGAGCGGCGAAGCCCGAGAAGATAAGGCTGGCGGCAACGGCGCCGAGAAGGAGTTCCTTTTTAGCCATGGTCGTTCCTTTCATCCATTGTCGTCCCTTGGAAGCGCAGGATAGAGGGAAAGCCGGCCGTGGCCAGTTACAAATTGGTAATTGAACCCTTTGGCGGGAAAGGGTTTTTTCCGTGTCAGGAATGTGGCTGGCCGCGTGTCAGAGAAGCGCGTTCAGGAAGGCCGTGAGGTCGGAGGTCGCATAATCGATATGCTCGTCCTCTTCCGAGCGCTTCTCCCAGGCATCCACGAATTCGTGGTTCTCGTTCTGCGGAATGAGCAGCACCGTCTTCATGCCGAGCGCCTTCGGCACGAGAAGATTGCGCGGCAGGTCCTCGAACATCACCGCCTGCTGCGTCTCGATGCGGTGCAGCGCCATGAACTTGTCATAGGTCGCGCCCGCCGGCTTGGGCATGTATTCGGCCGCCACGATGTCGAAGACGTCGTCGAAATGGTCGAGGATGCCGAGCGCCTTTGCGGCCATCTCGGCATGTTTGACGCTGCCGTTGGTGAAGATGAACTTGCGGCCCGGCAGTGCCCGGATCGCCTCGCCCAGCGACAGGTCCGGCGACAGCACGCCGTAGTCGATGGCATGCGCCTTTTCCAGGAAGTCCAGCGGGTCGATGTCGTGGTGGATCATCAGACCCTTCAGCGTCGTGCCGTGGTCGTAGTAATATTGCTTTTGCAATGCGCGCGCATCGTCGCGCGACAGGCCGAGCAGCGCCGAGACATAGGCCGTCATGTTCTTGTCGATCTGGGCGAAGAGATCGACGTGGTGCGGATAGAGCGTGTTGTCGAGGTCGAAGACCCAGTCACGCACATGGGCGAAGTCGGCTTTGTTCGGAAGATCGGTCATGGCCGCCTTATGCCATGGGCCTGCGCGGCGGCAAACGGAAATTTAAGGCGCCGCTTTCGCTGCCGATGGATTTGCGCAAACCGGCGTGCTAGCGGCAGTGCATGGAACTCTGGATCCCCATCACCATCGCCGCCGCCTTCCTGCAGAACCTGCGCTCGGCCCTGCAGAAGCATCTTCAGGGCTCGCTCGGCACGCGCGGCGCGAGTTTCGTGCGCTTCGGCTATGGTTTCCCGCTGGCAATCCTCTATGCGTTTTCGTTGCACTGGATCGCCGGCCTGGCGTTTCCGGCGCTCAACTGGACCTTCGCGGCCTGGACGGTGATCGGTGGTCTCGCGCAGATCTTCGCGACCATGCTGCTCGTCTATCTGTTCTCGCTCAGGAACTTCGCCGTCGGAACGGCCTATTCCAAGACGGAGCCGGTGCAGGCGGCGATCTTCGGCTTCATCCTGCTCGGCGAGCGCATCACGCCCGGCGCCGTCGTCGCCATCATCGTCGGCGTCATCGGGGTCATGCTGATCTCGGTCGCCCGCGCGCCGCTCTCCTGGCGCAACACCTTCGCGGCGCTGACGGGCCGCACCGCGCTGATCGGCATCGCGTCTGGCGGCGTTTTCGGCGTGTCGGCGGTCGCCTATCGCAGCGCCGCCCTGTCGCTGGACGGGCCGGGGCCCATCATGAATGCGGCCGTGACGCTCGCCTGCGTGACGACCTTTCAGACGATCTTCATGCTCATCTGGATGCTGTGGAAGGACAAGAACGAGATCGTCCAGGTTCTCAAGAGCTGGCGGTCCTCGTCGCTGGTCGGCATCACCGGCGTCATGGGCTCGGCCTGCTGGATCACGGCGATGAGCCTCCAGCAGGTGGCCTATGTGCGCGCACTCGGCCAGATCGAGCTGGTCTTCACCTTCATGGCCTCCTACTTCCTCTTCCACGAGCGGGTGAACCGCACGGAAGTGACGGGATGCCTGCTGATCGTCTGCGGCATCCTCGGCCTGCTCTTCCTGTAGGCCCGGCGGCGCAGTGCCGCCGGTGAACGAGATCAGGGCACGATCAGCGTGCCGGCGCCATGCTCGGTGAAGAGTTCGAGCAGTACGGAATGGGCGGTCTTGCCGTTGAGGATGACCACACCCTGCACGCCCGCCTTGATGGCGTCGATGCAGGTCTCGACCTTCGGGATCATGCCGCCGGAGATCGTGCCGTCCTTGATGAGCGCGCGCGCCTGCGCCACCGACAGTTCCTTGATCAGCTGGCCGTCCTTGTCGAGCACGCCCGGAACGTCCGTCAGGAAGAGCAGGCGCGTGGCGTTCAGCGAGCCGGCAATGGCGCCGGCAAAGGTGTCGGCATTGATGTTGTAGGTGTGGCCGTCGCGGCCGGGCGCGACCGGCGCGATGACCGGGATCATCTCGGACCTGGCAAGCAGGTCGATCAGCGTGCGGTCGACTTCCACCACTTCGCCAACGAAGCCGAGGTCCAGAACGCGCTCGATATTGCTGTCGGGATCGGTGACGGTCTTCTTGGCCTTCTCGGCAAAGACCATGTTGCCGTCCTTGCCACACAGGCCGATCGCCCATTCGCCGGTCTGGTTGATGAGCGCGACGATCTCCTTGTTGATCGAGCCGGCGAGCACCATCTCGACGATCTCGACCGTCCTCTGGTCGGTGACGCGCAGGCCGCCTTCGAACTTCGATTCGATGCCCATCTTGGTCAGCATGGCGCCGATCTGCGGGCCGCCGCCATGCACGACGATCGGGTTGACGCCGGACTGCTTGAGAAGCGCGATGTCGCTGGCGAACGCCTTGCCCAGCTCCGGGTTGCCCATGGCGTGGCCGCCATATTTCACCACGATGGTCTTGTTCTCGTAGCGCTGCATGTAGGGCAGGGCCTGAACGAGAAGGCGGGCTTGGTTTTCGCTATCGGATTGGGACATGGCGGCCTCTCGGGAATGGGTGGCGCCTGTTTAACGCATGTTTTGTGACGATGGAATGATCCTCTTTTCACAATACGCGGGGCCGGCGCGAGAAAGCGCTTTCATTGCGTCAGCGTCGATGGCGCAACGGCACGGGGAAGATTATGATGTCCATGCGCGCTTGCTATGGCAAAATGCTTCCGCGCGTTCCTATATGTGAGAAAACCACCGTTGCGCGCCCTCCGCGCGAACCGAGAGAGTACACAAGGCGATGACGGCATTCGGCCGAGATATGGGCGAGACCCGCTGCGACGAAGTGATCGCCGGCGAATATGTGCTCGGCGCGCTTTCCCAGGAGGACTGCCGCAAGGTCGAGGCGCGGCTGGCATCCGACCGGCGCTTTGCCGCAATGGTCGGGCGCTGGCAGGAAACGCTCTCCACCTTCAGCGATGACGCGACGCCGCATGCCGCATTCGATGCCGGCTTCGGCGGCCACCGGCAGGTCCTGCATATGGGACCGTGCGATGCGGTGTTTACCGGCAAGGTTTCCGGCGGCTTCTGGAATTCCCTCGGCTTCTGGCGCGGGCTTGCCTTTGCGGGCATTGCCGTTGCGGCCGGGCTCGTCCTGTCGCTGGGGGGCCTGCTCACGCAACGACCCGTCGGTGCCGGCCGCCCCGTGTCCGACGCTGCGGGCGAAGGCGGCGCGATCGACCATTTCGTGCATTACGAAGAGACGAACGGCGCGCTCCGCCTCACCCCGGTTTCCGATGCGGGTGAAAAGAAGCGGCCGCTCGAAGTCTGGCTGAAAAAGGAAGGCGAGGCGCCAGTGTCTCTGGGCGTCGTGCCCCGGACGGCGGGAAGCGCGCTCATCCTGTCACATCAGGGCCAGCCGCCTGAAAAGTGAGACGGCGCCGGTAAGTCCCTTCTGTCTCAGAATTCTTCCCAGTCCCCGCCCGATCCGGTGTCCTGTCGTGCGCCGAAGGCGCCGGCAAGCTTCTCGTTGAGCGCGAGCGCGGGGGAGGACACGGCACGGGACTGGCTGGAAGCGGCCTTGACGTTCCACTGGCCCGGGGATTTGCGCACCGGAGCCAGTGTGGCAGCGACCGGAGCGGCCGGCGTCGTGGGCACGACGTGCAAATGTGCCTGCATGGTGCGGCTCGATGCCGACGTGCCGCCGACATTGAAGCGGCTGATCAGTGCGTTCAGCGCCTGAACCTCCGCGGCGAGCCCATGGCTGGCGGCCGTTGTTTCTTCGACCATGGCGGCATTCTTTTGGGTGCCCTGGTCCATGCTGTTGACGGCGGTGTTGATTTCCTGAAGGCCCACGGACTGCTCGCGTGCCGCCTCGACGATAGCCGCGACGTGGCTGTTGATCTCCTGCACCTCGGTGACGATGGTCTGCAAGGCGCGGCCGGTGTCACCGACCAGGGACACACCGGTGCGGACCTGATCGCCCGATGTGGTGATCAGCGACTTGATTTCCTTGGCGGCCTTTGCCGAGCGCTGGGCCAGCTCGCGGACTTCCTGCGCCACGACCGCAAAGCCCTTGCCGGCCTCGCCCGCGCGGGCGGCTTCCACGCCGGCGTTCAGCGCCAGAAGATTGGTCTGGAAGGCGATATCGTCGATCACGCCGATGATGCTGGTGATCTCGCTGGAGGATTTCTCGATTTCGTTCATGGCCGCGACGGCGCGGCGCACGATCTCGCCCGACTTTTCGGCGCCGGCGCGTGTGCGCGCAACGAGGTCGCCGGCTTCTTCCGCGCGCCGGGTCGAATCCTTGACGGTCGTCGTGATCTCTTCCAGCGCGGCGGCGGTCTCCTCGACGGAGGCGGCCTGCTGTTCGGTGCGGCGCGACAGGTCGTCGGCGGCCGAACGGATCTGGCTTGCGCCCGCGTCGATCGCCGCGGCGTTCTCGCCCACTTCGCGCAGCGCATCGCTGAGGCGCGAGACGGAGGCGTTGAAGTCTGCCCGCAGCCGGTCGAGATCGCCCTCGAAGGGCTCGTCGATGCGGCAGGTCATGTCGCCGGCGGCAAGCCTGCCCAGGGCCTCGGCAAGGCTTGCGACGGCCTGCTGGACCTGGCCGCTGTCGCGCGTGCGTTCCGCCTCGCGCGCCTGCCGGTCGCTTTCGGCCCGGCGGCGGTCGTCTTCGGCCTGGCGTTCGAGGCGCTGGCGCTCGGCGGCGTTGTCACGGAAAACGGCGACGGTGCCGGCCATGTCGCCGATCTCGTCCTTGCGGCCGGCGCTGGGAATGGTGACGACCGTATCGCCGTCGGCCAGCCGCTTCATCGCGCCCGCAAGGCCGTTGAGTGGCCGCACGACGCGGCGGTTGACCAGGAAGATCGCGGCAATGGCGAGGCCCATCGCGGCGGCGAGCGAGGCCCAGGTCAGCGCGAAGGCGGAGCCTTCCTCGGCGCGCGCACTCTCGATCGTTTCGTCCGTCACCGCCTGGGTGTGCGCCACGAGCGCGTTGAGGGCCGCTGTGATCGCATCGGCGCTCGCCTTCATCGAGCCCTTGTAGATGTCGAGCGCCGGCCCCTTGGCGCCGATGGCGGAGAATTGCACGAGCTTGGCGGCTTCGTCGAGATAGGTCGTCAGCGTCGTCTTGATGGTGTCGATCCCGGCGATCGCCGCCGCATCGCCGCTATTGTCGGCCGCATGGGTCTTCACCATGGCCTCGAAGGCTTCGGTGCGTTCCTTGATGCGCGCCTCGATGCGGCCGATCTCGTCCGGATCCATCGAAAGCAGGTGTTCTGCGTAGATCGCATTCAGATCGGAGAAGGCATGGCTGAGTTGCAGGATGGCGCTCAGCTGAGGCATGCGGTCGGTGCCGATACGCTCGATGTGGCCGGTCATCGCCGACAGCGACCGGAAGGCGACCGCCCCTTGCAGCGCCCCCAGAACGACCATCAGAAGGAAGAGCGCCGGCAGGAGCCTGCTGATCCGGACATTATGCATGACAGTTCCCTGGTTTTCTCGAAGACGCGCTTTGTGCGGTTGCGCGAAAGTCTAGGGCCCGTCGTTTAACGCGGCCTTAATGGGCCGTGCTCATCTCCTGCCTTGCCGGCCGGTTTTCCACACCCTACATGCCAGATCGAACAGGAGTTTTCGATGATCCTCGACGCCGCCCGGCTTGCGCTTGCCAACCTCTTCGCCCCCGAAACGCGCAGCGTCTTCTGGAAGGTCCTGGGCCTGACGATCCTCGCCCTCGTCGTGATGTGGTTCGGTCTGCGCGAAAGCTTCATCGCCTTCGCCTGGCCATGGCTGCAAGGCGCATTCATGCCGGACCTGCCGCAATGGGCCGGCTGGCTCACCTTCGTGTTCGGCATCGTTGCCAGCATCGGGCTCGCGCTTGGACTGGCGCTGCTGCTGGCGCCGGTGACCGCTATCATCGCCGGCTTCTTCCTCGACGATGTCGCTGACGTCATCGAGAAGCGGGACTATCCCGCCGACAAGCCGGGCGTTCCGCTGCCCATGGCCCAGGCCATCGCCGGGTCGGTCAAGTTCCTCGGCATCGTGCTCGTCGGCAACCTCGTCGCGCTGTTCCTGCTCTTCATCCCCGGCGTCAACCTCATCGCCTTCTTCGCCGTCAACGGCTACCTGCTCGGCCGGGAATTCTTCGAATTCGCCGCCATGCGCCATCGCTCGCCGCAGGAGGCGCGGCGGTTTCGGGAAAAGCACTTTTCCACGGTGCTGATCGCCGGCCTGCTGGTCGCGGCCTTCCTGGCGATCCCGATCGTCAATCTTCTCACGCCGCTTTTCGCCGCCGGCCTGATGGTGCATCTGCACAAGGCCTTGAGCCGCAAGGACCCCGGCTTCGCGCTTCCGCAGGCGCGATAAAGAAAAGCCGGCACGTCATCGCGCCGGCTTTCGATCATCGTATGGCGGTTCGGCTCAGTAGGCGTCTTCGTACGCCGCGCAGATTTCCGCCTGCGTCTTGCCGGCGAGATAGGCGATCTCGCCTTCCTTGTGCTTGACATAGACGTCTGCGAAGCCCTCCGGGAACCAGCCGCAGACCGTCTCGTTGCCGCGGAACCGCTGCAAGGCCGCTTCCAGCGTCTGCGGCAGGCGGACATAGCCACGCGCGGCAAGGGCGTCCGTGCCGAGCAGCGAAAGGTCCTCCTGCGTGGCCTCGGGAACCTCAAGTCCTTCCTCGATGCCCTGCACGCCGGCATGGACGATGGCGGCAAGCGCCAGATGCGGGTTTGCCGCCCCGTCCGCCGCGCGGAATTCGAAGTTGAACTGCGCGGCGCGCGCGATGTCGCTGATGTCGGAGACCGGGCAGATGCGCACCGAGGCCTCGCGATCGCGGAAGCCGAGATTGTTGAAGGCAGCACTCCAGCGATGCGGCGTCAGCCGCAGGTAGGACACGACGCTCGGCGCGGTGATGGCGATGATCGAATCGAGATATTTCAGGATGCCGGCCACGAACTTGCCCGCGACATCCGAGAGCTCGTGCTTGCCGGCGGGATCATAGGTCACCGGATTGCCGGACGCGTCCAGCATGCTCATGTGGACATGCACGCCATTGCCGACGCCGGCCGGATCGCGGATCGGCGTGAATGTCGGGTCGTAGCCGAGCTCCCGCGCGACGAGGCCGACGATCTCCCGGGTAATGATGGAATGGTCGGCGATGGTCACGCCCTTCTGCGGGCCCATCGTCACCTCGAACTGCCCGGCGCCGAACTCCTTGAGGATCGTGTCTGGCGTCACGCCGGCCGTGCGCATGCCGGCGATGATCGCCTCGCAGAAATGCCGCTCGCGCTGGAAGCCGCCCAGCGTGAAGGCGCCGCCCACTTCGGATACCAGATGCTTGATTTGGAATTCATGTTCGAAGGCGCCGTAGAGCGTCACGCCTGCCACCCTTTGCAGGCGTTCGAGCGCGGCTTCGAGGATCGAGCGCGTGCAGAATTCCCATGGCCTGCCATCGGTATAACGGATGTTGCCGAGCACGAAATTCTCGTTCGGCGCGCCGTCCTCGCTTTCGATGCTGACGCTGGTTGCGGGATCGGGAATGAGCACGAGATCGCCCAGCGATCCGAAGGGGCTTTCGGCAATGGCGTCGAAGCAGGTGATCTGGACATTGGTCGGCGTCCAGCCCACGCCGCGCTTCAGGCGCTTTTCCATCTGCGCCAGCGGAAAGGCCTTGCCGCGCACCTTGCCGGAAAGGTCGCCGCAGCAGGCAACCATCATTTCTTCACGTTTCATCGTCGTCCCCGTTGATCGTATCCTGGTCGTAGCCCGGCATGGAGAAGCGCACGCCGTCCCAATCCCTGATGCGTTTCTGCGTCGCCTCCCAATCGGCCTCGGAGACACGCACGATCAGCGCCTCGACGAGAACGATTGCGGCCGCCACCGTATCCCAGGCCGTGCCCGCCTCGATCGGCAGGGCGACGATGTGGTCGGCACTGCGGGCGGCCGGCGACATCCACTTGTCGGTGATCACGACGATGGTCGCGCCGCGTGCCTGCGCGATCGTTTCGGCAAGGCGTGCGAGGCTGAGCTGGTAGCGCCGGAAATCGAACAGCAGCACGACATCCTTCTTGCGCATGCGCAAGACATGCTCCGGCCAGAATTCCGGATTGTCGGACATGTGGTAGATGCCGCTGCGGATCTGCCGGAGATGGATCGACAGGAAGGACGCGACATTGTCGCTGACGCGGCCGCCGAGCAGGAAGATGTTGCGCGAGGGATCGGCGATCAGGTCGGCGAGGATATCGAACTGCGCCTGGGAGACCGTGGCCGCCATCTCCTGCGTGACGGAGGCGATGCGCCGCACATATTCCGACAGGAACTCCGAATGGCCGACCGGCGTCTGCCGCGTCTTCAGGTCGAGCGGCGATCGCTGCCCTTCCTTCAGCTCGGCAATGAGCTGGCGCTGCAGGTCCTGGAACCCGCTGCAGCCGATCTTGCTGACGAAGCGGGTGATCGAGGGCGCGCTGACGCCGGTTTTCGCCGCCAGTTCCTGAATGTTCTCGAGCCCCGTGAAGGGGTAGTCGGCAAGGATGGCATTGGCGATCTTGCGCTCGCTGGCCGTCAGCTGCCCGGCAGCCTCCCGGATCCGCGTGCGGACCGTCGTCGACGATTTCCCATCGCTCATAAGTGTGTTCCCGTTCTTGGGGCGGATATTTGCGCCATGAAAAAAATTAGTCAAATGGAAAAATAAGATTGACTATGATTGAGAAATTTCTTTGACTGGCTGTCATCGAAGCCCTCGTACCGGCCCCTGCCGATGCGATCGACGGATACCATTTCATGCTCAGTCTTGCAGATAGCGACATGTCCAGATTGCTGAATGCTGGCGACCCGGACCCCGTGGAATGGATCAACGCGACCGGGCGTTCGCCCATCTTCCTGACCTGCGAGCATGCCGGCCGCGCCGTGCCGACCGCGCTCGGCGATCTCGGCGTCGCATCCGCGGAAATGGACCGGCACATCGCCTACGACGTCGGCGCCGAAGGGCTTGCCCGCGGGCTTGCGGAACGGCTCGATGCCGCGCTCATCCTCCAGCGCTACAGCCGCCTGGTGATCGATTGCAACCGTCCGTTCGAGGCGGAGGACTGCGTTCTCAAGCAGAGCGACGGCACGCTCATTCCGGCCAATGCCAATGTTTCCGATGCGCAGCGGCGCGGCCGCTTCGTGGAAATCCACCAGCCCCTGCATGAAGCGATCTCCGTTGCGCTGGAGCGGCGGCAGGCGGCTGGCGGGCCGCTCGTCCTCGTTTCCGTGCACAGCTTCACGCCCGTCATGCGCGCGACCGGCGCGGTGCGCGATTTCGAACTCGGCCTGCTCTACAACAGGGACGCGCGCTTTGCGGAGCGCCTTGCGGAAACCTTCAGCGCGGCGAATGCCGACGTGACGGTCAAGCTCAACGCGCCCTATCACGTCGACGATGTCTCCGACTACACGATCCCGGTGCACGGCGAACGGCGCGGCATCCCGCATGTGCTGCTCGAAGTGCGCAACGACCTCATCCACGATGCGAGCGGCCAGGAGGCATGGGCCGAGCGAGTTGCCGGTCCGCTTCTCCTCGCAGCCCAAAGCCTTGAAGGATCCTCCGATGGCCGCTGACCATCCCTCTACCCGCAATCTGCCGCTCGATCCGGCCGCATCCGCCATCCTCTTCATCGACGTGCAAAACTTCTCCGTGCGCCGTGACGGCGGCGAGTTCAAGGACGTCTCCGACGCCGATATAGAGGGCAAGTACGGCTACTATTTCAAGCGCATCCACGAGGTCGCCATCCCGAACATGCAGCGCCTCCTGGCCGGCTTCCGCCAGGCCGGCATCGAGGTGCTGCACACGACGATCGAAAGCCTGACGAAGGACGGCCGCGACCGCAGCCTCGACTACAAGATCACCGGCTTCAACGTGCCGAAGGGCTCGTGGGACGGCAAGGTCATCGACGAGCTGGCGCCGCTGGAGGATGAGATCGTCCTGCCCAAGAGCTCGTCGAGCGTCTTCGTCTCCACCCATGTCGACTACATCCTGCGCAACCTCGGCGTACGGCAGATCGTGCTCTGCGGCCTCCTGACCGATCAGTGCGTGGAATCGGCGGTACGCGATGCCTGCGACCTCAACTACCTCGTGACGCTCGTGCCCGATGCCTGCGGCACCTATTCGCAGGAGCGGCACGACTTCTCGATCAATGCGATCAAGGGCTATTGCCGGCAGATTTCGACCGACGATCTGCTCAAGGAAATCGGGCAGTAAGCGGCCCGGCACAGTCACGCGACGGGATCAACCAAGGAGCTTTCAGGCGGGCCGCACAAAACAAGAAAAAGGCCGGACCGCATTCCATTCACAGCCGCAAGGCGTTCATCAAGGGGAACGATCATGATGAAAACATCCAAATTGCTTCTGGCGGCGGGCCTCGTGCTCGCCTCCTCCGCCGCCTTTGCTGACGACGACAAGATCGTCATCGGCGGCGCGCTGTCGATGACGGGTATCCAGGCCCCGCTCGACACGCCCGGCTTCAACGGCGCACAGGTCGCGGTGAAGTACCTGAACGACAATGGCGGCGTGCTCGGCAAGAAGATCGAGTTCATCAATATCGACGGCAAGTCCGATCCGGTCACGGTCGGCAACGTCGCCGTCGAACTGATCGACAAGGGCGCCCAGGTCATCGTCGCGCCCTGCGACTTCGATTTTGGCTCGCCGGCCAGCCGCGAGGCGCAGTCCGCCGATATCGTCGGCATCTCGACCTGCGCCTCCGACCCGCTCTATTCCTCGTGGTCGCTCGGCGACAAGCAGTTCACGCTCTCCATGTGGAACACCACGATGGGCGCGACGGCTGCCGATTTCGCGTTTAAGGAAAAGGGCTGGAAGACGGCTTATGTCGTCACCGACCAGTTCATCGCCTACACCAAGTCGCTCTCCAAATACTTCGTCGAGCAGTTCAAGGCTGACGGCGGCGAAATCCTGCTGGAAGACACCTACACGAACGGCGACAACAACTTCTCCGCCCAGCTCTCGCGCCTCCAGGCGCTCGGCAAGAAGCCCGACGTGATCTTCGTCTCGTCCTACGGCACGGATATCGGCGTGATCATCCGCGCGCTGCGTGAAGTCGGCTACGATGCGCCGGTTCTCGGCGGTGACGCCTATGACGATCCGGCCATGCACGAAGCGCTCGGCGAGAAGTTCGGCAACGACGTCTACTTCGTCACCCACACCTGGATGGGCGCGGGCGCCGATCCGGAAATGGAGAAGTTCATCGGCCTCTACAAGGAGATGTTCGGCAAGGACCCGGATACGTCCTTCGTCTCGACGGGCTGGGACACGATCATGATGATCGCCCAGGCCATCACGGCGGCCGGCACGACGGAAGGTGCGGCACTCGCCAAGGCGCTTGAAGACGGCCATTTCAAGCTGCTCACAGGCGAACTCGACTACGGCACGGCCGAAGAGGGCCACGTTCCGAACAAGGCCGCCGCGATGATCGAACTCAAGGCCGGCAAGCCGACCTTCGTCGGCTGGCGCAAGCCGGAATCGCTGCCGAAGCCCTGATCCCTGCCGTCCGGGCCGGCGCATCAGCCGGCCCATACCTTTCGGAAAAACCATGTCTGAAGCACGTCTTGCGGTAAACGACGTGTCGGTGGAATTCACCGGCCTTCGCGCTCTCGACCATGTCTCGCTCTCCGTCGCCACCGGCGAGGTTCTGGGCCTCATCGGGCCGAACGGCTCCGGCAAGACGACGATGATCAATGCGATCACCGGCCAGGTGAAGCTCGCCGGCGGCACGATCACCGCCGGCGACGTCACGCTGTCGGGCCTGTCGCCCCGCGATATCGCGCTGGCCGGCGTCAGCCGATCGTTCCAGATCGTGCGCCTGTTCAACGGCATGACCGTGCTGGAGAATGTGGAGGCCGCAGCCCTCGCCAAGGGTGTCTCGCGCGCCGTCAGCACTGAGCGGGCTGTCGGGCTGCTCGACGAGCTCGGGCTTGCGGACAAGGGAGACGAACTCGGCGAGAGCCTGAGCTACGGCGACAAGCGCCGCGTCGAGATCGCGCGCGCCTTGGCCGCCGAGCCGCGCTTCCTGCTGCTTGACGAACCGGCCGCCGGCATGAACGACGCCGAGACCGAGACATTGCTGCACACATTGTCCGAGCTGCCCAAGACCCGCGGCCTCGGCCTCATCATCATCGACCATGACATGGGTCTCATCATGCGGCTCTGCCACCGCCTGCACGTCCTGGCCTCCGGCCGCACCATCGCGGAAGGAGACGCCGCCCACGTGCGCAGTCATCCGGCCGTCGTGGAAGCCTATCTCGGCAAGGGGGCGGCCCATGCTTGACGTGCGCGACCTCTCCGTCAACTACGGCACGATCCGCGCCGTGCGCGGCATCACCTTCACCGTGGGCAAGGGCGAACTCGTCAGCCTGCTCGGCGCAAACGGCGCGGGCAAGTCCTCCACCATCAAGGCGATCGCCGGCGCGCTGAAGACATCCGCCGGCGCGGTCACGCTCGAAGGCAGGGACATTACCTCGGCCAATCCCGAGCAGGTCATCCGTGCGGGGCTCGCCACCGTTCCGGAAACCCGCGACGTCTTCCCGGACCTGACCGTCGCCGAGAACCTGATGCTCGGCGCCTATATCTATCGCCGCGACCACGCCGGCAACCGCGAGAACCTCGACAGGCTGCACACGCTCTTTCCTCGCCTCGCCGAACGCGCCTCGCAGGCGGCGGGCACGCTCTCCGGCGGCGAACAGCAGATGCTGGTCATCGCCCGCGCGCTGATGGCGCGCCCGAGCGTGCTGCTTCTCGACGAACCCTCGCTCGGTCTGGCCCCCGCCATCGTCGAGCGCATCTTCGAGATGATCGAGACGCTGAAAAAATCCGGCCTGACCATCCTGCTCGTCGAGCAGAACGTGAACCAGGCGCTCGCCGTCGCCGACCGCGCCTATGTCATGCGGCTCGGCGCGATCGTCGCGTCCGGCACGGCAGACGAGATCCGCTCCACCAGCGATCTCAGCGCACATTATCTGGGAGGCTGATCCATGGCTTTCGCGATCCAGTTCCTCATCGACGTGCTCAGCCTCGGCGGCGCCTATGCGCTGATGGCGCTCGGCCTCGTCATCATCTACGGCATCCTGCGGCTGGTGAACTTCGCCTATGGCGAACTCATCATGGTCGCCGGCTACACCATGTTCCTGACCAGCGGCTCCGGCTTGCCCTGGCTGCTGATGGCCGTCCTTGCCGTCGTCATGGCCATCGTTTTCGGCATCCTCACCGACTATGTCGCCTTCCGCCCGGTGCGCGCGAAATCGGTGACTGCGGTGCTGATCACCTCCTTCGCCTTCTCGAACCTGTTGCAGAACGCGGCCCTGCTCTTCATCTCGCCGCGTCCGCGCAATGTGCCGCTGCCGGATATCTTCTCGCAGACGGTCTCGATCGGCGGTGCGATCACGCCGGTGCGCAATCTCATCACCATCGCCGCCTCCATCGTGCTGCTGGCTGCCGTTGCTTTCCTGATGCGCAAGACGACGCTCGGCATCGCCATGCGCGCGGCCGCCACGAACTTCACAATGGCGCGCATGCTCGGCGTCCCCGCCAACCTGATCATCTCCTCGGCCTTCGCGCTATCGGGCTTCCTGGCCGGCGTCGTCGGGCTGTTGTGGATCGGGCGCATCGGCACGGTCGTGCCGGGCGTCGGCCTCGAGCCGCTGCTCGTCGCCTTCATCGCCACCGTCATCGGCGGCATGCGCAGCCTGCCGGGCGCGGTGGTCGGCGGCTTCCTGCTCGCGCTCATCGACACCACGCTCAACTACACCCTGTCGCAGGACCTCCTGAAGTTCCGCGATGCCTTCACCTTCAGCCTCGTGATCCTGATCCTGCTGTGGCGGCCCGAGGGCCTCATCAAGGGTCCGGCCAGCGGCCAGCGGACCTGAGGAGCGGACACATGAAACATTCCTATCTCACCGCCCTCATCCTGATCGCCATTATCGCCGTCATCGCCGTCGGCAGCCAGATTATCGGCATCCGGCTTTATGACCGCATCGCCACGAACCTGCTGATTTCGCTCGTTCTCGTCGTCGGCCTGCAGACCTTCATGGGCAATTCCGGCCTGCTCTCCTTTGCCCACATCGGCTTCATGGGGCTCGGTGCCTATACGTCGGCCGTGCTGACGATCCCCGCGCAGATGAAGGGCATGGCGCTGCCGGATCTCTACGAGTTCATGAAGGTCGTGGAAATCTCGCCGCTGCTTGCCATGCTGGCCGCCGGCGTGGTCGCGGCCCTCGTCGCCGCCATCGTCGCCTACCCGCTGATGCGGCTTTCGGACGCGGCCGCCGTCATCACCTCCTTCGCGCTCCTCGTCGTGCTCTACACGGTCATGAACAACTGGAGCGCGCTCACCAACGGTCCGCGCACGCTGTTCGGCCTGCCCAAGACGACGGAAATGCCGATTGCCGCCATCGTGGCCGCGGTCGTCGTGCTCATCGCGTTGGCCTTCAAGGAATCGCGCACCGGCAAGCTGCTGCGCGCATCGCGCGAGGACGAGGTCGCCGCGGCGGCGCTCGGCGCGAACATTCCGCACCTGCGCTGGCGCGCCTTCATCCTCGCGGCCTTCATCGCGGGTATCGGCGGTGCGCTCTGGGGGCATTTCATCACGTCCTTCGCGCCCAAGGCCTTCTACCTCAAGGAAACCTTCCTCATCATCACCATGCTGGTGATCGGTGGCGCCAACACCGTCACCGGCGCGGTTGCCGGTACGGTCCTCATCACTGTCGCCTATGAGGGGCTGCGCGGCACGGAAGCGACGCTCAACGCGGCGTCCTCCGGTTCCGGCCAGGTCATCGGCCTTACGGAGATCGTGCTCGCGCTCGCCATGATCGCCGTGATGATCGTCAGGCCGGGCGGTCTCTTCCCCAACCGCGAGATCGGCCACATCCTCACCCGCAGCCGCCGAAAGAAAGAGAAGACCGCATGACCTGGAAGACCGCCTACCGCTCCTTCTACTATGCGAATGCCGAAGAGCCGGAGGACATCGCGCTTGATCCGGAGACGACGGCGCTGCTCGTCATCGACATCCAGAACACCTATCTCGATCCCAAGGATACGCCCGAGGAAACCGCGCGCTGGCAGCCGTTCTACGACCGCATGCGCCGGACGGTCATTCCCAACACGGCCCGCCTGATCGATGAGTGCCGCAAGCGCAAGGTGGAGGTGATCTTCGCGCGCATCGCCTGCCTCAAGCCCGATGGCCGCGACCGCTCGCTCAGCCAGAAGAAGCCCGGCTTCAACTACCTGCTGCTGCCCAAGGACCTGCCGGAAGGGCAGGTCGTGCCGGAACTCGAGCCCCGCGCCGACGAGATCGTCATCACCAAGACGACGGACAGCGCCCTGACCGGCACGAACCTGCGCCTCATCCTGCACAATATGGGCATCAAGGATGTCATCTGCTGCGGCATCTTCACCGACCAGTGCGTCTCCTCGACCGTGCGCAGCCTTGCCGACGAGAGCTTCGGCGTTGTTGTCGTGGACGATTGCGGCGCGGCCGCGACGGACGAACTGCACAAGCGCGAGCTTGAGATCATCAACATGATCTACTGCCACGTCGTCCAGCTCGACGAGGTCCTGACCTTCTTCAAGAAGTAAGGGGAAAAGCCCATGTCCGGCCTCTATGCACGTGAGCGACAGTCGGTGTCCTCGATGGCGCATCTGCGGTTCTTCCCGCAGGCGGTCGTCGGCGGCAGCGGTGCGTATCTCACGGCAGACGACGGACGGCGGCTTCTCGATTTCGCCGCATCCTGGGGTGCCGCGAGCCTCGGGCATGCCCACCCGGCGGTGCGGGCTGCGGTCGACCGTGCGCTCTCCGATCAGGCGGGAGCGAGCTATCTTTCGTCGGCGAACGAAGCCTGCGTGCTGCTTGCGGAAAAGCTTCTGTCGCTGGTGCCGGAGCGGGCGCGGGGCCGCGTCTGGTTTGGCCATTCCGGCTCGGATGCCAACGAGACCGTTGCGCGCATGGTGGTCGCGGCGACGGGCCGGCCCCGCATTCTCGCCTTCGACGGCGCCTATCATGGCGGCACGGTCGGCTCCATGGCGGTCTCCGGGCACCCGGCGCAACAGGGAACGCGCGCTGCCGGCCTGACGCTCGTTCCCTATCCCAACAGCTATGCCGCTGATACGCCGCAGGCCGCGAGCGAGGCGGCCCTTGCCCATCTCGACCGGCTTTTCGAAACAGAGATCGCGCCGGGCGAGGTCGCAGCCTTCTTCATCGAACCCATCCAGTCAGACGGCGGTATGCTGGTGCCGCCGGACGGCTTCTTCAAGGCCGTGGAGGAGCGTTGCCGCAGGCACGGCATTCTCATCGTCTCGGACGAGGTGAAGGTGGGGCTCGGCCGCTCGGGACGCTTCAACGCCTTCGACCATTCCGGTATCGAGCCCGACATCGTCGTCTTCGGCAAGGGCCTTGGCGGCGGGTTGCCCATCTCCGCGGTCGTCGGGCCGGAGGCGATCATGAACCATGCGGTGGCGTTCTCGCTCCAGACGGTGCACGGCAACCCGGTCTGCGCGGCCGCCGCACTCGCCGTGCTGGAGACCATCGAGCGCGACCGTTTGGCCGAGAATGCGGCCAGGACCGGTCGTGTGCTGCGCGACGGCCTGAATGCGCTCGCGCGGCGTCACGCCCTGATCGGTGATGTGCGTGGGCATGGCCTTGCGCTCGGCGTGGAACTCGTCAGCGATCGCGCCGGCCGCACGCCCGCAACGCGGGAGACCGCCCTGACGGTCTACCGTGCCTTCCAGCTCGGCCTCGTGCTTTATTATGTCGGTGTGCGGTCGAACGTGCTCGAATTCACGCCGCCGCTGACGCTGACCGAGAGTGAAGCGCGCGAAGGCCTCGCCATTCTCGACCAGGCCCTTGCCGATGTCGCCGCGGGGAGGGTCGATGACACCCTTCTTGCGGATTTCGCGGGCTGGTAGCCCTGGCGATCAGGGCGTCGGACCGAACAGCTGAGGCGGCAGCTCGACAAGCGGGGCCGGCACGTCGCAGGTCTTTTCCGGCGCCTTGCACAGATCGGCGATGACGCAGCGCTCGCATTCGGGCTTGCGCGCCTTGCAACAGTACCGCCCGTGCAGGATCAGCCAGTGATGGGCGTGGTAGAGATACTCGTCCGGGATGAGGCGGATGAGCTTGTCCTCCACCTCGTCGGGCGTCTTGCCGGGGGCGAGGCGCAGGCGGTTGGCGATGCGGAAAATATGCGTATCGACCGCCATGGTCGATTGCCCGAAGGCCATGGACAGCACCACATTGGCCGTCTTGCGCCCCACGCCCGGCAGCATCACCAGCTCCTCACGGGTGCGCGGCACCTCGCCGCCGAAGCGGTCGATCAGCATCTGGCTGAGCGCGATCACGTTCTTGGCCTTGTTGCGATAAAGCCCGATCGTCTTGATGTAGTCGCGCAGCTTCTCCTCGCCCAGCGCCAGCATCTTCTCTGGCGTGTCGGCCACCTGGAACAGCGCACGCGTCGCCTTGTTGACGCCGGCATCGGTGGCCTGGGCGGAGAGGGCGACCGCGACGACGAGCGTGAACGGGTTCACATGCTCGAGCTCGCCCTTCGGTTCCGGCCGCTGGATGGAAAAGCGGCGGAATATCTCGCGCAGCTCGTCCTGCGAATAAATGCTTTTCGGCCGCGCCGGCGCCTTGCGGCGGGCGGGCGCGGCAGCTCTCGACTTTTTGATCTTTCCGTTTTCCATGATGCTTCTATAGTCATGCGCCATGACACAAGGCAACGCCGACACGAGCATGGCCGACATGAGCATGAACGAGCGCCCGGTCTTCTCGGCCGAGCTGCATCCCTATCGTTCGCTCGGCCGCCACGGTCATCGCATCTTCTTCCTCATCGCCGGCGTTCTCAGCCTTGCGCATGTGGCCGTGTTCCTGATCTCGGGCGCGTGGCCGGTCGCCCTGTTCTTCGGCCTCGATTTTCTTGTTCTCTTCGGCGCTTTCTGGCTCAACAACCGGGCGGCGAAGGCGCGCGAACTGGTGTCGCTGTCGCGCACCAGCATCTCCATCCGCAAGATCAGCCCGTCCGGCCGCGAGACGCAATATGCCTTCAATCCGTTCTGGGCGCGTTTCCTCGTTTCCCGCAAGCCGAAGATCGGCATCACCGCCATGCATGTGCGCGGCAACGGCCGCGAGACCGATGTCGGCACGTTCTTGCCGCTCGATGACCGCGAGCGCTTCGCCTCGGCCTTTTCGGGTGCGCTCGCCCGCGTGAAGCGCGGTTACTGACGGGTCGGCAGGAATCGGGTGGCGGGCACGCCGCGGGCGTGCTTTTCTGGCGGCACAGGAGACGATCATGAACATTGCCGCGACCTTGCAGACCGATATCACCCCCGATGGCCAGGACTATGCGACCGTCCGGCAGGTCATCGAGATGATCACCGAGGATTACCGCGACCAGCCGGGCCTCGAAGACATTGCCGTCCGCCTCGGCCAGTCGCCGAGCCAGTTGCAGAAGACCTTCACGCGCTGGGCGGGCCTTTCGCCGAAGGCCTTCCTCCAGGCCGTGACGCTCGACCATGCCAAGCGCCTGCTGCGCCAGGAGGAACTGCCGCTGCTCGAAACGAGCTTCGAGGTCGGCCTGTCGGGGCCCGGGCGGCTGCACGATCTCTTCGTCACGCATGAAGCCATGTCGCCGGGCGAGTGGAAGGCGCGTGGGGCGGGGCTGACGATCCGCTACGGCCTGCATCCGTCGCCGTTCGGCACGGCGCTCGTGATGATCACCGACCGCGGGCTTGCCGGCCTCGCCTTCACCGACCAGCCGGGTGGGGCGGATGCTTTCGAGGACATGTCGTCCCGCTGGCCGAACGCCCATTATGTCGAGGATGCCGAGGCGACCGCCGCCTACGCGGACCGCATCTTCGATCCCGCCCGCTGGAACCCGGAAGAGCCGCTGCGCGTCGTGCTGATCGGGTCGGATTTCCAGGTTCGCGTCTGGGAGGCGCTGCTGCGCATCCCGATGGGCTGTGCCGTCACCTATTCGTCGATTGCCGAAAAACTCGGACAGCCGACCGCCTCGCGCGCCGTCGGTGCCGCGGTGGGCCGCAACCCGATCTCCTTCGTCGTGCCCTGCCACCGTGCGCTCGGCAAGAGCGGCGCCCTGACCGGCTACCACTGGGGCCTGACGCGCAAGCGCGCGATGCTCGGCTGGGAATCGGGCCGGGCCTGACGGTGACAGTGACGGGCTTTATATGCCCGGAATGCCGCGACGGCGCCCCTCTTTCATGTTCCCGCCGCAATCGTTAGGTTGAAGCAGAATCATCGAAGTTTCCGGGGACCCACATGTATAAAAAGGCTCTGCTCGTCGCGCTCGCCGCGACCTATCTTTCCGCCTGCACGACCACCGATCCCTATACGGGCGAGCAGAAGGTTTCCAACACGGCGGGCGGCGCAGCCATCGGCGCCGGCATGGGCGCCGTCGCCGGTCTCCTCGTCGGCAACAATCCGGTGCAGCGCCGCAACGCGGCCCTGATCGGCGCGGGTATCGGCGCGCTGGCCGGCGGCGCCATCGGCAATTACATGGACACGCAGGAATCCGAGCTGCGCGCGCAGCTTCAGGGCACCGGCGTTTCGGTTACGCGTAACGGCGACCGCATCATCCTCAACATGCCCTCGAACGTCACCTTCGCGACGGACCAGGATCAGGTCATTCCGCCGTTCTATCCGACGCTCGATTCGGTCGCGACCGTGCTGCGCAAGTTCGACAAGACGCTGATCGATGTCGATGGCCATACTGATTCGGTCGGCAATGCCGGCTACAATCAGGACCTGTCGGAGCGCCGCGCCAATTCCGTGGCCAATTATCTCGCCGCGCGCGGTGTCGATCCCCGCCGCATGTCGGCCATGGGCTACGGCCTCACGCGTCCGATCGCCTCCAATGCATCGGAAATGGGCCGCGCGCAGAACCGCCGCGTCGAAATCTCGATCTCCCCGCTGCGCCAGGGCTGATCCGCGTCAGGCGCGCCTGAGCGCCGGATCGTCGTCGGCCGGGTTGTAGAAGAGGGAGAGCACCAGGCTCTTCGCGATCCGCTCGGCCGTCGCCATGAACCAGGCCTTCGCCTCGGGCGAGGGCGCGATGTCGTCGAGCGTGGCGGAAAACAGGCCGAGCCAGGTCTGAAACAGCGGCGGGTTCATGCCCGCGACGCCCTGGTGCGCCATGACAGGCTTGCCGCCATAGCCGCCGTCCTTGAAGGCGACGGCAGACCAGAAGCGGTTCATCTTTTCCATATGCTCCGGCCAGCGTCCGGCCAGCCGCCCGTCGAAGACGGGGCCAAGCTCCGGATGGGCCCGCACGCGACCATAGAAGGTGTCCACCAGCAGCGGAATGAAATCGGCGGTGATGCCGATGGCGTGCATTTCGGCCTCCGCGCGGGCCCGGATGGCGGCGAAATGGGACTGGCGGTCGGGGTCTTGCTCTGTCATGCCGGCAAGATAGGTGCCGCCTGCGGGCTGCGCAATCCGGCCGATCGCCGCAGAGGCTTCAGGGTCCTTTGCGCTCCGGCGCCCACTCCAGCCGCTTGTAGTCGAAACCGTATTTCAGCGTGGGTTTGACGATCTCGAAATAGGGCGAGAGGTCGAAGTCGCGCGGCGTATAGAGCGAGTGGTGGCGGATATGCAGGATCTCTTCCCGTGAATAGGGGGAGGTCGCCGCCGCCCGGCCGGGCGCGCGCGTAACCTCCGGCAGGATCGGGTAGCGGATGGCCTCGAAAGCCATGGCGATCAGCGTCGAGCAGATCGCCCGCGTCGGATCTCCCGAGCCGAAGGCGATCATGCGGCGGCGCCAGCGCACCGGCACGGGCGGCGTCGGCAGGAAGTAGCGCAGCATGTCGGTGATGTTCTTCAGGTCGTATTTGAGCCCGAGGCGCGAGACCATGAAACCGACCAGCGCATCGCGGTCTTCGGGCGTCAGCCCGACCGGGCGGCAGATGCGCGTATTATAGGTGCGGTACTTGGTGAGCGGCACCGCCACGCAGCCTTCGCCGATATTGACCTCGATAAGTTGCGGCCGTTCCATCGTCGGCCGCGCCGCCTGGTCGAGCGTCAGCGGGACCTCGTCGCCGACGAAGAGAGCCGCGTGGGACCAGGTCGATTGCGTGAGATACTTGATCGCCGCCGAGACCTTCTGGTTGCCCTCTACCAGCAACACATCACCGGGGCGCAGCGTGCGCGCCAGCGTTTCAGGGTCGGAGGGCGTATAGGGCTCGTAGCCCGAGGTCTGGCTTTGCAGACGGTCGGCGAGACGGCGGCCGAGACGATCGAGCAGCGTGTCGCGGCTTGCGGAAAGCGGCTTCAGTCCGGCGGTCACGTCTCGTCCCTTGCTGTCACACCAGTGCACTCTAGCGCTCCGCCGCACCGCATGTCGAGCTTGACGCCGAGACGGCAAGTCCTATATTTAGAATAATTCTAAACTGGAATGGCCGCCGATGTTCTCCCGTCTCCTACGCCCTGGAAAACGCAGTCTCGAATCGCTCAGCGAACAGAAAATCCTGGCACTCGCCATCTCCTCGGAAGAGGATGACGGGCGCATCTATCTCGCCTATGCCGATGCCCTGCGTGAGGCCTATCCCCATTCGGCCCGCGTCTTCGAAGAGATGGCGGCGGAGGAAAACCATCACCGCCAGATGCTGATCGATCGCCACATCGCCCGCTTCGGCGATCGCATTCCGCTGGTGCGGCGCGAGTTCGTGCGCGACTTCCCGGAGCGCAAGCCGGACTGGCTGATCGCCAACATGTCGCTGGAGGCGATCCGTGAACAGGCGGAGGCCATGGAGGCGTCCGCGCATCGGTTCTACCTGACGGCTGCCGCCCGCACGCAGGACGCGGCCACGCGCAAGCTTCTGGGCGATCTGGCGCTGGCGGAGAAGTCTCACGAATCGCTCGCCCGGCGGCTCGGCGAACAGCACACGCCTGCCGACGTGAAGGCGCAGGAAGACCAGACGGCCCGCCGGCAATTCATCCTCACCTATGTGCAGCCCGGTCTGGCCGGCCTGATGGACGGCTCGGTCTCGACGCTCGCGCCGATTTTCGCCGCCGCCTTCGCCACACAGGATACCTGGCAGACCTTCCTTGTCGGTCTCTCGGCGTCGGTCGGTGCGGGCATTTCGATGGGGTTCACGGAAGCGGCCCATGACGACGGCAAGCTGTCGGGACGCGGTTCGCCGATCAAGCGCGGCCTCGCATCGGGCATCATGACGGCGCTCGGCGGGCTGGGCCACGCGCTGCCCTACCTCATCCCGAACTTCATGCTGGCGACGACCATCGCCGTCCTGGTCGTGTTCGTGGAATTGTGGACCATCGCCTTCATCCAGAACCGGTATATGGAGACCCCGTTCCTGCGCGCGGCGATGCAGGTGGTGCTGGGCGGCAGCCTCGTTCTGGCCGCGGGTATCCTCATCGGAAATGCTTAAGGCGGAAGCGCCGCCTTAGCGGCGGGTCGTCCGGTTCATGTCGCGCACGACCCAGCGGTAGAAGAGATAAACACCGAAGGCCATGGCGGCCAGCGGCAGAAGATTGGCGACAGAATCCATTTCGACCTCAATTGACCTCCCCTGCGAGGCAATTAAGCGGTCGTTAACCAGACTGCAATGCTGAAAACGGCGATGGTGCGTTCACAAAACGCGACCATCGTTCATGAAAAGCAAAACGGGGCGTCTCCGCCCCGTTTTCACCTGGGTCAGGCACGCAGCGTGCCGCCGGTGGTTTTCACCACATTGCCGACGATCCTCGCCGTCAGCGCCTCGAAATCCTCGTCCGTCAGCGTCTTGTCGACGGGCTGGATGACGACCTCGATGGCGACGGACTTCTTGCCCTCGCCAAGCGAAGCGCCCTCAAACACGTCGAAGACATTGACGGCGGAGATCAGCTTGCGGTCGGCACCGGTCGCGGCGCGGACGATCGCACCCGCTTCCACCGTCTTGTCGACGACGAAGGCGAAGTCGCGCTTCACGGCCTGGAAGGGCGAAAGGTCGAGCGCCGGCTTGGTGCGCGTCGCCTTCTTCTTCGGCTCGGGCATGGCATCGATGAAGATCTCGAAGCCGCAAAGCGCACCGGAGACGTCCAGCGCGCCAAGCGTCTTCGGATGGAATTCGCCGAAATAGCCGAGCACGATCTTCGGGCCCATCTTGATGGTGCCGGAACGGCCGGGATGATACCAGGCCGGCGTGCCGGGCTCGATCTGCACATTGCCCATCGGCAGGCCGCAGGCCTCGATCACGGCAAGCGCATCGGCCTTGGCGTCGTAGACGTCGACCGGCTTGCCGCCGCCCTTGGCGGCATTCGACCAGAGGCGGCCGGAACCGGCGAGGCTCGCGGTGCCGCGGCGTACACCGCCGGCCACGCGGCGCTGGCCTTCCGGACGGTCGTTCTCATAGGTGCCGGAGACTTCGAACAGCGCGACATCGCCGTAGCCCTTGTCGGCATTGCGCTGGGCGGCCGAAAGCAGGCCCGGCAGCAGCGAGGGACGCATGTCGGACATGTCTGATGCAATCGGGTTCGACAGCGCCAGCGACGGCGCGCCGCCGCCGAACAGCTCGGCATGGGCCTTCGGGATGAAGGACCAGGTGACGGCTTCCAGCATGCCGCGGGCGGCCAGTGCCCGCTTGGCGAGGCGTGTGCGGATCTGCAGCGTCGTCAGGATACGGCCATTGACCGCCGCATGGCTTTCGAGCGGCGCCGGCTTGATGTTGTCGACGCCATGGATGCGCATGACCTCTTCGACGAGGTCCGCCTTGCCGTCGATATCCGGACGCCAGGAGGGGACGGCGACCGAGACGCGCTCGCCCGCGCCCGTCACGGTGAAGCCGAGGCGGGTGAGGATATTGGCGCTTTCGGCTTCGGACACGTCGAGGCCCGTCAGGCGCTTCACTTCCGAGAAGGGGAAGTCCACGACCTTGGGGGTGTAGCCCTTGTAGCCGACGACATCGGCCTTGGCCGGTACGCCGCCGCACAGTTCCAGCACGAGTTCGGTGGCGCGATCGAGGCCGGGCACCATATATTCCGGGTCCACGCCGCGTTCGAAGCGGTAGCGTGCATCGGTGATGATGCCGTGCGAACGGCCGGTCTTGGCGATGTTCATCGGGTCCCAGAGGGCCGATTCGATCAGCACGTCGACGGTGTTCTCGTCGCAGCCCGAATGCTCGCCGCCCATGATGCCGCCGATGGACTCGACGCCGTTGTCGTCGGCAATGACGACGTTAGCCGGATTCAGCGTGTATTCGCGCGTATCGAGCGCCAGCACCTTCTCGCCCTCTACGGCGCGGCGCACGACGAGGTCGCCCTTCACCTTGGCGGCGTCGAAGACGTGCAGCGGACGGCCCTGGTCGAAGGTCATGTAGTTGGTGATGTCGACGAGCGCGTTGATCGGGCGAAGGCCGATGGCGATGAGCCGCTGCTGCATCCAGCGCGGGCTCGGGCCATTCTTCACACCACGCACGAGGCGCAACGCAAAGCCGGGGCACAGATGATCGTCGCCGCCAAGCTCCAGCTTCACCTTGACCGGCGTCTCGCCCTCTACCTTGAAGGACGGTGTCTTCGGCGTCTTGAGGGTGCCAAGGCCGGCGGCGGCGAGGTCGCGGGCGATGCCGTAGATGCTCGTGCAGTCCGGACGGTTCGGCGTCAGGTTGATCTCGATGACCGGATCGTCCAACCCGGCATAGCCGGCATAGCTCTGACCCACAGGCGCATCGGCCGGAAGCTCGATGATGCCGTCGTGGTTGTCGGAAATCTCCAGTTCCTTTTCCGAGCACATCATGCCGCGGCTTTCGACACCGCGGATGTTGCCGACTGAAAGCGTGACATCGATGCCGGGCACGTAGGTGCCGGGGGCGGCAAAGGCGCCGATGAGGCCGGCGCGCGCGTTCGGCGCACCGCAGACGACCTGGATCGGATCGCCCTTGCCGGTATCGACCATCAGCACGCGCAGCTTGTCGGCGTTGGGATGCTGCTCGGCCGAAACGACCTTGGCGATGACAAAGGGCTTGAACGCCGCCTTGTCGTCGACATCTTCCACTTCAAGGCCGATCGCCGTCAGCTTCGCGCAGATTTCGTCGAGCGAGGCGTCGGTGTCGAGATGGTCCTTCAGCCAGGAGAGCGTGAATTTCATGATTTTTCTCCTTGGATGCCGGTTATGCGCTCAGCCCGCCGAACAAGGTCGGCATGTCGAGCGGGCGGAAGCCGTAGTGGCTGAGCCAGCGGACATCGGCGTTGAAGAAGTCGCGCAGGTCGGGCATGCCGTATTTCAGCATGGCGATGCGGTCGAGGCCCATGCCCCAGGCAAAGCCCTGGTATTCGTCCGGGTCGAGACCGCCGGCGCGCAGCACGTTCGGGTGGACCATGCCGCAGCCGAGGATTTCCATCCAGTCGGTGCCTTCGCCGAACTTGACGATCGGGCCGGACGAGCGGTCGCACTGGATGTCGACCTCGAAGGACGGCTCGGTGAACGGGAAGAACGACGGGCGGAAGCGCATGGTGACGCTGTCGACCTCGAAAAAGGCCTTGCAGAACTCTTCGAGCACCCAGCGCATATTGGCGACGTTGGCCTTCCTGTCGACCACGAGGCCTTCGACCTGGTGGAACATCGGCGAATGCGTCGCGTCACTGTCCTGGCGGTAGGTCTTGCCGGGGATGATGATACGGATCGGCGGCTTTTGCGCTTCCATGGTGCGCACCTGCACGGGCGAGGTGTGCGTGCGCAGCACCTTGCGGTCGCCGTTCTCGTCCGCCGGGAAGAAGAACGTGTCGTGCATCTCGCGGGCAGGGTGGCCCTCGGGGAAGTTCAGCGCCGTGAAGTTGTAGTAGTCGGTCTCGACGTCGGGGCCTTCGGCGATCGAGAAGCCCATATCGGCGAAGATGGCGGTGATCTCGTCGACGATCTGGCTGATCGGATGGATGCGGCCGCGTTCGGCAGGCGACGAGCGCACCGGCAGGCTCACATCGACGGTCTCGGCCTTGAGGCGGGCATCGATGGCCGCGTCGCGCAGCGCCGTCTTGCGCGCGTTGATCGCATCGGTGACGCGTGTCTTCAGCGCATTGATGGCCGCGCCGCGCGTCTGGCGCTCTTCCGGCGACATGGTGCCGAGCGTCTTCAGGAGTTCGGAGACGGAGCCCTTCTTGCCGAGGGCGGCGACGCGCACGGCTTCGATCGCCGCTTCGTCGGAGGCGGCTGCGACATCGGCCAGAAGCCCGGATTCCAGTGTTTCGAGTTCAGTCATCTTTACCTGCTTTGCTTGCATCGGCCGCGCGAGGGGCCAGGAGAACCTCGGACAGATAGCCGGTTGCGGCGAGGAAGCGCCGCAGATCACTACCCATGTGAACGCGCCCGATCAATCGGGTCGGCGACAAAAACTTGGCCAGGAACCGGATCATGGTCGCCAGCGCCGCCTCGGTCTCGGACGGTGCGGCGGCGCGCCAAGCGGCATAGGCCTGCCGCGCCGTGGCCTCGCCCAGGCGGGCGCGATCCGTCAGCTGGAGAAAGAGCAGCCACAGGTCGCGGGCCTGCGCATCGGCAAGCGGCATGGCGGCCTCCGGCTCCTCCTCGAAATCCATGAAGCCGATCCCGTCCCCCGCCACGAAGAAATCGCGCGGGTGCGGTCGGCCATGGCAGAGACCCTTGCCATGCAGCGCGCCGAGATCGGCAGCACAGCGCACCAAAAGCGCATCGTGGGCCACCGGGTCGGTATCGCGCAAGGCATCCAGGCGGGCCGTGACGGTCGGCGCGACGTCGGACAGCACCAGCGCGTTTCCGGAGGCGTAGAGCACCTGCGGCACCGGTATGCCATGGGCGGCGAAGGTCTCGATGCGGCGGATCTCGCGTGCCGTCATGCCCTTGCTGTCGAGCGCGGGCGAGGGGCGCAGGAACGGCAGGCGGAAAAGATTGGCCAACCCCGTCTGCGCCTTCGTCCAGACCGGCGGACGCTCCGTACCGTATCGCTTGATCCAGACGGCGCCGAACGACAGGTCCACGCGCTCCACCCGGCGCGTCTCGCGGGTCAGCGCGGCAAGCAGCGTCTCGATGTCCCCATCGGTCATATGGGGGATGTTGCCGAGCGCGGTGTGCCTGCCATCCATGGTTGGAAATCCTGCCGTCAAAAGAAAAACCCGCACCGGTTCCCCGGCGCGGGTTTCACAACGAATGAAGTGGTTGTGAGCGCCGGTTAGTTTACGGCGGCCTCAAACTCGTTCTTCGTGCCGGCGTCCTTGAGGTATTCCAGAGCCTTCTTGGAGGCAGCGACGAGCGCGCCGAAAGCTTCGGTCTCATGGATCGCCATGTCGGACAGGACCTTGCGGTCGACTTCGATGCCGGCCTTGTTCAGGCCGTCGATGAAGCGGCCATAGGTCAGGCCATGCTCGCGGACGGCAGCGTTGATGCGCTGGATCCAGAGAGCGCGGAAGTTGCGCTTGTTGACCTTGCGGTCGCGGTAGGCGAACTGCTTCGAACGGTCAACCGCGGCCTTGGCGGCGCGGATGGTGTTCTTGCGGCGGCCGTAGAACCCCTTGGCTGCCTTCAGCGTCTTCTTGTGCTTGGCGTGCGAGGTGACGCCGCGTTTTACACGTGCCATGTCATGATCTCCTTAACGTATCAAATTGCTCGAGAAGTCTCAGAGACCGTTCGGCAGGTAGTTCTTGATGACCTTCTTGCCATCGGCTTCGGCCAGCACCATGGTGCCGCGCGCGTCGCGAATGAACTTGTTGGTACGCTTGATCATGCCGTGGCGCTTGCCGGCTGCGGCGGCCAGGACCTTGCCCGATGCGGTGATCTTGAACCGCTTCTTGGCAGACGATTTCGTCTTCATCTTGGGCATTTTGCTACTCCATTCTTCTTGAATTCGAGCCGCGTGACGATGCACGGCTCCAGCGTAAAGAACGGCCACGGCATGCCCTGCCGGACCGTTCGGACGGCGGCTTGTAACCGATGTCCTTTAAAAGCGCAACCGGAATCCTCGCCTGCCGCGGGTTCGGGGCGCGGAAATGGAAAAGCCGCCCCGGAAGGCGGCTTTGATCCGTTCAGCGCGGCGCGCCGAGGAAGGGGCTCACCGCGGGGCGAGCACCATCATCATCTGGCGTCCCTCGAGCTTCGGCTCGGCTTCGACCTTGGCGATCGTCAGCGTGTCTTCCTTGACCTGCTGGAGAAGCTTCATGCCGAGTTCCTGGTGGGCCATTTCACGGCCGCGGAACTTCAGCGTCACCTTCACCTTGTCGCCTTCTTCGAAGAAGCGGTTCATCGCCTTCATCTTCACGTCGTAGTCGTGCGTGTCGATGTTCGGGCGCATCTTGATTTCTTTGATCTCGACGATCTTCTGCTTCTTGCGCGCTTCGGCCGCCTTCTTCTGGTTGGCGTATTTCAGCTTGCCGAGGTCAAGGATCTTGCAGACGGGCGGTTCGGAGTTCGGCGCGATCTCCACGAGATCGAGGCCGGCCTCTTCAGCCATGCGGAGTGCCTGATCGGTGGGGACGGTGCCGTGGTTCTGGCCTTCGGCATCGATGAGCTGGACGCGGGGAACCCGAATTTCCTTGTTGGAGCGCGGCCCGTCCTTGACGGGGGCTTCCGCTTTGAATGGTCTGCGAATGGTCGTGTTCTCCTCGAACTGTTTCGAAAGTGTATGAATCTGCGCGTCGACCAGGACATTTGCCCGCCTGCCGGCGTTTTTTCGGCAATGTGTTGATCGCGCTTGTGAAGTCAATAGCACGGCGCGCGGAAAAAATCACCACCTGTCCTTGCGCTTGCGAATCTGGTCTAGGTCTGGCGCAAGAGCCGGTTTCGCGGGTGGTTTTTCGCAGCCGGGCGCAGGAACGGGAGATAGGCATGACGGGCGCGAACGGCAATGGGCAGGCGGCGGAATTCATCACGGTGGGCACCGGCGACGCGGCGCGGCGCATCGCCATCGCGCTTCAGCCGCCCGCTGCCGGCAACGATCTCGCGCACTTCGTCTGGCTCGGCGGCTACCGGTCCGATATGTCCGGCACCAAGGCCGTCGAGCTCGCCGGCCTTGCCGCACGCCTCGGCACCGGCTGCCTGCGCCTCGACTATTCCGGCCACGGGGCGTCCGGCGGCGCCTTCGTCGATGGCACGATCTCGCGCTGGCTGGAGGAATCGCTCGCAGCCATAAAGCACGCGGCCGGCGCCATCGGGGCCCGGCGCATCGTTCTCGTCGGCTCGTCGATGGGCGGCTGGATCGCCCTGCGCGCCGTCGCCGAGCTCGCCCGGCAGAGCGACATCGACATCGCCGGCCTCGTGCTGATCGCGCCCGCGCCGGATTTCACCTCCGAACTCATAGAGCCGAACCTCACCGACGCCGAGCGCACGGCTTTGGCCGAGCGCGGTCAGTTCGAGGAGCCGACACCCTACGGTCCCGACCCGAACATCTATACGCTCAAGCTCATCGAGGACGGCAGGAACAACCGCGTCCTGACCGGTGCCATCGAGACCGGCTGCCCGGTCCATATCCTGCAGGGCATGGCCGATCCCGACGTGCCCTATGCCCATGCCGTGCGGCTGATGGAGCACCTGTCCGGCGACGACGTGGTGCTGACGATGATCCGCGATGGCGATCATCGCCTGTCGCGGCCGCAGGACATCGCCAAGATCCTCGAGGCCGCCGAAACGCTGGCGCGCGGGCAATAGGGGCGCCGGCGTGTCGCGCCGGTCACATTTTAACCATATTCCAGCATCGCCAATTCTGATGATTGACGAGAGGGCCGCCTGACCGTTAACTCTTTATTAACGATAGGGGACGGTTCATGGCACGAATGATTGGTGCAAAGGCTGGGGCTGCGGCGTTTTTCGCGGTTCTCGTCTCTTCTTCCTCGGCCTTTACCGCGCCGGCATCGGCGCTTTCCATGACAACAGGCGGCGTTACTTCGCAGCCGATCGGCCATTACGAATTCTGTCAGAGTCACGCATCCGAATGCCGCGCCGGCGCACGCGCCCAGGCGCCCGCCAAGGTCACGGAGTTCGGCTGGGAGACGGTCCGCCAGATCAATGCCCGCGTCAATCGCGACATCACGCCGATGACGGACAAGGAACTCTACGGCAAGGACGAGTTCTGGACCTATCCCGATAGCGGCGCCGGTGACTGCGAGGACTTCGTGCTCCTCAAGCGCCGCATGCTGATGGAAAAGGGTTTCGCGGCGGGCGACCTGCTGATCACCGTCGTGCGCAAGCCCGATGGCGAAGGCCATGCCGTTCTCACCGTGCGCACCACGCAGGGCGATTTCGTTCTCGACAATCTCAACAACGATGTGAAGCTCTGGACCGAAACGTCCTACCGCTACCTGAAGCGCCAGGCCTCGTTCCACGCCGGCCGCTGGGTCTCCATCGAAAACGGCGACGCCGTCATGGTTTCGTCGGTCGGCCAGTAAGGCCGCACGTCTCAACATATCTCGAAAAGAAAAACCCCGCTGTTCAGGCGGGGTTTTCTCTGTTGCGGTAACGTCCTGATATCAGGCAGCCGGCTGCTTCGTCTTGCGCAGGTAGGGCAGCACCGTGTCGAAGGAGCCGAAGCGCGCGATGGCATCCTCGTTCGAAACGGCGGCGGTGATGATGACGTCGTCGCCCTGCTGCCAGTTGGCCGGGGTCGCGACTTGGTGCTTGCTGGTGAGCTGGATGGAGTCGATGGCGCGCAGGATTTCCGGGAAGTTGCGGCCGGTCGTCATCGGGTAGGTGAGGATCAGCTTGATCTTCTTGTCGGGACCGATGACGAAGACGGAGCGCACCGTCGCGTTGTCGGCGGGCGTGCGGCCTTCCGAGCTCTCGCCGGCAGCGGCGGGCAGCATGTCGTAGATCTTGGCGACGGCGAGGTCCTTGTCGCCGATCAGCGGGTAGTCCACGTCGAAGCCGGTGGCGGTGCGGATGTCGGCCTTCCACTTGGCATGGCTCTCGACCGGATCGACGGAGATGCCGATGATCTTGACGCCGCGCTTGCGGAATTCGCCCTCGATGCCGGCCATGGCGCCAAGCTCGGTGGTGCAGACGGGCGTGAAGTTCTTCGGGTGCGAGAAGAGAACGGCCCAGCCGTCGCCGATCCATTCATGGAAGTTGATGGTGCCGGCGGTGGTTTCGGCGGTGAAGTCCGGAGCGATATCGTTGATGCGAAGGCTCATGTCTCGTCCTCTCTGTCTTGCAGGGTCGCGGGGTCGCAGGCACAAGCCTGCGAAAAGTGTAACCGTGGCGGTAGATAGACCGAAAAGGCCGGATTGCCTATAGCGGTCCGGCGTCATCCTGCACGCCCCGGTGGCTGCAACTTTTCGTCATTTCAAGGGGTTGGGTGAAGGCTTTCGGCGAGACCCGGCCGACGCGCCAAATCGTTCCGCCACGCGTGCTTGCCGTGGAAAGGCGATTTTATTTTAGCTTTGGCCTGAAAGGACGTTCAGGCGCCGAATTCGGCCCGTCCGCTCGTCAGGTCGATGACAAGGCGGCTCGTCTCCCCGGCCTGTTCGGCCGGAACGCGGAAGACGAGCCGTGCGCCGCTCTCGTGAAACACTTCGTCGTCCATCAGGAGGCCGGGCAGGGCGGCAAGCCGGGCCTTGACCAGCGCGAGGTCGGAAAAGCCGAGCGAAACCGTAAGCGTGGCGCGTTCGACATATTCCGTCTTGGCGGCCGCGCGCAGGCAGAGCGCCGCCGTGCCGCCATAGGCGCGGATGAGGCCGCCGCTGCCGAGAAGGATGCCGCCGAACCAGCGTGTCACCACGACGAGCGTCCGGTCCAGCGCCTGTCCGTCGATCGCCTGGAGAATGGGTTTTCCGGCGGTGCCGCTCGGTTCGCCGTCGTCGCTGAATCGGTAGGCCTGGCCGATGCGCCAGGCCCAGCAATTGTGGTTGGCGGAGGGATCGGAAACCTCTGCCAGCCGCGCTTTCGCCTCCGCCTCGGTGTCGACAGGACATGCAATGGCGATGAACCGGCTCTTGCGGATCTCCTGCTCGAAACGTTCGGTCTGGTCCAGTGTGTACAAGCGGCGGTTTCCGGTGGCGTCCACGCTGTCTCGTAGCGCTTCGCGGCACACCGCATCAAGTATTCAATAGATTACCAATTTTATGGACTATTGACAGTCGCCACGTTTTTGCCATGATGATGACCGGATCTTAACCAGAACGGAAGCGATGGCATGATGTATCTCGGTGGCGTGACGCTCGGCTACTTCAACCTCTATCCGGTCGGCTTTCAGCCGAAGACCGAAGACACGCGCTCTGCCGGCAACTCAAGTGAAGCCGAGGCTGCGGATGGAACGCAGGAAACCCTGCCGCTCGAAGGCAGCCGGCTTTCCTCGGCGCGTCGTCCAGTGCAGTGGCCGACGCGCGTCTTCTTTTGATTTTGAGCGCGCCGCTTTGACGCGGTGATGGTCAGGGCAGCGACGGGCAGGTTCCCGCTTTTGCGGGAAGCGCGCCGCCGCTGACGAGGGCGGCAAGCTGCGGGCGGTCGCCATCGGCTGTGGGCTGGATGTTCAGCGGCTCGCTGGCCGGCCACCAGTCTCCCGCCGCCCAATAGGTCCAGCCGGTCCACACGGCGTTCTCGCGATGGACCAGTGCGGTCATGCGGGCGAGACCATCGAGGCAGGCCGGCTCGGCCGATCCGCCGAATTCTCCCAGAAAACCACGCTTGCCGTTGCGCTTCAGCCAGTCGGTGAAGCGCTCCAGGGCCTTCACGGCATCGTCGGCGCGTTCGCAGGTGCTCGCCTTGCCGGAAAAATCCCCGTCGAGATACTGATGCACCTCGTAGACATTGTTGTCCGCCGAGTCCTGGATGCCGAGCATGACCGTGCCGTTGGCGCCGCCATCCCGCTCCTCTTCCCAGCTGTGCGCACCGGTCCAGATCGTGCCGGGCACCAGCACGAGGTTGGTCGCGCCGGTGTCGCGGATCGCCGCGATGGCGGCGTTGGCGGAGGCAAGCCATTGTGTCGCCGGCACGTCGTGCGGCTCGTTCATCAGCCCGAACTGCACGCCCGCATCCTGCTTGTAATCAGCCGCAAGCCGGCTCCAGAAATCGGCGAAGGCGCTGTCGGGCACGGCGGCCGAACCGATCTGCTGGTCACCGTAATAGGCGTAGTTGTGCGGATCGAGGATGACCGTCATGCCGGCCTTGCGCAGGGCCTTGACCGTATCGGAGAGGCGCTTGCGCTCCGCCTTGTCGAAGCTTCGGTTGAGCCGCGGCTGGAGGCGCTCCCATTTGAAGGGCAGGCGCACCGCATTGAAGCCCTTGTCTGCGAAATAGGTGATCGTCTCGTCGGACGGATAGGCATAGTCCTTGCCGTAGGTGCCGCGCCCCTGGCCGAATTCCGCGCCCGCGAGATTGATGCCCGAAAGGCAGGCCGCGCTCGCCTGAAGGGGAAGTGCAATTGCCGTCATAGCCGCCACCAGCCGAAGAACCGGCGTCGTACCGGATGGGGATCGCATGCCATTTCTCCGTGCCGTTCGTCGCGGGGGATAACACTCCGATGGCCTTAAGGCGACGTTAAGGCGCGCTGCCGGGCCGCAAACAGGATTAAGAGATTGCAACCGCCGGTCCGCCCGGTTAGAGGCGAAGGCCTCCACGCCTAGTCCCTTGCCGACAACAGGTTGCCTCATGTCCGTATCCCCGCCTTCAGCGCCTTTCTCCTCCGGCAGACGCCATCCGCTGCGGGTGCTGCTTTCGCTTGTCAGCGAGGAGAAGGGCCGCGTCGCCAGGGCGGTCGCGGCGTCCGTCATCAACAAGATCTTCGACGTGATGCCGGAAATCCTCATCGGCATCGCGCTGGATGTGGTGGTGCGCGGCAAGGATTCCTTCGTGGCGCAGGTCGGCATCACCGATCCCGTGCATCAGCTGACGCTGCTCGGCATCGCCACCTTCCTCATCTGGTTCGGGGAATCGCTCTTCGAGTACTTCTACCAGATCCTGTGGCGCGGCCTGGCGCAGGACGTGCAGCATCGCCTGCGTATCCTATGCTACGACCATGCCCAGCATCTGCCCACGAGCTTCTACGAGGAGAACCGGTCTGGCGATCTCGTGGCCGTGCTGAACGACGATATCAACCAGCTCGAGCGCTTCCTCGACCGCGGCGCCAACGAACTCATCCAGACCTTTGCCGCCGTCATCCTCGTCGGGGCGGTGTTCTTCATCGTCAGCCCGCTGATCGCCGTCGTCGCGTTCACGCCGGTTCCTGTCATCATCGCGGGGGCCTTCTGGTTCCAGCGCCGTGCCCAGGCGCGTTACGATGCGGTGCGCGCGCGCGCCGGCGGCCTCGGTGCGCGGCTCACCACCAACCTGCAGGGGCTCCAGACCATTCGCGCCTTCGGTGCGGAGGCCCGCGAGACGGCGGCCTTAAACAAGGAGAGCCGGGCCTATGTCGACGCCAACCGGGCGGCGATCCGCGTGTCCTCCGCCTTCATCCCGATCATCCGCATGGCGATCCTGTCCGGCTTCCTCGCCACCTTCCTCATCGGCGGCTGGCTGACGCTGACCGGCCAGATGCAGGTGGGCGCTTACGGCCTGCTCGTCTTCCTCACGCAGCGCCTGCTCTGGCCGATGACCGGTCTTGCCGAAATCGCCGACCTCTATGAGCGCGCCATGGCCTCGACGCGCCGTATCCTGCGCCTGCTCGACGAGCCGCGCGGCCAACCGCATGGCACGCACGATGCGCCTGTGTCCGGCCGCTTCGAATTGGAAGGCGTCGGCTTCCGATATGCGACCAGCCCCGGCGGCGTGACCGATATCAATCTTGCGATCCGCGCGGGCGAGACGGTCGCGCTGGTCGGGCCGACGGGCAGCGGCAAGTCGACGCTCATCAAGCTGCTCGGCCTGTTCATCCGCCCGCAGAAGGGCGCGATCCGGCTCGATGGCGTGCCGCTGGCAGACTGGTCGGGTGAGCGCCTGCGCAGGAGCATGGCCTGGGTGCCGCAGGAGGTGACGCTGTTCTCCGGCTCGATCGCCGACAACATCGCCTATGGCAAGCCGTCCGCAAGCCGCGAGGAGGTCGAGGCAGCCGCCCGGCTTGCCGAGGCCGACGGCTTCATTCGCGCGCTGCCCGACGGCTATGAGAGCCAGATCGGTGAATACGGCCAGAAGCTTTCGGGTGGCCAGCGGCAGCGCATCGCGCTTGCCCGCGCGTTGCTGATCGATCCTGCCATCCTCATCCTGGACGAGGCGACGAGCGCCGTCGACAACGAGACCGAAGCGGCGATCCAGCGCTCGCTCGCCAGGATGAAGGGCCAGCGCACCGTCATTCTCGTGGCGCACCGTTTGAGCACGGTCGTCCATGCCGATGCCATCCACGTGTTGGACGGTGGCCGCATCATCCAGTCCGGTCCGCACGACCGGCTTGTCGAATGCCCCGGCTTGTACCGCACGCTCTGGAACATCCAGACGGGGCATGCGGAGATGAACGAGACGGTATAACCGTCCCCTCAGTGCGCCTCGTCCCAGTTATGGGCAGCGCGCGCATCCACCTTCAGCGGCACCTTCATGGAAAGCGCCGGCATCGAGGCGTTTTCCATGACGTCGACGACGACGGGGATGGTCTTTTCGACTTCGCCGTCTTCGACCTCGAAGATCAGTTCGTCATGCACCTGCAGCAGCATGCGGGCCGAAAGGCCTGCGGCGGCAAGCGCCGGCTCCATCTTCACCATGGCGCGGCGGATGATGTCGGCCGCCGAACCCTGGATGGGCGCGTTGATCGCCGCGCGTTCGTTGAAGGCGCGCACGGACGGATTGGACGACTTGATCTCCGGATAATGCGCGCGGCGGCCGAAGATCGTCTCGACATAGCCGTGCTCGCGCGCAAAGGCCTTCGTGCTGTCCATGTAGTCCTTGATGCCCGGAAAGCGCTCGAAATACTTCTTGATATATTCGCCGGCTTCCGAGCGCTCGATGGAGAGCTGGTTGGCAAGGCCGAAGGCCGAGATGCCGTAGATGATGCCGAAGTTGATCGCCTTGGCGCGCCGGCGCACTTCGCCCGGCATGCCCTCGACGGGAACGCCGAACATTTCCGATGCCGTCATCGCATGAATGTCGATGCCATCGGCAAAGGCCTGTTTCAGCTGCGGGATATCGGCGACATGGGCGAGCACGCGCAGCTCGATCTGGCTGTAGTCGGCCGAGACCAGCTTGTTGCCCGGCGTCGAGACGAAAGCCGTGCGGATCTTGCGCCCTTCCGCCGTACGGACGGGAATGTTCTGCAGGTTCGGCTCGGAGGAGGAGAGGCGGCCGGTCGTCGTGGAGGCGAGCGCATAGGAGGTGTGCACCCGCTTGGTCTGAGGATGCACGAAGCCCGGCAGCGCGTCGGTATAGGTCGATTTCAGCTTGGTGAGCTGGCGCCAGTCGACGATCTTGCGCGGCAGCGGAATGCCCTGTGCGGCGAGGTCCTCGAGCACCTGCGCGGAGGTGGACCATTGGCCGGTCTTGGTCTTGGAAGCGCCGGGCAGGCCCATCTTGCCGAACAGGATGTCGCCGAGTTGCTTGGGCGAGCCGATGTTGAAGCGCTCGCCGGCCAGTTCGTAGATTTCCTCCTCGAAGCGGGCCGCCCCCTGGGCCAGCTCGCCGGAAAGGCGCGACAGGACCTGCCTGTCGACGGTGATGCCGCGCTCTTCCATGCGCGCCAGCACCGGCACCAGCGGGCGCTCCAGCCGTTCATAGACGGTCGTCATGCGTTCCGCCGCAAGGCGCGGCTTCAGCACATGCCACAGGCGCAGCGTCACGTCGGCATCCTCGGCGGCATAGGCGGTGGCGCGGGCAATGTCGACCATGTCGAAGGTCTGCGCCCCCTTGCCGGAACCGGCGACGTCCTTGTAGGCGATCGGCTTGTGGCCGAGCCAGCGTTCCGAAAGCGTATCCATGCCGTGCGTGCCGGCGCCGGCATCGAGCGCATAGGACATCAGCATCGTGTCGTCGAAACTCTGCATGGTGATGCCGTGGCGGCGCATGACGAGGTAGTCGTATTTCAGGTTCTGCGCGACCTTCAGGACCGACGGGTCCTCCAGCAGCGCCTTCAGCCGTTCGAGCGCCGCGCGGATCGGGATCTGGCCCTCGGCGAGGCCCCCGCCAAGCAGGTCGCCGACGCCGGTCTTGTGATTGAGCGGCACGTAGCAGGCACGGATAACCGTACCGGTCGGGTCCTTCGCATTGTCGGCGACGGCAAGCGAGAAGCCGCATAGCTCCGCCTGCATCGCATCGAGCGAGGTCGTCTCCGTGTCGAAGCCGACAAGGCCGGTCTCGCGCGCGGCGGCAATCCAGCGGTCGAGGCTGGCGAGATCGCGCACCGTCTCATAGGCCGCGTGGTCGATCGGCGCCGCGGAGAAGCGCTCGGCGCGCCCGCGCGCAAGCGCGCCAGGCGTGTTGGCGTCCGCGCCGGCGGTGGGCAGCAGCGTCGCGGCCGCTTCGGCCGCCGTCTCCTCGCCGTCAAGCTCAAGCGCCGGGCCGGCGACATCGCCCTTGTCGAGATCGGGGCCATGGGCTTCCGCACCCCATTCGACCGGCACATCGGCCGCATCGATGGCGCCGGCGTCGCAATCGCAGGCTTCGGCGACGCGGCGGGTGAGCGTGGTGAATTCCATGGCCTTGAGGAAGGCGATCAGCCGCGGGCCGTCCTGCGGGTGAAGGATCAGCTCGTCGAGCGTCATGTCCAGCGGCGTATCCGTCTTGAGCGTCACCAGCTGGCGCGAGAGCAGGACGAGTTCACGGTTCGCGACGATGTTCTCGCGGCGCTTGACCTGCTTGATCTCTTCGGCGCGGGCCAGCAGCGTGTCGAGGTCGCCGTATTCTTCCAGGAGCTGGGCGGCGGTCTTCGGGCCGATGCCGGGCACGCCCGGCACGTTGTCGGTCGAATCGCCCGTCAGCGACTGGAGGTCGATCATCTTTTCCGGCGGCACGCCCCACTTCTCGATGACCTCGGGGATGGAGATCTGCTTGTCCTTCATGCTGTCGTACATCGAGACGTTCTGCGTCACGAGCTGCATGAGGTCCTTGTCGGACGAGACGATGGTGACGTCGGCCCCGTCGGCTTCGGCAAGGCGGGCATAGGTGGCGATCAGATCGTCGGCTTCAAAGCCTTCCTTTTCGATGCAGGGCAGGTTGAAGGCGCGTGTCGCATGGCGGATGAGGCCGAACTGCGGAATGAGATCTTCCGGCGGCGCGGTGCGGTTTGCCTTGTATTGGTCATAAAGTTCATTGCGGAAGGTCTTCGAGGAGTAGTCGAAGATCACAGCGAAGTGGGTCGGCGTGACGCCCACATCGGTGTTGCGCGCATCCTTCAAGAGCTTCCACAGCATGTTGCAGAAACCCGAGACGGCGTTTACCGGCAGCCCGTCCGATTTGCGGTTGAGCGGCGGGATGGCGTGGAAGGCGCGGAAAATGAAGCCGGAGCCGTCGACGAGGAAGAGATGATCACCTTTTTTCATGGGGTGAATGGATAGCGCGGGCGGCTTTCCGCGTCCATCTTTCATTGTGCTCGCAAAGGCCTTTCACGGGGCTGAAAAGCCTCACGCGAACGTTACCAATTTGTAATTCTGGCGGGCACTTGGCTCCCTTGAAAAGCCACATTCGGAGCCACAATTATTCATCAACGGCACCTGATCAAAGCCGTTGTCTGGCACACGGCCTGTCCCCCGCCGCGCCAGACAAAGGACAAAGGCCTCATCCCCCTCTCCGGGCCTTTGTCCATAATTCGAAGAAGCCGCCGCGACAAGCCTCCTGTCGTCGGCGGCTTCTCGTTTTCGGGCCCCTTCTCGTTTTCGCGCCCAAGGATCGCAGGCTATGCATTGTCTTCGGCCCTGAACCAGCATAGCTTCCGTGCATGGACTTTGACCGGACGGCGTCGGCGGCATATCTCGCCAATCTCCTGGCGAAGGCGGCGTCCCGTGCCCTTCAGGCGCGGGCGGACGGAGCGGGCTTCGCCCCCGGGCAGTTTCCGGTCCTGCTCGAATTGTGGAACGGCGACGGCCTCACCCAGCGCGAACTTCTCGACCGCCTCGACATCGAGCAGGCGACGATGGCCAACACGCTCGCCCGCATGCAGCGCGACGGCCTGATCTCGCGCCGGCGTCACCCAAGCGACCGGCGCGCGCAACTCATCTTCCTCACGCCGCGCGGCAAGGCGCTGCGCGAAACGGCCATGACGGCGGCCAGCCAGACGGAGGACGCTCTCTTCCAGGGCTTCCGTCGTTTCGAGCGCGAGCTTCTGCTCGAATACATGCGCATGCTGCTTGCCAATCTCGGCCGCGATCCGCGCGTGTGACCGTCGCGGACGCGTCATACGATTTGCCCTCCCCGACGCGATCGGTCTAATGTCGGCACGAACACATCTGATTTGCCGCATGAAGGCCCGGACGTTTCCACGCCCGGCGCGGTATTCTCCGGGGATTCTACCATGACCAACATTCTGCCCGTCCTCGATCAAGCCATTGCCGGCGTCCCGGCCAGCCTCGAACGCCTGTTCGAACTGGTGCGCATCAAGTCCATCTCCACCGATCCGGCCTTCAAAGCCGAATGCCGCCGGGCGGCCGAGTGGCTGGTGGCGGAACTGCGCTCGCTCGGCTTCGACGCGACGGTGCGTGACACTCCCGGACATCCCATGGTCGTCGCCCATCACGATGGCGCCAAACCCGATGCGCCGCATGTCCTGTTCTACGGCCACTATGACGTCCAGCCGGTCGATCCGCTGAACCTCTGGGACAACGATCCCTTCGAGCCGGCCGTCCGCGACGCCGCCGGCGGCCGCCGCGTCATCACGGGCCGCGGCACGTCCGACGACAAGGGCCAGTTGATGACCTTCGTCGAAGCCTGCCGGGCCTACAAGGAAACGGTGGGCGCGCTGCCCTGCCGCGTTTCCATCCTCTTCGAAGGCGAGGAAGAATCCGGTTCTCCGTCGCTGAAGCCGTTCCTCGAAGCCAATGCCGCCGAGCTGAAGGCCGACTTCGCGCTGGTCTGCGATACCAATATGTGGGACGGCGACACGCCGGCCATTTCGGGCGGGCTGCGTGGCCTCGTCGGCGAGGAGATCGTCATCAAGGCGGCTGACCGCGACCTGCATTCCGGCTATTTCGGCGGCGCGGCCGCAAACCCGATCCATATCCTCGCGGACATCCTCGCCGGTCTGCATGACGAGACGGGACGCGTTACGCTGGAGGGTTTCTACGACGGCGTCGAGGAGACGCCCACCCAGATCAAGGCGGCCTGGGAGACGCTCGGCAAGACCGCCGAAAGCTTCCTCGGCGAGGTCGGGCTTTCCATTCCCTCCGGCGAAAAGGGCCGCTCCGTGCTCGAACTCACCTGGGCGCGCCCGACGGCGGAGGTCAACGGCATCACCGGTGGCTATACGGGTGAGGGGTTCAAGACCGTGATTGCGGCGGAAGCCTCGGCAAAGGTGTCCTTCCGCCTCGTCGGCAAGCAGGACCCGGCGCAGGTGCGCGATGCCTTCCGCGCCTATGTGCGCTCCAGGATCCCGGCCGATTGCTCGGTGACGTTCCACGCGCATGGCGGATCGCCGGCAATCCAACTGCCCTACGATTCGACGCTGCTGAACAAGGCCAAGTCGGCGCTTTCCGACGAATGGCCCAATCCCGCCGTCATCATCGGCATGGGCGGATCCATTCCCATCGTCGGCGATTTCCAGAAGATGCTCGGCATGGATTCGCTCCTCGTCGGCTTCGGCCTGGCGGACGACCGCATCCATTCGCCGAACGAGAAATACGAGCTGCGGTCGTTCGAGAAGGGCATCCGCTCCTGGGTGCGGATTCTGTCGGCGCTCGCCGCGCGTTGACGCAGATGTGATCGCCAAAGGGACCGGCTTTAATCGCACAAGCGGAAAGACTGGCCTACGGACAAGAGAAAGCCTGCATCGCCGCGTGCGATGACAGGCGCGCAAAACGGGGAAAGGATGAGGATGGCGTCACGATGGATCGCGAAAAACCCTTGCCGCAACAGCATGATGCCGGCAGGAGGCGAGGCGGGATGAAGCGTTTGAAGAAGTTCTTCTGGCCGCTCGTCAGCACGCTCGCCATCGCTCTGTCCATCTACATTCTCTACAAGGACCTGCGCGGTCTTTCCCTCGATGAGTTCGTCGCCAGCATCCACGCCATCCCGACATCCGGATGGCTGCTGGCCTGTGTCGCGACACTCGTGGCCTATGCGGCGCTTGCGGCCTACGACCATCTCGCGCTGGAACATCTCGGCCACCGTATCTCGCTGTGGTACATCACGCTCACCTCGTTCACGACCTATGCGCTGTCGCACAATATCGGCGCCTCGGTGTTCTCCGGCGCGCTGGTGCGCTATCGCGCCTATACGTCGAAGGGGCTGACGGGATCGGAGGTCGGCGTGCTCGTCGCCTTCTGCTCCTTCACCTTCGCCCTCGGCACGGTGATGCTGTTCGGCCTCGTCCTGGTGCTGGAGCCGGAGATCATCGAGCGCTTCGCCGATTTTCTGCCGCTGGGAGCGGCCTATTCGACGGGCTTCATCATCCTGGCCCTGGTGGGGCTCTATGTCGTGGGCAGCCTCGTGGGGTTCCGGCCGATCAACACCCGGTGGCTGAAGCTTGAATATCCCAAGCCGTCGCTGGTCTTCCGCCAGCTCTTCATCGCGCCCATCGAGCTGATCGGTGCGGCGGCGATCATCTATTTCGTGCTGCCGGCGGAAGGCAATCCCGGCTTCTTCGTCATCCTCGGCATCTTTCTCGCGTCCTTTTCGGTGGCGCTGCTGTCGCACGCTCCCGGCGGCATCGGCGTGCTGGAACTGGTGTTCATCGCCGGCCTGCCGGATATGGATCCGGCGGCGGTGCTCGCCGCGCTCGCTGTCTTCCGGCTGTTCTACCTGATCATTCCCTTCGTCATGGCGCTGGTGGTGATCCTGATCTATGAGCGATCCCGTTACCTTGCGCGGGTGCGGGAAGGCGAAGACTAGGCACGGATCTTTCCGGTTCATACTGCGTTCATTCGAATTATTTCATTGTATGAACCGTCTGAACAACATGAAGAACTATGAACAGTAGGGAGACCGCCATGAAGACATCGATCAAGACCGGCCTTTCGGCAGTCGTGGCTGCGGCCATGTTTGCAACGTCCTTTGTGGCGGTGCCGGCCGTTGCCATGCCGCTGCCGAAGGCCGGCGTCTCGCAGACCACGAACGTCGAGCAGGTGCAGTACTATCGCGAGCGTCATTATCGTGATCGTGACCGCCGTGCGTGGCGCGAGGATCGTCGCGGCTGGCACAACGGCCACCGCGGTTATCGTGAACACCGCCGCGGCTATCGCCGTCATTCCGATGGCTGGTGGTATCCGCTGGCTGCCTTCGGCGCCGGCGCCATCATCGGCGGTGCGATTGCCAATGACGGTTACTCGCGTCCGCGCGAAGCCGGTATCAATCCGCGCCACACCGACTGGTGCTTCGCACAGTACCGGTCTTACCGGGCTTACGACAACACGTTCCAGCCCAACTATGGCCCGCGCCGCGAGTGCCTTTCGCCTTACTATTGAGGCAGTTTCTCCGGGCGGCCTTCGGGCCGCCCGATCTCTTCACGCCGATTTGGCTCAAAGTCACGGTGACGTGTTCACCGCTTCTTAACGACCCCTTAAATCGCCGCATTTAAAGTCCATCGGACGACGACGTTTCCGAGGGCATATCCGACCGCTTATGGCATCCAACCGAAAATCCCAGCGCATCGAACCGTCTTTCCGGGGTTCCGGGCGACGAGACGACGACGATGATTTCCACGTCGGCGCAGAGGATCGTGTTGTCGATGGCGGCCGCAAGGGCCGCGGCAAAGCCCGCAAGGCGCCGCGTGAAAAGCGCGCCTCCTCGCGCCGGCGCGGCGCGTCCGGCGGCTTCTTCGGCCTTATCCGCCGCCTGTTCTACTGGTGCATCGTGCTGGGTATCTGGGGCGCGATCGGCGTTGGCGGCCTCGTGCTCTATTACGGCGCGCGCATGCCGAGCGCCACGAGCTGGGCCATTCCCGATCGGCCGCCGAACATCAAGATCCTGGCCGTCAACGGCGAGGCCATCGCAAACCGCGGAATGACCGGCGGCGAGGCGCTGTCGCTGGAAAACATGTCGCCCTACATTCCCCAGGCGGTGATCGCCATCGAGGACCGGCGCTTCTACTCGCATTTTGGCATCGATCCGCTGGGGCTTGCCCGCGCCATGCTGACGAACGTCACGTCCGGCCGCATGGTGCAGGGCGGCTCGACGCTGACGCAGCAGCTCGCCAAGAACATGTTCCTCTCGCCCGACCGCACGCTGGAGCGCAAGGTGCAGGAAGTGCTGCTCGCCATCTGGCTCGAGCACAAATACAGCAAGGACCAGATCCTTGCGATGTATCTCAACCGTGTCTTCTTCGGCTCGAATTCCTATGGCGTCGAGGCCGCGTCGCGGCGCTATTTCAACAAATCCGCCCGCGATGTGAATCTCGGCGAGGCGGCGCTTCTGGCCGGCCTGCTGAAGGCGCCGTCGCGCCTGTCGCCCGCCCGCGACCCGGAAGCCGCCGAAGCCCGCGCGCAGGTGGTGCTGGGCGCGATGCGCGAAGAAGGCTTCGTCACCGACACCGAGATCAAGACCGCGATGTCGCAGACGCCCGCGCGCGCGAAGAGCTACTGGTCGGGCGCCCAGTACTATGCCGCCGACATGGTTATGGCGCAGCTGCCCGGCATGATCGGCGACGTCAAGGAAGACCTCGTCATCGATACGACGATCGACCTCGATCTCGAAAAGAAGGCCGAGGAGACGCTTACCTCCCTGCTCGACAAGAGTGGTGCGAAATCCAACGCCTCCCAGGCCGCCCTCGTTTCCATCGACGGCACGGGCGCCATCCGCGCGCTGGTCGGCGGGCGGGATTATGCCACGAGCCAATTCGACCGGGCGTCCAAGGCCAAGCGCCAGCCCGGCTCCGCCTTCAAGCCCTTCGTCTACGCCGCCGCCCTCGAAGCGGGCCGTTCGCCGCTGTCGGTGCGCAACGATGCGCCTGTGCGGATCGGCAACTGGACGCCGGAGAACTACGATCAGAAATACCGCGGCGAGGTGACGCTCGCCTCCGCGCTCGCTCATTCGCTCAACACGATCGCGGCCCAGCTCGTCATGGAGGTCGGTCCGAACGATGTCGTCAAGCTGGCGCGCCGGCTCGGTATCGAATCGGAATTGCAGGCCAATGCCTCGATTGCGCTCGGCACGTCCGAAGTCACGCTTGTGGAGCTGACATCGGCCTATGCGCCCTTCATGAACGGTGGCTACAAGGCGACGCCGCACATCATCCGCCGCATCTCCACCGCCGAGGGCAAGGTGCTCTACGAGAACACCTACGACAATCCGCCCCGCGTTCTCGAACCCAACATCGTCTCGATGATGAACGGCATGATGATGCGGGTCATCACCGAGGGCACCGGCAAGGCGGCGCGCATTCCCGGCTGGCAGGCGGCGGGCAAATCGGGAACGACGCAATCCTTCCGCGACGCGCTCTTCGTCGGTTATACCAGCAACCTGACGACGGGCGTCTGGTTCGGCAACGACAACGGCGATTCCATGAAGAAGGTCACCGGCGGCGGGCTTCCGGCCCAGGCCTGGAGCCAGTTCATGACCGCCGCCCATGCCGGGCTGACACCGTCGCCGCTCTTCGGAACGGCTGGTGGCGATCCCCTGCAGGAGGGCACGCAGCCGGTGCCGCAGGAAGGGGGCGACGAACTGTTCGACGTCATCTCCCGTACGCTGGGCGTCGACGAGCGCCCGGCAGAAGGTGGCGCGGCCGTCGCGAGCGAGCAGACGGGCTCCGTACCCTTCGACGACGGCCTGACGCCGCCCGCCGATGTAGGCGAACAGCGTCAGCCGGCCACGAGGCGCACGACGCTGCTGGATGTGCTTCTGGGGGGCTAACGGCGCCGCCTATTCTATCCGTAGGCTATAGTGACATTTGTCGGTGCAAACGGATGGTCGAGCCAAACCCTGATACGTGTTTTCGCGTGTGGAACACGGGCGATTGCGTATTGAGGCTCGTTCGCATCAAATAGAATGAGTTCTTGGTTCGGCGTGTTCAGAATAGTATCGGAATCCGGTTCCCTGGCCTCTGCAACCTCGGAGTAAGGCCCAAGCGTCACATGGGTATCTCCATCATACCAGTACTCGGCTGGAATATTGACGCAGTCGTCGGAGACATAAATTCCCTGCCTATCCATGTGAACGGGAATGTCGACATTTCGACGACCCGACGCGTAGAAGCTTACATATTCCGGGGCGATTGACAGGCGTTGCACGCTCATGGCGTCAATATCTCCTCTTTGATAGAAACCCACCTTGCGAGTTACTGCACCACCAACAATGTGGATAAATCCGGCTTGGCTTTCCGACTGAACTTGGTACTTGGTGGTCACCGATAAAATGCCCACTACGTAGTCCCGACGTTTTTATACCACACCGGTGGCATCCGTGGGTTCTGCCGATCCGGTCAATCGCCGTCTGCTCCGCTCTGTTAAGTTTTCTATTGGTGGCTGGTGCGGGAATCCATTCCTCTGCATAAGGTCCGATTCCAGTCCGCGGCAACCTGACTTGGAGCGCGCGAAGCGTCGCCTCCCGCGCGGTTGCTTCGTCGGCGCGCCGGGATGCGCGGTTGGTCGGCGCGGAAGCCCGCCTTGAGATGGAGGGACAAGGTGAGCGCGCGCATTTCGACATTGGGCGCCCGCGCACTGGTAGCGTGATTGTAAAAGATCTGGGTCCGTCGGGATCAGATTCACGAGCAATGGCTTGAATCGCGCCCGCGATTGCGCTTGATTGCAGCGTGCGAGGACGGGCCGGCATTCCTGCGCCGGACGTGCTGATTTTGCGCGCTTTGCGGCCTTGCGATGTCTTGCAGTCGTCTGGAGGGGTCCTTATATACCCCGCAAGGCTACGGATCAGTCCGGGGCTTTCGCTAAGACCATACCATTAGGGGCTGCCAAAAGAATGCCTGAATGGGTTCCGGCAGTTCGCTTGAAGGAGAGAATGACATGGCTAAAGTAATCGGTATCGACCTCGGGACGACCAATTCCTGCGTATCCGTCATGGACGGCAAGGACGCGAAGGTCATTGAAAATGCGGAAGGCGCGCGTACGACCCCTTCGATCGTCGCCTTCAACGATGATGGCGAGCGCCTGACCGGCCAGCCGGCAAAGCGCCAGGCCGTCACCAACCCGGAAAACACCCTGTTCGCAGTGAAGCGCCTCATCGGCCGCCGCTACGACGACAAGCTCGTCGAGAAGGACAAGGGTCTCGTTCCCTACAAGATCATCAAGGGCGACAATGGCGACGCCTGGGTCGAGGCGCAGGGCAAGGGTTACTCCCCCTCGCAGATCTCCGCGATGATCCTTCAGAAGATGAAGGAAACCGCTGAATCCTACCTCGGCGAAAAGGTCACGCAGGCCGTCATCACGGTTCCCGCCTACTTCAACGACGCGCAGCGCCAGGCAACCAAGGATGCCGGCAAGATCGCCGGCCTTGAAGTTCTGCGCATCATCAACGAGCCGACGGCTGCGGCACTCGCCTACGGCCTCGACAAGAAGGACGGCAAGACCATCGCCGTCTACGACCTTGGCGGCGGCACGTTCGATATCTCGGTTCTGGAAATCGGCGACGGCGTCTTCGAAGTGAAGTCGACAAACGGCGATACCTTCCTCGGCGGTGAAGACTTCGACATGCGTCTGGTCAACTACCTCGCCGACGAGTTCAAGAAGGACCAGGGCATCGACCTGAAGAACGACAAGCTTGCCCTGCAGCGCCTCAAGGAAGCTGCCGAAAAGGCCAAGATCGAACTTTCGTCCTCGCAGCAGACCGAAATCAACCTGCCGTTCATCACGGCGGATGCCTCCGGTCCCAAGCACCTGACGATGAAGCTGACGCGCGCCAAGTTCGAAGCTCTGGTCGATGACCTCGTCCAGCGCACCGTCGCACCGTGCAAGGCAGCCCTCAAGGATGCCGGCGTCACGGCGGCCGAGATCGACGAAGTCGTTCTCGTCGGCGGCATGAGCCGCATGCCGAAGGTACAGGAAGTCGTCAAGCAGCTGTTCGGCAAGGAGCCGCACAAGGGCGTGAACCCGGATGAAGTGGTCGCCATGGGCGCCGCCATCCAGGCCGGCGTTCTCCAGGGCGACGTCAAGGACGTTCTGCTCCTCGACGTGACCCCGCTGTCTCTCGGCATCGAAACGCTGGGCGGCGTCTTCACCCGTCTGATCGAGCGCAACACGACGATCCCGACGAAGAAGTCGCAGACCTTCTCGACCGCCGAGGACAACCAGTCGGCCGTGACCATCCGCGTCTCGCAGGGCGAGCGCGAAATGGCTGCCGACAACAAGCTGCTCGGCCAGTTCGACCTCGTCGGCATTCCGCCGGCACCGCGCGGCATGCCGCAGATCGAAGTCACCTTCGACATCGACGCCAACGGCATCGTGCAGGTCTCGGCCAAGGACAAGGGCACCGGCAAGGAGCACCAGATCCGCATCCAGGCTTCCGGTGGTCTGTCCGACGCCGACATCGAGAAGATGGTCAAGGACGCCGAAGCCAATGCCGAGGCCGACAAGAAGCGCCGTGAGGCCGTCGAGGCCAAGAACCAGGCCGAAAGCCTGATCCACTCGTCGGAAAAGTCCCTCAAGGACTACGGCGACAAGGTCACGGAAGCCGATCGCAAGGCCATCGAGGACGCGATTGCCGACCTCAAGACCGCCGTCGAAGCGTCCGAGCCGGACGCAGAGGACATCAAGGCCAAGACCAACACGCTCATGGAAGTTTCCATGAAGCTCGGTCAGGCCATCTACGAGGCGCAGCAGGCCGAAGAGGCCGCGTCCTCGGGTGATGCCGGCGACAACGTCGTCGACGCCGATTACGAGGAAGTCAAGGACGACAAGAAGTCGGCCTAAGCCTCCAGAGATGCCGGCCGCGTTCTTCGCGGCCGGTGCCGTTGGATAGCAGGAAGGCGGAAGTCAGCGCGAAGGGAAACAAGGCACCATGATCACTCCCGTTTTTCGCGGCGACGATGTCATGGCCTTTCCTTCGCCGGCTTCCGCCTTTTTTCATGCGCATTTTTCGCTCGCGCAGGCTAAGGCAAGCTTCCAGGTCCATAACAAGAAGACCGTTCCCACGAAACGGACGTGAACCCGAATGGCAAAAGCTGATTTTTACGAGACGCTGGGTGTCTCCAAGACCGCCGACGAGAAGGAGCTGAAGAGCGCCTTCCGCAAGATGGCGATGAAGTATCACCCGGACAAGAATCCCGGCGATGCCTCTGCCGAACAGAAGTTCAAGGATGTCAACGAGGCCTATGAGACGCTCAAGGACCCGCAGAAGCGCGCGGCCTATGACCGTTACGGCCACGCCGCCTTCGAGCAGGGCGGCATGGGCGGCGGCGGCTTCGGCGGCGGCGGTTTCCAGGGCGGCGGCTTCTCCGACATCTTCGAGGACATCTTCGGCGAGATGATGGGCGGCGGTCGCCAGCGGCGTTCGGCCGGTGGGCGCGAGCGCGGCGGCGACCTGCGCTACAACATGGAAATCTCGCTGGAAGAGGCCTATGCCGGCAAGACCGCGCAGATCCGCGTACCGACGTCGATCACCTGCGACGTCTGTTCCGGCTCCGGCGCCAAGCCCGGCACCAGCCCCAAGACCTGCGCCACCTGCCAGGGCTCCGGGCGCGTGCGTGCCGCACAGGGCTTCTTCTCCGTCGAGCGCACCTGCCCGACCTGCCATGGTCGCGGCCAGACGATCAGCGATCCCTGCACGAAGTGCCACGGCAACGGACGTGTCACGGAAGAGCGCTCGCTGTCGGTCAATATCCCGGCCGGCATCGAGGACGGCACGCGCATCCGGCTGTCCGGTGAAGGCGAGGCAGGCCTTCGCGGCGGGCCCGCGGGCGACCTCTATATCTTCCTGTCGGTAAGGCCGCACGAGTTCTTCCAGCGCGACGGCGCGGATCTCTACTGTGCCGTGCCGATCTCCATGACGACGGCGGCGCTTGGCGGCACCTTCGACGTCGCGACGCTCGACGGCACCAAGTCGCGCGTCTCGGTGCCCGAGGGCACACAGGCCGGCAAGCAGTTCCGCCTCAAGGGCAAGGGCATGCCGGTGCTGCGTTCGTCGCAGGTCGGCGATCTCTATATCCAGATCCAGATCGAGACGCCGCAGAAGCTGACCAAACGCCAGCGGGAACTGCTCAAGGAGTTCGAGGAGATCTCCTCGAAGGACAACAATCCGGAATCATCGGGTTTCTTCGCCCGGATGAAGGAATTCTTCGACGGCTGAGCCATGTCGGAGGACAAGCAAGAAGCCGGGGTGCGATGCGCCCCGGCTTTTTTATGCCGCACGCAGGATGAAGTTCGCGAAACGCTTCTGCACGAAAGGCGAAACGACGAACACGATGGAGAAGACCATCACCGGCGCGATGACCGCCGTACGCTGCCAGATCGTCCACCGCTCGGTGAGCGGCAGGACGATATAGAGGATCGTCGTGATCAGCGGATAAACGGGCACCAACATGGCAAGGGCGAGATGCAGCTTGGAGAGTTTGCGGGGAGAAGATGTGTCGGACATGGAAGGACCTTTATAGAACGGAACGTTTCGTTTATATAGAAACGAAACGTTCCGTTCAAGTCCCCGCCGTGCTAGAAACGTAAAAAAGGAAAATGCCATGTCAGAGACAGATAACAGCCCGGCCCGCCGCTCGATCGGCGCCACCCGCAATCCGGCAAGCCAGGAGGCCATTTTGGCGGCGGCTGAGGCTGTGCTTCTGGAAAACGGCCTCAACGGTTTCTCCATCGAGGCGGTGGCCAAGCGCGCGCGTGCCGGCAAGCCGACGATCTATCGCTGGTGGCCGTCGCAGGCGGCCCTTCTGCTGGATGTCTACCACAGCCGCAAGCACATCAATTTCATTTTCCCCGACACGGGCAATGTGCGGGATGATCTGCGGGCCTACCTCTCGGGTCTGCTGACGACGTGGCGCGAACACACCAGCGGCGCCGTGTTCCGCAGCCTCGTGGCGAAGGCGCAGGGCGAGCCGGCGGCACTGGCCGCGCTTTCCGCCTACATGGCCGATCGGCGTGCACAGAGCGGGGAGATCATTCGCATGGCGCAGGCGCGTGGCGAGGTGCGGACGGATGCCGACCCCGAGCTGATGACGGAAATCCTGGCGAGCTTCGCCTGGGGCCGCCTGCTGACGGACAGGTTGGAGGTTTCCGACACGGATATCGACGCTGTCGTCGACGCCGTCCTTACCGGGATTGCGGCAAATCCACCGGCGTGAACGCTCAGTCGGCCGTATAGACGAGCCGCAGCGCGCCGTCGGCGCCGACGACGGGTGCCACGCCGAGATAGTTCGCGAGCTGCGGGTGGCCCGTCTCGATCGGATGATCGTGCGTGGCGGTGATCACGGCGACATTGGCACCGGCGCTCTCCCCGGCAAGGATACCCGCAGGCACATCCTCGAACACCAGGCAATCGGCGGGATCGAAGCCAAGCCGCGCGGCACCGAGCTTGTAGCCATCCGGCGCCGGCTTGCCCTTCGTGACGTCCTCTGCCGTCACGAGAACGTCCGGCAGCGGAATGCCGGCGGCCGCGAGGCGACGGCGGGCGAGGGCCACCGGTGCGGACGTGACGATGGCCCAGCGATCCCGGGGCAGGGCCGTCAGGAAGGCAACGGCGCCGGGCAGGGCAACGACGCCCTCCACATCCTCGATTTCCTGCCGCTCGACCTCCAGGGCTTCCGCCTCGGCGTCCACACCCGGCAATCCGAGCTGCGTGATGGTGTCGATACCGCGCTTGCCATGCATCATCGGCAGGAAGGTCGCCACATCGAGCCCGTGCTTCAGCGCCCAGCGCGACCAGACGCGTTCGGCGGCAGCGATCGAATTGATGAGCGTCCCATCCATGTCGAAGAGGAAAGCCGAGAAGCTGCGATCGAAAACGGGCGTGGCGTTTGGCAAGACAGAACCCTGTTGAACCGGGAGAGGAGGATGCATGGCGCGGGCCTTTCGATTACCCGCTTGGGGCCGCGTAAGCAACCTCTCTCGCACGATAGGCCGGGCCGGCCTTGGTTGCGGGCAGCCGCGACACCATCTTTCTGTTGTTGCCCGACGAATATGCCCGCAAGTGATTCCACTCGCGTGAAAAATGCTCTAGCTCTCAAGCCATGCCGCACAAGGTTTCCCTTTCCCGCCTCAAGCTCACGGATTTCCGCAACTATGCGAGCCTGTCGCTGCCGCTCGACGGCCGGCATGTCGTGCTGACGGGGCAGAACGGTGCCGGCAAGACGAACCTCATGGAGGCGGTCTCGTTTCTGTCGCCCGGCCGCGGCCTGCGTCGTGCCGCCTATGGCGATATCCCGCGCGCCGGAAGCGCCGGCGGTTTTTCCGTCTTCGCCACGCTGGACGGCATGCTGGGCGAGGTGGATATCGGCACCGGCACCGAAGGCGGCGAGGAAGGTCAGGCGCGAAAGCTTCGCCTCAACGGCACGCCCGCCCGCACGGTCGATGAGCTTCTCGATCATCTGCGCGTGGTCTGGCTGACCCCCTCGATGGACGGCCTGTTCACCGGTCCCTCCGCCGACCGGCGCCGGTTTCTCGATCGGCTCGTGCTGTCGCTCGATCCCGAGCATGGCCGTCGCGCCGCGGATTTCGAAAAGGCGATGCGCGGCCGCAATCGTCTCCTCACCGAGCCGCGGCCCGATCCGGCCTGGCTGACCGCGCTGGAAAAGCAGATGGCCGAGCTTGGTATCGCCATGGCCCATGCGCGCCATGAACTGGTGGGGCTGCTGTCCGGCCTCGTCGAGGCGGCACGCGATGACGGTCCGTTTCCGTCCGCCACGATGCGGCTGTCCGGCTTCCTGGATGAAGAATGGCAGCGCCCCGCCTATGAGATCGAGGACATCTATCTCGGCTTGCTGCAGGACGGTCGTTACCGCGATGCCGCCGCCGGCCGTACGCTGGAAGGCCCTCACCGTGCCGATCTCCTCATCCGTCACCGCGAGAAGGACATGGAGGCCGAACGCTGCTCGACGGGCGAGCAGAAGGCACTGCTCGTCGGCCTCATCCTGGCCCATGCGGGGCTTGTCGGCGGCATGACCGGGCACGCGCCGGTGCTGCTGCTCGACGAGATCGCCGCGCATCTCGACGAAGGCCGCCGCGCCGCGCTGTTCGACCGCGTCGATGCACTTGGCGGCCAGGCTTTCATGACCGGCACGGACCGGTCGATGTTCGATGCGCTCGGCGAGCGCGCCCAGTTCCTCACCGTCTCGAACGGAGGCATCCTGCCATGACCGATCCGCTGAGCCCCGAAGAAATCGACCGCTACCGTCGCCATATCGTGCTGGCCGAAATCGGCGGCGCGGGCCAGCAGAGGCTGAAACAGGCGAATGTGCTTGTCGTCGGCGCGGGCGGGCTGGGCGCGCCGGTTATCCAGTATCTTGCCGCCGCCGGCATCGGCCATATCGGCGTCATCGACGACGACACGGTTTCGCTCTCCAACCTGCAGCGCCAGGTGATCCACGACACGGCCGGCCTCGGGGTGCCGAAGGTCGAGAGTGCGGCGGCCGCCGTCGCGCGCCTCAACCCGCATGTGCGCTTCACCGGCATCGCTAAGCGCATCGACGCAGAGAATGCCGCGGCCTTGTTAGCCGGCTATGATATTCTCGTCGACGGCTCCGACAACTTCGATACGCGCTACACGTCCGCCGATGCGGCGGAGGCTGCCGGCATTCCGCTGGTCACCGGCGCGGTGGGGCGTTTCGACGGTTCGCTGACGGTGCTGAAACCCTATGAGGCCGGCGCGGACGGTGCGTTCTATCCCGGCTACCGCGATCTCTTCCCCACGGCTCCGCCGCCGGGCGTCGTGCCCGCCTGCGCGGAAGCCGGCATCGTCGGCGCGCTCACCGGCGTCATCGGCACGCTGATGGCGATGGAGGTGATCAAGCTGGTCACATGTGCCGGTGAGCCGCTGGTCGGCCGCCTGCTGCTCTATGACGGGCTGGCGGCCCGTTTCGAAACGCTGAAATACAAAAGGCGGCCCGCCTAAAGATTACACCCGCCCCGGCAGCACGCGATCGGGCGGGCGATGGCCGTCGAAGAAGGTGCGGATGTTGATCACGACCTTCTCTCCCATGTCGACGCGGCCTTCGATGGTCGCAGAACTCATGTGCGGGAGGAGGACGACCTTGCCTTCCGCCGCCAGCTTCAGGAGCTTCGGATTGACCGATGGCTCGTTTTCGAACACGTCGAGACCGGCACCGGCGATCTTGCCCTCGCGCAGGCACTTGATCAGCGCTGTCTCGTCGATGATGCCGCCACGTGCCGTGTTGACGATGTAGCTCGTCGGCTGCATCAGCTCGAGCCGACGGGCCGAAAGCAGGTGATAGGTCGCTGGCGTCGAGGGGCAGTTGACCGACACGATATCGACGCGCGCCAGCATCTGGTCGAGGCTGTCCCAGTAGGTCGCCTCCAGCGCGTCTTCCGTGTCCGGGCGCACGCGGTGGCGGTTGTGGTAGTGGATGGAGAGGCCGAAGGCCTTGGCGCGCTTGGCGACGGCCGTGCCGATGCGGCCCATGCCGACGATGCCGAGGCGCTTGCCCCAGATGCGCCGGCCGAGCATCCAGGTCGGTGACCAGCCAGCCCATTCGCCCTTGCGGTCCGTCAGGATGCGCGCACCTTCGGCAAGGCGCCGGGGCGCCGCCAGGATGAGCGCCATCGTCATGTCGGCGGTGTCCTCGGTCAGCACGTTCGGCGTGTTGGTGACCGTGATGCCGCGCCTTGCGGCCGCTTCCACGTCGACATTGTCGACGCCGTTCGAAAAGCAGGCGATGAGTTTCAGCTGTGGGCACGCCTGCTCGATGAGGGCGGCATCGATCCGGTCGCCCAGCGTGGGAACGAGAACATCCGCGCTTTTGACGGCCGCGACCAGCTCGGGCTGGCTGCGCGGCGTGTCGTCGATGTTGAGTTCCGCGTCGAACAGCTCGCGCATCCGTGTCTCCACCACCTCGGGAAGGCGGCGGGTGATATAGACCTTCGGTTTTTTCTTCTGGGTCATGGGATGTTCCGGCGTCCTGTTGACGGGTCCTTAACCAAGTTGGGCAAGGATTGCTTCATCAGGGGCATTTTCTACCAGACCCGGTCGCGAAGACAATCCGCTCAGGAAGCGGTCCCCGCGATTTGCCGCCGTGTGCCGGTTCTGCAGCCCGATGCCCTCCTCTGTTCGTGCGGATTTGCCATGCGTAACCTTGTCATGCGTTTCAGCCTCGCCGCCCTTGCGGGCATCCTCGTTTCCGTCGCCGGCCTCCAGTCTGCCCATGCGCAGGCGGCCAAGGGGCCGAGCGGCCTGCCGCTGCCGCGCTTCGTGAGCCTCAAGGCCAAGAGCGTCAACCTGCGCGTCGGCCCCAGCGTCGATTACGCCGTCGCCTGGCGCTACATGAAGTCAGGCGTGCCTGTGGAGATCATCCAGGAATACGATAACTGGCGCCGCATCCGCGATGCCGATGGCACGGAAGGCTGGGTGAACCAGGCGCTGCTGTCGGGCGAGCGCACCGCCGTTACCGCGCCGTGGATGCGCGGCAAGGGCGACGATGTCTTCGTCAACATGCGCCGCGAAGCGCTGCCCAATGCCACGATCGTCGCGAAGATCCAGCCCGGCGTCGTCGTGAAGGTCGGCGAGTGCAATGGCGACTGGTGCCGTGCCGAGGCGGAAGGCGCCGCCGGATGGGTCTCGCAGAACGAGATCTGGGGCGCCTATCCGGGCGAAGCCTTCAAGTAAGGCCGGCCTTTCGGGCTTCTTCTGCCAGCGACAGCAGCGGGCGCGGCCCGATCTGCTGGATGACGAGCCCGGCGGCAAGGCTGCCGAGCCTGCCGCAATCGGCAAGCGAGCGGCCGGCCGTGTAACCGTAGAGGAAACCCGCGGCATAGAGATCGCCCGCGCCCGTCGTGTCGACCACGCTCGGGATATCGATCGCGTCCACCTTGGTGCGCTCACCCTTCGCCAGGATGATGGAGCCGTCCTCGCTCATGGTCACCGCAGCAAGCCGGCAGTCCTGGGCTATGCGCGTCAGCGCCTCTTCGAAATCCTCGGTCTCGTAGAGTGCAAGCGCCTCGGCCTTGTTGGCGAAGACAATGTCGACGGTGCCCGAGCGCATGAGGTCGAGGAACTCGCCGCGATAGCGATGGACGCAGAAGCTGTCGGACAGCGTCATGGAGACTTCGCGGCCATGGGCATGCGCGATGCGGGCGCATTCGCGGATCGCATCCTTGGCGCGTGGCGGATCCCAGAGATAGCCCTCGAAATAGGTGACCTTCGCCTCGGCGACGACCTGCTCTTCCACGTCATCGGGCCCCAGCTCCACGCAGGCGCCGAGATAGGTGTTCATCGAGCGCTCGCCGTCCGGCGTGACGAAGATCATCGAACGCGCGGTCGGCGGCGTCTTGGCGAGCGGTTTCGTTTCGAAATGCACGCCCTGGGCGCGGATGTCGTGAATGAAGATGTCGCCGAGCTGGTCGTTGGCGACCTTGCCGAAATAGGCGGCCTTGCCGCCGAAGCTGGCGACGCCCGAGGCCGTGTTGCCGGCGCTGCCGCCGGAGGCTTCCAGTGCCGGTCCCATGCGCGAATAGAGCAGTTCGGCCCGCTCGGCGTCGATGAGGTTCATCGCGCCCTTGATGATGCCATTGTCCGTGATGAAGTTCTCGTCGCAGCGCGCGATGATGTCGACGATGGCATTGCCGACCGTCAGCACGTCGAATTTGGTCATGCGGGAATCCCGTCTTCGTTGTGAGAGCCGGAATCGGGTCTTACCGGATTTTCCGGAAGTTGAAAGCAAAAAGGCCGCCACACCGTTTCCGGCGGGCGGCCTTTTTCCGAAAGAGACCGGTCAGTCCTTCGCGCGTTCCACGTAGGAACCGTCTTCGGTGGCGATGACGACGCGGGTGCCGGCCGTGATATGCGGCGGCACGAGCGTGCGGACGCCGTTCGACAGGATCGCCGGCTTGTAGGAGGACGACGCCGTCTGGCCCTTCACGACCGGCTCGGTTTCGGTGATCTCGAGCGTGACGTGGCGCGGCAGGTCGATGGCGATGGCAACGCCTTCATGCACGGAAAGCACGACCGTCATGCCTTCCTGGAGATAGGCCTTGAGGTCGCCGATATCTTCGACCGACATGGTCAGCTGGTCGTAGGTTTCCGGGTTCATGAAGTGGTAGCCGTCGCCGTCCTCGTAGAGGAAGTTGTGCTCGCGGTCTTCGACGAAGGCGCGCTCGACCTGTTCGGTGGTGCGGTAGCGTTCGGAGACCTTCACGCCGTCGGAGATGCGGCGCATGTCGACCTGGGTGACCGGCGTGCCCTTGCCCGGGTGGAAATTCTGCGCCGTCAGCACGACATAGAGCTTGCCGTCGACGTCGAGCACATTGCCCTTACGGACGGAAGAAGCGATGATCTTTACCATAAGTCTTCCTTGTAACTGAATGGACCGCGTCGTAGAGGACCGTCGCACGACGTCTTCCCCGAACGCCGGAAAAAGCGTTTTCGGGGCCGCAACTATCCTATATTCCGGCAAAACACCAGTCTCCGCCGCCGTCTGGTCCGAAGAAACCTGTCATGGAAACGCCATGAACCTGAAGCCATCGCCCTGGTGGACGCCCGATGTCCATGCCGATCGCCGGCCGTTCCTGCTGGCGCGAAACCGCATCCAGGCGGCGCTGCGCGGCTGGTTTGCGGCGCGCGACTTCATCGAGGTCGATACGGCGACATTGCAGGTCTCGCCGGGAAACGAGGCGCATCTGCACGCCTTTGCGACGGCCGCGATCGGACATTCCGGCGGGAAAACGCCGCTTTACCTGCACACCTCCCCGGAATTCGCCTGCAAGAAGCTGCTGGCAGCAGGCGAACGGCGCATTGCCTGCTTTGCCCACGTCTATCGCAACCGTGAGCGGGGACCGTTGCACCACCCCGAATTCACCATGCTGGAATGGTATCGCGCCGGCGAGACCTATGACGTGCTGATGGAGGATTGCGGCGCGCTTCTGAAGCTTGCGGCAGAGGTGGCCGGCGTCGCGCAGCTCACCTATCGCGGCGCGACCTGCGATCCCGGTCTCGCGCCCGAGCGGCTGACGGTGGCCGATGCCTTCCGGCGCCATGCCGGTATCGATCTCCTCGCCACCATCGAACCTGATGGCGCGACCGACCGGCAAGGGCTTGCCGCGGCCATGCGGGCCGCCGGGCTGCGCGTTGCCGAGGACGATACCTGGGCGGACCTGTTCAGCCGTGTGCTGGTGGAGAAGGTGGAGCCAGGGCTCGGTTTCGGCCGCGCCACGATCCTCTGCGAATATCCCGTCGCCGAAGCGGCGCTTGCCCGCCCCGCCCCGCATGACCGGCGCGTGGCCGAGCGGTTCGAACTCTATGCCTGCGGCGTGGAACTGGCCAATGCCTTCGGGGAGTTGACGGACGCCGCGGAGCAGCGTCGCCGCTTCGAGCTGGAAATGGCGGAAAAGGCCCGCGTCTACGGCGAGACCTATCCGCTCGACGAGGATTTCCTCGCCGCGCTCGCCATCATGCCGGAGGCGAGCGGCATCGCGCTCGGCTTCGACCGTCTCGTCATGCTGGCCACGGGCGCCCAGCGTATCGATCAGGTGATCTGGGCCCCGGTTGCGGAGACGGTACAGTGACGGCGGCACGCAGCCTCACAACGATCGCCGAACTCGCGGACGCCGGCCTCGTGCCCGAAGCGAAACGAGCCGATGCGGCGGCGGTCGCCGAACGGTATGCGGTCGCGGTCACGCCCGCGCTCGTCGCCCTGATCGATGCCGACGATCCCTCGGATCCGATCGCACGCCAGTTCGTGCCCGATGCCGCCGAGCTCGTCACCCTGCCGGAGGAACGCGCCGATCCCATCGGCGACCTCGCCCACAGCCCCGTCGAGGGCATCGTGCATCGGTACCCGGATCGCGTTCTGCTCAAGGCGGTGCATGTCTGCCCGGTCTATTGCCGCTTCTGCTTCCGCCGCGAGATGGTCGGGCCGGAGGGCCTCGGCACGCTCTCGGCCAAGGCGCTGGACGCGGCCATCGCCTATATCGCCGAACGGCCGGAAATATGGGAAGTGATCCTGACCGGCGGCGATCCGCTCGTGCTCTCCCCGCGGCGTCTCCAGGCCATCATGGAGCGGTTGGGGGCGATCGCGCATGTGAAGATCGTGCGCTTCCACACCCGCGTGCCGGTCGTCGATCCCGCCCGTATCGACGCCGCGCTCATCGATGCGCTGAAGGCCTCCGGCAAGACGACCTATGTGGCGCTTCACGCCAATCATCCGCGCGAATTCACGACGGATACCTGCGCCGCCGTCGCCCGCATCGTCGATGCCGGCATGGTCATGATCAGCCAGACGGTGCTGCTCAAAGGCGTCAACGACGATGCCGATGTGCTGGCGGCGCTGATGCGCACCTTCGTCGAGAACCGGGTCAAACCCTACTACCTGCATCACCCGGACCTTGCGCCCGGCACCGCGCATTTCCGCCTGACGCTTGCCGAGGGCAGGGCGCTGGTCGAGAGCCTGCGCGGCCGCGTTTCCGGTCTGTGCCAGCCGGCCTACATCCTCGATATTCCCGGCGGGCACGGCAAGGTGCGCGCGGATTCCATGGCGGTGGAGGAGGCGGACGACGGCTGCTTCCGCCTGCGGGATTTCCGCGGCGACGTGCACGCCTATCCGCCGAAGGCGGACTGAGGCGTGCAGGCCGGGGGCGCGCAGGCCGGGTCGATCAGCGGGCGATCGCCGTCAGGATGGCGTTGCGCAGCTCATCGAGCCCGCGGCTCTTTTCCGACGATGTCGCCAGCACGTCCGGATAGGCGGCCGGGTGCTTCAGGATCTTTTGCCGGGTCTCCTCGATGAGCCGCGGCACGCCGGCATCCTTGATCTTGTCCGTCTTGGTCAGCACGATCTGGTAGGAGACGGCGGCCTTGTCGAGCAGCGCGAAGACTTCCTCGTCGTTCTTCTTCACGCCATGGCGGCTATCGATCAGCACATAGACGCGCTTGAGCGTGGAGCGGCCGCGCAGATAGTCGAAGACGAGCTTGGTCCAGGCGTCCACCTGTTCCTTGGGCGCCTGCGCATAGCCGTAGCCGGGCATGTCGACGAGCGCCATCGGCGGCAGGTCGTCGTCCGCACCGGAAAAACCATCGGGCACGAAGTAGTTGAGTTCCTGCGTGCGGCCGGGCGTGTTCGAGGTGCGCGCAAGCCCCTTGTGGCCGACGAGCGCATTGATCAGCGACGACTTGCCGACATTCGAACGGCCTGCAAAGGCGATCTCCGGCGGCCCCTCCGGCGGCAGGAATTTCATGGTCGGCACGCCGCGGATGAAGATCCACGGACGTCCGAAGAGGGGCTTTTCGCCGGGCGTCGTCGTCTCGGTCATTGCGTCCTGCCTTTGTCTCAGGCCCTCCGCTTCCCGGTTTTGGCAGCGAATGTCAAGCGCGGCGGCGTCGGCTCGGCGCGATGCCGAGCGATGGCAGCGGTGCCGCGGCAAAAGAAAACCCGGCGCGAGGCCGGGTTTTGCAATCGTCGCCTGACCTGTCGTCAGGATGGTTTCGGTTTCTTCCCGAACAGGCTCTTGAGATTGTCGAACAGCTCGATCTTCACGCCCTGGCGCTTCATGATGATCGCCTGCTGGATGATCGAGAGCGTGTTGTTCCAGGCCCAGTAGATCACGAGGCCGGCCGGGAAGGTCGCCAGCATGAAGGTGAAGACCAGCGGCATCCAGGTGAAGATCATCGCCTGGGTCGGATCCGGCGGCGTCGGGTTCATGCGCATCTGCAGGAACATGGTGATGCCCATGATGATCGGCCACACGCCGATCATCAGCATATGCGGCACCGCGAACGGCAGCAGGCCGAACAGGTTGAAGATCGAGGTCGGATCGGGCGCGGACAGGTCCTGGATCCAGCCGAAGAACGGTGCATGCCGCATCTCGATGGTCACGTAGATGACCTTGTAGAGCGCGAAGAACACCGGGATCTGCAAGAGGATCGGCCAGCAGCCGGCCAGCGGGTTGATCTTCTCTTCCTTGTAGAGCTGCATCATGGCCTGTTGCAGCGCCATGCGGTCGTCGCCGTGCTTGGCCTTCAGCTCCTCCATCTTCGGCTGCATCTTCTTCATGTTCGCCATGGAAGCGTACTGCTTGTTGGCGAGCGGGAAGAACAGGCCCTTCACGACGATCGTGGTGATGAGGATCGCGATGCCGAAATTGCCGAAGTAGCGGAAGAAGAAGTCCATCAGCTGGAACATCGGCTTGGTGAAGAACCAGAACCAGCCCCAGTCGATCATCAGGTCGAACTGCGGGATCGCGTAGGTCTTCTCGTACTGGTCGATGATCGGCACTTCCTTGGCGCCGCCGAAGAACAGGTTCTTGACTTCGATCGTCTGGCCCGGCGCGACGGTGATGTCGTCCTGGCGATAATCCGCCTGGTAGCGCGAACGGCCGTCGGTGAAGTGCGAGAAGCGCGTCTCATAGGGCGTGGCCTGCGGCGGAACGAGCGCCGTCGCCCAGTATTTGTCGGTGATGCCGAGCCAGCCGCCGGTCGCCTTGCCGGGCGTGACGGTCGTGTTGTCCTCGGTCTTGCTGTACTTCACTTCCTGCAGGCCGAGATCGCCGAGCACGCCGATGAAGCCTTCGTGCAGCACGTAGACCGATGGATCGGTCGGCTTGAAGAAGCGCGTCGAGCGGCCGTAGGGCGACAGCGCGATGGGCGCATCCGTGCGGTTCTCGATGCTGTCGGTGATGGTGAACATGTAATGTTCATCGACCGAGACGGTGCGGGCGAAAGTAACGCCCTTGTCGTTGGTGAAGGTCAGCTTCACCGGGGTCGTCTGCGTCAGCTTGCCGGTGCCGTCCTGCGTCCACACCGTCTGAGGGCCCGGAACCGTGCCGGTCGCATCGCTGCCGACATAGCCGATTTCGGCAAAGTAGCCGTGTTCGGTTTCGGCCGGGCTGAGCAGGGTGATGATCGGGCTCGACTTGTCGACCGTCTCATGGAATTCCTTGAGCTTCAGGTCGTCGAAGCGTGCGCCCGTCAGGTTGATGGAGCCGGCAAGCGCGGGCGTGTCGATCTCGATGCGCGCGGATTTCGCAAGCGCCGTGTCACGCGCCTCGGTGGCCGTGCCCGTCGCCGTCGCACCGGGCAGTGTCCCGCTCGTGCTCACCGCAGGCGTCGTGCCGTCGGCCGTCGTCGTCGTTGTCTGCTGCTGGGTCTGGGCAGCCTGCTGGGCTTCCAGCGCGACGCGATCCTTTTCCAGCTTCGGGTTCACATACAGGAACTGCCAGGCGACGAGGATCAGCACGGACAGTGCGATCGCCACGAAATAATTGCGGTTCTTTTCCATCACTCTTTCCCGGGAGCAGCTGAGGATTGCTGCCGCTTCTGTTTCTTACCTGTTGCGATCCGGTCTTTCAGGCTCGCTTCGAGGGTTTTGAAGGGCGCGTGCAACACGTCCCGTCTGGCGACAACCACATAGTCGTGTCCGGGCTCCATTGCAAACCCGGCGGATAGCCGCACCGCCTCCTTGAGGCGGCGGCGCATGCGATTGCGCTCGACGGCATTGCCATGCTTCTTCGTAACGGTGAAGCCGACGCGGGGCGCTTCCTCCGGCATCTGCCGGTCGCGTACTTCCAGAAGGAACAGTGGTCCCTTGCGGCGCTCGCCCTCGCGCACAAAAAGAAACTGCGGACGACTTTTCAGCCGTCCGACAGCGGATTTTCCAACAGTTTTCGTCATATGCCCGTCGCCTCTGTTCGGGCAGGCACGGCTTAAGCCGAGAGACGAGCGCGACCGCGTGCGCGGCGAGCGGAGAGGACCTTGCGGCCGCCCTTCGTTGCCATGCGGGCACGGAAGCCATGACGACGCTTGCGGACAAGCTTGGAGGGTTGGTAGGTACGCTTGGACATTTATTTAATACCGCGGTGTGCGGCCCTTCTTGGGTTTGCGTTTTAGCAAGCAGCGTTTCTGTCCGGCAACGGTTATCCCCTCACGGGAAGCCGAGCTTTCCGAACGTGGGCGGCTTATAAGGGCAAAAACGGTCGAAAGTCAATTGTGACCCTGCGGGAGAGCGGCCGGTCGCAATCGTTAATGTCATTCCCTCAAGGGTTGTGCGATTTTTTGCGCTTTAACGCTTTCGCCAGCGTAAAACGAGCGGCATGAGACAGAAATACCGGCCGTTCTTCTTCAATATTTGCTCCGTGAACGCGTGAATGCCCAACATCCGGGGGATTTTCATCAAAATCTAATTAACCTTTGAAATTTACATTTTGTCCCGAGGGGGTGAGCTGGATCGTGCCATCTTGCCGTACCGCTTACCTAGTGGAGCATGACGTGAAAATTCGGGGAAAAATCTATCTCATCGTGGGCGTGATGGGGCTCATTTCTGTGCTCGTCGGCGGCATCGCCGTTCATGTCGTGTCAGAGTACAGCGCAAAGCTCGAGCGCTACCAGAACGCCTCGGACCGGGCCTTTCTCGGCGAGCATCTGAACCGCCAGGTCACCGCCGTGGTGATGGAAGCCCGCGGCATCTACGCCTCCAAGGACAGCGAGAATGCGAAGAAGTTCGCCGACGGCATCAGCAAGGAACTCGATGGCATCGACAAGACGCTGAACGACTGGCGCCCGCTGGTGCCGGAATCCCAGAAGGCGGCCTTCGACGCCGTCGTGGGCCGTGCCGCCGAGTTCCGGACCTTCCGTATGGAAACGGCGCGCCTGGGCACGGAAGTGTCGCCCGCCGCCGCCAACGAGCAGGGCAACACCGAGAGCAACCGTGCCAACCGCAAGGCGTTCCAGCAGGAAATCGATGCCGTCGTCGAAACCGACACGGCCAACCTGAGCGCCATCAAGAGCGACATCGCCGCATTCCAGACGCTCATGCTCACCCTGGTGCTGGGCACGATCGGCGTCGGTCTGGCCGCCGGTGGCGGTGCGGCCTTCTACATTGCGACCAACGAGCTGAGCCGGCCGATCCAGAAGGTCACGGACACGATGAACCGCCTTGCGGGCGGCGACCTCGCGACGGAAGTGCCCTATGCGGGCCGTCAGGACGAGATCGGCGAAATGGCTGCAGCAGTCGCCGTCTTCCGCCAGAACGCCATCACCGTACGGGATCTCAATGCGCAGGAACAGGTTCTGCGCGAGAAGAGCGCCGACCTCCAGTCCTCCATCGCCACCGTCGTCCATGCCGCCGCAGCCGGTGACTTTTCCTCGCGCATCAGCAAGGATTACGACAACGACGATCTCAACCGTTTCGCAAGCAGCGTCAACGAACTGGTCGCCAGCGTCGAGGAAGGCATTGCCGAAACCCGCCGCGTCATCGGCGCGCTGGCCGAGGGCGACCTCACGCAGACCATGAGCGGCAGTTTCCGCGGCGCCTTCGCCGAACTGCAGCAGAACGTCAACACGACACTCGCCACGCTCCAGCGCACGATGCGCGAGGTGCGGTCGTCCACCGATGCGATCAACGCCAATTCCGGCGAGCTGCGCACCGCATCCGACGATCTGTCCAAGCGCACCGAGCAGCAGGCCGCGGCCCTTGAGGAAACCTCCGCCGCGCTCGACGAGATCACCGTCGCCGTGAAGAATTCGACGGACCAGGCGGGCGAGGCGAGCCGCATGGTCGCCGAGGCAACCCAGAGCGCCAAGCAGTCCGGCACCATCGTGCGCAACGCCATCGATGCCATGGGCCGTATCGAGCAGGCTTCGTCGGAGATCAGCCAGATCATCTCGGTAATCGACGAGATCGCCTTCCAGACCAACCTGCTGGCGCTCAATGCCGGCGTCGAGGCCGCCCGTGCGGGCGAGGCCGGCAAGGGTTTCGCCGTGGTCGCGCAGGAAGTCCGCGAACTCGCACAGCGTGCCGCCAGCGCCGCGAAGGACATCAAGGGTCTGATCACCAAGTCCTCCGACGAGGTGTCGGTTGGCGTCAAATACGTGCAGGAGACGGGTGCCGCACTGACCGACATCGAGGGCCGCGTCGTGACCATCAACGATCGCATCCACTCCATCGCCACCGCCGCCCGCGAGCAGGCGACCGGCCTTCAGGAAGTCAGCACCGCCATCAACCAGATGGACCAGGTTACCCAGCACAACGCCGCCATGGTCGAGGAGACCTCGGCCGCGACCCATAAGCTCAAGGCGGAAGCCGACGGCCTCGCCGACCTGGTCGCCCGCTTCCGCACCGGCGACGCGCTGCCACGCATCGCTGTCGCCCGTACAGAGACGCGCCCGGTCGAATCACCGGCCCGCCGCATGATGGGCAATGTTGCCCGCGCCTTCGGTGGCGGCGCCGCGGCCACGTCTGCCGCCGCGGTCCAGGAGAACTGGGAAGAGTTCTGATCAACGGCGCGCGCGCCTGGAAATAGAACGCGGCGGTCGCGAGATCGCCGCGTTTTTCGTTGTCCTGCGCTCCGTTGGAAAAATTGCCGTAATCTCCTATAATTGGCTGGCGGTCGTTATCGAGAACGCACCGCCGAGCGATGCGTTGGCAGTGGCGCATCATGTGGCCGGGCCCGGGAGTTGAGACATGGTGGACAGAGACGGGACGCCGTCCTTGGCCGAGATGCCGGTGCCGAAAGTCGGTTTCCTGTCGGGGCTTTCCGGCAGGCTCCTCCTCGTGACGGCGATTTTCGTGCTGATCGCGGAAATCCTGATCTTCGTGCCGTCGGTCGCCAATATGCGGCTGATGTGGCTGCGTGACCGCCTGAACACCGCAGCGGCCGCCAGCGTCGTCATCGAAGGGCTGCCGGATCAGGAACTGCCGCGCTCCGTGCAGCAGGAGACGCTGATGGCGACGGGTGCCAAGGCGATCGTGCTGAAGAAGGCCGATGCCTCGCGCATGGTCGCTGCGGTCGAGATGCCGCCGACGGTCGACGAGCAATATGATCTCTCGGATGTCTCGACGCCGGCCGCCGTCTACGATGCCTTCGATACGCTGCTTTTCGGCGGCGACCGTATCATTCGCGTCTACGGCCCGGTTGGCGAGACGACCACGCGCATCGAACTGCTTCTCGAAGACGGCGCCCTGCGCCGCGCCATGCTGCGCTATGCGCGCAACGTCTTCTTCCTCTCGCTTTTCATTTCGCTCGTCACGGCTGCCCCGATCTTCTTCGCGCTCAACCGCCTGCTGATCCGCCCGGTGCGCGGCATGACGGCCAATATCCGCGAATTCGCCGCCGATCCGTCCAATCCCGCCCGCGTCCTGCGCCCGTCCGGCGGGCGGGACGAAATCGCCGTCGCAGGCATCCATCTCGCGGCCATGCAGCAGACCCTGCAGCGCACGCTGAAAGAACAGAAGAACCTCGCGGATCTCGGCCTCGCGGTCTCGAAGATCAACCACGACATGCGCAATATCCTCTCCTCCGCGCAGCTGATGTCCGATCGCCTGTCGGATGTTGACGATCCCGTGGTCAAGCGCGTCGCGCCAAAACTTCTGCGCAGCATCGACCGCGCCGTCGGTTACACGAACGAAGTCATGTCCTACGGCCGCATGCGTGAACCGGAGCCGCGCCGCCGATTCGTTTCGCTGCGGCCGCTGGTGCAGGAGGTCTCCGAAGTGCTGGCTCTGGACACGCGCGGCGACATCGATTTCATCGTCGAGGTCGAGCCCGCCCTTCAGGTCGATGCGGATGGCGAGCAGCTCTTCCGCGTCATTCACAATCTCTGCCGCAACGCGGTCGAGGCGCTGTCTCAGGAGATTGCCGCGGAGCGACGGGCGGTCATCGTGACGGGCATCCGCACCGGCAGCGTCGTCTCCATCGCCATCGAGGACAACGGGCCCGGCATGCCGCAGAAGGCGCGGGAGAACCTGTTCACGGCCTTCCGTGGCTCCGCCCGCTCCGGCGGGACGGGGCTGGGGCTGGCGATCGCCCGCGAGCTCGTACTCGCGCATGGCGGCACCATCGCGCTTGTGGAAAAGGTCACGCCGGGCACGCTTTTCCGCATCGAGCTTCCCGATCGTCCCGTCCCGCTGGATGCCTTCCGCCACCGCGCCTGACCGCGTCGGCACAGGGCGCCGCAATGAAAAAAATACATTTTTCTCCGAAAGGCGCTTGCAATAACCCGAAGCACCCTTTAGAGAACCGCCTCGCAGCCGGGCAATACGCCCGTCACTGCCAGCGCACCCGTAGCTCAGCTGGATAGAGCACCAGACTACGAATCTGGGGGTCAGGAGTTCGAATCTCTTCGGGTGCGCCATTCTTTAATCAACATTCTGCAAACCGCTGATAGTCACGCGCCCCTGCCGCGGTCATGAGCCATTTTTGCCGTGACCGATATGTCACGGGGGGGCGGTCCCTCGCGCGGCTGTGATCGTGCCCCGGCGCGGCTTCTCTTCAAAAGCGCCTGCCGCTCGGCTAAGCAGGATCGGACGGAGCTTTCAGGCGCCGGCGAAACGGGAAAGTGAAGGAAGCGGGACATGACGAACCGCGAGGTGCCGCGCATGATGCGAAAGGTGATGTTCGCCGGGCTCATCGTGCTGGCCGGTTGCGCCGGCCGGCCGGAGGGCGTTCTGGTGCCGAGCGGCAAGGTCGCCCCGGGCGTTTCCACCGTCGACCTGCTGGTCGCCACCACGCGCGCGCCGTCCAGCCAGCCCGGCGTTCTCTTTTCCGGCGAGCGCGGCTCGGAACTCGCGGTCAGCGACATCGTCGTCTCGATACCGCCTGACGACAAGCGCAAGGTCGGCCAGGTGCAATGGCCCAAGAAGTTGCCGGCCGATCCGATGAAGGATTTCTCCACGGTCAGCGTGAAGCCGATCGATGGTGCGAAGGCCGCCGATGGCTGGCTCGGCCGCAACCTGCCGAAGAGCCGCCGGGTGCTGATCTTCGTGCACGGCTTCAACAATCGCTATGAGGATGCCGTCTACCGCTTCGCGCAGATCGTGCACGATTCCAAGACCGATGCCGCGCCTGTCATCTTCACTTGGCCGTCGCGCGCCAGCATCTTCGATTATTCCTACGACAAGGAAAGCACCAACTATTCGCGCGATGCGCTGGAGGAGTTGCTGCGGGCTGCCGTCAACACGCCTGAGGTCGGTGAAATCACCATCATGGCGCATTCCATGGGGACCTGGCTTGCCGTCGAGACCTTGCGCCAGATGGCGATCCGCGACGGCCGCGTGCCGAAGAAGATCCAGCAGGTCATTCTCGCGTCGCCCGATCTCGACGTCGATGTGTTCGGCCAGCAGATGCGGGCCATCGGCAGGGACAAGAAGGATCGGCCGAACTTCACGCTCTTCGTGTCCCGCGATGACCGCGCGCTGACGCTGTCGCGCCGCATCTCCGGCAATGTCGACCGCCTCGGCCAGATCAACCCCGCCGAGGAGCCCTACCGCTCCATGCTGGAAAACCAGGGCATTACCGTGCTCGACCTGACGGCGCTGAAATCCGGCGACCGCCTCAACCATGGAAAATTCGCCGAAAGCCCGGAAGTGGTTCGCCTCATCGGCAATCGCCTGATCGACGGCCAGTCGGTGACCGATTCCGAAGTCGGTCTCGGCGAGCGCATCGGCGCGGTAGCACTTGGCACGGCGCAGACCGTCGGCAGCGCCGCGAGCATCGCGGTCTCGACGCCCATCGCCGTCTTCGATCCGGTGACGCGCCGCAACTACGAGGACCAATGGCGGCGCCTCGGCAATTCCGTCGAAGACACCACGACGACCGCCGTAGGACAGTGAGGCGGCGGCCCGTTGGGGCCGGCTCCACCGCTGCCTGAACGGCCGTCAGGCGATGTCCACCTCGCGCCCGGCGATCTCGTAATCCTCGTTGTGCACCTGCAGCCCCTCCGCCGTTACCAGGACGATGCCGTAGGCGGCCGGCTCGTCCACCGAGAGGGAGGTGTCCGGCGTGTCGAAAGGCATCGGCTGCTGGTGTACGGGGCTCTTGAAGATGGAGAAGGGAATGCCGCGATGCGATCCGCCGATCGTGCGGTGCACGTGGCCGGCGAAGATATGGCGGACATTGCCGTGTTTCAGCACGAGTTCGTAGAAGGCGTCCTCGTTGCCCAGGCGAATGGCGTCCATGCCGGTAAAGCCCGTCTTGTGCGGCGGGTGGTGCATGAAAACGAGCACCGGCCGCCCGCCTGCGCCAGCCAGCGCCCGGTCGAACCAGGCGAGGCGCGTTTCGCACAGATAGCCCGCGTGGCTCATCGGATAGTCGTAGGGCGGGGCAAACAGGGTGTCGAGCAGCACGGCGCGGCAGTCGTCGAAATCGATCACCTGCTGGATGAAGCCGTTTTCGTCCGGCTGCACATGGCAAAAGGTCTCGAGAAAACGCGTGCGATGATCGTGGTTGCCGATGGTGATGGCGGCCGGCGGCGTCAGCAGCGAGAGCAGGTCCCGCAGGCGCTCGTAGGAGGGCGTATCGGCCCGATGTGTCAGGTCGCCCATGAAGATCACCCGGTCGGCATCCGCATGATGGCGATTGACGTGCTCGATGCCCGCGAGCAGCCTGGCATACGGGTCGAGGCCGATGATCCGGGCGCCGTCGGGCACCATGTGCAGGTCGGTGAAGACGATGAGTTTTGTCATGAAGGATCCCGTGCTGCGCCGACCCTTTCGTATCGCGCAAACCGGCAGCGTGAAAAGCGGTTGGAACGGGCGATAATCTGATATATCAGAATAGGAAAGCCGGCCGGCCGGTGAAAGCGGAGAGAACGACATGAGATGGAAGCGCACGATCCAGCTGCTGGACGTTCACTGCGAGGGCGAGATCGGCAAGGTGGCGATCGGCGGCGTGCCGAAGATCCCCGGCAACACGATCGCCGAGCAGCTTCATCACATCAACACGGTCGATGACAGCCTGCGCCGCTTTCTCTGCCTGGAGCCACGCGCGGCAGCGACCGGTTCCGTGAACCTGCTGCTGCCCGCCAAGCGCCCGGAGGCCGATGCGGGGTTCATCATCCTTCAGGCCGATCAGGCGCATGCCTCCTCGGGCTCGAATTCGATCTGCGTCACCACGGCGCTCCTGGAATCCGGCATCGTCGAAATGAGGGAGCCGGAGACGGTCGTCGTGCTCGACACCGCCGCCGGCCTCGTCAAGGCGACGGCCACCTGCCGCGACGGGTGCTGCGAGAAGGTCCGGCTCACCATGGTGCCGTCCTTCGTCGAGGCGCTGGATGTGGAGATCGACACGCCCCATTGGGGCCGCGTGCGCTTCGATATTTCCTATGGCGGCATCTTCTATGCGCTTGTCGATGTCGATCAGATCGACACCAGGATCGACAAGGCCAATGCGCGCACGCTGGTGGATGCCGGCATGGTGCTCAAGGATCTCATCAACCGCGCCATGAAGGTCGTCCATCCCGAGATCCCCGAGATCAGCGGCATCGCCTATGTCATGTTCCGCGATCGCGACCCTGATGGTCTCGTGCGCACCGCCACCACCATGTGGCCGGGCCGCGTGGACCGCTCGCCCTGCGGCACCGGCAATTCCGCCAACCTCGCCACGCTTCATGCCCGCGGCCTTGCCAAGGTCGGCGACACGTTCCGCTCGCGTTCGATCATCGGCACGGAGTTCGAGGTCGGGCTCGAGGCGGAGGCCGTGGTTGCCGGCCGCCCGGCCATCATTCCAAGCATCACCGGCCGCGGCTGGACGTTCGGCCTGCACCAGATCGCGCTCGACCCGACCGATCCGCTGGCAAACGGTTTCGCCATGACCGACACCTGGGGTCCCCAGGCCGGCGAGATCGTCTGACCGGGCACCGGCCTGCGCCGGGCAGAACGCAGATGTCTCCTCGGAAACAGAGGGCGCGGCCGGATCGGCGCATAAGGGGATGATCCAGTGCGGGGGGCGGTTGACGCCGCGCCCGCCATCGGTTCAAGTCCGCGCCACATATATCGAAGCGAAAGACATGTCATGCGACCGCTCCATGCACGGAACCCAGTTCTTTTCGGGCGTCGGCTTTTCCTGGCCGGGGGCGCGCTTGCGCTCATGGGGGCGGGCGTTCGCGCGGCGTGGGCCAGCACCGTCATCGGCAAGGCCGTGAAGATCACGGGCGACGTCACGCGCCGGCAGGCCGGCCATCTGGAAGGCCTGAGCCCCGGCGCGAGCCTCATGGACCGCGACTTCGTGACAACGGGCAAAGAGAGCTTTGCCGCCCTGGCGCTCGGCGAGGAGACGAGCCTGCTTTTGGGCAGCGAGACCGAACTGCTGATCGACAGCTTCATCGCCGGGCAGGGCGGAACGATCGAACTGGGCACCGGCCAGATGATGTTCGACCGCGCAGAGGGCCTCGCCAAGATCGACTTCACCATGCGCACGGCCTTCGGCATGATCGGCGTGCGTGGCACCAAGTTCTTCGCCGGCCCGAGCCGCGGTGCCGCCTTCGCCGTCTTCGTGGAACATGGGCTGGTCGAGGTCACGGGCGGTGGCGTGACGCGGCGGGTCGGCCGCGGCGAGGGCGTGGATTTCGCCGCGCCCGGCGCGGCACCCACGGCTGTGGCCCGATGGAGCGAGGCGCGCATCCGCGAAGCCTATGCGAGCGTGGGCGCCGGATAAGGCGGTAAAAACAGGAATCTAGAACATTTCCGGTGAACCGGAGTTCACCGGAAATGTTCTAGTCGAGCGTGAAGAGTTCCATCGTCCCAAAGCCCCGGATCTCGTGGCGGCCGATGGGCCGCAACGTCCGGCTGGCTTCGCCGGCTGCGCGCGGCCCGACGCAGATCTGCGTCCCCAGGAACTTGTTGGCGTCCTGCAGCCGCGCGGCGAGGTTTACCGCGTCGCCATGGGCGGTGTAGTCGAGCTTGCCGCCGGCACCGACTTCCCCGAGCACGGCGTCGCCCGTCTCGATGCCGATCCGGGTCCGGCCGAAGGCCTGATCGAGGAAGATTGGCCGATGGCGCATCTCCTCGGTCAGCGCGCGGATGTCGTCGGCGCAGGCCAGCGCCTTGTCGACATGGCCTTCCAGATCATCCGGCGCGTTGAAGAGCGCATGCACCGCATCGCCCACCACCTTGTCCACCATGCCGCCGTGGCGGGCAACGAGCGCGTTGACCTCGGCGAAGTAGATGTCGAGCAGTTTGACGAGATCGTGCGGGCCGATCTTCTGCGCCAGCGCCGAGAAGCCCTCGATATCGGTGAAGAGTGCCGTGACCTGCCGCGCCTCGCCCGCCACGCGCCCCATGTCGGGATTGTCGATATAGCGCGAGACGACGGATTGCGGCAGATATTGCGCGAAGCGCTGCCGTGCCGTCGCCTCCGCCCGCCGCACATGGGCATATTGCATGAGACCGGTAACGAGGGCGGCCGTGGCGACGATGAGCGACACGCCGATCGCATCGGAAAGCAGCGCGGTGCGGGCATAGAGCAGCACCGATGCGCCGAAGACGAGGCCGACCAGGGCAAGGCCGGCAACCGCGGCGCCGAGCGGCCGCAGGCGCGCCGCCGCAAGCGCCGCCGCAGCGCCTGCAAGCAGCGCAAAGCCGGCCTCGACGGGTGGCAGAAGCGGATCGCGCGTGGGAATGGTATCGGTCAGGATGGCATCCGCCAGATCGGCGTGGATCTGCACGGATGGCTCGAGCGGCATGGACGCGCTGGTGCGCAGCCCACCCAGATTGGGCAGGCTGCTGCCGACCAGCACGACCTTGCCGGCAAGCGTCTCCGCCGGGACAGTGCCGGCCACCACATCGGCGGCCGAGAAGGTGCGTGCGGCGATGGTCGCGGCGCCGCTTGCGACGAAGCGCAGGCTGCCGTCCTCGTCGAGCCGCAGGACGCGGCCGTCGTGGCGCAGCCATGTCGGGTCGCCGCCCAGCACGGGTGTGCGGGCGCCCGCCGCAAGCCGCGCCACCTCCACGCCGAGCGCCGGATAGGCCGCGTTGCCCACGATCGCATAGGCCTGCACGCGGCGCACCACCGCATCCTCGTCTCCGACCAGGAAGGCGGCGGCGGCTGCCGTCGAGCGATCCTGCAGGAAGGTGCACGAGCTTTCCGTGCCCTCGATGAACCAGAGGTCCGGCACGTTGACGGGCCGGTGCAGCGCAAGCTTCGGCACGGGATGCGGCGCACCGTCAAGCGTTTCGCCGATCAGGAAACCGAGGACGGTCGGCACCTTGCCGATGGCGTCCGCGAGCGCGGCATTGGCCGGCACGTCGGGCGCGCAATCCGTGCTGAAAATGAAGTCGAAGGCGATGGCGGTGGGCTTGGCGGCCGCAAGCCGTTCGACGAGCGTCGCCGTCTCGGCCCGCGTCCAATCGCGGTTCGGCACGCTCTGGAAGGCCTTGCGGTCGATATCGACGACGACGATGCGGTCGCTCCGCGCGGCCGGAACGGCCTGGGTGAGCGCGTCGAAATAGAACTCGCGCTGCCGCTCCAGCGCCGTCTCGCCCAGGGCGAGAAGCGCCAGCGCGCCGGCAAGGCTGGCAATGAGGCCGGCGGCGAGGGGCCTGTATTTCTTTGCGATCATTCTCTCGGCAGCCTAGTCGTCGTCCGGCTCGGCGATGCCGTAGAGCCGTCCGACATGGCACTGGATGATCCCGTCCTTTCGCCGGATGGCGCCGGCTTCCTCCAGCGCGAGGATCGAGCGGTTGATCTTCGGCCGGCTCGCGCCGAGGATGCCGGCGATTTCCGTCTGGCTCAGTGCGATCTGGAGATTGGCGCTGTCGGGCAGCTCCTCGCCGTGGATGTTGCGCAGCGTGGCGAGGAAGAAGCGGGCGACCCGCGCATCGAGATCGTAGAGCGCGATGGTTTCGAGCTGCTCCGTCGTTTCGCGCAGCTTGGTGCAGAGATAGTGGATCACCGCCTGCGCGGCCGCCGGATTGCGGGCAAGCAGGTCGAGGAAGTCGCGCTTGGCGATGACGTAGCCCTCCGTCGCCACCGCCGCCGTGGCATCCGCCGAACGCGGCTGGCCGTCGAGGATCGCCATCTCGCCGAGCACGGCGCCGGGTTCGAGCTGGCGCAGCGACAGTTCCTTGCCCTGTGGCGTGATGAGGGAGAGCTTGATGCGCCCGGTGACCAGCACGATGAGATAGGTGCCCTCGTCGCCGCGCTGGAAGATCACCGTTCCCGCCGGCCATTTGCGATAGGTCGCGATCCCAGCGATATCGCCGATCGTCTCCTTGCTGAAACCTTCGAAAATCGGAAAGGAGCGCCAGAATGCGGCACTCTTGTTGATCTCGTTCATGTCCGCTGCCCCCGGCCGGCCGAAATACGCCAGCCGGCGGAAATCTTCGCCCAGCGGCCGGGCGCATGCAACAGAAAAGAACGTGCCCTGGCGGTTGTCAGCCGCAGATGCGCACGCGCTTCGTAACGGTCCTTCCATGGGCGTCCGCCACGCGGAAGCGCTTGGTGACGCAGTTCTGCCGGTCGTGCGCGCGATAACCTTCATCGGAGGATGCGCCCGCAGCCGTGAAGGTGAAGGAAACGGCGGCAAGAGCGAGGGCGAGCAGGGTCAGGCGCATGATCTCTCCAGCAGGCAGGGGCAGGCGCCTTTCTCACACGGCCCCACGCCCCGGTCTGTTCCTGGGGAACAGGAAGCCGTTCTCAAAAAGTGAACAATCTGTCTTCCGAACGACCGGCTAGCTTGACGAATGAAAGCTGGTATCTCTGTCGTCAACGCAAACAACGAAGCCTCAGGAGCTTTCCATGCCGCAGAACGCCGTCGTCCTCGTCGGACGCATCCTCCTCGCCCTCATGTTCATCACGTCGGGCTTTGGCAAGCTGACCGATCCCGCCGGCACCGCCGGCATGATCACCGGTGCCGGCCTGCCGGCCGCAACCGCGCTCGCCTACATCGCCGGTATCTTCGAACTCGTCGGCGGCCTCTTCATCCTCGTCGGCTTCCAGACGAAGATCGCGGCTTACCTGCTCGCCGCCTTCTGCGTGTTCACCGCACTGACCTTCCACAGCGGCGCGATCAACATTCCGGATTTCCCGGCAGGTGCAAACGGCCTGCTCACGGTCTTCAACGGCCTGATGATGTGGAAGAACATCACGATTGCCGGCGGTTTCCTCGTGCTTGCCGCCTTCGGCCCCGGCTCGATCTCGGTCGACGCCCGCCGCGCAGCCTGAACCCGACTATCCGTCTGATCCTCCAGAAACCCTTCCCGGTCCCCGGGAAGGGTTTTTCGTTGTCTGAACGCTGGAAACCCGCCACTCTTGCTGCTATGCGCACGGGGATAGAACCCTGCGGGAGATGCCGATGTTTTCCAATTCCTTTCCGGACCGTGATGTGATGGCGGAGCTGATGGCCCGCATGCTTTGGGAGATCAAGGCGGTGCATTTCCGCCCGGAAGAGCCCTACAAGCTCGCCTCCGGCATGGCTTCCCCGGTGTACATGGATTGCCGCAAGCTCCTGTCCTACCCGCGCATCCGCTCGGCCATCATGGATTTCGCCGCCGCGACCCTCACCCGCAATGTCGGCTTCGAGCGTATCGACGTGATCGCCGGCGGCGAGACGGCCGGCATTCCCTTCGCCGCCCTCCTTGCCGACCGCCTCAGTCTGCCGATGATCTATGTGCGCAAGAAGCCCAAGGGCCACGGCCGCAATGCGCAGATCGAGGGCGTGATGGCGGAAGGCACGCGCGTGCTCGTCATCGAGGACCTCGTCACGGTCGGCGGCTCCATGTTCACCTTCATCGACGCGATCCGCGCGGCCGGCGGCGTGGTCGATCACGGCATGTCGCTGTTCTACTACGGCATCTTCAAGGAAGCCGAGGCGCGCTATGCCAATGGCGGTGTGAAGCTGCATCACGTCGCGACCTGGCGCGACGTTCTGGCCGTCGCCCGGCAGGAAAAGCTCTTCGACGATGCGACGCTCGCCTCCGTCTCCGCCTTCTTCGAAGCGCCCTTGGCCTGGTCGGCCGCCCATGGTGGCGTGTCGGAACTGCCGACATCCTAAAAAGCGCTGGCGCTTTCCGCTGTGATTGTTTAAATCGATTGAAATTCGGTTGGAGGACTTTCGATGATCCTGTGTTGTGGTGAAGCGCTGATCGACATGCTGCCGCGGACGACGACGCTCGGCGAGGATGCCTATGCACCCTATGCCGGCGGCGCGATCTTCAACACGGCCATCGCGCTCGGCCGCCTCGGCGTGCCCACGGGCTTCTTCACGGGCCTGTCGGATGACATGATGGGGGACATCCTGCGCAAGACGCTGCGCGAAAGCGGTGTCGATTACAGCTACTGCGCAACGCTGTCGCGGCCTACCACGGTCGCCTTCGTCAAGCTGGTCGACGGCCATGCGACCTATGCCTTCTACGACGAGGGCACGGCCGGCCGCATGATCACCGAGGCCGAGCTTCCGGCACTGGGCGATACGTGCGAGGCGCTGCATTTCGGCGCGATCAGCCTCATCCCGGAACCCTGCGGCACCACCTATGAGGCGCTCCTCGAGCGCGAGCACGAGAAGCGCGTCATCTCGCTCGATCCCAACATCCGTCCCGGCTTTATCAAGGACAAGGACGCCCATATGGCCCGCATCCGCCGGATGGCGGCGATGGCCGATATCGTCAAGTTCTCCGATGAGGACCTGGCCTGGTTCGGTCTCGATGGCGACGAGGATGCGCTTGCCCGCTACTGGCTGCACCACGGCGCCAAGCTCGTCGTCGTGACTCGTGGCGCCGACGGGGCGGTCGGCTATACGGCTGAGCACAAGGTCACGGTGCCGAGCGAACGCGTCAGCGTCGTCGACACAGTCGGCGCCGGTGACACCTTCGATGCCGGTGTGCTGGCCTCGCTCAAGATGCAGAACCTGCTCACCAAGCAACAGGTGGCGAAACTCGACGAGGCGCAGATCGCAAAGGCGCTGGCGCTCGGCGCCAAGGCCGCGGCCGTCACCGTCTCCCGCGCGGGCGCCAATCCGCCCTGGGCAAACGAGATCGGGCTCGCCTGAGCGACATCCCGCTACGGGGAGCCGCTTGGCACTCCTTCATCCCCCTGTCATCGCTGCATGGTCAAAGGGGCCATGCTCGATCACACCGCTCCAGATTCGCCCGCATCGGCTCGTCCTGACGGACGGGCTCCCACCGTGCTCGTCGTCACCGATGCCTGGCGCCCACAGCTGAACGGCGTCGTGCACACGCTGGAGGAGCTGGCGCGCTCGATGGCGGAGGAGGGGGTCGAGGTCGTCTTCCTCACGCCGGAAAAGTTCGCGACCGTGCCGCTGCCGTCCTATCCGGAAATCCGTTTGGCGCTTGCCTCAGCGCGGCGCGTGCTCGCCGAGATCGAGGCGATCGCGCCCGACTATATCCATATCGCCACCGAGGGTCCGCTCGGCATGGCGGCGCGGCGTGCCTGCCTCAGCCGCCGGCTGCCCTTCACGACGGCCTATCACACACGGTTTCCCGAATTCATCAGCGCCCGCCTGCCCATTCCCGAAAGCTGGAGCTATTGGTGGCTGCGCCGCTTCCACAATGCCGGCGAAGGCATGATGGTGGCGACGAAATCGCTGGGCGCGGAAATGGCCGCGCGCGGTTTCGTGCGCATCAAGCGCTGGTCGCGCGGCGTGGATACCAAGCTGTTCGATCCCGCCAGGCGCCGCGATCTCGGCCTGCCGCGGCCGATCTTCCTTAATGTCGGGCGTGTTGCGGTGGAAAAGAACCTGCCGGCCTTCCTCGGTCTCGACCTGCCGGGCAGCAAGGTCGTCGTCGGCGATGGGCCCGACCTTGCCATGCTGCGCCAGCGTTATCCCGATGTGCATTTCCTCGGCCGCAAGACCGGCGAGGAACTGGCGAGCATCTATGCCTCCGCCGACGTCTTCGTCTTCCCGAGCCGCACGGACACGTTCGGCAATGTCATGCTCGAGGCGCTTGCCAGCGGCGTTCCCGTCGCCGCCTTCCCGGTAACCGCCCCGCGCGACGTGCTGGGCGATGCCGGCGCCTTGTCGGAAAACCTGCGGGCGGCGGCACTCGCCGCGCTCGACATCCCGAAGGACGTCGCGCTCAACAGGGCCGCGACCTATAGCTGGCGTGCCTGCGCGCTGGAATTTCTGGGCAATCTCGCCCGCGTGCCGCGCGGTTCCTTCGCGGCACGCCGTCTCAGCCTTCGCTAGGGCATGTCCAGCCGAAGCGGGATCGCTTCGGCGTCGGACAATTCGGCAAAGAGAAAGTTGCCTACTTCGCCGCCTTCAGCAGTGCGGCGACGAGGCCGGCGGTGGAGGAGTCGTGTCCGGCCGCGCTTTCCTTGCCCTCGACGACAGGCAGCAGGCCCGTCGCCAGCTCCTTGCCGAGCTCCACGCCCCACTGGTCGAAGGAGTTGATGTTGAAGAGCGCGCCTTCGACGAACACGCGGTGCTCGTAGAGCGCGATCAGCCGGCCGAGCGCGAAGGGCGTCAGGCTGTCGTGGACCATGGTGATCGACGGGCGGTTGCCGGAGAAGACGCGATGCGGCGCGATCCGGTCGGCCTTCGCCTCGTCCATGCCCTTGGCGGTGAGCTGTGCCTTTGCCTCGGCGAAGCTGCGGCCCTTCATCAGCGCCTCGGACTGCGCAAGGCAATTGGCGATCAACAGCTGGTGCTGGTGGCGCAGGCTCTTCTCGTGGCCGTTGGCCGCGATCATGAATTCGGCGGGAATGATGGCCGTGCCCTGGTGGATCAGCTGGTAGAAGGCATGCTGGCCGTTCGTGCCGGGTTCGCCCCAGACGACCGGGCCGGTCTGGCCTTCGACGGGCGTGGAATCCATCGTCACCGACTTGCCGTTCGATTCCATGTCGAGCTGCTGGAGATAGGCGGGAAAGCGCGACAGCCGCTGGTCATAGGGCAGGATCGCGCGCGAGGGATAGTCCAGCACGTTGCGGTGATAATAGCCGATCAGGCCGAGCAGCATCGGAATGTTTTCGCGGATCGGCGCGGTGCGGAAATGGTTGTCGATGGCATGGCCGCCGGCCAGGAAATCGGCGAAGTTCTCCTTGCCGATGGCAATCATCAGCGGCAGGCCGATGGCCGACCAGATCGAATAGCGGCCGCCGACCCAGTCCCAGAAGCCGAAGACGCGTTCGGCGCCAATACCGAAGGCCGCGACCTTGTCGAGCGCCGTCGAGACCGCGCAGAAATGGCTGCCGACCGCCGCCTCGCCCAGCGCGTCGGCGATGAACCTGCGCGCGGTCGCGGCATTGGTCATCGTCTCGATGGTGGTGAAGGTCTTGGACGCGACGATGAACAGCGTCGTTTCCGCGTCCAGCAGCTTCAGCGTGTCGGCGATATGCGCGCCGTCGATATTGGAGACGAAGTGCAGGCGCGGCCCGTCGTGATAGGGCGCCAGCGCCAGCGTCGCCATGACAGGGCCAAGATCCGAGCCGCCGATGCCGATGTTGACGACATCGGTGATCTTCTTGCCCGTCGCGCCTTTCAGGGCGCCGGAGCGCACGCCATCGGAAAACGCGCCCATAGCATCGAGCACAGCATTGACGTCGGGCATGACATCCTTGCCCTCGACGAGGACGGGCGTGTTGGCGCGGTTGCGCAAGGCCGTGTGCAGCACGGCGCGCTCTTCGGTGATATTGATGATCTCGCCCGCAAACATCGCGTCGCGCTTCGTCTCGACGCCCGCCTTGCGGGCAAGCTCTTCCAGGCCATCAAGCACGGCATCGTTCACCGCGCATTTGGAATAGTCGAAGAGGAAGTCTTCGAGCGTGACGCTGTAGCGGGCGAACCGCTGCGGATCGGCCGCGAAGGCCGCCCTTATGTCTGTGGCATTGGTCTCGCGAACGATGGATTTCAGCTTTTCGACAAGCGCTTTCATCGGCGTGTTCCTCGGGCCTTGGGACGATGCCGGTTAGCTAGTCGCTTTGGAGGGCGCAAATCAAGACCGCAAATGCGCCTTCCGCGAAAAAATTAAATCGGTTTAACCGGGGCTGCGTCAGCCCCGGAGGTCCTTGCGAAGGATCTTGCCGACATTGGATTTCGGAAGTTCGGTGCGGAACTCGATGAATTTCGGCCGCTTGTAGTTCGTCAGGTTGGCGACGCAATGGGCCTTCACGTCAGCTTCCGTCAGGGCGTCGTCCTTCTTGACGACGAAGAGTTTCACGGCCTCGCCGGAATGCTCGTCGGGCACGCCGATCGCCGCGCACTCCAGCACGCCGGCCAGCGACATCGCTACCTCCTCCACCTCGTTGGGGAAGACGTTGAAACCGGAGACGAGGATCATGTCCTTCTTGCGGTCGACGATCTTGGTGTAGCCTTCCGCGGTCATGAAGCCGACATCGCCGGATCGGAAGAAACCGTCCGGGGTCATCACCTTTGCCGTTTCGTCCGGCCGCTGCCAGTAGCCGGCCATGACCTGCGGCCCGCGGATGCAGATCTCGCCGACCTCGCCGAGCGCCAGCGTCTTGCCCTCGTCGTCGCGGATCTCGATATCGGTGGAGGGCAGGGGAAGGCCGATCGTGCCGGTGAAATCGGGGCTGTCGAAGCGGTTGGCGGTGGCGACCGGCGAGGTCTCCGACAGGCCGTAGCCCTCGGTCACCGCGCAACCCGTTATCTTCTGCCAGCGCTCCGCGACGGGCCGCTGCACCGCCATGCCCCCGCCAAGCGTCAGCACCAGCTCGGAGAAGTCCAGCTTCTGGAAATCAGGGTTGTTCATCATGGCGTTGAACAGCGTGTTGAGGCCGGGGAAGATGTGGACGCGGTACTTGCCGAGTTCCTTGACGAAGGCCGGGATGTCGCGCGGGTTGGCGATCAGCACGTTGTGGCCGCCGAGCGCGATGCCCATCAGCCCGTTCACGGTGAGCGCGAAGATATGGTAGAGCGGCAGCGCGCAGACGAAGACGAGCTGCTCGGGCCGCTTCTTGAGGCGGAAAACCGGCTCGATCCACAGCTTGATCTGCTCCATGTTGGAAAGCAGGTTGGCGTGGGTGAGTGTCGCGCCCTTGGAGATGCCCGTCGTGCCGCCGGTATATTGCAGGAAGGCCGTATCGCCGGGCGAAATGTCCGCCGGCTTCAAGGTGGCGTGCGCACCCTCGGCCATGACCTGCTTGAAGGGAATGTGCCCCGGCAGGGACCACGCGGGCACCAGCTTCTTGATCTTGCGCACCACGAGATTGACGATCAGCCCTTTGAGGCCGAGCATGTCGCCCATCGTGGTGACAACGACATGGCGAACGGCGGTGCGCGAGACGACCTGCGCCACGGTGCCGGCAAAATTCTCCAGCACGAACAGCGCCTTGGCGCCCGAATCCTTCAGCTGGTGTTCCAGTTCGCGCGGCGTGTAGAGCGGATTGACATTGACCACGACGAGACCGGCGCGCAGGATGCCGAAGATCACGACCGGGTTCTGCAGGATATTGGGCATCATCACCGCGACGCGGTCGCCCTTGGACAGCCCCTGCGCCTGCAGCCAGGCCGCGACCTTTTTCGAGGCTGCGTCGAAGTCGCTGAAGGTGAGCGTCTTGCCCATGCTGGTAAAGGCAGGGCGGTCCGCAAAGCGGGCGCAGCAGCTTTCCACCAGCGCGCCGATCGATGAATGGCCAAGCGGCGTGATCGTCTGCGCCATGCCCTCTGGATAGGACGCGAGCCAGAAACGGCTGGACGCTTCGGTGGATGGCTTCTGTTCTATGGCCGACATGGGGCTCCTCCTCGTGGGCGCGTGGGGCATCGTCCGTCCTGCGGTCACCGAATGGTCCTCCAACCATCAGGTGCGAACAAGATGATGCTTTTGTCGGGCGCCATCAAGCACCATGGCTATCTTACATTGACGTAAACGTCAACAATTGCCGCTCCTGGCCCGATAGCTTTTTCGTGAGGCCGGGCGGCTGCGGCGTCTCACCGCGCCGGCAACGAAAAAACCACGTATATGTTTAACATTCTTCGGATAGACCTTATCTAGAGGCCCGGCCTGTACCGGCCGCAATGGAGTAGACGAGTTTGCCGCAATCGGAACATCGCAGAAATGAGCCCCGGCTGATCGGTGTGGCGCGCCCGAGTGGAGCGGCGCTCATCTCACCGACATCGGCGGCGCGCTGGCTGCTCGTCCTCGTCGTGCTGGCAGGCATCTACTTCTTCCATGGTTTCGTGGTCCCCGTGCTGGCCGCCCTCGTCATCGCCTTCGCCAGCTGGCCGCTCTATTCGCGCCTGCTCGTGCAGGTCAACGGCAACCGCACGATCGCCGCCTCCATCGCGATCCTTCTCATTCTCGGCTTCATCGTCGGGCCGATCATGTTCGCGTCGACCTATGCCTTCCACGAAATCCGCGAGTGGATCGGCTGGGCGGTCGAGACCAATCGCACGGGTGCGCCCACGCCGGACTGGATCAGCGCGCTGCCCGTCATCGGCGGCTGGCTCGACATGCAGTGGACGCGTTTTCTCGATCATCCCGGCGCGATCGGCGAGCTGACGCAGATCGTCAGCGGCGCCAATATCGGCAATATCTACCGCGTGGCGCTCGCGGCCGGCGGCAAGGCTTTCGGCCTGCTGCTCGCCATGCTGTTCATGCTGATCGCGCTGTTCTTCATCTATCGCGACGGCCGGTCCTTCGCCGCCCAGGTGGATCGCCTCGGTGAGCGCATCCTGCCGATGCGCTGGGAGCGCATCTCGCGCATCGTTCCCGCCACCATCAGCTCCACGGTCACGGGCATGACGCTGATCGCCATCGGCGAGGGCATCGTGCTCGGCGTCGCCTACTGGATCGCGGGCGTGCCCTCGGCCGTCACGCTCGGCGTCCTCACCGGCGTCATGGCGCTCTTCCCCGGCGGCGCGCCGCTCTCCTTCACCTTGGTCTCGATCTACCTCGTGTCCAGCGGCTCGCCCATCGCCGGCCTCGCGCTCTTCATCTGGGGCTCGGTGGAACTCTTTATCGTGGACAAGACGCTGCGCCCGCGTCTTGTCGGCGGTCCGATCAAGCTGCCGTTCCTTCCCACCTTCTTCGGCCTGATCGGCGGCGTGAAGACCATGGGCTTCCTCGGCCTGTTCATCGGTCCCGTGCTGATGGCCCTGCTGGTCGCGATCTGGCGCGAGTGGATCCGGGAAATCGAGGCGACGGATCCGCCCGCCACGATCCGCCTGGACGCCCGCCCACAAACGCCGGACCTGTCCGAGCGTGGGCGCAACGTCAGCTGACGACGGACGCTCGCCGCGTCGTTTACGCAGCACTCCGGCGATAGAGGGCGGCGGCCTCGGCGACCAGTTCCGTGTTGCCGGATGCCTGTTCGCCGTTCATGAGCAGGCGTCCGTCTTCCAGCCCGACACGGGTGGACCAGCGTTTTTGATGCGCCCGGTCAACGAAGTGCCAGACCGTGTCGTCGAAACCGTGAAGTAGGATCGGTCGAACGATATCGGCGCGCGCAAGAACACGCTCGATGCCGTCGGCAATCGCATCGGCCCCGGCAAGATCCTGCGCCTCGATCTCTATGAGCACGCGAAAGACACGGTGGCGATCCGCAAGCGCGGCCAGCCGTTCGGCATCGGCAACGGTGGCCAGCCCCGCCTCCACGCCCACACCCATCTGATGTAGCAACCCGATGACGGCGGGCGCATCCGGCTCCGACAGATTGACCGAGGCATAGTCGGGCAGCACGCGCCATCGGGAGATGCAGTCCCGCGTCCGCTCCACGTCCCCTTCGATCCAGGCACCCGTCGATACGCCGATGAGCGTTCCCGGGCAGGCGCGCCGCATGGCCAGCATCGTGTCATCGATGGCCGCCAGGCTTTCGCGCCCGTCGTCACCGCGCGGGTGGATGTGCAACTCCGCCGCACCCGCCACGACGCAGGCCGCCCCATCGGCAGCCATGGCATCCGGGGTCGTCGGCAGGCGCGGGTGGTAATCGCGGGTCCGTGCCCCGTTCAAGCAAGCCTGTACGATCATCGCGAGCTCCAAGCAACGACGCCAGTCTAGCGGTGCCCAAAGAGTTCGCAAGGTCGCACAGAGCCATGACACGCCAGCCGGACGTGGTGCACAGAAATTAAGAATGTCAGGGAGGAAGTGGTGCCGCTTACGTGACTCGAACACGTGACCCCGTCATTACGAATGACGTGCTCTACCAACTGAGCTAAAGCGGCATACCAAGCGCAGGGCAACCTACTATCGCCCTACTATTTTATTCTCATCCCCACCAACCCGTTGGCTTCGAACATCATTCCCGAGCGGACCCGGTAATTACGAATGACGTGCTCTACCAACTGAGCTAAAGCGGCCTTCATGGTCCCGAAGCGTGCCGGGACCGGAATGGGTGCGCTGATAACCGCTATGCGCGGAGATTTCAAGCGGTGAGTTTCAACTTCCGCATTTTTCCCGCGCTACGGAGTGCGCAGTGGCTCAGCCGTCGGTGATGTGGGCCCTGGCGGCGGCGTATTCCTGCTCCAGGCGCGCGACGAGTTCGGCGGTCGGGGCCACGGACTTGATGGCGCCGATGCCCTGGCCGCAGCCCCAGATGTCCTTCCACGCCTTGGCGCCCGATGTTGCCGTCTCGAAATCCATTTTCGAGGGGTCGGCCTCCGGCAGGTGGTCCGGATCCATGCCGGCGGCGGCGATGGAGGGTTTCAGGTAGTTACCGTGAATGCCGGTGAAATAGTTGGAATAGACGATATCGGCGGCCGCGCTGTCGACGATCATCTGCTTGTAGGCCTCGTTGGCGCGGGCCTCGGTCGTGGCGATGAAGGACGAGCCGATATAGGCCATGTCGGCGCCCATCGCCTGGGCCGCGAGGATCGCGCCGCCGGTCGCGATGGCACCGGAGAGCAACAGGGGCCCGTCGAACCATTCCCGAATTTCCTGGATAAGTGCGAAGGGCGAGAGCGTGCCCGCATGGCCGCCCGCGCCGGCCGCCACGGCGATCAGCCCGTCGGCGCCCTTGCGGATCGCGGAATTGGCGTGGCGGTTGTTGATGACGTCGTGCAGCACGATGCCGCCATAGGAGTGGATCGCGGCGTTGACCTCGGGCACCGCGCCCAGCGAGGAGATGACGACGGGCACCTTGTACTTCACGCACATCGCCAGGTCGTGCTCCAGCCGCTTGTTGGAGCGGTGGACGATCTGGTTGACGGCAAACGGCGCAGCCGGACGATCGGGGTGTTTCGCATCATGCGCCGCGAGAGCTTCCGTGATCTCGGCCAGCCACTCGTCGAGCTGCGATTCCGGGCGCGCGTTGAGCGCGGGAAAGGCGCCCACCACGCCGGCCTTGCATTGCGCGATGGTCAGCGCGGGGTGCGAGATGATGAAGAGCGGTGCCGCGACGACGGGCAGGCGCAGCTTGTCCTTGAGGATCGCGGGCAGGGCCATGAAGACGTCCTTCTTTGACGTTTACGAAAACGTCAAAAGGATAGCAGCGGGAATGCGCGGTGAAAAGAGGCTGAGCGCAGGGCGGGAGAGACGGTGTGGTGCGGTAAGGAATGCGACTTGTCGCGAATCGCCGTTTCGGCCGCACGGCAGGACGTCGATAGTGCCGGCCATATCCCGGCCGAACCTCTCCCGTCACACGCCGGTGCCGATTCGCGTTTACGGCGGCAGGAGGCATCGTGGCTCGCCTGCTGGGGGCTCCGGCGCAGCTTATCCCCGGAGAAGGAGGGCGGTTCGGACGCCGAGACTTGCGCAAATTCGCGGCAAACGTTACGCAAAAACCAACAAAAGCCGGAAAGTGAGGCTCTTTCCACAGATGTGTTTGGCCGCGGCGGGGCGTGGTCGCCGAGAAGGATCAGACGTGAGCGGACTGGAAGCGGCAATCAGAAATGCGCTGACGCGCTCGGAACGCGGCAATGCCGAGGTGCGCGCGCGCATCTACCAGTCGGCGCGCAACGCCCTCGAGGCCGGGCTACGCAAGCAGGACATCAACGATCCCGAGGCCGTGGCGGCGCAGCGCCACCGGCTCGAGGCGACGATCCGCCAGATCGAGGCGGAAGAGCGCGCGCAGGCCAGCGCCGCTGTGCGCGAGGTCCGAGCAGAGCCGCGGGTCGAGATGCGGCCGGAACCGGAAACGCGCGCCGAGCGCGACACCCGGCCCGAGCCGACACTGGATGCCGGGCCGCGCATCGAGCCGGAGCGCAGGGCGCCGGAAGGCGACATGGGCGCGATCCGTCCCGAGCGCATGGAGCGTCTTGGTGAAGGTGGCGCACAGGCGACGGCGGCTTCGGCCACGCCCGCAAGCCAGCCCTCCGATTTCCGTCCGGAGCGCGTCGCCAAGGCGCGCAAGCGCCGCGGGCGGCTGTTTTCCTTCCTCCTCGTGCTTGCGACGCTGGTCGCGGCCTTCGGCGCGCTTGCCTGGTGGGTGACATCGAGCGGCCTGCTGGATGACCTGCAGGATGATTCCCGGCCGCCGGCGCGGGTTTCGGCGGAGGATTTCTCCGGCGAGGACCCGATCAAGAAGGCGCTCGATACGCAGAGCCGCTTCACGTCCGACTGGCGCCCGATCTTCACGCCGGGCGACGCCGCCAAGCTTTCCGCCGGCGCGGCCGGGCGCTTCGAATCGGTCAGCACCAGCGACGGGCAGGCCGTGCGCGTCACCTCGACAAATCCGGAGCGTGACGGTGCGGTGCAAATCGAGGTGTCGCCCGAGGTCCTGGGCGAGATGGGCGGCAAGACCTCGACGATCGCGCTCACCGTGCAGGCCGCCGGCGACAAGCCGGTGCAGGTGTCGGTGGAGTGCGATTTCTCCACCATGGGCGGCTGCGGGCGTCATCGCTTCACGGTGTTGGAGCGCACGGACATTCTGTTCCAGGTGGAGTTCGATCGCTCACTTTCGCCGAGCGAGCCGGGCCATCTGCTGCTCAACAGCGACATTGCCGGCGGCGGCGCGGGTGTGAACCTCTACGCCGTCCGCATCTTGCCGGGCGAATAAGAGGCCCGGCCGGCCCTGACGCGGCGCGGGACGACCCCGCGCCTGCCGGGATGGTCGTCCCCCTTATTTTACGAAGCCGACACCGGTGCCGACGATCTTGTCATCGATCTCGCCGATCGCCTTCTTGTCCTTGCCGTCATAGTCGAGCGTCTTGAGGATGTGGCGGATCAGGTTGATGCGCGCGCGCCGCTTGTCGTTGGCGCGGATCACGGTCCACGGCGCGTGGTCCGAATGGGTTTCCTTGAGCATCCGGTCGCGCTTTTCCGTGTAGTCGTCCCACTTGTTGAGCGCGGCTATGTCCATCGGCGAGAGCTTCCACACCTTGAGCGGATCGTGCCGCCGGTCGTGGAACCGCTTCAGCTGCATCTCGCGGCCGATATTGAGCCAGAACTTGAAGAGGTGGATGTCGTCCGAAACGATCATCTTCTCGAAGCGCGGCGTTTCCTTGAGGAAACGTTCGTATTGCTCGGGCGTGCAGAAGCCCATGACCGGCTCCACGCCGGCGCGGTTGTACCAGGAGCGGTCGAACAGCACGAACTCGCCCGAGGTGGGGAAGGTGGCGACATAGCGCTGGAAGTACCACTGGCCGCGCTCGGTCTCGGTGGGCTTGGTGAGCGCGACGATGCGCGCGGAGCGCGGGTTCATGTAGGACATGGTCGCATGGATCGCGCCGCCCTTGCCGGCCGCGTCCCGGCCCTCGAACACGGCCATGATGCGCTTGCCGGTCTTCTGCTGCCAGAACTGCACCTTGACCAGCTCGATCTGGAGAAGCTTCAGGGTCTTCTCGTATTCCTTGTTGTCGAGCTTCTTGTCGTAGGGATAGTCGTCGGAGCCGAAGGCCTTCTCCTCGATCCAGTCGGGCAACACGGGATCGTCGATGTCGAAGACCCGCTTCTTGCCCTTGATATCCAGTTCGACAGACCGGTTTTCGGCCACTTCCGCCATCGTTCGCTCCTCCAGGCACAGACCGCGGCGCACGCCGCTTCACCGAAAGGTGGCCATAAGCGCATTGCGAATTCAAGCGCACCGTGAAAAACATGTCATGAAATCGCGCTATCCATCGAGAATCGGCGGGGCGCGGAGGCTGAGATGCTTGCAAGGGAATGGGTGGCGGTGACGGATCAGCGGACGATCCTCGGCTGGCTGGCAACGCAACTGTGGGGCGAACGCGTTCTCATCGCCTCGGCCATCTTTGTCGGCTTCGTGATGTGGCTCGCCGGCCTGCATCTGGGCTGGGTTTCCTTCACCGTGCTCCTGCTGGTCATTGCCGGCCTCGTGCGCACCGACCGGCGTGCCGCCGAAGGCAATGCGCGCACCATGGCGGTGCCGGCTGCCGCGGTGCCCGAAAACGATGTCGCGGCGGCGCGGCAGGACGACCTGTCCGCCATCGCCGCCGTCCTGGGCGCGCTGGATGCGCCGGCTTTGCTGATTTCCGCCCGCGAGACCGTCAAGTTACAGAACCGGGCCGCGGAGGCGGTCTTCGGCGCAATCCCGCTCGGAAGCGACCTTGCGGGGCGCATCCGCGCACCCGGCATCCTCGACATGGTTCGCGAAGCCCTCGCGACAGGCCAGCCGCGCGAAACGGAGCACGCCGAGCGCCTGCCGTCCGAGACGGTCTATGTGGTGCGCATCGCGCCGCTAGCCGAAAAATCCGGCGAACCGCTCTGGCTTTTGACCTTCCGCGATGTCTCCCAGGCGCGCCGCATCGATCGCATGCGCTCCGACTTCATCGCCAATGCCAGCCATGAACTGCGCACGCCGCTCGCCTCGCTGCGCGGCTTCATCGAAACGCTGCAAGGCCCGGCGAAAAACGATACCAGGGCGCACGAGCGCTTTCTCGGCATCATGCACGAGCAGGCCACGCGCATGAGCCGGCTCGTCGATGACCTCCTGTCGCTTTCACGCCTGGAGCTGCGCACGAATGTTGCGCCCGACCAGACCGTGGACCTAGTGCCGCTGATCGCCCATGTGCGCGACAGCCTGCAGCCGCTCGCCTCGGAGCTCGGCGTCGACATCGTGCTCGACCTGCCCGCCCATCCTGTTTCCGTCACCGGCGAGCGGGACGAACTCGTCGAGGTGTTCGAGAACCTCATCGAGAACGGCTGCAAATATGGCCAGGAGGGCAAGCGCGTCGACGTGGCGCTCACCGGCGGCACGGATGGGACGCCCGTCGAGGTCTCCGTCAGGGATTACGGTCCCGGCATCCCTCCAGAACATGTGCCGCGCATCACCGAGCGCTTCTACCGGGTCAATGTCGAGGCCAGCCGGTCCAAGAAGGGCACGGGCCTGGGGCTGGCGATCGCCAAGCATATCCTCACCCGCCACAAGGCACGCCTCGTGGTGCGGTCCGAAGTGGGCAAGGGAACCGTCTTTACGGTGAAGTTCTGACACACAATGTCACGGCATCCTGCAACTGTCTGAAATAAGCGATTATTTTCAGTGGCTTGGCCTGTCACAAATGTTTCGCGAAACTGACATAAAACGGATGGCGATCGGGGGGTAGAGAGAAGCCGCCGGTCAGCGGCAGAGAGCGCCAGACGAGCGCTTCCCACATATGTCCTCTTCGGGAGAACCCAGATGAAATCTCTTAAGCTCACCCTCGCGGCGCTCGTAGCCTCCGCCGCATTCGCAGGCGTTGCCGTTGCGCGCGACCAGGTCCAGATCGCCGGCTCCTCCACCGTTCTTCCCTATGCCAAGATCGTTGCCGAGACGTTCGCCGAGACCTATCCCGACTTCAAGACCCCGATCGTCGAATCCGGCGGCTCCTCGGGCGGTCTGAAGGAATTCTGCAAGGGCGTCGGCCCGAACACCATCGACGTCGCCAACTCTTCGCGCCCGATCAAGGAAAGCGAAATCGAGGCCTGCAAGGCCGCTGGCGTCACGGAAATCCAGGAAGTGAAGATCGGCTACGACGGCATCGTCTTCGCAACAGACTCGGGCAATGCCGACCTGAAGCTCGTGCCGAAGGACCTTTATCTCGGCCTCGCCGCTGAAGTCGTCGTCGATGGCAAGCTCGTCGCCAACCCCTACAAGAAGTGGTCGGAAGTCAACAAGGACCTGCCGGACGCCGAAATCGCCGCCTATATCCCGGGCGAGAAGCACGGCACGCGCGAAGTCTTCGAAGAGAAGATCCTCGCTGCCGGCTGCAAGGAAGCCGGCGCGGTCGACGTCATCAAGGCTGCCGTTTCCGATGAGAAGGAACAGCATGCAAAGTGCGTCGCCGTTCGCAAGGACGGCTTGGCTGTCGACATCGACGGCGACTACACCGAAACGCTGGCCCGTATCGCTGCCAACAAGTCCGGCATCGGCGTGTTCGGCCTCTCCTTCTACGAAAACAACGCCGACAAGCTGAAGGTCGCCACCGTCAACGGTATCGTTCCCTCGACCGAGACGATCGCTTCGGGCGAATACCCGGTTTCGCGCCCGCTGTTCTTCTACGTCAAGAAGGCACATCTCGGCGTCATCCCGGGCCTGAAGGAATATGTCGAGTTCTTCACGAGCGACGACATGATCGGCCCGGACTCTCCGCTGGCTGAATACGGCCTCGTCGCCGCTCCGGAAGCCGAGCGCGAAGAAATCCGCAAGGCCTTTGCCGACGGCAAGATCATGTAACGACCTTGGGTCGCCGCGGCGGTTTGCGCCGCGGCGACCTCTGGCTTTCGGGCGGGGACGCCCGCGTCATGTTCTTCGGCCGGGAATGGGGCGCCCAGTCGAACGGTCGGAGCGGGCGGTTTGGCACGCTCGGGGCGGATGATCTCGCCAGGAGACTTTCCTAAAATGAGTATTTCACTTCTCTTGCTCATCATCGCCGTGATCGGCGTGGCGGGCTATCTTTTCGGAAGCTGGCGCGCCAACGCGCTTGCCGGCGGCAAGCTTTCGAGCCTGCATTCCCGCCCGGGCTACTACGGTTCCTTCGTCGCCATCTGGTCGGTCCTGCCGGCTCTCGTCGTGATGCTGGTCTGGATCATCGCAAGCCCGATCTACATCAGCTCGACAGTTCGCGGCGGCTTTCCCGAAGAGGTGAAGGCCACCTCCCAGGCCGAGCAGAACCTCGCCTACAACATGATCGGCGCCATCTCGCGCGGCCTGAACACGCTGTCGGCCGAAGAGCGCGAGGCGATGTTCGCCGACAGCGCGACCGCCCGCACCGTGCTGGCGGCCAAGGGTGTCCCGCTCGCCGCCGATCCCGCACCCTACATGCTCACGTCGGCCGACGATCTCAACCGCATGACGAAGGCGAGCGGCACCTTCCTGTCGATCCTCGTCATCGTCGCGGCGCTTGCCGGCGCCTTCGTCTCCTACCGCGCGATCGCACCGAAGTTCCGTGCCCGCAACCGCGTCGAAGGCGTGATGCTGGTGAGCCTCATCGCGGCTTCCTCCATCGCCATCCTGACGACGGTCGGCATCGTGGCCTCGATGGCGACGGAAGCCATCCATTTCTTCAACATGGTTCCGGCCTGGGAGTTCTTCTTCGGCACGACGTGGGATCCGCGCTTCGCCGCGGCGGGCGCCACGGCCTCTTCCGGCCAGTTCGGCCTGATCCCGCTGCTTGCCGGCACGCTCTATATCGGCTTCGTCGCCATGCTGGTCGCTGTGCCGGTCGGCCTCTTCGCCGCCATCTACATGTCGGAATATGCCTCGCGGACCGTGCGTTCCGTTGCCAAGCCGCTTCTCGAAGTGCTCGCGGGCATCCCGACCATCGTCTACGGCTTCTTCGCCCTCATCACCGTCGGTCCGTTCCTGCGCGATATCTCCGCCCAGCTGAACGGCCTGGTCACCGGAAATTATGCAAGCTTCATCCAGGCGCAGAGCGTTCTGACGGCCGGTATCGTCATGGGCATCATGCTGATCCCCTACGTCTCGTCGCTGTCGGATGACATCATCACCGCCGTGCCGCGCGCCCTGCGTGACGGTTCGCTCGGTCTGGGTGCCACCCGCTCGGAAACCATCAAGCGGGTCATCATGCCGGCAGCGCTGCCGGGCATCGTCGGCGCCCTCCTGATGACCGCCTCGCGCGCGATCGGCGAAACCATGATCGTTGTGCTCGCGGCCGGTGTTGCCGCCCGCATGCAGCTCAATCCCTTCGAGCCGATGACAACGGTGACGGTCAAGATCGTCAACCAGCTGACGGGCGACCTCGAATTCACCTCGCCGCAGACGCTGGTGGCGTTCGCGCTCGGCATCACGCTCTTCGTGATTACGCTCTGCCTCAACATCTACGCCCTCTACATCGTGCGCAAATACCGGGAGCAGTACGAATGAGCCAGGTCTCCACAAGCCCCGCCCTCGGCATCGCCACCAAGCCAGAACGCCGCGATATCGGCCTGCGTCGCCGTTACGCCGCCGAACGCCGCTTCCGCCTCTACGGCATGGCGGCAATCGCCTTCGGCCTGCTGTTCCTCTTCCTCCTGCTGTTTTCGGTCGTCTCCAAGGGCTACACCGCATTCCAGCAGACGATGATCACCATCCCGATCGAGTTCTCGCAGCAGATCATCGACAAGAACAACGAGCGCGCCACCAACCCGCAGAAGCTCGTGACCGCCAACTACCCCGTCGTCGCGCGCAACGCGCTCGCCAAGGTGCTCGGCGTCAGCGAGGACGACCGCGCCGGCCTGAAGGCCGTCAACGGCATGATTTCCGACAGCGTGCGCGTGCAGCTGCGCAATCTCGTGACCGCCGATCCGTCGATCATCGGCACGACGCAGACCGTGACCGTCCTGGCGCACGGCGATCTCGACTCCGCCTTCAAGGGCCAGATCGATCTCACGGTGCCGGAAACGAACCGCAAGGTCTCCGACAAGCAGGTCGGCTGGATGAATCAGCTTGCCGAGAGCGGCGCCCTTTCCAAGCACTTCAACACCGGCCTCTTCACCAACGGCGCATCGAGCCGTCCGGAGGCCGCAGGCGTGGGCGTAGCACTCATCGGCTCGCTCTACATGATGCTCATCGTGCTCGTCCTGTCGCTGCCGATCGGCGTTGCCGCCTCGATCTATCTTGAAGAATTTGCCCCGAAGAACCGCTTCACGGATCTCATCGAGGTCAACATCAACAACCTCGCCGCCGTACCCTCCATCGTTTACGGTCTGCTCGGTCTCGCCGTCTTCATCAACTTTGCCGGCTTCCCGCGCTCGGCGGCCCTGGTGGGCGGTCTCGTGCTGACCCTCATGACGCTGCCGACGATCATCATCGCCACCCGCGCGGCGCTGAAGGCCGTGCCGCCATCGATCCGGTCGGCCGCGCTCGGGCTCGGCGCCTCCAAGATGCAGACCGTGTTCCATCACGTCCTGCCGCTCGCCATGCCCGGTATCCTCACCGGCACGATCATCGGGCTTGCCCATGCGCTCGGCGAAACCGCGCCGCTGCTCCTCATCGGCATGGTCGCCTTCGTCGCCGACGTTCCGGCAACGCCGATGGACCCGGCGACGGCGCTTCCGGTGCAGATCTACATGTGGGCGAACGAGGCCGAGCGCGCCTTCGTGGAGCGCACGTCGGGAGCCATCATCGTGCTCCTCATCTTCCTCATCCTGATGAATGTCGGTGCGATCCTCCTGCGCCGCCGTTTCGAACGACGCTGGTAGAAGGACCGGTCATATGAACATGATGTCAGAAGCAGCAGTCGAGAAAGCCCTGGACAGACAAATGAACGACATTTCCTACAAGATGATCGGCAAGGACGTTTCGGTTTATTACGGCGAGAAGCGCGCCCTCTACGACGTCAACCTGAACGTCCGCGAAAACACCGTCACGGCGCTCATCGGCCCGTCCGGTTGCGGCAAGTCGACCTTCCTGCGCACGCTCAACCGCATGAACGACACGATCGACGGCTGCCGCGTCACCGGCCGCATCACGCTCGACAGCGACGATATCTATGATCCGAACATCGATGTCGTGGAGCTGCGTGCCCGCGTCGGCATGGTCTTCCAGAAGCCGAACCCGTTCCCGAAGTCGATCTACGAGAACGTCGCCTATGGCCCGCGCATCCACGGCCTCGCCAAGGCGAAGGCCGACATGGACGCGATCGTCGAACAGAGCCTGCAGAAGGCCGGCCTGTGGAACGAGGTGAAGGATCGCCTGCATGAAGGCGGCACGGGCCTCTCCGGCGGCCAGCAGCAGCGCCTGTGCATCGCACGCGCCGTCGCCGTCAGCCCGGAAGTCATCCTGATGGACGAGCCCTGCTCGGCGCTCGACCCGATCGCCACCGCCAAGGTCGAGGAACTGATCCATGAGCTGCGCACCAATTTCACGATCGTCATCGTGACGCACTCCATGCAGCAGGCGGCCCGCGTGTCGCAGCGCACCGCCATGTTCCACCTCGGCAACCTCGTCGAGGAGAACGACACCGACAAGATGTTCACCAACCCGGATGACCAGCGCACGCAGGACTACATCATGGGCCGCTTCGGCTGACGCTTTGGTCGCCTTAGCCCCCAAAGCAATTCCAGCAAAAGTGTGAAGCGGTTTTGCGTTCGGAATTGCGTCGAAAAAACACGTCTCGTGTATTAAGGACAGAACGATGTCATCGACCCATATCGTCTCGATCTACGATGAAGAATTGAAATACCTCTCCCGCCGCATTTCCGAGATGGGCGGCACGGCCGAGCAGATGGTGGCGGATTCCGTCCGCGCCCTCGTTTCCGCCGATGCGGCTTTGGCCCAGAAGGTCATTTCCGAGGACGTCATCCTCGACAATGCCGAGCGCCAGATCAACGAGAAGGCGATCGTCACCATCGCCAAGCGCCAGCCGATGGCGGCCGACCTGCGCGAAATCATGGGCACGATCCGCATCGCCGCCGAGCTGGAGCGCGTCGGCGACCTCGGCAAGAACACCGCCAAGCGGGTCATCGCCGTGCAGAGCTCGGGCATGCCGCGCAAGCTCGCGCGCGGTCTCGAGCATCTCGCCGAACTGGCGCTGATGCAGCTCAAGGAAGTGCTCGATGTCTTCGCCACCCGCTCGGTGGACAAGGCCAAGGCGATCCGCGAGCGCGACGACGAGATCGATGCGATCTACACCTCGCTGTTCCGCGAACTCCTGACCTACATGATGGAAGACCCGCGCAACATCACGCCCTGCACCCATCTCCTGTTCTGCGCCAAGAACATCGAGCGCATCGGCGACCACGCGACCAACATCGCCGAGACCATCTACTACATGGCGACGGGCTCCCAGCCCGAGGGCGAGCGCCCGAAGGACGACACCTCGACATCCGTGGTCACGGCGGATGTCTCCGAAGCTTCCGAGTAAACTGGATAGGGTTCGCTACATGGTGCCCAGAATAGCCGTCGTGGAAGATGAGGAGGCGCTGAGCGTCCTCCTGCGTTACAATCTCGAGGCGGAAGGTTTCGAGGTGGATACGATCCTGTCCGGCGACGAGGCGGAGATGCGCTTGCAGGAGCGCATGCCCGATCTTCTCATTCTCGACTGGATGCTGCCCGGCGTTTCCGGCATCGAGCTGTGCCGGCGCCTGCGCCAGCGTCCGGAAACCGAGCGCCTGCCGATCATCATGCTGACGGCGCGCGGCGAGGAGAGCGAACGTGTGCGCGGCCTCGCCACCGGTGCGGATGACTACGTGGTCAAGCCGTTCTCCACGCCGGAACTCGTCGCCCGTGTGCGGGCCATGCTGCGCCGTGCCAAGCCGGAAGTGGTCTCCACGGTGCTGCGCTGCGGCGATATCGAGCTCGACCGCGAGACGCACCGCGTTCACCGCCGCACGCGGGAAGTCCGCCTCGGCCCGACGGAATTCCGCCTGCTGGAATTCCTGATGACCTCGCCCGGCCGCGTCTTCTCGCGTTCGCAGCTTCTCGATGGTGTCTGGGGGCATGACATCTATGTCGACGAGCGCACCGTCGATGTGCATGTCGGACGCCTGCGCAAGGCGCTCAACTTCGCCAACATGCAGGATGTCATCCGAACGGTGCGCGGCGCCGGCTACTCGCTGGAAACCTGAGCGACGCAGTCCTCCCAAGGACGGAAATGGGCCCTTCGGGGCCTGTTTTGCGTTACGGCAGGCCGCACAAACGAAAACGGAGCCTTTCGGCTCCGCTTCTAATCTTCTGTCGCTAATCTCACCGTGCCCGGCGGCGCTCCGCCGAAGGCTGGTAGGCGAGGCGCTGGTGATAGGTGCAATAGGGCGAGTTGTCAGGCGACTCGCAGCCGCAGAAATGGAAGTCATCGTTGAGCGGGTCGCCGATCGGCCACTTGCAGGTGCGCTCGGTGAGCTGCGTCAGTTCCAGCTTGCGCGACATCGGCACCACGACGTTCTTGCCGCTGATCACGACGGGCAGGTTCTCGGCCTGTGTATCGAAATCGGTGTCGATCTCATCCTTGGCAAGGGCGTTGCCCACCGGCCGGCTGACCGGACGGGGCGCGTTGGCCGGACGTGCTGTGAAGTTCGAGGGGCGCGGGGTGGCCTGCGCCGGGCGCTTCGGGCGGGCCGAAGCGGGCGTGCCGCCGGCCTTGGCGCGGCCCGGCAGGTTGAGCCGGTGCACCTTGCCGATCACGGCGTTGCGGCTGACGCCGCCGAGCTGCGCCGCGATCTGGCTGGCACTGAGGCCCTCGCTCCAGAGCTTCTTGAGTTTCTCGACCCGCTCGTCTGTCCAGTTCATGCTCTCGTCTCCGTTCGGCGCTCGCTGTGCGGGAATCCCTCATCGCGCCACGAACGAATCCGTAGCCTGAGCGCCCTAACTCTGGTGGTGACTAGTTCCGCCGCATGCAGTCTAGTAATTGACCCTTAACCTAGAGTTCGGGGGACTCTGTGACAAGAGTCGGGGGAATCGGGGCGAATCGATTTCAGAGTTTTCCCCAACTTGCTGGTAGGGTGTGACTCGATAGCGACACTGTCCATGCACGCTATGAATCCTCACCTTGCGGGAGGTTCAGTGCGATTTGGAGCTATGCATTTTATTGACATCACCGCCTGAAATGCCGATAGTGCAGCATGCCGCCGAAAGGCGGCTTTTGATTTTTCTGGCAACCGGAAAGTCAAGCCCCCGAATTTCTTTTCCGCATCCCTTTTGGAGGATACGCGCCATGGCCGATGCCGCGCCGCTCTATGAAACCTATATGCGTGCGCCGCTCCGGTTCACGCACGGGGAGGGCGTCTGGCTGATCGACGAGAACGGCGAGCGATATCTCGATTTCGCCGCCGGCGTGGCCGTCAGTTCGCTTGGCCACGGCCATCCCCATCTCGTTTCCGCGCTGAAGGAGCAGGCCGACAAGGTCTGGCACCTCTCCAACCTCTATGAGGTTGCGGGCCAGGAAAGCCTCGGCCGCCGGCTGACGGACGCGACCTTCGCCGAAAAGGTGTTCTTCACCAATTCGGGTGCGGAAGCGTTGGAATGCGCGATCAAGACCGCGCGCCGCTATCATTTCGCCAAGGGGCATCCGGGCAAGTTCCACATCATCACCTTCGAAGGCGCGTTCCATGGCCGCACAATCGCGACCATCGCCGCTGGCGGACAGGAAAAGTACATCGAGGGCTTCGGGCCCAAGGCGCCGGGCTTCCTCAAGGTTCCCTTCGGCGACATCGCCGCCGTCAAGGACGCGATCACCGAGGAAACCGCGGCGATCCTGATCGAGCCCGTCCAGGGCGAGGGCGGCCTCAGGCCGGTGCCGAAGGAATTCATGCAGGAGCTGCGCCAGCTCTGCGACGAATACGGCCTGCTGCTCATCCTCGACGAGGTGCAGACGGGCGTCGGCCGCACGGGCCGCTTCTTCGCCTATGAGCATTCGGGCGTCGCACCCGACATCATGGCGATCGCCAAGGGTATCGGCGGCGGCTTCCCGCTCGGCGCGTGCCTCGCGACGGCCGAGGCGGCATCCGGCATGGTGGCCGGCACGCACGGCTCGACCTATGGCGGCAATCCGCTCGCCATGGCCGTCGGCAACGCCGTGCTCGACGTGGTGCTCGCCGATGGCTTCCTGGAGCATGTGCGCGATGTCGCCCTGGTCTTCCGCCAGGGCCTCGCGGCGCTGCAGGATCGCTTCCCCGACATCATCGAGGACGTGCGCGGCGAGGGCCTGATGCTCGGCATCAAGGCGCGCATTCCGGTCGCCGATCTCCTGAAGGCGGTTCGCGCCGAAAAGCTGCTTGCCGTACCGGCGGGCGACAATGTGCTGCGCCTTCTGCCGCCGCTGATCACCACGGCGGAAGACGCACGCGAAGGGCTCGCCCGCATCGAGCGGGCCGCCGAAAAGCTGAGCGCCGCCAAGGCCGCCTGAGCGCATAAGGGACTGGGACAGGACACATCATGGCCAAGCATTTTCTCGATCTTTCCGCCGTTTCGGAAAGCGATCTCCGCGTCATCATGGACGATGCGCATGCGCGAAAGGCCGCCAACAAGGCCGGCACCGAAGCCAAGCCGCTGGCCGGCAAGATGCTGGCGATGATCTTCGAGAAACCGTCAACCCGCACCCGCGTTTCGTTCGATGTCGGCATGCGCCAGCTCGGCGGCGAGACGCTGTTCCTGTCGGGCACGGAAATGCAGCTCGGCCGCGCCGAGACCATCGGCGACACGGCCAAGGTCCTGTCGCGCTATGTCGACGCGATCATGATCCGCACGACCGACCATGCGCGCCTGCTGGAGCTGGCGGAGCATGCCACGGTTCCAGTCATCAACGCGCTGACGGATCTCACCCATCCTTGCCAGATCATGGCCGACATCATGACCTTCGAGGAGCATCGCGGCTCCACCAAAGGCAAGACCTTCACCTGGACGGGAGACGGCAACAACGTGCTGCATTCCTTCGTCGAGGGCTCGGCGCGTTTCGGCTACACCATGAAGATGGCCGTGCCGATGGGCTCCGAGCCCGACGACAAGATCCTCAACTGGGCGCGTGACAACGGCGGCAACATCCTGCTCGGGCACGATGCCGAGGCGATGGTCGACGGCGCCGATCTTGTCGTCACCGATACCTGGGTCTCGATGAACCAGGAGCACCGCGCCCGCGGCCACAACATCTTCCAGCCCTATCAGGTCAACCCGCAGCTCATGGCGCGCGCCGGCAAGGACGCGCTCTTCATGCACTGCCTGCCCGCCCATCGCGGCGAGGAAGTCACCGACGAGGTCATCGACGGCCCGCAGTCCGTGGTCTTCGATGAGGCCGAAAACCGCCTGCACGCGCAGAAGTCCATCCTTGCCTGGTGCTTCGGAGCCGTTTGAGGCCGTCTTGAAAAACGGCGCCGCCGGCACGATCTAGGGCCTATCGCAGAGGCGCCGCAAGGCGCTTTCACTGGCGCATGCCCGCCCGGTGTGGAATGATCCCGGCCGGCAGATGCGCAATCAGGATAGAGTGCTGCCCCAAGCGGCCGGGCCTTGTGCCCGCCGGCATTGCGGCGCGTGAAGGAGTAGAACGATGACGGCGGAAACCGCCCTGAAACTCGGTGAGCCCGGCTATGCCGGCGATGACCACGTCCTGCCGTTCCAGGTCGAGGGCCTGGATGTGCGCGGCCGCGCCGTGCAGCTCGGTCCCATGCTGGATACCATTCTCGGCCGGCATGATTATCCCGCACCGGTGGCCCGCCTGCTGGCGGAAGCCATCGCGCTGACCGTGCTTCTAGGAACCTCGCTGAAATTCGAAGGCAAGCTGATCGTGCAGACCAAGGGCGATGGCCCGGTCGACCTGCTCGTCGCGGATTTCTCCGCGCCGCAGGATGTGCGCGCCTATGCCCGCTTCGATCAGGAAGCCCTCGATGCCGCCATCGCAGCCGGCGCGACGGAGCCGCATGAGCTGCTCGGCAAGGGCATCCTCGCCTTCACCATCGATCAGGGCGCGCATATGCAGCGCTACCAGGGCATCGTTCCGCTCGACGGCCATACGCTGGAAGAAATCGCCGGCGTCTATTTCCGCCAGTCGGAGCAGATCCCGACCAAGGTGCGCCTCGGCGTGGCCGAGCTATACGACCGCGATGCCGACGGCAAGGCGCGTCACCGCTGGCGTGCCGGCGGCATGGTTGCGCAGTTCCTGCCGCAATCGCCCGAGCGCATGCGCCAGGCCGACCTTCCCGGCGGTGACGGCGACGAGGCCGGCCACAAGATCGACGACGATGATCATTGGGCCGAGGCCAAGGCAATGGTCGAGACCATCGACGCGGATGAGCTGACGGATCCCAATGTCGGCACCGAACGGCTGCTGTTTCGCCTGTTCCACGAGCGCGGCGTGCGGGTCTACCCGCCGCAGCAGGTCTTCGACCGCTGCTCTTGCTCGCGTGAGAAACTGAAGGGCGTGCTGGCAGCGCTCAGCGCCGAGGAGATCGCTCATACGGCGGACGAAAAGGGTGAGATCGCCGTCACCTGCGAGTTCTGCTCGACGACCTACCGCTTCGAAGCCGCGGAGGTTTTGCCGCAGTAGACGCTTGCGGCAACTCCCTCAATTCAGCGTGCGCGCCTGCCCCGGCGTGTCGAGCGAAAAGGCGGGAATGGCCACGTCGAAGGCCTCGCCGGTTTCCGCTTCCATGCGGTAGCGGCCGAACATGATGCCGGACGGCGTTTCCAGCGGGCAGCCCGATGAATATTCGTAGGTGTCGCCGGGCCGCAGCACCGGCTGCTCGCCGATCACGCCCGGCCCGTTCACCTCGTCCACCTGCCCGTTCTGGTCGGTGATGTGCCAGTAGCGCGTCACCAGACGCACGGCGATGTCGGAGTGGTTGGAAATGACGACCCGGTATCCCCAGACATAGCGGCTGTCGTCGGGATCGGACTGATCTGCCAGATAATATGGCTCTACGGTCACTTCGATGTCGCGGGTCAGCGCACGATACATGGGCAAGCCTTGAACTTAACGACCCCTGCTATTCTACACGAATAAGGTTTCGTCAAGGATAAGCGCAAAAGGCGCCGGCCTTGTGGCCGACGCCTTTTTCAACTGTCGTCCGTCCTGGCGAAATCAGGCGGTGACCTTGGAGAGCGCGCGGGCGAAATCCTCGATCAGGTCGTCGCTGTCCTCGATGCCGGCCGAAAGGCGCACGGTGCCGGCGGAGATGCCGAGCTCGGCGCGCGCCTCGTCCGTCAGGTTCTTGTGCGTCGTCGTCGCCGGATGCGTGATCAGGCTCTTGGCGTCGCCGAGATTGTTGGAGATCTTCACGACCTCGAGGGCATCCTGCAGCGCGAACGCCGCGTCCTTGCCGCCCTTCATCTCGAAGCAGACCAGGGTGGAGCCGCCCGTCATCTGCTTGGCGATGATATCGGCCTGCGGATGGTCCTTGCGGCCGGGATAGATCACCCGGGCGACCTGCTTCTGGTCGGCGAGGAAATCGGCGATGCGGCTCGCATTCTCCGTCTGCTGTTTCACACGCAGCGGCAAGGTCTCGATGCCCTTCAGCAACGTCCAGGCATTGAACGGCGACATGGCCGGGCCGGTATGGCGGAAGTAATCGTGCAGGTTCTCGTCGATCCACTGCTTGTCCGACAGGACGACGCCGCCCAGGCACCGGCCCTGGCCGTCGATATGCTTGGTGGCGGAATAGACGACGACATGCGCGCCGAGTTCCAGCGGCTTCTGGAAGAGCGGCGTGGCGAACACGTTGTCGACCACCACCTTCGCGCCGATCTGGTTGGCGAGCGTCGCCACGCCGGCGATGTCGATCACTTCCAGCGTCGGGTTGGTCGGGCTTTCGAGGAAGAACACCTTGGTGTTCTTGCGGATCGCGCCTTCCCAGTTGGCGAGGTCGCGGCCGTCGATCAGCGTGCATTCGATGCCGTATTTCGGTGCAAGCGTCTCCACCACCCAGCGGCAGGACCCGAACAGCGCGCGTGCGGCGACGATATGGTCGCCCGCCTTCAGCTGGCAGAGGATGGCGGCGGACACGGCGGCCATGCCGGAGGCGGTGGCGCGGGCGTCTTCGGCGCCTTCCAGCAGGCACATGCGCTTTTCGAACATGTCGTTGGTCGGGCTGCCGTAGCGGGCGTAGATGAATCCGTCCGTCTCGCCCTTGAAGCGGGCTTCGGCCGCAGCGGACGTGTCATAGACGAAGCCCTGCGTGAGGAAGATGGCTTCGGCGGTTTCGCCGTGCTGGGAGCGGGTGGTTCCGCCGTGAACGAGTTGGGTGGCCGGACGCCAGGACTTGCTCATGTGATCGTCGCCTTCAAACAAAAAAACCGGCCGCAAAAGCAAGCCGGTTTCGAACCCGGCCTTTTTAGCTACTTGTTTTACGTGGCTGCAAGCCGGCCGGCCAAATCACCACGGGATAATCCGCTAATACTGCTTGGCTGCGCTTGCGTCAATTGCCGGCATTTGGTTTTGTGCGGTCCTTCTGACGGGACGGTACGATCATGGCTTCTGTGGTGCGCAGCACGGGCATTCTGGCGGATAACGCCATCCGCGGCTTGTTCGAAAGCGGGCGGCTGAAAAGCGAGGCCGCGCTGGATGACGACCAGATCCAGCCGGCGAGCCTCGATCTGCGCCTCGGTGCCAAGGCATTCCGCGTACGGGCAAGTTTCCTGCCCGGCCCGTCCCATCTCGTCGCCGACAAGCTCGACCGCCTGCAACTGCACGTCATCGATCTCAGCGAGGGCGCGGTGCTGGAAACCGGTTGCGTCTACATCGTGCCGCTGATGGAAAGCCTCGATCTGCCGGCCGAACTCGCCGCATCCGCGAACCCCAAGAGCTCCACCGGCCGCCTCGATATCTTCACCCGCGTCATCACCGACCGGGCGCAGGAATTCGACAAGATCCCGGCCGGCTATGCCGGACCGCTCTATCTGGAAATCTCCCCGCGCACCTTCCCCATCGTGGTGCGCCGCGGCTCGCGCCTGTCGCAGATCCGCTTCCGCAAGGGCAATGCGCTCCTCAGCGAAAACGAGCTTACGGCGCTGCATGTCAGCGATACGCTCGTCGCCAGCGAAACGCCGAATGTCTCCGGCGGCGGCATCGCCCTGTCGATCGATCTCAAGGGCACGGGGCCGGACGGCCTCATCGGCTATCGCGGCAAGCATCACACCTCCGTCGTCGATGTCGATCGCAAGAACCAGCACGACATCTTCGATTTCTGGGAGCCCCTGTTCAGCCGCGGCCGCAACGAGCTGATCCTCGATCCGGACGAGTTCTACATCCTCGTCTCGCGCGAGGCCGTGCATGTGCCGCCGCTCTATGCGGCCGAGATGACGCCGTTCGATCCGCTCGTCGGCGAGTTCCGCGTGCATTACGCCGGCTTTTTCGATCCCGGTTTCGGCCACGCGCCGGCCGGCGGTTCCGGCAGCCGCGCGGTGCTGGAAGTGCGCAGCCACGAGGTGCCCTTCATCCTCGAACACGGCCAGATCGTCGGCCGCCTGATCTACGAGCACATGCTCGAAGCCCCCGCAGGCCTCTACGGCTCCGGCCTCGGCTCCAACTACCAGGCCCAGGGCCTCAAGCTCTCCAAGCACTTCCGCGCCGGGTGACGCCTGGCAGAAGCTAGCGGCACCAGTAATCGCCCACCTTGATCCAACGTGGTCTTCCAAAGGACATGGCGCCTATTGCTCGATATCGGGCTGGCACGCAACTCGTGTTGTCTGAGTCGATGACTGAAGGGATCAGATATCGAGAGCGTGTGGTGCCGAAGGCTGAGCTATGAAATGCGGTAAAAATTTAGGCTCTATGGGACCGTCTCGAGACCTTCTTGGGGGCATATCCATGGAGTTCAGGCATTCTCTCAGTGTTTTTTTACCGTGCAGATGCCGGAGCCTGTTCGTGATGGCTTTGATTTTTTACCGTTGATGGGAATGTAACTGCGCTTCGTGACCTCGATCTCGCAGCTGTTCCTTTTTACCGAGAATCGAAACGTGAAGCGCCTTTCCTTGACGAAGTCCTCCGTTTTGAGGAAGTCGACATACCCCGCGTCGCTGGTGTCTCCGTAATCGAACCTGTTCACCACATCGATGACATACTCCCCGTCGCTGGCATGTCGGACGGTAAGGCAGGGATTTTCGGTCCAGCCGGTTCCCAGTTCCACATGTTCAAGCTTCGTGCACTTGGTCTTGCCCTTAAGATCCAGCGGAAGAAGCTTGTTGAATGTGTTCATGGCATCCGTGACGGTTGCGCCACCGAATGCGGCGAACATCTTGCCGTCCTTCAGAACTATGCTGGCAATATCGGGAACGTTTTCAAAGCTGTACACCGTTGCCCCGCTGGCTTCCGCCGTCGACTTGAGGGAAAGCAGGAAGCAAAGGCCAAGAATGATATTTCGGCGACGACGTGACATTGTTTGTGTCCAGTAACTCGGAGTGTGGTGGGGTTTATCGAGAATGCAGCGTCGCGGTGGGCCGACAGGCTCAGTGAGTGGTTTTCCTGCAGGTGACCGGACCGGTCCTAGAAGGCTTATGCTTCGTGCCGTCCAGCGGCACATAGGTGCGCGCGATCACGCTTGCCGTGCATGTCGATGCCGTGGCTTCGAAGTGGATGCGCAATTTCCGCTCTTTTACGTGGTCGGCGGCCTTGAGGTTGCTGATTTCGTCTTTCACGTCGTCAGGGAATTCGTATCGGATCGCGAGGTCAACCAGATAGGATCCGTCGGCCTGGCGTTGCGCGGAGATGCAGGGCTTCGAGGTCCACGATTTGTCGCTGTCCGCGTAGAGTATCTTCGTGCAGTTCTTTTTGCCGGCCGGATCCATCTTGAGGAGCTTCCCGTAAAGCTCGTCGGACTGAAGCGACATAAGCGCGTCGTTGAAGACGGCGAACATCTTCCCGTCCTTGAGCAGGAATCCGGTGAGGTCGGGCACCTTGTCCAGTTCGAACAGGCTGATGCCAGCCGAATGCGCTGCCCCGGTCGTGTTCATGACGGAAGCCAGGGAGAGAAGCGCACATGCGAGAAGTCGGCGCGGGTATGTCACGATGTGCCTCTTTTCTTGATTTCGGCTGGTCAAGGTTTTGATGCGTGCGACCGGTGGAGGGCGCTATCGGGTGGCTCTGCTCGAACCGCCAAGTTCACTTCGATCGATGTCAACAATGAAGATGGCGTTGCGTACCTTTTTCGTAATTTTTCCTTGCACGGTTTCAAAAGGTATGGCCCGCCTCTTGTAGCCCTCCAGGGTCGCGGGCGTCCCTTCGTCCCTCGGGAGAAGGTAAGCGGCATTGGCTAAGTCGAACCCTCTTCCGGTAAAGTAGAAGAGCGCCTGATCACCCGTCTTGAGGTCCTGCACGAATTTGTCCAGTACGAGATTGAAAGTGTTTTGATCGGGGTCTGTGAGGACCTCCGTCTGGTAGCCGATGCCTTGCAACACTTTATCCAGGCGCTTGGCGTCGTGGACAGGGGCGGTCAGCACGCCCGCCTCATACTTTTCCACCGCGACCAGCAATGCTTTCTTGATGCCGCTGGTGCTCCGCAGGCTTACCGTTCCCTCAAGGCTGTCCTCTACCGCGGGTTCGATCTGGCCCCCCGCGTTGGCTCTCGTCCGCCGGATGGTGAGGGCAACATCCTCGTCCGGGGCGGCAGAATCCAGCGCGTCGATGAACATCGCTGAAAAACCTTGCTCGGCGTCATCATACGCATGTTCTCCGGGGCCGGCGCTATACACAACGAATGATGGTTGGGGCGCTTTATCCCTGAGAGACAAGCCGGCATTCGCCGGGAGGAAAAACATGAGGACGGCAAACACCGCCGCCAGAAGGGAAAGGGCTGCAACCGTTCCTGCTTTCACGAATCTGAGGGGAGTGTTCATCGGATGACCAACGGGTTGTGTTGCGCGTGTTCAAGGCGTTCCGAGATTGATGATCTCAACGCGGCGATTTTTCGGGTCGTTGGGGTCCAGTCCCTGCGTGGGACGCTCTTCTCCGTAGCCCGCGGCGATCAGCCTGTGCGGCGGCACGCCGTGGGAGGCAAGGAAATTCCTTACGGACAGGGCGCGCCGCTCGGACAGGAGCTGGTTGCTCTCGCTGGTGCCGGAGGCGTCGGTGTGGCCGCTCAACGAAAACTTGCTGCCGCTCAAGTCTGGCGATGTCAACGCGACGGCAAGCTCCCGCAGGACGGTCTGAGCAGAATCGGTGAGGGTCGAGGAGTTCAGGCCGAAGCCAATATAGATATTGAGAACGGGCCTGTCGTAGCTGGAAACATATTCGTCCAGCTGCCTGCGCTCGTCGATCTTCAAGCCGCGCGTGGTCTCATGCGTCATGAAACCCGGCGTGTCCCCGGATTTTCCAATGTCATTGGCTGAAATGCTGCGTGTCGGCGCTTTGCGGGGCTCTTTAAGGCGGTCTATCATGTCCTGCGTGGAGAGCTCCTTGCCGCTCGCCACACCAAGGCTGCTGACAAAAAACAGAGCGGACAGGATGGCGCTTAGGCGTAAACTCATCTCGATATTCCAGTGCAGCGATACATCAATTTCTTATTAAGGGTTATACAGAGACTTAAAGCAATGGATTTCGAGTTATGCTTGGGAAGTTCTCATTCGATGCCCGATTTACGGTGTAGTATGCGATCTGCATTTATGTTTTGCAGCAAAAATGGTCTGTTGGTCTGCCGCAGTTCGTGATCGACGTGTGATGGCGGGTTTGCTGACAAGACAGATCAGCGAAGTATCGATCATCAATGGGTATTGTGAAGGATAGAAACCGACCTGATATTGTTTTATCCTTTCGTGCAGCGCTGTATCCTAAAGAACAGCCGTTCGCCGTGAATAATGCTAGAAGCCCTATTGGCGAGGCCTCCGGTAGAGCCGGGCAATATGTGAGCAACAGAATGACTGTCCCGCGGTTCCGTTTCCTTTTGGCGATCTTCATCGCGCTCCTGGCTTCAGCGGGTGTCGCGCATGCGACCCGGATCGCCCTCGTCATTGGGAACTCTTCGTACGAAGCGGTCCCGCGCCTGCCGAACCCTGTTCGTGATGCTGACGCAGTCGCAGAAGCGCTCGAACGCCTCGGCTTCGAAGTGTCTATCGGGCGCGATACGAGAAAGGCGACGCTCGAAACCCTGCTTGCCGACTTCAGTGAGAAGGCGGCTGGCGCGGAGATGGCCGTTGTCTTCTATGCGGGCCATGGCATCGAGGTCGGTGGCGAAAACTACCTCATTCCGGTCGATGCGAAACTCAAGTCGGATGCGCGCATCAAGTTCGAAGCGGTTTCCCTGAGCGACATTCTCTCCGCAATCGAGGGCGGCAACGGCATCAAGCTCGTGCTTCTCGATGCCTGCCGCAACAACCCGTTCATTGCCAGCATGGAAGGCAGAACGAGATCTGTCGGCCGCGGGTTGGCCAAGGTCGAAGCTGCCGATGGTATCTATATCAGCTATTCCGCCGCAGCCGGAACAACCGCATCGGACGGCGAGGGGAACCATAGCCCCTACACGGAGGCGCTCCTTTCCACGATCGAGGAGCCCGGACTCGAATTGAATTTCCTGTTCCGAAAGGTCGCCCGGTTCGTGAAGCAGAAAACCAATGGTACCCAGACGCCCTTCGAATACGGGCGCTTGCCCGATGTGAACATCTATCTCAATCCCCCGGTCGAGGTTGCACGCCCGGTCCCCAAGGATCCGTGTGCCGATGCTGCTGCGCATTGGGCGGCGATCGAAGACAAGAAGAGTGCGGCGCTCTTCAAGGCGCATCTTCAGTATTTTGGCCAGTGCGCCTTTGCAGAACTGGCTCGAAATGCGCTCGACGACCTCGTAAAGACCGAAAAGCAACAGGCGGCAAGCGCATCCGTGGCTGCCGTTGACGCCGCCGGAGCGGCAAGCGCGATTGCGGAAGAGCAAAAGACGCCGGCCAGTACAGCGTCCGGGGATGACCTCGCGGGAGAAGAGACCGTTGCTCTGGTGCAGCCGGATAATGCCAAGGCCGATCTCCTGTCACTCACCCGGGATGTACAGTCGGGACTTGCCGGCTTGGGCTGCTCCAAGGGCACTGCGGACGGGCGTTGGGGCAGGCAGTCCAAGCGGGCAATGGAGCGCTTCAATCAATTCGCCAATCTTTCCCTCGATGTCGAAGCGCCTTCGCAAGCTGCGCTTGCCGCCATTCGGGAGCGGACAGGGCGGGTTTGTCCCTTGGAATGCGCCCCCACGGAGGTCGTGGCCGGAGATCGCTGCGAGCGAAAGACATGTGATGCCGGGTTCACTTTGAACAAAGCCGGCAAATGCATTGCCTCGTCTGCGGGCAGCACGCGCGCCGAGCGCCGAAAGAAGCTTTTGGGTACGCCGAAACAGGAGGCGGATGTTCAATCGTCCAAGGCCAGGGACTGCTTTGAACTGGACGGTCAGAAATTCTGCATGTGACAGGATACGCCGAAACGCGCTATCGGCCTCTGGCTGACATGGGATCAGACAGTCGCGTCACTTGCTGCTGACAACGCAACCCAGATCGCCGACGGTGGACGGGACCTGTCGCTTGCCATCGATGGGAATATAGGTCCGCTTGAGCATAACGGCGGAGCAGGATTTTCCAGAAACCTCGAAGTCGATCTCGTATCTGCGCTCTTTGACATTGTCGGCTTCTTTCAGAAACTTCAGTTCTTCCTTTCCGCGGGCAAGCCAATGGGACCAGTCATACTTGACGGTAATCCTGAGGATGTAGCTGCTATCACCCGTTTTCTCCGCGGCAGCGCATGTTTTCACATAGGTCCGCGTGTCGTCGTCCACCCATTCGGACGTCAGGCAGTTCGGTTTGCCACCCAAGTCCAATTTCACCATCCGGTTCATTGTGTCGAAACGCTCTGAATCCCGATCGATCATGGCAACGGGTGCGAACATCTTTCCATCCTTGATGACGATGCCGATGAAGTCCCGGAGTTTCCCGATCTTGTAGAGCACGGCATTCTTGGCGGAAGCGCCATGAGCCGAAAGAACGGACATGCCTATGGCCATGACGCCCATTGAAATTCGCTGACGCATTTCCACCCACCCACCGGAGACTGTCTTGAGATATACCGCCTGAAAGCTAGAAACTTCTTCTTGTCAGCACAAGTCTGTTTAGAGGTGGCGGGAACCTCATTTCGCCATCATCAACGCGACCGACGATCCCACCGGCCGCCTGATCTACGAGCACATGCTCGAAGCCCCCGCAGGCCTCTACGGCTCCGGCCTCGGCTCCAACGACCAGGCCCAGGGCCTCAAGCTCTCCAAGCACTTCCGCGCCGGGTGACGCCTGGCAGAAGCTTGACACATCCCGCGAACTGTTGAATGAGTGCGGCCTCGGCGCTGCCCTGCGGGTATGATGTAATGGTAGCCTGTCAGCTTCCCAAGCTGAACGCGCGGGTTCGATTCCCGCTACCCGCTCCAGCCGGATTTTCAGGAGTTTGCGCCGAGTTCACGCCGCACCGTTTTTGACCGGTTTTACAGGCGGTTCTACAAACCCTGTTCCGCTTCCGGCACCATTTGGTTTGTGACCACCGTCTTTGCGCCTGTCCGCGCCGGGCGATGCGCGGTCTTGTTCCAGAAGAAGGGATTGCTGCGCAGCTCGCGAACGGCGCGCCATGCGGCGCGGGAGGCGAGCAGCCAGTAGACGGGCGTCAGCATCCATTTGCGTCCGACGGCCGCCCGCTCGGGTGGTGTCATGCCCGCCCGCCCGAGCGCGATGAAGATGGCGTAGCTGCCGAAGATGTTCGCCATGTCCATGACGAACAGTGTCAGCTGCATCGGCCCCACCGTATAGGCCTGCCCCGAGAGCAGCTGCCCGGTGATCACGGCGATATAGGCGATGACCAGCGGGTGGGCGAGCGAGGACAGGATGAGCCCGCCGATCAGCACCTGGAAGACGATGCTGGCGCCTAGCCCCATTTCCCTTATGAGCATGGAGGGGCGCCGCATCACCACCAGCCACGTTTGCAGCCAGCCCTTGAACGGTTTGTCCGCGTTGATCGCTGGATGTCCACACTGTTCTAAAAAGGTTAATTTTAACAGCGTGTTGGTGCGATATTCTTGAAGCTGAGATGTCATGGTTGTCTAAATTTGGTGTAGGAAATCCACCTCATTTGTTGCTACTGTGTTGGCATCAATGCGGGTTCAGACAGGGTGTGGGCATCGAATGAGAAAGAGCTTAACCGCGCTGACAATTGCGGCCCTTCAGCCAAGATCATCGGCATACTACATCGGCGATGCGAAGCAGGATGGTTTGAGAATCCGAGTTGCTCCGGACGGGAAACTCACTTGGAATGTGACGGTCCGAGTTAAACACGGAAAGGTTCTTAGTGTTTCCCTAGGCCGCTGCGATCATGAAGGACGTGTCGGCCTCGACTTGGCAGGTGCGAGGGAGCATACAGCAGAAATAGTAAAGGCGGCCCGTCAGGGTATTGATTTGCTTGCCGTCGAGGCGGCTGGGCGAAAGGCGAAGAAGGATCTCATCACGGTGGCAGGCCTCATAGCTGCCTACTCTAGCGACATCAGCAACCCTCGTCGCAAAGGCGGTGCACTCCGCACAGCAGCAGAGATTGAGCGTCGCTTAAAACGCGCATTGGCGACAAAGCTCTCTGATCCAGCGACTGAGGTAAGGCGACGGGACTTAGCCGAACTCCTTGATACCGTCTTCCTGGAGTTTCCTCGGGAGGCAGAGAAGCGCCGGCAGCAGATCGACGTTTTGTTTAGGTGGGGCATCGCAAAGGGTTACCTTGATGCGAGCCCTATCGATGGATTGCCGTCGTATGGAACGAGTCTTCCTCGACATCGCGTGCTGAGCGGGGACGAATTGAGAATTCTCTGGAATTGGTTAGATGACGGCGCTGACAACATGCCGACTGATGTGATCAACGTCCTAAAAGTACAGTTTTTAACCGGTGCTCGAGTTGGAGAGGTCGCAGGAATGACGGCTTCCGAGTTGTCAGAAGACGGCGATCGGCTCCTTTGGACGCTTCCCGAGAGCCGATCAAAAAACAAAAAGAGCCATACCCGACCACTCGTAGGACAGGCACACATCTTAGTTGCGGATCTTCTTAAGACCGGTGTTCAAGGGCCACTCTTTCGCATTCTAGATCGAAGCCGAGCTTTGAGAGCCGATGATGTTGGCCTCGCTCTCAATAAGCGAAACCGTCCTGTCGCCCATTTTACGACCCACGACCTTAGGCGCACATTTGTCTCCGTGCTTGATGAATTGGGGGTCCCGTTGGAGACGATTGCGGCCGCCATTGGCCATCGCAGAGGCGGTGCAGAGACGAGAACATTAATCCGTCACTACAGCAGACCGAACCTTGATGAGCGCATTGAATTGGCTCTGAAGGTTTGGGATGAGCACATTCAACGACTGCTTGCCAAATAGTCTTCTCGTAGAGCGTGGCTAGCGAGGCTTACGAAAAAGAAAATATAACGGATTGAGAGATGGATGCATTGAAGGTGCGCCAATGAGAAATGTGGATGAAATACTTGAATCTGACGAAATGAAAAATGTTGTCAGTGCGGTTGAAGCTCTTAGAAGGAAATTCCTTCCAGCGTCGTCACTCAAAGAGTTAGACGTTAATCCAGTGGACATGGCTTATCGAGAGAAGTTTCCCGCATCGGATGTCTTAAAGCTGCTTCTTGATGAAGAATTATACTATGAAGGTTTCAAGAAGGTGCTGGCAGTAGGCTTCGCGGGTTGGGTCGCATTGCCAGATGATAGCTCGTACCGGCGGATTCTGGTGATTGCTGCCGCTCTAGAGCATATGAAGAGTGCGGCGAAGGCGGCGGATAGAGGCGACGTGCTCACGTTGGAGCAGGATATTGCTGCGCGCTACGTTCTTACGGGACCTCAATTTCTGATCGATGTTTATGATCGTATCGGGGGTTATAGCGCGTTCCAAATTGTCCCTTCGGTTCACGATACTTGGGTACGAGATTCAGAAATCAGGGCGGCTCGATCTGCGGCTCAAGCTGTTTGTTATCTTCACCATGGGGTCAATCGTGCGCAAGAATTGGGGAGGCAGTTCGCTCCAAGCCTCAATAGGGCGGTCGCCGCTTTCGATGCGTTGAAGGAGCGAAAGGACTTCCCGTTCGAAGCGCACTACGTCGGGCGCTCGCTTCTGCATCGCAGGTGGAGCGGCCACAAGGAGACATTAGCGCTTCTCTATTCTGCTTCCACCATTGATGTCCGGCAGCAAACGCTTCTAGACGTAGTGTTGAACGGCCAGTTTACCTACCAGAGTCATCGACGGTATCTCGGTGGCTGGATCTCGCGTGCTCGTTATGTGGCAGCGTACATCTTCTCCCGAATGGCAGACACAAAGCTCACCAGTGATACGAACGGTGTCTTGGGAAGCGGGAAAATGACGCAATTCGCACCGAAAAAACTTAGGGAAATTGAGGAAGTCGCGGTGATGGAACAAATAGAAAGATATATCAAATAGTTAGGATATATAATTGTCCATCCAGACAAGGTATGTCCACGTACAATAAACTATTGGAAAACAGTCAATGTTGCTGCGATCTTTGTGGGGTGTTCAACACAAACCCACGGAGAAAGCCATGACGAAAGCCATTCCGAACCTGAAAAAAAGCGCTACCACCGAATCTAAGCCGCTAGACTTCCCTTACACCGGCTACGTTAGGGTGAAGCAGATTGTCTCCCCTCTTGGTCCATTGCCGATCAGCCGGTCAGGTTTCTGGGCCGGTGTAAAGTGCGGCAGGTTTCCCAAGCCTCGAAAGATTTCGTCGAGGGTAACGGTGTGGCGCGCTGAAGATATTCGCGACCTTCTGACTAAGATCGACAGCGGCGCATTGTAGTCGTCTGCGACGACTCGGCGCTCAATCAAGCGCCGTCTCCCCCCTATTCGGGAAGTTGCATTAACTAACTCGGTACCAGTCAATCGAGACGGACCACAGCAGGCGCGTCGAGCCTCGCGGCTGCGTCGGAATGCAATCTTAGCATGCAATTGACAATAAAATGAACCCAAAAGGTGTAAGATGAATGATGTAAGAAGTATCTCAGCTAACAAGAAACCACTGAAAGTGCGTGTCACCCTGCCGGTCAAGAAAGTAGGGAAATCGGATAATCCGAAAAATCTGCGTCCAGGTGCCGCCGATGAGGTTAAGGCCTTTGTACAACTCAGAGAGGATCACACCAGACGCCGCAAGGCGCACCGCAAGCAAGTTCGCGCAGACGTCTGCAGCGCGTACAACTTCGGCCTTCGTCTGATGGAGAACGATAATCTCTGGGCCATGTTCCGAAAGGCCGGTTGGAAAGGCATTGGCTGCCCTCAAGAAGGTGATCAAGCAGACGCGGTCCGGTTCGCGATCAAGTTCATGGTGGGACCGGGCAAGGACGCGCAGAAAAAGGCCAGCTTTTACTTCCGCGCAATCAAGAAATTCGCTGACGAGGGCGCTTCCGTAAGCGATGTGAAGGAGGCCTTGAAGAAGTATGGCTTCCGCTCCCTCACGAAGAAAGATGCTAGCGTGACGTTCGAGGAGGATGGCAAGCCGCCCTCCGAAGAAAGCGATGTTCGAAAAGATAGAAGGTCAGTGGCTAGGCGGGAAGATGAAGGCAGCAAGACAGTGGCTGCTACCATATCGATGAGTGACGGCGGCGCCAGCACAGTATCATCGGTGAAGAGTGCTGATCCACATGTACAACGTCACGAGGAAGGTAATCGCCGACATCCTGCAACGCTGACCCTTGGCTGGACGGCCTTCGAATGCATCGTGGAGCTCTCGGCCAAGGCCCTCAACCTGACGCGTATGGTTGGGGGAGAGGAACTTGAACTGCGCTGTACCCTCATCGACAGCAGCCCGCCGACACTCCGTGTCAAGTCGGTTAGGAAGGCTGCGGGGTAGTTACAGACACGCGATAAAACCCGAACGATGAAGGGGCGAGGGCGGAAGTATGCGCTCGCCCCAACTCTATGGCATTCGATGGTCTCTGCATTCACCGGTTTGAGCTCCATGCGACGACCCGCGCAACGAACTCTTCCTCCGGTGATCGGATAGTCCGATTTCGAATGGGCGGAGCGTGTCCCATCTCGCTGCCCGTCTTGGGAAGGATGAGCGCATCCCCCCACTCCGTACGTCCCCGGTCAACAGACTTAAGAGCGTATCCTGTGGCTTTGTCGATGGACTTCTCGATCGGCATGGCATGAAGCCGCGTGAGGGCACGACCGACGAGAAACTGGGCTGGGTCCTTGTTGATGATTTCCGACAACCTTTCGCCCGTTCTGACATTCGGAGGCACAAACACCATCGCGTGGAGATGCTGTCCGCCGTTGGCAAGGTTTTCGGCGACGCTCATTCCGTCGATCTTTTGAACCGGCCAGTCTGCAGAGCTGAGCCAAAGAGGCATCTGTTCCAATGTCGTCTTGCGCGGGTGTTTCACTAGGCGGGTCAGGATTCTCGAATAGACCCTTTCGGCTATGGAATTCATTTGTCGGGTGAGCGAGGCATCATTTCCTTTAAGCGCCACGAACATTAGGGTCAGCAGGTAAGCCTCGTCTCCACGGGACAGGCGTGTGCGTATCCACTCGTCAATGGCTGCGTTCAACTCCTTCGATCGCTTCATGTTACTCTTCCTATAGCTTGTGTTGATTGGGTTGGTTTGGGTCTAATTTGCTCCTATAGGCGTGCTTCTCCATATGCCTGAATGACCGCAGGGTGCGTTCACGCAGGACATTCCACCCTGAAAGGGTGGTGAGCTCGGTGGGGCAATTCCCCAGCCATGCTTTGATTGCTAATTTGAATTGGCATTCGCCGAATGGTTTACCGCCGTCTCTTCGCTACGAACGGTGCCGACCAACATCGGCCTCGGTTTCCACTTGCGTGAAGAGCGTTCGCGCCAAGCGGAGCTGCCACACGCTATGAAGCAGCGAGTTATCCCTTTACGGCCACGCGGCCCTCTGTATTGGAGTTGGTCGATGCGGCGTTACCCGTCTGGAACGTGACGGGTCCGGGCAGCAGCACTTACTGCCAGCGGCCCACCAAGCTCACCAAGGCGCCGATGGGAAGCACGTTCAGCCACTATCTGAAAGACCCGGTGACCGGACAGCCGCACCTCGGAATCTATCGCATCCGGCCCGATCGGCCGCTTGAGATCATCGGCCGCCACCTTCGTGGACGGGGTGAACATTAGTAGGCGCGGTTGAAGGGCTTATCTGCCGGTTCGCCTTGTAGGCCCGACAGGCGCCGCCTCCTATTTGCCAGTCCAGAGACGACGCCCGCAGTCCCACCTTTCGGTGTCGTCCCGCACGTGCAGGACAGCGAAACGGGCGTAGCAGCCATTGTAGCGTCGCGATTGCGTAGGATTGTCATTTTTGCGTGAAAGTGCCGTAATCTTCTTGGGTTGTTCCCTGCCCACGAAAACGCCGCGCGGCTCGGAAATATAGCTAACATCTTGATATTTAGTCTTATTTAGCGTATAACTCGGCCATTCGACGAACTTTGCGAGGCAGCTATGCGACTAAGTTTTTGGCCATCACCGCCACCGCAAATCATCGATATCAACGTCCCCCTGAGCGCCACTTTGGCGCTCTTTTTCGTTTCAAGGAGCTACGCATGCCTACCTCATCCTTTGAACCTTCGACCGGCGTCATCAAACACGTTTCCCTGCCGCACGTTTCGATCCTGAACGGACCGCGCCCGCCGGCCGTTGCTAAGGCTGCAAAGGCGAAGCCGCAGGCCGACACGACCACAGCTGCCGCGCTCATTCTTGTTGGGCTGGACGATCAGGGAAAGCCGCATGCCGCGTGGTTTACTGAGGATCAGGTCGACGCAGCCACCCTAGCTGCCGATCTCATGGACATGGCGTCGATTGCGGTCGAGGGCGACGAGCTTGTTGGCATTGCGAGCGCGCTGCCGAAGGGGAAACTGTTCGAAAGCGGCAAGGCGTTCGTGCCGTTCACCAAGCGGGAAACCTATGATCGCCTCGCCACCTTCCTTGACGAGAATTACATCGTAGCAACTGCCATTCGCGTCGAAGCGGCAAAGGCTGCCGCCGCCGAGAGCTACGCCAAAGCGAGCAAGGGCGAAGCACCGCTGCGTGTGCCCGAAGATTGGTCGAAGCTCGCGGTTGGTGATCTCGTGCTCGCGACGGAAGACCCCGCCGATGGCTGGTGGGCGTGCGAAGTGATCGAAGTTCTCGACAATGACCAGTACCGCGTGCGCTGGCGCGATTTCCCTGAAGAGCTGCCCGTCACAAAGCGCATAACCGATCTGGCGCTCGTGCACCCTCAGTGCAAAATCTACTGAGGAGCGCCGAGCGATGGAATTTTCCGAAATCATCCCGATCGCGCTCGACACCGGCAGAGAACGGCTTCATCGCGCCGATATGATCCGTCGGCTCAATGACGCCTTCCGCCGCACGTTCGTCAGCAGCCATGTTATCGCGACGCGGAGTATCATGCTGTTGCCGCCCGATGAGCGGGCCTCGGTGTTCCAGGCAGTGCGCGAACACGATACGTTCGCGGCCGAAGATGATCCCTTTGGCGAACATGAATTCGGGGCTGTGACGCTCAACGGGGTGCGCTACTTCTGGAAGATCGACTACTACAACCTCGATCTCAACGGCGCTTCACCGGACCCCGCGGATTGTGCGTTCACCGTAAGGTTCATGACGATCATGACGGCAGGGGAGTATTGATGATGCCCTCTGCTGCAAACCGCCCTTCGAAGCCCGCATCGTCGCGGGCTTCTTCAATTCGGGGGCTTGGGTTTACGCCCGGCTCTCAGTTTGTCGGGGGTGCCCTCGTTCGGGTCGATCTCGCGGAAGAGCGCCGAAACCCGCACGCCCAGGACATTCGCAACAGCCTCGAGCGTTGTGATGGTTACGTTCTCGGAGCCACGTTCGATGCGACCGACATAGGCGCGGTCGATACCGGCCTCCAGCGCAAGCCGCTCCTGCGAGAGGCCCTTTTTGACCCTCAGGTGACGAAGGTTCCAGCCGATGATGAGGCGTGTGTCCATGGCGGACACATGAGCCACATCAAAGGCTTGACAATCGACGGACTGTCAGTCTCCTATTATTCAACTTCGACACGAACAGGACTCCCGCCCAGATGAACGCCTACGTTGACGCCATGCGTCGCTACTTCGATTTCAAGAGCAGAAGCGGTCGCGCCGAGTTCTGGTACTTCATGCTTGTCGTTACAGGGTTCGGCGCTGTTGCACTGGCCACAGATCTTGCAATCGGGAATGGACATGATGCACCCCTGTACGTCACCGCCGTCTGGGCAATCCCCCACTACATTCCGATGCTGTCTGCCGCCGTTCGCCGCCTACATGACATCGATCGGACCGGGTGGTGGGTGTTGATCGGCGTGATCCCGCTCGGACAGATTGTTTTGGTGGTGTTCTACTGCCAGCCATCGACGCCGGGCGTGAACCGGTTCGGCCCGCGCGATATCGAGAGCGGGGCGCACGCCGTTGTAGCGGCTCACCAGCAGACGAAACCGACAACGGGCACCCCCAGCCTTGAACGGCTTGAGCGTCTGGCCGCGCTGCGCGCGTCAGGGGCGATTGATGAGGCCGAGTTTCGGCAGATGAAGGCTGACGCCATCGCTGCCGGGCGCGCTTAATCCTCTGCCCTACGGCAATCACCCCCGTGCCGCCGGCGCAATCATGCCTTGGGCAACCAACCACGACATCAAAGGAAGAATTACATGAAGATCGCAATCGGTATTATCGGCATCATGCTTGGGATTCTGGTGCTGCTGCAGTCCTGCACTGTCGGCACGGCCTCGCACTTGGTCGGTGACGCCGCGACCGGAGACGCAGGTTCGCTCGGCATTCTGGCTGGGCTGCTGCTGTTCGTCGGCGGAGCCTTCGCCTTCGGCCTGCCGATCGTCTCGACCGTCACGTTTACGCTCGCTGGCCTCATCGCCTTTGCCGGATCGGCGCAGTTCCCCGACCTGAAGGTTTGGGGCTTCATCGCCCTCGCCATGGCCGTGATGGCGTTTTTCACGTGGCGGTCGGCAAAAAAGAAGAAGGCGGTGGTATGATGTTCAGGTTATCTACCGCATCTGTACGACGAGCCGTCTGGCTGCTGACAGCATTAGCCTGCCCATGGCAGACACTGGCGTCTGAGACCCGATACTTTCAAGAGACGCCGTGGGAGCTCGCTCTTGTTACCGATGATACCGACGCGCAGAATCCCTATTGCTCGCTCCGTACCACGATTTGGAAGCGGCAAAGCGCCTCGATCGAGTTCACGCTCACTGGCCTCGACAAGGTCGAGATCTTCGTTCGGCTTAACAAGGTGGCGTGGAACCTGCCCATGGGTGCAACGGTTGGCATTGACCTAACCAGCACCAACTTTCCGCTCGATGGAAAGAAGGCAGAGTCCATCCAGTTCAAAGCGGTTTCGCCGACCGATTTATCCGCTCATCTATTATCACAGACCGACGACGGACAGTTTGTTCTCATAGGACTCTTTGGGCTGGGGAGCGACAAGCTCACTCCGACTCAGGCAATCTTTCGCTTTCCCGGAAATGAGCCCGAATGGATCATTCCTGCCGCATCGCCCTCTGACTATCGAGCGATGTCCGATGCATATCAAACCTGCCTCATCGACCTGAAGAAGCTCGGGCATCAACGCTTCAGCTCCGCAGAGACAACATCGACATCACCATTCGCAACCACTCCTGAAGCTCCAATTGAGGAGAGTGAATCGGCACAAGCTGAGAGTGCGCCATCATCGACGGAAGCCGTGGCTACAGAAACGGGAGAAAGAGATTCGGGTCCTCAAGAGGGACTATGGACGTTTTCTCGACAGGAGGAGGACTGGGGAGACACCTGCTTCATTGAAACGCGAAAGGGCGATCTTGGGGTCGGATTTATGGCGTCTCCGGGTAAAGAAACGGTCGCTTTCATTTCCGGTGTGGGCGTCGTTTCATCTTGGGCAACCCTACAGGTCGATGCCAACCCGCAATACCGAACTCAAAGCGAGCAGAACGACTACTTTGGTTGGCTCGATTTTTATCCTCCCCGGCCCGGCTTAATCGACGAAGTCGCGTCGGGTGGAAGGCTTACGGTCATTGTAAGCGATCACGCGCTTGTTCTGGATATCGCAGGCGCACATGATCAGTTCGCCAGGTTCCTAGCGTGTCGAGGGGAACAAAATGCTACCGAAGTAGATGAGGCGGGTGAGTAACGCGGCTCCGACGTTGCTTCAGCCTCGATTCAAGCGGCAGCGGGTTTTGCAGCCCGTCGGCAGCTTTGCGCGGTCATCTCGGTTGATTTCGTATGAATTCCGGTCGCTATAGATAACCTATGATGCGGATTTATTTTCAAAATCAAAGCTATTGTGTTCCCGATTTATCCGGCACATTATTCGATCCAAATTCTGAATCTCTTGAATATTCTATGGAGAAATCACAGTTTATCATCGCAAAAAAGCGTTCAACCTTATCTCCGCTCAATATAAGATAAAATTCCGACGACCAGATTTTCGAAGAGTCGTTGTAATCCAGTAGATTTTCACTGATTTCAACCCCATCGAATTTATATCTTTTAAAATAACTTTCCTTTTCCACCGATAGCTTAACTTCATCAACAATCAACGCTTTATCCATACGGCCACAATTGTCTTTGTTGCCAGAGGCAGCGTTCGCTATGTTGACATTTAGTACGAGCGACAGTGACAGCGACAATGCCACAGTGAAGGCTGAAATATACCTCAATTGAAGAAATCCATGTTATCATTCCAATGAACAGGCAGCGAATTTTGAAAGGCGATATCATACCCCAAACCAGGAAGAAAATCTACGACACTCGTCAATATTTCTTCATACCATTCTCGATGGGTGCTGCTATTAAAATCATACGTGTCATTATACCCTCTTGCCTCCCCGACGAATTCCCATTCTCCGTTACTAAATTTAGTAAGAGAACCTTCAATTCTTATTGTCATATTACCTATGTAGGTACCGGTTGTTGGGTGGCTTTTTGAGGTATCTATAGCGATGCGGTCGAAAACAATATCACGCGTCCCTACGAAGTCCTCCTGCAGCAAATTCTCAAATAGGTTTTCACCGTTTATAGTGATGTCGTCAGGGATTAGGACAAGTCCGAGGTTGTTAATATCGACGGTAAGGTCCTCTCCATCGCCGAAAAAGTAATGAGCCAACGCTCTGTATGGCGATGCCCAAGAGCCGTTAAGTTCGTAGTCGTAGGCAGAGTAACCCAGATCTTCAGGGACGGGAGACTGTTCTATCGCCTCAGCGACATCGGCAAAAGTCGCGCCCTTATCGACCAATCTATCATAGTAAGCATACCCAAATAAGGCAGTCGTAAGAGCGAAGGGATTATTTACCGCCAAATAATCAAGGGTTTGAAGGATGATTTTCACCCCATCTAAAGTGTTAACCAAACCCTCCGTTCTGTGAATCCAATATTCTGAGTACTCCGCAATGGCCAATTCAGCTTTCTGTTGATCCATATACCACTGACTCGAATAGCCGTTTAATCCAAGCCAAGAGTCAAAGGGTACATAATAGCGATAGACAATACTCGGAACTATTATCGGAGCAAGGTTTGTAGGAGGTGTGGACATTGAAAACCTAAGGCCTGATATAAACATGAGTCAAAATGACAACTTATTCGGTCGCGACGTCGTGTCAACCCTAGGATGTCGCGCACCTCAACGACGCGAGCCATTTTCCTTCTCAGCCGCCTGATCTCATTGGTCTCGCCGTTGCCTTCGGCGTTCGGCGCGGCAAACTTCTTCTTCCATTCGCAGAGCGAATGCTGGCTGACGCCGAGACGCTGCGAAACCTCCGAAACCGGATACGTCGCTCCGTGATCTGGCGCACGGCGTCGCGCTTAAAATCTTCGTTAAAATTCGATTTGCTCATGATGTTCTTCTCGCCTATCTAGGGGCTAACGGATTCCACCATCCTGTGATTGGCTGCTAGGGGCAATGAGAGGGCAGGTGTGTGATATTCCGCGTCCGGCTCAAACCGGTCATTCGCAGCCGCAGAAAGCTGCGGCCGAGCTTCGGTTTTCGCGACGCAGTTTTGCGACATAAATTCCGCTTAAATTCAGGTGCGGTCGATCTGTCGAAAATGTTAGGATTTTTCGGAAATCGTTCTGCCTATCGGTCTGTTTTCAGTTCCTGATCGAAAGCCTCGATGGCCATATTCACCAGTTGCTTATGGATTTTACGGCGTGATCGGCCTTTGCCGTCTGAGCAGATTGGTTCGCCTACCTCTTCGGCCTCGGCTGTCTCGACCGCATCGGGTTTGCATTCCCCGAACATGCTGTAATGGCTCGCTTCCTGGATCGTGGAATACGAGCCTTTGGGTATGGCCTTCGCGACCCCTGAAGCGAGCGCGGTCTGAGGGATCATTTCCGCCCGGCCAAGGTTCACGATTTTAACGGGGATCGAAATCTCGGAAAACGTACTTTCCTGAAAAACGTCTACCGGCGCCGGATCAATTGCCATCACAAACTCGATCCGCTTGTCGGCGTTGTCGCGCCCTGCCGGCTTTATATCCATAGTATGAAGGTCGACGCCGCTTTGCCTGACCCAACCGCAAAGGGAAGGATTGAATGTGTCGGTGTCACAGTAGCTCGCTATGCGGGTCGGGTCGAACCGAGCACCGGCCAGCGCCAAGGCTGTATTGCCGCCCATCGAAAGCCCGAGTGCGCCGATCCTTCCGGCTGCCAGATTATCTGCGAAGGGCGGCTGGCGTTCGACCGCATCAAGTGTCGCACTTATGTCCGCAGGCCTTAGCCAAAGTTTCATCGTCTCTAACGCCGATCTGTTAGCTCCCGTGTTTCCGGGGTGCGTAGGAGCGGCAACGATGAAACCTTGCTTCGCCAATGGCGTTGCGATCCAGCTCATGGATTGTGGGGTTCCGCCGAGGCCGGCGCCATGGGACAACAAGATCAACGGATATCTTCCGCGCAGAATCGGCGCTTCGAACATAGCATCCGTCCCCGAAAAAAATGCGCTCTCGCCAAGTGTGACAGGTTTGCCGCCATCATCCGCTGGATACCAGATGGTCACGGCGAGATTGCTGCCACGCTCTTTGGAGGGAGCCAAGATCTGCTGCACACCGACAGATTCGCCGGCAGTGGCAGCGTGACGCATCGTCAACATCGGAGAGACGGCGCTGCAAAATATCGCCGCGATTTTTATTACCAACTTCATGGAAGTTCATCCTGACCGCAAAGGAAGGCCGAAGCTTGCCAGAAATGGAGAGTGGCGCGCCCTTGAACACGATCATGGACGTTCAAGATCGTGATCGAGGTCTTTGCGTGATGATTTTTGGCTGGGAGCTACGAGGTGGACGCTTCCGCTCGCGCATCGGGCTCGGTGCATGTCTCGCAGCCCGCGCGCCGATAGCTGGTCGGGGTCATGCCAGTGACGCGCAGAAATTCCCGGTTGAAGTTCGATTTGGTGCCGAAGCCGGATTCCAGCAAAATGGCTGTCACCGGATCGCATGTGGTCACAAGCCGTAGTTTGGCGTCGCTGACGCGGTACTCATTCACGATCTGGGAGATGTTGCGGCCGTAAACTCGGTTCAGAGCGGCGGAAATCTGGCGTCCCGGGATGCCTGCGCGGCGTGCAAGGCGTTCCAGTGTCAGGTCCGGGTCGCGATAAAGATGCTGCTCCTGCATGAGAGCATCGACACGGCTCGTTATGGCGTGGTCGGTCTCGCTGCCTAGCGAAACCGGCGTAAGGGAGCGGGAAGCTAGGCCTTCCGCACCGGCATTTTCCTCGTAGTTCGGGCGAGCGTCGTCCGCAACGGTGGCGGCATAACCGGCAACCATGAGCCATAAAGCGCTCGCAGCGGTGAGAACCATTCGAGCTCGTTCGCCGTTCCCAAAGGAGAAATCGAGCGACATGATTGCATCGATAAAGGCTGTCGCAACAAGCATAACCGCCACCGCGACCAGCGCCTTATGTGCGGTCCATTCATCGGTGATACGTACTGAGGAAAGAGCGCCCGGCCCCTGCCGGGCAACTCGCAGCAACGCAAGACCATATCCGAGGTAGATGGCAAATAGGACGAAGTCGATTGGCGCACGCCAGAAGGCAACGAGGATTGCCACGAGGCCGGCCGGTGCCAGATGCGGCAGCACATCTACGAGTTTTGCAAGCCTGTTGCGGCGTAGTTGATCGAAGGCTGCAAAGGAGAGCGCCGGAAGAACCGCCGCGCCGATCGGCTGAATGAAACGGGCGGGATGCCAGCCCACGTTCCAGTTCAGTCCCAGCAAGACCGCCTGCACGGCAAACGTCGCGACGAGCAGAGGAAACAACCCCAGCCTTCTTTCTCCCTGCCTAATCATCCGCACAAGGATGAGGCATAGAAGCAAGGCAATGACGAATGGCAACGGTATCGAGGGCATAGATAACAGTTACCATGGACCGGTTTCTTAGTCGCATACAACCATCACCTTGGGTTCGCAAAAATGCTAGCATCAAGCGATAACTGGGTGGCGGTTGACATACGTGTTCTGCCTGTATGCACGATCATTCGGGCTGGCGACCGCGGGACGATTCTCCGCCCCTAATCGATTGCCTGTGTCAGCGAAAATTGAGATCGGAGGTTACGGAAGGAGCCTGACCGATTTTGACCCGCAGCGTACCGGATTCGCAGAAACCGACCTTGCCGACACGGTAGTCTTAGATCATTACTTGGCCGTCAGGCCTCCCCGCGATACCGAGCCAAGGGTATCACCTTTGCCCCGCCATCGTGCGGGACTTTTTATGATGTATTGCCCGCCGGTTGCGTGCCCACGTTCGGGAAGATGGTGACTAAGGCGTGACACCCGCACCTGTTCGAGCGCGCAAAAATTTGCGTTTGGTTGCGATGTAAAGCACCGGAACAAACTGATATCATCCGTGTTCGGACGCGTCGGGGTCCGCAGCAGCCGCTTGCGCCGACATAGCTCCTCTTTCTCCGGCTGTTTGAGAAGAGGTGGCATTTTGCCTAAATTCTTTTTCCACATCAGGACTGCGTTTAACTTCCACCCTGACGAGGATGGGTGGGAATTCGGGTCGAGCGCGCTCGCGCGTTTGGGCGCAATCGCGGCCATACGGGAAGCTCTGTCCCAAGCTATGGCCCGCGGTCACACAATCGACGGACGCTGGTTCGAAATAGCCGATGACGCAGGTGTGATTGTTGAGGTTGTCTCGTTCAACGAGGCAATCCGTTCCGCATAAATGAAGCGCTCGGCGCGCCGTCAGGCGCCCCTAGAAGGGATGCCCGTCAGCGCCGAGCCACGCGTGCCTCGCGACGTAAGATTTTCCGCACATGGGCGCCCTCGGCAGTTAGCCGGTATTTCCAGTTGCGTGAGCTCTCGCCCGTCCACTCGATAAATCCCAGTTCTCGGGCAACGATCGCCGTTTTTAAACCCACGTTCGGTGGCAGACCGGCAAACTGGCGATCGTTCAAATGCTCCAAGAGCTGATAAAGCCTTGCGTTATCTGGCAACCGCATGACCCGCTCGTATTGTTGATTGCAGCGCAGTCGTCCGCGCAAGCTGCCCGCCTAACCGTCCACCCATACGATCGTTCCCCATTGAAGACGTTAGTACCGAGCCGACCTTGCTGGCATCGATCACAGATGGCCATATTTGTTTCCTTGCTAATGCCTCAATAAGCGCGCATGGTCGATATTCCAGTAGCCATCAACACGGGCGCTACTGTTTGAGGGCTTGCTACCCTAGCCCCAACGAAAGGAGGACAACATGTCTTCCGATACGAGACCTACTGTTTCCTCTGCCAATATGAAAATGATCCGTTCACTGCTTTTTCGTGCAGGGTACAGCGCGGGGTCTCCCATAGAGGGAGAGTTTCGTGCGGATACGGCGACCGCTATGCTTATCGAGAAAGTGCGTAACGGCGAAACTTCCCCAGCGGTACTTGAGCGTCTTCTTGGCAACAGCTATGGCTCGCCCGAGCCGGAGATAGCGTTGTTTAAATCGGGCCTCCCGCAGTTCGCCATTCAAGGCCTGCCTGCTCACGCCGCCTATCGGATTAGGCAAGCAGAGACCAAATTATCCAAGCGGTGAGAGCCGGGCTGGTTTCGATAAACCCCAACGGCTTCAAATGACCTTATTTGTTTTCTTGTGAACGCTCCGGTAGGCGCACAGGATAATTTCTTCGGCAGCCGACGTTTTGGGCGCTGCCTGTGAGGGTTTACTACCCTGAACCCAACCGAAAGGAGGACAAATTGTCTTCCGTCATTAAACCTCGCCAAAACGGACATCTCGTCGCGACCGCGACATCGCATCTCGTCGTAACGGCGAGCATAGTAATGATCCTCTACGTCCTTGCGGCGGGATGGCTTTGGTAGACCTCCGCCTGACGAGCCGAAGGACAGCAGCGAGATCCCGAAGCAAGATCTATCGAGCGCTCCCGACCGCCGCCAATGACGCTTCGGTCCGTACCAGTGAAACCGTAGATGAGTGCGCCATGAGAACGACAGAGACCGAAATCACCTTCACCCGGCCTTTCCGGATTGAATCCCTTGTCGAGTTGCAGGACGCCGGCACCTACAAGCTTATCGTCGATGAAGAACTCATCGATGGCTTGAGCTTCCCCGCATATAAGCGGGTTGCCACACACATTGAGATACCGTCGCTTTCGGCGCCTACTATGATGAGGCAACGCCTTCAGGTCTCCTACGATGAAATTTACCGGGCTCTAGCGCTGGATGCCAAGCAGGATTCGCCTCCTAGCCTCGACCCGTTTGCCTGAAGAGCAGGATACCATCACCCCACCTGAAAGGATCGAACCATGTCTTCCGTAATTGGCAACGTAGACTTCAGCCGAACGAGCAATCGCATTCTCAATCAGATGCTCCAAAGAGCCGGCTATGTCACAGAACGAATGAAGCCCCTCATCGGCCCGTTGGCTGAGCAATCGGGGGCAGTGCTCCAACGCTTCATGGAAGGCGTTCTTCACCGACACGAAAACCACAGCCCGTCGGGCCCGGTTGCTGGGGCGGTGTACGGCCGGGCCTAATGTGCCGACCGAGGTGGGGCTAGCTGCTGTGTGGGTCCGCCGCAGAGCCATGTCATCCAAGGCCTTTTCGTTAGTTGGCTCGTGAGTAACCACGGTTGGAGCCGCCAAGATAATGAATAGACTTTGACCGCCAGTTAAACCGCGCTATTCGCCAGCGTTTAAGTTCGCACGTGATGTGGATGTCGGCACCCTGACAACGCGCCCGCAGCGTGGACCTATAGTTCTGGTGGACCTGCGCACGTTCCGGCGAGGCGGAACGCCCATTCTCCGGGTAGCAGAGGGATAGCCTGTCCAGTCTCCCTAGGCCAGACGCTGGAACGCGCGTCAAACGCTAGAAGTTGATTTCGCAGGAGAGATGACGCGGCGCCTGAGATAGAAAACGCCTTGGGCCCGCGAACTATTGATTCTCCCGACCTTTCGCGTTGAAGTCGCTCAGTGAGTTGCCTTCAAGAAGGCGTGCCGCGCTTCATCGCCCGCAAGACGGCCGTCGGCTGCCGCAGAGCATTTGCGCCATGCTTCATTCCACAGCTTGCTCCGCTTGGCGTGACTGAGGAAGGTGCACGCCTGCGCTGCCGTTGCGATAGTGATGATGAGACCATCGTCATTTAGGCGAACTGGCTTGGACCACTCATTAGACATCGGTGTTTCCTTCTCCGTTACAGAGCGAAATAATCCGTGAGCAATGTGTTGGTTCTTGGGCGAGCCGAGCGGCCGATGGTCCGCTTCGCGCGGAATCTCCACCTGTAGGACATTGCCGCAGCGCAGCAGTTGAGCAAACACAACAACAGGGTATACCCTCACGTGACGGCTTCGGCGTTACACTTGCCGCCGTCACATCGGGGTTGACGCTGGCTATTTGTGACAGGGTAGCCTCAGGCCTAAAGGTCGAGGTTACACACATGGCACGAATTGGCTACGCACGCGTCAGCACGGGCGATCAGGATCTAGAAGGACAGCTTGGACGGCTACGAGCCGAGGGCTGCGAGATCGTTCGATCAGAGAAGATTTCAGGGGCGAGCCGTGAGGGGCGCGCTGAGCTCTCGACGGTCATCGACTTTCTTCGCCCCGGTGACGATTTGGTCGTGACCCGGCTAGATCGGCTTGGACGCGACACGCGTGACGTCCTAAACATCGTGCATGAGTGTCAGGAGCGCGGAGCGTTTGTCACTGTCCTTGACCCTCATGTTTCCACGCGAGGCGAGATGGGACACGTCATTCTGACCGTCCTTGGCATGGTCGCACAGATGGAGCGTCGTTTCATAAAGGAGCGGCAAAAGGAGGGGATTGAACGAGCGAGATCCGAAGGCGTCTACAAGGGTGGCCATAAACGTATCGACCACGCATTGGTTCGACAACTCAAACGTGAAGGCGTAAGCATCTCGGCGATTGCAGAAAAAGCGTCGTGCTCACGAATGCAGGTCTACCGTATACTCGCGTCGCGTTCTGGATGACAGCAATGCGCCCTCATGTCAGCCTTTGAGTTTCCCAGACTCTTCATTGTAAGCTGCCTTAAGCCTAGGACCACACCAATGTTGAGGAGGTGGCAAAGGTATTCGCGGGCTTGATGAACGACACTCGACCGAGAAGGGGATTATCCATTGGGTCGACTGTCCGGTGATGAAATTTGAGCCTTGCGGACGTGAAATTGCCGCGACAAACAATGTCCGCAAAAGTATACTTTTGCGGCCATGACCCTCCATATCCCGCCTTATAACTAGCCACAACTACAGCAGGCACTCGTGCCAATGGACTGTTCGCAGTGAAGAATAGAAAACTGGGCAGCAGCCCCGAGCCACCCCACGAGGGAGATGGCTGGACGAAGAACTTAAATGCCCCTCGAAAAACTACCAGTTGTCTGGATCAGGCGGGCCTTAGAACCAACATCATTTCACTGGCTGCCTGCCTAGCCTGCCTGCTCTTATCTGCTTCACGCTGCAGTGAATGCCCTCCTAGCGTGCTGAAGACTGAGTTGACATACAGGTCATCAACCACAAAGTGTTCGCGTGAAACCTCCCGTACTTGCTCACCGGATAAGCCATTCGAACAAGCGTGATCAGGGAAGGTTAATATGCCAGTCGCACCGGCTTGAGCAATACTTGACAGCAAGTCTTTGAGTGCTGCAGCTGACTGCCCTTTTAGGCTGTATCGTGATTTGGGCCGACGACTTGGATCGGGGTATCGCCCTATCCCTGTCACCTCGCCACACTCTCCCACGGCAACAGTCTCCAGCACGTGGTAAAAACGACTGTAGTGAACCCCCGAGTAAGGCGGATCAATGAACACGAGATCAGCAGGCGTCAAATCGTTGGCAGCATCATTGGCATCCCTAACAGCTGCCATCCCAGCTACGTTGGCCCTGAGTGAACATAGCTCAAAAAACGATCTGCGGATGTACGTTGCTGTATCACGCCTCCATGCCTCAAGAAGGAACTTCCAAGCGGTAGGCGTTGGCTGAAATGGTTGCGCTGTATGTCCTGGAGCTGCGACACAATGACTCGCAGCCTCCACCAGAGACGCTATTGCGGCGCAGCTTTCTTCTTGTGAAGCCGGGACGGTTGCGCGAAACGCATCAAACCAAAGCGCCTGCGACGGGCTAAAGTAGTATCCACCGTAGGCCCTTGTGATTGGATACGGTTGTGCAGAACACCATTCACGCACTGTCAGAACATCGTCCCTGTCGCCCACGACATGTTGCGGCTGGCTCATTTCGGCGTAGTATTTACTCGCACGCGCAAACCAGCTTTCCCAGATCGGACCGCCATCCAGAACATGAGAGCGAGAGACAAACGCCGAGGAGACTGCAACACTGTAGGCTTGAATATCGTAAGCAGCTACAGGCACGAAATACCTAGACGCTACATGAGCAGCAACAGCACCGGAACCGGCAAAGAGGTCTACAAAGCGGCCAAAGCGACCAATCTCCGCGTCAATCAATTTCCCAAGCCCGTTACGCAGCATGGCGCGCTTAGAGCCCATATACTTCATCGGTTACTCATGCAGGTAGCAAGCTCCATACCATAGCTCGTTCGAAGCTCCCTAGGCTGCTAACCGCGTCTCCCGATACATTTCCAAGGTTGTAAAATGAGTGCCTAGGGCCGCCGAAGTCAGTTTCAAATGCGTCCAAGCCAGTCAGCGCGGCGTCAATGTCAGCCCACAAGTCCACTGCGCTCTCCGGAGCTCCATCTAAGTTCCACAGGCCTCGTGCGGGTCCCAATTCTGTCCACCAAAATTCTATTTCAGACGACGCGAAGCCAGCGTCCTGAAAAAGGGATGACGTAGACCCGGAAGCAATCCTCAGCAACAGTACTGCCCGAGCAACCATATAAAACGCGCTTTTCGCAGAAGCAGTGGGTGCACTCTTCGACAACTGGAGAACTCGCGCGTCCTTCGGCTCTGTTTGTCGTGTAAGAAATTCCAGCCATAACTTCTCAACGTCCGGCGGAAGCCCCTGATAAGAAACAACCGTGGAAACCATAGTCCTGTACGCAACGCTTCGAACAGAGGTCGCCCCAGATCGACTACGGTAGATGCTCTCCAGACTTAAACGCAATATATGGCGGTCGATAAAGTCGAACGGTGAATTTGGAGCCGGCTCAAGTGCTTTCCATATATCTGCAACCGTCTGGGTGGTCTCGAGCGACCCCAGCGTCCAAGAGTTGGGAATGCCTTCGGGTCGGTAGCTTGAATGATTTCGAGCACGACGATCTTTTGCCATTTCTCGGAGATCCATGCCCCACTGCATGAACCAGTTATTGGCTTGCGCTCCTATATTGGCTCGTCCATTGATAGGCACCAACCAATCATGCAGGCTTCTGCCATAAGGCTTGATTACGGAAGAGAACAAAGTGCCGGATCGAGAGTGCTGTGCCCAGTTATCGAGGCACTCCCATACAAATACATGCGTACCACTTTGAGTGGGGAAGGCTGCCGTACTGTGCGGCGCGTTTATCATCGCATGACGAGCGTTGAATACACCTATTCCTTCACTGGCAAGCAAGGACATTGCTGCACGCAGTTCCGCATAATATGCTAGGTGCCTAGCACGATGAGGGTCTCCTCGTAGAAGCGCCTGAACAGCTCGACCAAGATAGCTCCACCCATCAGAACAATGAAGCAGCGTGCTAACAGAAACGTACTGCGCAAGGTGACGAGGGTTGGATATAGCTCCTGCAGCCGCATCGCTTTCAACTTTTTCGGCAGCGTCCGTTCTATACAAATTATTCAGACCCAACCACCTTGCCTCGCGCGCAAAGCGCTTGCTGGCGGATAAGGTTGTCGAAACGTCAGAACGACTTAAGCCGTTCAGCATTAATTTGTTTACATTGCTCAAAGGCATGCTTATGCAACCTCACGCTGCACACGCAATGCCGCGCGCCCAAGCTCGCTGTCTTCCTTTGCTATGTGTTCAAGCAACTGTATTCGGATCTCTTTGTAGCCACTGCTTCCACGAAACACCAATTTCCTGCGGCGGGTTTCTGCGTCAAGTTCTGGTGCTGAGCTAGTCCGCCAATCGAAGGTCGCTAATGCTTTGCCTATGGCCGTGACTGCCTTGGCCGAGTTATGTTTTTTGTAGCTTGCAAGAGCCAACGTCACTGCATTGACGTCTGATGCCGCTGCGCTGTTATCGGACCTCCAACTGCGCAAGTCCAGTTTAGGAGCTAGATAAAAACATATGTCGTTTAAGACGTGGAGGTAGCCTCTCACACCTTGGTCAGTAGAGATCAACGAATATTGCCCGTAGAACCGAGCCTCAATCCCCTCCTTAGAACCTGCGTTATCATCGCGGATCGCAATCGTGCTGAGGTCCAGCGCCCAACTTTCGGTGTTATTCAGTACGGCAGTCCGGAATTCTGACCATGCGTAGATTAGGAATGCAGCCTGCTGCGCACGGCTCCAACCTAACACCTCGTTGTCATCTGACATTCGGGAGCCGAACAAGCCGCCAATCTTACTCCCGCGCCCCTGCCATGGCTTAACAAATGTCGCCATAAGAGATCGTATCCAAGCGGCCTGCGTTACTCCCACAGCCTGCCGTTCTCCCAGCATGTTGATACGGTCGTACCATGGGCTAGAAGGATGAGACCACAGTGCCTCGGTCAGTTCTTGGGCTCGTGTCTCGCGGTAAACCGGATGCCCTTCGGCACGATCCAGCCAATCCTCGCCCCTCAGCAAAGGATAGAGATCGAACGCCAGACTCGGATTAATTCGTTTCGGCTTGATGTTAATCGTCCAAAATAAATACGCCTGCCAGCTGACATCTAGGCCGTAAAACGCCACCACAGGAAGCTCGAAGTCCGCGTCTGCTCCCTCTCCAAAAGCCCAAAGCCTATGCTGTCCGTCTATCACTTCAAACGGCGGTACGGTGTCTGGTTTCCAATCCTTGGACCAGTCGTCGTAAGGTAGAACTAGCTTGGCCATACCGCCACTGTGTTCAATCGAGACGGCGTCACTAGCTCCAAGAACTGTGCCACGCCTAGTTTCACCCTGTGGTATGATATTGATGACAATTGATGTTGGAAGCCAACCCGGCTTGCGCAGGTCGTTAAATTCCTCTGACTTTCTCTTGGCGTCGCTCAGTGTTGACCACGGATAACCGAACTCGACATAACGCCCGATCTCCTCCGAACGCTCGCGGTCGTGCTCACGTTGAATTCCCATGTCGGCCGCACGTGCTTGTACCTTAGATGTGCTACGGCGCGATATACCGCACAAGCTACGCATCTCTGATGCAGACAAAGAGAAAATATAGAAGTGAGGTTCTGGCTTACGCCGATGGTCTTGTGGCGAGAACTGTACCTTCTCCCAGTCCTTCAACCACTGGGATACCTTGATAGCGGGTACAGTTTTCTTTTTCTCGCTTGCTTCCGCCATAATGCCCCCAATATGAGATAGCCGCCGTGTCCCCAACATGCTGATTAGCAGTGCACAAAGGCTTAAGTCGATACCCTAAATATGCGTCTCACCATATTGCAATCCAAGATTTTCGATGACAGCCCGCGTTCAGCCTCTAGCCTGAACAGCAACAGGGTGCGCTACCGGTCGCGGTGCGAAGTGGGCGCGGTTGCGCCTTTGGCTACCTTATGCCCCGTGCCAAGACACGAAAGGGAGGCATCGTGTCCCCTAGTCATCCCTGAAGGCCCGGAAACTAAGGCATCTAAGCGATAGTGGACGCTCCTTCTGTGCCTACCAAGGCAATGTCTTATTGCTCATAAACGGCGCCTAAACGACCGCTTCCGTAATCTTCGAAGCCAAAAGCCGACGTCCGGTTGTGCCTCCAAAGCAGTCGTGTGAGCACTTGCACATCTAGCCTCGACCGTTAAGGCGTAAGTGAGATTTTCCAAGCACATTGACATAGGCGGCATCTATGATGCGGTCGCTCCTACGTAGCGACATCCGGGTCCTGTCAGCCCGCGGAGGCTTTGGAGACGTTGAACGGCAGCAGGTCGCCGATGTTGTCGGCTTCTTGGCGCTGAGGCAACTCGGTAAGCGCGTGGCGTGAGTGCATGCCAGCTTTGGCCATTTGTTGTCTACTAAGAATACTCTCCAAGATTGCGCTTGCTACACGACTTGATAACATACTTTCAATCGTATTGGAGCGAGTAGCTGTGTTGCGTATCGTTTGGTTGGCGTTGGCCGTACTGGTGGGGATTACTCTGTCCGCGCGGGCTGAGATGTCGCTTCATAGAATCGATACTGAGCGCGGGCCTATAATCGTCCTCAAAGGATCGTTCGCTCTGTCGGACGACCCTCAAGCATTGGCTCGTGAAGTATCCGCCACAGGAGCGAAGGTGATAACTTTCGACAGCGAAGGAGGAAATGTTGTCTCCGCCATCGCTTACGGGCGCGTTATTCGTTCTCTAGGGCTATCCAGCATACAACTGCGTGCGTCTCAGTGTGCGTCCGCCTGCGCCCTCGCGTTTGTGGGTGGTGTCATCCGGCACGCGGAGCCGGGTGCAATCGGCGTGCACCAATCGTCGTTCTCACCGAATGATCTTCTGGATGGGCATGCAGCTGTCGCTGCGGTCCAGGAGATGACCGCACAGATTATGACATATCTGCTCGAGATGGGTGTGGATCCGAGGTTGCTGCAGCTTAGCCTGTCCGTCCCGCCTAATGATATGAGGTATCTGACGGCGGCGGAAATGGAAGAATACAAGGTCACGAGTGCGGCAGAAAACGCGACTGCTGACGCGCTGTCCGCAGCTAACTCTACCCCAGCGGTCGAGACGATAACAAAGGAAGAGGCGGTAAAGCCTCTAACGAACGAAGACAGGGCTCTGGCGTATGTGTCCAGCTACTATGAAGCGTGGTCTCGCGGCAATGCTGAGGCGTTGGTCTTCATGGATCGCGCATACAGCGAAACCATAGATTTTTATGGCAAGCCGAAGTCGAGAGTTTACGTCGTCGACGAGAAGGTGAAGTTTGTAATGCGATGGCCCGTGCGGGCATACAACGTGAAGCCCGGGACAGCCACGGTCTCGTGCGCCACCTATTGCGCCGTCGCCGGCATAGTTGATTGGTACGCGAAGCGAGACGTCGGCGGAGGAGTATCGTCAGGCTCGGCTCGCTTCCTAATCTCATGGGACCCATCAACGGGAAAGATCGTCTCTGAGAGCGGTGAGGTTCTCGATACGGATAAGGACGCTGTGGCGCCGACCCGTATCTTGTCTCAATGGTACGACCAGAACGCTCTATGTCGCGGTACGATTGGCAGTACTGAAAAGGCTGAGGCTGCCTGTACTCACCGGGAAGCTATCGCAGCCAAGTTGAAGGCGGTTGGTTGGTGCTACGGTAGCGAAGGACAGGCCGGGTATCAGATGGACTGGCATGGATGCGGCACGGCTGAAGAAGCGCAGGGCGTTGCAAAGTTGGGGTTGTCATCGAAAGCGGATTTCCCACGTCCGGTACGGTACGCTGCGACGGAACGTTTCGTCGGTCGAACTAAGCTTCCGGACTTCCGCGGTAGAGATCGTAAATTCAACTCATACAGGACCCGTATTCGTGATGGAATGCGTGCAGGCCCCAATTTTGCAGGGCATTACTCTGTTGTTCAAATCGGCTGCGGAGCTGGGTGCTCATTCGCTATAGTGGGCGACAATAACTCCGGCAGGCCAGCAGACTTTCCGCGTGGTGGCGAGGAGAACATGTATATGCAGCTTCAATTCAGTACCGGCAGTCGTCTTTTGGCTGCACAATGGCTAGATTACGATCTGAACAAGTGCGTCGTTGAGTTTTTTGATTTTGATCGGAAGCGATGGAATCTAATTAGCAAGATTGAGCTTGGTTCGGCTGACACGTGCTACCGATCTGTCGCGGAAAACCTACGCTGAGTCACAGGCATACCTACCTCCAAAGATTTCATTTTGTTGCTATTCCGTTGCTATAAGAAAAACGGAAACGGTAAAATGCCTGAAAAACCAGCATTTTTGGGGATTAAGCAGGGGCGCAGCCACCCCTTGAACCAGCGGCTGCGTTGGCCGAGCCAGGCGCGGACCTCGGTCGGCGCCTCCTCGTAGGTCGGGCGGGTGAGCGTGCCGCAACGATAGCCTTTCCGGTAAAGGCGCAGGCCGAGATCGGCGTCCTCCGTGACGTTGAAGGGATCCCAGCCGCCGACGGCCTGCAGGATGCGCGTGCGAAAATGGTTCGACGTGCCGCCGAGCGGCATCGGCATGCGCGCGGCGGCGAGGCGCGGCAACAGCACCCGGAAAAGGCCGGCATATTCCAGGGCAAAGAGCGCGCTTACCCAGCTCTCCCGGGCATTGGTGATGACGAGCGGCGCCTGGAGACAGACGATCTCCGGCGGGCCGGCCTCGAAGGTGCGCCAGGCTTCCTCCAGCTGCATCGGGTCGATACGGTCTTCCGCGTCGTAGATCACGAGATACTCGCCGCGCGCCGCGCCGAGCGCATAGGTCAGCGCTTTCGGCTTGGTGCGCGGCCGCCCGGGCGGCACCGCCACCACCTCGTATTGCGGGCCGAGACGCGTGGCAGCCAGCGCATCGAGCGTTTCCTGGTCGTCCGCCTCGCAGATCAGCTTGATGTCGAGGCGGCTCGCCGGCCATTCAAGCCTGTCCAGCGTGTCGATGAGCTGCGGGACGACCGCCGCCTCCCGGTAGAGGGCGATGAAGATCGAATAGACGGGGCGGCGGCAGGCCAAGGGTGCCGGGCGCAGGCGTTTCTGCTGCCGTTTCGTGGCGACGAGCGCCACGAGGCGGATGAAGAACGTGGCGAAGAAGAAGAAGCTGAGGACGATATGCAGCACAAGGAGCGCCGCCGTCGGCTCCGCGATGGTGAGCGCAAGTGTCAGCGTGAGTGCTGCGCCGGTGTAAAAGCCTTGCCGCCCCCATAGCGTGATGCGGGCGCTCGCCTCGGGCGCGCTGCCGAACAACCGGTCGACGCTTTCGCGCAGCCGTCGCTTCCGGCCGGCCTGCCAGAGGGCGGACCGCAGCGCCGATGGTGTCGTTGCCGCGAGCGTCGTGCGCAGGTCCGGCGACTGCGCCAGCCGCTCCGCCAGGTCGCCGAGCCGCGCCGCGTTCGGCACGATCGCGGTGACGGGCGGCCGCACGGGATGGCGCAGGCGAACGACCGTGGGATCGAGAAGCTGGCTGTCGGCGCCCGCCATATCCTCCACCTGTGCGGGGTCGAGCTCGGGCAGGAAGGGAAGATCGAGGATCTCGGCAAGCGCCTCGTAATAGGTGCTTTCGAGGACCGCGCCGCTGGCCAGAAGCTCGGCCTCCAGCGTGGTGCCGTTGCGGTTCGCCCGCACCAGCATGTTCGATATGAGAACCTTGGAAATTCCGAGCCGGCGGAAGAGGTGCGCTTCCGTCAGGAACTTCGGCGGGACGGATGGATGCGCCGGTCGCGCCACATGACGTGTCGGCAGGACGCCGATTGCGGTAGCGAAAGCGATGTCGTCGGGATATTCTGCCAGTCGCATGCAGCCCTGCAGCCGCTTTCACGGCTGTCCCCGTTTTAAACCCCAAGTTGATTGTAATGTGGTCGCGCAAAATTTCATCCCCTAAAATTTGCGGGTTCCTGGCGCTCTGCCTGTCGGTGATGGCGGCCGCGCCGCTGCCGGCCGTGGCGCAGGACCGCAGCACCGTCGATCTTCCGATCCTGTTCGACACGCGCGAGCGCATCGCCCGGCCGGATCTCTCGGGCATCGTGCGGCTGCGCTTCCTGACGACGGTGGATTTTCCGCCGTTCAACTTCATCGACCAGACGGGCAAGCTCGCCGGCTTTCATGTCGATCTGGTGCGTGAGATCTGCCGCGAATTGCAGCTCACCGACAAATGCCAGATCCAGGCGGTGACCTTTCCGGAACTCGAAACCGCGCTGAGCGACGGCAACGGCGAGGCGATCGTGGCAGGCGTCGCCGTGACGGCGGACCTGCGCAAGCGCTTCGCCTTCTCGCGGCCGTTCATGCGCCTTCCCGCCCGGTTTGCCGTGGCAAAGGCGCGGTTGCCCGCCGGTGAGACGGCGGCCGCGCTCGACGGCAAGACGGTGGGGGTCGTTGCGGCAAGCGCCCATGAGGCCATGTTGAAAGCCTTCTTCCCGCGTGTGACGGCGCAGGCCTTTCCCGACCGCGCGGCCCTGCTTGCGGCCTTGAAGGACGGCAAGGTCGACGCGGTCTTCGGCGACGGCATGCAGCTCGCCTTCTGGACGAGCGGCTCGGAATCGGCCGGTTGCTGCCGCCTGTTCGATGGCCCCTATCTGTCCGAGACGTTTCTCGGCGAAGGCCTGACGATCATGGTCCGCAAGGAAGACGAAGCCCTGGCGGGGGCCGTGGATCACGCGCTTCTCGCCCTGTCGCGCAGCGGGCGCCTGCAGGAAATCTACCTGCGCTATTTCCCCATCAACCTCTACGGCGGGTGAGGGCGGGCGTTACTGGCTCGCCCAGATGATACGGGCGATCCAGTCGACCTCTTCCATGTCGAAACTGCGGTTCGGATGCTCGGGATTGAGCGACAGGAGCTCGATGGCACGCGGGCTCTGGCGGTGGAGCATCTTGGCCATGACCTCGCCCTCGCGCGTCTTGACGACCACCCGGTCGCCCCGGCGCACCTGCGCCCCCGGCTCGACGATCAGGATATCGCCGTCGCGGTAGAGGGGCAGCATGCTGTCGCCCTGCACCTCCAGCGCGTAGACGCCGGGCTTCCGGTCGGGAGAGGCGGGAAACTCCACCACATCCCAGCCCTGGCCGGCGGGGAAGCCGCCATCGTCGAAGAAGCCGCCGGCACCGGCCTGTGCGAAGCCGAGCAGCGGTATCGTGCCGGCCTGCGGCGGAAAGGCGCCCTGCGGCAGGCCGCTGTCGCGGCCCGTGTCGCCCAGCGCGAAGAATTCGTCGATGGTCGCGGAAGTGGCGTCGAGCACCTTGGCGATGGATTCCGTCGAGGGCCAGCGCTGGCGGCCGTCGGCACCCTGCCGCTTCGACTTGTTGAAGGACGTCGGATCGAGCCCGGCGCGGCGGGCAAGCCCGGACGGGGAAAGACGGTTGCGCTCGGCGAGGGCGTCGATCGCCGCCCATATCCGGTCATGGGAAAACATACTGCGAAAACCCTGCCAAGGCGTTGGACCAGCCAAAGCCTGTCCGATGAGGCGGACTATAGCGAAGGACGTTTTTCGAGTAAAGAAAAAAGGATTATATTCCTTTTTCGCGTCTAGCGCGGTTCTCCGCCGCGATCCGCCGGGCCACGACGCTCTCGCGCCAGACGGTGAACATGCCGGCGCCCACCACGATGGCGGAGCCCAGCACCATGTTCACATTCAACGTCTCGCCGAAGACGGTAACACCGATGATCGCCGCCATGACCACCTGGAGATAGGTGAGGGGCTGCACGGCGGCGGCATTGAGCAGGTCGTAGGCGCGGATGAGGAAATAGTGGCTGGAAATGCCCGTCATGCACAACAGCCCCATCCAGAGCCAGTCGACGGGAATGAGGTTGGTCCAGAAGAACGGACCGATCAGCGAAAGCACCGCCGCGCCGGCAAGACCGGTGTAGAGAAAGCTCGTCAGCGAGGAATCGTCGCGGCTGGCGAGGCGTGTGGTGATGGCGTAGAGCGCAAACATCAGCGCGGCCGCCAGCGGCACGAGCACGCTGGAATCGAACGCGCCGTCCGTCGGGTTGATGATGATCAGCACGCCCAAGAGGCCCACCGAGATCGACGTCCAGCGCCGCCAGCCCACCCGCTCGCCGAGCAGCGGCATGGACAGGAGCGCGACGAAGATGGGGCCGGAGGCGAGGATCGCCTGGGTATGCGCGAGGCCGACGGCATTGAAGGCCGTGATGACGACGACGATCTGGAGCGCGAGCAGCGTGCCGCGCAGGATCTGGAGGAAGGGACGTTTCGACCGGATGGCGACCCCCAGCCCGCCGGAACTGCGCGCGGCCATGACCAAGGCGAAGGCTGCGAACGCCCAGAACCGCAGCATGGCGATGAAGATGGGCGAATAGAGGCTGCCGAGATGTTTTGAAATGGCATCCTGAAGGCTGAAGATCAGGATGGCCAGGAGGGTAAAGACGTAGCCGGTTCGTTTGGAGTCCATGCCCTTGCGCATATACCCGCAGCGCGGCGCTTGCACGCCGAAACTGCGTAAAACCGATATTTCGTGCCGGCTCCGGCGGCAAGGAAATTTTTCCTGCGCCTCTAGCTGTCGGCCTTGCCAGCACTATATTGCGCGATACACACACGCTGCCGCAGTCTTTCAAAAGAATCCGGGCGTTACGCTGATCCGCTGTTTTCAATCCAGCGGCGGAGCGATAATGTCCAGCGCATATGAAGCGGCGAAACCGGGGGGTGGAATGCCGATATCGAACGCCGCATTCGTGCGCTCGACCATAATCCTGTTCGTCGCCGGCGTTTTCGCACTGCTCGGCATTGTCGGTACATCGTTGTGGCTCGTCGGCAAGGTGCAGTCCTATTTCACCGGTTTCGTCGAACAGCGCGAGGCGCGCCGGGCATCGGCCGATCTTCTTTCGATCCTCAAGGATGCGGAAACCGGGCAGCGCGGTTTTATCATTACGGGCGATCCGGCATTCCGCGCGCCCTATGACGACGCGCTGCGCGGGGTCGCGGAGCAGAAGCAGGCCTTTGCCGACAGACTGGCCGGGCTGCCCGAATATGCCGGGGACGCGGAACGCGTCCAGCAGCTGGTGGTCCAAAAACTCGACGAACTGGCCGGCACCGTCGACCTCATGTTGCAGGGCCGCCAGGCTGAAGCGATCGCGCAGGTCAAGACCGACCGCGGCCGCGTGCTGATGGACGAAATCCGCGATCGTCTCGGCAACATCATGGACGATGCGGACGAGCAGCTGCGCAAGGGCGTGGTGGATACGCTGTGGTCGGCGGGCGCCCTTCAATGGACGACGGTGATCGGCGCCATCGCCATCATTACCGTGCTCGGCGGCGCCATCATCATCATCGTGCAGTATACCCGCGACAACCTCGCGGCGCGGCGCGAGGTGGAGCTGCTGAACGCCACGCTTGAGAAGCGCGTGGACGAGCGGACCGAGGAACTGATCCGCGCCAACCAGGAAGTGCAGCGCTTCGCCTATATCGTCACGCACGACCTTCGTGCGCCGCTGGTCAACATCATGGGCTTTACCAGCGAGCTGCAGGCATCGCTCGCGGCCATCCAGAGCTACGTGCTCGCCGATGGCAAGACGCCGAGCGAGGCGGATATTCTCGAGGCGCGCCGGGCGGCGGGCGAAGACCTGCCGGAGGCGATCGGCTTCATCCGGTCCTCCACCAAGAAAATGGACGGGCTGATCAACGCCATCCTGAAGATTTCGCGCGACGGCCGCCGCGAACTCAAGATCGAACGCGTCAATCTCAAGGGCCTCGTCGAGGCCGGTGCTGCCGCGGTCAACCATCAGGTGAGCGAAGCCGACGGCGTCATCACCATCGCCGACAACCTGCCGACGGTCGTGTCCGACCGGCTTTCGCTGGAGCAGGTGTTCGGCAATCTGTTCGACAATGCCATCAAGTACCGCTTGACCGAGCGGCCGTTGCGTATTTCAATCACAGCGCGCAATGCGGGTCGGGCAGGCTTCGTCATCGAATTCGCCGATAACGGCAGGGGCATCGCCCCTGAAGACCATGAGCGGGTCTTCGAGCTTTTCCGTCGCTCCGGCACACAGGACAAGCCGGGTGAGGGAATCGGGCTCGCCCATGTTCGTTCACTGATGCGAAATCTCGGTGGTGATATCGTCGTGAAATCCGAAATCGGGCAGGGGACGACGTTCGTTCTGCGTCTGCCGCCCGACCTCAGCAAAGTTGTCAGGAGTATGCAGGCATGAACGGATTGGGCAAGGAAGTCACCATCGTGATGATCGAGGACGATGAGGGCCATGCGCGCCTCATCGAGAAGAACATCCGCCGCGCCGGCGTGCACAACGAGGTCGTGCCCTTCACCAGCGGCACCGACGCGCTCGATTTCGTGCTCGGCAAGGACCGCTCCGGCATGGCGAGCGCGGGACGCTTCCTGCTGATCCTGCTCGATCTCAACCTGCCCGACATGTCCGGCATCGATATCCTCCAGAAGATCAAGACGAACACCCACACCAAGCGCCTGCCGGTCGTCATTCTCACGACGACGGACGACGAGCGGGAAATCCAGCGCTGTTACGATCTCGGCGCGAACGTCTACATCACCAAGCCGGTCGAGTATGAAAGCTTCGCGCATGCGATCCGTCAGCTCGGCCTGTTCTTCTCCGTGATCCAGATACCCGAGTCGCAGTGAATGAGAGAAGGTCCGTTCCGTCTCCTCTACATCGATGACGATCCGATCCTGGCGCGCCTCGCCGAGCGCGCGCTTGGCCGTGTCGGCTATGTCGTTGTCCATGCGGAGGATGTGGAGCCGGGCCGCGAGCTGTTCGCCGAAGGCGGCTTCGACGCCGTGGTGCTCGATCATTTCCTGGCATCGGGCACCGGCCTTTCCTTTCTCAAGGAACTCGCCAGCGCGCCGGGCGCGGTGCCGGTCGTCTATGTGACGGGGTCCAACGACGCGCAGGTCGCCGTCGAGGCGCTGAAGGCCGGCGCTGCGGACTATGTCATCAAGTCCGTCGGCGACGATTTCATGCCGCTGCTGGCCAATGCGCTCGGCCAGGCGCTGGAAAACGCCCAGCTGAAGCGCCTCAAGCTGGAAGCCGAGCAGGAGATCCGCGCGGCCAAGGAGCGTGCGGAAGTGCTGCTGGCGGAGGTGAACCACCGCGTCGGCAACTCGCTGGCGCTGGCCGCCGCGCTCATCCGCCTGCAGATGTCGAGCGCCATGGACGACGCGGTCAAGGAGGCGCTTTCCGAAACGCAGGCGCGCATTACCGCGATCGCCGGCATCCATCGCCGTCTCTACACGTCCGACGATGTGCGCAATGTCGATATGGGCGCCTATCTCTCGACGCTTCTGTCCGAGCTTGGGGCGTCCATGCAGGGCCAGGACCGCGATGTGCGGCTGAACCGCACGCTGGAGCCGCTGCATGTGCCGACCGATCGCGCGGTGTCGCTCGGCGTTATCGTGACGGAACTCGTCACGAATGCCTTCAAATATGCGTATGGCGAAACGGGCGGCGAAGTGCGCGTCGGCTTCACCCGGCTCGATGGCGAAAATGCACTGCTGTTCGTGGAAGACGACGGCATCGGCTGGCGCGGCGAAGGTCCCGTGCGCGGCACGGGCCTCGGCTCCAAGATCATCGGTGCCATGGCCACCAGCCTCGGGGCACGGCTCGACTATGCGGCGCGGGAAATCGGAACGCGCGCCGAACTGCTGGTGCGTATCGTCGAACCGTCGCGCTGACAAAATCCCGCCTCCTGGAAAACGGCACAGGCCGAGCGCCACGCGGCGTTTTCGCCCGTGGTTTCAAAAAGCGGTCGGACGGGGCGCCGGAAGCTGCCTCGACTGAGAATGATTTAGGTGACACCTTCCGGCGCCCCGTTCGGCGGTTTTTGCCCGCGACTCCGGTCTCTCTGCAAGGATCGACATGGCGGTGTCCTTCGCCGGTTTCCGGAATGGCCAGTGCCGTTTGACAACCGGAGCGCACGCCTTGGCGCTCCGTGGAAGGTGTCTCCACCTCCCGGCCTTCTCCATCCCGGCGGACGATGCCGACGCATCCGCCAATGCCGATCCCCTTGTGTGTCGCACAGGCACGCCCGGCGCGCCGTTCGGGGCGTAAAACGACAGGATCGGTCCGACATCCCGCCGTTTCCCCCGTGTCGCCGGAGGGAGACCATTTTCCGCAGGCCCGGTGCATGAAGTTTCGCGTCACCCCCTCACGCCCCGCGCCGACCCCGCCTCGCCGCAACGCCTTGCGGTGTATCCGAGGGCGGGATGGGGGCATTGTAGGGGCGGTTGAGGAAGGCGGGGAAATCGGCGCGGGATTGTGTTGGAAAATCAGCGGGCGCGATGCGTTTACGTCCCCGGATGAGGCACGGTGAGGACGGCGGCGCATGGCTGTGTGGATCCTCGGGTCGAGCCCAAGGATGACGCCAGAAGAGATGTGTGGGAAAAAGCAGCGCCACGGTTTGCGGCGAATTGCATGGGGGGCAGGACGAGGAAAGCGCAAACAGATATTGCCGAGGCGGCCTGCCGGTCTAGTATCTCGTTGAAGAAAAGGAGGACAGCAGATGGAAACCAATGAACTGCATCGCGGCCGGCTGATCGACCATATCCAGCTCGTCGTGCGCGACCTCGAGGCCAGCCGGCGGTTCTATGAGGCAGTGCTCGGCGCGCTGAACATTCCGCTCGGCGGCGCGGAGGAGAAATATTTCTGGTTCGATGAACTGTTCGTCTCCAGCAGCGACAGTGCGGCTGCAACAGGAGCCCTGACCGGGCGGCATCATCTGGCGTTCCAGGCCGCGGACGAGGCGATGGTGGACGCCTTCTACAAAGCGGGCCTTGCCGCCGGCGGCACGGACAATGGCGCGCCGGGAAAGCGCCCCTATCATCCCGGCTATTTCGCCGCCTTCCTGCTCGATCCCGATGGCAACAATATCGAGGCGGTCTTCCACGGCCCGCATACGCGCAGCGCGCCGTCCGTAACGATCACCTTCTGACGGCACCGTTCAGCCGCCTGTCAGCAAATCGGCCTAGCAGGGCGTCAGGCTTTCAAGAAAGGTTGACGCCCATGACTTATCGCATCCCCTCACTTGCCGTTCTCGCCGCGCTCTGCCTCGCAGCTCCCGCATTCGCCGCAACGACCGTGAAAGTCGTCGAGGGCGGGGAAGGCGGCGGACCGATGACGCTGTCGATCGATCAGCCGACGATCAAGGCCGGCGACGTCGTGTTCCAGGTCCACAACGACGCGGTAAGCGAAGAGCATGAGATGGTGTTGGTGAAGTTGAAATCGCCGGACCAGAAAATCCCTGTCGTCGCGGCAAAGCATCGCGTGGACGAGAAGAAGCTGAAGAGCCTGGGCGAGGTCGCTGACATCAAGCCGGGTGCCGACGGGATGCTGAAGGCCAGGCTGCAACCCGGCACTTATCTTCTGCTCTGCAATATCAAGGGCCACTACGAGGCCGGCATGCATGCCAGGCTCGTTGTGACGAAATAGGCGGCGCTGCCTAGCGTTTCCTGGCGGCCGGGGGCTTCTTGCTCTTGGCCGCCGGCTCGGCTTTCTCCTGGATGGCCTCCTGCTCCAAACGCAGGGCACGCAGGCGTGCGGTCTTCTTCTCGCGGGCGGTCGCTTCGCTGGCGATGATGGTGCGCGCGGCACTGTCCGTTGCGGCGGCCTTGGCCTGCGAGGAAGGTTTGACCGGGGCGGAAAGCATATCCTTGGTCATGTCCATGATATCACCTTTCTGAACCGTTCTGGGCGGGATTGCCGGGTGACGCGGTCGTCACCCGGTGCAATTGTCAGCGTCCCGGACGCACTGCCTTCTTGGGCGCGGGCAGCAGGCCTTCGCGCTGCATCTTCTTGCGCGCGAGCTTGCGCTGGCGGCGCACGGCCTCGGCCTTTTCGCGCACGCGCTTTTCCGACGGCTTTTCAAAGGCGCTGCGCGCCTTCATTTCGCGGAAGAGGCCTTCGCGCTGCATCTTCTTCTTCAGCACACGCAGTGCCTGATCGACATTGTTGTCTCTGACGAGAACCTGCAAGGTATGTCCTTTCTCGCGGCATAGCCGCACTGGGTGGGATTTCGCAGCGGCAATCCGGTCCGGATTACCGCGCGGGGCGGATGGTCAGCGGTTTCAGCCAGGGGCTGCCCGCACGGGGCGCTTCGCGCTTTCCGTTCGTGCGCGGCGCGCCAGCGGTCTTGTCGCCCGCCTCGATGTCGCTCTGCACGATGCGGCGTTCGAAATTCTCGCCTTCCAGACGCACGCGATACTGAACCTCGCCGTGGTCCGCCGGCAGCACGCCGACGATGCGGCAGGCCCGTTCACCCGTGGTCGCGCGCGAGAGGCCGGCCCTGAGGACGACGTGGTCTCCGATGGCGTAGGTTTTACGGCTCATGAAAATCTCCTTTGCGGGTGCCCGCAAGGTTGTCGAAACAAAAAGGCCGGGCGTTACCCCGACCTCTTCCCGTCATTCGAACTCTTCACTGCCAGTACATCCGTGGTCAGCGAGGAGGAACGACAATTCTTATGCGGCGCGCAGGCCGTCGGCAGAGTTCTTGCCGGACTTGCGGTCACGGACGATGTCGTACGTGATCTTCTGGCCTTCGTTCAGCGAGCCCATGCCCGCACGTTCGACAGCCGAGATATGCACGAACACGTCGGTCGAGCCATCGTCAGGCTGAATGAAGCCGAAGCCTTTGGTGCTGTTGAACCACTTTACGGTACCTGAATTCATAACGATATCCTTTTCATCGCTAGTGTAACCGGGAGATGTTTTTCCCGTTATTGATCGATCTTGAAAGGAAATCTGACGAAGAGCAGGGCTCGGTGGCAAAGGTCGCAAGCAGTTATCGATGGCTTCTATATAAAGTTTATTCCCGATAATGCAATGGTTTTGCAAAATTTTTCTGGAGAGATTTGGACGAGACGCCGGAAAATACGGTGATCTGCCGCCGTTTTCAAAATTCAATTTACCGAAAACGCCGTTTTATTTTTGCTTGAAATCAGGGTGCGCAAAAGAAAAGGGCGGCCCAAAAGCCGCCCTAGGTTGTCGCATACGGTACGGCGCACTCAGGCGGCCTTCCTGGCCTCCGGCGCAAAGCGGCCGTAGAAGGTTTCGCCCTTGGCGGCCATGTCCTTCAAGAGCGGCGTCGGCTGGAAGTGGCTGCCGTATCGGGCGGCCAGTTTCTCGCAGAGTGCCACGAAGGCCTTCACGCCCATGCCGTCGATGTAGGACAGCGTGCCGCCGGTATAGGGGGCGAAGCCGAAACCGAGGATGGAGCCGACATCGGCCTCGCGCGGATCGGTGACGATGCCTTCTTCCATGGTGCGGGCGGCTTCCAGCGCGATGGTGACGAGCAGGCGCTCCTTCAGCACCTGGATATCGACATCCTCTGGCTTCTGTTGCGGGTAGAGGTCCTTCAGGCCGGGCCAGAGCTTCTTCTTCTGCGGCTTCGGCGGGTAATCGTAGAAGCCCTTGCCGGCCTTGCGGCCGAGGCGGCCTTCGCCGTTCACGAGCGTCGTCACCAGTTCCATGTGGCGCGGATCGACGGCCTTTTCGCCGAGATCGGCGATGGCCGCCTTGAAGACCTTGTACGAAAGGTCGACCGCCACCTCGTCGTTGAGCGACAGCGGGCCGACCGGCATGCCCGCCATCTTGGCGGCATTCTCGATCATCGCCGCCGGCACGCCTTCGATCAGCATGTCGTAGGCTTCGGCCATGTAGCGGAAGACGCAGCGGTTGACGTAGAAGCCGCGCGTATCGTTGACGACGATCGGCGTCTTCTTGATGGCGGCGACGTAATCCAGCGCGGTGGCGAGCGCCTTGTCGCCCGTCTCCTTGCCCAGGATGACCTCCACCAGCATCATCTTCTCGACCGGCGAGAAGAAGTGGATGCCGATGAACTGGTCCGGCCGCTTCGAATTCCTGGCGAGGCCCGTGATCGGCAGCGTCGAGGTGTTGGAGGCGAAGATGGCGTCCGCGCGCAGCACGGCCTCGATCTTCTCCGTCACCTCCTTCTTGACCGTACGGTCCTCGAAGACGGCTTCGATGACGAGGTCGGCATCGGCGAGTGCGGCATAATCGGGGGTCGGGGTGATGAGGGACAACAGCTTTTCGCCATCCTCCTTGGACATGCGGCCCTTGCCGATGGCGCCGGTGACGAGGCCTTCAGAATGGGTCTTGCCCTTGTCGGCGGCCTCCTGGTCGCGGTCGATGAGGACCACCGGAATACCGGCGGCGGCCGTCACATAGGCGATGGAGGCGCCCATGAAGCCCGCGCCGACGACGGCGACCTTCCTGAACTCCGCCTTGGGAATGCCGGCCGGCTGGCGCGCGCCCTTGCCGAGCTCCTGCATGGAGATGAACAGCGACCGGATCATCGAGAAGGCTTCGGTCGTCTGGAGGATATGGGTGAAGTAACGCTGCTCGATCCTCAAACCCGTCTCGAACGGCACCTGAAGGCCTTCATAAACGCATTTGAGGATGGCGAGCGCGCCCGGATAGTTGCCCGATGTCTCCCGGCGCAGGATGGCGGGGGCGGCCGGCCAGAGCTGGGCGGAGGCGGGCGTCCAGATGCCGCCGCCGGGGGCCTTGAAGCCCTTCTCGTCCCAGGGCTGGACGGGTTTCAGGCCGTCTTTGATCATCTGCTTGGCGGCGGGAATGAGCTGGTCGGGCTCGACGATCTGATGGACAAGATTCATCGCCTTGGCGCGCGCGCCGGTCAGCGACGAGCCGGTCGTCATCATCTGAAGGGCATCCTGCGCATTGGCAAGCCGCGGCACGCGCTGGGTGCCGCCGGCGCCGGGGAAGATGCCGACCTTGACCTCGGGCAGCGCGATCTTGACCGACTTGGCATTCGAGGCCACGCGGGCGTGGCAGGCGAGCGACATTTCGAAGGCGCCGCCCATGCAGGTGCCGTTGATGGCCGAGACCCAGGGTTTGCCCGATGTCTCCAGCTTGCGGAATAGCCAGGTCATGCGGCCCGTGGTTTCGAACAGTTTCTGCACGGCGGTCGCGGGATCGGCCGCCTGGGCGTCCTTCAGGAGGTCGAAGCTCGCCTTGATCATCGAGAGATCCGCGCCGCCGGAGAAGGAGGACTTGCCCGACGTGATGACCGCGCCCTTGACGGCGCTGTCGGCCGCGACCTGGTCGATGATCTTATCCAGCTCGTCCATCACCTCGACGGTGAAGACGTTCATCGACTTGTCGGGCATGTCCCAGGTGACCAGCGCAATGCCGTCGGCGTCGGTCTCGATGGTGAAGTTCTTGTATGCGCTCATGATGGGGATTCCTCTCCCTTGAAATCGATGTGGCTTCACACGCTGTCCTCTCCTCCGTCATGGTCGGGCTTGACCCGACCATCCAGCTCCGGGCTGTGGATCCTCGGATCAAGCCCGAGGATGACGACCGGAGAGAGCGTGGCTTACCTCTCTCAGACCCGTTCGATGATCGTCGCCGTGCCCATGCCGGCGCCGATGCACAGTGTCACGAGGGCGGTGTTGAGGTCGCGGCGTTCCAGTTCGTCGAGTACCGTGCCGAGGATCATCGCGCCGGTCGCGCCGAGCGGGTGGCCCATGGCGATGGCGCCGCCGTTGACGTTGATCCTGTCGTGCGGGATGTCGAAGGCTTGCATATAGCGCAGGACGACGGCGGCGAAGGCCTCGTTGAGCTCGAAAAGGTCGATGTCGGACAGCTGCATGCCGGTGCGGGCGAGCAGCTTTTCCGTGACGTCGACCGGGCCCGTCAGCATCAGCGCCGGATCGGAGCCGATATTGGCGAAGGCCTTGATGCGGCCGCGCGCCTTCCTGCCGAGGATCGCGCCGCCTTCCTTCGAGCCGAGCAGCACGGCGGCGGCGCCGTCGACGATGCCGGAGGAATTGCCGGCATGGTGCACATAGTTGATGCCTTCGATTTCCGGATGCGCCTGGATGGCGACGGCCTCGAAGCCGCCCATCTCGCCGGGCATCTGGAAGGACGGCTGCAACTGTGCGAGCGCCTGCATGTCGGTGCCGGGGCGCATGTGCTCGTCACGGTCGAGGATGACGAGACCGTTGATGTCCTTTACCGGCACGACGGAATTGTTGAAGTAGCCGTTCTGCCAGGCATGGGCGGCGCGCTTCTGGCTCTCGACGGCATAGGCATCGACATCGTCGCGGGAGAAGCCGTATTTCGTGGCGATCAGGTCGGCGGAGACGCCCTGCGGCATGAAATAGGCCGGGAAATTGACGGAGGGGTCCATGAACCAGGCGCCCCCAGACATGCCGAGCCCGACGCGCGACATGGATTCCACGCCGCCGGCGACGACGAGGTCGTCGGCGCCCTGCGCGATCTTCGCCGCGCCGAAATTCACGGCATCGAGGCCCGAGGCGCAGAAGCGCGAGATCTGCATGCCCGGCGCCTTCGTGGAGTAGCCGGCCTCGAAGGCGGCGGCCTTGGGGATGACGGCGCCGGCGTCCATGACGGGATCGACGCAGCCCATGATGATGTCGTCGACCTTTTCCGTGTCGAGGCCGTTGCGGTCGCGCACCGCTTCCAGAACCTTCGCGGCAAGCCGCACGGACGGCACTTCGTGCAGCGATCCGTCCTTCTTGCCGCGCCCGCGCGGGGTGCGCACATGATCATAGATGAAGACGTCGGTCATTCTCTTCTCCCTATGGCCTTTCAGCCGAAACCATCATTCGAAAAATGTCGTCACGCGCGCCAGAACCTCATCCATGATGAAATCAGGAACTCGTTCGATGAACTTGCCTCCACGGGCTTTCAGGTCGACGGCGCGCAACTGGTTGCACAAGACGACGCCGTTGCTGCTCGTCCCGGCGCCGGAAAGGGAAACGGCGAATCCACGGAACCGGGCAAACTCTCCGCCTGACGTGATCGGGGCCACGATCGGGATGCCGACCTTGTTGAAGAGGGCATCCGTCACCACGAGGACATAGCGGGCGCCGGCCTGCTCGCGGCCCTGCGTCGGCTCAAGATCGACGTGCCAGACCTCGCCCCGGTTCATCAGATGACTTCCCGGCCGACCGGTGGATCATTCAGCCATTCACGGTCCTCGTCTGAAAGCGGCGCATCAAGGTCGCACTGGGCGACCAGTTCCTCGAGCGTGTATTTGGGGCGGGAACGAGCCACAGCAATCAAGCGACCGTTCTCAACGGTGATCTCGACTTTGGTATTGGCCTGAAGGCCAAGTTCCTCAAGCACCGGCTTGGGCACGGTCATCATCACCGATCCGCCGACATTGCGCAGTGTAGACGTTGCCATCGTCACCTCCATGGAAAGTTATACGAATATATAACTTTCCTCCTCCGCTCACAATCCGCTCAGAATGCCTCCGCCGCCAGCTCCATCACCGTGTCCGCGCCGGCCTCGATGCGGGTCTTGCGCAGGGCGGTTTCCGGCATCAGGCGTTCCATGAAGAACTTGGCCGTGACCAGCTTGTTCTTCAGGAAATCCTCCCGTTCGCCGGCACCGCCGGCCAGGCCCGCTTCCGCGGCCTTGGCGATCTTCGCCCACATGTAGCCGATGACGACGAGGCCGAAGAGGTGCATGTAATCGGTCGAGCCGGCGCCGGCATTGTCGGGCTTGGCCATGGCGTTCTGCATGAACCACATGGTGGAGGCCTGAAGGTCGTTCAAGCCCTTCTTGAGACCCTTCGTGAAAGGCGCAAGCGCCTCGTCGCTGCGGTTCTCCTCGCAGAAATCGCCGATTTCCTTGAATAGCGCCATGACGGCGCGGCCGCCGTTCATGCCGAGCTTGCGGCCGACGAGGTCGAGCGCCTGGATGCCGTTGGCGCCCTCGTAGATCATGGCGATGCGCGCATCGCGCACATACTGACTCATGCCGTGCTCTTCGATATAGCCGTGGCCGCCGAAGACCTGCTGGGCCATGACGGCGTGGTCGAAGCCCTTGTCGGTGAGCACGCCCTTGAGGATGGGCGTCATCAGGCCGAGGATGTCGTCGGCCGCCTGGCGCTCGGCCTCATCGGCGGAACGATGGGCGATATCCGATTTCAGCGCCGTCCACAGCGTGAAGGCGCGGCCGCCCTCCGTCCAGGCCTTGATGGTCATCAGGGTGCGGCGGATATCGGGATGCACGATCAGCGGATCGGCCTTGCCGTCCGGGTTCTTGGCGCCGGAGAGCGAACGGCCCTGGAGGCGTTCGCGGGCATACTGGGCGGCGTTCTGGTAGGCGATTTCGGCGATTGACAGGCCCTGGAGGCCGACGCCGAGGCGGGCCTCGTTCATCATGACGAACATGGCGTTGAGGCCCTTGTTCTCTGTGCCGATGAGGAAACCGGTCGCCTCGTCGTAATTCATGACGCAGGTGGCGTTGCCGTGAATGCCCATCTTGTGTTCGATCGCACCGCAGGTGACGCCGTTGCGCTCACCCGGCGTGCCATCGTCCTTGAGGATGAACTTCGGCACGATGAAGAGCGAAATGCCCTTGGTGCCCTCTGGCGCGCCCTCGATGCGGGCGAGGACGAGATGCACGATATTCTCCGACATGTCGTGCTCGCCGGCGGAGATGAAGATCTTCTGGCCCGAGATCTTGTAGGAGCCGTCGGGCTGCGGCACGGCCTTGGTGCGCAGCAGGCCGAGATCGGTGCCGCAATGGGGTTCCGTCAGGTTCATGGTACCGGTCCAGGTGCCCTCCACCATCTTCGGCAAGTAGGCGGCCTTCTGCTCGTCGGAACCGTGCACGAGGATCGCGGCGATCGCGCCCTGCGTGAGGCCCGGATACATGGTGAGCGCCATATTGGCGGACGACATATATTCGCCGACGGCGGTGTGCAGCACGTAGGGCAAGCCCTGGCCGCCGAATTCCTCCGGCACGGCAAGGCCGATCCAGCCGCCCTGGCGATAGAGATCGTAGGCTTGCCTGAAGCCCTTCGGCGTCGTCACCGTGGCGTCGTCGGCGCGCTTGCAGCCTTCCTGGTCCCCGGAAAGGTTGACGGGAAACAGCACTTCCTCGGCAAGCTTTGCGGCCTCGCCGGCAATCGCCTCCACCATGTCGCCCGTCGCGTCGGCGAAACCGGGCAGGTTGTTGTAGCGCTCCAGCGACAGGACGTCGTTCAGGATGAAAAGCGTGTCATTCACGGGGGCCTTGTAGATCGGCATCGTCAGCGTTCCTCACCTATCCCGCGGACCTCGGTCCGCTCCTTGGGAAGGATAGTATGAAATTTTGACGTTTGCGTAAACGTCAAAACGCACGGTGCGACGAAATTCTCATTCCGGGCAGGGACGGGGAGGGTAACTATGGCTGCCGTGTTCAGCCGCGGCGAAGCCCCGGGGTGCAGGTTGCGGTGCCACAACGGGGCGCACCGCCTTGCCAAAGCCAGTCTATGAGCAAATCGTTAAAAAAATTCCGCGCGGGTTAACCCCTTGTTTACCACGTTTCATGAATTGTGGCGCCTGAGGGCGTGGGATCGGGAATCATTTCGGCTTTCCTCTGCGGTGCCTGGATCGGGGATCCGGGTGAGGCAGGGACGGTACGGTTTCCCGCAAAACGCAGGAAGGGCGCAGCCGGGCGGGCCGCACCCTCAAGGGTATCTCCCGGCAGGCCGGTGGCCGCCAAAGCGAGGCAAGATGAACGGATCGCGAAACCCGCAACGTCATGGCGAACGGTCTTCGCTCGACGCGCTCAATCGCACCATCGAGGGGCTGGAAGCCCGCATCGAGGGGCTGATGGGCGGCCGCGATCCGCGCGGGCGTGCCGAAGAGCGCTATGCCCCCGAGCGCTATACGCCACGTGCCGAACAGTCCCGCTACGAGCCGCAGCGCAACCTTCCGTTGCGCGAGGATCCGGTTTCGGAAATCCTGCAGCGCCAGCGCGCCATCGACGGCACGCGCGAGCGCGCCGCCCAGCGTGTCGAGCGCCGCCCGCTCTCGACCGATCACCATGCCGCCGCCCAGCAGGCGCAGGCCGCCTATGGCAATCATTCCGCCACCGCGCCGGCGCGCGGCGACAATTCCATCGAGGATATCGCCAAGGCGCTGGTTTCGCTGCGTCAGGATCTCAAGAAGGATATTGCCGACGGGCTGGAACGCGAGATGCACACGCTGCGCTCCGAAATCCGCGGCATCCGCCAGATGGCCGAAGGCCGCGGCAACACGGACGACCTGCGCGCCGAACTGCAGCGCCTTGCCACCGGCATCAACCAGCTCGGCCGCCAGTCCGGCCATACGGACGGCCTGCGCGTCGAGTTCGACGAGCTGCGCTCCGTGCTCGACGGGCTGGCGCGCGAGGATTCCGTGCGCCGCATGGAAGACCGCTGGAACGGCGTCGAGCAGAAGCTGTCGGTCTTCGACCAGGCGCGCGACGACGAGCTCGTGGCACTGGCCTACCGCCTCGACGAGCTGAAGAACCAGATCAGCGCGATGAGCGCCACGCCCGCCATCCGCGCGCTGGAAGACAAGATCGAGATGATCGCCGACGCGATCGACGGCCTCGGCCGCCGCGTCGAACCGGATGGCGGTCGCTTCGTCACGGCCGTCTCCTCGCAGTTCGAGGGGCTCGACGCGCGCCTCGACGAGATCACCCGCGCGATTGCCGCGGCCGGGCGCATGCAGCAGGGCGCGTCCGCCGACACCGGCATGATGCAGCGCCTCGAAGGCCGGATCGCCGACCTTGCCGGGCAGCTCGACATGATCGCCCGCCGTCCGGCGCCCGCGCAGGAACAGGGCCTGGGCCTGCGTCTGGAGGCGCTGGCCAGCCGGATCGAGGAACTGTCGAACGAGCGCACGGCGCTTCGCCTCGAAGAGCGCATTGAAGAGCTGTCGCGCATGCTGGAGCAGAGCCAGCAGGTCACGCCGCTCGTCGGCGGCGACGAGCTTGCCTATTACCTCTCCGACATTTCCCGCAAGATCGATGCGCTCGACCAGGGCAGCGTCAACGGCGAGCTGGCCGAGCGTCTCGATACGCTCGCCCGCCGCATCGACCGGCTCGATACGCCTGTCGGCAGCCCGTTCCAGGAGGATCGTTTCTCCCAGATCGAAGGACGCCTCACCGCCATCGCCGACCGGCTGGACGCGACCCGTACGGCGCCCGCGGGCGACCATGAAGCGTTGCGCGGGCTGGAAGCGCAGATCGCCCACCTTTCCACGCTGATCGGCACGCCCTCCGCGCCGGCGGCCTTCGGCGGCGTGCCGTCGGATGTCGAAAGCCGGCTCGCCACCATCGAAGACTATATGGCGACCAATGACGAATATATCGTCGAGGCGGCCCGCCAGGCCGCCGAAGCCGTCATGGAGGCCTATCGCCACGCCAGCCCGGCGGTGGCCGGCAACACGGACATGGACGCGATCGCCGGCCTTGCTTCCGACCTGCGTGCGCTCGAGGAGCTGACGCGGTCGAGCGAGGACCGCACGGCGCGCACCTTCGACGCGCTTCACGAGACGCTGGTGCAGATCGCCGGCCGCCTTGAGGATTTCGACGCGCCGCGCGAAAGCTTCGGCCGCCGCGAACCCGCCGCCATGCCGCGCGCCGAAATGCCGGCGATGGAGACTGCGCATGCCGAAAGCCTCGGCGCTCACGACTATCCGTTCGACGATGATGGTTTCGGCACGCAGCAGCGCCGCAACGCCCCTATCGACGACCATGAGGAAAGCCGCTTCCCGGAGATCGCGGTCGAGCACATCCCCGCACCGCAGCGGGAAGAGCAGCACGACGCGCTGGCCTCTGCCGCAGAAGCCGATCTCTCCGAAGGCGGCGCCAGGGACGAGCAGCCCAGGGACGAGCAGCCCAAGGGTCTGCTGGCCGGCCTGAAGCGGCGCCTGTCGCCCGGCCGCAAGGAGCCTGCCGCGCGGCCGGTCGAGCGGCAGCATATCGAGCCGACGCCGTCTCTCGATGCGGCCGACGAACTGGCGCCGGAAGTGGCCAACGAACTTCTCGAGCCCGGCTCGGGCACGCCCGACGTCCGCCGCATCCTCGAGCGCGTGCGCGCCGGCCAGGCCTCCTCCGGCGGCCGTTCGAGCGCCGCAACCGAGACGGACAAGGCCGATTACATCGCCGCCGCCCGTCGCGCCGCGCGCCTTGCCGCCGAGGAGAGCGATGCGATGGCCCGCGTCGCCCCGGCGAAGAAGGGCGAAAAGCCCGCCAAGGACGCGAAGCCCGCATCGGGATCGGCCTTTGCCCGTCACCGCCGGCCGATCCTTCTGGCCGTTGGCGCGGCACTGCTGGCCATCATGTCCTATCCGCTCATCAACACGCTGGTGCGCGGCGACAGCGCGCCCGTCGTCATCGAGCAGACGGCGGTGAGCGGTGAGAACACCACGCCCGCCGCCGAAACGGGCGAAGCGGCAACGGCGAATGCCGGCACAGCGCCCGTCGCCGGCGAAAAGGCCGTGACCGATCCGGCCCCGGCAGAGCGCAGTATTGCAGGCACGAACACCGCCGACGGCACCACACCGATGTCCGCCTCCACGCGGGGTGCCGATATGCTGACCACGCCCTCGGTGACCGAAGACGCCGACACTGCCGGCTTCGAACCGGTGACGACGCCGGAAGCGGCGCCGCTGGCCGGCCAGGACAATGTGAACGCAACGCAGGAGGCCGCGCCGGTCGACCAGACGCAGACGGCGGCGATCGTCGTTCCCGAGGCGATCACGCCCGCATCGCTGGCCACGGCGGCCAAGGGCGGCGATCCGCTCGCTTTGTTTGAGATCGGTGCGCGCTATACGGATGGTCGCGGCGTTGCGGTCGATCTCAAGGAAGCCGCCCGCTGGTACGAGCTTGCCGCCGCCCGCGGCTTTGCGCCGGCCGAATACCGGCTCGCCAATCTCTACGAAAAGGGCCAGGGCGTCGAACGCGACCTGGAGCATGCCCGCAAGCTCTATGAGGTAGCGGCCAACAAGGGCAATGCGAGCGCCATGCACAATCTCGCCGTCCTGCTCGCCACCGGCATCGGCAATGCGGCGCCGGATTTCGACGGCGCAGCGAAATGGTTCCAGAAGGCCTCCGAACTCGGCGTGCGCGACAGCCAGTTCAACCTCGCCATCCTCTATGCACGCGGCAACGGCGTGAAGCAGAATCTGGAAGAATCCTACAAGTGGTTCGCCATCGCCGCCCGCGACGGCGACCGCGACGCCGCCGGCAAGCGCGACGAGGTGGCCAACGCCATGCGCCCCGAGCAGCTGACCAGCGCCAAGGCGAAGGTCGAGCTGTGGAAGCCGCAGCCGCTCGACGAAAAGGCCAACTCCGCCGAACTGCCGGACGAATGGGCCGGTGCGGCGGTCAAGACCGCCAGCGTCGATATGAAGAAGGCCATCCGCAACATCCAGGCCATCCTCAACAACAACGGCTTCAATGCCGGCACGCCGGATGGAGAGATGGGCAACAAGACGGTGGCGGCCATCAAGGCCTTCCAGAAATCCGTCGGCCAGAAAGAGACGGGCGAGATCGACGATGCGCTCGTCACCGAGCTTCTGAAGCGCAACAAACAGCCGGGTTGACCGGATTTCGCTAAGGGCCCCGAACAGGGGCCCTCTTCGGTTGACACCTCCCAAACCCGCAGGCATGACAAAAGCCAAGCCGCATGTCGTTCACGCCATGTAAAGAAGGCTGTGGCATTTTGAATGCACGGCATGATTCCATCCATAAATCGGCCCTGATTTACGGAATTATGCGGTGCAAATCTAAAGCCGCTTCAGGATGATATCCGTTCCTCAAACGTTATCATCGTGACGGCGGCCATGGTGGGCCGGAAGGCAGCCGCCGTGTGACGAATTCTTGCGTGATGCAAGGCGTGACCAGCCGTGACGGGGGCATCCCCTTCAACGACGGGGCGCTTTCCTGCATTCGCAGCCTGCCGAAGAGGCGCCGCGGCGGCAGGCATAGGTGAAAAGCGACTGCCAAGGTAAGCCCGCAAGGGCAAAACTGCCGATCGGGGTTCCGTTGTGACTGTCTACCTGCCCATTGCAGAGCTCTCGGTGAACATCTTCATCATTCTGGGCATGGGTGCGGCCGTCGGTTTCCTGTCCGGCATGTTCGGTGTCGGCGGCGGCTTCCTGATCACGCCGCTGCTCATCTTCTACAATATCCCCCCTGTCGTCGCGGTTGCGACCGGCGCAAACCAGGTCGTCGCCTCTTCCATGTCCGGCGCGCTCTCGCATTTCCGGCGCGGCACGCTGGATGTGAAGCTCGGCACGGTGCTGCTGTTGGGCGGTCTGGTCGGCGCGACCGTCGGCATCTGGATCTTCGCGTTGCTGCGCAGCGTCGGCCAGCTCGATCTCGTCATCTCGCTGCTCTATGTCGTGCTGCTCGGCACGGTCGGCACGCTGATGCTGCTGGAAAGCATCCGCGCCATGCGCCGCTCGGCGAGCAACCAGCCCGTCTCGCTGCGCCGGCCCGGCCAGCACAACTGGGTGCATCGCCTGCCGCTGAAGATGCGTTTCAAGAAATCAAAGATCTATCTCAGCGTCATCCCCGTTATCGGGCTGGGCTTCTGCATCGGCATCCTCACCTCCGTCATGGGTGTCGGCGGCGGCTTCATCATGGTGCCGGCGATGATCTACCTGCTGCGCATCCCCACCAATGTCGTCGTCGGGACCTCGCTGTTCCAGATCATCTTCGTCACCGCCTATACGACCGTGGTGCAGGCCACGACCAACTATTCCGTCGATATCGTGCTCGCCTTCATCCTGATGGTGGCGGGCGTGATCGGCGCGCAATACGGCGTGCGGGTCGGGCAGAAGCTGCGCGGCGAACAGCTTCGCGCGCTGCTCGCCCTGCTGGTGCTCGCCGTCGGCGCCCGTCTCGCCGTCGACCTGGTGGTCACGCCCGACGATGTCTACTCGGTCATCAGCGAGGGGGTCTATCGATGAGAGCCCTTGACTTGCTCCTGCTGCTCTTCGTCAGCCTCGTGTCTCCTGCCGCCGCGCAGGAAGACAGGCCGGCCGAAGCGCCCGAGAAGCTGGAAATCGGCATCTCCACCGACGAGATCGCCATTTCCTCGGATTTCCGCGGCGCGGACCTGACGATCTTCGGCGCGATCGAAGGGTACGATCCGGCTTTGCTCGCCCAGCGCAAATACGACATCGTCGTGGCGCTGGAGGGGCCGAAGGACAACAACACGGTGCGCATCAAGGAGCGCGTCTTCGGCATCTGGGTCAACCGGCGTTCGATGACCTTCGAACTGGTGCCGGAATCCTATTCGCTGTCGAGCACGCGCGATGTCGAGACGATCGCCGATCCCGCCATGCTGAACGGCGTGGGCGTCGGTATCCAGCATATCCGCCTCACGCCCGTCGGCTTCGTCGGCGACGGCAGCAACCTTACGGAGTTCCGCGACGCGTTCCGCCGCCTGAAGGAAAGCGGCGGCTTCTACCAGCGCGATCCGGGCGGCGTGCAGTTCATCAGCGCCAGCCTGTTCAAGGCCACGGTGAAGCTGCCGGCGAACGTGCCCAACGGCACCCATATCGTGCGCGCGCATCTTTTCCGCGACGGCGTCTTCATCTCGGAAAAGGCGCTGCCGCTGCGGGTCATGAAGACCGGTATCGAGCAGATGATCTCGACGGCGGCCTACGACCATTCGCTGGCCTATGGCGCGTTCTCGGTGTTCCTCGCCGCCCTGACCGGCTGGCTGGCGAGCGTCGTGTTCCGCAAGGACTGATCGCCCGGGCGGCTGGGCGGCGATAAACATTTCTTGAAATGATGTGTTGAAACAAATCACGCTTTCGCACCCTTGCGACGTCAGGGTGGCGCGCGTCCAAGCGGGCCATCATGTTCGATCAACAAGGGAACCACCATGCGCACGACCAGCTTCTTCCTCGCCGGAACCATGCTAGCCGCCACGCTTCTTGCAGTACCGGCCTTTGCCCAGACCGCACGCACCGCCGAAACCGGCCAGGCAAATGCGCCCGACCAGAAGCCGGCTTTCGAAGGCCAGACGCGCGCCACGCTGCCCGACAGCGTGCCCGAGATCGCCGTCGACGTGGTGGCGCAGGGCCTGCCGCATCTCTGGGCCATGGAGTTCCTGCCGGACGGGCGCATGCTCGTGACGGCCAAGGAAGGCACCATGCACGTCGTTTCGCAGGAGAACGGCGAGGCGAGCCCGGCGATCGAAGGCGTGCCGGAGGTAATGTCCGACGGGCAGGGCGGCCTGCTCGACGTGGCGCTGGCCCCGGATTTCGAAAGCTCCAACCGCATCTACTTCTCCTATTCGGAGCCGCGCGACGGCGGTAACGGCACGTCGGTGGCATCCGCGACGCTGGCCGAGCAGGACGGGAAATTCTCGTTGCAGGATGTGAAGGTCATCTTCCAGCAGATGCCGACCTATGACGGCGACAAGCATTTCGGCTCGCGTCTCGTCTTCGGGCCGCAGGGCGAGCTCTATGTCACCGTCGGCGAACGGTCCGACGCGGAGACCCGCGTCGGCGCGCAGGATCTCGGCAGCGGCTTCGGCAAGGTCTTCCGTCTCGACGCGGAGGGCAAGGCGCATGCCGACAATCCGTTCGCCACGCAGGACGACGCGTTGCCGGAGATCTGGAGCTACGGCCACCGCAACCTGCAATCGGCGACCCTCGACGGACAGGGCCGTCTGTGGACGGTCGAGCACGGGCCGAAGGGCGGCGACGAGCTGAACCGCCCGGAGGCCGGCAAGAACTACGGCTGGCCGAAGGTGACCTACGGTGTCGAATATAGCGGCGGCAAGGTGGGCGAGGGCATCACCGCGCTCGAAGGCACCGAGCAGCCGGTCTACTATTGGGATCCGGTGATCGGCCCGTCCGGCATGGCCTATTACGATGGCGATGCGATCCCGGAATGGAAGGGCGCCTTCCTGATCGGCGGCCTCGTCAGCCAGGGCCTCGTGGTGCTGCACATGGACGGCGACAAGGTGGCGCATGAAGAGCGCGTTCCGCTCGACGCCCGCATCCGCGACGTGAAGGTCGCGCCGGACGGTTCGGTCTTCGCCGTGACGGAGCCGCGCGGCGGCGGCGAATCGACGATCCTGCGGCTGGTGAAGCGCTAGGGCGCCGGCGCTCAGCCGCGCAGATTGGCAAACCGCACGGAGTAGATGCGGTCGCGGCCGAGCATGTGGGCGACGAGGCTTGGCCGGTCGAAAAGACCGGTCATCGCCCGGTGGCGCAGGTCGAGCCCGCCCGTCATGATCCCGAAGGCCGGCATCAGCAGGCGCCGGCCGTCGGTGGCGAAGCAGGGCCGCCGCACCGCCTTTTCGCGGCGGATGACGGTGGCGGCGGGATGAAGATGCCCGGCGATCTCGCCGTCGGGCGCGATGAGCGACGGTTCGTGGCGAAAGGCGAGCCCGGCATAATGCAGCTCGTCGGCCGACTGGCCCGGCAGGTTCACGGTGCCGTCGGGGTCGTGGTTGCCGTTGATCCAGATCCATTCGCGGCCGCGCGCCAGTTCCACGATCTTCGCGCGGAAGATCTCCGGCAGGTGGGCGGAACCGATGCGGTCGTGGAAATTGTCGCCGAGGCTGATGACGATGGCCGGGTCATGCCGTCGGATGACGGCTTCCAGCACCTTCAGCGTGGCGAGCGTGTCATAGGGCGGCAGCATCATGCCGCGGCGGGCAAACGCGGCGCCCTTTTCGAGGTGCAGGTCGGAGACGACGAGCAGGCGGCTTTCCGGCAGGTAGAGCGCGCCCAGCGGGTCGCAGACGGCCTCGACGCCGGCAATGACGGTGCGCGCGGAAACCGCGCCGAAATCCTGTATCTCCGTCGATGCCAATGCCAGTCGCTGCACGCCTTCGTCTTTCCTAAACTTCCGGCCTAAATGCCCGGCCTAACGCTCCGGCTCGCCCATCGCTTCGGCGATCAGGTCGTCGGCGGCTTCCGCCAGCAGCGAATCCTGCGCCTCGCCCGCCACCGTTTCCCTGCCGATCTCCAGCATGATCGGCACGGCAAGCGGCGAGATGCGGGTCAGTTGCCGGTGGGTGATGTGCCCTTTGATTCGGGCCAGCATATCGCCCAATCGCTGAATATCCAAAAGCCCCGCCGCCGCATCGTTGCGTGTCGCCTCGAGTAGGATGTGGTCCGGCTCGTGGCTGCGCAGCACGTCGTAGATGAGGTCGGCGGAAACGGTGACCTGCCGCCCGGTCTTTTCCTTGCCCGGATGGCGCTGCTCGATCAAGCCGGCAATCACGGCACAATTGCGGAAGGTGCGCTTGAGCATGTAGCTTTCGTCGAGCCAGGCCTCCAGATCGTCGCCCAGCATGTCCTCGTCGAAGAGTGCAGACAGCGACGGGCGCTCGACGGCAAAGGCATGGCCGAGATCGTCCAGCGCCCAGATGGCGAGCGAATAGTCCGTGGCGACGAAGCCGAGCGGCCGGCGGCCGGCGCGCTCCAGCCGGCGCGTGAGCAGCATGCCGAGCGTCTGGTGGGCAAGCCGCCCTTCGAAGGGATAGGCCACCATGTAGTGCCGGCTGCCGCGCGGGAACGTCTCGATGAGGAGCTCGTCGCGCCTGGGCAGGGATGAGACGTCGCGCTGCAAGGCGAGCCAGTCGCGCACCTGATCGGGCAGCGCACCCCAGCGCGCGGGATCGTCCAGCATGCCGCGCACCTGGTCGGCGAGATAGGTGGAGAGCGGGAACTTGCCGCCGGCATAGGCCGGCACCTTCGGGTCGAGCGCGAAGGCCTGGCTGACGAGGCATTCATTCTCGCGGATGCCCTCGAAACGCAGCACCTTGCCGGAGAACAGGAAGGTATCGCCGGGCGACAGCATTTCGAGGAAATATTCCTCCACCTTGCCGAGCGACGCGCCGCCGCGCCCGACCGCACCCTTCGCGCCGCGCTTGACCATGCGCACATTGAGCATGGGCATCTCGACGATGGTGCCGAGATTGAGCCGGTATTGCTGCGCGACGCCGGGATTGGAGACGCGCCAGAGGCCGTCCGGGGTCCTGCGGATGCGGGCATAGCGCTCATAGGTCTTCAGCGCATAGCCGCCGGTCGCGACGAACTGCACGATGCGGCCGAATTTCTCGCGCGGCAGGCCGGTATAGGGCGAGGCGGAGGTGACTTCGGCAAAGAGGTCGTCCTCGTCGAAGGGTGCGGCACAGGCCATGCCGAGCACATGCTGGGCGAGCACGTCGAGCGCGCCGTCGCCGACCGGCGGCGTGTCCTGCGCGCCGATATAGTTGGCGTCGAGCGCCGCCTGGCACTCCATGACCTCGAAGCGGTTGGCGGGCACCAGGATGGCGCGGCTCGGCTCGTCCATGCGGTGGTTGGCGCGCCCGATGCGCTGGGCGAGCCGCGAGGCGCCCTTCGGCGCGCCGACATGAATGACGAGATCGACATCGCCCCAGTCGATGCCGAGATCGAGCGTCGAGGTGGCGACGACGGCGCGCAGCCGGTTTTCCGCCATGGCCTGCTCGACCTTGCGGCGCTGGCCGACATCGAGCGAGCCGTGGTGCAGGGCGATCGGCAGGGTATCCTCGTTGATGTTCCAGAGTTCCTGGAAGAGGATTTCCGCCTGGCTGCGCGTGTTGACGAAGAGCAGCGCCGTCTTGTGCTGCTTGATCGCCTCATAGACTTCCGGCATGGCGTATTTCGCCTGGTGGCCGGACCACGGCACGCGCTCCTCGCTTTTCAGGATGGTGATGATGGGCCTTGCGCCGCCGGGCGCGGTGACGAGACCGGCATGGTTCTCTTCATCGGCGGATTGCGCGACCAGCCAGCGGCGCAGGTCCATCGGCTCGGCCACCGTGGCGGAAAGGCCGATGGTCCTGAGACCGGGCGCAAGGCGGCGCAGGCGCGCGAGGCCGAGCGACAGCAGGTGGCCGCGCTTGGAGGTGACGAGCGAGTGAAGCTCGTCGAAGATGACGTATTTGAGGTCCTTGAAGAAGCGCGCCGCCTCGCCGTTGGCAATGAGCAGCGCCACCTGTTCGGGCGTGGTCAGAAGGATATCGGGCGGGTTGAGCCGCTGGCGCTGGCGCTTGGCCTGCGGCGTGTCGCCGGTGCGCGTCTCGATGGTGATCGGCAGCCCCATCTCCGACACCGGCTTCATCAGGTTGCGCTCGATGTCGACGGCCAGCGCCTTCAGCGGCGAGATATAGAGGGTGTGGATGCCGGTGAAGGCCGAGCCCGGCGGGATCTTGCCGCGGCGCGTCAGGTCCGTCAGCGCCGGCAGGAAGCCGGCCAGCGTCTTGCCCGCGCCGGTGGGTGCAATGAGCAACAGGCTCTCGCCCGCGGTGGCGCGCGCGAGAAGCTCCATCTGATGGGCGCGCGGCTGCCAGCCCTTGCCTGCGAACCATGCAGAGAAGGTCGCGGGCAGCAGGGCACGGGCGGCTTCGGCGGAATCGGTCATGTCGAGGACAAGCTAGTCCATCCTCCCCGAAAGAAAAGAACCGCAGGCCGGTGATTGACTCGGAAAAGAATCATGGATAATTATTGTCCATGATTATGGGAGGTGCCGGTGAAGCTCAGTGAAGGTGTCGAACAGGCGATCCACAGCGTGGCGATGCTCGCGCAGCTTTCCGCCGACGGCGTGCTGTCGGCCGCTTCGCTCGCGGCGTATCACGGCGTGAAGACGAGCTATCTGTTGAAGCATCTCCAGGCCCTGTCCGGGGCCGGCCTGCTGGCCACCTTGCCCGGCCCCCGGGGCGGCTACCGTCTGGCGCGCAAGGCCGAGCAGATCACGCTTCTCGATATCGTGCTCGCTGTCGAGGGGCCGGAGCCTGCCTTCCGCTGTCTGGAAATCCGCCAGCGCGGCCCCAACCCGCTGCCGGGCAAGCCGACGCGGCCGTGCGAGATCAATGCCGCCATGCTGCGCGCGGAAAAGGCCTATCGCGCCGAACTGCGGCGCGTGACGGTGGCCGATATCCTCGCCGACGTGGCGGCAGGAGACGACGGCTCGATTGCGGCGCGCGGCTGCGCCTTTCTCGCCATTCATGAACGCAAACAGGGCGCATGACGCCCACAACCGGAGAACGACCATGCAGGAACGACTGAACGGCTACAAGGTGGCGCCCGATGCCTATAAGGCGATCATGGGGCTGGAGACCTATATCACGCGGGATTCCGGCCTTGCGCCGGCCCTGATCCATCTGATCAAGCTGCGCGCGTCGCAGATCAACGGCTGCGCCTATTGCGTCGACATGCATGTGAAGGAGGCGCGCCATCACGGCCTGTCCGAACAGTGGATCAACCTCCTGTCGGTGTGGCGCGAATCGCCTGTCTACACCCCGCTCGAACGCGCCGTTCTGGAATGGACCGAGGCCGTGACGCGCGTCGCCGACACCGGAGCGCCTGATTCGGCCTACGAGCCGCTGAAGGCCTATTTCACGGAGGCAGAAATCGCCAAGCTGACGATCGCGATCGGCACGATCAACATCTGGAACCGTGTCGCCGTCAGCTTCCGCAACCAGCACCCGCTGGATGCATCGACGAAGGCGGCATGACGGTCACATCGCGATATAGCGGTCGGCGCGGTGGTTGATGGTCAGGAAGAGATTGAGAACCACCGCGCCGACGACTGAGCAGAGCACGATGAAGGGGGCCGCGACCGCGAAGGCGGCGACCAGCACGAAGATATCGAAGGCAAGCTGCACGAGGCCGGCGCGTATGCCGAAGCGATCCTGAAGATAGACGGCGAGAATGCCCACGCCGCCCAGGCTGGCGCGGTGGCGATAGAGCCCGAGCAGGCCGAAGCCGAGCAGGATGCCGGCGAGCACCGCCGTCCACATGGGATGGATGCTCTCGATGCGCACGAAATGCGGCTGCAATTCGGTAATCACTGAGGTCAGCGACACCGCGATGATCGTCTTGAGGGTGAAGGCGCGGCCAAGGCGTTTGAGGCCGAGCAGATAGAAGGGGATGTTCACGACCGTGTAGAAGAGGCCGAAGCTGTAGCCGGTCAGGTAATGCAGGATGAAGGCGACGCCGGCGGTGCCGCTCGCAACGAGCCCGGCGCTGCTCATGAGGGCGAGGCCCAATGCGGCGATCATGCTGCTGGCAAGCAGGCCCTGCGCATCCTCCAGCGGCGTGTGGCGCGTGGGGGTGGGATTCCAGAAGCCGAAACGCCGCTTGTCGCCGTCCATCGCCGATCTCCGCTTGTGTTCTGTTGTTGTATCGCGCCGCGCGTCGGACGCAAGCCTATGCCTGGCGTTGCGCGAGGAAGAGAAGGCCGTGCACGGGCTCGCCGGCATCACGGCGGATCACGCTGCGTTCCAGCGTCAGCAGGTTAAAGCCGTTTTCGGCGAGCCTGCGGCGGATGAAGCCTTCCGGATGGGCATAGCGCAGCGAGGGCCGCAGCAGCGGCATCTCGCCCGGCCCGCCATCCTCGACCGAAAAGGCGAAGAGCCCGCCCGGTCGCGCAAGGCGGGCAACGCTTGGAAAGACTTCCGAGAGGTCGCCGAGATACATCAGCACGTCGGCGGCGCTGACGAGATCGGCACGCGCTTCCGCTCCAGCGGCAAAGAGGCCGCTTGCGGGGGCCGGCAGCGACAGGTCGGCCTGGGCGAGGTGATCGTAGACCGCCTTTTCGCTGGCCTTGGCCAGCATGCCGGCAGACAGGTCGAAGCCTTCGAGCCGCACGGCATTGCCGCGGATTTCCACGCCAAACAGGCCCGTGCCGCAGCCGATATCCGAGACGAGGCCGAACCGCGCATCGTCTCCCGCATGCTTGCGCACGAGGGCCGCGAGCGTCTGCGGAACGGTGTATTCCAACCGCTCGACAAGGGCGGTGTCGAAACGGTCGGCATAGTCGTCGAAGAGCCGTTCGACATAGGGCGTCGGCGGGGCGGCGGGCGCTTCCGTGACGCCGAGCACGGCGAGCTTGAGACCGGCGCCGAAAATATCCGCCGGGTCGAGCGCGACGACCGTGCGCAGCGCCGTGGCGGCCGCCTCCTTCTGGCCCGATTTCTCGGCATATTCGGCCAGCCGGAACCAGCCGGCGGCCCAGCCGGGCACGTGTTCGAGCGCCTGTTCCATCAGCTCCGCAGCCTCCGCATACTCCCCCGATTCCGCGAACATGCGGGCGTAATCGGCGCGGCGGTCGGCGATGAGATCGCCGGAGGAGAAATGCGGGCTCGTCATGGGGGCTCGGAAACGGGAAGCGGATGCCGCTACATGGCAGGGCCATGACAAAAGGCAAGTGAATTCTCACACGGAGGCTTCGCTTGCCGCCGGATCGGCGAGGGCTTATCTGGAGTGCAGACGAATTTATGGAGAATCAGCGGATGTCCAATGGCGTGAACGGGTTCCTCGGCGACTCGCCGCTGCGCGTGATCATCAAGCTCCTGATCCTGTCGGTGGCCGTGGGCTTCCTGATGTCGATCTTCGGGCTCTATCCCGACGATATCCTCTTCGCCGCCCGCGATTTCGTGCTGGATCTCTGGAACACCGGCTTCAAGACGCTCGGCCGGCTTGGCGACTATCTCCTGCTCGGCGCCGTCATCGTCGTGCCGATCTTCATCCTCATCCGCCTGTTCAGCTACAAGCGTTGACCATGCTGACACGCCGCACCTTCCTCGCCGCCTCCGCGGCCGCCATCGCCGCGCTCGCCGCCGGCTGTTCCACCACCAGCGTTCTCTCGCCCTCGGCCGGGACGGGCAGCGACCAGACGGCCGCCTCGCTCGCCCTCGTCAACAAGCTGAGGGCAGAGCGCGGCCTGCCGCCGCTTGCCATCGACAGACAGGCGCAGCGCGCGGCGATGGATCAGGCGAGCCGCATGGCGTCTGCCGGCAAGATGGAGCACAATATCGGCCTCGGCGCGAATTTCCTCAAGCGCATGAAGGGCATGGAAGTGCCGCTTCCGGCGGCCGAGAATATCGCGGTCGGGCAAAGCACGGCGGCGGCGGCCTTCGATGCCTGGTATCGCTCGCCCCGGCACCTGACGAACATGCTGGGTGCCGGCTATCGCGGCCTGGGCGTGGCGGTCGTCTCCAATCCCGCCTCCGGCAACCGGCCGTACTGGGCGATGGTCCTGTCGAGCTGAACACGCAAAGCCACCGGGGGGTAGGGCATGAATGCATCGGCGGTAGGTGAAAACGAAGGCGCCGGCCCCTTCGAGGTGACGCACCGGCTGGTGCTTTCCATCGCGATACCCATGACGCTCGGCTTTCTCACCACGCCGCTGATCGGGCTCACCGATACGGCCGTGGCCGGGCGGCTCGGCTCGGCCAATGCGCTGGCCGGCATGGCCGTGGGCGCCGTCCTGTTCGACCTGCTGCTCGGCAGCTTCAACTTCCTGCGCGCCTCCACCACCGGTCTTGTCGCACAGGCCTTCGGCCGCGGCGACCGGCGCGAGGAGCAGGCGGTCTACTGGCGTTCGCTCATCATCGCGCTCTGTTGCGGGCTGGCGATCGCGCTGCTCTCGCCATTCCTGCTGTCGGCCGGCCTGTTCCTGATGGCGCCGTCGCCGGATGTCGCGGCGGTGACCTCGACCTATTTCCTCATCCGCGCGCTCGCCGCGCCCATGGCGCTCGGCAATTACGCGCTGCTCGGCTTCGTGCTGGGGCGCGGGCAGGGCATGACGGGGCTGATGCTGCAGGCCATCATCAACGGGGTGAACATCGTCCTGTCGATCGTTCTCGGCCTCTGGTGGGGCTGGGGCATTGCCGGCATCGCCTGGGGCGCCGTCGTCGGCGAGACGACGGGCATGCTGGCGGGCCTGGTACTCGTCGTCTCGCGCTTCGACCGTCGGCAGCGGCCCACGCGTGCGGAGATCTTCGAACGCGCACGGCTGAAGGCGCTGTTTTCGCTCAATCGCGACATCATGATCCGCACCTTCGTGCTGATCGGCGCCTTCGCCATCATGACGCGCATCGGTTCCTCCATGGGGCCGCTGGTGCTGGCCGCCAATGCCGTGCTGATGAACATCTTCCTCGTCGCGGGCTACTATCTCGACGGACTTGCCAATGCCGCCGAACAGCTTGTCGGCCGGGCCTTCGGCGCCAATTTCCGGCCGGCCTTCGACCGCGCCGTGAAGCTCACGCTTTTCTGGTCCTTCGGTCTCGGCATCGTGACGACGCTGCTGTTCCTCGTCTTCGGCACCGATATCATCGGCCTCTTGACCACGACGGAAAGCGTGCGCGCGGAAGCGGCCAAATACCTGCCCTGGGCCGCGCTGACCGCCGTCACCGGCGCGCTCGCCTTCCAGATGGACGGGGTGTTCATCGGCGCGACATGGTCCGGCGCGATGCGCAACATGATGCTGGCGGCCTTTGCCGGCTACCTCCTGGCGCTGGCGCTGTTCGTTCCGCTCCTGGGCAATCACGGCCTGTGGCTGGCGCTCAACCTGTTTCTCGCCTTCCGGGGCCTGTTCCTGGCGCTGCGCCTGCCCGCGCTGGCGGGGCGGCAATTTGCCGGGCAAAGCCGCCTCTAGAGGCGCTTTCAGGGTTGAACCCTGCCTCGCCCCGACTACTCTGCGTTTCGTTTGCTCCCCGGAACACACGAAACCAAGACAGAGTGCATGATGAAAATGAAAAGCCTTTTGACCGCAATCGTCGTTTTTCTTGCGATGACGTCCGCTTCCAGCGCCCAAACACGGCCGACCATTCTGGATCTCGCCGCACAGGGATATGAAATCAAATCGACGAGTGGAAACTATGTCTTCCTGCAGAACGAGGAAAAGATCTACGTCTGCTCGTTTCTGCAGATGAGTGAATACAACGTCGCCTCCGGCGAGGTGGACGCCATCAAGTTCGACTGCGCCGCGGTGATCAAATGAAGATCGCCGTCTTCGTTCTCGCGCTGATCCAGATGGCCATCGGTCTGTTGTTCATTGTGGAGGCCGAAGCGGTTCCAAGATTGACTCTCGGAACCATATCCTTCGGCCTCGGGTCCGTTTGCTTCGCAATAGCGGTGGTTATCGGTAAACTGGACGAAATCCGTTCCAATCAACGCTGAGCGTTCACCGCCGCTTCAAAACGACCTGTTCAGCTGCGCGACCCTGTAGAGATCCTGAGTGATGGTGTTGGCATCCTCTTCGCGGATCTCCGCTCGGGCGCGCAGCCAGTGGGAATATTCCCGCCCTTCGGGGCTGCCTTCCTGTTTCCAGATTTCATGAGCCCTTCTGCGAATCCTGTCGTCCTGGTCTTCCATGGTGCGTCCCTCCTTGGCCATTCGGCCATTATGGCGGGGTCGGTGCAGGCTACCGTCGATGTGAACCGCTTTTGCCGAACACTCCACCCGCCCTACCAAGAATCCATCAGGAGGGGCTTTGGTTCCCTGGCGGCCGTCAGATGTTGCGGTCGGCCCAGTGCGCCATGCGGCTGCCGCGCAGTGCCGAGATCGACGAGACCTGCTCGCGGTCGCACAGGCGCGAGAGGCCGCTGACGATCGCGCCGGGCAGGGTGGGACCGGCATAGACCATGCAGGAATAGAGCTGCACGAGGTTCGCGCCCGCGCGGATTTTCTCCGCCGCGGTCTGTGCATCCGAAACGCCGCCCACGCCGATGATCGGCAGGTCGTCGCCGACGCGCCTGCGCATCTTGGCGAGCACGACGGTCGATTTCTCGAAGAGCGGCTTGCCGGAAAGCCCGCCGGCCTCACCGGCCTGGCTTGTGTCGCGCAGCCCGTCACGCGAGAGGGTCGTGTTCGAAACAATCAGCCCGTCGAGCGGATGGGCGAGCGCCACCTCGGCGATATCGTCCAGGCCTTCTTCGGTGAGGTCGGGCGCGATCTTGAGGAAGACCGGCACCTGCCGGCCGCTGCGGGTCGCTTCCTCGGCCCGCGCCGTCAGCACGGAGGACAGAAGTGCGTGCAAGCTTTCCTTTGCCTGCAGGTCGCGCAGGCCCGGCGTGTTGGGCGAGGAAATGTTGGCGGTGAAGTAGCGGGCGACATCGTAGAAGGTGCGGATACCGGCCACATAATCCGCGATGCGATCCGTGCTGTCCTTGTTGGCGCCGATATTGACGCCGATCAGCGCATCGCGCCGGCAGCGTTTCAGGCGTTCGAGGGCGGCGGCATGGCCGGCATTGTTGAAGCCGAGCCGATTGATCACGGCATCGTCGGCGACGAGGCGGAAGATGCGCGGCTTGGGATTGCCCTCCTGCGCGCGCGGCGTCAGCGTGCCGACCTCCGCAAAGCCGAAGCCCAGGCGGATGAGGGCTTCGGGCACCTCCGCATTCTTGTCATAGCCGGCGGCCATGCCGAGCGGGTTGGGGAAATGCAGGCCGGCGACGGTTTGCGCGAGGCGCGGATCGGCCTTGGCCGGGCAGGCGGGCACGATACCGGTCTTCAGCGCCGCGATCGAAAGGCCGTGGGCGGTTTCCGGGTCAAACAGGAAGAGGCCCTTGCGGCCGAGCGAGGAAAGCAAAGACATCAGAGCGGCATCTCCGGAAACTGGTGGGCGCCGTCGGGCCCGAGCGGCAGGGGCTTCTCCCAGAGGACGGCGGAGAGAGGAAGTGCGGCGTAAAGATGCGGAAAGAGATCGCCGCCGCGCGAGGGTTCGTAGACGAGCGTATCACCCAGCGCATCGCCATCGACCGCGACGAGGAGAAGGTCGCTCTGGCCCGCGAAATGGCGTGCGGCGGTTTCTCTCGCCTGCGATGCGGTGGAGAAATGGATGTAGCCGTCCGCGAGGTCGATGGCCGCGCCTTCGAATATTCCGGCGGCCTTCGCTTTTTGCCACAGACTTGACGGAACGATCTTGTAGATTGTCTTGGTCATCTCGTCCGTTTCTCCCGGCTGGCGCGTTCCACGCTAGCGCTTGCCGCAAAGAACGGCGAATGTCCACCGGCCACAGCCCGGCAAACCGGCTCTTGGAGGATTTTGCATGCGAATTTCTGCTCTTCCCCTGACCCTCGTTGCCGCGCTCGCCGCCGGCGCCGCCCGTGCCGAAGGCGAAGGCCGCTACCGCATGGAGAAGACGGATACCGGCTTCGTGCGGCTCGATACCGCCTCGGGCGACCTTTCGCTCTGCCAGGAAAAGGACGGGCAGATCGTCTGCCGCATGGCGGCCGACGAGCGCGCGGCCTTCGAAAAGGAACTCGATCTCCTGACCAAGCGCGTCGAAGCGCTGGAAAAAGCGGTTGCAACCGGCCAGTCAACCGCAAAACCTGCTCTACCATCGGATGAAGAGATTGACCGGACCATGAGCATCATGGAAAAGATGATGCAAAGGTTCATGGGGATCGTGAAAAACCTGGAGGACGGCAAAGAGGAGCCCGCCCCCGGGAAGGACGCGGTCCCGCAGAAGACCTGACGGAGCGTTTTGCCGGCTAAGCCGCGCCTGTTCCGTCGCAGGGTCCATCAACTCTTGGGAGGGAGCGCATGGCATCGGCACTCACGATCATCATTGCGGATGACCATCCGCTGTTCCGCGGCGCGCTGAAACAGGCGCTGACCGGAATGGCGGGCAATCCCGATATCGTCGAGGCGGGGGATTTCGAGACGGCGCGCAAGGCCGCCGAAGCCTGTCCGGATGCCGACCTGCTGCTGCTCGATCTCGCCATGCCCGGCGTCAGCGGCCTGTCGGGCCTGATCGCGCTTCGGGCCGAGTTCCAGAGCCTGCCCGTCGTCATCGTTTCCGCCAGCGACGATCCCGCCACCATCCGCAGGGCGCTCGATCTCGGCGCGTCCGGCTTCATTTCCAAATCCGCTTCCATCGACGATATCCGCGAAGGCATCGGCTCGGTGCTGTCAGGCAATGTCTATACGCCGGGCGGCTATGTGCGCGCGCCCGAACAGGACGGCGAGGTGGCAGACCTCATCGCCCGCCTGCGCACGCTGACCCCGCAGCAGTCGCGCGTGCTCGCCATGCTGGCCGAAGGCCTGCTCAACAAGCAGATCGCCTATGAGCTCGGCGTGTCCGAGGCGACCATCAAGGCCCATGTCTCGGCCATTCTGCTGAAGCTCAATGTCGACAGCCGCACCCAGGCGGTCATCCAGCTCGGCAAGATCGGCGCCGCGCAGGCGGCGGCCTGACGTCACTCCGCGGCCGCGCGTTCCACCGTTGAAAGCTGCGTAAGCCAGGCCCGCATCGAGGCAGGGCGGACAGGCTTGTTCTGCACAAGGATATTGTCGCGTTCCGCCTCGGCGCGCACATCCGGCGTACGGTCGGCGGTGACGAGCAGGGCCGGCACCTCGCGGGCGAGCGCCTTGCGCAGCCTCGCGATCGCGGCGATCCCGGTCCCGTCGTCGAGGTGGTAGTCGGCGATGACGGCATCGAATCCGGCCGCGCCCCCTGCCACGATCGCTTCGACCGCCGCGACGGAATCCGCCAGCGTCACGCTGCAACCCCAGCCGGACAGCAGCAGACGCATGCCGTCGAGGATCCTGGGTTCGTTGTCGATGCACAGCACCCGCAGGCCCTTCAGCGGTTCTTCGCTCACCGGCGCGCGTGCCGACGTTTCAGCGACGGGCCGGCTTGCCGTGGCATCGATGGGCACACGGACCTTGAAGCTGGTGCCGCGCCCGGGCGTCGACTGCAACTCGACGGGATGCGAGAGCACGCGCGAGATGCGATCCACGATGGAAAGCCCGAGCCCGAGGCCCGGCGCGGTGCGGGCGCCCTCGTCGAGGCGGGCGAATTCCTTGAAGACCGTGCGGAATTTCGATGCGGGAATGCCGATGCCGGAATCCAGCACCTGGATCACGGCATGCCCGCCCTTGCGCCGTACGCCGACGAGCACCTTGCCGGACTGGGTGTACTTGATGGCGTTGGACACGAGGTTCTGCACGACGCGGCGCAGCAGGTTGGGATCGGTGCGGATGGCGAGCGAACTCGGCAACACCTTGAAGCTCAAATCCTTGGCCCGCGCGATGGGGGCGAAATCGGTCTCGATGCGCTTCAGCAGGTCCTTGAGCAGGACCGTCTGTACCCGCGGCTTCATCGCCCCGGTATCGAGGCGCGAAATGTCGAGCACGGCGCCGAGGATCGCCTCCACCGATTCCAGCGAGGAGTCGATATTGTGGATCATCTCGCGGTTTTCCGTATCGCCCAGCCGCTCGACCAGCGAGGAGGAGTAGAGCCGGGCGGCATTCAGCGGCTGGAGGATGTCGTGGCCGGCGGCGGCGAAGAACCGCGTCTTGCCGATATTGGCTTCCTCGGCGGCGGCGCGGGCCTCGGCCAGCGCCGTGTTGACGCGGGTCAGCTCAGCCGTGCGCTCGGCGACGCGATGTTCCAATGTCTCGTTGACCTGCTTGAGCGCGCGGTCGGCCGCGACCCGGTCGGTGATGTCGGTATAGGTGGAAACGAAGCCCTTTTCGGGCATGGCATTGGTGCGAACCTCCACGATGCGCTCGCCGCCGGCCAGCACCAGCGGGAAAGCCTCGTCGAAGGTCATGATGCGCGAAATCGCGGTTTCCCTGTCGTTCTCCGCGATATCGCCGCGCTCAACGAGGATCTCGACGATATCGGCGAGCGGGAAGCCGACCTGGCCGACATATTCCGGCAGGTCGAGCAACTGGCGGAAGCGCCGGTTCCAGACGGTGAGATTGCCGTCGCTGTCGAAGACGGCGATGCCCTGGTCCATCTGGCCGAGCGCGGTCTGGAGCATGTCCTGATTGTATTGCAGCGCCTCGCTGGCCTGGTCGAGCAGCCAGTCGGTGTCCGTCGGCGTGTCGTCGATGCGCTGGAGCACGAGCGAGAGCACGAGGCGCGCCGAGGACGAACCGATGGCGCTGCCGAGAAGCTGTTCGGAAAAATGCACGATGGCGGCATCTGCCGGCGCATTGTCCTCCAGCCACCGGCCGACCTGCCGCTCATAGGTGTGGAAGGAGCGCTGCATGCGCTCTTCGCCGAGATATTTGGCGATGGTGGTCTTGAGGTCCCGGACCGTGACCTTGGTGCGGCGGCCGCGGAAGGCGCGCTCCAGGCGCGGCTTGGAGCGGATGAAAGTGCCGGCCTGAAGACGCTCCAGCGATGTCGGATTGCGCGTCAGCGAGCCGATCACATAGGCGCCGACATTGACCATCATGGCGACCAGCGTGGCGTTGACCAGCGGATCGGCGGCCTCGCCGGTGAAGAGCGTGGTGCCGGGGACGAGGAAGCCGAGGATGGTTTCGGCGACATAGGCATTGTCGGCGACCCCGATGCTCGGCAGGAACAGCAGGTAGGCCCACACCACGAGGCCGCAGATCATGCCCGCCATGGCGCCGCGTGCATTGGCATTGCGCCAGAACAGGCCGCCGAGCAGCGCGGGCGCGACCTGCGCCACCGCGGCGAAGGCCAGCAGCCCCATCGAGGCGAGCCCGGCATTGGCGGTCGTCGCGCGATAATAGGCGTAGCCGAGCAGGATCACGAAGAAGATGGCGAGACGGCGGATGCGCAGCAGCATGCGCGACAGGTCGTCCTGCTGCTCGACGCCGCCGATGAGGTTGCGCCTCAGCACGACCGGGATGACGATGTCGTTCGACACCATGATGGACAGCGCCACCGAGGCGACGATGACCATGGCGGTGGCGGCGGAAAAGCCGCCGATGAAGGCGATCAGGGTCAGGAGCGGCTGGTCGAGCGCGAAGGGCAGGGTGAGAACGTAGAGATCGGCATCGCCCTGGCCGTTGAAGGTCAGCACGCCGCCGATCGCGACGGGCAGGACGAAGAGGTTGATGGCGATGAGGTAGAGCGGAAAGAGGATGCCCGCCGTCCGCAATTCCCCCATCGTGCGGTTTTCCACAACCGTGACATGGAACTGGCGCGGCAGCATGACGATGGCGAAGGCCGACAGCACGATCAGCAGGATCCAGCGCGCAAGCGGCGTCTGGTAGGTCAGCGCCTGCATCACGGGCACGCTTTCGGACGCCCGCTGCCAGAGATCGCCGGGGCCGTCGAACATGAAGAAGATGACGTAGAAGCCGACCGAGGCCATGGCGATGAGCTTGACCACCGATTCCATGGAGATGGCGAGGATGAGCCCGTCCTGATGCTCGGTCGCATCCGTGTGGCGCGTGCCGAAGACGATGGCAAAGCAGGCAAGGAACAGCGAGACGACCAGCGGCAGGTCGATGAGGCCGCCGGACGCGGCGATTCCGAAGCCGGTCGTGTCCACCATCGCGGCGACCGAACTCGACACGGCCTTCAATTGCAGCGCGATATAGGGGATGTAGCCGATCAGCGAGATGAGCGCGACGACGGCGGCGACCCCCGGATTCTTGCCGTAGCGGGCGGCCACGAAATCGGCGATCGAGGTGAGGCGTTCGGACTTGGCGAGCGTCACGATTCGGCGCAGCAACGGCATGCCGAGCGTGAACATCAGGATCGGGCCGATATAGATGCCGAGAAATTCAAGGCCATGCGTGGTGGCGAGGCCGACGCCGCCGAAATAGGTCCAGGAGGTGCAGTAGATCGCAAGGCTGAGCGCATAGACGAGCGGCCGGCCCTTCGACGCGCGTTCGGAGCGCCGGGCCTTGCTGTCGCCGTAACTTGCGACCGCGAAAAGCAGCAGCAGATACGCGAGCGCGAGCGCGATGATCAGCGAGCCCGGCATGCTTCCTCCCGCAGTCCTTCGGCCTTTTGCCGGAGAATAGGCGAAAGCGGCAAGGAAGCAAATGATGCGTTGGGCGTAGACGCAAGGCCGCACGAAGGCAGGCTGCGACGGTTGCCCGCGAAATGGCGGTGTGTAACCGTCAGGCGATTGACAGTTCGCAGTTCCATCGGAAGTAAAACTAAACTAGTTTCCTTGTCACTCGCAGCAAAAGGAGGCCCTCATGCTCAATGAGTTCAAGGAGTTTATCGCCCGCGGCAATGTGATGGATCTCGCCGTGGGTGTCATCATCGGCGCTGCCTTCAACAAGATCGTCGAATCCGTGGTCAACGACCTCGTCATGCCGATCGTCGGCGCGCTGACGGGCGGCGGTTTCGATTTCTCCAACTATTTCATCGCGCTGTCGGGCAATGTCACGGCGACGTCGCTGGCCGCTGCGCGTGAGCAGGGCGCCGTCTTCGCCTACGGTAACTTCATCACCGTGCTGATCAACTTCCTCATCCTCGCCTGGATCATCTTCCTGATGATCAAGGGCGTGAACCGCATGCGCGCATCGCTGGAAAAGGAAAAGGCCGCCGGTACGCCCGAGGCCGCGCCGCCGCCGGAAGACGTGCAGCTGCTCACCGAGATCCGCGATCTCCTGAAGAGCCAGAGCCGCCCGGCCGTCTAAGGCCACTTGGCACAAGCATGAGGAAAAGGCCCGGGAGACCGGGCCTTTTCATTGATCAGCCAGTGGTCAGGCCGTCGCGCCCGCCGTCTTTGTCTGGTGGATTTCCACAAGGCTCGGGCCCTTGCGGCCCGCCGCCCGCTCCAGTGCCTCCGGCAGGTCGCGGACATCCGCAAGCCGTTCCGAGGGTACGCCATAGGCCGTGCCGATGGCGATGAAGTCGGGCGCGGACGGCTTGACGCCTTCAGGCGTGATGCCGGCATCGATCATGTAGTTTTCGATTTCCTGATAGCCGTCATTGTTCCAGACGAGGAAGATGACGCGGGCATCGGCATCGACCGCGGAGCCGATTTCCGAAAGCGAGAATTGCAGCCCGCCATCGCCGACAAGGCAGATGATCGGCGCGGCGGGGTCGGCGAGGGCGGCGCCCACTGCGGCGGGCGGCGCAAAGCCCAGCGCGCCGTAGCCCGTGGCGGCGTTGAACCAGCTTCGGGCGCGCGGCGCATCGCAATAGTAGTTGCCGGCATAGACGGCCTGGGTCGAGTCGCCGACGATGATCGCCTTGGGCAGCGTGCGCCAGATCGCGTCGATGACGCCGACTTCGGCCTGCATCTTCGCCGTCAGTTCGCCCCACGATCCCTTGCGGGCGGCTTCCGCGCGCTGGGCGCCGTTGCCGATCGGCTTGTGGCCCTCGAGGAAGCCGAGCATTCCTGCAGCCGCCGTCTTGGCGCTGGAGAAGACGGAGAGGCCCATCTGCGGCGTGCGGGCGAGCTGGGCGGCGTCGATGTCGACGCGGATCAGCGACTTGAGCCGCGGAAAGCCGCCGTCGACATTGATGTCGTAATCCGTCGGGCCGAACTCGGTGCCGAAGGCGATGACGAGATCGGCATCCGAAAGCAGGCGGCGCACGGCCTTGAGGCTGGGGCTGGCCGGCACGCGCAGCGGATGGCCGGCGAGCATGCCGCGTGCATTGACGGTGGTCACGACAGGCGCGCCGATGCGCTCCGCAAGATCGCGAATCTCCTCTTCCGCGGTCACCGCGCCACCGCCGGCCAGGATGACCGGGCGCGAGGAATTGGTGCACAGAATGGCGGCGCGTTGCAGCGTTTCGGCATCGGCGCGCGGACGTGTCGCGACCGCGGGCTTGAAGCTGCCCGTCTCGATGGGCTTTGCCATCACGTCCGTCGGGATCTCGATATGCACGGGGCCGGGGCGGCCTGACAGGAGAACGGCGAAGGCGCGCTCCACGACGAGCGGCAGGTCGGCGGGATTGAGCAGGGTGTGGGAATAGAGGGCGAGCGTCTTCATCATGCCCTGCTGGTCCGGCAATTCATGCAGCAGGCCGCGGCCGTGGCCGAGCGAATCCCGCTTGTTGACGCCCGATATCACCAGCATGGGAACGGAATCCTGCCGCGCCTGCGCCATCGCGGTGATGGTGTTGGTGAGGCCCGGGCCGGTAATGACGAGCGCGACACCCGGCTTGCCGGAGACACGCGCATAGCCGTCCGCCATGAAGCCCGCGCCCTGTTCGTGGCGCGGCGTGATGTGGCGGATCTTCGACGCCGCGAGGCCGCGATAGAGCTCCACCGTATGCACGCCGGGAATGCCGAACACGACATCCATGCCATTGGCTTCGAGCAGGTCGACCAGAACTTCGCCGACGGTCTTGGTGGTCATGCGTAGCGCTCCTTGGGGCTTGTGGCGCGGGTTGCAAGCGCTGCGATGCGCGTGCAGGCCTCGTCTATATGTGTATCGGGGACGGTGAGGCTGAGGCGGATGAAACCCTTCGCCTCATTGCCGAACGAAGAGCCCGGCATGACGGCGACGTCCTCCTCGCGCAGCAGCGCCCAGGCAAAATCCTCGCCGCTCAGGCCGGTGCCGGAGACATCGACGACGATGAACATCCCGGCTTCCGGCGGCAGGGGCACGAGGCCCGGCGCGCGCGACAGGGCTTCGGTGAAGCGGGCGGCGCGCGCCTTGTACGTCTCGCGCATCGTGGCGGCGGTGCCGATGGGGTTGTCCAGCGCATGGGCCGTCATGTCGGCGATGAAGGGCTGGCCGCCGAACAGCATGGTCTCCGACACAGACAGCAGGCGCGTGCAGAATTCCGCCGGTCCGATGGCCCAGCCGCTGCGGAAGCCGGGTGCCGCATGGGACTTCGAGATGGAGGAGACGACGATGGTGCGCTCCGCCAGGTCCGGATTGTCGAAGGGCGACGCAAAGGCGGCGCCGAAGATCAGCTGTTCATAGACCTCGTCGCAGACGATCCACAGGTCGTGCCTGCGGCACACTTCGCCGATCTCGGCAATCTCGCCCGCTGTCAGCACCGCGCCGGTCGGATTGTGCGGCGTGTTGAGTAGCACCGCGCGGCATTGCGGCGTGATGGCGGCCTCGAGATCGGCGGCCTTCATATGGAAGCCGTTTTCCGGGCGCAGCGGCACGGTGATCTGTGATGCGCCGGTCGCGCGGATGACGCCTTCATAGGTCGCATAGAGCGGGTCGCCGACGAGCACGGCGTCGCCGGCCTCGACAAGGCCCAGCATGACGGCGAAAAGCGCGGTCTGCGTGCCGGGAAAGCAGAGCACGTTCTCCTCCGTCACGTCGGCCCGGCGCTTGGCGTACTTGCGCACCAGCGCGCTGACGACGGACGGCTCGCCGCGCCCGTTGGAATAGCGGTAGCGGCCGGCATGCATGGCGCGCACCGCCTCTGCCAGAAGGGTCGCGTCCGGGGGCACGTCCGGCTCGCCGATGGTCAGCTCGATGATCGGCCGGCCCTCGGCCTTCATGCGCCGCGCCTCCGCATGGATCGCCCATTTCTCGGAGCCGAGATTCGCGAGCCGGTCTGTGATGGATGCGTAGCGCATGGCTGTCCTCCGCATGGAATGATGGATCTAGGATCGCGGCCCGGCATCGGCCGGTCTCAGCGGCAGCCCGAGCAGCGTTTCGATGGATGTCAGCGCAATCTCGACGAGTTCGCTTTCACCGAAGAGTTCGCCGGCAAGGCAGCACTCCAGCCACAGGCCGTCCAGAAGGCCGTTGATGGCGATGGCCAGCCGGCGGCAGCGCTCCGGCGAGGCATCCACGTTGCGCTCCGCCAGAAAGTCCGCAAGCAGGGTTTCGAGCGCATCGCGGAAGCTCAGATAGCCCTCGCGATGGATCGCCGCCAGTTCCGGATCGACGCTGACCCGGCTGATGAACGAGGCCCAGAGCGAAAGGCTGCGGCTGTTGGCGACCGGCTCCGTCAGGTTGATGACGATGAAGTCGCGCAGCCGCGTTTCGGCGTCGCCGGTCACGCGCTCGGCCTTTTCGGTCAGCCGCGCGATGACCACGCGATAGGCTTCCTGAAGGATGTGCTCCTTCGACTGGAAATAGTGCCGGATCAGGCCGGCGGTGACGCCCGCCTTGATGGCGATCTGCCGGACCGTCGCGCCTTGCAGGCCGTATTCCGCGATGCAGTCGAGCGTCGCCTCGATCAGGTCGTGGCGGCGCTCGGCCTCGGGGGCGCGATGAAAGGTCCGGCGGGCCATGTCATCCTCTCGTTCTGGCTCTCGGCCCGGGCGGCGTCCACGACACGTCCGCCCGAATGCGCTGGCTGATCTGCTTCAGGCCGCCCGGCGCAGCACCGGCCGCGTCAGGCAGGTTGGCCCGCCTTCGCAGGCGATGCAGAGCGCGTCCGCCTCGAAGGTCTGGACGGTGCAGCCGGCGGCTTCCATCGCCGCCCTGGTGGCCGGGAAGCCGTCGACCATGATGACCTCGTAGGGCTTCGTCGGCAAGACATTGAGCGACAGGCCGTTGCTGGCATGGAACTCGTCGGCCGGGGCCTCGATGAGCTCTATGCCGCGCTTCTTCAGGAGCTGGTAGAAGGCGGCGGGCAGGAGCGGCGCGAAGACCAGCGCGAGATTGTCGGCAAGCGGGCTCATCACGCTCATCAGGTGGAGGCACGCTTCTTCGCCCTGCCAGAGCGGGAGGTCATAGGCGAGCACGCTCACGCCATGCGGTGCGAGGATGCGCGTGATCTGGTCGATGCCCTCCTGGTTGGTGCGCACGCCGCGGCCGATGACGAGCGTCTTCGCATCGAGCCAGATGCAATCGCCGCCCTCGACGGTGCCGTCGCCCGTGATGCGGCCGAGGATGGGAATCTGCCGTTCGGCATAGGCCTTTTCGTGCAGCGCGGTTTCGGCCACACGCAGCGGCTTGCCCATGCGCAGCAGAATGGCGCCGTGATCCGACATCAGCGACGGGTCGTGCGTGAACATCGCGTCGGCGAGGCCGTCGCCATCGTCCTCCAGCCAGATGATTTCGGCGCCGGATTGTTCCACCATCTCCGCGAAGGCCGAATATTGTGCGACCGCGCGCTCGCCATCGAAGGTCGGCCCGTAATGCCATTTGGCAGGATCGGCGGCGCGCAGGCTCGCACCGGGGCGGCGCATGAGAACGCGCTGAAGAGGGGCAGACATTTCCTGCGAACCGAAGGCGGTCATTCAATACTCCTGGCGGAAACGGGATCGATGGACGGGCGCCGGAATAAAAGTCGGCGTGACGATTATTATACGCTTGAACAATTTCTTAACAAGTGCCACGATGACTTTAACAAAGGAAACGACGGGCCGAAGATGCCTGCGGGAACGTTGAAAAACAGGGGAATTGGCATGAGTCATGCATCGACTTTCCGTGCGCGCGAGGCGAACGCGCGATGATGGAGCGTGCCGAGGCAATCGCGGTCAGGGACCTGCACAAACGCTTCGGACCGCTGGAGGTTCTCAAGGGCGTATCGCTCACGGCGCATGAGGGCGACGTCATCGCCATCATCGGCGGCTCGGGCTCGGGCAAGTCGACCCTGCTGCGCTGCATCAACATGCTGGAACTGCCGAGCGCCGGCTCCGTGACCATCCACGGCGAGACCATCGCCATGAAGAAGGACGGCCATGGCGGGCAGCTGCCGTCCGACCGCAAGCAGGTGCAGCGCATCCGCTCCCGCCTCGGCATGGTGTTCCAGAGCTTCAACCTGTGGCAGCACATGACGATCCTCGAAAACGTCATCGAGGCGCCGGTGCATGTGCTCGGCGTGCGCAAGGACGAGGCGGTCGACCGCGCCGAGACGCTGCTGCGCCGCGTCGGCCTCCATGAGAAGCGCGACGCCTATCCCGCCTTCCTCTCGGGTGGCCAGCAGCAGCGCGCGGCGATCGCCCGCGCGCTCGCCATCCAGCCGCATGTCATGCTGTTCGACGAACCCACCTCCGCGCTCGATCCGGAACTGGTGGGCGAAGTGCTTTCCGTTATCGGCGATCTCGCCAAGGAAAAGCGCACGATGATCCTCGTCACGCATGAAATGAAGTTTGCCCGCAACGTCGCGAGCCACGTCGTTTTCCTGGCCAATGGCGTCATCGAGGAACAGGGGCCGCCGGACGAACTGTTCGGATCGCCGAAATCGGAGCGGCTGAAGAAGTTCATCAGTTCCATCCACTGACAATCACAAGACCAACAGAGGGAAGATCATGAAGAATGCCTTGAAGACAATCGCCCTTGCTGCCGCCATCGGCATCGCCGCCATTTCGGGCGCTGCGGCCCAGCAGGTCCGTGTCGGCTTCGCCGCCGAGCCCTATCCGCCCTTCACCTCGCCGGATGCCTCCGGCAACTGGGAAGGCTGGGAAGTCGATTTCATGAAGGCGATCTGTGCCGAAGCCAAGCTCGACTGCGTAATCACGCCCGTCGCCTGGGACGGCATCATCCCGGCGTTGACCTCGAACAAGATCGACATGATTATCGGCTCGATGTCGATCACCGCAGAACGCCTCCAGACGATCGATTTCTCCGACAAGTATTACAACACCCCGACGGCCGTCATCGGCCCGAAGAGCGAAAGCTTCGAAGCGACGCCCGAGGGGCTGAAGGGCAAGACCATCGGCGTGCAGGTCGCCACCATCCACCAGGTCTACGCCAACAAGTATTTCGGCGAGAACGGCGCGACCGTGAAGGAATACCAGACGCAGGACGAGGCCAACAACGACCTCGCCGCCGGCCGCATCGATGCGGTGCAGGCCGATTCCATCGCGCTGTCCGCCTTCCTCAAATCCGAACAGGGCGCTGCCTGCTGCGACCTGAAGGGCAACGTCAAGGACGACCCTGAAATCCTCGGGCTGGGCGTCGGCGTCGGCCTGCGCAAGGGCGAAACGGAGCTGAAGGACAAGATCAACGCCGCGATCAAGGCCATCCGCGCCAACGGCACCTATGACGATATCACCAAGAAGTACTTCGATTTCGACGTTTACGGTGGCTGATCGGGTTTTGACGACCACCGCGGCGGTGCCGGTCACCGCCGCGCTTCCTTCCCGAATGGATACGAGACCCCATGGCCGATGCCGGATCGCTGATCAACTGGAGCCTGCTTGCGCTTGACCCGCCCGGCTGGGGCGGCGTGCTTCTGGGAGGTCTGTGGCAGTCCGTGCAGATCGCCATCGGCGGCTATGCGCTCGGGCTGGTGCTCGGCACGGGCGGTGCGATGGGCAAGCTCTACGGCGGCCCCGTCACAAAAGACCTGCTGGAGGTCTACACCACGCTGGTGCGCGCGGTGCCGGAGCTCGTGCTGATCCTCATTCTCTACTATGCCGGCACGGATGTGCTGAACCGGCTGTCGAGTGCCGCCGGCTGGGGGCCCGTCGATATCAGCGGCCTGGCCGCCGGCATCTTCGTGATCGGCGTCGTGCAGGGCGCCTATTCGACGGAGGTGCTGCGCGGGGCCATCAAGGCGGTGCCGGCCGGACAGATCGAGGCGGCGCGCGCCTACGGCATGTCGCCCTTGCAGATCATGCGGCGCATCACCCTGCCGGCCATGCTGCCGCACGCTATTCCCGGCCTCTCCAATCTGTGGCTGATCGCCACCAAGGATACGGCGCTGCTGGCCGTCGTCGGCTTCAGCGAGCTCACGCTGGTGACCCGCCAGGCGGCGGGCAGCACCAAGGCCTACCTGCTCTTCTTCTGCGCGGCAGGAGCGCTCTATCTGATGATCACGCTGGTTTCGAACGTGCTGATCGGCTTCATCGAGCGCCATTACCGGCGCGGCATGCCGGAGACCGTGCGATGAGCGATCCGACCGTCGCCGCCATGGCGCTGACCGAACTGCCGACCAGGCAGAGCTTCTTCAAGCCGCACCGCATCGTGCTGATGGCGATCGCCGCCGTGCTCGTCTTCTGCATCGTCTGGTTCATGCGCTGGGACTGGGTACCGAAATATTCCGGCCGTCTCGTCTATGGCGTCGGCGTCACGCTCATGCTGCTGTTCGTGACCTCGATCCTCGGTTTCCTTCTCGCGGTGCCGATCGGCCTCGTGCAGGTCACCGGGCCGTGGCCGCTGAAGATGCTGGCGAAGGTCTTCTGTACCGTCGTGCGCGGCACGCCGCTGCTGCTGCAACTGTGGCTGCTCTATTACGGCCTCGGCTCGCTCTTCCCGCAGTTTCCGGAAATCCGCAATTCCTTCCTCTGGCCCTATCTGCGCGAGGCATGGCCCTACGGGGTGGCGGCCCTCACCATCTCCTTTGCCGCCTATGAGGGCGAGGTGATGCGCGGTGCCTTTGCCGGCGTGCCCCCCGGCGAGCTGGAGGCTGCGCGCGCCTATGGCATGAGCCCCTTTACCGTCTTCCGGCGCATCTGGCTGCCGCGCGCCATCCATCGCGCCCTGCCGACGCTGAACGGTGAGACCGTGCTGCAATTGAAGGCGACGCCGCTCGTTGCGACGATCACCGTGATCGACGTCTATGCCGTCGTCTCCAAGGTGCGGCAGGAGACCTACATCACCTACGAGCCGCTGCTTCTCCTGGCGCTCATCTATCTCTGCCTGACCGCGCTTCTCGTGGTGGGCTTCCGCTATTTCGAAAGCAGGATCCCGACACGGGGCGCCTGATACCGGTGAAGACATGACGATCCACACGACGCTCATCAACAACATGCCGGAAATGGTGGCCATTCGCCGCGACCTGCACGAACATCCCGAACTCGGCCTGGAGGAAGTGCGCACGTCCGATGTCATCGCGCGCCATCTCGAAAGCTACGGCTACACGGTCTCGCGCGGCCTCGCCAGGACGGGCCTCGTGGCGACGCTCACCAATGGTACGAGCCGCAAATCCATCGGCATTCGCGCCGATATCGATGCCCTGCCGATCCTGGAGGAAACCGGCCTTCCCTATGCCAGCAAGACGCCGGGTAAGATGCATGCCTGCGGGCACGATGGCCACACGGCCATGTTGCTCGGCGCGGCGAAGGCCATTGCCGAGCGGCGCAATTTCGACGGCACCGTGCATCTCATCTTCCAGCCGGCAGAGGAGAATTTCGGCGGCGCGAAGATCATGGTGGAAGAGGGGCTGTTCGACCGCTTCCCCTGCGACGCGGTCTTTGCGCTTCACAACGAGCCCGGCCTTCCCTTCGGCCAGTTCGCGCTGCGCGAAGGCCCGATCATGGCGGCGGTGGACGAGGCGCGCATCACCGTCAACGGGCGCGGCGGCCACGGCGCGGAACCGCAGGAAACGCTCGATCCCATCGTCTGCGGCGCCTCCATCGTCATGGCGCTCCAGACCATCGTGTCGCGCAACATCCACCCGATCGATCCGACGGTGGTGACGGTCGGTTCGTTCCATGCGGGTTCGGCAAGCAATATCATTCCCAGCCGCGCCGAGATCGTGGTCGGCGTCCGCTCCTTCGATGCCGATGTGCGCGACGAGCTGGAGCGCCGCATCCGCCTGGTCGCCGTGGGACAGGCCGAAAGCTACGGCATGACGGCGACGGTGGATTACCAGCGCTTCTACGATGCGACCATCAACCACAAGGCGGAGACGGATCTGGTGCGGGACCTCGCCATCCGCTTTGCCGGCGCCGACAAGGTCGTCGATCTCGAGCGACCCTTCATGGGCAGCGAGGATTTCGCCTATATGCTGAAGGAACGCCCAGGCACCTATTTCTTCCTGGGCGGCAAGAGCGGCGAGAACGACCATTCGCTCCACCATCCCGCCTATAACTTCAACGACGACCTGCTGCCCGTCGGCGCCGCCTTCTGGACGGAACTGGCCGAGAATTATCTTCGCCCGGCGTGACCTGAAATCCCCGGGCCGACCGGCCTGAAACGTTCGTCGCGCCTTACGGAAACATCGGGCACTTCGTGCGTTTGAAGGAAGGGTTCGTGGCGGTGCGAAATGCCGCACGCGTGTGATTGTCGCGGTGCGGCAATGCGGGCAGGCCGGCGGAATTGACCTTTGCCAGGCAGGGGAACATCCTTGAAGAGACGCAGCGCCCGAAGCGTTGCGACGTCTTCAGAAAGGCCGGCCCGATGTTCGAATCCCTGGACGCAACGCTGCTTGCACGGTTTCAGTTTGCCTTCACGGTGTCCTTCCACATCATCTTCCCGGCGTTCTCCATCGGGCTTGCCAGCTACCTGGCCGTGCTGGAGGGATTGTGGCTCTGGACGAAGGACGAGGTCTATTTCGCGCTCTTCAATTTCTGGAAGACGATCTTTGCGCTCGCCTTCGGCATGGGCGTCGTGTCTGGCATCGTCATGTCCTATCAGTTCGGCACGAACTGGAGCGTCTTCTCCGACAAGGCCGGCCCGGTCATCGGGCCGCTGATGGGCTATGAGGTGCTGACCGCCTTCTTCCTGGAGGCGGGCTTCCTCAGCATCATGCTGTTCGGGCTCAATCGCGTCGGTCCGAAGCTGCATTTCTTCGCCACGCTCATGGTCGCCGTCGGCACGCTGATCTCGGCGACGTGGATTCTCGCGGCCAATTCCTGGATGCAGACGCCTGCGGGCTTCTCCATCAACGATGCCGGCCAGTTCGTGCCCGTCGACTGGTGGGCGGTGATCTTCAATCCTTCCTTCCCCTACAGGCTTGTGCACATGGTGCTGGCCGCCTACCTGACGACGGCCTTCGTGGTCGGCGGGGTCGGCGCCTTTCACCTGCTGCGGGGCGATGCACCCAAGCGCGCCCGCAAGATGTTTTCCATGGCCATGTGGATGGCCGCGATCGTCGCGCCGATCCAGATCTTTGCCGGCGACATGCACGGCCTCAACACGCTCGAGCACCAGCCCGCCAAGGTCATGGCGATGGAAGGGCACTACCGGAGCCATCCCGACGGCGCGCCGCTCATCCTGTTCGGCATTCCCAATTCCGCCGAGCAGCGGGTGGATTACGCGGTCGAAATCCCCAAACTGTCGAGCCTCATTCTCAAGCATGACCTGAACGCGCCGCTTGCCGGCCTCGACACCGTGCCGCGCGAGCTTCACCCGCCGGTCGGCATTGTTTTCTGGGCCTTCCGGATCATGGTGGGGATCGGCTTTGCCATGCTCGGCCTCGGCCTCTGGTCGCTGTGGTGTCGCTGGCGCGGCACGCTCGGCGAGAACCGCTGGCTGCACCGCGCCGCCGTCGTGATGGGGCCCGCCGGCTTCGTCGCCGTGCTCGCCGGCTGGGTGACGACCGAGGTCGGCCGGCAGCCCTACACCGTCTATGGCCATCTGCTGACGTCGCAATCGGTGGCGCCCATCGCGGCACCCGCCGTCGCGACATCGCTGATCGCCTTCATCGTGGTCTATTTCCTGATCTTCGGTGCCGGCACCTTCTACATCCTGCGCCTGATGGGCCGCCTGCCGCGCGATCCGATGCCAGACCTCGGGGAGGGGCCGATACGCTCCGCCGGCATCACGCCGGCCCCTGCCATTGCCATCAAACCCGGGAGCCAGCACCATGGCGCTTGACCTTCCCTTCCTCTGGGCGGCGATCATCGCCTTCGCGGTGCTTGCCTATGTCATTCTCGACGGTTTCGACCTCGGGGTCGGCATCCTGTTTCCCTTCTTCAAGGAAAAGCACGACCGCGATGTCATGATGAACTCGGTCGCGCCCGTGTGGGACGGCAACGAGACGTGGCTCGTGCTGGGTGGGGGCGGGCTGATGGCGGTCTTTCCGCTGGCCTATGCCACCATCCTGCCGGCGCTCTACATGCCGCTCATCCTCATGCTGCTCGGTCTGATCTTCCGGGGTGTCGCCTTCGAATACCGCTGGCGCACGCGGCGCGGCGAATTCCTGTGGGACTTCGCCTTTGCGGGCGGCTCGATGATCGCTTCGTTCACGCAAGGGGTGGCGCTCGGGGCGCTGGTGCAGGGCATCGAGGTCGAGAACCGCGTCTATGCCGGCGGCTGGTGGGACTGGCTCACGCCGTTCTCCATCGCGACGGGCCTCGCGCTGCTTGTCGGTTATGCGCTGCTCGGCGCGACCTGGCTGGTGATGAAGACGAGCGGCGATCTCGCCGCCCGCGCCCGCGATTATGCCATGCGGGCGGGCATCGGCACGCTCGCGGCCATGGGCATCTTCAGCCTCTGGACGCCGTTTACCGAGCCGCTCTATTTCGAGCGGTGGTTCGGCTGGCCGACCGTCATCTTCAGCGTGCTCGTGCCGGCACTCGTGCTCGGATGTTTCGCGCTGCTCGTCTACGGCCTGAAGACCCGGCACGATGCCTGGCCGTTCGTGGCGGCGCTCGGTCTCTTCGTGCTCGGCTTCGCCGGCATCGGCATCAGCTTCTATCCCTATATCGTGCCGGCCTCGCTGACGATCTGGGAAGCGGCGGCACCGCATGAGAGCCTCGCCTTCCTCATCGTCGGCGCGCTGGTGCTCGTGCCGATGATCCTCTGCTACACCGTTTATGCCTACTGGGTGTTCCGCGGAAAGGTCGATCCGGAAGAGGGATATCATTGATGGCGGAACGCTCTCTCGGCCGCAAACTGCTGTGGTTCGTGGCGCTGTGGATGGCCGGCGTCCTGACGGTCACCGCCGTCGGTTTCGTCATCAAGCTGGCGATCGGAACCTGACCTCACGTAACGTCAATTGCTCCAGCCTGACGCCAGCTTGCCGCTTTAGGTTCCGCGTCGGCCAGCATGCAGGCCCGCCAGCAGAAGACAGGACCGCACCCTCCTTCCGCTCACGCCCCGGGCCTGCATGTGGCCTTGTGTCCCGTCACCGACACACACCTTTCCCCCCAAACGTTCCTCTGCTATCCGGGTGCTCATGAAGGAGACCGGAATGGCGAAGACTGCGGCAGACTGCACGACGATGGCGGAAATCCGGGAAAACATCGATCGGGTCGACCAAGCCCTGATGGCGCTTTTCGAGGAACGCTGGAGCTTCATCCGCCGTGCTGCGGAGATCAAGGCGGGCCTTGGCATCCCCGCCGATGTCCCGGCGCGCGTGAAGGAAGTGCGCGACAATGCCCATCGCAACGCGCAGGCCCATGGTCTTGACGGGGATTTCTACGAGGAAATCTGGGCGCAGCTCATCGAGCACGCCATCGCCTATGAGAAGACGCAGCTCGGCGAGGGCTGAAGCGTGGCGGGTCAGCGCTGGTTACGCTTGCCCAGATGGTCTTCCCATTCCAGCGCGGTCCGCACGATGAAGGGCAGGTCGTCATATTGCGGCGTCCAGCCGAGTTCCTTCATCGCGACCGAAGGATTGGCGACGATCAGAACCGCGTCGCCCGGGCGGCGGCCCGCGATGCGAACCGGAAAATCCTTGCCGGAAACGGCTTTCACCTGCTCGAGCACTTCCAGCACGGAGAAGCCGCGCCCATAGCCGCAATTGGCGACGATCGAGCCGCCGCCGGCGCGCATGCGCTGCAGGGCCTTCAGATGCGCATTGGCAAGATCGGAGACGTGGATATAGTCGCGGATGCAGGTGCCGTCGGGGGTCGGGTAGTCCGTACCGTAGACATCCATGCCGTTGCGCTTGCCGAGAGCGGCTTCGCTCGCCACCTTGATGAGATGCGTCGCGCCCGCCGTCGACTGGCCGGTGCGGCCGCGCGGATCGGCACCGGCCACGTTGAAGTAGCGCAGCGCCGTATAGGTGAAGTCTTGGGCGGCGGCGGTGTCGCGCAGCATGATCTCCGTCATCAGCTTGGAGGAGCCGTAGGGCGATTCGGGGCGCAGGTCCGCACTTTCGAGCACGGGTTCGGTGCCGTCGGGCGTGCCGTAGACGGCGGCCGTGGACGAAAAGACGAAATAGGGCACCTTCGCCGCCACGGCGGCGGCGATCAAGGCGCGTGACTTGACGGTGTTGTTTTCGTAGTAGGAGAGCGGATCGGCGACCGATTCCGGCACGATGATCGAACCGGCGAAGTGGATGATGGCGTCGATGCTGTTTTCGGCGAAGATCGTGGCGAGCAACGCGGCATCGGCGATGTCGCCCTCGTAGAACCGCGCCTCGGGCGCCACCGCCCAGCGGAAGCCCGTGGACAGGCGGTCCAGCACCACGACGTCTTCGCCTGCATCCACCAGCGCCCAGACCATATGGCTGCCGATATAGCCCGCTCCCCCTGTGACAAGAACCGCCATGGAAAATCTCCGAATCGCCTGAATTTCAGGCATATCACTCTGCCAGCCCGGAAGACGCAACCGCTTATTGTGCGGTGCCGGCACACCAATATGAGGGATGCAGCATGTCCGATCGCTTCATCGTGCTGTCCGGCTGCTCCGGCGGCGGAAAATCGACCCTGCTCGACGAATTGCGCCGACGCGGCCATGCCACGGTCGAGGAACCCGGCCGCCGGATCGTGCAGGCGGAACTGGCGGCGGGCGGCAGCGCCCTGCCGTGGCGCGACATGGCCGCCTTTGCCCGCCGTGCCATCGATCTCGCGCTGGCGGACCGGGCCCGGATGCAGGACCATCCCGGCCTCGTCTTCTTCGACCGCGGGCTTATCGATGCGGCCTGCGCGCTGGAGGCCCATGGCAGCGAGCCGGTCCTGAACAGCCTGGCCGCCGCCCACCGTTATCGTCGCAAGGTATTCCTCACGCCGCCATGGCCGGAAATCTATGCCGGGGATGCAGAGCGCCGGCACGGTTTCGATGCCGCGCTGAAGGAATATGAGCGGCTGAAATACGCCTATCCGCGCCTCGGATATGAAACGGTCGTGCTGCCGAAGGTTTCGGTGGAGGCGCGGGCGGATTTCGTGCTTGCCAGGCTGTGAGCGCCGTCAGCGGGCCGCGATGTAACGCGCCAGCCGGTCGGCCGCTTCGAGGATGTCTTTGGGGTCGCGCAGGAAGCAGGCGCGCATGAACAATTCGCCGCCCGGCCCGAAGGCGGTGCCCGGGGCGAGGCCGACATTGGTGCGGTCGACGATATCGAGGGTGGCACGCCGCGAATCCGTGACGCCGTCGATCTTCAGGAAGGCATAGAGCGCACCGTCGGGTTTCAGCGTTTCCACCCGATTGGTCGCGATCAGCGCGTCGCAGAAGACATCGCGGTTCTTCGCTGCCTTGTCGATATTGGCCTGCACGAAAGCATCGCCCTCATCGAGCGCGGTAATGGCGCCCTGCTGCAGGAATTGCGGCACGCCCGAGGTGGAATACTGGACGAGGTTCTCGATGACCTGGCCCATTTCCGGCGGCGCGACGATCCAGCCGACGCGCCAGCCGGTCATCGACCAGTTCTTCGAGAAGGAGTTGACGAAGATGACGCGGTCGCCCTCTTCCATCACGTCGAGGAAGGACGGCGCACGGCCGCCGGCATAGTGGTAGAGCGCATAGATCTCGTCGGCCATGATCCACAGGCCATGGCGGCGGGCCATCGCAAGCAGGTCCGAAAGGTCCTCGCGCGTCGCGGTCCAGCCGGTCGGATTGGATGGCGTGTTGATGAAGAGCGCGCGGGTCTTCGGCGTGATGGCGGCCTCCACGCGGGCCAGATCGATCTGCCAGCGGCCGTTTGCGAAATCGAGCGGCACCGCGATGGGATTGGCGCCGGAAAGCTCGGCCGCCGCGGCGAAATTCGGCCAGGCCGGTGTGAGATAGACCATGTCGTCGCCGGGGGAGACCAGCGCTTCGATGGCGAGCTTGATGGCCTGCATGCCGGAGCCGACGACATAGAAGTGCTCGGCCGGCAGCGAGATGCCGAAGCGCCGGGCATAGTAGCGCGACAGGGCTGCCCGGAGTTCGGGAATGCCGCGCTGCCACGTGTAGAAGGTCTCGCCGCGCATCAGGGCATCGGAGGCCGCGCGGGCAATGAAATCCGGCGTCGGCAGGTCCCCTTCGCCCACCCAGAGCGGTATCAGCCCCTCGCGGCCGCGCGCATAATTCACGACTTCGACGATGCCGCTCTCCGGCGCACGCAGCGAACGGGGGCTGAGGCTTTCGGCGATGGTCATGCAAATCTCTCCGGAAAATCGCGACGATGTGCCCGTCGGGCAAGGTCACCAAGCTCTAACCGGTTTTGCAGCACCATTCACGCGCGTTTCTTTGACACATGCATCGAATTCGTTGATGGGACGAGGCGCGGGGCAGGGCCCATCCGCCATGACAGCAGACATGAAAAAAGCGAGGGTGGCCCCTCGCTTCCTCATCCCGGCCGGGCCGGGGAAGTGCTTCGCGCAGTGCCAGTACATCCGTGGTCACGGCGTTGCGAAACACGACTTTCGTGTCTGACGGCAGGTCTATCGGCTCGCTGTAACAGCGGTATGACAGGGGCCGGTCCGTCGGTGATATGAAGTCTGTGCCTATATGGTTAACAAAAGGTTAAAATTCCAGGCCGTGAAAAAATTCGTCTTTTGGGGCGATGGAAGTGTGCATGCTAAACGTCTTCCTCGTGGTCTCAGTGCGAGCTGTGGGTGATCGTCCCCGATGTCGTCGTCTTTCGATTGACAAGCCGGGGCACGCTCCACGACAGTGGCGGCAGCGAGACGGGCAGCGGTAGGAGGACTTGATGTCTATGCGCGCAATCTTCGGTTTCTCGGCACTTCTTTTCTCCGCCGTAGCGTCACCACTCATCCCGGCCCATGCCGCGGAAACACGCACCGTCGTGACGACGGAAAACAGCGATTACTTCGGCTTCGACCTGCGCACCGTGCAGGATGTGACGCTGGACCAGTGCAAGACGGCTTGCGTCGACGACCTGTCCTGCCGCGCCTTCACCTACAATCCCAAGGTGAAGTGGTGCTTCATGAAGAGCGATTTCAATCAGCTCAACCAATTCCAGGGCGCCATTGCCGGCAAGATCGTCAAGGCCGACGATGCCGCCGATATCGGCGCGCCGCCGGCCCTTGCCTTCATCAGCGAATACATGACGGCCGATGCCCGCGCGTTCCGCGACAATCTCGCGCTCGCAAGCGGGCAGGAAGGGCAGGGTGCCGAAAGCCTGGCCTCGCTCGGCCGCATCGAGACCGCGTCGAGCCGTTTCGACGAGGCGCTGGCCGCCTACAAGGGCGCGCTGTCGCTTGCCCCGGATGATTTCTTCCTCTGGATCGAAACCGCCGAATCCATGGGCCGCGCCAACAACAACAGCTACCTCGCGGGGCAGGGCGCGCTTGCGGCGATCAACGCCTACCAGCTCTCGCGCACGACGGAGACGCGCGCCCGCGCGCTGGCCGTGCTCGCCGATACGCTCGACAAGTCCGGCAGCTACCGCGCCGGCATCAACGCCTACAAGGCGAGCCTCGACCTGAAGGACGACGTGGCGATCCGTTCGGCCTATCTCGGCCTGCGCGCACGCCAGGGCTTCCGCGTGGTCAACCACACGATCGATTCCGACAGCGCGACGCCGCGCGCCTGCGTCGAGTTCTCCGAACCGCTGGTCAAGTCCGGCGCGGACTACGCCTCCTTCGTCACGCTCGACGGCGCGGCTCCCAAGGCCGTCGAAGCCAAGGACCGGCAGATTTGCATCGAGGGCCTCACGCACGGCCAGCGCTACAAGATCGCGTTCCGCCCGGGCCTGCCGTCCGCCGTGGACGAGCCGCTGGCCGCGGCCGTCGATCTCGACATCTACGTGCAGGACCGCGCCGCCATGGTGCGCTTCACCGGCGACGGCTTCGTGCTGCCGGGCAGCGTGCGCCGCGGCATTCCGATCGTTTCGGTCAACACCGACAGCGCCGACCTGAAGCTCTACCGCGTCGGTGACCGCGCCATTGCCGGCCTGCTCGCCGAAAGCCGCTTCCTCACGCAGCTCGACGGCTATTCCGCCAGCAATATCGAGAGCCAGAGCGGCGAACTCGTCTGGCAGGGCAAGATCGATATCTCGCCCGAGCTCAACAAGGACGTTGTCACCAGCTTCCCGGTCGACGAGGCTCTGCCAGAGCGCAAGCCCGGCGTCTACGTGCTGACCGCCGCCGCCTCCAACGGCCGCAGCAACGAATGGGATGCGAAGGCCACCCAGTGGTTCGTCATTTCCGATGTCGGCCTGACGACCTATGCCGGCACCGACGGCCTCAACGTCTTCGCCCGCTCGCTCGACAGTGCAGGCCCGCTGGAAGGCGTCGAACTGCAACTGATCGCCAAGAACAACGAGATCCTCGGGACCGCAACGACGGACAGCGACGGTCGCGCCACCTTCACCGCCGGCCTGATGCGCGGCACGGCGGCCAACACGCCGGCCGTCATCTTCGCCAGGAAGGGTGAAGACGATTTCGTCTTCCTCGACATGACGCGCGCCGGCTTTGACCTGTCGGACCGTGGTGTGACCGGCCGCCCCGCGCCGGGCGCCATCGACGTGCTGGCCTGGACAGAGCGCGGCATCTATCGCGCCGGCGAGACGGTGCACGCCTCCGCACTTGCCCGCGACATCGAGGCGAACGCCGTCGAAAAACTGCCGCTGACCTTCGTCTTCAACCGCCCGGACGGGGTGGAAGACCGCCGCATGGTCTCCGACGGTGCGGCTCTCGGTGGCCATGCCATTGATCTGGCGCTCCAGGCCAACAGCATGCGCGGCACCTGGACCATGCAGGTCTTCACCGACCCCAAGGGCACGGCCATTGCCGAAAAGCAGTTCCTCGTCGACGACTTCGTGCCCGACCGTATCGAATTCGACATGACGAGCGAGGCCAAGGAAATCGAGGCCGGCGTTGCCGCGCCCGTCTCCGTCGAAGGCCGCTACCTCTATGGCGCGCCCGGCGCGGGCCTGGAAATCGAGGGCGACGTCGCGCTGAAGCCGACCCGCGAGGACCCGGCCTATCCCGGCTATGTCTTCGGCCTTGCGGATGAAGAGGCGATCGAGGAAAGCCGCATTCCGCTCGAAGGGCTCGGCGTGCTCGACGAGGCGGGCAAGACGACGTTCGACGTGCTCGTCAACGACCTGCCGTCGACCACCCAGCGCCTTGAAGCGCTCGTGACGCTGCGCATGAACGAAGCCGGCGGCCGCGCCGTCGAGCGCAGCCTCACCCTGCCGGTCAAGGCGGCCGGCCCGATGATCGGCGTGAAGCCGGAATTCCAGGGCGAACTTTCGGAAAACAGCGTCGCGAACTTCACCGTCGTCGCGGTGACGCCGGATGGCGCCCGCGAAGCGATGCAGGGCCTGCCCTGGAAGCTGCTGTCCGTCGAACGGGATTACCAGTGGTACCGCGATGGCAGCTCGTGGCGCTACGAGCCCGTACTCTCGACGAAGCAGATCGCCAACGGCACGCTCGATGTCGCCGCCGACGGCGGCAAGATTTCCGTGCCGGTCACCTGGGGCCGCTATCGCCTGGAAGTCGAAAGCCCCGAGCCGGAAGGCCCGGCGACGAGCGTGGAATTCGATGCCGGCTGGTATGTCGCCGCCACGTCGACGGAAACGCCCGACGCGCTGGAGATCTCGCTCGACAAGGAAAATTATGCGGTCGGCGACACGGCCAAGCTGAAAGTCTCGCCGCGCCATGCCGGCCAGCTTCTCATCACCGTGGGGGCCGAAAGCCTGATTGCCACCCAGACCGCGGAAATCGGCGCCGAGGGCGGCGAGGTGGACATCCCCGTCACCGAGGCGTGGGGGCCGGGCTCCTACATCACCGCAACGCTCTTCCGTCCGGGCTCCGACCAGGAAAGCCGCATGCCCATGCGCGCCATCGGCATCACCTGGCTCAAGGTCGATCCCGCCGATCGTAAGCTCGACGTCTCGCTGGATGTGCCGGAAAAGACGCTGCCGCGCCAGCCGCTCGACATTTCGCTGAAGGTCGCCGGTGCCGGTGCGGATGAAGAGGCCTATGTCACGGTCGCGGCCGTCGATGTCGGCATCCTCAACCTCACGCGCTACGAAGCGCCCGATCCGGCCGGCTGGTATTTCGGCCAGCGCCGCCTCGGCATGGAAATCCGCGACCTCTATGGCCGCCTGATCGACGGCTCGCTCGGCGCCACCGGCCGCCTGCGCACCGGCGGCGACGGCGGCGAGGGCGCCCTTCAGGGCAACCCGCCGACGGAAAAGCTCGTGGCCTTCTTCGCGGGCCCCGTAAAGCTCGATGCGGACGGCAACGTCAAGGTCAGCTTCGACATTCCGCAGTTCAACGGCACGGCCCGCATCATGGCCGTCGCCTGGACGAAAACCGGTGTGGGCAGCGCGTCCAAGGACGTTGTCATCCGCGATCCGATCGTGGTGACGGCGAGCCTGCCGAAGTTCCTCGCACCCGGAGACCGTTCCGACCTGAGGCTCGACATCGTCAACACCGATGCGCCGGCCGGCGACTACAAGGTCGCGATCACGCACAACGCCTCCGTCATGGTCGAGCAGACCGGCGCGGGCCAGACGTTGACGCTGGAACCCGGCGCCAAGACCGCGCTCACCCTGCCGCTCATTGGCGGCGAGATCGGCGATGGCCTCGTCACCGTGACACTCACCGATGGCAACGGCCTGTCGCTCGAGCAGGCGCTGAACGTGCCCGTGCGTCCGGCGGCCATGCCGATTACCACGCGCCGGCCGATCGAGATCGCCGCCAATGGCAGCCTGACCATCGACGACCAGCTGCTGGCCGACAGCCAGCTCGGCGGCGCTTCGGTCAGCCTCAGCGTGTCGCGGGCCGCGGCCTTCGACATTCCCGCGCTGCTGATGTCGCTCGATCGCTACCCCTATGGCTGCACGGAGCAGACGACGAGCCGCGCGCTACCGCTGCTCTATCTGAGCGAGCTGTCCAAGCAGTCCGGCCTGCCGGAGGATACCGAAACGCAGAAGCGCGTGCAGGAAGCGATCTACCGCGTGCTTGCCAACCAGTCCTCCTCGGGCAGCTTCGGCCTGTGGTCGCCGGGCTATGGCGACCTGTGGCTCGATGCCTTCGTCACCGACTTCCTGACGCGGGCCCGCGAACAGAAGTTCGACGTACCGGAACAGGCCATGCTGCAGGCGCTCTCCAACCTGCAGAACGCGCTGTCCTATGACGTCAACGTGTCCAGCCAGGGCAGCGAGATCGCCTATGCGCTCTATGTGCTCGCCCGCAACCGCAAGGCCGCGATCAGCGACCTGCGCTATTACGCCGATACGAAGCTGTCCGAGTTCACCTCGCCGCTCGCCCGCGCACAGCTCGCCGGTGCGCTCGGCCTTTACGGCGATGCGCAGCGGTCCATGACGCTCTTCTCCAATGCGCTTGGCCTGTCCCGCGACAGCATCATGAATGCCAGCCTCTCGCGCAGCGACTACGGTTCGTCGCTGCGTGACGGCGCGGCAATCCTGGCCCTGGCTGCCGAAGCCCGTCCGGTGCCGACGATCATTCCCGAACTGGTCAAGCAGGTCGGCACCCAGTGGGAAAACAAGCGCTGGACCAGCACGCAGGAGCAGACCTGGATGCTGCTTGCCGCGCGCTCCGTGAAGGACGCCGACAAGAACCTGAAGCTCGAAATCAACGGCGCCGAACATGCCGGCGGCTATGCCGCGCAGATGACGGGCAAGTCCCTGCTGGAAAATCCGCTGACCATCGCCAACCGCACCGGCGAGCCGGTCTCGGCCATGCTGACGACGGTGGCGGCCCCGGCCGATCCGCTGCCGGCCGGCGGCGACGGCTTCGCCATCGAGCGCACCTACTACACGCTCGACGGCGAGGAGGCCAACATCACGGAGGCCCAGCAGAACGAACGCTACGTCGTCGTGCTCAAGGTGACGGAGCACAACGACTGGGCCTCGCGCATCATCATCACGGACCTGCTGCCGGCCGGTTTCGAGATCGACAATCCGAGCCTGGTCGACAGTGCGAAGCTTGCCAATTTCGACTGGCTCGGCGAGACCGAGACGGCGCATACGGAGTTCCGCTACGACCGCTTCGTCGCGGCCTTCAACCGCAGCGAGGGCAACAACCGCGACGTGACGGTCGCCTATGTCGTGCGCGCCGTGACACCCGGCACCTATGACTTGCCGGCTGCACAGGTGGAGGACATGTATCGTCCGCAATACTCCGCCCGCACCGCGACCGGCCGCATGCAGGTCGTCAAGGCCGAATAGGAGAGGGCGGACCGATGGCGCTCTGGCGCAAGCTCCTGATCGGCTCCCTCGGCGGGGCGGCGGCAATCGCCGCCCTCGCCGCGGGGCTGGATTATGCGGACCGTGCCTATCCGCCACCGGTCGATGTCGCCGGCATCGTGTCGAAGGAGGTGCTCGACCGGGACGGCCGCCTGCTGCGCGCCTTCGCCACGCCCGAGGGGCATTGGCGGCTGAAGACCACGGCCGCCGACGTCGATCCGCAGTTCCTGCGCATGCTCGTCGCCTATGAGGACCGGCGGTTCGCCGCGCATTCCGGCGTCGATCCGCTGGCCCTGCTGCGCGCGGCCGGGCAGTTCCTCACCAATGGCCGCATCGTCTCGGGCGCCTCCACGCTTTCCATGCAGGTCGCGCGCCTGATCGAGCCGCGCGAAAACCGCTCGCTGCTCGCCAAGCTGCGCCAGATGGCGCGCGCCATCCAGCTCGAGCGCCGGCTGTCCAAGGCCGAGATCCTCGATCTCTACCTGACGCTCGCGCCCTATGGCGGCAACCTGGAGGGCGTGCGCGCGGCAAGCCTCGCCTGGTTTGGCAAGGAGCCGAAGCGCCTGTCCGTCGCCGAGGCTGCCCTGCTCGTCGCCCTGCCGCAATTGCCGGAAAAGCGCCGCCCCGACCGGCATCGCGCCGCGGCCGAAGCGGCACGCGCCCGCGTGCTGGACCGCATGGCGGTGTCCGAGGTGATCGGCGAGGGCGAGGCGGAGCGCGCAGGCGGCGAGGCCGTGCCGGATCGCCGCCGCCAGCTTCCGGCCTTCGCCGCGCACCTGTCGGAGCTTGCCTTGCGCAAGGAGCCGAAGGCGACGGAGCATCGCACGACGCTCGATCGCACCGTGCAGGACGGCCTGGAAACCGTCGCGCGCGAGGCGGCCGAACGCCTCGGGCCGAAAGTCTCCATCGCCATGGTGATGGCCGATGCCCGCACCGGCGAAATCCTCGGCGAGGTGGGCTCGGCGGACTATTTCGACGGCAGCCGTGCCGGCTGGATCGACATGACGCGCATCCGCCGCTCGCCGGGCTCGGCACTCAAGCCCTTCATCTATGGCCTTGCCTTCGAAGAGGGGCTCGTCGCGCAGGAAACCATCGTCGAGGACCGCCCCTCGGATTTTTCCGGCTATCGCCCGCGCAATTTCGACATGACCTACCAGGGCGACGTCAGCGTGCGCAAGGCGCTGCAGATGTCGCTCAACGTGCCGGCCGTCCGCCTGCTCGAGGCGGTCGGTCCGACGCGCATGATGGTGCGTTTCCGGCGCGCCGAGGTGCGGCCGGTCCTGCCGCCGGGCGAGACGCCGGGCCTTGCCATCGGCCTGGGCGGTCTCGGCATCACGCTGCGCGATCTCGCGCAGCTCTACGCGGCGCTCGCCAACCGCGGCATGCCCGTGCAGCTCGGCGATGGCATCACCGGCGAGGCCGCGGTGATCAACGGCGATCCGCTGCTCGATCCGGTGGCCGTCTGGCAGGTCTCGGATGTGCTTTCGGCCGTCACGCCGCCCGCCGGCAGCCGCCGTCTCGGCATCGCCTACAAGACCGGCACGAGCTATGGCTACCGCGATGCCTGGTCCGTCGGCTATGACGGCCGCCACGTGCTCGGCGTCTGGGTCGGCCGGGCCGACAACGGCGCGGTGCCCGGCCTGACCGGCTATGGGGCTGCGGCCCCCATCCTCTTCGAGGCCTTTTCCCGCTCGGGCCTCGCCATCACGCCCCTGCCGCGCGCGCCCTCCGGCGCGGTTCGCATCGCCCAGTCCGAGCTTCCCGCAAGCCTGCGTCGTTTCTCGACGACGGCAAACGGCCTCGTCGCGACCGTGGCGCGCGAGCCGGCCCCGCAGATCGTCTATCCGCCGGAAGGCGCGCATGTCGAGCTTGGCGCCACGACGGGTGCCGACATCGCCCCGCTCGTGCTGAAACTCCAAGGCGGCCGCGCGCCCTTCCGCTGGCTCGCCAACGGCAAGGTCCTCCCCGACGCCGCCCGCCGCCGCACGACGCAATGGATGCCCGAAGGCGCCGGCTTCTCGACCCTGACAGTCATAGACGCCGCCGGCCGCGCGGCGAGCGTGCGGGTGTTCATCGAGTGATGATGTGGTGCATCACTTAGTCTCGCCGGCGCGTTCAGATATCGCCCACGGTCGAAGGCCGGAAGCGATAACTGTCAGCGTTTCTGTCAAGACAGAAACGGGCGGCGCGATAAGTGATTGAAAGAATGGTGCTGCTAGAGAGATTTGAACTCTCGGCCTCTCCCTTACCAAGGGAGTGCTCTACCCCTGAGCTATAGCAGCATCCGGCGAAACGGGATCTGTTTCGCGTGAGCGAGGGCCTATTGCCATAGGTGGTTCGGCAGTGCAAGCGGCGAAATGGCGATTGTCGCAACAAATCTGTCGGGGCACACGCTTTTTTCGTTCGCTGGAATTCGTTATGAGAAACGACATGAGCGGCAAGGACGAGACGAAAGACAGGAAGACCAGGACGGAAGCGGAGATTCGCGCCGAGCGGCTGGCAAGGACGCTGCGCGACAACCTCCAGCGCCGCAAGCAGCAGGCGCGCGCCCGGCGTGCGGGGGCGGCCGACGAGACGATGGGCCTGCCGGCTGCGCCCTCTGCCGCAAAAAAAGACGAATCGGACGGTTAGTCGGGCCTGTCTTCAGCAGAAGGCGACGGGGGTGATTTTTCAAACTGGGGCACGCCTGAGGCGGGCGACCGGCGCGGGCTTCATTTTTCTTTTGCGATGCTCTAAAGAGGCCGCCATCTCCGAACGCCGATATTCTTCGAGAAAGGCGGGCCCGGCCCGTAATCGCACATGGATCGTATCAGGATTGTAGGCGGCAACGAACTCAAGGGTATCATCCCGATTTCGGGTGCCAAGAATGCAGCACTGCCGCTGATGATCGCGTCGCTCCTCACCGACGACACGCTGACCCTGGAAAACGTGCCGCATCTGGCCGATGTCGAACAGCTCATCCGCATTCTCGGCAACCACGGCGCCGACATCACCGTCAACGGCCGCCGCGAGCGCCAAGGCGAGGGCTACTCCCGCACCATCACCTTCACCTCGCGCAACATCGTCGACACGACGGCACCCTACGAGCTGGTCTCGAAAATGCGCGCCTCCTTCTGGGTCATCGGACCGCTCCTGGCGCGTGAAGGCAAGGCCCGCGTCTCGCTGCCCGGTGGCTGCGCTATCGGTACCCGTCCGGTTGACCTCTTCATCGAGGCCCTTGCGGCGCTCGGCGCCAAGCTGGAGATCGATGGCGGTTATATCGAGGCAACCGCCCCGGCTGGTGGTCTCGTCGGCGCGCGTTATACCTTCCCGAAGGTCTCCGTCGGTGCCACCCATGTCATGATGATGGCGGCGACGCTCGCCAAGGGCACCACGGTCATCGGCAACGCCGCGCGCGAACCGGAAGTGCAGGACCTCGCCAAGTGCCTTAACGCCATGGGCGCGAAGATCACGGGTGCGGGCACCTCGACCATCACCATCGAAGGCGTCAACCAGCTCTCCGGCGCGCGCCACCGTGTCCTGCCCGACCGCATCGAGACCGGCACCTACGCCATGGCCGTCGCCATGACGGGCGGCGACGTGGTGCTGGAAGGCACGGATGCATCCCTGCTCGAAACGGCGCTTGAGGCGATCCGCCGCTCCGGCGCGGAGATCACCGCCACGGAAAGCGGCATCCGCGTGGTGCGCAACGGCGGCGGCATCAAGCCGGTCGACGTCGTGACCGATCCCTTCCCGGGTTTCCCCACGGACCTGCAGGCGCAGTTTATGGGCCTGATGACCAAGTCGAACGGCATGTCGCACATCACCGAGACGATCTTCGAAAACCGCTTCATGCATGTGCAGGAACTCGCCCGCCTTGGCGCGAAGATCTCGCTTTCCGGCCAGACCGCCAAGATCGAAGGCGTCGAGCGCCTGCGCGGTGCGCCGGTCATGGCGACAGACCTGCGTGCCTCCGTGTCGCTGGTCATCGCGGGGCTCGCCGCCGAAGGCGAGACCATGGTCTCGCGCGTCTACCACCTCGACCGCGGCTTCGAACGCCTGGAGGAGAAGCTCACCCGGTGCGGCGCCATCGTCGAACGCGTCAGCGACTGACCGATCGGCAGCGACAGGTCGAACATGCACACGAGGGGCGGGGCGTTTTTGTGAACGCTCCGCCCCTTGCCGTTGCAGTCGGCCGCGCGCCGTCCTATTTCGTGATCGACTATTCGAGATGCCGCACAGCCCGGCGCAAAGGACCCGACCATGGACAGCCTGAAACTGCTTGCCCTCGACACGGAAGATCTCGCCGTCGTCTCGGCCCACCTGCAGGACGCGGTCTTCAAGACCGACGGCCTCGCCTATGATGCCCGCCATCACGTCTTCTCAGTCGTCGTCAACCGTTTCGTGTGGGAAAAGGCGGCGCGGGCGCGGGGCAAGAGCTTCGAGCGCCGCCGGGCGGCCATCGCCTTCAAGCGCGTCAATGCCGTGCGTTCGATCGGCATCGACCGGAAGGACAAGGACGCGGTTCTTTCGCTGCTTGCCATCAACTTCACGCCGAACGGCGAGGGGCCGGATGGAACGCTGGAACTCGTGCTCTCCGGCAGCGCCTCCATCGCGCTCGATGTGGAATGCGTCGAAGTTCAGCTTGCAGATACAGGCGGAGCGTGGGAAACCAGCTTGAAACCCCGCCATCCAGCGGTTTGAGAGCATGAGCCGGCCTTTGTGCCGGAGACGACAGGGACGGACGACTTGGCGATCAGACTTGACTACCAGAGCAGTGATTTCGAAAGCCGGTTCGCTGCCTTCCTGACCACCAAGCGCGAGGTCTCCGAGGACGTCAACGCCACCGTGCGCGCGATCATCGACGACGTGCGTGCGCGCGGCGACAAGGCGCTCGCGGACTATTCCCGCAAATTCGACGGCCTCGATTTCGCGACGACCTCCATGCGCGTCTCGCTCGAGGAAATCGACACGGCCTTCGATGCGGTCGATCCGAAGATCATCGCCGCGCTGGAGCTTGCCGCGCAGCGCATCGAAAAGCACCACGCCCGCCAGAAGCCGAAGGACGACCTCTACGAGGACGATATCGGCGTGGGGCTCGGCTCGCGCTGGACGGCGATCGATGCCGTCGGCCTCTATGTTCCCGGCGGCACGGCGAGCTATCCGAGCTCCGTGCTGATGAATGCGGTGCCGGCCAAGGTGGCCGGCGTGCCGCGCGTCGTCATGGTCGTCCCGGCGAAGGAAGGCGCGATCAACCCGGCCGTTCTCGCCGCCGCGCGCATTGCGGGCGTCGACGAGATCTACCGTATCGGCGGCGCGCAGGCCGTGGCGGCGCTTGCCTTTGGCACCGAGACCATCGCGCCCGTCGCGAAGATCACCGGCCCCGGCAATGCCTTCGTCGCCGCCGCCAAGCGCCAGGTCTTCGGCACGGTCGGCATCGACATGATCGCGGGCCCCTCGGAAGTGCTCGTCATCGCCGACGGCGACAATGATCCGGATTGGCTGGCCGCCGACCTGCTCGCCCAGGCCGAGCACGATGCCGGCGCCCAGTCCATCCTCGTTACCGACAGCGCCGCCCTGGCGGATGCCGTCGAGGCGGCCGTCGAGCGGCAGCTGAAGACGCTGGAGCGTGCGGAGACCGCTGCCGCGAGCTGGCGTGATTTCGGCGCGGTCATTCTCGTTCCGGACCTGAAGAAGAGCATTCCGCTCGCCAACCGCATCGCCGCCGAGCATCTGGAGATCGCGACGGCCGATCCGGACGCGCTGATGGCGGAAATCCGCAATGCCGGTGCCATCTTCGTCGGCCGCCATACGCCGGAAGTGATCGGCGATTATGTCGGCGGCTCCAACCACGTCCTGCCGACGGCCCGCTCCGCCCGCTTCTCCTCGGGCCTCTCCGTGCTCGATTACATGAAGCGCACCTCGATCCTGCGGCTCGGCGCCGAGCAGCTGCGCGCGCTCGGCCCTGCCGCCATCACGCTTGCCGAAGCCGAAGGGCTCGGCGCCCATGCCCGCTCCGTTGCCATCCGGCTCAACCTGGAAGGCTAGGCCATGGCCGCGACGGGCAACTTCCGCCTCTGCGATGTGGTTCTGGACGAGACGATCGGCCGCGCCACGCCTGACGTGGAGCACGAACGCGCCGTTGCCATCTTCGATCTCATCGAGGAAAACTCCTTCGAGCCCGTCGGCCATGCCGGCGGGCCCTATCGCCTCCATCTGTCGCTGGTCGATTCCAAGCTCGTTTTCGCCATCCGCACGGAAGGCGGCGAGCCGGTCGCAACGCATATTCTCTCGCTCACGCCCTTCCGCCGCATCGTGAAGGACTATTTCATGATCTGCGAGAGCTACTACCAGGCGATCCGCTCCGCCACGCCCAGCCAGATCGAGGCGATCGACATGGGAAGGCGCGGCATCCACAACGAGGGTTCCCAGACGTTGATGGACCGTCTCTCGGGCAAGATCAAATTCGACTTCGACACGGCCCGCCGCCTGTTCACGCTCGTCTGCGTTCTCTACTGGCGCGGGTGAGCGGATGGAGGGCGTTTCCCCGGCACCCGATATCGATGCGCCGCGAACGCCCCGTTCGATCCTCTTCATGTGCCGCATGAACGCCGTGCGCTCCCCGATGGCCGAGGTGCTGGCGCGCGACATGCTGCCCGGCATCTACGTTGCTTCGGCCGGCGTGCGCCCCGGCGAGCGCGATCCCTTCGTCGATGCGGTGCTGGGCGAGGTCGACCTGTCGCTCGGCCGCCATGCGCCGCGATCGCTGGAAGACCTGGAGGACGACTATTTCGACCTCATCGTCACGCTCGCGCCGGAAGCCCACCACGCCGCGCTCGAGCTCACCCGCTCCATGGCCGTCGACGTCATGTACTGGCCGACGCCCGATCCGACGGTCGCAACCGGCACGCGCGACCAGATTCTCGCCGCCTATCGCGAGGTCCGGGAGTTCCTGAAGGCGCTGATTGCGAAGCGGTTGAAGGGGCCCGGTTGAGCTGCCGGAGGCATGGATAGGACCAAATGCAGAAAGCCGCTGCTTCGGTGTTCACAAAGCATCGGGGATTGTGTAGTTTCCGGCAACTTTTCCGAGGCGGACATAAAGCCTGCCCCGAATCTACCTTCCCGAATCTATCTTCAAGGAATATCGCTCAAACATGGCAAAAGAAGAAGTCCTCGAATTCCCCGGCGTCGTGACGGAACTGCTTCCGAACGCGACCTTCCGTGTCAAGCTCGAAAACGAGCACGAGATCATCGCGCACACCGCGGGCCGCATGCGCAAGAACCGCATCCGCGTTCTGGCCGGCGACAAGGTGCTGGTCGAGATGACGCCCTACGACCTCACCAAGGGTCGCATCACCTACCGTTTCAAGTAAGTCCTCTTGCAAGCCGAGGGGGCCGCGCCCCCGCCCGGCCGATGGCCGACGCGCGAATAGCGGCGCACCCCGGAGCCTCCCGGAGCCCTCATGGCGCAGACCGAAAAGCTCATCCTCGCCTCCGGCTCGCCGCGCCGCGTCGAACTTCTCGCGCAGGCGGGCATCGAGGCCGCGCGCCTGATGCCGATGGATATCGACGAGACGCCGAAGCGTTCCGAGCATCCGCGTTCGCTCGCCCGGCGGCTGTCGACCGGCAAGGCGCAGGCAGCCCTTGCCGCCATCAAGGGCGACCCCGCCTATGCCGGCAGCTACATCCTGGCGGCCGATACGGTCGTCTCGGTCGGCCGGCGCATCCTGCCGAAGACAGAGATGGTCGACGAGGCGTCGAGCGCGCTGCACCTGCTCTCCGGCCGCAGCCACCGCGTGTTCACCGGCGTGTGCCTCATCACGCCGGATCGCACCGTGCGCCAGAAGGTCATCGACACCAAGGTGCGCTTCAAGCGCCTGTCGACCACCGATATCGAGTACTATCTCGCCTCGGGCCAGTGGCGCGGCAAGGCGGGCGGCTATGCCATCCAGGGCATTGCCGGCAGCTTCGTCGTCAAGCTGGTCGGCTCCTACACGAATGTCGTCGGCCTACCGCTCTATGAGACGCTGACGCTGCTGTCGGGCGAAGGCTTCGACGTGCATGCCGGCTGGGCCGATGCCTGACATGGCAGGCGAGAACGAAAAAGCCGCGACCAATGTCGCGCCGCTGCGCAAGGCCGTGCCCTGTCCGATCTGCCGCCGTCCCTCCGCCCGCGAGCATTACCCGTTCTGTTCCGAACGCTGCCGCGATGTGGATCTCAACCGCTGGCTCTCCGGCTCCTATGCCATCCCCGTCGCGGATGATGAAGCCAAGGCCGACGACGAGGATATGTGACGGCCTGCGCAAAGGCAAAAGCGCAATCTTTTCCACAGCTTGAAATGCGTCTCAAATTTCCCGCAAAAAACCGGCCTTGGGGCTGGACACATTTTTGCAAGATGCTATAACCCCGCTCGCTCCCGGGGCGAAACCAAGCGCCCCAAGGATTTCCAATGGAAATCCACCCGGATGCCCGGATAGCTCAGTTGGTAGAGCAGCGGATTGAAAATCCGCGTGTCGGTGGTTCAAATCCGCCTCCGGGCACCACTTCAAGCTTCTTCATAGTCTCTTCAAAAAGCGTCTTGAGTCTGATTGGAATACACTCGCCCTGTGTTTCGGCCGTGAAAGCGATTGGCTGCGGCCGTAACGTATTTGAGACGATGCCTTTGTTTTGGCAGTGAAAGAGCGCGCCCACCCAACCGCCATACTGCTTCTTTTCCTTTCGAGATCATCTGATGTCCGATGTTGCCCTGAATGTGTTGCCGGTTTTTGCGCTGATCCTGCTGGGGTGGGTTCTGGTGCGGGCGGGGTATCTGCGGGAGGAGTTGGGTGAGGGGCTGGGGGAGTTTGTCTTTCGTGTCGCGGTGCCGGTCCTGTTGTTTCGCACCATTGCGGAAGCGGATTTTGCGGGCGGGGCGCCGTGGCGGATCTGGGTGGCCTATTTTGCTGGCGTGGCGGTTACATGGGCGATCGCGCACCTCGTCGCGACGCTCGGCTTCAAGCGGGACCATCGGATCGGCGTTCTCGCGGGCGTCTCGGCGGCCTTTGCCAACACCGTGTTCATCGGGCTGCCGCTGGTCTCGCGGGTGGTGGGTGAAGACGGGCTGGTGGCGATCTCCGTGCTATTGTCCGTGCATCTGCCGACCATGATGATCGCCGGCACCGTCCTGATGGAGCGGGCGGAGCGCAAGGAAGGGGTGCGGGAGCCGCAAAGCCTCTCCGAGCTGTTGCTCGGCATCGTCAGGAACCTCGTGCGCAACCCGCTGGTAATCGGCCTTTTCGCCGGCGCGCTGTTCCACACGGGCGGCGTGCCGCTCGTGGGGCCGGTGAAGGTGATGGTGGACCAGGTCGCCGGCATGGCGGCGCCCGCCGCGCTCATGTCGATCGGCATGGCGCTCGTCCGGTACAAGGTCGCCGGCAATGCGCGCATCGCGCTCGCCATGACCGCCTTGAAGCTCCTGCTGCTGCCGGGCTGCGTCTACGTCGCCTGCCGGCTGCTCGGCCTCACACCGGAATGGACGGCGGCCATGGTGCTCACCGCGTCCGTGCCGACCGGCGTCAATGCCTGGCTGCTCGCCAACCATTTCGGCGTCGGCCATGCGCTCGCCTCCTCGACCATAACGATGACGACGGCGCTCGGCGTCTTCACCGTGTCGTTCTGGGCGTGGCTCCTCGCCTGAGGATCAGCGGCTGTCGCCGGAAATGAAAAACCCGGCGCGAAGGCCGGGTTTTCGAAGTCTCTGCCCTCGGCTGCCCTTACTGGGCGGCCGGCTGTTCGGTCGTCGTGCCTTCGGTCGTGCCGCCTTCGGCGGGTGCCGCACCCTCGGTCGCCGTACCGCTGTTGCCTTCGGCCGGCGTCGTGGTGGCGCCTTCGGTGGCCGTGGCCGCACCGTCCTGCGTTGCGGCAGCGCCGCCCTGGGTCGTGGCGGCTGCGCCATCGGCCGGAGCAGCACCTTCGGTCGTCGCTTCGCCATCCGTTGCGGCTGCGCCGGCATCCGCACCCTCGGCGGACGGCGTGGGCAGCGGAACCGGGTTGTCGGAGAGCGTGCGCAGATAGGCGATGAGGTTGGCGCGCTCGTCGTCCTTCTTCAGGCCGGCGAAGCCCATGGCGGTGCCCGGGACGTGCTTCTTCGGCGCTTCGAGGAAGTAGTTCAGGTGATCATAGTCCCAGACCACCTTGTGGCCTTCGGAGAAGGTGGTCATGCCTGCGGAATAGCTGAAGCCTTCATGCGAAGCGATCGGGCGGTTGACGACATCCCAGAGACCGGGTCCGACCTTGTTCGGGCCGCCCTTCTCCGAGGTGTGACAGCTCGCACACTTCTTGAAGACGGTTTCGCCGGCGGTGGCATCGGCGCTGGCCAGCAGGGTTGCGATCGGAACGGCCGCAGCGGCTTCGCCGCCACCGGCTTCCGCACCGCCGGTTTCCTCGGCGACTATCGCGAAACCTTCCTTCTCGGGCGCGCCCGAATGGAAGATGCCTTCAGAAGCGATCGACACGGACATCAGTACGAATACGGTGCCGAGCAGGGCACCTACGCCCATGTTCACATAAGAGTTCATCCAAACGCTCCCCTAGCAACCGGCGGACGTGACACCGGCCAGTCTTGAAATCGCGCGGAACCTATGTCTTTTGCTGCTTCGTTGCAACAGTGATTGTAGCCCCCGCACTGAGACTTTTTGACACTTTTCCCGGGGGTTTTGAAGGGCCTGAGATGAATCCCGCCAATTTTGACAAGAGCCTCGTGCTCATTCCGGCGCGCATGGCCTCCACGCGGCTTCCGGGCAAGCCGTTGGCCGATATCGCGGGCCTGCCGATGATCGTTCAGGTGGCGCGGCGCGCGGCCGCGGCCGATGTCGGGCGTGTGGTGGTGGCGGTGGATCATCAGGACGTTTTCGACGCGGTCGTCGCGGCGGGTTTCGAGGCCGTCATGACGCGCGGCGATCACCAGTCCGGCTCCGACCGTATCCACGAGGCGCTGACGGTGTGCGATCCGCAGCGCCACGCCGAGATCGTCATCAATGTGCAGGGCGACCTGCCGACCATCGACCCGGATACGATCCGCGCCGCGTTGCGCCCGCTCGAAAACGCCGCCACCGATATCGCGACGCTGACGACGGAAATCCGTGACGAGCACGAGAAGACCAATCCGAACGTCGTGAAGGTCGTGGGTTCGCCGATCGGCGAGAGCCGCCTGCGCGCGCTCTACTTCACCCGGGCGACGGCGCCGCACGGCGCGGGCCCGCTCTTCCACCATATCGGCCTCTATGCCTACCGCCGCAAGGCGCTCGAAACCTTCGTGGCGCTCAAGCCCTCGACGCTGGAAAAGCGGGAATCGCTGGAGCAGCTGCGGGCGCTGGAAGCGGGCATGCGCATCGATGTGGAGATCGTTGACACCGTTCCGCTCGGTGTCGATACTCCCGCCGACCTCGAAAAGGCCCGTGCCATGCTCGCGGCCCACCCCATCTGATACGGATCCCAGCCATGACAATGAAGACCAACAGGATCGCCTTCCAGGGCGAGTACGGCGCCAATTCCGACATGGCCAGCCGGGACATGTTTCCCGACATGGATCCGCTGCCGTGCCAGACCTTCGAGGATGCGTTCCTGGCCGTGGAGAACGGTGACGCCGATCTCGCGATGATCCCGATCGAAAACACGATCGCCGGCCGCGTTGCCGACATCCATCATCTCCTGCCGGAATCGCGCCTGCATATCGTCGGCGAGTATTTCATGCCCATCCGCTTCCAGCTCATGGTGCTGCCGGGCGTGACGAAGGAGGAGGTCCGCACGGTCCACAGCCATATCCATGCGCTGGGCCAGTGCCGCAAGATCGTGCGCCTCAACGGATGGAAGCCGGTGATCGCCGGCGATACGGCGGGTGCGGCGAAGCTGGTTTCGGAAACCGGCGACCGGTCCATGGCAGCGCTTGCGCCGCGCCTGGCGGCCGACCTCTACGGCCTGTCGATCATTGCCGAGAATGTCGAGGACACGGAAACCAACGTCACGCGCTTCGTCGTGCTTTCACGCGAGGAAAAGCCGGCAGAGCAGACGGGCGAGGGCATCATCGTGACCACCTTCGTCTTCAACGTGCGCAACATCCCGGCCGCGCTCTACAAGGCGTTGGGCGGCTTTGCGACGAACGGTATCAACATGACGAAGCTCGAAAGCTACCAGATCGGCGGCAAGTTCATCGCCACGCAGTTCTATGCCGATATCGAGGGGCATCCGGACGAGGCGCATGTGCGCCAGGCGCTCGACGAACTGCGCTACTTCTCCGAAAAAGTGCGCATTCTCGGCACCTATCGTGCCCATCCGATGCGAAGCGCTTTCTAGAATTGACGATCGTCAGGGAGCCCGGAACCGGGCTTCCGCAACGGCATTTCCATCATGAAAGGAGATGCCCATGCGCACGATTACCTATATCACGATCATGGTTTCGATGATGGTGAATGCCGTCGTCTTCGGTGCGGGCACCATTGCCATCCTGGCGGTGCCGGCCCTTGCCGATCATGCCAAATACCTTCTGCCGGCCTGGATCGCCGTAACGTTCCTCGTGAGCCCCGTCATCGCCCGCCTGATGGCGCCGAGACTGAGGCTGCGCGAGCATCCCGGCGACCGGCCGACCTTCGGCTGGCGCTAGTCGAGCTTCCAGTCCAGCCAGTCGCGCATCAGGCGATGCGCGATGGCGCCCTTCGGCGGGGGTGTCGTGGTGCCCGGTGCCACGCCCGACATCGCGCTGCGCTCGATCATCGCCGCCGTCTCCTCGCGGGTGAACCAGCGGCAATCCTCGAGCTCCTGCTCGTCGCGGCGGATATCGAAGGAGATCGCCTCGCCGTAACAGCCGATCATCAGGGAATGCGGCATCGGCCATGGCTGCGAGGCATGGTAGCGCACACGCCCCACCCTGATGCCCGCTTCCTCGAAGGTCTCGCGGCGCACCGTATGTTCCACCGTCTCGCCGGGCTCCAGGAAGCCGGCAAGGCAGGAATACATGCCTTCCGGGAAATGCGGCGAGCGGCCGAGCAGGCACAGATCCCGCTCCACGTCGATGACCAGCATGATCGCGACGGGGTCGGTGCGCGGAAAGATGATGTGGCCGCAGGCCTCGCAAATCCGGCGGTAGCCGCCGAGTTCCGAGCGCGTCGGCGAGCCGCACTTGCCGCAGAAGCGATTGTTCGCGTTCCACGTCATCAGGCTGGAAGCCTGGGCGAACTGGCCGAGCAGGTCGTCGTCCAGCATCTGCTGGCGATAGAGTGTCCGGCTGTCCGTCGCCTTCAGCGGCTCCTGCAGTGTATCGGGGTCGGCGCGGACGGGAATGGCCAGACGCGGTTCGCCGTTCTTGAGATAACCCAGCAGGATCGCGTCTTCCGGCACGGGGTCGAGTTCGGCCAGCTCGTAGGGCGCAAACAGCGGATCGATGATCTTCTCGTCGTGCTTGACGACGAGCTTTCCGCTGGCGAGCGCGAAGGCATGGACGTTTTCCGCCTTGAAGGCCTGCTCCAGGCAATCCGGCGCGCGATACTCCGAGCGGCGGTCGAGCGTGTTTTCCGCAAAGGCCACCATGGTGCTGGGTTCGGCGTGCGGGCGATAGAGATCGAATAGCGAAGGCTTCATGGGTTCAGCGCATCCAGGAGCTTGGCGGAAAGTGCCTTGGCGTCCGCCTCCGCGCGCGGCACGGCCGTGCCGTGGCCCCAGACGGGACCGGGCCAGTTCGGATCACCTTCGCTGCGGGCGATGACATGCACATGAAGCTGGCGCACGATGTTGCCCAGCGCGCCGGTGTTGATCTTCGTTGCGCCGGTAACCTGTTTCAGGGCCTCGGCAACGAGCGTCGTCTCGAAGGTCAGCATGGTCTGGTCGAGCGGCGTGAGATCGAAAATCTCGCTGACATCGGGACGTTGCGGCACCAGCACCAGCCAGGGCCAGCGGCTGTCTTTCATGAGGCGCAGTTCGCACAGGCCGATCTTCGTCAGAAGGTCGCTGTCGCGCTCCAGCCGTTCGTCGGTTCGAAAATCGCTCATCGGAGTTCTCACGCATGCTTCTTGTTTGGTGATTCATGACACGCAGCGGATTTCCGTCCAACAGTTTTTTATCGGCTCCGCTTGCATTCGGCTGGAATATTGCCGATATGGAGGCCGGGAGGTTGGTGGTGGACGAGCCACTCGCCAACCGGGTCAGGTCCGGAAGGAAGCAGCCCTAACGAGCCCCGGCACGGGTCATCGTGCCAGCCTCCCACCTTTCCGTCCTGTCGGGACAGACGTTCGATTAACGGCAGGGTCGATGAGCGACGAAACGCAAAATCCGTCCACTGAAAAGCCCGCCGCCTATCGCGTGCTTGCGCGAAAGTACCGGCCGAAGGACTTCTCCGACCTCATGGTCGGCCAGGAGCCGATGGTCCGCACGCTGACCAACGCCTTCGAGACGGGCCGCATCGCCCAGGCCTACATGCTGACCGGCGTTCGCGGTGTCGGCAAGACGACGACCGCCCGCATCCTCGCCCGCGCGCTCAACTACAAGACATCAGATATCGACAAGCCGACGATCGACCTGCGCATCCCCGGCGAACATTGCCAGGCGATCATGGAAGGCCGGCACGTCGACGTCATCGAGATGGACGCCGCCTCCCATACCGGTATCGATGATATCAGGGAGATCATCGAGCAGGTGCGCTACCGCCCGGTTTCGGCGCGCTACAAGGTCTATATCATCGACGAAGTGCACATGCTCTCGACGCAGGCCTTCAACGGCCTCTTGAAGACGCTCGAAGAGCCGCCGGAGCATGTGAAGTTCATCTTCGCGACGACCGAAATCCGCAAGGTGCCGATCACCGTCCTGTCGCGCTGCCAGCGCTTCGACCTGCGGCGCATCGGCGCGTCCGATCTCGTCGGCCTGTTCACCACCATTCTCGGCAAGGAAGGCGTGGCGTTCGAGCCGGATGCCCTGGCCATGGTCGCCCGCGCCGCCGAAGGCTCCGCGCGTGACGGCCTGTCGCTGCTCGACCAGGCGATCGCCCATGGGGCGGGCCGCGTCGAGGTGGATGCCGTGCGCTCCATGCTCGGCCTTGCCGACCGCGCGCGCATCGTCGATCTCTTCGAGCACATCGTGAAGGGCGATGCGGCAGCGGCTTTGGCCGAGTTTGCCGCGCAATACGAAGCCGGCGCCAGCCCGTCCGTGGTGCTGACCGACCTTGCCGATTTCACCCATCTCGTCACGCGCATGAAATATGTGCCCGATGCCACCGGCGACCAGTCGTTGAGCGAGATCGAGCGCGTGCGCGGCGTGGAGTTCGCCAATTCCATCGCGGTCACGGCGCTGTCGCGCATATGGCAGATGCTGCTGAAGGGCATTCCCGAAACGGAAGCCTCCAGCCGCCCGGCGGGTGCCGCCGAGATGGTCATCATCCGTCTTGCCCATGCCGCAAACCTTCCCTCGCCGGAAGATGCCGCACGCCGGCTGGCCGAGCTTTCGAGCGGGGACGGCGGTGGCAATGGCGTGCGTGCGCCGCAATCCGGCGGCTATGGCGGGCAACCGTCGGCGCAGGGTTCGGTGTCCGCGGTCGCGCGCCAGCCCGATGCGCCGATGCGCGCCCAGGCGGGCGGCGGAACCGTCACGATGCTGCGCCCGGTGCCGCAGGCGGAATCCGCGCCGCAGCCGGTCGGCCGCGTCGAGACCGCACCCGCCGAGCAGCCGGCAGCGGCGCCGAAGGTGCCGGTCAAGTCGATCTCCGATATTGCCGACCTCTGCACCAAGAACCGGGACATCAGGCTTCGCGCGCTGGTGCGCGCCTTCATACGGCCCGTGAGCGTGGAAGCGGGCAAACTCGAAATCAGCCTCACCGACGACGCGCCGAAATCGCTGGTCTCCGAACTGTCGAACCGTCTCCTGGAATGGACCGGCACGCGCTGGCTCGTCATCCTGTCGCGGGAGGCCGGCGGCCCCACGCTGGCCGAGGCCGAGACGATGGCGCAGGAAGCGCGGGTGGCCGATGCCCGGCAGGACCCTGATGTCGCCGCCATTCTCCAGCGCTTCCCCGGCGCGAAGATCACCGACGTGCGCATCAAGGTGCCGGAGACGGAAGACGAGCCGGAGACCGTCGAGGCCGCCGCCATCGCGGAATCCGCCGAGGGCGATATCCTGCCCGGCGACGATATCGAACATTAAATCAGAGAATCGAGAGGAGAGGCCGATGCGCGACATCATGGGCATGATGGGCAAGGTCAAGGAAATGCAGGCCAAGATGGAGAAGATGCAGGAGGAGATCGCCGCCCTCGAGGTGAACGGCACCTCCGGCGGCGGCCTCGTCTCGGTCACGCTCGACGGCAAGGGCAACCTCAAGGCGCTGAAGATCGACCCTTCGCTGTTCAAGGAAGACGACGTCGAAATCCTGGAAGACCTGATCGTGGCCGCCCACAAGGATGCCAAGGACAAGGCCGAGGCCGAAACCGCCGAGCGCACCAAGGCGCTGACCGCCGGCCTGCCGATCCCGCCCGGCTTCAAGCTGCCGTTCTGATCACGCCTCAGCCGGTCAGCGCGGCACGCAGCTTGTCGCTGATCGGTGCCGCCAGGTAGCGCAGCCGGTCCTCTTCGGAGAGGTTGCGTCCATAGGTGCGCAGCAATTCCGGCATGGTGACGGGCTCGCCGTCGAAGGGTGTGTAGGTCACCGGATCTCCGGCCTGCAGCACGCCGTCGCGCAGCACCCGGCAATAGAAGCCGGGGCGTCCCGCGCTCATGAAGCGCCGTGCGAAGCCGGGATCGCCCATGCGGGCATTGAAGGTCGCGCAGGGCGTGCGCGTCGAGGTCACTTCCAGCAACACGCTTTCCGTCTCGAAGCGATCGCCGACGCTGATGCTGCGGCTGTCGATGCCTTCGATCACGATGTTTTCGCCGAAAGTGCCGGGCTCGATTGAGCGGCCAAGGTCCTTTGACCACCAGTCCAGATCGATCGAGCCCAGGCCGTAGACCGCCTGTTCCGGGCCGCCGTGATGCTTTCGGTTGCAGATCGCATCGCCGAGCAGGCCTTCGCGGTCGACGACGATGGCCGCGTCGGTCGGCGTCTTGAAAATGCCGGTCTTGTAGCTTTTGCCGGGAACAGGACGGGCGACGCCCGTGCATACCGCGAGGATTTTGATCAAGCGTCGATCTCCAAAGATTCCGTTTCCCCGTGATATGGGCTAGATAGCGCCAATGGCAAAACGAGTCACCGGTCCCGAAATCGAAAAACTCATCCAGCTGCTGGCGAAGGTGCCGGGCCTCGGGCCGCGCTCGGCGCGCCGGGCGGCGCTGCATCTCGTCAAGAAGAAGGACCAACTGCTGGGGCCGCTCGCCGAGGCGATGGGCGAGGCGCATCGCAAGGTGCGCATCTGCTCGTGCTGCGGCAATGTCGATACCAGCGATCCCTGCACCGTGTGCACGGATGTGCGCCGGGATCATGGCATGATCATCGTGGTCGAGGACGTTTCAGACCTCTGGGCGCTGGAGCGCGCCGGCGCGATGAACGCGGCCTATCATGTGCTCGGCGGCACGCTGTCGCCGCTGGATGGCGTCGGCCCTGACGACCTCAACATCCGAGGCCTCGTCGACCGGGTGGCGAAGGGCGGCGTGCGCGAGCTGATCATCGCCGTCAACGCCACCGTCGAGGGCCAGACGACGGCGCATTACATCACCGACCAGCTCTCCGGCCTCGACGTGAAGATCACGCGGCTTGCCCATGGCGTGCCCGTCGGCGGCGAGCTCGATTATCTCGACGAAGGAACCCTGACGGCCGCACTCCGCGCCCGCACGGCGATCTGAGGAGACCGACCATGATCCGCTGGTTCTCGTGGTTCACCCCCCTCTGGCCTGCCGGGCATCTCCCCCACAAGGGGGGAGATTGCATTGTGGCACGGCCTCGCTCCAAGTCGATCTCCCCCCTTGTGGGGGAGATGGCCGGCAGGCCAGAGGGGGGTCTTGCCACCCGCCTTGCGCTGATGATGGCCATGGCCCTCATCGCCTTCCCCGCCCATGCCGCCTCCAAGGCGGAGGTCGAGCGGATGTTCCGCGCCTGGATCGACAAGGACCTGTGGCCGGCCGCGCAGAAGACCGGCGTCAGCGAAAAGACCTTTCGTGCGGCCATGGAGGGCGTGACCCTCAACTGGGACCTGCCCGATCTCGTGCCGCCGGGCTCGAAGCCCACCAAGGAGCAGGCGCAGAGCCAGGCGGAGTTCTCCTCGCCCGGCGCCTATTTTTCTGAAAAACGCCTGCAGGGGCTTGCGGCGACGGGGCGCGGGCTGGCGAAGACCCATGCGGCGACGCTGCGCAGGATCGAGCAGCGTTTCGGCGTGCCGGGCGAGATCGTCGTTGCGGTCTGGGGCCGCGAATCCGGCTTCGGCAGCGCCAAGATCCCCTATTCGGCCGTCGATGTCCTCGCCACCAAGGCCTTTATGTCGACGCGCAAGGACATGTTCCGCAAGGAGCTCATCGCCGCGCTGCATATCGTCGACGGCGGGGACCGCACGGTCGCGCAACTGAAGGGCTCCTGGGCGGGCGCGCTCGGCCAGCCGCAGTTCATGCCCACCAGCTACCTGCAATATGCCGTCGATTTCGATGGCGACGGCGTGCGCGACATCTGGGGCTCGGTGCCCGACAGCCTCGCCTCCATCGCCAATTACCTGGCGAAGAAGGGCTGGCAGGCGGGCCGCAGCTGGGGCTACGAGGTTTCGATCCCGGCGGGCGCGAGCTGCGCGCAGGAGGGGCCCGATCTCGCCAAGCCGATCTCGGCCTGGGCGGCGACAGGCATCACGCGCATTTCCGGCAAGGGCTTCCCTTCCGGCGAAAGCAAGGCATCGGGCATGATGCTCGTGCCGGCCGGCACGCATGGCCCGGAATTCATCGTCACGCCGAATTTCTACGTGCTCAAGGAATACAACAACTCCGACCTCTACGCGCTCTTCATCGGCAACCTTGCCGACCGCATCGCCTATGGCAGCGGTTCGTTCCAGGGCCAATGGGGTGATGTCGGCAAGATGCTGCGCTCCGATGTACTGGTCATGCAGAAGGCGCTCGTCGCCAAGGGCTACGACGTCGGCAAGGTGGATGGCCTTCCCGGCTACAAGACGCGCCGCTCGCTGGGTGACTGGCAGGCGAAAAACGGTCTCAAGCCGACCTGCTATCCCGACGCCTCGCTGAAGACGAAGCTTCGCTAGACCATTTCCAGCCGAAGCGATTTCGCTTCGGCGTCGGATAATGCGACAAGACCTCCAGCCTCAATGCATCTCGACATTCTGCTTGAAGCGCTCGTATTCGTGCGGAATGATCGTCTGGCGTTCGATCATGCGGTGGACGCGCGGGTCTTCCGCGCCGCGGTGCAGCTGGCGCAACCGCTCGCCGTTGGCGGCATCGGCATGGGTGCGGCGCTGGTTGTGGCGCACATATTCCACCCAAGTCGGAACGTGGTAGGTCTCCGTCCAGACCGTCGGGTTCTCGAGGTCGCGCATCAGCGCCCATTGTCCCGCGCCGTCGCGGATGCGGATGCGCCGCCGCTCGGTCATCGTTTCCAGGAACTGCGGAATGTCTTCCTCGGCGATCTCGTAGTCGATCAGGATGACGATGGGGCCGCTGCGGGGTTTCAGGTCGAGCGGCAGGTCCGGCTCGCTGAAGCGGTTGAGCGGATCGACATTGAGGCTTTGCAGTTCGGGCAGCGTGAAGCGAAGGCCGATCGCCGCGCCGGCGATCATCGCCACGGCCGAGGCGAGCAGGGCTGCTTCCGCCCCATGGGTGTCGGCGGTCGTGCCCCAGATCCAGCTGCCGGCCGCGATGCCGCCGAAGGTCATGGTCTGGTAGAGCGAAAGCGCACGCGCCACGACCCAGCGCGGTGTCGAAAGCTGGACCGTGGTGTTGAAGAGCGAAAGCGCCATGACCCAGGACGCGCCTGACAGCAGGAGGACGGCGCCGGTGAGCAGTGCGGAGCCGCTGACGGCACAGACGGACGCGCTGATCGCAAAGCCCGCAAAGGCCATGCGGGCGATGGTTTCGCTGGCAAAGCGTTCGCGCAGCCGCGCGTTCAGGAGAGCGCCCGCTATGGCGCCAAGCCCGAAACAGCCGAGCAGGATACCGAAGGTCAGCGGCCCGCCCTTGACGAGGTCGCGCGCGATCAGCGGCAGGAGCGACAGGATGGAGCTGGTGGAAAGACCGAAGGCGAAGCCGCGCAGCAGCACCTTGCCGATATTCGGCGACATCGAGACATAGCGCAGGCCCGCAGACACCGCGCGGCCGAAATCCTCGCGCGGCAGGGTGCGGGGCGAGACGGGCGGCTTCCATCGGAACAGCGCGAGGAGAAGGGCGAAATAGCTGCAGGCATTCACGGCAAAGGCCGCCGCCGCGCCGGCCGCGGCGACGATGGCGCCGCCGATGGCAGGGCCGACGCTGCGGGTCAGGTTGAAGCCCATGCTGTTGAGCGATACGGCGGCGGGCAGATCCTCGCGCGGCACCATGTCCCCGACCGATGCCTGCCAGGCCGGGTTGTTCAGCGCCGTGCCGCAGCCGATGAGAAAGGTGAAGGTCAAGAGCAGCCAGGGCGTGATCAGTCCCTGCCAGGCGAAGACTGTCAGCATGACGGAGACGACGAACATGAATGCCTGCGCCGTCAGCATCAGTTTGCGCCGGTCGAAATTGTCGGCAAGCGCGCCGGCGGCGACGGAAAAGAGCATGATCGGCAGCGAGGTGGAGGCCTGCACCAGCGCCACCATGTTGGCGGAGGAGGATATCGAGGCCATCATCCAGGCCGCGCCGACCGACTGGATGAGCCCGCCGAAGTTCGAAATTAGGCTCGCTGCCCAGATCACGCGAAACGTCTCATTTCGAAAAGGGGCGAGGGGGGATTTCCGGTCCGGCACGGTGGGTACTCATTCTCGAAGCAGTGTTGGCTAGCAATCTAGTCCATGCGACGAAAGCGGCAAGTCGATGGATGGAAATAGCTCGCCCACAGGGTGCGCCGTCGCCGACCTTGCATTTGTGACGAACCCGGTCTATATCAGCCTCAAATTCTTGATCGTCAGATGAAGAGTGGGCCCGCGAGGACCCGCTCTTTTTTATTGCCTCGATCAGGCGCATGATAACGACCATCCCGGGAGGGCACGCCATGTCCGACACGACCCAGACGGAAAATGTGGCCATCGAGCCGCGGCTGATCGTCGAAACCGGCCTCGACCGCCGCGTTGCCGAGATCATCGAGCCGACCATCGAGCAGATCGGCTACCAGCTGGTGCGCGTGCGCCTGTCGGCGCAGAACGGCGCCACCTTGCAGATCATGTGCGAGCGGCCGGACGGCACCATGACCGTCGAGGACTGCGAGCAGGTCTCGATGGCGGTCTCGCCGGTGCTCGATGTTGAGGACCCGATCGATAAGGCGTATCATCTAGAAGTGTCGTCTCCCGGTATCGACCGGCCGATGGTCCGCAAGTCGGACTTCAAGCGCTGGACCGGGCACCTGCTGAAATGCGAGACGTCGATCCTGGTTGATGGCCGCAAGCGCTTCCGCGGCACGATTACTGCCGCCGACGAGGACGGCTTCACGCTCGACCGGGACCAGCCCGCCGCCGGCGATGCGCCGACGGTCGTCATTCCCTTCACGGCGCTCGCCGAAGGCCGGCTGATCCTGACCGACGAACTGATCCGCGATGCGCTGGCCGCCGACAAGAAGGCCAAGGCCGCGCAGGCCGCCAACCAGAACGACGAAGACGGCGGCGACGAAGAATAATGTGTGAGTGCGCTCCAGCCGAGTGGCGGAGCGGAGAGGACGCAACCGGAGCGGTGTTCCGCTTCAGATAGGTCGGAGGCACAGGCCCCGGCCCGACCATGGAGACCTGAGACAATGGCAGTCAGTGCGAACCGGCTTGAGCTTCTGCAGATCGCGGATGCCGTGGCCCGTGAAAAGGTCATCGACCGCGAGATCGTGCTTGCCGCGATGGCCGACGCCATCCAGAAGGCAGCCCGCTCGCGTTACGGCACGGAATCGAACATCCGCGCTGACATCAATTCCAAGACCGGCGAAATCCGCCTCCAGCGTCTGCTTGAGGTCGTCGAGCACGCCGAGGACTATTCGACCCAGATCCCGCTGGAACTGGCACGCGACCGCAACCCCGACGCCAAGCTCGGCGACTTCATCGCCGACCCGCTGCCGCCGATGGACTTCGGCCGCATCGCCGCCCAGTCGGCCAAGCAGGTCATCGTGCAGAAGGTGCGCGAAGCCGAGCGCGACCGCCAGTATGACGAATACAAGGACCGCATCGGCGAAATCGTCAACGGCACGGTCAAGCGCGTCGAATACGGCAACGTCATCGTCGATCTCGGCCGTGGCGAAGGCATCATCCGCCGCGACGAGATGATCCCGCGCGAGAACATGCGCTACGGCGACCGCGTCCGCGCTTTCGTCTACGACGTGCGCCGCGAGCAGCGCGGCCCGCAGATCTTCCTGTCGCGTACCCATCCGCAGTTCATGGTGAAGCTCTTCACCATGGAAGTGCCCGAGATCTACGACGGCATCATCCAGATTAAGTCGGTTGCCCGCGACCCGGGTTCGCGCGCCAAGATCGCCGTCATCTCGAACGATTCGTCGATCGATCCGGTCGGCGCCTGCGTCGGTATGCGCGGTTCGCGCGTCCAGGCCGTCGTCGGCGAGCTGCAGGGCGAGAAGATCGACATCATTCCGTGGTCGCAGGATCCGGCTTCCTTCATCGTCAACGCCCTCCAGCCGGCCGAGGTCGCCAAGGTCGTTCTCGACGAGGATGCCGAGCGCATCGAAGTCGTCGTTCCCGACGAGCAGCTGTCGCTGGCCATCGGCCGCCGCGGCCAGAACGTCCGTCTTGCCTCGCAGCTGACCGGCTGGGACATCGACATCCTGACGGAAGCCGAAGAGTCCGAGCGTCGCCAGAAGGAATTCAACGAGCGCACCAACCTCTTCATGGAAGCGCTCGACGTGGATGAGATGGTCGGCCAGGTTCTGGCCTCCGAAGGCTTCGCCGCCGTCGAGGAACTCGCTTACGTCGATCTCGACGAGATCGCCTCGATCGACGGTTTCGACGAAGACACGGCCCAGGAACTCCAGACCCGCGCGCGCGAGCATCTCGACCGCCTCGAGGCCGAGATGGACGCCAAGCGCAAGGAACTCGGCGTTTCCGACGACCTGCGCCAGATCGACGGCATGACGAGCCAGATGCTCGTTGCGCTGGGCGAAGACGGCATCAAGACGATGGAAGACTTCGCAGGCTGCGCCGCAGACGACCTCGTCGGCTGGACCGAGCGCAAGGATGGCGAGACGAAGAAGTTCGAGGGTCTGTTCTCGAAGTTCGAGGTTTCCCGCGCCGAAGCCGAGGCGATGATCGTTCAGGCCCGTCTGGCGGCCGGCTGGATCACGCAGGAGGATCTCGCCGCCGAGGAAGGGGAAGTCGTCGAGGGCGGTGAAGAGGACGCCTGATCGGCGTCTTCCAGGTTGGCATGCCGCCCGCTGATTTTGCATAGCGGTTTGCGTTGACAAGAGCGGAAACCTATATGGGCAGGAAAGACGAGGACGGCGTGAACGACCGCATGTGCATCGTGACGCGCGAAAAGGGCGAGGCGGATGATCTGATCCGCTTTGTCCTGGGCCCGGACGGCAGCGTCGTTCCGGATCTCAAGCGTCAACTTCCCGGACGCGGATGCTGGGTGAAGGCAGAACGGGCGATCGTCGACAAGGCGGTCGCCAGAAAGCTTTTCGGGCGTGCGTTGAAGGCGGAGGCGAAGGCCGCGCCGGAACTCGGCGCCGAAGTGGACAGGCTGATCGCCGCCCAGCTCGGCGGCATGATGAACATGGCGCGCAAGGCCGGCCAGTTCATCACAGGCTCCTCCAAGGTCGATCAGGCGGTTCGCGCTCTGGCGGCATTGGCCGTCTTCCACGCGACGGATGCGGCGGCGGACGGGGTGCGAAAGATTGACCAGGCAAGGAAGGCCGCAAGCTTCCTTACCGATGACGAAACGGAAATTCCCTCCTTCAGGCTCTTCTCCGAGAGCGAATTGGAGGGGCTTTTGGGCCAGAATGCGTTTATCCATGCCGCAGCGCTTGCAGGGCAGGCGGGTGAGGGTGTAGTGAAGCGCGCAATCATGCTCGAAAAATATCGGGGCGACAGCCTGATGATGACAAAAGGTGGCGCTGGCCAGACGAACCAATGACGCGGTTACCGGCATTCGGCCGGCCGAATTCGCATTGGGTGAACACAATTGAACGACGGGGTCTGGTGATACGCATCCGGCCCTGATCTTAGGAACGGAACGGAATGACCGACAACGAAGACGACAAGACGATCAGTGTGGCTGGCAAGAAGACCCTGAGCCTGAAGCCCTCGGGGGTTCAGCAGGGAACCGTGCGCCAGGACATGGGTCGTGGCCGCACGAAGGCCGTCGTGGTCGAGACCCGCACCAAGCGCCATTTCAGCCGCCCGGGCGAAGACCGCCAGGCGTCGGCGCCTGTCACGCCCGTGCAGCGCCAGCCCGAACCGCAGCAGACGCGTCCCGCGCCGCAGCAGTCGCGGCCGGTCCAGCAACAGCCCTCGCGTTCGGCCGAGCAGAGCCGTCCGCGCGTCGGCGTCGTGCTGAACCAGCTTTCGCCCGATGAGGTCGAGGCCCGCCGCCGTGCGCTTGCCGAAGCCCAGATCCGCGATGCCGCCGAAGCGCGCCAGCGCGCCGAGGACGAGGCCCGCCGCAAGGTCGAGGAAGAAGCCCGCCGCAAGGCTGAGGAAGAAGCCCGCATCCAGCGCGAGAAGGAAGAGGCCGAGCGCCGCGCCAACGAGGCCGCCGCACCCGCGCCCGAACCGGAAGTCGTCGAAGCGCAGCCGGTCGCACGCGCTGCTGCGCCTGCTGCTGCCGAAACCCGTCCGCAGCCGGGCCGCACGCCCGTCGCCGCACCGGCCGGCGTTCCCGGCCGTGGTCGCCGCGATGCCGACGACGATGACGACAAGCGTCCGCGTGGCGGCGTGCCTGCCAACCGCGGCGCCATCAAGCGTCCCGAGCCGGCCAAGGCTCCGGCCCGTCCGAAGTCCGACGACGGCCGTCGCCAGGGCAAGCTGACGCTCACCACCGCCTCGACGGACGAGGACGGCTCGCAGCGTGGCCGCTCGCTGTCGGCGATGCGTCGCCGCCAGGAGAAGTTCAAGCGCAGCCAGATGCAGGAAACCCGCGAGAAGGTCATGCGCGAGGTCATCCTGCCGGAAACCATCACCATTCAGGAACTGTCGCAGCGCATGTCCGAACGCGCCGTCGACGTCATCAAGTACCTGATGAAGGAAGGGCAGATGATGAAGCCCGGCGATCTGATCGACGCCGACCTGGCTGAACTCATCGCGGGCGAATTCGGCCACACCGTCAAGCGCGTTTCGGAATCCGACGTCGAAGAAGGCATCTTCAACGTCACCGACGATGCCGGCGATCTGCAAAGCCGTCCGCCGATCGTGACCATCATGGGTCACGTCGACCACGGCAAGACCTCGCTGCTCGATGCCATCCGCCAGGCCAACACGGTCGCCGGCGAAGCCGGTGGCATTACCCAGCATATCGGCGCCTACCAGGTCGAGCACAACGGTCACAAGATCACCTTCATCGACACCCCCGGCCACGCCGCGTTCACCGCCATGCGTGCCCGTGGTGCGCAGGCGACGGATATCGCGATCCTCGTGGTCGCCGCCGACGACAGCGTGATGCCGCAGACGATCGAGTCCATCAACCACGCCAAGGCGGCCGGCGTGCCGATCATCGTGGCGATCAACAAGATCGACAAGCACGAAGCCGATCCGCAGAAGGTGCGCAACCAGCTCCTCCAGCACGAGGTCTTCGTCGAATCCATGGGCGGTGAAACGCTCGACGTGGAAGTGTCGGCCAAGAACCGCCTCAACCTCGACAAGCTGCTCGAAGCCGTCCTGCTGCAGGCCGAAATCCTCGACCTCAAGGCGAACCCGAACCGCACGGCAGAAGGCGTCGTCGTCGAAGCCCAGCTGGATCGCGGCCGCGGTGCCGTTGCAACCGTGCTGGTTCAGACCGGTACGCTGAAGCCCGGCCAGATCCTGGTCGCGGGCGATCAGTGGGGCCGCGTGCGTGCGCTGGTCAACGACAAGGGCGAGCACGTCAAGGAAGCCGGTCCGTCCATGCCGGTCGAGGTCCTCGGCCTGTCCGGCACGCCGGCCGCCGGCGACAAGTTTGCCGTCGTCGAGAACGAGAGCCGCGCCCGCGAGATCTCCGAATACCGCCAGCGCCTCGCCCGCGAGAAGCAGGTGGCACGTCAGGCCGGTTCGCGCGGTTCGCTCGAGCAGATGATGAGCCAGCTGCAGAACACGGGCCTCAAGGAGTTCCCGCTGCTCATCAAGGGCGACGTGCAGGGCTCGATCGAAGCCATTGCCGGCGCGCTCGACAAGCTGGGCACCGACGAAGTGCGCGTACGCATCGTGCATTCGGGTGCGGGCGCCATCACCGAGTCGGACATTTCGCTCGCCGAAGCGTCCAATGCCGCGATCATCGGCTTCAACGTCCGTGCGAATGCGCAGGCACGCACGGCGGCCGAACGCGCCGGTCTCGAAATCCGCTACTACAACATCATCTACGATCTGGTGGATGACGTGAAGGCGGCGATGTCGGGCCTGCTCTCGCCGGAGCGTCGCGAAACCTTCCTCGGCAATGCCGAGATCCTCGAGGTGTTCAACATCACGAAGGTCGGCAAGGTCGCGGGTTGCCGCGTCATCGAAGGCAAGGTCGAGCGTGGTGCCGGCGTGCGCCTCGTGCGCGACAACGTCGTCATCCACGAAGGCAAGCTCAAGACCCTCAAGCGCTTCAAGGACGAAGTCGCCGAAGTGCCGATGGGCCAGGAATGCGGCATGGCCTTCGAGAACTACGAGGACATCCGCGCGGGCGACACGATCGAGTGCTTCCGCGTGGAGCACATCACCCGCACGCTGTAAGCGTCCGGCGATCCCAATATCGTGCGAGCGCCGGACCTTTTCGGCGCTCGCATTTTTTTGAAGGTAACGACCATGGCAAGAGCAACTACCTCCGCACCGTCGCAACGCATGCTGCGCGTCGGCGAGCAGGTGCGCGCGGCCCTGACCCAGGTTCTCCAGCGCGGCGAAGTGCGTGATCCGCTTCTCGAAAAGACGGTGATCTCGATTTCGGAAGTCCGCATGTCGCCGGACCTGAAGCATGCGACGGCCTATGTCACGCCGCTGGGCGTCAAGGATCACGACGCAATCATCGAGGCGCTCAACCGCAATGCGAAGTTCATCCGCGGCCGCCTCGGTCCGCAACTGCGGCAGATGAAATACATGCCGGACGTCCGCTTCCGTGACGATACGAGCTTCGACAATTACAAGAAGATCGACGAGCTCCTGCGCTCGCCCGAAGTGGCGCGCGACCTTTCCGCCGATGGCGGCGACGACGACAAGTAACCCAGGATAAAGATGTCCAAGCCCCGCAAACCCAAGGGCCGGCCGGTTTCCGGCTGGCTTATTCTCGACAAGCCGTTCGATTTCGGCTCGACCGAAGCCGTCGCCAAGATCAAGTGGCTTCTCAAGGCCCAGAAGGCCGGTCATGCCGGCACGCTCGATCCGCTCGCTTCCGGCATGCTGCCGATCGCGCTGGGCGATGCGACCAAGACCGTCCCCTACGTCATGGACGGCCGCAAGATCTATGAGTTCACCGTCACCTGGGGCGAGGAGCGTACCACGGACGACTTGGAAGGCGAGGTGACGCAGAGTTCCGGCAAGCGCCCGACCGCCGAAGAGATCAAGGCGATCCTTGGCGACTATACCGGCACCATCCAGCAGATCCCCCCGCAGTTTTCGGCCATCAAGATCGACGGCGAACGTGCCTATGATCTCGCCCGCGAAGGCGAGACGGTGGAAATTCCGTCCCGCGAGGTGGAAATCCACCGCCTGACGCTGCTCGCGTCGGACGAGAATACCGCGCGCTTCGAAGTGGAGTGCGGCAAGGGGACCTATGTCCGCGCGCTCGCCCGCGACTTCGGCCGCCAGCTCGGCTGTTACGGTCATATCTCGGCGCTGCGCCGCACCTTCGTCGCGCCCTTCGGCGAGGACGACATGGTGCCGCTCGCCGATCTGTTGGCGCTGGAAAAGGTCAAGGACGAAGCCGAGCGCCTCGCGGCGCTGGATGCCTTCCTGATCGATACGGGCGAGGCCCTCTCCAGCCTGCCGCAGATCATCATCAACGATGACCAGGCGCATCGGCTGCGCATGGGCAATCCCATCATCGTTCGCGGTCGCGATGCGCCGGTTTCCGCGAATGAGGCCTATGCCACGGCGCGCGGCAAGCTGGTGGCAATCGGCGAAATCGGCGGCGGCGAGTTCCGCCCCAAGCGAGTCTTCCAAGGTTGATATGGGGGCGGAACCAACCGCCCCCGACTTGATTTCACCACAAGCAACAGGCTTTATGGGCCTGCAAGGATCGCTCCGGGGCGGGGTGGGCGGCGTGCGCCGCTGTGATCGCTCCTGAGGGAAGGGTGAAAAGGGCTGGCCGTTGACGATTGCGCCGACTGACAGATCGGTCTCTGCCGGAGACGCGGAGGCAAAACCTGCCGTCGGACGTCGGCGCATGCACTATCCGGTTCTCTTCTATCTCGTCTGCATGATCCTCGTCCTGATCGTGCCTGCCTTCCTGTTTTCCATGGTGGTTCTGAAGCGCACCAACGAGGCGCAGGAGCGGATTTTCGAATCGCTGCTGCGCACCTCGACGAGTGCCGTGAACCGCGCCGTCGAGCGTGAAATCTCCGGCATGTTCTCGACGCTGAACTTTCTCTCCACATCGGAAAGCTTGGTGCAGGGCGACTTTGCCGGGCTGCATGCGCAGGCCAGCAAGACGCTCGAAGGCACGGATATCCATTTTCTGGTCATCGATCCGACGATGCGCCAGCTCGTCAACACGCGCGTGCCCTATGGCACGCCTCTCAATACCGCATCCGACCCGACATCTGCGGGCCTGGCTCTGTCGCGTGGCGAGCGTATGGTCTCGGATATCTTCTTTGGCCGGACGGCACAGCAATGGGTTTTCAACGTCTACCAGCCCATGCAGCTTTCGAATGGCCGGCAGGTGCTGCTGACGCTGACGAAGAATGCCGACGCGTTGCGCCGCGCGGTCAACCCGGATGTCCTGTCCCCTGGCTGGAATGCCGCGGTGATCGACAGCACGGGCAGGGTGATCGCGTCGACCGACAGTAAGCAGAAGACAGGCACGGAATTTTTCCTGCGCGTGGTGCCATCGCTGCGCCTCGGCGTCAGCACGATGCGGCAGGATGGTACCAATTATCAGGTCGTCACCGAGTTTTCGTCGCTGGCGGGCTGGCGGATGATCGCCTGGGCAAAATCCTCCGACGTGCAGGCGCCGGCAGCCTCGTCGATACGCTGGCTGGTGATGGGCGGCGTGGTCTTCGCGCTGCTGGCCGCCATCGGCGCGGTCGGCATCGCGCGGGTCCTGTCGCGGGACGTCCGGCTGCTTGCGCATGATGCCCGCAGGCTCGGGCATGGCGAGCGCGTCGCCGCGCGGCCCTATGCCATAACCGAGCTCGAGACGGTGTCGCGTGCGCTCGCGGAGGCGGCGGACGCGCGGGTGAAATCCGAAAATGAGGTTCGCTTCCTCATGCGTGAGGTGGCGCACCGCTCCAAGAACCAGCTCACCGTCATCCAGGCCATGCTGAACCAGTCGGCAGCCGGCGCGGAGAACGCCGCCGATTTCGCCGAAACCTTCCGCAAGCGCGTGGCGGGGCTGGCCCGCTCGACCGACCTGATGATCGCCAATGCATCCGACGGCATCAACCTGATGGAGCTTGCCAAGAACCAGTTGAAGCCCTTCACGCCCGACGATGCAGCCCGCGTGCGCATTACCGGCCCCGCCGTCCTGCTCGATCCGCAGGCCTCGCAGACGCTCGGCATGGCGCTGCACGAGCTTTCGACCAACGCAACGAAATATGGCGCACTGGCAAACGAACGGGGCATCGTCTCGCTGAGCTGGGTGGCGAAGGGCGAGGATCTCAACCTCGTCTGGCGCGAAAGCAAGGCGTCGATCGACAGGGAGGCCATCGCCGGCAGCCGGAAGGGCTTCGGCAGCGTGGTGCTGGAGCGCATGCTCGGCATGGCGCTCGATGCCAAGCTCGACTTCATCGTGCATGACGACGGCATCGAATGGCGCGTCACGATCCCGCTTGGGCGGTTGCGCGATGAAGAAGCCCATCACGCACGCCACAATTCGTGATAGAACGGCGGCTCCTTCTCATGCTCGGGGCTATTCCATGAGATTTCTTCTGCGTGCCGCGGCTCTTGGCGGCCTCTTCCTCGTGTCGCCGGCGCTCGCCGCTGAATGCCTGGTCGACGATCCCACGGGCACGCCGCTCAACGTTCGCGCCGCGCCGAACGGTCCTGTTCTCACGACGCTTGAGAATGGCACCGGCGTCGTTGTCCTGGACCAGCGCAAGCTCGGCACGAAACGCTGGCTGCTGGTTTCGGTGCAGGGCCGGCAGCTTGGATGGATCTTCGCAGCCTATGTCGTTTGCCCGGCGACGAGCGATGCGGCGAAGGCCGCGCCCAGCCTGCCGGTGCCGCAGCGGTAGAACGGGCCTTCCCTTTCACAAGCGAATGGTTTATAGGCACCGCCAGCAATGCGGGCTTTTGCCCCTTGCCTCACGGCCATCGCTGGACGACATCCCGGCTTTTGGCGACTTCTGGTTCTCCATTCATGAAAGGACATACGATGTCGATCACTGCTGAGCGCAAGGCTGCGCTGATCAAGGAATACGCAACTGTCGAAGGCGACACCGGTTCGCCGGAAGTCCAGGTTGCGATCCTGACCGAGCGCATCAACAACCTGACGGAACACTTCAAGGGTCACAAGAAGGACAACCACTCCCGTCGTGGCCTTCTGACGATGGTGTCCAGCCGCCGCTCGCTTCTTGATTACCTCAAGAAGAAGGACGAATCCCGTTACAGCAAGCTGATTGCTGCCCTGGGCATTCGCCGCTAAGCAATTTCGGCGGGCGTTCTCACGAGCGCCCGCCGCATTCTTTTGCGGAAGACAATTCCGCCGTACCGTTTCGCCAGTGCCGGTTGAGGCCGCCTCGCGAGATGGCATTCTCCAGCAGGCCGGATGGGCCGGACCTGCGGAACCAACCGATGACCTGTCATGGGGCAGGATTGCAGGATGCTTCCCTGAGAAGCGGTTTCTGTCCGGAACTGCGGCCAGCAAACATGAAGCCTCCCGTTGTCTTGCCCATGATGCGTCATGAAGCGGATAGACCACCTGCGCCTTTTCGGGCGGCGGTGCGCGTATCCGCCTTACGAAGGACAAGACATGTTCGATACCCATACGGTTGAAATCGAATGGGCGGGCCGTCCGCTCAAGCTGGAAACCGGCAAGATCGCCCGCCAGGCTGATGGCGCGGTTCTCGCGACCTACGGCGAGACCGTCGTACTCGCCACCGTCGTCTCGGCCAAGGCGCCGAAGCCGGGCCAGGATTTCTTCCCGCTCACCGTCAACTACCAGGAAAAGACCTACGCCGCCGGCAAGATCCCGGGTGGCTACTTCAAGCGCGAAGGCCGTCCGTCGGAAAAGGAAACGCTGGTTTCCCGCCTGATCGACCGTCCGATCCGCCCGCTCTTCCCGGAAGGCTACAAGAACGACACGCAGGTCGTCGTCACCGTCGTCCAGCATGACCTCGAAAACGATCCCGACGTTCTGTCGATGGTTGCCGCTTCCGCAGCGCTCACGATCTCCGGCGTTCCCTTCATGGGCCCGGTCGGTGCAGCGCGTGTCGGCTACATCAACGGCGAATACGTCCTGAACCCGCATCTCGACGAGATGGATGAATCGGTTCTCGACCTCGTCGTCGCCGGCACCCAGGACGCCGTCCTGATGGTGGAATCCGAAGCCAAGGAACTGAACGAAGACGTCATGCTCGGCGCCGTCATGTTCGGCCACAAGGGCTTCCAGCCGGTGATCGACGCGATCATCAAGCTCGCCGAAGTGGCGGCCAAGGAACCGCGCGACTTCCAGCCGGAAGACTATTCCGAACTCGAGGCCGAAATGCTCGGCATCGCGGAAACCGAACTGCGCGCCGCCTACAAGATCACCCAGAAGGCTGACCGTTACGCCGCCGTCGACGCTGTCAAGGCCAAGGTAAAGGCACACTTCCTGCCCGAGGGCGTCGAGCCGAAGTATTCCGCCGAAGTCATCGGCTCCGTGTTCAAGCACCTGCAGGCGAAGATCGTTCGCTGGAACATCCTCGACACCAAGAGCCGCATCGACGGCCGCGACCTCGAAACCGTTCGCGCCATCGTATCGGAAGTCGGCATCCTGCCGCGCACGCACGGCTCGGCTCTCTTCACCCGCGGTGAAACCCAGGCCGTGGTCGTTGCCACGCTCGGCACCGGCGAAGACGAGCAGTATGTCGACAGCCTGACGGGCATGTACAAGGAACGCTTCCTGCTGCACTACAACTTCCCGCCCTACTCGGTCGGTGAAACGGGCCGCATGGGCTCGCCGGGCCGCCGCGAAATCGGCCACGGCAAGCTCGCATGGCGCGCCATCCGCCCGATGCTGCCGACGCCGGAACAGTTCCCTTACACGCTGCGCGTCGTTTCCGAGATCACCGAGTCGAACGGCTCGTCCTCGATGGCGACGGTCTGCGGCACCTCGCTTGCTCTGATGGATGCCGGCGTTCCGCTGGCCAAGCCCGTTGCCGGTATCGCCATGGGCCTGATCCTCGAAGGTGACCGCTTTGCGGTTCTCTCCGACATCCTCGGCGACGAAGACCACCTCGGCGACATGGACTTCAAGGTCGCCGGCACCGCCGACGGCATCACCTCGCTGCAGATGGACATCAAGATCGCCGGTATCACCGAAGAGATCATGAAGGTCGCGCTCAGCCAGGCACAGGGTGGCCGCAAGCACATCCTCGGCGAAATGGCCAATGCCATCTCCGAAGGCCGCTCGCAGCTCGGCGAATTCGCACCGCGCATCGAAGTGATGAACATCCCGGTCGACAAGATCCGTGAAGTCATCGGCACGGGCGGCAAGGTCATCCGCGAGATCGTCGAAAAGACCGGCGCCAAGATCAACATCGAAGACGACGGCACGATCAAGATCGCATCGTCCTCCGGCAAGGAAATCGAAGCGGCCCGCAAGTGGATCCACTCGATCGTCGCTGAACCGGAAGTCGGCATGATTTACGAAGGCACGGTCGTGAAGACCGCCGACTTCGGCGCCTTCGTCAACTTCTTCGGCCCGCGCGATGGCCTCGTGCACATCTCGCAGCTCGCTTCCGAGCGCGTTGCCAAGACCTCCGACGTCGTCAAGGAAGGCGACAAGGTCTGGGTCAAGCTGATGGGCTTCGACGAGCGCGGCAAGGTTCGCCTCTCCATGAAGGTCGTCGACCAGGCAACCGGCAAGGAAATCGTTGCCGAGAAGAAGGCCGACGGCGAAGCCGCCGAGTAATCGGACCCTCTACCTTTCGGAAGGGCGCGGAGCGGCATGTTCCGCGCCCTTTCTTTTGAACGTTCGAAACCCCCACGCTGTGAGCCGACCATGACCCGCGATGCCCTGAAGACCCTGTTCCACCCCTTTGCCTCCGGCACGCTCGGCATGCCCGGCGAGGGCGAACGTTACCTCTTCCTCGGCGCGGAAGCCGGCCAGCGTCCGCCGGAAGGCTTTGGCGCCACGCTGGAGGCCGTCCAGCCGCTGCGCTCGCTCTATCGTGGGCTGGAAGCCGTGCGCCAGCCGGTGACCCCGCTCATCGAGGGCGAGGATTTCGACGGCGCGCTCATCCTGATGAACAAGCACAAGGGTGAAAACGAGAACCGCATTGCAGAGGCCCTGCGGCGCGTTCGCACCGGCGGCCTGATCGTCGTTGCGGGCAGCAAGGAAGACGGCGTGCAGTCGATGCGCAAGCGCCTCGACCAGCTCGGCCTGACCGGCGATTCCATGCCGAAATATCACGGCCTCGCCATCTGGTTTGCCCGTCCGGAAGATCCGGCGGAGGCCATTGCCAAGCTGGCGGCCAGGCCGGTGCGCGTCGATGGCCGCTTTACGGCGGCACCGGGCATGTTCTCCCACGACCGCATCGACGATGGCTCCGAGCTGCTTGCCAGCCGCATCCCCGAAGATTTCAACGGCCACGCCGCCGATTTCGGCGCGGGCTGGGGTTACCTTTCCGTCATGCTCGCCGATCGCGCGCCGCAGGCGAAGGGCGTCGATCTGTTCGAGGCGCATTACGAGGCGCTGGAAGCGGCCAGGGAGAACATGACGGAGAACTGCCCGAACGTTCCCGCCCGCTTCTACTGGTTCGATCTGACGGCCGAAACCCCGCGCGATCACTACGACCTCATCGTCATGAACCCGCCCTTCCACGAAGGCCATGCCGCCGATCACTCCCTCGGTGCCGGCATGATCCGCATGGCGGCAAAGTCCTTGAAGATCGGCGGCCGCCTGCTGATGGTCGCCAATCGCGGCCTGCCCTACGAGCCGGTGCTGAAGGAAGCCTTCAAGGAAAGCGGCGAAGTCTGCCGCAACGCGCGCTTCAAGGTCCTCTTCGGCCGTCGCTGAGGTCCAGGGATTGACAGGCGTCAGTTGCCGCTGACGCCGGTTGCCGCAGCCGATTGCCATTTTCCTGAAACAGGTCCACCATGATGGGATCGTATCCGTTCAGGAGACCCGCAATGGCTTTTGGACCTGCCAGACCGCCGATGATGGAAGATGTGGCGGAAGTCATCGCCAAGGACGTGAAACAGGGGGAGGGGCATACGCCGCCTTCCGAATCGCCGCTCGCTTTCTTGAGGCGAGGGGCGGATGGCAAGCCGATCGAAATGAACAGCCGCGTGCGCACGATGCTGCTTGGCATCCTGGTCGCGATGGTCCTGCTTGTCGGTATTCTCTTGGTGCTTTGATCGTTCAAGGAGAAACGGCGCGAAGTATAACTCCGCGCCGTTTGTTCGTTATTCGCTGTCTGCCTTGGCCAGCCGCTCCAGCGTCGGCATGGAGGTGATGTTGTAGCCGGAATCCACATAGTGGATTTCGCCGGTCACGCCGCTCGACAGGTCGGAGAGCAGGTAAAGCGCCGAATTGCCGACATCCTCGATCGTGACGGTGCGGCGCAGCGGTGCGTTCTTCTGCTGCCAGGAGAGCATGGCGCGCGCATCCGAGATGCCCGCACCCGCCAGTGTGCGGATCGGGCCTGCGGAGATCGCATTCACACGGATGCCCTGCGGGCCGTAGTCGCCGGCGAGGTAGCGCACGGAGGCTTCGAGGGCCGCCTTGGCCACGCCCATCACGTTGTAGTTCGGCATGATGCGGGTGGAACCGCCATAGGTCAGCGTCAGCATCGCGCCGCCGTCCGTCATCAGCTCGGCTGCGCGCTTGGCGATTTCGGTGAAGGAAAAGCAGGAGATCACCATCGTGCGCGAGAAATTCTCACGTGTGGTGTTCGCATAGAGGCCCTTCAGCTCGTTCTTGTCGGAAAAGCCGATGGCGTGCACGACGAAATCGAGCTTGCCCCATTTTTCCCTGATCGCCTCGATCGTGGCGTCGACCGATGCGATGTCCTCGACATCGCAGGGAATGACGAAATCGGAGCCGAGCTCGGCGGCCAGCGGCCTCACCCGCTTGCCGAGCGCCTCACCCTGATAGGTAAAGGCGAGTTCCGCGCCCTGGCTCGCGAGCTTCTGTGCGATGCCCCATGCGATGGAGTGGTTGTTCGCGACCCCCATGATGAGGCCGCGCTTGCCGTTCATGATCCCCGTCATGCCTGTCATCCGTTGTGGCGCTGGAAGACCAGCGTGGCGTTCGTGCCGCCGAAACCGAAGGAATTGGAAAGAACCGTATCGATCTTCGCATTGTCGATGCGCTTGCGCACGATCGGAACGCCGTCGAATTCCGGGTCGAGCTCGGTGATATGCGCGCTCTCGCCGATGAAACCGGCCTGCATCATCAGCAGGCCGTAGATCGATTCCTGCACGCCGGCGGCACCCAGCGAGTGGCCGGTCAGCGACTTGGTCGACTGGATATGCGGGATCTTGTCGCCGAAGACTTCGCGGATCGCGCCGATCTCCTTGGAATCGCCGACGGGCGTCGAGGTGCCGTGCGTGTTGATGTAGTCGACATCGCCCTTTACGGTGGCGAGCGCCTGGCGCATGCAGCGCGCAGCACCTTCGCCCGACGGGGCGACCATGTCGTAACCGTCGGACGTGGCGCCGTAGCCGGTGATCTCGGCATAGATCTTCGCGCCGCGCGCCTTGGCATGTTCGAGTTCCTCGAGAACCAGAACGCCGGCACCGCCGGCAATGACGAAGCCGTCGCGGCTGACGTCATAGGCGCGCGAGGCCGTAGCGGGCGTGTCGTTGTACTTGGAGGACATGGCGCCCATCGCGTCGAACAGGTTCGACATGGTCCAGTCCAGATCCTCGTGGCCGCCGGCGAACATGAGGTCCTGCTTGCCCCACTGGATCATCTCGGCGGCGTTGCCGATGCAGTGCGCCGACGTCGAGCAGGCCGACGAGATCGAATAGTTGACGCCGTGGATCTTGAACCAGGTGGCGAGCGTGGCGGACGCCGTCGACGACATCGCCTTCGGCACGGCAAAGGGGCCGATGCGCTTGGGCGAGTTATTCTTGAGCGTGATTTCGGCGGCTTCGATCAGCGTGCGGGTGGAAGGACCGCCCGAACCCATGATGATGCCCGCGCGCGGATTGGCGGCATAGTCGGCCTCTTCCAGGCCGGCATCGGCGATCGCCTGCTTCATAGCGACGTGGTTCCACGCACCGCCCTGGGAGAGGAAGCGGGCGGCCCGGCGATCGACGAGTTCCGTGGTGTCGATATTAGGCGAACCCCAGACCTGGCACTTGAAGCCGTGGTCGGCGAAATCCTGCGAGAAGCTGATGCCCGAGCGCGCGTCGCGCAGCGAAGCCGTCACCTCGTCAGCATTGTTCCCGATCGAGGATACGATCCCCAAGCCCGTGACAACTACCCGTCTCATATTCATGACCTTTTCTAGAACGTCTCATGGTGAGGGCGAATGCCGCCCTCAGGCTGCCGGTGGCTGGCGCCGCCCTTAAGCTTCCTTGTCCTTCGACAGGCCGACGCGCAGGTCGCTCGCCTGATAGATGGTTTCGCCATCGGCCTTCAGCCAGCCGTCCGCCGTGCCCAGCACGAGGCGGCCGCGCATCACGCGCTTGAAGTCGATGCCGTATTCGAGGAGCTTGGTATCGGGACGAACCATGCCCTTGAACTTCACTTCGCCCGTGGACAGCGCCATGCCGCGGCCGGGCTCGCCGAGCCAGCCGAGGAAGAAGCCGGTCAGCTGCCACATGCCGTCGAGGCCCAGGCAGCCCGGCATGATCGGGTTGCCCTGGAAGTGACAGGGGAAATACCAGTCGTCCGGCTTCACATCGTATTCGGCGCGGATATAGCCCTTGTCGAAGGCGCCGCCGGTTTCGGAAATATCGGTGATGCGGTGGACCATCAGCATAGGCGGCAGAGGAAGCTGCGCGTTGCCGGGGCCGAAAAGCTCGCCGCGGCCGCAGGCCAGAATTTCCTCATAGTTGTAGCTGGATTGCCTGCTCGTCATCGAATGTCTCATCCCCGGTCTTGAGCGACCCTTGGTTCGCATGGATTGGTGGAGGCAGGATGCGGATTGAAGCGCCCCTGAACTCCTCGTCTTCTCGCCGCGCCCTGTCCGGGCGAGACGTTGTTTCCGCTGTCCGCATACATGATGCTCGCCATGACAGCCAGTGCAAAGTACAGAACGGCGGGTGGGAGCCCGGTTTTTCCGCATGTTGCGCGTGTTGAAGCCGACGTAATCCTATTGAATACCGCTCCAGCAAAAGTTATATCGAAAGTTCAGGATTAGAGTTCAAGGCCAGACAAGCGGATACGTCGCCCATGACGCATGCACACGAGATGCCCATCGAAGAGCGCCTGCGCCATTGCGGCCTGCGCCCGACGCGCCAGCGTGTGGCCCTTGCCGACCTGCTTTTCGCCAAGGGCGACCGCCACCTGACGGTCGAGGAACTGCACGAGGAAGCCGTCACCGCCGGCGTTCCGGTGTCGCTGGCTACCGTCTACAACACGCTGCACCAGTTCACCGAAGCGGGCATGATCCGCGTGCTCGCGGTCGAAAGCTCGAAGACCTATTTCGACACCAACGTTTCCGATCACCATCACTTTTTCGTTGAAGGCGAAAACCACGTCCTCGACATTCCCGTGAGCAATATCGAGATCGGCAACCTGCCCGAGCCGCCGGAAGGCATGGAAATCGCCCATGTCGACGTGATCATCCGCCTGCGTCCGCGCAAGGGCTGAAATTTCTACATCACATCGTCAGGGTGGCGGCCGGGCCGGGCCTTGTAGACCGGGAACCGCCAGCCGAACTTCAAGGCGCCGCCGCGCACGATGAAGGCCGCGGCGATGCCGATGGCCGATGCCAGCCAGAGCGGGGCGCCCGCGACCGTCGCCGCCGTAAAGCCCGCCGCACCGATGAGGGCGGCCGTAACGTAGATCTCCGGACGCAGCAGCACGGAAGGTTCTCCCGCCAGCAGGTCGCGAATGATCCCGCCGAAGCTTGCCGTCAGCACGCCGGTCGTAATGGCCACCGTCGGCGAGCCTGTTGCCGCGAAGCCCTTGGCTGCCCCCATCACGCAATAGGCCGACACCCCCATCGCATCCAGCCACAGCAGCAGGCGGTAACGGGATTCGATGCGGTGCGCGAGCACGAAGACGATGAGCGCGACCGAGACGCAGACGATGAGATAGGTCGGGTTCACCACCCAGAAGACGGGCGTGGCGCCGAGAATGACATCGCGGAACGTCCCGCCGCCGATGCCCGTGGCGGCCGCAAGAAACAGGAAGCCGATGATGTCGAGCTGCTTGCGCGAGGCCGAAAGCGCGCCCGTCGCGGCGAAAACGGCCACCCCCGTATAGTCAAGCAGTTCCAGGATAGACACGGTGTTCCCCTCTCGTGCGGGCCAAGCCTCGCGACAGCCTTGCCGCAGTAGAGTGCGCCGGCAGAATCACGCCGCGCGCCGTCAGCGGCCCATAATGACCGAATCGCGTGCCATGGAAAGGTTTGAGAGATGGCTATCCGCATGAGTTTTCTGGCGCTCCTCTCCGCCGCCATCGTTGCGATGGCCATGCCGGCCCGCGCCTCCAACATCGTTCCCGATGCGCTGTCTGCGGTGCAGGCGGAGGTCGCCAAGCGCTGCAAGACGGCGGTCTATGGCGAGGATTTCGCCGACTATGTCGACTTCAACAACGACCGTCTGGTGGACGCGATCTTCAATCTCGGCGCGGTCAATTGCGATGGCGTGCCGGGCGGTCTCTGCGGCAATGTCGGCTGCCCGCACCACTTCTATATCCGCGTCGCCGAGGGCGGGTTCTTCCTCGCGGCGGTCGCCGATCTCTACGGCTACGACATGAAGAAGCGGTTCGGAAACATGGTGCTGGAGCTGAAGGCCAATGCCGCCAGCTGCGGCCGCGACGACAGCGAATATTGCGTGATGACGATCCGCGTGCGCAAGGCCCGTTTCGAGACGATCTCGAAGAAGTAGACTATTCCGGCAGGAACGTGCTCGTGCGGCCGGCCATGGAATAGAACGCCAGCCCGATCCACTCGCGAACGGCCATCGTCATCAGCTGGCTGTTGACCGAGGGCTGGGTCAGGTCGAGGCCGAGGCTTGCCTTGCCGGTCGTGCGGAAATCGGTCGGCCAGGGCAGCATCTCGAGACCGCGCTTGCGGAAGAGCCCGATCGAGCGCGGCATATGAAAGGCGGAGGTGACGAGAAGGCAGCGTTCCAGGCCGTTTTCGGCAAGCAGCGCCTGCGTGTAATCCGCATTCTCGAAAGTGTCGCGCGATCCGCCCTCGCGGATGAGCCGCGTTTCGGGAATGCCGAAGGCCGCGAGGAAGCGGCTGCCGATCACCGCGTCGCCTTCGAAATCACCGCTCAGGGAGCCGTCGCCGCCGGAAATCAGGATGCGCGCCTGTGGAAACTCCCGGGCGAGCCGCAGCGTCTCCACGAAGCGATCCCCGGCCTGGTTCATCTCGTAACCGCCGCGCGCGGTGGTGACGTCAGCCTCGAAGCCGCCGCCGAGCGTGATGATGCAGGCCGGTCCGCCCTCGGGCAGCGCGGCGCGGGGGATGCGGTCCTCGAGCGTCTGCAGCAGCACCGCGCCCGTCGTCGTGAACAGGGTGAGGAACAGGACCAGCGCGGCCAGAACGCTCGAAAGCGTCCTGATGCGGTTCCACCTCAGGAAACCGGCAAGCAGGCCGGCGACGATGAGGAAGAAGGCCAGCGAGAGGGGTTGTGCGACGAGCCAGAAGATCTTCGAAATGTAGAAGGTCACGCGTCGCTTACCCCGCTTTTCGTGTCAGGCCGGTGCTGCGGCGGGTGCCGCCTTGCCCCGTCGCAGATAAAGGATGCCCGCCGCCAGCGCAATGCCGGCGGCCAGAACGGCCACGGCGATGAGCGGGCGATAGGTGATCCAGGCGATGGCGATCACGCTGGGGCCGATCAGAAGGGTGAAGATCAGCGCGATCGCGGTCGTGCCGAAGCGGACGATCGAGCCGATGAAGGGCACGAGATCGGCGATGACGCCGAGGATCGACAGGATGAAGACGAAGCCGATGAACAGGCCGATGAGCCCGCCGGCGCGCACCAGCCAGGTGATGATGGTGTTTTCGCTCTGTGCTGCGTCGAACATGGCGGGCGCTTCCACGAGACCGGCCTGGCTCAGGAAGAGCGCCCGTCCGTTCGAGGTCGTATAGGGCACGAGGCCCGCGCCGCGTTGCGCGCCGACGAAGCTTGCGCTGTCGATGTCCGAGCGCGTGAAGGACATGCGGATGTCGCCGATCTCAGGGTTCTGCGGATTGTTGGAAAAGATCGCCTGGCCGCCGACGACGGAGGCCGGCTTGCCGAGGGCGGCGGCCTGGCCGAGGCGGGTGGCGTCCGACGCGCTCAGCGGGATCGGCCGCTCGTCGCCCAGTCTCGCGACGGCCCGGCCATCGACGCTGAAGGCCCCGATCGTCGCCGATGGAACGAAGAAGCTCGCATCATCGATCGGCATTTGCGGATTGTCGTGTCCAGCCTGACGGAAATTGCTGGAATTGACGGCATCGCGCTTCCATTCCTTGTTATAGGAATAGGTGGTCACGGTTTCCTCGCCGCCGCCGAGCTGCTTGCGGGTCTCCGACCGGGATGTCTCCACCCACTGGTACATCTCGACGACGCGTTCGAGGCCAGCCGCGCCTTCCGCCGAAATGCCGAGCACATTGTCCTCGGGCACGCCGACCGGCTTTACCGGCCCGGACACATGGACGAGCTTGCCGTCATTGGCCGGATCGACGCGGCTGTTGTCGACGGAGACGACGAGCCCGGCGCCTTCGACGAGCGCCCTGTAGGTCTTCACCGAGCGTCCTTCGTTCCAGAAAAGCAGCCAGATGCAGGCGACAACAAGGACCAGGCCGATCACGATCCTGATCAACGCTCCCTTCAGTCTGGAGAACCAGGATGTGGTCGTCGTTTCGGTGAAGCTCATTGTGGTCCCCAGCAAGACTGATCTACGTCATGGAACGTACATCCCAATCTGCTTATTCTCGCTAAAGGTATCGCGCAAGCGGCGCCGGCTTTACGGAACATCCTGCCGGCCGGTCCGTTCTCGCGTTACGGAACCAAAGGGAGAAGACAGATGGACGACACAAGGGAAGACCGCATCCGCAAGCGCGCCTACGAACTGTGGCAGCAGGCCGGCGCGCCGGACGGCACGCCGGATGATCACTGGTATCAGGCCGAGCACGAAATCGATCAGGGCAACGGTGAGATCGAAGGAGATGACGAGCCCAACCTCGCCGCTCTCCGCGAAGCCGCACGCCAGCACTCGGACACGTTCCTGGTGAAGACCGACCTCGAAGATGCCGACCAGCGTGAAGCCACACCCGGGATGCGCGAGCAGCCTTAAGGGCGGAAAACGTATGGTTCTAGTGAAGGTTTGGTGGAGCTAAGCGGGTCCTCCACGACTGGCGTCTAACCCCTTGAAGCTATTGATAAGGCGTGATAATCGCAGACGAAAGTTGGTCTGAGTGATTGGTCTGAAATGGCAAAAAGTTCTATGCGCTACCTCAGTTTGCGCGGTCTGAAATACTGGTTCAAGCGCGACATCCCGGCAGCGATCCGCTTTCACTTCGACGGCAAGAGCGCCCATCTGGTCAATCTTGAAACTGGCGATATTCGCGTCGCGATGGCCAGACGAGACGAACTGCGTCGGGAGACGGACAAGCTGTTCCGGGATGCCAAGTCCGGCAGAGCATTGGCCCCTGTGATCGACGTAATTCGCGAGAAAGCAGACATATGGGCGAAGGAGGTCGCGGAGGCAGCTGCCGATCCTTGGGGCTGGACCGCCAAAATCTACAATCGTCGCCCGGAGGATATTGAAGACGAGGAGGTTGATACCCCCCGAGAGTTCATTGAGCGCGAAGCCGAGGAGATCGAGCGCACCCATGGAAGGGAAGGACGTGACCGGTTCCTCAATCTGGTCCAAGGTCGCGTTGACGTCGACCACCACATTGACGCCTACCTTAGCGAGGCGAAGCTTGCCAAAAAGACTACCGACGAGCGCCGCAACTTGATCAAACGGTTTGCGGGATGGGCCAAGCTCAAGGGATGGCCGCTCCATGAGATAACTCGTGCGAGAGCGGGAGCTTATTACTCCGAGGCAATCGCACCGCTCGACGTCCGAACGGCACGGAAGCACTTGGGAAGCGTCAAGCTCTATTGGGACTACCTGATCATCCGAGGTCACGTCGCTGGTGATAACCCATGGGACCGCCAAAAGCTGCCAGAGCGTGGCCGAAGGGTCGAGCGCAACGGTAAGAAGAAGGAACGGGCCTTCACTAAGGACGAGATCAAAACGCTCATTTACTCGCCATATCCTGCCGGTACGAGTAAGGCATTTGAAGCCCAACTCAGCGATGCGATGCGCATCTCTGCCCTATCGGGAATGAGAGAGAGCGAGATCGTCACTCTATGGGTCGAAGAATGCCCGATTGACGGGAACGGGGACGGATATTTCGACATACGGCAAGGTAAGACCGGCGCTGCGGAACGACGCGTCCCAATGCACCCGGAACTCCTTGAGATCGTCAAGCGCCGTTCCAAGGGGAAAGGGCCACAAGATTGGCTGTTCGATGAACTGGCCGAAGAGCGGGATGCTGGCGACGTCTTCGGGAAGCGGTTCCGGCAGTATCGTTTGAAGCTCGGCGTAGACGACAAGCAGCCGGGGCAGCGACGCAGTTTGGTCAACTTTCATTCCTTCCGTCGCTGGTTCATCACCGAGGCGGAGCGGGCTGGTGTGGCGGAAAGCACAATCTCTTCTGTCGTTGGCCACGAAGAAGGCCGCAAGTCGATAACCCTTAAGACCTACTCTGACGGTCCTGCGTGGCAGCAGATGCGGGCTTGCGTCACCTCTGTGAGCCTCCCCGAGCTAAAGGAAAAGGCCGAGGTTGTCGAAGCGACAGAGGCAGCTGAGGCAGCTTAAAACTGACAAAAATTTGCGAGGCATCGACCTCGACAGGTGCGGAAGCGGGCGTCCCCCCGGTGGGGTGGCGGCTATTACAGCACGCAACGGAAGCGGGCGTCCTAGCTGAATGCCGTACCGATGAGTTGAAGAACGAAGCCGCAAAGCACTAGCGCCAACCCTCTGCGCCAATAGAGATGTCGAGCCATTGTTTCGACCTCCTCGGATACCTCGCCAATTGCATCAGGGTTGTCGTCCTTGAACAACTCTCGCGTGACATGAGATGGCGGGCCATAAGGATACTTGTCAGTATCGGAATATAGCTCGGCGATGTCCTCCCATTCCTCGTCAATGAAGATGCGAGCCAAACCGGCGAGGTCGAGGAGCATCCCGCTTATCGTGACCAATTTGGGACTGGTGAAAATGATCGCACCGATGATCAACGCAAGGGCTATCAACACCGATAGCTTCACCATCCTTCGAAAGGTGGCAATGAGTTCCAGTCGGCTACCTAAAGCGGATGGAAGAATGCGACCGTACAGAGTGCGAATCACATAGTTCTCAAGTGCATCATAACGTTGTGCTGACCACGCGAGGCCATCGGCCATAAAGTTGCGCAAGTTCCATCCCCCTAGTCCTGCCTAACTCATCATATCTTATGCTGACAGAGCCGCTGCCCACAATGACCGAAGGGGTTCGTTCACAAGCGTCCATTTGGGTGTGGATCAAGAGAACCATGAAATTATTGGTTCGATAAATACTTGTTGACAATCCAAATAGAACCACAGATAAGCGAACCACCCATAACGAACTACGAGGTTTCCGATGCTCACCCGAGCCTACCTTCGCGCCAGTACGAAAGAGCAGGATGCAAGCCGTGCAAAAGAAGACCTCCAGAGCTTCGCTGATGAGCGAGGTTTGCGGATTGCCTCTTGGTACGTCGAGAACGAGAGTGGCGCTTCCTTGGCTCGTCCTGAGCTTTTTAGGCTGCTTTCCGACTGCCATCCGGGTGATATCCTTCTGGTCGAACAGGTGGATCGCCTCAGCCGTCTCAACTCCGAGGACTGGTCTAAGCTGAAAGCCGAAATTACAGCGAAGCGGGTTCGTGTGGTCGCTCTTGATCTGCCGACCTCCTATCAGCTGGCAAACTCTGGAGATGACTTCACGAGCCGGATGCTGGATGCCATCAACGGCATGATGCTCGACATGCTGGCGGCTATAGCTCGCAAGGACTACGAGGACCGCCGCAGGAGGCAGCGACAGGGCATCGATAAGGCCAAGTCTGATGGAGTTTATCGCGGACGTCCCGAGGATACGAAGCGGAACGAGGCGATCATTGCCATGCTGAGTACCGGACAAAGCTGGAATAGCATTGTGAGCGCAACAGGTTGTTCTCGCTCCACTCTATCGCGGCTGGCGAAGCGCTGCGTAAAAAACTGATATTGCAGTCTCTGGATGCTGATTGAGACTTCACGGATTCTGCCAAATCACCTACAGAAGCCTATGGAACTATATGCACCTATATGCACGGGCGGGGTGAAATGGCTGATCAACTGAGCACTTCGGAGGTGGCCGAGCGCGTGGGAATCCACCGCGATACGCTTTTGAGATGGTTGCGGCAAGGAATTGTGCCGGAGCCGTCCCGCGACAGAAACGGTTGGCGCTCCTTTTCAGAATCCGATGCTAACGCTGTTATCGCCTACGCCACTCAAATCCAATCATCTGGCGGGGCTGCCGTCCCCGAAGAGTTTTCGAAAGCCGACTTTACATTGGACCAACTAGACTGGGACTTCGCTGGTGCGAAGACGAATTATCTCACACACTCTATCCATCCTTATCCAGCTAAGTTTATCCCGCAGATCCCCAATGCGCTCATTCAGGAACTTTCTAAAGTCGGGGACACGGTCGCCGATATCTTCTGCGGAAGTGGCACCACGCCGGTTGAAGCGCTTACTCTCAAGAGACATGCAGTCTCACTCGATGCGAACCCTCTCGCGTGTTTGATCACAAATGCTAAGACCACCGTCTTGACTGACGCTGAACTGGATCTCTTGTCTGAGCTGATCGATAGGGCTCAGATTATGAGTGACACGTTCTCTACGACCACAGAAGAAGAGCTATTTCCCCGCGAGCCCTTTAGGTCAAAAGCGTGGCGTCCTTCATTCAACAAGCTGACCTTTTGGTTTGCCGAGCACGTCATAGAAGAACTGGCTGAGATTCTCAGTTGGTGCAGGGAGATTCAGTCTAATGGTGCGCGAAACGCAGCTTTGACGGCATTCTCCGCGATCGTTGTAGCTGTCTCGTGGCAAGATTCCGATACGCGATACGTTAGACGTGACAAAAAATTGCCCCCCGGAGAAACCTTCAGGAAATTTACAAAGTCGCTGTCGCAAGTTAGGCGAGCTGTCGCCGAATTGTCTGATTTGGTCGAGCCGCGTTTCAACAACATCATCCGGCAAGCGAACCTACTGGATCGTCCAGAGATACCAGCTCTCGATCTTATGGTGTGTTCACCGCCCTATCCGAATGCCTTCAGTTATCACCTCTACCATATGACGCGCATGATTTGGCTATCTATGGATCAGCCTACGTTCAAGCAGAACGAGATAGGTAGCCATCGAAAATATAGTCTACCGGGGAAAAATGCCGCAACGGCAGATACCTTCCGTGCAGAGTTCGCCCAAATCCTTCAGTGGCTTGCAAGCTCTCTTAAGCCAGGTGGCCATGCTTGCTTTGTTGTCGGCGATTCGACTCTTAAGGGAGAGGTTATCAAGAACGCTGACTTGATATCGGAGCTTGGTGCCGCTGCAGGATATCGCGAAGTTGGGCGGATAGTCAGGACGATTCAATCGACGAAGAAATCGTTCAACCCGGCGATCGGCAAAATCAAAAAAGAGGACATTCTGGTCCTTGAGCACATTGGGGGCGCGAGATGAGAACCGTCACTTGCCGGATTAAAGAGTATATTCAACCATTTGAACGGGTACTCGCTTTCAAAGAGTTAGAGGCAATTACCACGTCAACACTTGTGCCTGTCACCGGTAGCGATTCGCCGCTAACTTTCAAAGCGCAGACTGATGTTTCGGTCTCTGAGTTATGCCGAACGCTCGCTTATTGGGAGATGGTGGAGGTTGATGACGAGCAAAGAGTGACTGATCAGTCGTTGCGTGAAGCAACTGTAAACGTGGTCCGAAATGGAATCGATCTTGAGCAACTGAGAAAATCGCTCCCTTTCGGCGATCAGGTTGCTTTGCCCAATCGCCGTTGTCTGCGCTACGGCACCCACGGCATCCATGAGTATCGGGGAAAGTTTTTCCCGCAGCTCGTCCGGGCGCTCATCAATATCTCTGGCACGGGCAAAGGTGGGGTTGTCCTCGATCCCATGAGCGGGAGCGGGACCACGGTCGTGGAAGCTGTCTTGAGCGGCTGTGAAGGCTTGGGCGTTGATATGAACCCCTTATCTTCACTTTTGGGGCAAACGAAAGCTGACCTTTTATCAGCCGACCCGAAGCGGATCGCGGCAGAATACCAGAAAATTCGATCAAGATTGCTGGAGCCGGAGCCTCACGTTCCGCCAGTCCTTAGCTACCTAAATACCCTCCCCGAAGCAGATCAGAAATATCTCAAGCAATGGTTTGCCGAGGAGGTTCTTGCTAGCCTAGACGAAATAGCGGAACTGGTAAGGGCGGCTGAGTACGCTCCAGCACGCAGTCTCATGCTAATCTCCCTCAGTAACATCATCCGGTCGATCTCTTGGCAGAAGGATGACGATCTGCGAGTACGGAAAGACATACGTCTGGATGTTGAGATCGACCCTAAAAAGGAGTTTTTGGAAGAGCTTGGGCGTTCGGTCCGAGCTGTCCTAGCATTTCTTTATCAGGATGGTGGCCTTCCTAAGCCGAAACACACGATAACTCCGGGCGATGCACGAAAAGCGGCAGAGATTTTTTCCAGCTACAAGGGGCAGGTCGATGTAGTCATCACATCGCCGCCCTACGCCACTGCGTTACCATACCTCGATACGGACAGGCTCAGCCTGTACTATTTGGGTCTGTTGGAGAAATCCGATCATAGACGTAAAGATCTAGAGATGATCGGAAACCGAGAAATCGGTGAGCGCAACCGTCTCGCATATCTTCACGCTTTTCACGAGCGAAGCGGGGAGCTGCCCGATAGCGTTGTCTCGCTCATTAACCGCATTGATACAGCGAACCGAACGAGTAACGCGGGATTTCGTCGGAAAAATCTATCGGCGCTCTTGGCGAAATATTTCTTCGATATGAGAGAGGTGCTGCAGTCGACGTTGGAGCTTCTCAAGCCGGGAGGGTACGCGTATCTGGTCGTTGGCAACAATCATACTGTCGCTGGCGGAGAGCATGTCGATATCGCTACGGCATCATTGCTTTCGGATATCGGGGTTTCGTTAGGCTTTGTAGCATCCCCTTCTATATCGATGGAGATGCTATCTTCACGGGATATCTTCAGAAAAAATGCAATGAAAACTGAAGAGATCATCTGCTTGCAGAAGCCGGTTTAAAGGTAACCAAATACCTTTTGTGAGTTCCGGACGGTGTTGTCGCATCTAGCGAGGTAGTCCACATGCTTTGGGCTACCAACCGGTACGATGTCCACATAGTAAGAGAAGCCAGCCTCACCAGTGCTGCGCTCAATGTACAAGATGTCACCGATAGATCCGGCAGTCCGTAGGCTTTCACTACGCAGACGAAGATCTCTCTTTAGAGGATTGTACCAAAGGTGGACGGGAATAATTGCCCCTCCGAGACGAACCATCACATTCGCTCTGTCCATTTTGCCACGATCTTCTCCGTCCCGTGCTTTGTCCCAATTAGGGTCTGTGACGAACTGATCAGGCCATCCCCAAAATAGAGGATCCATGTTGCGAGCGGCGAGTGGAATGAAAATTTCCGGAGATCTTCTAGTCGTGCCCTCGGAGGTCTGGCCGACGCCAACATCAGTCTTTTGAAGGGTCATTAGGAAAACTGTATACTGGCCCGGCTGCGCCGCGACGGGAGGACTGACCTCCACTTTCAAACCGGGTTCGTCTTCTGGTTCGTCTTCTGGTTCGTCGAGTGCGTCAGCAGATTTGACAACTGGGGCAGACCGTACAGCGTGGCGAGCGAAGAGTGACTGTTCGCTTGTGGCTACGCGAGCTTTCCCGGAAGAAGACCGAATCTGTAACTCATTAGGAACAAATCCCTCTGCTACCAAGCGCTTCAGTAGCTCTTCCGTAAGGACATAACAAAGTCCCTCGGCCGGTTTGCTCCAGACATTCAGAGTCGCCAAAATGGCATCATATAGAGCCCTATCGGACGGGGAATTGAGGTCAAGCTTGGTCTTTAGGCTTGCCTCGTAGTTTGTGAACAACCCGCCTTCGGTTAGATTGCCCGATCCGACAACGACCTCGGCCTCATTTGCATTGGCAAACAGATAAACTTTCGGGTGAAATGTTGAGCTATTCGCATTTTTGAAAGCGAAAAGGGAGGTGGAACCTTCCGTCGCTTCAATCAGATCAGCTAGTCCCTCCGACGACGTGCCTCCAGCGTCGATCCCCGCAGTGATCTTTATAGTGTGCCCCTTTGCGTGGAACTTCGCTAAATCCTCGCGGATGTGTTTCGTTCCTGAGCGCTTCACAAACGCGACCGCAGCCCGGAATTCAGTCCAGCGTTCATCTCGGAAGCCGTCTCGAAGAAAATCACCGATTCTAAATTCGTGATCAGGATGTGCAACAAAAGATGGATTCATATTCCCTGCCCTTTCTATGAACCCGGATTACTTAGGGCTGATTGCTTAAAAAATCTGCAAGGCTGCGTTGCGACGAAGTATGTCTTGATCCAACAAGCGACAGGGGCCTCAAGATAGGACGGTACCGGTCGGAATGATCTTTCGGACACAAAATCCCCTGCGATAAACAAACTTTTTTGCGGTGAACAAAGAGCCAACATGGGCACTCTTTTGGCGGGATTGGGCACAGATTGCGGGGGTAAGTTCTTGGAAACGTTAGCTTCGCAAAGGACATAAAATCCCTTGTGTCTACCACTTTCGAAATCAATTAAATAACTGATTTGATTGACTAAATTCAGAAGTTTCTCTACAAGGCTGATTAGAGCCGACGGGCTTGCCGATCTGCCGTTCCAAAGGCTGATCAAAGCAGAGCCACCCGCCGAAAGGCGATCAATCTCAACTCTGAATCTTTGAACCGCCCAATTCGCGGAACGAGAAACCGCGACCTCTAGAATGAAAATGCAGCTTCGGCTGAGTTCTTTGACAACTGAATATTGAAACTCCCGCTCATCGCAAACGAGGGCAGGAGGCCGGGAAACTCACCGGTTAGCAAGCAGAAGCCTTGCGACGATGGAAATGAGCAATTCGGGGCGCAATGCCCCATTCACACGAATTCTCAATCAACCGTTCCTGTGTGTCTAGGGACGGATACAAAAAGGACAACAACATGAAACACGCCAACGAAAACCATGACGCCATCGGCATTCTTTCCACCGGCTTCGCAACAGCGGAGACGACTATGGCCGACTACATCCAGACCGTTACTCGTCTGTCCGGCACGGCTAGAGACGGGATCGCAATGGAGGCCGTAACCTACATGCGCGAGGCGGCAGCGCATCTCAATGCTGCGGCGTTCCTGATCGCGTCCAGAAGAGCTTCGGTGCCGTGCCAGACGGTACAAACGGAACTGGATGCTGCCTCCGATATGTTCGACGAGCTTCAAGACCTATTGGATGGCGTGGGACCGGTCGAGGTGTCCCATTGATCCACCGACAGTGCGCGGTGCCCCATTGCGGGCACTCCGCCGCCTCCGTCTATTCGCGGTACTGCCGTCACCACAAATCCCGCCACCGCCGCCAAGGCTCTCCCAACCAATCAAGCATCAGCAAGACGGAGATCAAGCCATACCTGGCTGTAGTCAGGTCGCGCATCGCCAGAAATACGGACAGCCCGCTATGGCCCGAACTTGACCGTGCTTGGGGCATTGTCGTTTCTGACGCTCGTGTCGTCACAGAGAAGCGCGTGGGCAACCGTTATGAACGCTCCGCTGCGTATGAAGTTCTCAACATCGACGCCGACGCCTCCACGCGGGAGATCGTCACTACCTCCCTAGCCATGTTCATCCTTTGGCACCAGCGACCGGGCCGCTTCGCCGATGACGGCGCATTCTGGATGCAATTGGCGAGACGGGTGAGGGCGCTTTCCTCTCGCCATCGTGGGGCCGTCTATGACCACGCGACGGGGCAACAGCGGCCAGTCTATCGGGAAATGACACTGAAGGCGGGGATCATTCTAGGGCGGCGCTTGGCATCAGCCTTTGGCTTTGCCGGTCTCAAGCTGGCGGAACTGGAGGAGCGTGATCGGCAAGAAGCCGAACAATCTCGGCAAACCATCGTCAACGCAATCGAGGAGCTAATATGAAAACCTTCACAGGCCGCACTCTTATGTTGCCCGTACCAACCCCGCGAAGCCATGACCGCAACGGGGGCGGCGGATGAGTGAGCAGAATACTCGTGATCTAAAATTTCGTCATGAACTGTACCCCGGAAGTGCCGCCCTCGTGGCGCTCTCGGAGAACATCACAGCCAGCATTCTCGACCACGAACAAGCCACCGGTAAGCGGCAGCGAAAGCGCCGGGAAGACGATCTCAATAGCTTCCGCAACACCGTTGCCGTCATTGTCGCCAACCTCGCTTACTCGCTCGTGTTCCCCGGCAGCGGTTCGGGTGCGCTCATCTTGCCACTGGGCCACGCGAGAGGTGCAGCCTCAGTAACTCAGCCGGGGTTCGGAAAGGCGCTGAAGTCGACCATAGATGCGCTTGAGGCGGTCGGTGTTCTTCATCTCACTTTGCCAGACGACGCGTTCCATGCGGCGACCATAACGCCTTCTGGTTCGTTCAGGCGGGAGGTGTTCAGTCGAGGCATTGGACATTCGGGTGACTTTCTCAGGCGACAAGTTCTCGATCCGATCTGCATGACAAGGCGGGATGCGTGGAAGAGGCGTCACCCGTGTATAATTCCGATCTCAGATGATGCTGCCCGATACAGGGAAGAAGTAAGACGGCTGAACGCATGGCTTGCCGATGCTGATCTGTCTTATGTCGGCGCGGATGAGGTCGATACCGGTGACCGGCTGATGCGGCGGCACTTCAGCCTACCATCCCATGTCAAAGACGTACGGCTGGCCTACGGCGGGCGTTTCTTCGGCGGCTTCTGGCAACCAATGAGGAAACGACTTCGACGGAATATCCGCATCGACGGAGAAGAGATAGCCGAACTCGATTACGGCCAAATTGTTCCTCGCCTTGCCTACGGCCTTGTCGAGACGATGCCGCCACGGGGAGACCTCTACGGGTTGGGTTCGTCACTCGCGGGAAATCACCACAGGCCCGCCGTCAAAAAGGCACTGAACGCGATGCTGTTCTCTTCAAGGCCTATGCGTGCTTGGCCCCTTGAGATCGCTGACGGCCTCCCTCATGGGGTAACTGTCGGCAAATTCAGGGCGGCACTCATCGACCGACATCCGGCACTTGCGCCACTGCTGGAATGCGGGGTCGGGTATGATCTCATGTTTCAAGAAAGCGAGATCATTGGCGGCGTTCTCCGCTGCTGCATGGATCAGGGCATCACGGCGCTACCAATCCATGATGCGGTCTTGTGCGCTACTTCGTCGGTTTCTGCCGTCCAGACGATCATGCTTGAACAGTCTCGTCTTGTCTCCGGTCATTCCATTCCTGTCGGGGTGGAGGTTCTGGAGGAGGAAGAATGCTCACCACTGCCGGTGTTCGTCCCCGCGATGACGCCTTCCGCCACCACCATCCACCTGCCGTAACCTCGTCGGGTCCACTTATATATACCCTTAGGTATTCCCCATAGTGAGGCCCGTAAGAGGCACGGTCTATCAGTCAACGTTCCATTTGAAAGGACCACCTTGAAAGCCCTACAACTCCAATCGAAACTACCGAGCCGCTCCTTGCGGTCTGCCCCGACTGTACTCCCGAACGATCTACCGGCAATATGCCGGGATCAGCCATTTATGACCTCACTTGAGATCGCTGTGAGGGCAGGGGTACGCCATGACAACGTCTCTCGAATCATTCGGCGAGAACTAAAGGCCGTTGACATCGATCACCTCAAATTTGAGGCGAACTACATCGCCGCTAACGGGGCAAGCCGTAGCTGCTACTGCCTACCGGGCGAATATCTGCTCCACATTCTTACAGCCTTCGACGCGAAGCTTCGGTTTTCCCTTATCAGACATTGGCAAGCCGTTAATGACGGATGGGTAGAGCCAGTGAAGGATGTTGCGAACTTATATGTGGCCCGTCTGGTGGAGGGTACAAAAGAAGAGAAGCGTCTGCGCTACGAGCAGGAAATCTCAAAAATTGAGATGACGGGGCGCAAAGCGAGTTCTTGGGATCGAATGCTCGCGGGCAAGCCCTGAGTCAGTAAATCCCCAATGGAACAGTCCGCGAATAAGTTAGGGGCATTCGGCTGATTCGATCATATCCCCACGAGGGAGCGAGTTGAACCCGCACTCACCGAATCGCGCCGGGGCAGGTCCATGCAATCGTAAAAGAGCCAGACTTATTCGTATTTCAGGCCATCCTAAAAATTGGTCTGAAAGCTTGGTCTGAATTGGTCTGAGATGATTCTGGAAATTCCCTGTAAGGGTTTGATAAGTCTATCAAATCTGTACGTCTGGGAAATTTGGTGGAGCTAAGCGGGATCGAACCGCTGACCTCTTGCATGCCATGCAAGCGCTCTCCCAGCTGAGCTATAGCCCCATAACGGGTCCGGCGAGGCCGGTTTCCGGGAACCGAAGCGGTGTTGCCGTTCGGTGTGCGGCTTATTACTTGCCGTGCCGGAGGATGGCAAGCCGAAAAATGAAATCCGGCCGATTTTTTTAAAATCGGCCGGAAATCAGAGTGTTACGCTTCGTCTTCGTCGCCGGTGACGCCGATGAGGTCGCTCATGTCGTCGTTGTCGTCGTCTTCGTCCTGTTCCAGGAACGTGTCGTCGTCATCCCCGTCGATTTCGACGTCGTCATCGCCGAGATCCGGAATGTCGTCGCCGCCGGATGCATCTTCATCGGCATCCTCGAGCGAAACCAGTTCGACTTCCGTGTTCTCGGTATCGACTTCGTTGACGTCTTCTTCCTCATCCTTCTCCATGACGGCGGCCGCGGAGGTTTCCTCGAAGAAGGAAAGCGGGTAGGACTTGCCCGTATAAGGCGACACGATCGGATCGCGGTTCAGGTCGTAGAACTTCTTGCCCGTTTCCGGGTCGATGCGTTTGGTTCCGAGTTCCGGTTTTGCCACTGTCAAAGCCTCTCAGGTGCCGATTGTCTCAGGCGGGGCCGGGTGACCGGCGCGTTAAAGGGAAAATGATTAGCCGGTCCCCTTAATCGTCTTGCGCTATCCTGTCAAAGCGAAACTGAGGGTGTGATGGAGCGCGCATTCGGGCCGAATGTTTTTCGGCGGGATGATGACGCTTTAAATCGTTTGTGATAGCAAGCGCGCGATCTCCCCGGAGTGCCTGGCGGAGAGCCGACCATATAAGGAAGACGCCCATGTCGCACGGCGCCCATGCACGGCCCGCAACCGCCCGCAAATCCTCCGGCCTTTCCGGCACCGTCCGCATTCCCGGCGACAAATCGATTTCCCACCGCTCCTTCATGTTCGGCGGCCTAGCGAGCGGCGAAACGCGCATCACCGGCCTCCTGGAAGGCGAGGATGTCATCAACACCGGCAAGGCGATGCAGGCCATGGGCGCCACGATCCGCAAGGACGGCGATACCTGGATCATCAACGGCGTTGGTAACGGCGCGCTGCTTGCACCGGAAGCGCCGCTCGATTTCGGCAATGCCGGCACGGGCTGCCGCCTGACCATGGGCCTTGTCGGCGTCTACGACTTCGATTCGACCTTCATCGGCGATGCCTCGCTCACCAAGCGCCCGATGGGCCGCGTGCTCAACCCGCTGCGCGAAATGGGCGTGCAGGTGACGTCTGCCGAGGGTGATCGCCTGCCGGTCACGCTGCGCGGTCCCAAGACCCCGACGCCGATCACCTACCGCGTGCCGATGGCTTCCGCCCAGGTGAAGTCGGCGGTTCTGCTCGCCGGCCTCAACACGCCCGGCATCACCACGGTCATCGAGCCGATCATGACGCGCGACCACACCGAGAAGATGCTGCAGGGTTTCGGCGCGAACCTGACGGTCGAGACGGATGCCGACGGCGTTCGCACCATCCGGCTCGAAGGCCGCGGCAAGCTCACCGGCCAGATCATCGACGTTCCCGGCGATCCGTCCTCCACGGCCTTCCCGCTGGTGGCGGCGCTGCTCGTTCCGGGCTCCGACATCACCATTCTTAACGTGCTGATGAACCCCACGCGCACCGGCCTCATCCTGACCCTTCAGGAAATGGGCGCCGATATCGAGGTGCTGAACCCGCGCCTCGCCGGCGGCGAGGACGTGGCGGACCTGCGCGTGCGCTCCTCCGCGCTGAAGGGCGTCACGGTGCCGGAAGACCGCGCGCCGTCGATGATCGACGAGTACCCGGTGCTCGCCGTCGCCGCATCCTTCGCGGAAGGCACGACGATCATGAACGGCCTCGACGAATTGCGCGTCAAGGAAAGCGACCGTCTTTCGGCCGTTGCGGAGGGCCTGAAGCTGAACGGCGTGGATTGCGACGAAGGCGAAGCCTCGCTCGTCGTGCGCGGCCGGCCGGATGGCAAGGGCCTCGGCAACTCCGCGGGTGCCGCCGTCGCCACGCATCTCGATCACCGCATCGCCATGAGCTTCCTCGTCATGGGCCTCGTCTCCGAGCATCCGGTCACGGTCGACGACGCGACGATGATCGCGACCAGCTTCCCCGAGTTCATGGACCTCATGGCCGGGCTTGGCGCGAAGATCGAGCTTTCCGACGTCAAGGCCGCCTGATGACGTTCACCATCGCCATCGACGGTCCCGCTGCCGCCGGCAAGGGGACGCTCTCGCGCCGTATCGCGGAGGTCTATGGCTTTCATCATCTCGATACCGGCCTGACCTATCGCGCGACGGCGAAGGCGCTCCTCGATCGCGGCCTACCGCTCGATGACGAGGCGGTCGCGGCCGATGTCGCCCGCAGCCTCGATCTTGCCGGGCTCGACCGCGCCGTCCTGTCCGCCCACGCCATCGGCGAGGCGGCCTCGAAGATCGCGGTCATGCCGTCGGTGCGCCGGGCGCTGGTCGAGGCGCAGCGCGGCTTTGCGATGCGCGAGCCCGGCACGGTGCTCGACGGCCGCGACATCGGCACGGTCGTCTGTCCGGATGCGCCCGTGAAGCTTTATGTGACGGCGTCGGCCGAGGTGCGCGCCAGGCGCCGCTACGACGAGATCGTGGCCGGCGGCGGGGCGGCCGATTACGGGACGATCCTTGAAGATATCCGCCGCCGCGACGACCGCGACATGGGCCGCGCGGACAGCCCGCTGAAGCCCGCTGACGATGCGCACTTGCTCGATACCTCGGAAATGAGTATAGAGGCGGCGTTTTCTGCGGCAAAGTCGATCATCGACGCTGCCCTTAAAGACTAGAACGAAGCCTGTCCCCGCGCCGGATTTGCTGCCGAAGGGTAGCGGATAGCGCCTCGTTCATCACCAACACCAACCCCCGGCGCCCGTGCCCTTACAGGCACATCAGGAGTTTCAATGTCTCAAGCAAACCCCACGCGCGAAGATTTCGCAGCCCTTCTGCAGGAATCCTTTGCGTCCAACGATCTCGCCGAAGGCTATGTTGCCAAGGGTATCGTTACCGCGATCGAAAAGGACGTCGCCATCATCGACGTCGGCCTCAAGGTTGAAGGTCGCGTTCCGCTGAAGGAATTCGGTGCCAAGTCCAAGGACGGCACGCTGAAGGTCGGCGACGAAGTCGAAGTCTATGTCGAGCGCATCGAAAACGCGCTTGGTGAAGCCGTTCTGTCGCGCGAAAAGGCTCGCCGCGAAGAGAGCTGGGCCAAGCTCGAAGTCAAGTTCGAAGCCGGCGAGCGCGTCGAAGGCGTCATCTTCAACCAGGTCAAGGGTGGCTTCACCGTCGATCTCGACGGCGCCGTTGCCTTCCTGCCGCGTTCGCAGGTCGACATCCGTCCGATCCGCGACGTCACGCCGCTCATGCACAACCCGCAGCCCTTCGAAATCCTCAAGATGGACAAGCGTCGCGGCAACATCGTCGTTTCGCGCCGCACGGTCCTCGAAGAGTCCCGCGCCGAGCAGCGTTCTGAAATCGTTCAGAACCTCGAAGAAGGCCAGGTTGTTGACGGCGTCGTCAAGAACATCACCGATTACGGTGCGTTCGTCGACCTCGGCGGCATCGACGGCCTGCTGCACGTCACCGACATGGCCTGGCGCCGCGTCAACCATCCGTCGGAGATCCTGTCCATCGGCCAGCAGGTCAAGGTTCAGATCATCCGCATCAACCAGGAAACCCACCGCATCTCGCTCGGCATGAAGCAGCTCGAGTCGGATCCGTGGGATGGCATCGGCACGAAGTACCCGACCGGCAAGAAGATCTCCGGTACGGTCACGAACATCACCGACTACGGTGCGTTCGTCGAGCTGGAGCCGGGCATCGAAGGCCTGATCCACATCTCCGAAATGTCCTGGACGAAGAAGAACGTTCACCCCGGCAAGATCCTGTCCACGAGCCAGGAAGTCGACGTGGTCGTTCTCGAAGTCGACCCGACGAAGCGCCGCATCTCGCTCGGTCTCAAGCAGACCCTCGAGAACCCGTGGCAGGCCTTCGCGCACAGCCACCCGGCTGGCACGGAAGTCGAAGGCGAAGTCAAGAACAAGACCGAATTCGGTCTGTTCATCGGCCTCGAAGGCGACGTGGACGGCATGGTGCACCTCTCCGACCTCGACTGGAACCGTCCGGGCGAGCAGGTCATCGAGGAGTACAACAAGGGCGACGTCGTCAAGGCTGTCGTTCTGGATGTCGACGTCGACAAGGAGCGTATCTCGCTCGGCATCAAGCAGCTCGGCAAGGACTCGGTCGGCGACGCCGCCGCTTCCGGCGACCTGCGCAAGAATGCCGTCGTCTCGGCTGAAGTCATCGCGATCAACGACGGTGGCATTGAAGTGAAGCTCGTCGGCCATGAGGACCTCACGTCCTTCATCCGCCGCGCTGACCTTTCGCGTGACCGTGACGAACAGCGTCCGGAGCGTTTCTCGGTCGGCCAGACCGTCGACGCCCGCGTCCTGAGCTTCTCGAAGAAGGATCGCAAGATCCAGCTTTCGATCAAGGCTCTGGAAATCGCTGAAGAGAAGGAAGCCGTCGCACAGTTCGGTTCGTCCGACTCGGGCGCTTCGCTCGGCGACATCCTCGGCGCGGCTCTGAAGAACCGCAACAACGCCGAGTAAGCCTCGCTTGCTTCGAAATGAAGAGCCCGCGGAGAGCAATCTCCGCGGGCTTTTTCGTGGTTATTCGGTTCAGGTCCAGTATTCACCCAGCTTCTGGTAGAACACGAGGCCGGGCTCGATGACGCCCACCATGTCCGCGGTCTTTTCGCGCCGCCGCGCCATGTCGGGGCTTTCCGGCTCGTTCTCACCGCTTTCGCCGTCCGCGTCCGCCGCGGGCTCTTCGCCGGACTGGTTATCGCCCTCCAAGCCGTCGTCTTCCGCCGCCTCTTCCTGCTCTGCCTCGCGGTCGTCTCGCCACTCGGTCTCGTCTTCTGCGGGAAGATAGGGAACGAAGGCGAGGGGCACGCCTTCGCGCAGCGGCAATGCCGCCAGCAGCCGCTCCGGTGTTGCATCGGCGATTGTTCCCTGCGCGGCCTCGCGCGTCTGGGGCAGCGCAAGCGGCTTTCCGTCGTCATCGGCGTCTTGCGGCAGAGAGGCCGGCTGCTGCGCCGCCTCCGTCGCCGCCTTGGCGGGCTTTGTCGTGCTTTCGGCCGCCTCCTCGGGCAAATCCGCGGCGGCCAGCGCAACGTCCTGCTCAGCGGGTGGATCGAGCGGCCGGTCGAGCAGGGCGCGCAGGAAGTTCGCCTCCTCCGGGGAAAGGGTCTCCATCAGCTGCGTCACCGCCTGCATCAGAAGGGCGGGCGGCATGTCGCGCGCAACGGCTTGCAGCACGCTGCGGGCGAGGACCTGACCGACGGCAAGCTGTGCCCGCCCGGCCTGGCCCCCTCGCCGCGCGGCGGGCATCGTGGTCTCCACGTCCTCGGCATCGCCCATATGGCGAGGCGCCGCCTCGACGGTCTCGACAGGCTGTCCGGTGGCGCGGCCGGCGGTGAGGGGCGGGCGGTTCTCGGCTTTCGGCAGGCTTCCGGGGTCGGCCGGCAGTCGATTGGTCGCCGTCGCCGGCTGGCGGGCCGCATCCGCATCGCCTGTCCGGCCGGCGATGGTGCTGGGCCGGCCGGTATCGAGGTCGAACACGCGCTTGAGCGCCGACTGGAGGGCGCGGATATCGCCGGCCACGGGATCGGCGAGCGGCGGCGTGCCCTGCCGTGCAACGGCCGCCAGCTGCTGCGCGTTCAGGCCCATCGGGCGCGCCTGCCGGTCGTTGGCCGGGGTGGACAGGGCTGCCGTGTTCACATTCGCCGCGATGATCGTGGCGAGCTTCTGCGCGTCGGGCCCGTTGGGATTACGCACGATCTCCATGAGGGTGCGTGTCGGCATGGATGACAGCACGGTATTGATCAGCTTTTCGACGGCGGGCCGCAGTTCCGGCGGCAGCTTGGCCAGGAGGTCGGCGAGCTTGCGGCCGTTTTCGCCCTCCCGCCCCGGCGCGGTCTTCAAGGCGGTAAGCAGCGTTTCGAGCAGGTCGCGGCCGGCATTCGGCTCCGCCGCGGGCGGCATGTGCTTCAGCATGGTCTCGATGAGGCGAAGCAGCACGTCTGCGCGCAGATTGGCAAGCGTGGCGGCGCTCGGCACCGGGCGGGCGGCGGCATCGGACGACACGCCCGCCTGAAGGGCGGGGGCGGGCTGGGCCGTGCCGGTCGTCGGTGCCACGCGCGGTAGCATGCCTGCCTCCTTTGCCGATGCCCTGCGCATCGCAGGAGCTTGCCAAGAATGGTCCATCGTTCGTCGGATGGCGCATCATGCGCGACGCTACTGGTGATGAGCTTCGTCCCGGTGAACCGGGTATTCATGCGGGAGGCGGCGGGTAGACCGGCAATGCACTGAACCGCTGACTGGGCCGGACGGGAAAACCCGGGACTCCGAACAACCTGTGATTCCTACATTTGACAGTTCATGGTTAATGAAACACTAACGAACCCTGCAACGCGCCCTCACGCGGCGTCCGAAACGGCTCTTGCCCCTTATGCTCGGCTCGCGTAAATCTTCGCGGCACTTGCAGGCTGGAACTGCGGATGCGGCGGAGACCTTTCGATGAACCTCACCAACCTCATCCTCAACACCGACAGCTACAAGCTGAGCCATTACCTGCAATATCCGCCGGAAACGCGCGCGATCTCCTCCTATGTCGAGGCCCGCGGTCATTCCGATCATGCGGAAGTGGTGTTCTTCGGCTTGCAGATGTTCCTGAAGGCGTATCTCGCCAAGCCGGTGACGATGCAGGATGTGAACGAGGCGGAAGAAATCGTCCTCGCCCATGGCCTGCCGTTCAATCGCGAGGGATGGACGCATATCGTCAATCGCCACGGCGGTTACCTGCCGCTCCTCATCGAGGCGCTGCCGGAGGGCACGATGGTTCGCCGCGGCGTGCCGGTCGTGCAGGTGGTGAACACCGATCCCGCCTGCTACTGGCTGACATCCTATATCGAGACGGCGCTGCTGCGCGCCATCTGGTATCCCAGCACGGTCGCCTCGAATTCCCGCAAGGTGAAGCAGATCATCCGGCCGATCCTGGAAAAGACGTGTGACGATCCCGATTCCGTCCTGCCCTTCCGCCTGCACGATTTCGGTGCGCGCGGGACGACGAGCCTGGAACAGGCCGGCATCGGCGGCGCCGCGCATCTCGTGAACTTCATGGGCACGGATACGGTGACGGGCGTTCTTTATGCGCGCCGCTACTATGGCGCGCAGATGGCGGGCTTTTCCATTCCCGCCTCCGAACATTCGACCATGACCTCGTGGGGCCAGGACCGCGAGGCGGATGCCTATGCCAACATGATCGACAAGTTCGGCGCCAAAGGCCTCTATGCCGTGGTCTCCGACAGCTACGACATCAACAATGCCGTCGCGGAGATCTGGGGCAAGCAGTTGAAGGAGCGTGTGCAGACCGCCGGCGGCACGCTGGTCGTGCGCCCCGACAGCGGCGATCCGGTGGAAACGCCGGTGCAGGTGGTACGCCAGCTCGCCTACGCCTTTGGCACGCATCTGAACGGCAAGGGCTACAAGGTCCTCGACAACAGCGTGCGCGTCATCCAGGGCGACGGCATCTCGTCGTCCGATATCGCGCTGATCCTCGGCCGGCTGGAAGCCTTCGGCTTTTCCGCCGAGAACATCGCGTTCGGCATGGGCGCTGGCCTGCTCCAGCGCGTCAACCGCGACACCTATTCCTTCGCCATGAAGGCCAATGCCCGGCAGGATACATCAGGCACCTGGCATGACGTGTACAAGCGGCCGGCAACCATGAACCTGAAGGCCTCGAAAGCCGGCCGGCAGGCGGTGGTGGAAGGCTATATAGGGCTGGAGGCCGCCCGCGTCGATCAGCTCGCGGGCCGTGCCAACATGCTGCAGCCGGTGTGGCGCGATGGCGAGCTTTTACAGGACTGGACCTTCGACGCGGTACGCGTCCGCGCCGCCTGATCCCTTGCATCCGCGCGCCGGCCGCTCCATCTTTTCCCCATGACGGGAGATCGAAGATGACGGTTCGTCCGCCCCAGGCACTTGCCCCTTCCTTCACCAAGGAAACGGGTCTCAATATCCTTGAATACGAACTGATGTCGGAGCGGGCGGATTCGCTCGGCCGGCACGGGCTGAAGGTCGAGAAGGCACTGGCGCTGCTTTCCGAGCGCCTTGCCGCCGGATGCCCGCCCGAGGAACGCGAGGCCCTGCTCGACGATGCCGCCGACAAGGTCTGGGCGTTCTTAATTCAGCGCGAAATGTGCGGGCTGCGCAGCCAAAAGGACGCGATCAGCCGTTACGGCATCCCGCCCGAGGTCATCGCGCGGCTGGGGATCGTACGCAAGAAGGCGTGAGCCTCAGGCGACGAGTTGGCGCGTGATCAGGTCGTAAATGCCGTTGTCGTCCACGCGCAGAGCGAAGATTTCCTTCCGGGCATCTTCCCGCTCGGCCTTCTCCTCGTTGACGGCGGCATCGAGGTTTCGCACCGCGTCTTCCGTCGTTTCGACCTGGTCGCTTGTGTGCTCCGAAGAGGAGGCATTCGAGGAGGACGCCGTCTTTTCCGGACCGTCGTTCGCCTGCGCACCGGCGGCCAAGAGCTGGATCGTGTCCAGGGCGTCCGTCGTCGCGTCGCCCGACGTCTTCGTCTCGGGTGTCGGTTTCGTCGTCTCCGCATGGGCGCGGCCGATGGCCTCCTGGAGGTCTTTCACATCGTCGAGCTTTTCGCCGGCTTCCAGCGCGCGGATCGTCTCTTCCCGCTCCTTGCGGACCTCAGCATCCTCCACGCGGGTCGGGTCGGGCCGCACCCGTTCGAGTTTAAGCTCCTCGATGGATTTCGGATCGGCCGTATCCTCCAGGCGCGCGAGGACCTTGCGCATCTCGGGCGTGAGGGACTTTTCATCCTGCGCCTTCTGCGCAAGCGCATCCTTCACGCGCTGGGCTTCGGTGCCGTAGGGGTTGCGGATGGCGGCGATGAGATCGGTGGCCTTGAGGCCAAGGTCATCAAGACCGCTTTTCTGCTCGAGCGTCGAAACGGTCTCCGGCAGTTCGCCGCGCTGGCGTGTCAGCAGGTTGGAGAGGCGCTGCTCGAAATCCGCGTCCGGCTCATCCTCGCCCTGCGACACACCCGCCGCAGCGGCAAGGCGGGCGACGAGGTTGGCGGCGGCATCGTCCGCGTTCCCCTTGATCGCCAGCTGCACGGCCGACAAGCTCGTGCCGAGGGCGGTAAGCGTTACATTCTGGTTGCTGCCCTTCGCCGGCAGGGAAATCTTTCCGATCAGCTCAAGCTGATCACTGAGGCGCTGGGCGAATTGCCGGCCTGTCTCGCTGTCGCCCTGGCTGATGCCCAGCATCGCGCTGAAGCGGGAGATTAGCTTGGCAAGCGTATCCTGGCCGCGGGCATTGTTGCCGAAGAAGTGCTCGTTGATGCGCGCGTTGGCCTGCCGCGCGGTATCATCGGACGCGACCTGCGCCTGCTGGCGCTTCAGGACGTCGTCGTCCTTGCGCCCGCTCGCCTTCTCTGCTTCTTCGCGCCGGCGCTCCTCGAGCGTCTCGGCGATCGATTGCATGGCCGATACGGCCGCGCCTGCTTGCGCGCTCTGCAACGGTGTCAACATGGCAGCCTCCAGTCTCCCGGAGGATAGACCGGCCTCGTTAACCGGCCGTTAAGCGTGTAACGCCTGATTTCCGGGGCTTTTGGCCGCCGGAAAGGCTCAGCTGTGCGCGAAAATGTCCGTCTCTTCCCAGCCGAGCAGGTCGAGCTTGGCGCGGGTCGGCAGGAAGGCGAAGCAGGCTTCGGCATGGGCAAGCCGGCCGTCACGCACGAGGCGGGCATTCAGCTTGTCGCGCAGCGCATGCAGATGCAGCACGTCAGAGGCGGCATATTCGAGCTGCGCGGGCGAAAGCGTCTCCGCCGCCCAGTCGGACGACTGCTGCTGCTTGGAAATGTCGACGTCGAGCATTTCCTTGAGATTGTCCTTCAGCCCGTGGCGGTCGGTGTAGGTCCGCGTGAGGCGCGAGGCGATCTTGGTGCAGAAGACCGGCGTGGTGGTGACGCCGAAGGTGTGGAACAGCACCGCGATGTCGAAGCGGCCATAGTGGAATATCTTCTGGCGGGACGGATCGGCCAGCATGGCGACGAGGTTCGGCGCATCCTTCTGGCCGGCGGCGATGCGGATGACATCGGCGGTGCCGTCGCCGGGAGACAGCTGTACCACGCAGAGACGGTCACGGCGCGGGATGAGGCCGAGCGTCTCCGTGTCGATGGCGATGGCGCCGGTATAGCGCGCGGCATCCGCCGCCGAAATGTCGCCTTCATGATACCGGATTGCACTTGCCATGAAAAACCCCATCTATGTCTTAGCTGTCGAATTATCCGCAGGCCTATAGCGCATGTTGCCGGCCAGCGGTATCTCTTTATGGATTGCGAAAGGCCGGCTGTGCCGGGAAGACGATGAAGATAAGCGCCGCCCTCGTCATGATAGCCGTTCTGGCGTCCCCGCCCGTCGCGCAGGCGCAGGTGTTCGAAAACCTGCCCGGCGTGGTGCCGAGCGACGCGACCGACGCCTATAGCAGCAAGGGTGACATGGTCTGCGAACAAAAGGTGGATGTGCGCCGCAGCGGCAGCCGCCATTGGCTTCCGCGCGATGTCTATGTCTGCGAGAAGAACGGCATTTCGTCGAGTAGCACCGTTCTTCCGCCGTCTAGCATCCGCGCGCTGCGTGGCCTCGGCTACTAGTCGCCGCCCTTCGGTTCTCGTGCTACCACTCGTGTGGAATGACACGGAGGAGACATGACCGATAACAGCCTGCCATTGGTGATCAGCGCGCCCGAACCGCGCACGCTTGACCTTATCTTCACGCCCGAGGCGCGCGCCGAGCTGCACCGCACCTACCGCATCGTCGAGGCCGATCCCGACAATATCGCCGGGCTCGGCGACGCGGTGCTGGCGCAGGCGCGCTACATCATCGGCCAGCCGCCGCTGTCGGCCGAGACGCTGGCCCGGATGCCGGCGCTGCGCGCCATCCTCAATGTCGAGAGCAATCTCATCAACAACATGCCCTATGAGGTCTTGTTCACGCGCGGCATCCATGTCGTGACGACGGGGCAGGTCTTTGCCGAGCCGGTCGCCGAGCTCGGGCTTGCCATGGCGCTGAACCTCGCGCGCGGCGTGATCGACGCGGACGCGGATTTCCGCGAGGGCCGTGAATTGTGGGGCGGGGAGGGTAACGCTTCGGCGCGGCTTCTGTCCGGGTCGGAGATCGGCATCGTCGGCTTCGGCGATCTCGGGCGTGCGCTGAACCGCGTCCTGTCCGGCTTCCGCGCGAGGATCCGCGTGTTCGATCCCTGGCTGCCACCGTCGATGCTCCGGGAAGCGGGCACCGAGCCGGCATCCCTTGCCGATGTCCTGACCATGAGCGACTTCGTTTTCGTCGTGGCCTCGGTGACCAGCGACAACAAGGGCTTTCTGGGCGCTGACGCCTTTGCCTCGATGCGCAAGGGCGCGGCCTTCATCCTGCTCAGCCGCGCCGACGTGGTGGATTTCCCGGCGCTGATGGCGGCCGTCGGCTCCGGGCATATCGTGGCGGCAAGCGATGTCTATCCCGAGGAGCCCTTGCCGCTCGACCATCCGGTGCGCCGTCTCAAGGGCTTCGTGCGTTCCGCCCACCGGGCCGGCGCGCTCGACGTCGCCTTCAAGAGGATGGGCGACATGGTGCTGGAGGATATGGCGCTGATGGATCGCGGCCTGCCGCCGATGCGCTGCAAGCGCGCCGAGCGCGAAACCGTATCGCGCATGCGCTCCAAACCGGTGAGCGTCAACTGATGCAAAAGGCCGTGGCGGTGTCCCGCCACGGCCTTTTGTTTAGCAAGGGAAAGTCAGGCCCGCTTGATCACCTTGATCAGCACGAGCAGGACCACCGCACCGATCGTCGCATGGAGGATGGCGGCGAGGATGCCGGTGCCCAGGCTGACGCCGATGGCGGGAAAGAGGAAACCGGCGATGAAGGCGCCGACGATGCCCACGACGATGTTGCCGATAAGGCCAAAGCCGAAGCCCGACACGATAAGGCCTGCGAGCCAGCCGGCAATGGCGCCGACGATCAGAAATACGAGAATGCTTTCGATGCCCATGATGTGCTCCCTATGACAGCTGAAGTCTGTCGGGACTGAATCTGGCAGTCTCCGCAAGGAAAGCAAGGGGCTGGCAGCGAAATGTCGCCGCTCAGAAGACCCGTGCTTTTCCGGGCGCGCGCGTCGCGTCGATGTCGATCAGAAGATAGACTGCCGCAAGCGTCGTTGCTGCAATCAGAGTGGCACCCAGCACCAGAACAATCATTGTCCGTTCCTTCTGACGTCATTGCCAGTTGAGGACTTGTTGTACGCGCGCGGGCTTGCGCGGGGCTGGTGTGAGATGAAACCGTGTTAATTTTAGCAAAGCCAGAAGCTGCCAATGAACTATTAACCTTCAGGCAAGGAATTAACCATAAACATGGCTCTACACGTCGGAATGGGAAAATCGCCTTTTCTCACCCAGGCATGATGCCGAACCGTCGTACCGGGTCTGAGCCGGTATTCGAGTCTCACCGAATTTGATCATGGATCGACGGGCGGCATGCTCGTGCGCCGGAATTCCGGCGGCACGCCGCCGCGTGGCCACGGCCCGCGGGCCGGCCTTCTCCCCATGTGACAGTTCAGACGACCGCCCGAAACGGCGGCCGGGCATTGTTGGTTTGGAGCGGATTGGTGCAGGAAATGCCGGCAGAACAGGCTCGAACGGGACAGGCAGCCAGCCTGCGCGACCGTTTGCGTTTTGCCGGGATGGAAACCACCCACGGCGATGCGCTGCGCCGCCACCGCCAGACCCTCGAGCGCCACGTCGAAACCGCGCTGCGCGATCTCTTCCAGCGTTTCCAGACATTCCCCGATGCCGCCAGGCATTTCCAGAGCGAGCGCCAGATCGATCGCCTCCACGATCTCCAGAGCGCTCATTGGAACGTGCTGACCGACGCCCGTTTCGACGGGCTTTATGCCGAGCGGGTCAAGGTTCTCTCCGACAGCGAAAGCCAGATGGGCCTCGATCCGCGCTGGCGCATCGCCGGCCACGCGGTCGTCATGGAGACGGTCGTCAACGGGCTGATCGAGGAATACTGGCCGAAATCCATCCTGCCCGGCGCCGGCAAGGCCCGTCGCAAGGAACTGTCCGAACTCGTCTCCGCCTTCCTGCGCACGGCGATGATCGATGCCGAGATCGGTGTGTCGCTCCGCTTCAACGAACTGCGCCACAGTCACCACAAGGCGCTCGCCGAGCAGCGCCGCGAGGACCGCGCCGAACTCGACCGGGTCTTCGGCGATACGATCCGGGGTCTTTCCCAGCTGGATTTCTCAGGCCGCGTCTCCGGCGAGATGCCCGATGCCTGGCGCGACATGGCGGAGACGCTGAACGCAGCGCTCGGTGAAATCCAGGCGCATCTTTCCTCGGCCGCCACGCGCGCCGCCGAAGGCGATCGTCTTGCCGGCACGCTTGCCGATGGCGCCCACGCACTTTCCGTCCGCTCGGGCGAGCAGTCGGCCACCTTGCTGGAGACCGCAAACGCGCTTGGCGGCATCGTCGAACGCGTTCGCCAGACGCTTGCCGAAACCCGCAAGGCGCAGTCCGCCGCGCTGGCGACGCAGGATTCGGTCACCCGGAGCGGCAGCATCGTCGGTGAGGCCATGTCGGCCATGGCCGATATCGAGGCTTCCGCCGAGAAGATCGGCCAGATCATCGGCGTGATCGACGAGATCGCCTTCCAGACGAACCTTCTCGCGCTCAATGCCGGCATCGAGGCCGCGCGCGCCGGCGACAGCGGCCGCGGCTTCGCCGTTGTGGCGCAGGAAGTGCGCGCGCTCGCCCAGCGCTCCGCCGATGCCGCGCGCGAGATCAAGCAACTGGTGACGGGCACGAAGGCACAGGTCGAAGCGGGTGTCGAGCACGTCCACCGCACCCAGGATGCCATCGGCAGCATCGTCCGGCAGGTCGAAGGCATCAACGAGGCGATCACCGGCATCGTGCGCGAAAGCGCCGTCGATGCCGAGGGCCTGGAAGGCGTGGCTGCCGGCATCGACCGCGCGGGCCGTGCGCTCGAAACCGATGCCGGGGATGCCGGCCGCGTCGGCGCCATGGGCGGCGATCTTCATACGGTCATCCTGGAGCTCGGCCGCACGATCCGCGCATTCCGCGTCGCCGCACCCCGCGAGGAGCGCGCCGAACGTCATGTACAAGCGGCGCCGCGTGCCGTTGCGCGGGATATCCCGGCACCGGCCGCTCCGCTCGATCTGCTGGCGGCGCGGGCCGTCGGCCATGGAGGTTGAGATGACGAGCAGACGTCCCCGTCACTGGTTCTCCACGGCGCGCAGCCGGTCCTCGGAGGAAAACCAGCCGCCCGCACCGCGCAACACAATCTCGGTTTCGCTCAGACGCAGACAAGGAACACCGTAATGGCGAGCAAGAAAGCCGCTCAGAAAAGTCTAAGCCTTGCCCCGGTTCTCGATCTCAACGAGGCGACGGCGCTGCATGCGCAGCTCATGGGCCTCAAGGGCGGCCCCCTCGTCATCGACGCTTCGGCCGTCGAGCGCGTCGGTGCGCTCTGCGCGCAGGTCCTCATGGCCGGCGCGAAGAGCTGGGAAGAAGACAAGCAGCCGTTCACCTTCGCCAAGGTGTCCGAGCCGTTCATGAAAACCATGCAGCTTATCGGCGTGAACATTGATCACTTGCTGGCACAGGAGGCTAGGCAATGAAGAAGAAAGTACTGACCGTGGATGATTCCCGGACAATCCGGAACATGCTTCTCGTCACGCTCAACAATGCGGGCTTCGAGACCATCCAGGCCGAAGACGGTGTCGAGGGCCTCGAGGTTCTGGAAACCTCCAACCCCGATGTCATCGTGACGGACATCAACATGCCGCGCCTTGACGGCTTCGGCTTCATCGAGGGCGTTCGCCGCAACGAGAAGTTCCGCGCGATCCCGATCCTCGTCCTGACGACGGAAAGCGATGCGGAGAAGAAGAACCGCGCACGCCAGGCCGGCGCCACGGGCTGGATCGTCAAGCCGTTCGACCCGACCAAGCTGATCGACGCAATCGAGCGCGTAACCGCCTAATTCACGAAGTCCGGGATTCCTGCCGATGGATATGAACGAAATCAAAGAGATCTTCTTCCAGGAGTGCGAAGAGCAGCTCGCGGAATTGGAATCCGGGCTTTTGAAGCTGAATGACGGCGACCGCGATCCCGAAACGGTCAACGCCGTTTTCCGCGCGGTCCACTCGATCAAGGGCGGTGCCGGCGCCTTCGGTCTCGACGATCTCGTCTCGTTCGCCCATGTGTTCGAGACGACACTGGATTGCGTTCGATCCAACAAGCTGGAACCGACCCAGGATGTCCTGAAGGTCATGCTGAAATCCGCCGACGTGCTGGCGGACCTCACCAATGCCGCCCGTGACGGCGGCAGTGTCGATGAAGCGCGTAGCCGCACGCTCATCCGGGAACTGGAGGCGCTCGCGCACGGCGAGACGCATGCCGCAGAACCCGCTGCACCGAAGCCCGTTGCCGCCGCACCGAAGCCGTCCGAACCCGCACCGGTCGTCGCAAAGCCCGACGTCAACGACGAGGGTTTCCAGCCGATCCCGTTCTCCTTCGGCGATTTCGACGAGGAGCCGGCTGCAAAATACGTTCCGACCTGCCAGATCATCTTCCGGCCCAACCGGGAACTCTATGCCAAGGGCAACGAAGCCGTACTCCTGCTGCGCGACCTTTCCCGCCTCGGCGAGATGAGCGTCTACTGCGACATGGACAGGCTGCCGCCGCTGGACAAGATGAACCCGGAGGAAGCCTATTTCTCCTGGAAGGTGTCCGTCACCACCGACAAGGGCGAGGACGGCGTGCGCTCCGTCTTCGAATTTGCCGAATGGGACTGCGAACTCGATGTCCGCACGATCGAGGAAGAGATCGTGGGCGAAGCGGCCGACGATGACGAGCCGCCGATGCAGGCCGTTCCTTTCGATCTTTCGCTGCTCGAGGACGGCCCGGCCGCCAGCGGCGAGGAAGAGCCGGTTGTCAACGAAAGCGACACGGCGGCCGCCATTGCCGCCGCCGACACCGCCAGCAAGGTCGCACAGGTCGCAAGCCGCGCTGCCGAAAACGCCAAGGCGGCAGCCGCAGCGGCCACGGCCGCGCAGGCAAACCAGGCATCGGCTGCCGGCCAGACCATCCGTGTCGACCTCGATCGCGTCGACCGCCTGATCAACCTCGTCGGCGAGTTGGTGATCAACCAGGCCATGCTCTCGCAGAGCGTCGTCGAGAACGACAACAACGGCGTCAGCTCCATCAATATGGGCCTTGAGGAGCTGCAGCAGCTTACCCGCGAGATCCAGGATTCGGTGATGGCGATCCGCGCGCAGCCGGTGAAGCCGGTGTTCCAGCGCATGGCCCGTACCGTCCGCGAAATCGCCGACATCACCGGCAAGTCGGTTCGCCTCATCACCGAGGGCGAGAACACCGAAGTCGACAAGACCGTCATCGACAAGCTCGCCGAGCCGCTGACGCACATGATCCGCAATGCGGTCGACCACGGCCTGGAAATGCCCGAGAAGCGCGAGGCGCTCGGCAAGAATCCCGAAGGCACGGTCCGCCTGACCGCGAAGCACCGCTCGGGCCGCATCGTCATCGAGCTTGCCGATGACGGCGCCGGCATCAACCGCGAGAAGGTCCGCCAGAAGGCGATCGACAACGACCTGATCGCGGCCGACGCGAACCTGTCCGACGAGGAGATCGACAACCTGATCTTCCACGCCGGCTTCTCAACCGCCGACAAGGTGTCGGACCTCTCCGGCCGCGGCGTCGGCATGGATGTCGTCAAGCGCTCCATCCAGGCGCTCGGCGGGCGCATCTCCATCTCGTCCAAGCCCGGACAGGGTTCGGTCTTCACCATGAGCCTGCCGCTGACGCTCGCCGTGCTCGACGGCATGGTGGTGACGGTGGCCGGCCAGACGCTCGTCGTGCCGCTGACGGCCATCGTCGAGACGCTCCAGCCGGAAGCCTCCGCCATTCATTCGTTCGGCGCCTCGCAGCGGCTCATCTCGATCCGCAATTCGTTCTGCCCGCTGGTGGATGTCGGACGGATCCTCAATTTCCGTTCTACGCAGGCCAACCCGATCGACGGCGTTGCGCTCCTCGTGGAATCGGAAGGCGGTGGCCAGCGTGCCCTCATGGTCGATGCGATCCAGGGCCAGCGCCAGGTCGTCATCAAGAGCCTCGAGGCCAACTACACTCATGTTCCGGGCATCGCGGCTGCGACGATCCTGGGCGACGGCCGTGTAGCTCTTATCCTTGACGTCGACGCCGTTGTCGCCGCGTCCCGCGGCCAGCCCCTTCGCCAAGACATCTCGCTTGCTGCCACCGGTTAAGATGCCATGACGTACGCGGCCAAGAATCTCATCGACGGACATGAACTGATCGCCTTCCGGATCGGCGACCAGGAATTCTGCGTGAACATCATGTCCGTGCGGGAAATCCGTGGATGGACCCCGGCGACGCCGATGCCGCACGCGCCGCCGCATGTGCTCGGCGTGATCAACCTGCGTGGCGCGGTGCTGCCCATCATCGACATGTCGCAGCGTCTCGGCATGAAGCGCACCGAGCCGACCGTCCGCCATGTCATCATCGTCGCGCAGGTCGGACCGGCGACGGTGGGGCTGCTTGTCGATGCGGTGTCGGACATCCTGACCATCACGGACGAAAACATCCAGCCCACGCCCGACATCGCGAACGAGACGGAGAAGGCCTATGCACGCGGCATTCTCGCGATTGAGGGTCGCATGATCTGCCTCATCGACCTCGGCGTCCTTTTCCCGCATATCGAAAGTGAAGCCGCATGACCTATTCTCCGGCCATCGATACAAGGCAATCTCCGGACGAATGCCTCGCAAGCGGCGAGTATCCGCTGACGCGTCGCGACCTCTCCGAGATCGCCGCGATGATCTATGCGGATGCCGGCATCTATCTCAACGAGACGAAGGCTTCGCTCGTCTATTCGCGCCTGTCGAAGCATATCCGCCAGCTCGGCCTCAAGGGCTTCCGGGACTATTGCGCGCTTGTGTCCTCGCCGGAGGGCGCCGGCCCGCGCAAGGAGATGCTGTCGCATCTGACGACGAATTTCACGCGCTTCTTCCGTGAGAACCATCATTTCGAGCATCTCCGCAGCGATGTGCTGCCGGAGCTTCTTGCCCGCGCGCGCAACGGCGGCCGCGTGCGCATCTGGTCGGCGGCCTGCTCCGACGGGCAGGAACCCTATTCGATCGCGCTAACGGTCCTCTCGATGATGCCGAATGCGGCAGATTACGATTTCCGCATCCTGGCGACCGACATCGACCCCAAGATCCTGGCGATCGCCCGCTCCGGCGCCTATGACGCGACGGCGCTCGAAACCGTCGAACCGGCGATGCGCAAGCAATTCTTCCGCGAGACCGAAATCGCCGGCCGCCAGAAATGGCAGATCGACGACCGGGTGAAGCGCCTCATTACATTCAACGAACTGAACCTGATGGCCCAGTGGCCGTTCAAGGGGCCGTTCGACGTCATCTTCTGCCGCAACGTCGTCATCTATTTCGACGAGCCGACGCAGGTGCGGATATGGTCCCGCTTCGCCGACATGCTCGCCAACAACGGCCATCTTTACATCGGCCATTCCGAGCGCGTTTCGGGCGACGCGAAGGGTCAGTTCGACAATATCGGCATCACGACCTACCGCTACACGGGCAAGAACAGGGGGAGGGGCGCATGACGGCACCCGCACGCGTACTTGTCGTCGACGATTCACCGACCATGCGCGGCCTGATCACGGCCGTGCTCAACGCCGATCCCGACGTGACCGTCATCGGCCAGGCCGGCGACGCGATGGAAGCCCGCAACGCGATCAAGCAGCTCGATCCCGATGTCGTGACGCTCGATATCGAGATGCCGAACATGAACGGGCTGGAGTTTCTCGACAAGATCATGAAGCTTCGCCCGATGCCGGTGATCATGGTCTCGACCCTGACCCATCGCGGTGCCGAAGCGTCCTTGATGGCGCTGGAGATCGGCGCGTTCGATTGTGTCGGCAAGCCGCAACCGGGCGAGGTTCGTCCCTTCGGCGACCTTGCAGAGAAGGTGAAGGCCGCCGCCCGCTCGCAGCGCCGGTTGCGCACCGATCCACCGCCCATCGCGCCGGTCGCGGCGCATGCCAGCCCCAGCACCTATAAGCCCGGCCGCAAGATCATCGCCATCGGCGCGTCGACGGGCGGCGTGGAGGCTCTGATCACAGTCTTGCAGAAGTTCCCGGTGAACTGCCCGCCGACCGTGATCACCCAGCACATGCCGTCGACCTTCACCAAGAGCTTCGCCGACCGTCTGAACAGGCTCTGCGTGCCCGTCGTGCAGGAAGCCACGGATGGCGCGCGCCTGGAAATCGGCAAGATCTACCTTGCGCCCGGTGGCGAACGTCACCTGCAGGTCGCCAATCCGCACGCACCCTGTTGTCGTCTCGTGGATCGCGATCCCGTTAACGGTCACCGTCCTTCGGTGGATGTGCTGTTCGATTCGGTTGCGGAACTTGCCGGCCGCAACGCTGTCGGCGCCATTCTCACCGGCATGGGCCGGGATGGCGCGGCGGGACTTTTGAAGATGCGCCACGCCGGGGCGCGGACCATCGGCCAGAATGAGAAAACCTGCGTGGTTTATGGAATGCCCAGGGTGGCTTTCGAGCTGGGCGCCGTGGAACACCAATTTCCACTCTCCTCCATCGGCGAGGAAATCCTGAAGATCACTGCGGCCATAGAGAAGGAAGCGAACAATGTCTCTCGCTGAAAAAATAAAAGTCCTGATCGTCGATGATCAGGTGACCAGCCGTCTGCTTCTGGGTGATGCCCTGCAGCAGCTCGGCTTCAAGCAGATCACGGCGGCCGGCGACGGCGCGCAGGGCATGGCCATCATGACCCAGCAGCCGCACCACCTCGTCATCTCCGACTTCAACATGCCGAAGATGGATGGGATCGAGTTCCTTCAGGCGGTGCGGTCCAACCCCACCACCAAGAAGGCGGCCTTCATCATCCTCACCGCGCAGGGCGACCGCGCGCTGGTGCAGAAGGCGGCCGCGCTCGGTGCGAACAACGTCCTGGCCAAGCCATTCACCATCGAAAAGATGAAGGCGGCGATCGAAGCCGTGTTCGGGGCATTGAAATGATATCAGATGCCGCGGCCCGCCGCGTCCACGTCATCCAGGGCGAGTACAAGGTCGTCAACGATCCGAATGTGGTGTTGACCACCATCCTCGGTTCGTGCGTGGCCGCCTGCATGCGTGATCCGGTCGTTGGCGTCGGCGGCATGAACCATTTCCTGCTGCCGGGCTCTGCCGGGGCGCTCGCCTCGGGCGGCGACGCGACACGCTACGGCGTCCACCTGATGGAGCTGTTGATCAACGGCCTGCTCAAGCAGGGCGCGCGACGCGACCGGCTGGAGGCAAAGATCTTCGGCGGGGCAAGGACGATCGCGCGCTTCTCCAATGTCGGGGAGCAGAATGCGCTCTTCGCACGGCAGTTCCTGACGGATGAAGGCATCAGGATCGTCGGCGAAAGTACGGGTGGCGAATACGGCCGAAAGTTGGAATACTGGCCGTCGTCGGGCCGCGCCCGGCAATATGCGCTGACGGGCGTGGAGACGCAGAAGACGGTGGCGCTGGAACAGCGTCCCGTGCCTGTCGCGAAGCCGGCGGAAAGCTCGATCGAATTCTTCTGAGCGGCGGGGGCGTCGCAAGGAAATGCAAGTGTGACAGGATTGCGTACCGGCAGTGGCAACAACGCCGCCGGGCGTCGACGGGAGAAGGGTCCCCATGAAAGCCGAGTATCTGACGACAGCGAGTGCGATGGAGGAAGCCCTTCCTGATGTCCTCATGCGGATCGTTTCCGAGCTGCACGACGTGGCCTACCTGATCGAGCGCATCGAGCTGCAGCTCGCCGCCGTGCATGGCGAGGCCTCCGCCGACGACGCCGAGCGCATGATGGTGTTGCAGGGCCTGGACCTCGCCGTCCAGAAGACGCGGGGGCTTGCGGAATTCATCGATACGATCACCGGCAGCATGCCCGGCGGCTGGATCGTCGATGTCACCACGGCGCTCAACCTCGTGAAGCTTGCGGATATGCAGAAGGCGCTGAGCAACGGAACCCGGCACGGGCACTCCCAGCCGCTCGGCAAGGCTGTCGGCGACTTCGAAGCCTTCTGATTGATCCGAAAAGGTAATTCTCGACGTGCAGCGGCGCCGGACAGGCGCCGTTTTCGTTTTCCCGCGCTCTTCGCAGGCGCAGCACCGCCATGTTCGCGCAAGTTTCGCCGTCTAGTCTCCATCCCGGATCAGTCAGGTCCGCGTATTCCATGGAGCAGATCGGCGTGCGGAAATGCCGGTCCCGTTCCACGAGATTGAAAATGCGTCTGAACGCGCCGGCATGTTGTCCGGCAGGCAGGCGACTAGTCCGTGCGGGAACAGAATGAATCTGTTGGAACAGTTGACGAAAGTCTACAAGAACCTGGCTTCGCTAGGGCAGGCGAAACTCGCGATGCTCGCAGGAGCCGCGGTGGTGTCGATCGGCCTTGTGCTTGCCGCCGGGATCCTTGTGAACAAGCCCGCCTACGAGACGCTTTATGTCGGTCTGGAAAAGTCCGATGTGAACCAGATCAGCATGGCTCTCGCCGAGGCCAGCATCGATTTCAACACGGGAACGGACGGCGCCAGCATCGCGGTTCCTGTCGGCCAGACCGGCAAGGCCAGGCTCTATCTCGCAGAGCGCGGCCTGCCGAGCAGCGCCAATTCCGGTTACGAACTCTTCGACAAGGTCGGTTCTCTCGGTCTCACCTCCTTCATGCAGGAGGTGACTCGCGTTCGCGCCCTCGAGGGCGAAATCGCCCGCACCATCCAGCAGATCAGCGGCATCGCCGCAGCCCGCGTCCATATCGTGATGCCTGAGCGCGGCAACTTCCGCAAAGCCGACCAGGTTCCGACAGCCTCCGTCATGATCCGCGCCAGCGCCCAGGCCGGCCGCGAATCGGCGGCCGCGATCCGTCACCTGGTCGCTGCATCCGTTCCGGGCCTCGAGGTGGATGGCGTGACCATTCTCGATTCGGCCGGCCAGCTCCTGGCGTCCGGCGACGATCCTGAAAAGGGCATGCTCAATCGTTCGCTGACCGCCGTCCAGACGGTGCAGAGTGAGATGGAACGCAATATCGAGAAGGCGCTCGCACCCTTTCTCGGCATGGACAATTTCCGCGCCAGCGTGACCGCCGCGCTCAACACCGATACCCAGCAGATCCAGGAAACCGTCTACGATCCGGAATCGCGCGTCGAGCGCTCCGTGCGTGTGACGCGTGAAAGCCAGAAGTCCAGCCAGCAGGCCACCAACAAGGCCGCGACCGTCGAGCAGAACATTCCGCAGGGCGGCCCTCAGGGCAACGGCGACGGTCCGCAATCGAGCGACGAGGCGGACAAGAAGGAAGAGCAGACCAACTACGAGATCAACAGCAAGACGGTCGCCACCGTGCGCAACGGCGTGGCGGTGGAGAAGCTGTCCGTCGCCGTGGTCGTCAACCGCGCCCGCATTGCCGCCATGGTGGGCGAACCCGCCGACCAGGCGAAGATCGACGCCTATCTCGCGGACATGCAGAAGATCGTCTCCTCCGCAGCCGGCCTCAATGCCGATCGTGGCGACGTTGTCACCATCACCGCGATGGAATTCCTCGACCACCAGCTGCTGGACGATGCGGTGCCGGGCCCGGGCGTCATGGAAGTGCTCACGCGCAATCTCGGCGGCATCATCAATGCGCTTGCCTTCGTCGGCGTGGCCTTCCTGGTCGTATGGTTCGGCCTGCGCCCGGCGGTCCGCTCGGTGACGGGCGGCGGTGCGGGGGCCAATGCGCTCGAAAGCGATGCGGCCGGCCTCGAACTGCCGGACTTCTCTCCTGCCGCCGGCATCGGCGGCCCGGGCGCCACCCTTATGGATGGCTTCGGCGCGGACTTCGGCTTCGACAGCACGGACGATCTTCTCAACGCCGGCGACGACGGCGAGGGCACCTTCAACCGTCGCGTCAAGGAAGGCCCGGAACGTCGCCTCAGCCGCATGGTCGAGATCAGCGAAGAGCGTGCCGCAAAGATCCTGCGTAAGTGGTCCGCAGAAAAAGAAGCCGCCTGACCGCCTACTCACACGAAAACGTCTCCAAGAGCGCGGCCCCAACCGGGTCGCGTTCTGCTTTTCGTACGGGGATTTGTGTGATTTTTGACGGCAAAGTGTTGCTCAAGGGCAACATTTTCGGCGCCGATCTCGCGGCATTGCTCTCAAGATTGCGCCCATTTTGGGACGAGGGCATTCACGGACGCGTGAACGCAAAAAAAGTTTTGCGCTGCGGTAGCTGCCGGCGCCCGGTATGTATCACCGCATTTTCCTGATTTAGGGTTTCCCGAAATATAGGCGAGGGCGGCCCGTTGAAAATAATGAATGGTTAACAAATAGTTAACCATTCAGTTCATTCCTGCCGGCGCCGCGCCGCAAAAAGCAAATCACCTGCGCGAAGGCGATTCACAGAAGCCGGCAAAAGTAAATCCCGAGAAGGGGGCCATGGTCTTTGAAGGAGGTCGATGTACACTTTAGTTACTGATTCGCTTGGTGATTCCCGTCGATGCGGCCTGATCGAAAAACAGATTCGGACGGTTCCGAACTGTGACGATAAGGAGGCGGGGCCTTCCAATCGGGATCGGAACAGGGGGCTATCATGGAAACGATGCGGTCGGATGCAGCGGCCTGGGAATCTTATGGATTCACCGCCGAATCTGGTGAGCGTAAGAGTGCGCGTGAAATTCTTCTTCAGGAGCTTGGGCGCTGTGCGGATCCCGCCGGCCTTTCGCCGGGACTGAAGGCATTAACCGATTACGTCAGCGCGTCGCATTATCTTCTCGTCCGGCACGACGCCTCGCCCGAAGCGGGCCTCGATGTCGTCGTTGCGTCCGACTGGCCGTTCGACATGGTGCGCGGCATCGCCCGGACGGTGGGGGCATCCCAGTCGCGGATGAGCGAGCTGGAAAAGTGCTTTTCCCTCCTCAAGCCGTGCTTCCACCATCTGGCCGACAACGTGGCGGTGCCGAGGGGCGTCAGCCGTGAATATTGCGTCATCGCATTCCATGTCGGGCGGGTGCGCATGTCGCTCCTTCTCCTCTTTCCGGAGCATTTCATCCTCTCCCAGAGCAAGCTGCGCGATGTCGGCATCATGACAGGCTATTTCGCGAGCGTTTGCTGCGAAGGCGCCATCCTCCGGCAGGACCGGGATATGGAGTTGACGGACCGGGAGATCGAATGCCTCTACTGGATCGCGGAGGGCAAGACGAGCGGCGAGATCGCCGTCATTCTCGGCATCTCGCGCAACACGATCAACAACTACATCACCAGCGTCATGCGCAAGACGGCCACGAAGACCCGGTCGGAGGCGATCGCCTGGGCCGTTCGTCACAGCCTGGTGTGAGGAGGAGCGTCATGGAAATCCAGCTCTCCGCCCCGCTCATCTCCGAAGCCGAAATCCGCCTGGCCCGGCCACCGAAATCCGTGCGTGCAGCCGATTTCGTCTCCCGCCTCCAGGTCATGCAGACGGTGCTCGGCGCCGAGCACTTCGCCGTGCTGCGCCTGTCGGGCCAGGGCCTGCCCACCGCACGCAAGTTCAGGCTGGCGCTGCACAACTGGGCCCAGGACGTGGACCGCAAGGCCGACCAGCTGCTGGGCGCCTACGATGCGGCGATGCTGGCGCATCTGGAAGCCTCCATGCTGCCCCTTATCTGGGAAGGCGCCGGCGGCAACCAGTTCGCCGTGGCGGGCGCCGAACTCTTCACCGCGCGCCTGCCGGCCGGGGTGCTGCCATGGTCGGGCATTGCGTTTCCCGTCAGGCTGGGCGCCCAGGGGAACGGCTACGTCGTCTTCATCGGCAACTTCATCGCACCGTCCGGCGACCTGACGGTGGACCTGCACATGCAGAGCTGCCAGATCCTGATCGACATGCTGGCCGCAGACGAGAAGAAGCTCACGCCCGCGGAAGCCCTGAGCGAACGGGAGATCGCTTGCCTCCAGATGGCGGGTGACGGCTGCATTTCCGAAGTGATCGCCGAGAAGATGGGCCTTTCCGTGCACACGGTAAACGCCTATCTCGGAACGGCGACGACGAAGCTCGACGCCGTCAACCGCATCCAGGCCATCGCGAAGGCCATCCGGCTCGGCTACATCACCTGATGATGCCAAGCGACCATGCAGGCGCATGGTCGTGGCATCTGCCGTGCGGTTAATGGGCGTGATGAGACGCCGCGTCGCCCTTCACGTAGCGCGCTTCCTGCAGGCTTCTGCGCAGGAAATCCGTGTTGTCATTGGGGTCCGCGGCCGGGTCGCTGAAGGCGACATGCGTGACTTCGACGCCCGCGACATCCTTCTGGAGCATCAGGCGCGCATAGACGGTCACGCCCTGCGGACGGATCTCCATGTCCAGCGTCACTTCCGGCTCCGTATCCCAGTCGAGGCGATAGTCGCCGCCGGCGCCGAAATTGATGGTGCCGGGCAGGAAGTAGAGTTCGGCGGCCGAAGAGACCAGATCGGCCAGGTTCCCGTAGCACTCGAAACGCAACAACGACACGAGATCGGCGGCATCGAGCAGTCTGAGCTCAGTGGCGACCGGGCAGATTGCTTCGGCAACAATCTTCTCGCGTTCTGCGGAATAGGTGCATTTTCTCATCGGATTTAATTTACCCGTCTGGTCTGGGGCGAAGCTGCATAAACCCGGTGAATCAGCTCCGCCACTGCTTTGTAGAACACCGGCGGAATGACACTATCCACCGAGACTTGCGCAAACATTGAGCGTGCGAGCGGCGGATCTTCGAAAACGGGTATGCCATTCTCCTCCGCAATCTCGCGGATCTTGAGGGCGATGAGGTCCTGGCCCTTGGCCACCACGACCGGCGCGTCGCCTTCTTCCCTGACATATCGCAGCGCGACCGCGAAGTGAGTCGGGTTGGCGATGACGAGGGTGGCGCGCGGTACCGCGGTGATCATGCGGCGGCGGATGCGGTCGCGCTGGATGGAGCGCATGCGTGCCTTGACGATCGGGTCGCCCTGCGCCTGCTTCATTTCCTCCTTCACTTCCTGCTTCGTCATCATGAGCTCGGTGAACCAGTGATGGCGCGTCCAGGCGAAGTCGATGGCGGCAATGATGGCGGTCGCGAAGAGGATGATCAGCAGGACTTTGTTGATGTCCGAACCCATCATGTAGAGCAGCGTCGCCGGCTCGGAGAACATCGTGTCGAGCGATGAGAAGTAGTTGGTCTGCATCATGATGCCGACGACCAGCGACACGAGCAGGATCTTGATCAGCGACTTCGCGAATTCGACAAGCCCCTGCTTGCCGAAGAGGCGGGTGAGACCCTTGATCGGGCTCAGCCGGTTCATCTGCGGCCGTACCCGCTCCAGTACGGGGCTCGGCAGGTTCTGGAAGACCGACGAGGCAACGCCGAAGACCATCATCATGATGAGGATGGGCAGGAGAAGGCCGCCCGCTTCCCAGCCGAGATGGCGGAAGATGGCGATGACATCCGTGCCGGATTTCAGGTTCCAGGCTTCGGGCTGTTCGAAGAAGTCTCGCAGCGTCTCGTTCATCCGCGCCACGCCGCCGGGCAGGAAGAAGACGAGATAGACATAGATGGCGAGCGTCGAGGCGAAGATCGTGACCTCACGGGAGAATGGCGTATTGCCCTTCTCCATGGCGTCGCGAATCTTCTTCTCGGTCGGAAGCTCTGTTTTGCTGTCCTTGTCGTCGTCGTCAGCCACTCGCGCGCTCCGGCTTGATCAGCCCGCCAGAAAAGCAGGCGGCCCGAACCCCCACAGGAGATTCGGGCCGGAAATACGCTCGGCTTGCAGGATCGGCCTGTCAAGGCGGATCAGGCGGCCTGGGCTTCCTGTTCCTTTTCCTTCAACTGGATTTGTCCGGCTGCGGCGAGGCGGATCGCTTCCTGGGTGATCGAGCGGCGGGCGATGGCGATTTCGCGCGGATTGCCCTGGTCGCCGGCGGCGAGGTCCGATTCGATCATGCGGCGCTGGCGCGCGCCGATGGCGGAAAGCACCGATTCGCGCAGTTCCATCGATGCGCCGCGCAGGGCAGCCGTGATGATGTCGCCGGACACGTCGTTGAACAGCGAGACGCGGCTGCGCTGCGGCATGTAGAGCACGTCCTCGAAGAGGAAGATCTTCGGGCGAACCTTCTTGACCGATTCGGTCGAGACCGTTTCGAGCGAGGCGAGCATCTCGTCGACCTGGGATTTTTCCAGTTCGTTCATGAGGTCTGCCACCTTGTTCGAGCCGACCGAGTTGCGCTCCGCATCCAGCGCCGAGATCATCTCGATGACGCGCGCTTCGACGATCGCGGTTGCCTTGGGGCTTGCGTCCTTCAGGTTGACGGTACGGTTGATGATGTCGGCGCGATGGTCCTCCGGAATTTCCAGCAGCACCTTGGCGCCGAAGGAGGACGGCATCATCGACAGGATATAGGCGATCGTCTGGGGGTGCTCGTTGAGCAGGAAGCGCGCCACGAAGACCGGATCGGCATCCTGAAGGCGATCCCAGATCGTCGTTTCGAACGCCTGGAAGGCAGCGCGGCGGCCAAGCAGGCCGTCCACCTCGTCCGGCGTCAGGCCTTCCTCGAGGATGCCTTCCATCATCTTGGCGTTGTCCATGAGGCCCGCGCCTTCGGTGAACAGGTCCTCGAACTCGTTGACGAGGTCGATCAGTTCGTGCGGGGGAATGGCGCGCAGGTTCTGAGCCGCGGCGATGATGGCCTGCAGTTCGCTCTGGGTGAAATACTTCAGAAGCTTGCCGGCGACACCCTTGCCCATGGCAAGCAGCACCGCTGCGGCTTTTTCCACCGGCGACAGCGGCGAACCAAGCGCCGTGGACGTGCCGAAATTTTCGAAATCCATCATGGATTGTCCCCCTGACCCCTTCAGCGGGTATCAGACTTTGCGTGTACTCTTCACTTCGATGAGCTTCACCCCGAAACGGGTGTCGTCGTTTTCCAGAACCGTAATTTCACCGCGGCCGATGACACGGCCGTTGACCATCACCTCGACGGGCTCGCCGATCCTGCGGTCGAGCGCGATCGTCGCGCCTTCGCTGAGGTTCATGAGACCGGAGACCTGCATCTGCGACGAGCCGAGAACGATCTGCAGATCGATCGGGATATCCATGATGAGGTCGAGGTTGGACTGCATGGCGCTGCCCGGACGCGGCGTTTCCTTCACCTCGGTGGAGAAATCGCTGCCGGCGCCGAAATCCGAGCCGCCAAAATTCGAGCCACCGAAATCGGTTCCGCCGAAATCGGTGCCCCCGAAATTGCTGCTCGCCGCGCCGCCGCCGAAATCACCGCCGAAGGCCGCCAGCGGATCGTCGTCGAGGGTGGCGGGAACGCCGCCGTCGAACGTCGCGTCCTGCTGGAGAACGCCGCGCAGGTCATCGATCGCCTGTTCCAGCTCCTGGTCGCCCGCATTGATGGAAGGCGTGATGTCGTCAGCGATGGGTGTCTTCTTGGGTGCCATAAGATCACTATTCCATTCGAAACTTGCCTGAGGCTAGCCGCCGGCCGAAGCCGGATGCGAACTATCCGATGATGTGCTGGAGGATGTCGTCCTCCGAGCCGTAGGTATCCTTGACGCGAACCGTATAGCGGGCGCCCGACCGCCCGAACTCGCAGACATAGAGGTTGCGGCCGTTGGCGTTCACGTCGACGCGCACGTCGCCCGCTTCGTTGAAGGGGATGATGTCGCCGGGCTGCAGGCGGCTGATCGTGTCGAGCGTCTGCGGCTCCAGGTGAATGCGCGCCTCCAGCGTCACCTTCGAGCGGCGGACCTGCTCGCTGAGCTGCTCGCTCCACTCGGCGCGGGTCTTTGCCACATTCGCCGGCCTCGGCGCAGCGATGACGGATTTCAGCAGCGTTGCCTGCGGAATGACGACATGGAACGTCGAGAGGACGGGCCCAATGCCGACGGCCATGTTGACCATGGCGACATGCGTGTTCTGCGTGCCGTCTTCGACGGGCTTGCGTAGTTCCGCGTTGTGCGCGGCGCCGAGCAGGGGTTCGAAGCTGGTCGCGCTGGAAACCGCGGTTTTCAGGACGCCGGAGATGCGGTCGAACATCATGGCCGCGACGTCGAGCTCGATCTTCGACAGCGGCCGGGGCTGCGGGTCCTCGATGGAATCGCTGACGGCGCCGAGCATGTTCTCGACAAGCGTGATGATGAGCGGGCTGTCGCAGATCAGGGTGAAATGCTCGCACCAGTCGCGCAGCGACGCATCGCAGAAGGCCATGGCGCCGCCGAGGCCTTCCGTCAGTTCCCCGAACTTGCCCATCGTAAAGCCGGCATAGGACACGGCGACCTCGAAGCCGAGTTCGCTTTCCAGCATGTCGGGCAGGAATTTGGAGAACACGTCGCCGAGCGTGGCGCAAAGCTTGGAGATGGTCTCGCGGTCGCCGAGCTTGCCGGTGAGGCGGGCAAGAACGATCGGATCCATGGACGGGGCTGCGGTTACGGTCGCTGTGCTCATCGATCAGGCCGCCTTCGTATCGCCGCCGCCGCCGGGATTCATCATCTCCTGTTCCACGGCGTCGATGGACGGGCGCTCATAGGAGGAGATGGTCTTGCGGCCGTATTCCAACGCGACCTGAGGAACCGAGCCGTTCATGTAGGCGAGGAGCGTCTGCTTGACGATCACGTAGAGGCGGTTCTGCTTTTCGCGCACCACCTTGATGTTGGTGGTGATGGGCGTGACGATGGAATAGGACAGGAAGATGCCGAGCATGGTGCCCACGAGCGCCGAGCCGATGAGGCCGCCGAGCACTTCGGGGGATTCGTTGATCTTGCCCATCGCCTTGATGACCCCGAGAACGGCGGCGATGATGCCGATGGCGGGGAAGGCGTCGCCCATGGTGGAGAGCGCCTGGTAGGGCTTCATCTTGTCGCGCGTGATCGTCTGGATTTCCTCGTCCATCAGCGCCTCGATCTCGTGGCTGCGGGCATTGCCGATGATGATGAGGCGAACGTAGTCGCAGATGAAGGCCGTCAGTTCCTTGTTGGCGAGAACCGTCGGCGCGGACTGGAAGATGGGCGATTCTGCCGGGTTGTCGATATGGGCCTCGATCTCGTTGCGGGATTTGGTGCGCAGGTCCCGCATCAGGCTGTAGAGCACGCCCAGCGTATCGAGATAGTGGCGTTCCTTCGGCACCTTGTGCTTGAAGGCTTCCCCGAGCGCCTTGCCGGTTTCCTTGATCACCTTCATCGTGTTGGCGACGATGAAGCCGCCGACCCCGGCGCCGCCGATGATCAGGAGCTCGAATGGCTGGTTGAGCACCTCGACATGGCCGCCCATGGCCATGAAGCCGCCGAGGATACAGCCGATGGTGACGATGAGGCCGATTACAATGTTCATAAGCGCAGGTGTCCCGACACAGTTCTGACCCTTCGGAAATACGGTTCCAGCCTTGCGTGAAGCTGTACCTGAGGCCGGGTTCGTGGATCAGGTTCGCGCAAGCAAAACCCCGCAGGATCATGGTTCAGAACGGGCCTTCGCGCCCTCGTGAACCTTGATCGGCGGGCCATCGTGACGACCACCTATACGAGCTACAAGCTGATTTCCTCGGACCTCCAGACATCGCTCACGCGCGTGTCGGAGCAGCCGGACGTCAAGCGCGAGACCGAATATTACCTGTCGAAGATCGGCGACGTGAAGTCGATCGACGACTTCTTCGCCGACAGCCGCCTTTACAACTACGCCATGAAGGCGCACGGCCTGGACGACATGGCCTATGCCAAGGCCTTCATGCGCAAGGTGCTGACGGAGGGCGTCGACGAGAAGGGCGCCTTCGCGAACCAGCTTTCGGACACACGCTACAAAGCATTGGCCGAATCGCTGAACTTCGCCCGCCACGGCGAACTGGCGACCACCTTCGAGCGCGCCCAGAAAGGCATTGCCGACAAGTACATGCGCCAGACGCTGGAGGTCAGCGCCGGCGAGGACAATACCGGCGTGCGGCTCGCGCTCTATTTCGAACGCATGGCCTCGTCCATCACGTCGGGCTATTCCATCATCGCCGATGATGCGCTGGCGCAGGTCGTGCGCACGGCATTCCAGCTTCCCGCCGAGTTCGCCGCGACCGACGTGGACCGCCAGGCCGCGTACTACGAGGACATCCTTGATCTCGACGACCTCAAGGATCCCGCGAAGGTCGGCAAGCTCCTCGAGCGCTTCACCGCGATGTGGGAACTCGAAAACCCCGCCGGCAGCTACGATCCGCTGACCGTCTTCCAACCGTCCAGCCTGACCGGCATTTCGACGGACCTGCTTCTTTCCATCAACAACCTGAAACTCGGAGGCCGCTGAGCATGCAGACCGGGCTTTATGTCTCGCTTTCGTCCCAAATTGCACTCGACCGCCGTATGGCAACGCTTGCCGATAACGTCGCGAATTCCACGACTGTCGGTTTCCGCGCCACCGAAGTGAAGTTCAACCAGGTCGTCAGCGACCAGAAGAACGCCGATGTCGCCTTCGTTTCGCAGGGCGAGGAATTCCTCTCGACCCGCAACGGCGGCATGACGCAGACCAACGGCGCGCTGGATTTCGCCATCAAGGGCGACGCCTGGTTCCAGGTGGAAACGCCGGCCGGCGCGACGCTCACCCGCGACGGGCGCTTCACCCTGACGGAGGCAGGCGAACTCGTCACGCTGAACGGCTATCCCGTGCTCGATGCCGGCGGCGGTCCGATCCAGATCGACGGCAATGCCGGCCCGATCACGCTCAGCGCAGACGGCCAGCTCAACCAGAATGGCAGGCCGGTCGCAGCCCTCGGTATTTTCGAGGCGGATCTGTCGGGCGGCTTCGTGCGCGCCGGTAACAGCGGCATCATCCCCGCGCGGGCGCCGCAGCCGATCCTCGACCGCGTCGATGCCGGCGTGATGCAGGGTTACGTGGAGGAATCGAACGTCAACGCCATCGCCGAGATGACGCAGCTCATCCAGGTCACGCGCGCCTTCGAGAATATTGCGGCGCTGATGCGCGGCAGCGAGGATTCGATGAACGAGGCGGTCCGCACGCTCGGGGGCAGCAAGTAAACCATGGCATCCCAAGGCAACACGGCGAAGGTTCCCGGCACGGCCGACGGCGCGCGCAAGCTCAATGCGCTGGCCGGGCTGGTGCGTCGCTACGCGTCCCCGGAATTCTCGGTTGCCCATGGCGGCCACGTCCAGACCATCGCCGCCGGCAACTACACCGTCAGCGGCCTGTCGCGCCATGTGCGGCTTGGCGAGTTCGTCGCGCACAAGAGCGCGACGGGTATTCATCTGGGCGAGGTCGTGCGCGTCGATACGGATTCGGTGGTGGTCTGCCCGATCGAGCCGGGAGAGCCGATCGGCATCCACGATACGGTCATCCGCAAGGGCGCCTTCCGCGTCGCGCCGACCGCCTCCTGGTGCGGGCGCACCATCAATGCGCTCGGCGAGCCCATCGATGGCCTTGGTCCCCTGGTCCAGGGGGATGTCCGCCGGTCGATTTCCAATTCCGCGCCGCCATCGATGACGCGCAAGCGCGTCGAAACCGGCTTCAGCACGGGCGTTCGCGCCATCGATATCTTCGCGCCGCTCTGCCTTGGCCAGCGTCTCGGCATCTTCGCCGGCTCGGGTGTCGGCAAGTCGACGCTTCTGTCGATGCTGGCGCGGGCGGATGCCTTCGACAAGGTCGTCATCGCGCTGGTGGGCGAACGCGGCCGCGAAGTGCGCGAATTCATCGAGGATACGCTCGGCGACAATCTCGCAAAGTCCGTGGCGGTCGTCGCCACCAGCGACGAAAGCCCGATGCTGCGCAAGATGGCGCCGCTGACGGCCGTCACCATCGCCGAGCACTATCGCGACCAGGGTGACAACGTTCTGCTGATCATCGACAGCGTCACGCGCTTTGCCCACGCCATCCGCGAAGTGGCGACGGCGTCGGGCGAACCGCCCATCGCGCGCGGCTATCCGGCCTCGGTCTTTACCGAGCTGCCGCGCCTTCTGGAGCGCGCCGGCCCGGGCGCGGAAGGCACCGGCAGCATCACCGCGATCATCTCGATCCTCGTCGACGGCGACAATCACAACGATCCGATCGCCGACTCGACGCGCGGCATTCTCGACGGCCACATCGTCATGGAGCGAAGCCTTGCGGAAGAGGGGCGCTATCCGCCCATCAACCCGCTCGCCTCGATCTCGCGTCTTGCCCGCAAGGCCTGGACGCCGGACCAGGAGAAGCTGGTTGGGCGGTTGAAGTCGCTGATCCACCGCTTCGAGGAGACGCGCGACCTGCGCCTCATCGGTGGCTATCGCCCCGGTGCCGATCCCGACCTCGACATGGCGATCAAGCAGGTGCCGATCATCTACGAAGTGTTGAAACAGACGCCGGGCGAGCGGCCGGCCGGCGATGCATTCACCGACCTAGCGACCGCGCTCAAGAACGCGGCCGCCCAGCAGGGCGGCGCACCGGCCGTGCGAAGGGGATGACAGTGACGGATTTCGATGCGGATCAACCTGTCCAGCCGCTGAAGCGGATGGAAAAGGCAAGTTACAGCGCCGGCGACAAGGTGCTCGTCGGCACCGGCGTCCTGCTTGCGGCGGGTGCTGCCTTCTTTCCCTGGTATGTCTTCCTCAATCCGGGGAAATTCTCGGTGCCGACCCTCTGGCAGGGATCGACCCGCAACCTGCCCGAGACGGCCGCAAAGGAGGTCATGAGTGTTTCGCCGGCCGCCATGGTGGACGACGACAAGACGCGGGCTCTCGACAGTCTCGATCCGGTTGCCACCGCCACCACATCGGCGCTCGGCAAGGAAAAGACGTTGGGTGCACCCGTCGAGACGGGCCTGAACCAGCCGCTGCCGGCGAACTCCGGCTTCCGGCTCATGCACGTGGCCAACGGCCGGGCCCTGATCGAGGATGCGCGCGGCATGTATATCGTGCGCGTCGGCTCCATCCTGCCGGATAACAGCCGTCTTGCGACGCTGGAGCAGCGCGACGGCGCCTGGGTCATCGTCACCTCGAACGGCGACATCATCAAGCGGAACTGAGGGGCGGACCAACCTGCCTTTTCGATTCGGCCGGCGGCGCATCGAGCGCCCGCGGGCCGTTTGCCGTTCTGTGGCGCATCACTTAATTCCCCTGAAAATCAGGCACTTGCGCGGCAGGTCCCGCAAGTGCAAGTCCCGCGCAAGATTGGTTCCCTAGGTTCGCCATGAACAAGGATGGAGCTTGTCATGCAACCGATACAACTGTTTGAACTGGCATCGAAACAGGCCGAATGGCTCGCGACCCGCCAGAGTGTCGTTGCAGGCAACATCGCCAACGCCAACACACCCGGTTTCAAGGCGAAGGACGTCACACCCTTTCAATCGGTGCTCGAAACCACGAGCGCCCGCATGGCGGCAACGCATCCCGGCCATTTCACCGAAACCGAAATGGCCAGCCGCGTCATCACGACCAAGCCCACCGAAGAGATCGGCGTGCAGGAATCCGGCAATACCGTCGGGCTTGCCGATGAGCTCATGAAAGAGGGTCAGGTCAAGCGTGACTTCGAATTGAATGCCGGCCTCGTCAAGGCCTTTCATCGCATGATGCTGATGACAGTCAGAAGGTAAGAAATGGATCCTCTTGTAGCCTCCCTGAAAGTAGCAGCCTCCGGTCTGGAGGCGCAGTCGACACGTATTCGTATCGTTTCGGAAAACCTGGCCAACGCACGCTCGACGGGTGACACGCCCGGCGCCGATCCGTTCCGCCGCAAGACCGTTACCTTCACCTCCGAGCTGGACCGCCTGAGCGGCTCCTCGACCGTCGAGGTGTCGCGTCTCGGTTTCGACGAGGGCGAGTTCACCACCGAATACGACCCCGGCAATCCGGCTGCGGATGAAAAGGGCTACGTCAAGATGCCGAACGTCAACGTGCTGGTCGAGATGGCCGATATGCGCGAGGCGAACCGCTCCTATGAAGCCAACCTGCAAAGCATCAAGCAATCGCGCGACCTCATCAGCGCGACCATCGACCTTCTGAGGGCCTCGCAATGATCGACAGCGTAAAGGGCGTCAGCTCGCTTTTCCCGAACGATGCCCTGTCGGGCGTCGACAAGACGGCCTCCGGCCTCGTTTCGGGCGCCGCCGCGCAGGGCACCGGCCAGATGAGTTTCGCCCAGGTCATGGGCGACATGGCGACCGACATGACCAACGCGCTGAAGCTCAGCGAGACCAAGTCATTCGACGCCATCCAGGGCAAGGCATCGACCCGCGAGGTCGTCGATGCCGTCATGAACGCCGAGCAGACGCTGCAGACCGCCATCGCCTTCCGCGACAAGGTCGTCACCGCCTATCTCGAAATCGCAAGAATGCAGATCTGAGGACCGGACATGAAAGCCCTTGCCATTGCCGCCACCGGCATGAACGCGCAGCAGACCAACCTCGAAGTCATCGCCAACAACATCGCGAACATCAACACGACGGGTTACAAGCGTGCGCGCGCCGAGTTCTCCGATCTGCTCTACCAGACGGAGCGTGCTGCCGGCGTTCCGAACCGGGCCAACCAGGCCGTGGTGCCGGAAGGCGTCATCGTCGGTCTCGGCGTCAAGACGGCTGCCGTGCGCAATCTGCATCTCCAGGGCGGTCTCGTTTCGACGGGCAACTCCTTCGACATGGCGCTGATCGGCCGCGGCTGGTTCCAGATCGAGGCGCCCGATGGCACCACCCTCTACACCCGCGCCGGCGCCTTCAACACCAATGCGGAAGGCCAGATCGTGACCCTCGACGGTTACACGGTCGTGCCGGGCATGACGGTACCCGTCGATGCGACGGAAGTGACCGTCAACAAGTCCGGCCAGGTCTTCGCGACGGTGGCGGGCCAGCAGCAGGAACTCGGCCAGATCACGCTGGCGAACTTCGTCAACGAGGCGGGCCTCGAGCCGATGGGCGAAAACCTCTTCCGCGAAACCGCCGCCTCCGGCGCCGCCAATGTCGGCACGCCGAACGAGGACGGCTTCGCCTATATCCAGCAGAACTACCTGGAAAGCTCCAACGTCGACCCGGTCAAGGAAATCACCGACCTCATCTCCGCCCAGCGCGCCTATGAGATGAACTCCAAGATCATCCAGGCCGCCGACGAAATGGCCGCCGTGGTCAGCAAGAACCTGAGATAGCAACCGGAAACCCGGGGAACATGATGTTTCGCCTGACAGAAGCCCTTCGTACGGGAAAGACCCTTCCAACACTGCGCCGCGCGGTTCTCACCGTATCCGCCGTGCTGGCCGGTCTCCTCGTGGCAGACGCGGCCCTTGCCGATGCCCGCATGGCCGTCGTGCCCAAGCGCATCATCTATCCCGGCGAGGCGCTTGATGCGGGCCAGCTCGAAGAGGTCGAGGTCACCAACCCGAACATCGTCAAGGGCTATGCGGAAAGCATCGGCGCGGTCAGCGGGCTGGTGAGCAAGCGGACCCTGCTTCCCGGCCGCGTGATCCTGACGTCGGCGCTTCGCGAGCCCTTCGCCGTCGCGCGCGGCACCACGATCAGCCTGGTCTTCGACAACGGATCGCTCGTCCTGCGCGCTGCCGGAACGCCGCTTCAGGACGGGTCGGTCGGCGAACTGGTGCGGGTCCGCAACAAGGATACCGGCGTGATCGTCTCCGGCACCGTCATGGATGACGGCACGGTCCATGTGGTGGTGAAATGATGCGCGCCCTGTTCCTTCGTGCCGTCGCCGTCCTCGCCTGCGTCATGCTCGCGGCGGGACCGGCTTTGCCGGCCGCCCGCATCAAGGATGTGGCCTCGTTGCAGGCCGGCCGTGACAACCAGTTGATCGGCTACGGCCTCGTCGTCGGTCTCCAGGGCACGGGCGACAGCATGCGCTCCTCGCCCTTCACCGAACAGTCCATGCGGGCGATGCTGCAGAACCTCGGCATCTCGATGGTGGGCACGCAGACGCGCGCCAAGAACATCGCCGCCGTTCTCGTGACCGCAAACCTGCCGCCCTTCGCCAGCCCCGGCAGCCGGATCGACGTGACGGTCGGCTCGCTCGGCGACGCCGCTTCGCTGCGTGGCGGCACCCTTGTCATGACCTCGCTTTCCGGCGCCGACGGGCAGATCTATGCCGTCGCGCAGGGATCGATCGTGGTGACCGGTGTCAGCGCCAACGGCGATGCCGCGACCGTCCAGCAGGGCGTGACCACGGCCGGCCGCGTGCCGAACGGCGCGATCATCGAGCGTGAACTGCCTTCGCGGTTCAAGGACGCGGCCGATCTCGTGCTGCAACTGCGCAACCCCGATTTCTCCACGGCCGTCGGCATGGCCGACGCGATCAACCGCTACGCGGCCGCCCAGTACGGCGGGCCGATCGCCGAATCGCGCGATTCGCAGTCGGTCTATATCGCAAAGCCGAAGATGGCCGATCTCGCCCGCCTGATGGCCGATATCGAGAACCTTGTCGTCGAGACGGACGTGCCGGCGCGCGTGGTCATCAACGAGCGGACCGGAACCATCGTCATCGGCCAGGATGTGCGCATCTCGCCGGTCGCCGTCAGCTACGGCACGCTCACCGTGCAGGTCAACGAGATGCCGCAGGTCGTGCAGCCGGAGCCGTTCTCACGCGGCGTGACCGCGGTGCAGCCGAACACGGATATCCTCGTCCAGCAGGAAGGCGGCAATGTCGCGATGATCGACGGCTCCAGCCTCCGCTCGCTGGTCTCCGGCCTCAACAGCATCGGCGTCAAGCCCGATGGCATCATCTCCATCCTGCAGAGCATCAAGACCGCAGGGGCCCTCCAGGCAGAACTGGTACTGCAATGACGACAGGCACGACCACATCCACTCTTCTGCGGCGACTGGCCTTGCCATTCGCCGCGGTCGTGCTGCTGGCCATTCCCGGCGCCTACGCCGAGGAGCGCCCGGTCATCATGACGACGAAGGCGAGCGCCGACGAGATCCGCGAGTTCTGCACGAACATCGCCGATGCCGCGCGCGACCAGCGCTACCTTCTCCAGAAGAAGGAACTCGAGGACCTCCAGAAGGGCGTCGACGAGCGCATCAAGACGCTGGAGGCGCGTCGGGCCGAATACGAGGACTGGCTGAAGCGGCGCAACGACTTCCTGAAGTCCGCCGAGGCGAACCTCGTCGAAATCTACCGCAAGATGAAGCCGGACGCGGCGGCTTCGCAGCTGGCCGAACTCGATCCCGAGATCGCTTCGGCCATCGTGATGAAGCTGCCGCCGCGCCAATCGAGCACCATTCTGGGGGAAATGCCGGCCGACAAGGCCGCCATGCTCACCCGCATCATCGCGTCTGCGAGCGATGCGAACACGTCAAAGGACCCGTCATGAAGAAGACAGCCGTCGCACTTTCCGTGGCGCTGGCCCTGTCCGGCTGCTCGAACCAGGCGATCAAGGAGATCGGCAAGGCGCCGGCGATGAGCCCCATCGGCAGCGGCCTCAACTATGCCGCCACGCCGCAGATGGCCATGTATCCCAAGCAGCCCCGCACGGCGGTTTCCGGCTACTCGATCTGGAGCGACCAGCAGTCGGCTCTCTTCAAGGATTCGCGCGCCTTCAAGATCGGCGACATCCTGACGGTCAATATCCGCGTCAATGACAAGGCGAGCTTCGACAACAAGACCGACCGCTCGCGCACCAACAAGAGCGGCATCAATTTCGGCCTCACCGGCCAGACCAGCTCAAGCAGTGTGGACGCCGAAGGCGATCTGAAATTCGGGTCATCGACGAGCACGAAGGGTGACGGCTCGACCGAGCGCTCGGAAAAGCTGAACCTGCTCGTTGCCGCCGTGGTCACCGGCGTCATCGAGAACGGCAACCTCCTCATCAGCGGCTCGCAGGAAGTGCGCGTCAACCATGAGTTGCGCATCCTCAACGTCGCCGGCATCGTGCGGCCGCAGGATGTCGATGCCAACAACCAGATCGCCTATGAGCGGATTGCCGAGGCCCGGATCTCCTACGGCGGCCGCGGCCGCCTGACCGAGGTGCAGCAGCCGCCATGGGGCCAGCAGGCGCTCGACCTGTTCTCGCCGATCTGACGGCCCAATACGGAAAGAAACACATGGCGGACGACGATCAGGGCACAGAGAAGAAGAAGTCCTCTCCGGTCATCACCATCGCGGTCATCGCCGTCCTGTCGCTCCTGGCAGGCGGCGGCGGCTGGCTTGTGGGCAACATGCTCGCCCCACCGCCCGCGGAGGAGGTCGCCAAGGCCGAGCCGGCAGCCGCCGCCGCCGAGGGCGGTCATGGTGGGGGTGGCGGGAAGGGCGCGGAGGGGCAGGAGGTGCCGCACATCTCCACCCCCGCGAACGGCATCGTGCTTCTCGACCCGATCACCAGCAACCTCGCCTACCCCTCCGACAACCGCGTGCGGCTCGAAGTCGCCTTGATGTTCAAGGACGCGCCGGATGTCGCCCTGGCGGAGGAAATCCACCAGGATATCCTGGCCTATATGCGCACGGTGTCGCTCCAGCAGGTGCAGGGACCACGCGGCTTCCAATATCTCCGGGATGACCTCCAGGAGCGGGTTGACCTCAGGTCCGAAGGGCGCGTAACCAACGTTATGTTCCGAACCTTTGTGATCGAATGATTCGCGTCCTCCTGACCTTTGTCGCCATGATGGCGATGACCGGTGCGGCCTATGCCCAGCAGCAGCTGCAACTGCCGGGTGGTCTCCTCAATGCGCCCATCGACGGTTCGGCGGCGTCCTGGATCATCCGCACCTTCGGCATCCTGACCGTTCTGTCGGTCGCGCCCGGTATCCTGATCATGGTGACAAGCTTTCCGCGCTTCGTCATCGCCTTCTCGATCCTGCGTTCGGGCATGGGCCTTGCCACCACGCCCTCGAACATGATTCTCGTCTCGCTTGCGCTGTTCATGACCTTCTACGTCATGGCCCCGACCTTCGACCGCGCATGGCAGAACGGCGTCGAACCGCTGATCGCCAATCAGATCGACGAGACGGAGGCTGCCAAACGCATCGCCGAGCCGTTCCGCGAATTCATGGTCGCCAATACGCGCGACAAGGACATCGAACTTTTCATTTCGCTCGCCGAAGAACGCGGCCAGACGGTCGTCCAGGACAATGTCGCGGACCTGCGCGTCGTCATTCCCGCCTTCATGATCTCGGAGATCCGCCGCGGCTTCGAGATCGGCTTCCTGGTCGTGCTGCCCTTCCTCGTGATCGACCTGATCGTCGCCACCATCACCATGGCGATGGGCATGATGATGCTGCCGCCGACGTCGATCTCGCTGCCCTTCAAGATCCTGTTCTTCGTGCTGATCGACGGCTGGAACCTGCTTGTCGGCAGCCTCGTGCGGTCGTTCAGTTAGACCCTCTTAACCATAGCGCTTTACCGGCTATTTACCCTGTTTTTCAACGGGTTGAATGCTTCCTTCCGACTTAAGGAGTTGGCAAGGATTGGCTGCGACTTTTGCCTCAACACGACGGGTTTGGTTTCCCTTCACTGCGTTGAAGCACCGAGTTGGCATGAGGCCGACCGTCGTAACCGGTAAGTTTTTTTCAGTCCGGTATGTCCCCACCAGTATTTCGTTCAAAGGGACAACTACAATGTCGAGCATTCTCACCAACACGTCTGCAATGTCGGCTCTTCAGACGCTGCGCACGATCAACAACGACATGGAAACGACGCAGGGCCGCATCTCGTCCGGCATGCGTGTTGGCGCGGCTTCGGACAACGCTGCCTACTGGTCGATCGCGACCACCATGCGTTCCGACAACGCAGCCCTTTCCGCCGTTCAGGACGCCCTCGGCCTCGGCGCCGCAAAGGTCGACACGGCCTATGCCGGTGTTGAAGCCGCAATCGACGTCGTCAAGGAAATCAAGGCCAAGCTCGTCACGGCAACCGAACAGGGCGTCGACAAGGTCAAGGTCCAGGAAGAAGTCAAGCAGCTCCAGGAACAGCTGAAGAGCATCGGCGCCGGCGCCACGTTCAACGGCGAAAACTGGCTGGCTGGCGGTGCGGACGACGCGACTGTCGTAACCGGCTTCGTTCGCGGCAGCGACGGCACCGTCAAGGTCACGACCGCGACCTACGACGCCCAGGCCGGCTCGCTCTTCGGCGCCTATGACCCGGCCACCGGCACGGTCGACGACGCCTCGGGCATCCTCGCCAACGTCCTGGCCATCGAACTCGACGGCACCGAAGATGACGCCGCCATGGCCACCCACCTCGACACGGTCGAAACCGCCCTGTCCAGCATGCAGACCGTCGGCTCGACGCTCGGCTCGCTGTCCAAGCGCATCACGCTTCAGGAAGACTTCGCTTCGAAGCTTTCCGACGCCATCGACAAGGGCGTAGGCCGCCTCGTCGACGCCGACATGAACGAAGAGTCCACGCGCCTCAAGGCCCTGCAGACCCAGCAGCAGCTGGCGATCCAGTCGCTGTCGATCGCGAACTCCAACTCGCAGAACATCCTCTCGCTCTTCCGTTAATAGACGGATGGAGGAAGGCGCGGAGGGCTGACCCGCGCCCCACCTTCGAAAAGGCCGCTCCCGGTGACGGGGGCGGCTTTTTGCATTTTTTTTCCGCGCTCAAGACTTCATTAACTTTATTGCGGTTTTCTTGGCCCATCGAAACGGTGGGTTAACCAAGAAACTTAACCGGTTAGCAGGCATGATGCTGACCACCGTTCCCCGGCTAACATCCGGAATGCCCTTCCTCAGTCAGCCACTCAAGGGGCACGCATCTCATGACCAGCATTCTTACCAACGTCGCGGCTATGTCCGCTCTCCAGACCCTGCGTTCGATCGGCAGCTCCATGGAAACCACGCAGGATCGTGTTTCCTCGGGCATGCGCGTCGGCGAAGCCTCCGACAACGCCGCCTACTGGTCCATCGCGACCACGATGCGTTCGGACAACATGGCTCTCTCCGCTGTTCAGGACGCTCTCGGCCTCGGCGCCGCCAAGGTTGATACCGCTTATGCCGGCATGGAAGCCGCCATCGACGTCGTCAAGGAAATCAAGGCCAAGGTAACCGCCGCCACCGAACAGGGCGTCGACAAGGCCAAGGTTCAGGAAGAAATCACGCAGCTGCAGCAGCAGCTCGTCTCGATCGCCAGCGGCGCCGCATTCAACGGCCAGAACTGGCTCGTATACGACAACACCAACACCGACCCGACCAACGTTGCCGACAAGACCGTCGTCTCCGGCTTCATCCGCAGCGCCGACGGCACAGTCAAGGTCAGCACCACAACCTACACCCTGCAGGATCTGCCGGACGTTAGCGCCGGCACGAACTCCAACGTTCTGTTCTCGACCGTAGACACCGACGATCATACGGCCAGCGCCGGCGGTATCCTCGGCTCGGTTATCGACGATCTCGGCGTAACGGCTGCTTCCGCCGACTGGGATGCTGCCACGACCATCGTCAACATGACGATCACCGACTACACGGACGCCGACATGGCCGACGCCCTGTCGCTCGTGGAAGCCGGCCTCCAGCAGATGACGAAGGCTGCTTCGCAGCTCGGCTCGATCTCCATGCGCATCAACCTGCAGGAAGATTTCGCCAACAAGCTGACGGACGCCATCGACAAGGGCGTTGGCCGCCTGGTCGATGCCGACATGAACGAAGAGTCCACCCGCCTCAAGGCCCTTCAGACCCAGCAGCAGCTTGGCATCCAGTCGCTCTCGATCGCCAACTCCTCGTCGGAAGGCATTCTCTCGCTCTTCCGTTAATCGGAAGACGGATAGAAAGTTTGACGCAGTTTCGAAGGCCCCGGCTCAGCCGGGGCCTTTGCCGTTTCGGGGCGCCCGTCAGAGTGGCGCGTGAAGAAAGGCCGGCATCACGCCGCCCGTTGCCCTCCGTTGGAGGTAAAGGCACGCCGTATCCAACGCCTCCCGGATGGTGACGTCCATGTCGAGATACCGATAGGTGCCGAGCCGTCCGACGAAGGTGACGTCGGTCTCGCGCTCGGCCAAAGCCGCGTAGTCGGCAAGCAGCGCCTTCTCCTCGACGAGCCGGATCGGGTAGTAGGGGATGTCGTCGGGACCGCAGGCACGCGAGAACTCCCGGTAGCAAACCGATCCTTCGTGCGCCTCCCAGGGCGAAAAATGCTTGTGCTCGGTGATGCGGGTATAGGGCACCGCGAGGTCGGCATAGTTCATCACCGCGCAGCCCTGGTAGTCACCCTGATACGAGAAGCGCTCGAAATCCAGCGTTCGATAGCCCAGCCGGCCATGGCCGTAGTCGAAGTAACCATCGAGCGGACCGGAATAGAAGACATGGGCGAAGCCATCGCTCCATGTCCGGTCGAAGCGGGTTTCCAGCTTCACCGTGATGTCGGGGTGATCGAGGATATTGTCGACCATCGCTGTGTAGCCGTTTTCCGGCATGCCCTGATGGGCGTGTGAGAAATAGTCGTCTTCGTAGTTGAAGCGCACCGGCAGGCGCTTGAGGATGGCGGCCGGCAGGTCCGCGGGCGGGCAGCCCCACTGTTTGCGGGTGTAGCCCTCGAAGAAGGCCGCGTAGAGGTCGCGGCCGACGAAGCGCAGCGCCTGCTCCTCGAAGGTCCTGGGGTCTGTGATGGATGTATCGGCCTGCGCTTCCACGAAGGCGCGCGCCTCGTCCGGGCGAAAGCATGTCCCGAAGAACTGGTTGATCGTGTGCAGGTTGATGGGCAATGAATAGACCTGCCCGCCGCTCACCGTCTTCACCCGGTTCTTGTAGGGCCGGAAGGTCTGGAAGCCGTTGACATAGTCCCACACCTCCGTGTCGTCGGTGTGGAAGATGTGCGGCCCATAGACATGCACCAGGACGCCGGTATCGGGGTCGCGCTGCGTATGGCAGTTGCCGGCGATATGGTCGCGCGCATCGATGACCTCGACCTGAAACCCCTCCTGCGCCAGTTCCCGGGCGATGACGGCACCGGAAAGCCCGGCGCCGACAACGAGTATCCTGTCCTTCGCCTGCATCCGCCGCTCCGTTTCAGGTCGCTGCGTTCGCGGGCCACAGGCGCGCATCCGGCTGAAGCGGCGCATAGGCGTCGAGGGCGGCGAGCTCGGCCCGGTAGCGCGCGCGGTAGCTTGCGTTATCCTCGAACTCGATTTCGGCGGCGGCCAGTTGGGTGCCGATCTCGTGGTAGATGTCGAGGTTGCGCAGGTCCGGGATCGGCGTTTCACCGCGTTCCGCCTCGCCCTGTATCTGCCAGAAGATCGCCTCGAGCCGGCGCGCGAGCGCGGGGGTATCGCGCAATGCGCAGGTCTCGCGCTGCTCTTCGAGGGAACGGCGGATATCCGAAAGCCGTGCCGGATCCTGCGCGAGAGCGATGGCGGTGCGCACATAATCGTCCGGCCCATCGCAGATCAGCTCGGGAATCCCGGCGGCCGCCACGATGCTGGAGCAGAAGCGTGCGGCAAAACTCTTGCCCGGCGCGGTCAGCACCGGCAGACCCTGCGTGACCGCGTCTGCGGCGGTCGAATGCGCGCCGTACGGGAAGGTGTCGAGGAAAAGATCGGCAAGGCCGATGCGGGCCAGGTGATCCGGGTTCTGCGCCTTGCCGGCGAAGATGATGCGGTCCGGCGCGATACCGCTTTCTGCCGCGCGGCTGCGAAGGAGCTCGTTGGCTACGTCGTCGCCGGCGAGCAGCCACAGCACGCTGCCGGGGGTCGCTTCAAGGATCGTCATCCACCGCGCAAAGCAGGGGGCGGTGATCTTCTGCATGCCGTTGAAGCTTGCAAAGACGAACGCATCTTCCGGCAGCCCCGCTTCCGCCCGCGTGGGACGGGGATTGACGAGGCGCGCGCGGTCCACCGGCTGGTTGCAGGGGATGCGCAGAACCTTCTCGGTATAATAAAGCTCGTTTTCCGGCGGCACGATGCGCTCGTCCGCGATCATGTACTGGTGGTAGGGGCTCGCCATGGTGCCAGGATAGCCGCAGAAGTTCACGATCGCTGGTGCCGGCCGGTAGGCGAAGATCGCGGTGCGCGCGTGTTTCGTATAGCCGTTGACGTCGATCAGCACGTCGATCTCGTCGTCGGCGATCATCCGCGCGGCGTCAAGGTCGTTCAGCTTGGCGATGTCGCGCCAGTGATCCACGGCCCGCTGGATACGCGCCTGTGTGGGATCGAGAGGCGCCGGATCGCCGCAATAATAGGCGTAGATTTCCACGCTCGCCTTGTCATGCAGTTCCAGCACCTCGCTCAGCGCGAAGCCCACGGCATGCTGGCGCAGGTCAGAGGAGAGGTAGCCGACGCGCAGCCGCGCTCCGGTGCCGGTTTTCTGCCGCACCGGCTTGGGGCTGAACGCCGCCAGGTCCGCCGGGCGGCCGACGGTCGTGCGGGCGTAGCGATAGGCCTTGGCCATCTGGAAGAGGGGATCGTCGGCATAGCAGGCGATCGACATCGCCGACATCGCCTCCATGAACTGCTTCGGCGTGACATAAAGGGAAGGCTGCAACACCGGCCATTTGCATTGGCGCATGCGCAGCGAAATCCAGTGTTGCGCCGCTTCCGGCCGGGTCGGCGCAAGTTCCATCGCCTGCCAGAGCGCGGCTTCGGCTTCCTCCAGCCTGTCCGCCCCCTCCAGCACGCGGCCGATATGCTGCAGGCTGAGCAGCCGATGGGTGATCCTGTCCGGGGTGACGTCGGCGGTCGCATCCGCATAGGCCTGCCACTGCTCGACGGCCGGTCCGATCAGGCCGCAATCCTCAAGCGTCCGACCGAGATTGATATACGCCTGGCCGAATTGCGGCTCGATGCGGATCGCTGCGCGCAGCGCATGCATCGCGCCGGCGGTGTCGCCAAGCGATGAAAGCGTGACGGCATAGTTGAAATAGGCGAGATGCAGCAGCGGATTCTTGTCGTTGAACGCGATCCAGAGCTTGTAGATCTCCGCAGCCGCGGGTCGATGCCCGGCCGCCGAAAGGTTCTCCGCTGACTGGAAGAGATCGGCAAGCGCAAGCTGCTGGTTGCGGGCGCGCGCCATGAGTTCGAGAAGCGGATTGCCCGGCACGGCGTCTACGGGGGAATTGGCAGTCATGGCATCCTGTCGGCATCGGCCTTTCAGCCCGATTTGGGCGGTTGAAGGGTCTTGCCGTCATAGCCGCCCAGACTTGCTTCGGGCTGGCCGCCCCTGTTCGATTCAGGGAACATGGCGTGCGCCGTTAATCGGAAATTAAAGGTTGTATCCTAACACTGGCACCAGTCGCGGAAACTGGCGGCTGCTGGCATAGGGATCGGGCTCATTCGAAGCGCCCGGAAGCATGACGCCCCGATGCGCAGGCTCGTGCGAGCCATGTCCTCCTTAAACATTCTTCGTCTTGCGGGATTCCTGGCGTTCGCACGTCCGGAGCGATCCTTGGAGCAAGCATGAGAGACCGTTGTCCTCATGCTGTGGCTGTGTCTTGCGAAGAATCACATTTGGCCAAGCACCGAGGTAGACACGATGTCGATTATTTCCGCCCTTAAGCCCGCCCAGTTCGCCCTTCTCGACAAGACCATTCTCGCCGGCCTGACGGCTGACGACGTGAAGTCGCTGTCCGCAGCGCAGATCAAGACGCTCGACGGCGAAAAGCTCGCCGCCCTGAACAAGGATGGCGTCAAGGATTTCACGGCCGCACAGTTCAAGGCCATCACCATCTCGGCCGTCAAGAGCCTGTCGGATGAACAGATCACCGCGATCGGCACCGGCGTTTCGAACCTTTCCGCCGCCCAGGTCTCGGCAATCTACGCTGAAAACGACGACGCCTTCGACGTCGCCCAGGTTACGGCTCTGACGAAGACGCATATCAAGGCGCTCGACGAAAAGGCCATCAGCGGCATCATCGCGCTGACCGGTGGTCTTGCCGCGCTTGCTGACGACGAAATCGCCGCAATCAGCACCAAGACGATCGCCGCCCTCTCCGATGCGGACGCAACGACCCTCGTCACCTCCGGCAAGCTGGGCACGAAGCAGATCGCCGCTCTGACCGCTACCCAGGTCGCCGCGCTCGACGCCGACGCCTTCACTGCCCTCGACGCCACGCAGGTCAAGGCCTTCACCGCCGCTCAGGTCAAGTCGATCGATATCTCGGCGCTGGGCGCCAAGGCAACGGACCTCACTGCCAAGCAGATCGCTGCGCTGTCGGATACGCAGGTCGCCGCTCTCGACGCCACCACCCAGCTCGGCGCCTTCGACGCCACGCAGATCAAGGCGTTCACTGCCGCACAGGTCAAGGTTCTCGACGTTGCCGATCTCGGCGCCAAGATCACGGACCTGTCCGCCAAGCAGATCGCTGCACTGACGGTTGCCCAGATCGGCGACCTCGACGGCGCTACCCAGGTGCAGGCGCTTGACGCCACCCAGGTCAAGGCTCTGACGACGGCGCAGCTTCAGGCCCTGGATGTCACCAAGATCGGCGACACGCAGATCGCGGACCTGACGCCGAAGCAGGTTGCGGCCTTCACGCCGGCCCAGCTTGGCGCCCTGGGTGACGAGCAGGTCAAGAACCTGACAAGCCCGCAGATCGCCGGCCTCAACGCCGCTGCCATCACCGCTCTCGGTGATGCGGACCAGATCAAGAATTTCGATGCCGCCCAGCTTCAGTCCATTAGCGTCAAGGCTTTCACCGGCCTGACCGCCACCCATATCGCTACGATCGATGCGACCCTCATCGACGACCTGACCACCAAGCAGGTCGCTTCGATCACGGCAGCACAGGCTGCCGCGCTCACCGGTGACCTCGCCACCAACCTGACGGAAACCCAGGTCGCCGCTCTGAGCGCCACGGCTCTCGCCGCCATCTCCGCTGAAGACTTCAAGACCTTCACGGATGCCGAAATCGCCCTGATCAAGCCGAAGTCGCTCGCCGGCCTCAGCGACGAGCACATCGCCGGTCTCGATGCCACGCAGCTCAAGGCGCTGACGGACAAGCAGATCCAGGCGCTGAACGTCACGCAGCTGAACGCGCTCGACCCCGACGCGCAGGTCAAGGAACTGCTCGAAGCCCAGGTCAAGGCACTTTCGACGAAGCAGATTGCCGGCCTCGATGCCGATCGGATCAAGGCCATCGACGTTTCTTACCTCGACAACAAGCAGCTTGCCGCCTTGACCACGACGCAGGTCGCTGCACTCGATCCCACCGAGCAGATCGCAAATCTGACGGAAACGCAGGTCAAGGCCTTGACGACCGCGCAGGTCGCGTCTCTGGTGGTCGAGCAGATCCAGGCTCTGACCGATGCCCAGGTCGCGGCGCTGACCACAAAGCAGGCCGCAGCGCTGACCGCAACGCAGATCGGTGAGTTCAGCGACGCGCAGGCGACCGCCCTCACGAAGGACCAGATCGCAGTTCTCTCCTCCACGGCGATCGGCGCCTTCACGAAGACTGCCCTCGCAACCTTCGCGGATGACGAGATCGCAGCGATCAATGTCAAGGCGGTCTCCGGCCTTACCGTGGAGCAGGTGGAAGAACTCGGCGAAACCCAGATCAAGTCCTTCACGGACCAGCAGGTCGCTGCCATGCAGAACGACGTCCTGCTCGCGGTGATCGCGGCCTACGCCGAAAGCAACGCCTGAGCCCTCGCTGTCCCGGCAGCATCCAACGACACAAACGGCGCGACCTCGGTCGCGCCGTTTTTGTTTTGCACACGCGCGTGCGCTGTAGAACGTCCTGACATCGTTCGAATTTACGCTTCCGTAATCTCCCTTAAGCTTTCCTTAACGGCATTAACCATTTGTTAACCATTCCCCGTTAACCAATGCTTAAGAACGTTGGACCGACGCCAGGGCAAACAAGCGCGTCGGATGCATGAAGCCCCTCCGCGTTACCGGTCCCGCCTCACTCCGGCATGTCCCCGACACTTCATTTCAGGGCAAGTGCCAATGACCAGTATTCTGACCAACTCCGCCGCCATGGCGGCGCTGCAGACGCTCCGTTCCATCGACACCAACATGCAGACGACGCAGGCGCGCGTCTCCTCCGGCCTGCGCGTCGAAACCGCCGCCGACAATGCCGCCTACTGGTCGATCGCCACGACCATGCGGTCCGACAACCGCGCCATCTCTACCGTCGCCGACGCGCTCGGCCTCGGCGCCGCCAAGGTCGATACCGCCTATACGGCGCTGGAAAACGTCATTGACGTGCTCAGCGAGATCAAGGCGAAGCTTGTCGCCGCCCGCGAGCCCGGCGTGGACAAGACGAAGATCAACGATGAAATCAAGGAGCTGAAGAACCAGCTGGTCTCGGCCGCGCAGTCCGCGTCCTTCTCCGGCGAGAACTGGCTTTACAACGCCGGCACCGATGCGCTCGGCATCAAGTCCGTCGTCGCCTCCTTCGTTCGCTCGGCCGACGGCAACGTCAAGGTCGCCACGCTGGACTTCGACACCGCCAATTCCGTGCTGATCGATGTCGAGAACCCCGCCGACGGCTATCTGACAAAGGCGATCGACGCCTCGACGCTGGCATCCGATCCGACGGCGCTCACGGGCGACTACTACCTGATCGACATGAGCAAGACGATCGACTCGGCCACGCCCGACACCGGCACCGAGATCGAGATCACCAACGACACGACCTATGAGGAACTGGACGCGATGATCAGCGTCACGGACTTCATCCTCAAGGACCTGACCAACGCGGCGTCCACGCTCGGCGCCATCACCAAGCGCATCGAAATGCAGGAAAGCTTCGTTGCCACGCTCGGCGACGTGATCGACAAGGGCATCGGCCGCCTGGTGGATGCCGACATGAACGAGGAATCGACCCGCCTCAAGGCGTTGCAGACCCAGCAGCAGCTCGGCATCCAGTCGCTGTCCATCGCCAATTCGAGCGCCGAAAACATCCTCCAGCTCTTCCGCCAGTAAGAGCCTGAGAGGTTTCCATCCGCCCGGCCGCTGGTCATCGGCCGGACGGGCGGCTGGGTCGCGCTATTTGCCCTGGCGCGGCCCAGCACCCTTCATCCTCGCACAAGTTTGAACCCCTAGGCTCGATGGCACGATCAGGAAGATTGTGCGCTTTCCGCCTCCCGGAGGGCGCTATGTCCAGGAGACAGGTCACCGGTGTTGTCAGGTACAAGTGTTTTCGAGAGCGAGCGTTCAAGCGGTCCGCGGTCCCCCCGCCGGGCCTTTTGCACGTTCGTCGGGCACGATGCGGTTTCTTGGGTGCCGGCATGAGTGTGCATCTCGCCCGTTATCTCAAGGATTTCAGCGCGCCCGCCCGCCCGCCGGCGCCGCTTTTCAAGCCGTCGAGCTTCGCGCAGCGGGATGACGGCGCAGCGACGGAGCCCTTTGCAATCGCGCCTGCCTTGCCTGCCGTAGACGTCGAGGCCGAGCGGGCCGACGCGTTCGAACAAGGCCGATCGGCTGCCGAGGCGGAGCTTCTGGCGCGGCACGAGGCCGAGCTGGCGGCCCTGAAAAGCGCGCATCAGGCGGCGCTCGAATCGCTCAAGGTGCGATACGAACAGGAATATGCCGAGGCGCTGGCCGAGCGCTTTTCCGCCTTCACCGCCGCGGTTGCCGACAGCGTTGCCGCCCAGGCCGCCCAGGTGCTGGCACCGGTCATGAGCCAGGTGCTGACGCAGGGCGCGGTTTCCGATCTCGCCCGCGTTATCGCCGAAGGCCTGCAGGAAGGCGAGGGCGTGACGATCACGGTGAAGGGGCCGGCGGACCTCTTCGACCAGCTGAAATCGCATTTCAACGAGCCGATGCCGGTCTTCCGGCACATCGAAGTGCAGGATGTGGATTTGACGGTGGAATTCGGTGACGCCGTTCTGGTAACGCGGATGGCCGCCTGGGCCGACACCGTCAGCAAGGTGCTTGGATGAGCGACGGCGAAAATCATCACCACGGCAAGAACGAGATCATCATCGTCAAACGCCACGGCGACCATGACGGGGATCATCATTCCGCCGCCTGGAAGATCGCCTATGCCGACTTCATGACGGCCATGATGGCGTTCTTCCTCGTCATGTGGCTCGTCAATGCGGCCAATGAGGAAACGAAAGCCTCGGTCGCCTCCTATTTCAATCCGATCAAGCTGACCGACGACAAACCGGCCGAGAAATCGGTCAAGAAGCCTGCCAATACGGCCGAAGGCGAGGCCACGCAGGACAAGTCCAAGGAACAGGGTCAGAAGCAGGAAAGCGGCAACGGCGCGGAAGACGGCAAGGACAAGAAGACGACGGCCGGCGAGGAGACGCAGTATTCCGAGGCGGACTTCTTCAACAATCCCTATTCCGTCCTGTCCGAAATCGCGCAGGAGGTCGGCCAGCAGGCGAATGTGAGCGCCAAGGGCGACGGCGGCGCCGCAAATTCGGGTCCCGCCACGGGCGCGAATGGCGGCGAGGCGTACCGCGACCCGTTCGATCCCGATTTCTGGACGCAGCAGGTGGAAATCTCGCAGGCGACCGATGCCGGCAGCGAAGCAAGCCCGAACAAGGACCAGTCCGCCACGCAGATGGCTGCCGTCGATACCGATCGCACGGTGGAAGATGCGCTGAAACAGGCGGATGCCGAAACGCAGGCGAAGGCCGAGGAGGCCGCCAAGGCTGAGGAAGCCAAGGCGACGGAGGAAAAGCAGGCGGAAGAGCTGAAGCAGCAGATCACCAGCCAGATCGGCACGATCGGCAAGCTTGCCGAAGGCCTGACCGTCACGCCCACGGAAGGCGGCCTTCTCGTCAGCCTGACCGACCAGCTCGATACGCCGATGTTCAACATCGGTTCGGCCGTGCCGCGGCAGGAGATGGTGCTCGCCATGGAGAAGATCGGCAAGATCCTCGAAGGACGGCCGGGTGCGATCGCCATTCGCGGTCATACGGATGCGCGACCCTTTGCCGGCGGCAAGAACGACAACTGGCGGCTGTCGATGGATCGCGCGCAGAGCGCCTATTACATGCTGGTCCGCGGCGGGCTGGAGGAAAAGCGCGTCAGCCAGGTCACCGGCTTCGCCGATCGCCGGCTGAAGGTGGCAGACGATCCGATGGCCGCCGCCAACCGCCGCATCGAAATCCTCATTCAGGCCGAGGGTGGCTGAGACGATGAAGCCATTCGCGCGCTTCCTTCTGGTGGGAACGGTTCTGGCGGCTGGCCTTTCAGCCGTCGTGCCCGCGCGCGCCCAGAGCCCTGACGATCTGGCGCCCTACAAGATGATCCGTTCGCTGCAATTCGTGCAGGATACGGTGGTGCTCGGCGATCACTCCGCCATGGAGATGCAGCGCTTCCTGTTGACGACCATCGACGAGCGCCTGCGCACGGCGGAATCCTCGATTTTCGACGATCCCCGCAATGTCGATGCCGCGCTGGTCTACGCCATGAGCGGCGGCAATCCCGACACGCTGGAATTCCTGATCAGGAAGGACGTCGACGGCCATTTCGATTCCCGTCTCACCGACGCGCTGCGCAACTATCTCAGCGGAACCGGCAGCCAGAGCGTGAAGTCGCTGGCCGAAATCTTCCCGGAATACAAGCGCTCGCGGGTGGGGCCTTATCTGGCTCTCATTTCGGCCAATTCCGTGCTGCGCAAGGACCCGGCGCTGGCGCTGAGCTATTTCGACTGGGCGCGCCTCGTCGCGCCGGGCACCATCGTCGAGGAGGCGGCGCTGCGCCGCTCCATCTATATTGCCAGTCAGGCCGGTTGGGTCGACCGCAGCATGGCCTATGCCAACCGCTATGCCCGTCGATACCTGCGCTCCCCCTATGCCAGCCAGTTCGCCGATCTGTTCGTGACGCTGGCGGTCGATCATTTCGACAAGCTCGACGAGAAGGATATTCTCGAGGTCCTGTCCTTCATGGACGTGCCGCGCCAGCGGGAAGTGTATCTGCGCATGGCGCGGCTTGCCGCGATCTCGGGCCAGAACAAGCTCGCGTCGCTGGCGGCCGAACGTGCCCAGATCCTGTCGGGAGACGGCGAAAGCGTGCCGAAGGTGCTGGCGGATCTCTATTCGGGCCTGGCGTCTGTGCCCTCGGGCGATGTCGCCTCGGCCATGGAGACGATCGTCGCCATTCCCGATGACAAGCTTTCCGTAAAGGACCGCGCCCTGAAGGAGGCCGCGCGCGCCGTCGCCGAAGAGGTTCTGCGCGCGCCGGTCGCGTCAGCCCAGAAGGCCGAGCCTCTCGTCACGACGGTGCCGGAGGGCGAGGACGCGTCCTATGACAGCCTCGACGCGGCGGAGACGGCCGCACGGCCGAGCGAGACGCCGACGGACGACGCCACCGTGGCCGACAGCGCTGCGGGCGAGCCGCAGAAAGACGCAAAAGACCAGAAAGAGCGGGCGAGCGTCGATCCCGCCTTCGACAGCTTCGTATCGGGCGGCCGGTCGAAGCTGGACGAGATCGACAAGCTACTGGAGGGAGAAGGCACATGAGCACGATCGGTAGCGGTGTGTTGGGCATCGTGTCGGGGCCCGTTCCCGGCAAGGGCAAGGCGGGCGATGGCAACGGCGCCGGCGGCGCG